>Ga0315279_10000083_pt1 | contig 198855 bp, 184 predicted proteins | sample YL17G06_20_MG_FD_203694 | JGI IMG/M metagenome (GOLD analysis project Ga0315279, IMG submission 203694) | Sediment microbial communities from Yellowstone Lake, YNP, Wyoming, USA - YL17G06_20 | ecosystem: Environmental > Aquatic > Freshwater > Lake > Sediment | place: USA: Wyoming | collected...
TGATCAATGTTGTCAAGTGTAATATCGAACATACTGGACACAATTAGTGACTACATATTAAGGCCAAAAAAAGAGCTAACTTCTCTGAATGCAAAATTTAACTCAAACCGGGCGGGTGAACATCCGTTTTAAGCAAGAACCGCCGGGACGTTCCCAGTCTTCCCACGGGCAACGCGTCCCACGTCCGGCGCCGAATCCCGCGATCTTGCCGGACCAGTGCTGCTCGTGTACTCCTAGATAGATCGGCCCCGAAACTCCCTTTGTGATCTCAGTTTGGCTTGCCCTTCGGCTTGGCCTTGCTGAGTGCCTCTTTTGCTGCCTCACCGGTATATCGGTTGATGACGGAGGTCGGCAGGTCTGTTTGAGCCTTGATTCGCTTTCCAAGTTCTGTATCGGGTTCGATTGTCCGTTTCGCCTTTATCCGGCCGCGCTCCAGCTCAACCGCTTTTTTGATCCGCGCTCTTTCCTCCGGTGAAGCTTCGTAGGGCGAGAGGCCTAGTTTCCCCAAGGCCGGGTAAACGCGCTCCCTGACGTGATCGCCAAATTCCTCCCCAAATCCTTCGAATTCGACCACACCCTCGTCGGTGAGTCGGAAGTGGGCCATGAAGTCCGTAATCGAATATAAAGGCAATCCTTCCGCATTTGCCTCTTCGTCCAGCATCTCGATTGCATGTTCCTTGTTCTTTGCCTGGACAACGGAGAAATCTCCGTTTTCCCAACGACAGAGATAGAGAGCCATACTTCTTCCTCCCCTGAAAAGCCGAATGGTCAGCGACGAGGATATCACCCTGCCACTGACCAAGGGGGCATAATCCATGCCTCTTTTTCTCGATCTGGCGACAACCCAAACTTGTTATTGGATTACGACTCTGCGGTCATTGTCTGGTTGTCTGTAACAGCCGCCGGATTTTTCGACAAAGCCGGCCGTGCACGCTCTGGTGCTGTTTGCCAGAATACGAAACGACGGCTACTATGGCGGATGCAATGCCCGATGTCCCTTTTGCTCGCCGCGTTGTTCCGGCACTGAGTCCCACCTGTCCGGGAAAGTGCTTCTCGCAATCGTATTTGACCGAATGGCGAACCAATCATATGTCGTCTAAAACCAAGGGTAGGTGAGAAGTTTTGCGGGGAGAGCAGCCACTGCCCAAGCGAGTAATTCCGGGAAGGCCAGCTGCCATCGCCTCCTGGCTAACTGAAACAACATGGATGGAAGACCGAAGATCAAAACCGGAAGAAGATACCCCAAAAAGCCTTCAGCACCGACAACTCCCCAGCTGAGAGCTACAACCAGAAACGAGACAGCGAGGCCGTTAGTCACCGATCTGAAAAGCCCGGAGCGGCGAACCCTACGGTAGAACATTCCACCTGAAATCGAAGCCGCCAGCAGAACAGTGAGGACGCGCCACAAGTAAGACACCACAACGCGAGGCAGGCTCGATAAAGCACTATCCTCATCGCCGATCTTCAGCCGCTCCATTTCCTGGGCCATGAATTTGAAGCGTTCCATCAGCGGACGGCCCATGCCCTGCACGCCCTCGAGGCCTGACAGATCGGAGAAAGGGCCGGCTTGCAGGATCCTCGCTGCCAGAGCGCGGTCGATTCCAGGGACTCCCAGAAGATCTATCAGGGTGGCAGAGTTCAAATCGAAAGTATGCACGCGCGGAACAGCACGGAATTGATCAAACAAACCCGTGCCTGTCTTGAAATCAGGATTGGCCAGCCAGATAGCAGGCGCAGAGGAAAGCGGCTGTCCTAAGAGCATGCTGCCCACAATCCGGTCGACGATTTGGGCCTCCTCTGGAAAAGCGGTCTTATAAGCTGCGATCACGCTGACGGTGTCTTGCGATTGGCCCGCGTGAATCGCATGGAACAATTTGAGGTAGGCGTTTTCCACCGGGGATATCGAGCTCCGCGAGGCGCCGAAGCGCTCGTAGAAAGACTCATCAAGAAATCGGCTTCCGATCTCGTGATCGCTCGCCCACTGGTAAAACAGGCTGCTGACGCACCCCTCTGTTGAAAACATGACTGAAGCGGATTTTTGCAATGACTTGGAAGTCCCGGGCATTATGTTTTCGAGGAGATAGGCAGCATAGGGATCCCGTCGATCAAGCAGGCCGTCGGGAATCTCCGGCACAAAGGCAAAGGCGTTTTCTTTCACTGCATGATAGCGGAGCACCTGCTCGGCCCCGCTGTACCAGAAGAGGAAGCCCATTTTCTTGGGCGTGGCGAACGACCAGTAGGCCTGCAGTTCGCGCCTGTAGAGGGCCAACTGCCTTTCAGCGAGGCGGAGCTGCACATGATCAGAGACCAAGGCGTGCGTGGAGGGATCGGCCTCGGGATCATCCACCGCCATTACCTGCAAGTGCTCACCGAAGCCTTCCTGAAAAGCTACTCTCGGATCTGTGCGGACCGCAATGGCGTGCATTTGGTTGGCTCCGCCTGGGGAGGGCTCACCCGAGAGGAGACGAACGATAATGTGCCCGAGTTCGTGCGGGAAGATCTGGTCAACAGCGCTGAAGTGCCCGGTCAGCCTTTTTGTCTTGAACAAATCCACATATCCAGTCCCTTTCTTGAGCTCGTCTTGAAGATAAAAGCCAGAGCGCGGAAAACCGCCTTGATGAGAGGAGAACAAAAGGTAGGCTGGTTCCGGTCGGAGGTTCAGGCTGGCGTTCAGGTAGATCTGCACGTAGCGGTACAGGCGAAGCATCTTCAGAGGAAAACCCCTCAGCAATACCTCCGCGATAGCCCTGCCCTCGGGGTGGGGTTTGAGCACCGGCAACCCCTCTCGAACCTGGCCGGTGTCCGACAGGACCACGAGCAGAGGATTTTCCTTGATTTGAGCGAAGGTGAACCCGCAATACAAGCCCAACCACAAAATCAATCTTGGCAAAACCTTCATTGGTTGAACCGCCGCTGAGAGTTCTTGTAGGTCACAAGCCTAGTTCATTCGTTCCGGAAGACGCAACGGATTCAGATATAAAAAAGTCCCATTGTCCTGCACAAGAGGTAGTCGGCAACTCCACCACCATGCCCCTGCTTACCTGCGAGTTCTTCCGAACACCGGGCCATGAGCGTTGCTATAATGGAAACATGAAACGCTCCGGGTTTGCCGATCTCCCACTCCATGGTGGTCGCGTGCCGTCATGGCTTGCCGAACGTATGACAAAGCTCGGCACGGCTATTGTCGAAGCAATCCTGCAGCGATACGGCGCTTCAGCATTACTCTCCCGTCTCGCCGATCCATTTTGGTTTCAAGCCCTGGGTTCCGTGATGGGTATGGATTGGCACTCTTCCGGCATCACCACATCAGTGATGGGTGCTCTCAAGCGGGGGCTCGCGCCCCGCGCGGACGAGCTTGGGATTTATATCTGTGGCGGGCGCGGCAAGCACTCGCGAAACACTCCATACGAGCTGCGCGCCGTGGCGGAACAAAAAGCTTTGGACGGCGAAGCCCTGGTCAGAACCAGCCGCCTGACGGCGAGAATCGACAACAATGCGATCGCCGACGGATTTCAGATCTACCTTCACACCTTCATCCTGAGCGCGCAGGGAGAGTGGGCGGTGGTTCAGCAAGGTATGAATGAGGCGAACGGCCTCGCCCGGCGCTATCACTGGCATTCTTCGTCCGTGCAAGATTTCACATCCGAGCCGCACACGGGAATTGTCGGAGAGCATCAGGGCACAATAATGAACCTAGTCGACGCAGAGGCAAAACGGGCGCAGCAAGCGTTGCTCACGATCGTTCGGGAACATCCGGATACCACCCTGCGGGAGGCGCGGCACCTGGTTTTGCCCGGGCGTCACAACCTTCAGCCGGAAGACATCGACCTGAAGCGCCTCGGTGCGGTGCTGGCCGTCGCATACGAGCGCGAGTTTCGCGACTTCGCTTCGCTGCTTCTGCTCGAGAATCTTGGACCGCGCACGCTCCAATCTCTCGCGCTGATTGCTGAAGTCGTTCACGGCGCGCCCACCCGTTTCTCTGACCCTGCGCGTTTCTCATTCGCTCTGGGAGGCAAGGACGGGTATCCCTTCCCGGTACCACTCAAGACCTACGACGAATCCCTCTCGGTGCTCCGAACTTCTCTGGACGCCGCAAAGCTGGGGGACGCTGACAAACTGGACGGGTTCCGCCGCCTCGAAAAGTTCGTGCGCGCGGTCGAAAATAGGTACACACCGGTCGTGGCTTTCGATGCCGTCGTTGCCCACGAGCGTACCATAGCGCACGAATGTGGTGGCAGAACCGTGTTCGATGACGCAGGAAGTAAGTCGAGCGGTGCCCGTGCAAGACAGCTGTCGCTGTTTAAACTTTAGAAATAGACGCCCCTCGCCAGGCAAGATCCTCACGCTGTCTCAGGGCAGTGCCAGCTTTACCGGGAGCTCTCAGGTGGTCTATTACGGGTCCGTGACGTTCAACATGCCATCCTACTGATCTGCTTACCGATGGGGAAAGCGGCTCCGACAGAATGACGCCGATTTCGACCTAATCGTGACGCAGAGCCTCGACGGGATCGACGCGCAGGGCGCGGACGGTGGGGGAAATAGTCGCAAGTGCAGCAACGAGTCCAAGTCCGCAAGCCACGACTACAAAATTCACCGCATCGGTTGGACGCACCTCCGGCACTAGAAACATCGATAGCGGACGGACAGCAACTAAGGAGAGGCCAAGGCCAATAGCCGTTCCAGTCGCTGCCAGCAGCAGGCTCTGACCGGCGACCATGCGCAGGATGCTTCCGTGACTGGCGCCCAGGGCCATGCGAAGGCCAATCTCCCGAACGCGGCAGCTGACTGCATAGAGCAATGTACCGTATAGCCCGACTGAAGCCAGCGCCAGCCCGAGCAGCGCCATTGCTCCGAGAACACTAGCCCCAACGCGACTCGGCAGCAGCGAAAACTGGAGCGCATCCCGCATCGTTTTGGTTTCCACAGCGGCAGTTAAATCGAGAGCACTCAATGTCATATTCACTTCGTGCACAATCCCTTCCGCCGATCTTTTCGCACGGACCAGAAAGTGGGCAAATCGCATTCCGTTCGGGTATTGAGCATAGGGCTCGTACAACGCCATGGGATTCTCCTCGCCCATGACGAAGTACTTGCTGTTCCGGGCGACACCAACCACCATCGCATCAATATTCTCGGGAAGTCGAATCGTATGGCCGATCGGATTGACGCTCCCGAACAGGTGTCGGGCAAGGTTCTCATTCAATATAACCACGGTGGGAGATCCGGCACGATCTGAGTCGAGGAAAGCGCGCCCCTGAAGCACTGGAATTTGCATGACTCGGAAATAGTCCGGTCCTACAGCATTGAAATTGTATTGCGCATGTATGCTGCGATCGCCGGTATCGGGGCGAATTTCGCCCCCGACCCGGAAGGGTGATTGCAGTGGCACCGCACGCGCCAATGATACGGCCTCTATGTCGGGGGTCCCCCTCAGGCGCTCGACCGCATCGTCGGTCAACGTCACGAACCGCTCTGGAGTGCAGGACGCAGGTATGGCGCGGAATGTTGCCCAGACTGTGTGGGATGTGTCGAATCCGGGATTCAGGGACCTCGCATGCAGCAGATTGCGGATGAAGAGGAGCCCACCGCTCATCAGCACAATAGACACAGCCAGTTGCACAACCACCAGCATGTTTCGCAGCGACCAGCTATGACTTCCTACCAGCGGTTCATGCTCCTTCAGGATGCTTCCAATAGCAGGACTCGTGCCTTTGATTGCCGGCACGAGTCCCGCCGCGAGCGTCACGACCACGGCGATTCCGATTGAATACGTGAGCAGCCTCCGGTCCGGCTCGATCAGAAACTCTATCGGCAGCGGGAGAGGCAACCGTACGCCGCTGAGCAGTCGTGTAAGCCACACGTTGATTACCAGACCGGCGCCCGTTCCGCATCCAGCCAGCAGAAGGCTTTCGGCCAGGAGCTGGCGAATGATGCGGCCGCGGCTGCCGCCGAGCGACGAGCGGATCGCGAGTTCTCGCGAACGGCTAAAGGCACGGGCCAGCAGCAAGCTAGACACGTTCGCACACGCGATCAGCAGTACCAAACCTGTTACCAACTGAAGCATGACGAAAAACGCCACAATTGGCGTCAATCCCCCTTTCGCGCCCGTTGAGCCGCCCTCCGCGCGCAGGCGCTCCACTCCACCGACGGCAAAAACAGCGACGTCTTGTGCCCACTTTCGATTTTCGTTCGGAAACACGTGGTCCATCTCGCGGCATGCGGCCACCAGGCGGGCGGTCGCGGCCTGCGGCGTCATTCCTTGGGGCAGTCGCGCATATAGAATGTACTCCGCGCTCTCCATGGTCAGGTACACGTCCGGCGTAAAACCAAACCCGGCGAGATTGCGGTGCTTCGGCGGCAAGACACCGACAATAGTGTTCGGCTGCCCGTCAAGTACGAGTCTTCGGCCGAGGACATTCGGATCGCCGGCCAGACGCCGCGTCCAGAACCCGTGTGTTACGACAGCCACCTGGGACTCTCCAGATTGAAAGGGGCGGCCGATTTCAACCGGCACGCCCGTCACCGCGAAGAAGTTACTGGTCACGCGGGTTCCGACAAGGCGATACGAATCGTTTACTTCGCGCCAGTTGACCACCTCGCCGATGTTCATGCCGGCGAGCCCATCGAAAACCCGCGCATCTCGGAGAAAGCGATACTGAAGCGTTGGGCAGAAGCCGCCGCCAGTCCGGAGTTGAACGAGCGAGTGCGGATCGCGGCAGGAGGGCTCGCTGAACAGAACCTCCATAGCAACGCTGAACATCGTAGTGTTGGCACCGATCCCCAATGCGAGGCAGCAGATTGCAGTAATTGCAAAAACCCCGTTGCGGGAAAATGCTCTTGCGGCGTAACGGAGGTCTGCGCACACATCCTCAAGCCAGCGAAACTGCCAGGCGGCGCGCGTTTCTTCCTGCACGTGCAGGCAGGAGCCGAACTCACGCCGCGCCTTAGCGAGCGCATCCACACGAGACAAGCCCTCCCGTTCCAGATCATCCGCGCGGGCGTCGATGTGAGAGTGGATCTCGTCGCTGAGTTCCTGATCGAACCGCGAGCGCCGCGCCAGATAGGCGATGCGCCGTGCCACTTCCGTCCAAAGTGCCACCTGAGTCTCCAGTGTTGCCTGGCCGCCGCCGATCGTTCACCCGGCAGATTTTTATAGGCTCGCCACCATTCCGCGCCTCATAAGCCGCGCGCTGGGATACAGGATTCACCCCACAGTTGATTGATCGCGGCCGGAAGCCGCGCCGGTTCATGCGGTGCGCATCACAAGCTGGATTGCGCGCACCAGGCGGTCGAATTCCCCGGCTTCTCTCTCGAGTTGCTTGCGCCCTTCGGCCGTGAGGTGATAGAAGCGCGCCTTGCGATTGTTTTCCGAAACGCCCCACTCAGACGCCACCCAACCCTTGATCAGCATGCGATTGAGGGCGGGATACAGCGACCCATCTTCGATCTCCAGGCCCTCGCGAGAGGCATCCTTGATGCGCTTGGCGATCGCATAGCCGTGTAGCGGGCCGCGACTCAACGTCCGTAGGACCAGCAAATACAATGTGCCGGGAAGTAATTCCGGAGTGGAACTTGGTTGCATCCTCGTCCCCCTTTCCAGACTATGTATAGACGAGACAGGGGAAAAGGTCAAGGAAAAATCCGCGAACGTGTCCACATCTGGAGGTTCTTCCCTGCGCGCTTTCGGGGAAAATACGGAGCACCACTCGAACTGCAGTTCCAGGATGGGTACGGGAACACGAACGGCGAAAGGTCCACAATTTCAGTAGCAGCATCTTTAGTGTAAGATCGGCAGCCGTCGGCGCTATGGGATTTCCGGAGCGATCCGTGATGTTGACATAAATAACACAACGCGGAAGTATGGGAGGCGGCATATCTGCAAATGCCGCTTATTCGGCTATCCGCTCCGCAATGAGTTGTGCGGCTGCCTTCACCGAGATAACTTCGCTGCAGCCCGCGGAAAGAAAGGAGGCGCTATGACACTCGCTGATGTGCTACTTCAAGAAGCTGAAGCGACTTATGCCATTACAGAGAGGCTCTTCAAGCGTGTTGATGACACGGAGCTTTCGTGGAAGCCGACAACGGGCAAGAGCTGGATGACTGTGGGACAGCTCCTGATGCACTGTGCCAGCTTCGGTTGCGGCAAGGCCATTCAGGGCTTTGTTAGGGGAGATTGGGGCCTGCCCGAGGATACCAGACTCGAGGACCTGGGAGATGAACAACATGTGCCACCGGCAGCTGCGCTACCCAGCGTAGAAAGCATCGCGCAGGCGCTGAAACTCTTGGCAGAAGACCGGAACCTGGCGCTGGACTGTATCGCGGAAGTGGACGAAGCCAAGTTGTTGGCCGAGACATTCGCTGCGCCCTGGGGCGGTTCCAAGGTCTCTTTGTTCCAGCATCTCCTTCACATGATTGCCCATCTCGCCCAACACAAGGGCCAGCTCTTCTACTACCTAAAGCTAATGGGTCAGGACCTCAATACCAGCGATCTCTGGGGAGCGTAAGCAACGCCCAGGATGCGCGTCGCAGCCTCCGCGCTGCAACAAGTCCGTCTTGCTACGGAGACTTTCTCAGAGTAGGAAGGCGCCGCCAATCAAGCCGTTTGCTCTGACGGGCGCGGCCAGGTAAGATGGAACCGCGCTCGTCGTCAAAACCTACGGAACCAAGGCCTCTCTGAGGGGAGATCAAGCATGGGAAACCGAACCAAGAGGCAACGCGTTTTGATTCGGGTGGCCCGTTGGACCGCCCGGGTGCGGAGCATCGCCAGCATTGGTTTGGAGTTGCTCTTTCTCGCGGGTGAAGGATTCCATCGATGAACACAGATCCACACATAGGCTGTTGGGAGAAGCAATGGCATGGCAGACTTGACACTCGTTTCCTATTGCGGCCTTTACTGCGGGCTCTGCGCCCATCGCGGCCGGATTCGGCAGCGTGCGAGAGAGCTTCGTGAATCACTGTACCGGGAACAGCGCGATCCATCGGGCGCTGCGATTCCCAAGGAGTTCCAATCCCTATTGTGCTCTTTGGCGGACTCCAAAACTCGATGCAGTTGCCGCCAAGGGACGTGCGGTCCGCCGCTCTGCGGAATAAGGAGGTGCGCGCAACAGAGGGGCGTCGCTCTATGCCCATTCTGCGACGAATATCCGTGCGATCGAATCCTTGAGCGCTCCAAGAGCTCCTCCTCCATGCTCGCAAACGGAATGCGAATGAAGGCCGTAGGTATTGAGGCATGGATCAGAGAACAGGAATGACGGCGGAAAACTGCCTTCCGTAAGAACAGCGGCCACGAATTGCAGGCAAAGATGATTCCATTGTTGAGCATATGCATGACGTGCAAGGACCGCTCCAAATGGCGGGTAGGCGGTCGGATGCTCCGATTGCTGCCAAAGACATTGGCAGCCTTGAATAACGTGGCGTTCAAGGCCGAGTGCGAGGTGGTGATAGCTGATTACTGCTCGGTCGACTGGCCACTCAAAAACTGGATTTATCAGCAGCTCTCTGGCGTCCCTGTGCAAATCCTGAACTTGGGTGACCGTTATTTTTCCAGAGGTAAAGGCCTGAACGCTGCGGCTGATAACTCCCACGGCCGCATACTGCTGTTCACCGATGCGGACATACTGCTGAGCGATGAGTTTCTCCGGGACTGCCTTGCGCTGTCTGAAGGCTCCGCCCTCTTCCCTATCTGTCTCTCGATTGCGGATCCTTATAACCGCACCGGTGAGTATGCTGCCGAGAGCTACGGCATCTGTGCCATGGGCGCCCATGATTTCAAAGCAGTCGGCCCGTGGCCGGAGTGGACGAGCTGGGGTGGAGAAGGCGAATACATCCACAAGAAAGCACAGGAACGTCTGCATGTCGTGCGCAAAACGTACAACAACGTCATTCATCAATGGCATCCGAAGTACCTGGGCCAATATGAAAATTCGCCGAACTACGATTACGATCTTTACACAGGATGTAAACATGACCGCATAGATTCCGGCTTCCTCTACACCGTAGATATGCGCTCTCCGGCCAAGGAACAGATTGTGGAGTTTGAACGGCGTTACTCAGGGTACAAGTCTGTCGATGTAACAATCAACTCCTCGGCTTTCGTCATCAGGTGCCGGCCGCGCACTAGCGACTTGCCAGTGGTTTTTGATACTTTCCAAGGGCTCTATCACCTGCCTCCTCATCAGCTCCCGGAGAATGCAACTATTCTGGACTTGGGTGCAAATATCGGCTGCACCATTCTTCACTTTATATCTCTCTTCCCCACGGCAAGAATAATCGGCGTTGAGATGGATCAAGAGAATTATGCTTTGGCGGAGTTCAACCTGCGCGGCTTTTTGGACCAGTTCACCTTGATTCATGCCGCAGTGTGGGTAGAGGATTGTGAAGTGTCCTACGGTGGCCAGGAAGCATGGGGCTTTCATGTCGTACAGAACGGGCACAACCGCGTACAGGCAGTGACGATTCAAACTATAATGGCAGAGCATAACATTGACCAGATCGACTACTTGAAGATGGATGTTGAAGGAGCTGAGCAAAGTCTCTTGACAACGAAGGCTGAGTGGTTGCTCAAGACCAACGCCATAAAGATTGAGGTCCATGACAACGACGCCGCAATCCCCACATTCATTGAGAAACTAACGCAAGCCGGCCTGAAGGCATGGAAAGATACGCATCATTGGTCGTGTGTAGTGGGGCTCAGGGAATGAAGAGATGCGCTGCCGGTCGCTGGCGGCTCAACGCAAGCGCAGTGCGGGTTCGCGCAATCGGCAGCTGTGGCCGCTGTAGGATTTCCGGAGCGATCCGGGAAGTTGACACAACTATTACCACGCTGAAGCAGCGGAGGCGGCATTTCCGCAAAGGCAGCTTATTCGGACCATCCGCCCGCCTGATTCAGCCGAGTTCGGGACCCGCAATTGCGCAAACGAACTGGGGCACGCCGGGACAGCTGTGGGGACCTCGATACATGCGAACCAGCGGACGTTGATATCGGAATCCCAGAGGCTTAAGCAGATCCAGCGCCCACGCATTCTTCGTGCAGATGTCCACAAAGACTGGTTCACCCGGCACGCGGCTCAGCACTTCCATCAGCAGCATTTCCGCCAATTCGGCTGTCGTTGCCAGGCAGGGGCCCAAACTCCAGGCGTGCGCGCCAGGCCGCCAGAGTACATATCCTGCTATTTCTCCGGTGAGATGAGCGATGGCGGAGCAGAAGGGGTTTTCTTTCCAAAGGGACGCGATCAGCCGGCTGCGATCAGCGCCAAAGATCTGTCTATCCCAAGTGCAGATCAGATCGAGATCCGACGCTCGCATAGGCGGCAAACCCTTGGCTGTTTGAACCGTCGAAATGCCTTCCCAGCGCTGGATCTCGTATTCATCCACGAAGCCATGCCGCAGGTAGAGGTGGTACCCCATGGGCGTGCCGTCGAGTCTGAGGGTTTCGACTCCGTTGCACTCCAAATAGGAAACCGCCCGGTGCAGAAGGTTGGTGCCGATTCCCCGCCGGCGCGCCTGAGGGTCGGTCAGCAGCATGCCAATCCAGCCGAAACACTTTTCATACTGCAGTGTTGTTACTGTGCCGCGAACACGGTTGCCCTCACAAGCGACGAAGCAGCCCAGAGGTTCGAGGGCAAGCAGTCGTCGCCAGTCCGTCTCAGTCTGGTTCCAACCGGCAGTTTCCCGCAGCCGCATGCCGTCCGGGATATCAGTAACCTCCATGGTTCTGATCGTTATGTCCGAGGTTATCGCAGAGCTCAAGTTTCTAAGACCCTTTCTCTGGATGTTGATCGACACCCCTTTTAGTTTCCACGACTCGCACAGATTTTCCTACGATTTATTAGTCGCTCGCCATAAATTCTACTTATCAGAATGGATTCTGATATGCAGAATGTTCCGGAAGTGCCCGTTTGTCAAGCGTAGCCTGCTGAAGAATTAATAGCGCTGGCAGCCATCGAATAGATTATGGTTAGTTAGCGGTAGGATCTTTCACAATTGCAAATTGCAGATTAGAAATCCAACCTGCAATTTGCAGTTTGCAATTCGCAATTTGCAGTGGAGGTGAGTTGTGCTTGTATCCGCCCGTGCCTTGCTTGCCTCGTTGCTGATACTGATCGCGGGCCTGGTGGCTGGTGAGCAGCCTCCACAGGAGGCTTTCACCGTGCGGAGCCAAAAGCCTGCGCCGGGACCTCGCATCACTCCCTACCTGCGGTACCAGGTGGATCAAGCCTGGGAACAGGATGAGCAACGCGGAGCCGAATTTGCCGGCATTCGCAATGAGGTCGATTTGCTGAAGCTGCAGGCGAAACTGCGCAAAAACCTTCTGGATATGATCGGAGAATTACCCAAGAAGAAGACGCCGCTGAACGCCAGGGTTACAGGGCGCCTAGAGCTTTCGGGCTACCATATTGAAAAGGTCATCTTCGAAAGCCTTCCCGCCTTTTATGTTACGGCGTTGCTCTATGTGCCCGACAAATCCCCGGCACCAATGCCCGCAGTTCTTGTCCCCTGTGGTCACTCGACGAATGGGAAAATCGCCTATCAGTATATCTGCCACCGGCTGGCCAAGCGTGGGTATGTCGCTATCAGCTGGGATCCCGTGGGTCAGGGAGAGCGAAGCCAATTCTGGGATTCCGTCAAAAGGAAAAGCAGGTACAACCTGGTCTGTGGCGAGCACGCCGTTTTGGGGAACCTGGCTTACCTCGCAGGCGCCAATCTCGCCCGCTGGGAGATCTGGGACGGGATGCGCGCGGCCGACTACCTGCTCACGCGCCGCGAAGTCGACCCGGCGCGGATCTCCATAACAGGGACGAGCGGCGGTGGATTCCAGGCGGCACACATCGGGGCCCTCGATGAACGCCTCAAGGTCGTGATCCCTTCCTGCTACATCAGCGCCCTGCCTATGCGAATGAACAACCGCATCTTCAAGGATCCCGACAGCGATCCCGAGCAGGATCTGTTCGGCATGGTCTCGAACGGCGTAGATCATCCCGGCCTGCTCCTTCTATGCTATCCGCGTCCCGTATTTGTCGCAGCGGCGGTAGAGGACTTTTTCCCAATCGAAGGCACGCGAAAGACCCTTCGTGAAGTGAGCACCGTCTTGCACAGGCTCGGCCGTCCCGAGCTCATCGGCTCGGTTGAAGGTTATCACAGCCACAAGTATTCGGCTGAAAACCTGGAGGCTGCCTTTGCCTTCCTGGACCGTTTCAACGGAATGCCTCCCGGACTGGAATTCCCCACGGATGAAAAGCTCGAAGACAAAGACCTGCAGTGCACGCGATCCGGACAGGTCCTGCTGGACTTCAAAGACGCAAAGAACCTTATGGATCTCATCCGGGAATTCTATGTGGAACGTAAGAACAAGCCTGGCGCCAGTCTGACCAGCCTCTATCGTGGAACCGGCTATCCGGGCATCGACAAATGGCAGGTCGTTACCTACCGGGGAATGCCGTCACATACCAAGATCGCGTGGGAATTCATGGGCGGCTCGGGCCTTGATGGCGTTCTTATCGACCGGTACCTGATACATCACAGCGAGCGGATGGCAATCCCCCTCCTGCATATCCATCTTCTCGAGGCTCGAAGCCGGAAAGCCCTGCTGTGGTTTTCAACCAACAGCAAAGCGCAGACTTCAGACTGGCCCGAGGTCAAGGATTTGGTGACCCGTGGCTTTGAGCTATTCACGTTCGATTTCCGAGGGCTGGGTGAAGACCGGATGCCCTATAAGGTTGATTCCGTAGACGCTCCCGGCTGGGCCCCGGCGGAAATCGAGCAGGCATATGTGAGCCCACTGTCGGGAGTGCTAGCCAACTATGTCTACAACTCCCTTTTGACAGGCAGGCCCTATTTTTTACAGATGATCGAGGATGCCGAGATTGTATCCCATTTTGCACGTGAGCGCATCAATCCCGATCAGATCCAGGTGTGCGGGCGGGGGGACGCTTATACGCTGGCCGCAGCGATTGCTACTTCTCTGCCTGAAATCAGTCTGTTTCCTCAGCCCGAGGAGAAAGTCATTCGCTGGTCGGAGATCGTCGAGCAGAAGCGCGAGCTCTGGCCCATCCAGTACCTGCTCCCTGGCGGCGCCTACATCCATCAGTAAGACACCAGTCAATTGCGGATTGCGGATTTAGTTGTTGTTCAATCCGCAATCCGAAATCCACAATCCGCAATTTTCAGATTCCTTTGCGCCAGTCAGGATCGCTGTGGGGCTTGAGCCGGAAGGAAAAGGATCCGTCGGGGTTGAGCGGCTGAGCGCAGGCCCAGCGGACCGGGCGGCGGATGCCGCCCTTTGTCTCGATCTCGGCGCGCAGAAGCATCGTTTGCCCCTGCAGTCCCCTGGGAAGCACGAAGGACGCCAGGCGCAGCTTGCCTCCGTAGGGATGCCCTGCATCCAGGCTTCCCCCGATCTTGATTCTTCCATCCGGGCTTTCCACGTAGGCGCGTAACACGCCCGGCACGCCGGCCACGCCGTCATTCGCAAACGCAACAATCACCTCGCTGGTATCGTAACGTTTTCTCTGCCATATCCAGGAGGGACGAACTCTGTAGCCCATGCGGCGTTGAAGCGTGGTGAACCCCCTGGGGTAGCGTTCATGGTAGCTCTTGAGGTTGTCCGCCTCCGTCCATAAAGACCAGTAGTTCGCGCCCAAGTCGAGAACGTGCAGCATCGCCATTTCACGGGGATTGACGCCGGCTTCATCCGGCCGCATGCTCTCCATCCGAATGTCGTACTGGCGATTGTATCCGTCTTCCATGACCACGGCGAGCCACGGGGGGCGGTTGGCGAGTTCCTCTATCTGGACAGGCTCCTCAACCAGGATGCTGTCAGACCGGAGCCAGCAACCGGCCCGCACCGACATATCGACCACCTCGCGATTCCCCACGTTGCTGATGTCTGGCTGAGTGTTGACGGCAAGCGCCGTTCGCTTCCAGGATTCGATCTGGAGCCGGGTCATCGCAACGAAAGTCCGTTCCGCGGTGAGATAGTCGGGAAACGGATTAGGCAGATCCGACGTGTGCCCTTCTCCCCAGAATCCGTACTGCATCAGATCCACGTATTCCATGAGGGGATCGTTGTCGAAGCGGCCGGCCAGCAGTTCCGTCAGATCACGGAATGCCTTTTGAAATTCCGGATGATCATAGCGCGGCTCCAGCACCTCGGCGTTGCCATACTCCCTGCCCAAACGGCCGATTTTGACGAGAGGCACCGTTGCGCGCAGGAAGTCCGGCATCGAGATCTGTTTCGGCTGGACGTTCGGGCTCGAAAGCTGCACGCGGAAGGCCACCCGGAGGCTGTACTGCTTGGCCGCATCGAGTGTCAGCTTCCAGATGGGGTGAAGATCCAGCTTTCCCGGCTGGGACTGGACATCGCGCCAGTCACACCGGATATAGAGTAGATCCACAAACGGCAACCTAGCCAGCTTCTCTACGTGCTGCTCGAGACTCTCGAGTCCCTTGCGGGCCGCCAGTGAGGGTCCGCTTTCCTCCCAGGTGTATCCGACGAGGCCAAGGCCGAAATTCTTCACCGGTTGGTCCGACGGCGTAGTGGAAGCAACGGTAAACCAGCCTTGGTCCTGTTCGATGCCGAACGGTCCCTGGTTCAAGCGCTCCGTCACCTTTGGGCCCGGGCCGAAGTCGTAGCCGTCCCAGCGGTGGCTCGGTACATCGGCACGAGTTTTTGCTCTGTTCAAGCTGCCTGCCGCAACCAGTGCTGCGCCTGCCTTGATCAGCTCTCGTCTATGCATAAATCCTTCCCAAATTGACTTTCCAGTATCTGCCTGTTAAGAACGTAAGCGCACATAAAACCAGAAAGCAAAGGAAATGGCAAACACCACGGAGACGCAGAGAGCACGAAGAGAGTACCTGTGATCTCTGCGTCTCTGTGGTTTTGTCTTTTCGCGGAGGTGTGGCCGTGATGAGATTGCCGCTATCGTTGGTTGCATTCGTTCTGATGTTCGTTCCGTTGTCCGACCAGCCGGCAATTCCCGACTCCCCTGCCTCGGCACCCCGACAGGATGCCTGGAAAATCCTTGGTCCCGGCGGCGGAGGTGCACAATTCTCACCGACCATCAGCCCGCACGACCCGAAGCGCGTTCTGATAAGCTGCGACATGACCGGCGCCTACATTTCCCAAGACGGAGGCACGTCCTGGCGCATGTTCAATTTGCGCGGGACGGTCAGATTCTTCGTCTTTGATCCCAATGACGCGAAAACGATTTACGCGTCGACCATAGGCCTGTGGCGGAGCACGGACGAGGGCAGGACTTGGCGCCTGGTTTTCCCCGAGCCCGGCGCGGTGACACGCATCGAGATGCCGGACGACCACGCCGGCGCTCGATTCGCGACTGCTGATGGCCAATACCGCACCATTACAGCGCTGGCAATCGATCCGGCCGATTCCCAGATTCTCTATGCCGCAATCGCTGATGAACGGGAGAGTCATCTGAACATCTCCAACGATATGGGCAAGACATGGAAGAGCGAAGCGGAGTTGGTTGAGGTCGCACGAAAAATCTATGTGGATCCGCATTCGCCTTCGGCGAATCGAACACTCTACATCGTCGGCGCCAACTCTGTAACCGTGCGCGAAAACGGGCGCTGGGAGCGCAGACCAGCGCCTGCGGGAGTCACCTCCTTCACGGACGTTTCCGGCGGTTTTCCGCGCTCTGGAGGGAAGCTGGTTCTCTATGTCATCACGGCGGCGGGAAAAGATGGTGCCGCCGGAATCCACATTTCCAGCGATGGAGGAGCAACTTGGATGCAGACTGCCATCATTTCCTCATCCCAGGCGCCGGAGCCGCGACTGTCCGCGGTGGCCACGTGCCTTAATCAACCTGACGTCACATATGTCTCGTACAGCAATCTCTATCTTGGCTCAGGTGGGGGTGAGCCCTTCTTTGGCGTTGCAAAGACCAGCAACGGTGGGCACAGCTGGAGCCTTGTTTGGAAAGAATCCCGCGCCAGTGCTCCGAACCTTCACGACATCTGGATAACCGAGCGCTTCGGCCCCGGCTGGGGAGAGAATCCTCTGCGCCTTGGCGTCGGCCCGAACGATCCCAACCTCTGCTATGGCACCGACTATGGCCGCACTATGCGTACAGCGGATGGTGGAGAGAACTGGTATGGCGCATATTCCAGGAAAATGCCTGGAGGCGCTTATACGACGACAGGTCTTGATGTGACTACCTGCTACGGCGTTCACTTTGATCCCTTCAACAAAAAGAGCATTTTCATCTCCTACACCGACATCGGGCTTTTTCGTAGCGACGACGGCGGCGTGAGTTGGATGAGTGCCACAAAAGGGGTGCCGCAGGAATGGGTTAACACTACCTATTGGATCGAATTTGATCCTCAAGTGAAGGGCCGCGTCTGGGGAGTCATGAGCGGGACGCACGACCTTCCCAGGCCAAAAATGTGGCGTCGCCAGAGCCCGGAGCGATACAAGGGCGGAGTGTGTTTAAGCGAGGACGGCGGCCGGACCTGGAGAAGCTCAAGCGGCAATCTGCCGCCCACCGCCGCCACTCACATCCTGCTTGATCCGACTAGCCCCGCCACGGCGCGCGTGCTTTATGTCACAGGCTTCGGACGCGGGGTGTTCAAATCAATCGACGGGGGTCGGACCTGGGCGCTGAAGAACCAAGGAATCGAGGGAAAAGAGCCTCTGGCATGGCGGCTGGCGCGCGACCGCAACGGCGTGCTTTACCTGGTGGTGGCCCGCCGTTCCGAAGATGGCAGTTATGGCAATGATATGGACGGCGCGCTTTACTGCTCGACCGATGGCGCCGAACACTGGGAACGAATTGAGCTGCCACAGGGTGTGAATGGCCCGAACGGGATTGCCGTTGATCCTGAAAGCTCTGCGCGCCTTTATCTGGCTTGCTGGGGCCGGCGCGCGGGCCGGGAGGCAGTTCAAGGGGGAGTTTTCCTTTCGACAGACAGCGGAAAATCCTGGCGCAACACTCTCGCCAGAGATCAGCACGTCTATGACATCACCATTGACCCGAAGGATTCAAAGATCCTCTACGCTTGCGGATTCGAATCCTCGGCGTGGCGATCAGCGGACCGCGGAGAGAGTTGGACACGTATTCGAGGCTTCGACTTTAAATGGGGGCATCGAGTGGTGCCGGATCCCTTCAACCCTCGAATGATTTACATCACGACCTTCGGGGGAAGCGTTTGGTATGGCCCGGCGGAGGGTGATAGCCGCGCAATCGAGGACATCGTCACACCGGAAGTTGCCTACACCACCGGGATTCAGAAGCCACAGAGACAATCCCCGTGATCTTTGCACCCATGTGGCGCTCTATTTTTTGGATGAGGTTTCCTGGTGAGTCGAACGAACCTGGCCTTTGCCACGGACGATCTCGAAGTCGAAGCGCACATCAAGATAGACCGGGACTACCTGGCTCCAGACCAATCGCTGGTAATCCGGTTTCCCATCGCCGTTGAGATCCTTTCCATCTTCGAACTGCCGGTACTCTGCCGGCTGAAATCTCCACCGATGCACCGCCTCCTCGACTGCAGATCGAAAGTCGTCGGCGTAGGGACCAACGGCAGGCGCGTTGTTCGGAGGATTGTTGATCTCGGTCACTAACCCGTCGGTTCCAATGACGACACGCACAATGACGGACGCTTTGCCATACTTTGCACTCAGCGCACGCAACGGATATGCTGGCGTCGCCAGTTCCGCGATGGGGCGTGGAGGCACGAAATCCTGACCCTTGGGTAAGTCGGGTCTTTGTTTTCCATCGACTAATACCTCAAAAGAGGACTGCCCTCGGTAGCTGTCTGGTTCGGACTGAGGCGGCGGAGCTACAGGGACCACACGCTTTGCGCAGCCTGCGGTCCCCAAGAGAAGCCCGGTGATGAAAAGTGACCTAGCCCAAATCGCACGGTGCTTCACGGATATCATTCCGAATCGGCTGCGGCTATCTTTGGAGTGAGCATGCGTGCTTGCGCCTACTCGGGGTGCCAATGCGGCAGCAAATTACTGCACTCCAAAGCCTCGGCGCACTATTGCTAAAGCCGCTAATTATTTCGATGTTGGTCCGGACCCAAAAGGTTCCGAGAGAATTGATTATTCTGGCGCTACTTCCCTGAGGAACTGGAGTTGTGCTCGTTGATTTTCTTCAGATCATCTCTTGTCGCGCGCAGGAGGGCGGTATTCTTCGCTAGAGCATCTTCGAGAATCCTGGCCTGGTCCCGGGCAACCCTCCAATCGCCTTTTTCCACCGCTTCGGTAAGTCCCGGCAGTTCCAAGTGCGCATAGGTATACCGAGCGGCGTAAAGAACATGCTTGAACCAGGACCGCCCGGGAATCCCGTCCGGATTCAGCCAATTCCCTTCCACTGCCATAAGGCTGCCGTTGATGCGCGCTGCAACCGCTTCGTCCACGGCCGAGTGCGCGAGCGCGATATTCTCTTCCTGCCTCAGCTGAACGGCGGCACGCTGGAATTCACTGATGCGCTGGAGAACCGGTTTCAGATCCAGGTTCCGTCCGACATTCTTCTTTTTCTGAACCTCCCGGACAAACTCGCGGATATTGTCCGCGTAAAAAGCAAAGTCGTAAGGCAGAATCTCGGCGTTTGCCAGCCTTAGAGCCAATAGTCCCCACACCTGTGTCAGCAGGGCATGTAGACGATAACCGGGATCTCCAAAGTGGTTCATCCAGTAGAAGTCGTCATAGATGGAGTGGTAGACACCGTAGGGACCTTCAAACGTCAATCCCACCGTTGGCCTGCCCAGATGGTTCAGAAAGACGGTGTGGTCCGAGCCGCTTCCGATGCGCGTGTCCACCAGTGCCGAATCCGGAATTGAGCCCTTTCGCCCGGCCTTTCTGTATGTCTGCTGCTCCTGCTCTCTCCAGACCTCATAAAGAGACTTCCCGGACGGGTGCGGGATTAACCGGCTCACCTCGACAAGAAGCGAAGCGAGGCATGCTACGGCGTTGGGCTGGAATTCCGGCCCGGAGACGGAGGAATCCACATTGATGTAGGCCACGAGCTTTTTCCGGAGATCGTCGGCATACTGCTCTCCCCACTCGGTTGATCCCGTCAGGCCGATTTCCTCTCCATCCCAGCTGCACGCAATCAGGGTTCGCTTCGGCCGGATTCCCTGCCGCTTCAATTCGCCTAGAGCCCGCGTAAGCTCCATCATTGAAGCAGTGCCGCTCGAGGGATCGACACCACCGAACTCCCACGCGTCACGATGATTGCCAACCAGGACCCATTCATCGGGAAACTGCGATCCCTGAATGCGCGCCTCGACGACATAATTGGGTCCGAGGTGCGTGTCCATGTCGACTTTCACATGGGCCCGCACTGCATTGCCGCCCAGTCGGTAGCTGATATCCAGCCCGCCCTTCCAATCCGCGGGAGCTTCCGGCCCATCCATGTTTTCCAGCAGCGGCTTGGCGTCCCGCCAGGACAAAGGGACTGCCATGATCTTGGGGAGCGAGATTGCCTCCTCCATCGGAATATGCCTGGCGCCGGGCACCGATGCCCAACCTGGCGTCAAAGGATCGCCCGGCACTATGAAATCGTAGGTGATTGAACCGCGCTGGATATGGCTCTCCGGGCCCCATGGCCCGTCTGGAAACACCTTCCCTCGAACGTAGCCGTCTTCGGCCGGGTCCGAGTAGATGAGGATTGCAGCAGCACCAAGACGCTCTGCAGTAAGCGCCTTGAAGCCTCGATAGCTGTAGGGATTTGAGTAGCGTACGAGCACTATCTTGCCGCGCACGTCAATGCCCCGCTTGCGCAGGATTTCATAGTCCTCCGGATTGCCGCTATGTGCGTAAACCACGGGAGCGGTTACCTCGCCGGAGGCCGATAGTCCCAGATAACCTTGGCGCGTAGCGGGATTTTTCGTATCCGGATCGACATCGTAGGGATCCTCGCGCAGGGTGGCTCGATATGGCACCGGGCTGACCATTTCCACCTCGATCCGGCGAGGATATGTGACCAGAACATCATATCGATGGATCGTAACGCTTTCCCAGCCCTGCTCCTTCCACAAACCGGCAATGTATTGCGCCAAATCGTTGTTTCGCTGCGAACCAGCCGGGTGAGGTTCGGCGGTGAAATAACGGTGCTGCTTGCGAGCTTCTTCCGGCGCTGGGATGCGCAGAAATATCCCTTCTACTTCCCGCTCGGCAACGGTCCCTTCTTGTGTATATCCGGACATCCGCCCGGTAGCGGCCGGTCCGAAGGCAAAGGCGGCTACAAGCAAACTCACCGTAAAGGATATTGCACAGAGGATCCGCTGGACTTTCATGAAACGCTCCTTGGCGCCCCATCTTGCCATACTGCTGCCACTTCGCGGGAGACGAAAAACATCATCCGCACGACTACTACATCGCCCTGGCGATGTTGACTCCGCTTACCTGCGACGGGGTGGAACGAGGTCCAACGTCACCTTCGACACGGGGGGAGAAAGAGAGAAGCCAGTCGGCTTGAGAAGGTCAACGTGGAGTATGAGGCCTCGACGTCTGTACTGGTACTCGTGGCTCAGAAAAGTGGAGTAGGTACGGGATAATCTTCCCGTCTGCTCAACATCCGCGAGGCCCAAAACCCGGATGCGCTGGTTGTCAGAATAGTCTGCGGCTAGTTTGTAAGTCTCACCGCGGAACCTCCTCGCTAGCCATTCGGACTGGTCCTCTTTTGGCACACTCCTCGAGAACAACATGATTCTGACTTTGTCCACCACACCCTCGTCGTTGAAAGACAAGGTCAGGCCCAAATCCCTTCCACGACTAAACACACTGCACGATTTCCCATTGAGGCACGCCTGTCCCAGTTCGTCGTCCAGATCTAGCGATTGCTGCTGTGCTATTTTGTACACATCTTTTCTGTTCATGCCCAGCATCAAGCCAAGCGCACTCACCAGGTTACTATTCCAGACTTTTACGCTCGCCAAATCCAGAGAGGTCATCTCAAGAGGTGTTGCTGGATTCACGGCTGTTATTGTTTTTCCCTGAGGGTATGTCCAGGAGGCTGCAAGGCAAAGTCCGATAGCAGATGAGAAGATGAGTGTCATAGAGAGAAAATGGGTTTTTCTCATTTTATTGTCCTCGTCAGGGCTAGTGCTGCGCATTTTACCATCACACCACCGAAACACAGAGATCACCGAGACAATCTCCGTGATCTCCGTGCCTTTGTGGTGCTATTCTTTTGTCCCCATGACATGCCGGAGGTGACCGCAATGAAAGCCGTGAGGGTGCACGAAACTGGCGGAAGAGAGAAGCTCGTTTACGAGGATGTACCGGTCCCGACCCCTGGTGCCGGTCAAGCTCGCGTACGGAATCTAGCGATCGGCGTCAACTTTATCGACGTCTACCATCGGACTGGCCTCTATAAAGCAGCACTCCCGTTCATCCCCGGGATGGAAGGCGCCGGGATTGTAGACGCTGCGGGAGATGGTGTTTCCGGGCTGGCGAAAGGTGATCGTGTCGCCTACTCGATGACGATGGGATCCTACGCTGAATACACCCTGGTTAACGCCTCGCAACTCGTCAAGTTGCCCGAGGGCGTGGACTTCAGAATTGCCGCCGCTGTAATGCTTCAGGGAATGACAGCCCACTATCTCGTCTATTCGACCTACCCACTGAGGAGGGGCGAAACGGCGCTGGTTCACGCCGCCGCAGGCGGGGTTGGTTTGCTTCTTGTTCAGATCTGCAAAATGGTCGGTGCGAAGGTCATTGCCACTGTATCGACGGAGGCGAAAGCGATGCTGGCCCGCAACGCCGGTGCCGACCACTTCATTCTCTACTCCAAGACTGACTTCGAGGCCGAAGTGAAGACAATCATGGAGGGCCGCGGAGTGGATGTTGTTTATGATTCAGTGGGACGCGACACATTCGACAGGAGCCTGAATTGCCTGCGGCGGCGCGGAATGATGGTGCTCTATGGGCAGTCCAGCGGGCCGGTGCCTCCCGTCGATCTCAATGTCTTGAATGCGAAGGGCGCGCTCTATGTCACGCGTCCCTCGCTGGGGCACTATATCTCCACCCGCGACGAATTGCATTGGAGGTCAAAAGATCTGTTCGACTGGATCCAAGAGGGCAAGCTTCACGTTCGCATCGACCGGACCTACCCACTCCAGGAAGCAGCAAAGGCCCACGAGGCTCTGGAGGGAAGACAGACTACCGGTAAGGTCCTGCTGATCCCTTAGCGGTTCTTCCGAATAGTAAGCTCCAGAACCCGCTGTGGACTGTGGAGTGCATCTCGTTTCAAGCGGCCAGTGGCCAGCAGGACCGATTACTGCTTACTGTCGCGCGAGCTTGAAGATTACGGTAACAGACGCCGTGACGGGCACCGGCTCACCGTTGAGCAGCGTCGGTGAATACTTCCACTGCCGGATCGCTCGAACCGCCTCGTCGTTCAGGAGCGGATGTCCCTGCAACACTTTAACCTCTATCACATTGCCTTCCTCATCGACCGTGACCTGGAGTATTACCGTGCCCGACACTCTTGCCTGTCGAGCGATCTCCGGATAGACAGGTTCAATCCGTCTGATCAGTTTCGACTCCTGCACAATCCCCCCGACCGGGAGCGGCTTATGCGGCACAGGCTTCGGCGGAGGAGGCAATGTCGGTGGCGGAGCCGGCGCAAGTGCTCCAAGTAGATTCGAGTTGACTCCGGACCCTGTCCCCAGAGGCCCTACCTGAACCCCAATGCCCACGAGGGCCTGAATGCCCAACAGGTTTACCGCCGGAGGTTCATCAATAGGAGGTGGGACACCGCGCGGAATGTGATCGGGAGGGAGGTCGATATTGACCTTTACCGGCGCGGCCGCCGTCTGCTTCCTTTGACCTTCCGAAGGAGGGATCGGAGGCGGAGGAGGAGCTGGAGGAGGTGGTGGAACAATCAAGAAGGTCAGGAGTTCACTCTCTGGAAGCACGTTGAAGAACACAAGCGGAAGAAGCACAAATACGAAAATGCCCACGACATGTCCAACCGAAGAGATCAGAAATGCCGTAAAGCGTCTGAGCGCTTCGGCGCGGCCGGTCTTTTCCAGTGTTTCGAACATACGGATACCCTCCTCGTCCACCTCCGTTCTGCCTCAGAGGCAAACCGGAAGCGATCCGCTCTTCGTGCACGCCCGGCGTGCCCTCTGAGATTTTCGCTTGTGCCCTACCGCAATTTGCTGCTACTTATTTGGACCCCATTGCGGATGCAAGGTTCCCAAAACGAGAGGTTCTCACCGCTGAGACACAGCGCGTCCGGCGGCCGCGCCGAATCTCTGTGGTGAAAGTCTATTGCAGGACTTTTGCAAAGCGTTCGAAGGCCCAGTCGATCTCCTCGCGGGTGATGATCAGCGGCGGGGCAATCCGAATCACGTGGTCGTGAGTTTCCTTGCAGAGGATTCCCTCTTCCCTCAGGGCTTCACAGAATGGTCTGGCCACGCCGTGAAGCTCGATTCCGATCCAAAGGCCGCGGCCCCGAACTTCCTTGATATATCGCGAGCGCAGCGTCTTCAGCTTTTGGAGAAAGTAGCTGCCCAGTTCCGCGGACCGTTCGACCATGCGCTCCTCAACCAACGCGCGCAGAGCAGCGCGGGCAATCGCACAGGCCATCGGGTTGCCGCCGAAAGTACTGCCATGATCGCCCGGCATGAACACACCAAGCACTTCGCGGGAAGCCACAACAGCTGATACGGGGTAATACCCGCCTGAGAGGGCCTTGCCGATGATCACCATGTCGGGACGCACACCCTCATGCATAAAAGCGAACAGCTTGCCGGTGCGACCCAATCCCGACTGGATCTCATCCGCGACGAACAGCACATTGTTCTGCCGGCAGATCTCGAAGCAGGCCCGGAGATATCCCTCGTGGGGCAGGATGATTCCAGCCTCCCCCTGGATCGGCTCAACAAGGAACGCACAGGTATTCGGCGTAATTGCACAGCGCAGAGCCTCGGCATCATCGTAGTGGATGACGGTGAAGCCCGGCGTAAAGGGCCCGAATCCGGCGCGGTATTGACGCTCGGTCGAAAAGCTGACCAGGGTGATCGTTCGGCCGTGGAAGTTATTGGCACAGGCGATGATTTCCGCTTTATCCTCCGGAATGCCCTTGACAATATATCCCCATTTGCGCGCCGCTTTCAGCGCGGTTTCGACCGCCTCCGCACCGGAGTTCATCGGCAGGACCATGTCCATCCCAGTGAGTTCGTGAAGCTCCTTGCACAGGAGCGGAAGTTGGTCGTTGCGAAAGGCGCGCGATGTCAGCGTCAGCCGCTGCGCCTGCTGCACGACGGTCTCCATGATCTTCGGATGGCAGTGTCCCTGGCTGACCGCAGAATAAGCGGCCAGGCAATCCAAGTATTTCCTACCCTCCACGTCATAAACCCACACGCCTTTCGCCCGCTGTATCACCACATCCAGGGGATGATAATTGTGGGCGCCGTAGAGATTCTCCAGCTCGATGTAATCTTCTGTTCGCATTTCGTGCATGAGTTTCAGATCAGTAGCCACGAGTCCTCCTTGTTTGAGCCAGAGGACTCTCTATTAATATCAGTCCCTATCCAACAGCATGGTTAAGATTGCCATTCGCACGTAGAGCCCATTCGTTGCCTGTCGGAAATAGAGAGCGCGCGGATCTTCATCGACGGCCTTGTCCAGCTCGATAGTCCGGGGCAGAGGGTGCATGATCATCGCGTTGGGCTTCAGCGATTTCATAACTTCACTATTGATGGAATATTGCACCCTGGTCTGCACGTTGGCCATGCGTCCCGGCCTGATCTGTGTGAGGTAGACAACGTCGACAGAGCCAATAACGGCATTCATGTCGGTTTCCAGCGAATACCAGACATTGTGTGCCTCGAGATCCTGCAAGATGTCGCTCTTCATCTGGAGCTCTTGAGGACTCACGAAGTAGAGCTTGACCCGGTCGAATTTGCTCAGAAGGTAAGCCAAAGATCGCGCTGTTCGCCCTCGATCGAGTTCTCCGACGATCGCAATCGTGAGGCCGTCCAGACCGCGCCGTTCGCGGAATATGGTGTAGAGGTCCAGCAGCGCCTGGGTCGGATGCTGGCCGCCGTGTTCGCCTGCGTTAATGACAGGCACCTTGGCAACTGAGGCGGCACGCGCAGCTCCGCCCACCTCGGAGTGGCGCAACACGATCACGTCAGAATAGCCCGAGACGATACGGATCGTGTCCTCCAATCTTTCCCCTTCGATCTCCGAGGAGAATCGGCCCGCCTGCTCCGTGGAAAAAACCCGGCCGCCGAGACGGTACATCGCTGCCTCGAAGGAGAGCCGCGTGCGCGTGGAAGGCTGGTAAAAAAGCGAGGCCATGATTTTGTGCTGGTAGTCGAGAGTCCCGCCGCGGGCGACGATGCGCTCCATTTGCTGGACACGCTCGAACAGCTCCATCAGCATGGGCACCGTGAATTGCTGGGAATCGATCACATGGTGGAGCTTCATAATCTTATCTCTCCGCTTTCAATCCGCTAGGATGTGAGTCCCGCCGTTGTCGCGCAGCACGGAAGCAAGTTTTCCGTGGGAGGTGATGATGACTTCTCTTCCCCCGCCGTAAAGAAAACGCAGGGCCGCCTCGATCTTTGGTCCCATGCTTCCGGGTGGAAAGTAGCCGGCGTCGTAATATTCCCGCATCTCGCTTGCGCGCACGCGCGCCAACGGACGTTGGTTCGGCTTCCTGTAGTTGAGATATACAAAGTCCGCATCGGTCGGAAAAACCAGCAGTTCGACGGGTAACCTGAGAGCCAGGAGAACCGAAGAGCGGTCCTTGTCGATTACAGCATCTACTCCTCTGAAGCGGCCGTTCTCTCTGACCACAGGAATTCCACCGCCACCGACCGCAATGGCAAGCATTCCCTGTTCGAGAATCCTGCGAATGACATCCTCTTCCACGATCTCGAGGGGCTCGGGCGAGGACACAACACGGCGATAGCCGCGGTATGCATCTTCGACCATTTGCCAGCCGAACACCCTCGTCTTTTCTTCCGCAGATTCTCGGGAATAGAACGGGCCGATGGGTTTCGCCGGTCTCTGAAAGGCCGGGTCGTCAGCAGCCACGACGACTTGAGTCAGCACCGTCGTCACCGCTTGGGGCATTCCGGCTTGCCTCATTTCCTGCTGAAGTGCCTGCTGCAGGATATAGCCGATCTCCCCTTGCGTGGCGGCGACACAGACATCCAGACCCAGTTCGTACACCTGACCTGCGGCTCTTTCCGAGCGAAGTAGAGCTGCCCCGACCTGCGGACCGTTCCCGTGCGTAAGGACAACGCGAAATCCCGCCGCAAGGAATGCGACAATAGCCTTGCTGATGAGTCGGGCATTGTTCATCTGTTCCGCGATGGTTCCCTTTTCCCCGGCCCGAATCAGGGAGTTGCCCCCAACCGCTATCAGCGCAGAGTTCGGCACAACACTCCTTTACCCCATCAGGCTCAAAAGAATTGCTTTCTGGACGTGCAGGCGATTCTCTGCCTGTTGGAAAACCACTGATCGAGAGGAGTCGATCACGCTGTCAGTGACCTCCTCGCCCCGGTGAGCAGGGAGGCAGTGCATGAAGATGACGTCGGATTTCGCATGGCTGAGCAAATCGTCGTTTACCTGGTAGCGCCAGAAGATAGCTCGCCTCTGTTCGGCTTCCGCTTCCTGTCCCATGCTGGTCCAGGTATCCGTATAAACGACGTCCGCGCCTGCAACCGCCGCGATGGGATCCCGCATCAGTTCGATCTTGGCTCCAGTGGCGCCGGCATTCTCCCGCGCCCATGCAACGACTCGCGGATCTGGCTCGTAGTTTTCGGGGGTGGCTACCGCAATGTGCGCTCCCAGACGCGCCGCGCCACATAGCAACGAATGAGCAACATTGTTTCCGTCGCCCACGTAGGCAATCTTCACATCCTGGGTGGTTCCCTTCACTTCGAGGATCGTCATGTAGTCAGCCATGGCCTGGCACGGATGGCTGAAGTCGGTGAGTCCGTTGATCACCGGAATGCGGGCACACTCGGCCAGATTGTCGACCAACTCCTGGCTGAACGTCCTGATCATGATACCCTGAACCATGCGCTCCAGGTTCTTGGCCACGTCGGCTACCGATTCTCTCTTGCCGAGATTGATCTCCGCCGGGGTCAGGTATATCGCGAAGCCGCCCATCTGATGGATGCCGACGTCGAAGGTGACCCGAGTGCGGAGGGAAGGCTTCTCGAAGATCATGGCCAGAGCCTTGCCCTTGAGCTTGTTTTCGTAACTCGACGGGCTGGCTTTGATCGCAAAGGCGCTCACCAGCAGCTCGCGAATCTCATCAGTGGACAAGTTTCGAATGGAAAGAAAATCCTTCTTCATATGGTTTCCGCCCTTCCTTTGTACTGGAAATAATGAAGGTGTCGAGAATTCGATCGAGGGACTCGGTCGCAGCCGCGTCCAAGCTGTAGCTCACGCGCATCATCGGCTGATTGATATGGATTAGTCGGCCGAGGTCCAGCGGAGTTCCGACCAGAACCAGATCGCAAGGCACCGCTTCAATCGTGGCCTCCAGATCCTGCACCTGCTGCTTATCATACCCCATTGCCGGTAATACATCCTTCAGATGCTGCCATTTCGCATACGTCTCCTTGATGGAGCCGACGGCGTAGGAGCGGGGATCCACGATTTTGGCCGCGCCAAAGCGCTGCGCCGCCACGTGCGCGGCCCCATAGGCCATCTCGCCGTGGGTGAGGGTCGGACCGTCTTCCACAACCAGAACCTCTTTCCCACGTATCGCCTCTTCATTAGGAACACTTAGCACAGAGTCCGCTCGTATCAGCATGGCGTTCGGATTGACCGCCTTCACGTTGGTGGTTACTTCTTCGATCCACTCGGGCCTGGCATTCCCAATCTTGCTTATCATCACGATCTGCGCCATGCGCAGGTTGGCTTCGCCCGGATAATAGCGGATCTCATGGCCGGGACGGTGCGCATCAACGAGAACGATGTGCAGGTCGGTCCGATAAAAGGGAACGTCGTTGTTGCCTCCGTCCCAAAGAATGATGTCCGCTTCTTGTTCCGCCTTGCGCAAAATTTCCACGTAATCAACACCAGCGTAAAGGACATGGCCCCTCAGAATGTGAGACTCGTACTCTTCCCTCTCTTCGATTGTGCATTGATATTTGTCGAGATCATCGAGGGTTTCAAATCTTTGGCAGCGTTGCGCATTCAGATCCGAGCCATAGGGCATCGGATGACGGATAACCACCACCGACTTCCCTTTCTTTCTCAGCAGGTCGGTGATGCATCTTGAGGTCTGACTTTTTCCGCATCCCGTCCGGACCGCGCACACAGATATCACCGGCTTGCGCGATTCCACCGCGGTGGAGTGGGAGCCCAGTAACCGGAAGTCCGCTCCCAGGGCATTGACCAGAGAGGCTCTGTGCATAACCTCGAGGTGGGAAATGTCGCTGTAGCTGAAGACCACCTCGTCTATGGCAAGCTTCCGGATCAAGTCGGGAAGTTCGGATTCGTCGAAAATGGGTATGCCGTTCGGGTAGCCTTCGCCCGCTAATTCGGGGGGATAAATCCTTCCCGCGATTCCAGGTATTTGATAAGCCGTAAAGGCTTCAACTTTGTATTGCGGGTTCTTCCTGAAATAAACGTTGAAATTGTGAAAGTCCCTCCCTGCGGCCCCCATGATGATAACTTTTTTAACTGCAGTCATTTTGCATCCAATCAACGTCGTTAGAGGCTTCTGCCCGGACGATCAATGAGCAAGATCCATACCGCTAGCGCGAAATCCGTTCCTGCCTCAGGAGAAGCCTATGCATATTATGCATAAATATGAAAATCGGCAACTGTCATTTTTGAATCGGCCACGAATTCCACCAATTGCACGAAACCTGAGTTGTCGGCTGCAATTTCCTGCAATTCGTGAAATTGGTGGCTGTTTTTGATTCGTGTTATTCGTGTAATGCGTGGCAGATTTTGTTTTAGTCTTCTATCGCTTGGGCAGTTCGGCGATTCGGATATTCCGAAAATCCAGGTTTGTGGTTGGATCGTGCGCCTGCAGAGAAATAATGCCGGGAGCTAGACGCGCCTGCTGTCTTGCATTCATGCCCTCTTCTCGGGTGTCTTCGAAGTTTGTCACCTGAATGCCGTTTATCCATATGGCGATATGCCGGCCATAGGCAACAATCGTATTGAAGAAGTATTCATTGTCGCTGCTCACAACCCGGCGAGCAGGCTGACGGTTGTACAGACCACCCGTCCCATAATCCACTGCCTTGGTTCGGTCACCATCCTTAAACTCATTGCGGATCTGCGCTTCATATCCGCTCCATGATTGTCTCTTTTCCCCGCGGAAGAACAGGCCGCTGTTGGGATGCTGGGTTTCGTTCTGTGCGTTCGCACGAGCTTCCAGCTGGAGGACGAAGTCGGCATAGGTACCGGTGGTCTCCAATCCCCCAGGCCCCTTTTCCACGTGAATCGCGCCATCTTTCACAAACCACTCCGGCGGAACTTTCGCGTTGGGCCTGTCTACTTTCTCCCATCCCGAAAGGTCTTTGCCGTTGAACAGCGATTGAAGACCTAGGGGGCGCAGCTTGATGTTGCGGAACTCGACATCGTCGCCCTTGAGATACTGAAGTCCGATATATCCGACGGCGGCTGTACTATCGTGCGTATCCAGTACCTGGTTGCCGTTCAAAACAACGTTGATGTGGTCTCCATCGGCCGTTATTTCGAACCGATGCCACTCGTTGGGACTCAACTTCCCTGCGCTGGATTTCACTCGATATACCAGGCTGCCGTTACCCCAGTCCTTGTTCATGTTGTTGATGTTTACCTGGTAACCGGTCTTGGTGGGGTCACCTTCCTTCGCCGAGCGAATGAAGATACCGCTGTCGGTCTCGATGGCCTTCATCCGGAACTCCGCCTTCAGGACGAAGTTGGCGGACGGCGTCGTATGGCGCAGCCACATGTAGGTTCCCTGGGAGGCGTGAAGCGTGCCCTCAAAGCCCTTCCACTCCCCGCTGATCTGCGGTTCCCAGCCGAATGAGGACTCACCGTCCCAGAGCAAAATCCAGCCTTGCGCCAGTTCCTCCGGCGAGAGGGTGTTCGAAGCCGGTTCGGCTGAAATAAGAATCGTGCTGAGAATGCATACGAATGCCAAGAGAAGCGATTGTCGTGACATGTTCGACTCCTAATCGGAAATGACCCTTTCCGTGATCTCCCTGTCCCTGTTGCCTACGCGAGTTAAATGGTGTCGGGCCGTCCTCGGCAGTTTTTCTTTCAGTCCAAGAAAGAAGAAAACTGCCACCACGATGATGAATACCGAAAAACGGAATCGACCGAGGGCCGGCGGATTAAGTCCGAGTTCTCCGCCGAGACGCCAGGCGCCCCACACGGCAACTTGAGACGGAACCACGGTCCAGATCCCAACATAAAACCAGGCCTTTTCAGCGCCCTCGTTAATCGTCGATCGGCGCGCCCGCGGGGTCCAGTCCAGCCAGGTTGCCAGGACCACCGCTAGAGCCAGCGGATAATAAAGGCGCGCGTAGAGATACGCCATAATCCAACCGCCAGTGAATGCCGCAATGACCAGGCCGATGAGGTTGAGGGTAAAGGGAACGAGGATCCCGATCCAAGCAGCCGTGTAGCAGACAACCCGGTAGGGAAGATTCGGTTGGTGCATCCCGTAGTGAGTGACGTAGGGTGCCGGCTCAACCCCGGGAAGCCTTCCCAGGAAGCCGCGCCACGCGCAAACAACACAAACGATGGCCAGCCATATCGCATGCCTCCCATCCGGGCCGTGCAGATAGAGCGCGTAGGTGAGGTTGCCCGGCAGGATGAAGAAAACCCAAAGCCAGATAGGAAGATGGAGAACACGATAGTAAGTTTTGTTACTTTCGCGCTCGACTACCTTTCTCATTGTTTGATGCTTCACCTCATTATGGGTTGGGGCACCGCACGCTGTGCCCCTACACTTTCAGGGCCTCCATCCGGCGCTCGAGTTCTCGAGCGATGTGTTCCGGAGCAGTGTTCGGCTCGAAGTGAACCGCAGGCCCGATGGTTACTGTGACGGTTCCGGGGCGCACAAGCTTTTTGCGCTTTTGCCTAAGCTCATACAAGCCATCGATTCGCACCGGAACGATCGGTAGTTGGAGGTTGTTTGCCAGCATTCCGATGCCGGCGCGAAACGGAGACATCCTACCATCTTGGGTCCGCTGTCCTTCGGGAAAAACGACGAGGGAGAACCCACGGTCCGCTGATTCACCGGCGAAAGCGAAGCTTTCGCGAAACCCGGTCTGCTGCGGCAAGGGAAACACGTTAAATAGCGCTACCACGAGACCATAGGAAAGCTTTTCGACACAGCGCCTGAAAAAGCCCATGTCCTTGGGCGGGTGCCGCATGGCCTGCAGCATCTCTCCCAGCATGGCCACGGCCAGTCTGTGTCGGAAACGGAGAGGCAGGGCTGCCATGACGAAGCCGATGTCCACCTGCGTGATGTGATTCGCGATGAAAAGAAGCGGGCCGCGCAGGTCTCGCAGATTATTTCCGCCCCGGATCCGCGGCCGGCACATTACCATCGTGGCAGGCCAAGACATTATGTAGTAAACCATCAAACGGATTAGCGCGACTGGCCAGCGCTGGGCCCAGCGCGGATATTTGTAGTCCGTCCGGTGCGGAACGGGCTGGCGAAGCATCTTCTCCAGGTCTCCAACGGTTGTCGCCGACGTAAAACGCGATTCGTTCAGGTCCGTCTGAAATCGATCCTCCAGTGCGCTCAGCAACTCCACTCTCTCAATAGAGCTTAGGTTCAAGTCCATGGCCAGGTTGGCATCCGGCGACAGGGTGCCCATCTGACGGCCCGTGATCCTGCTGAGCAAGTCTGCAAGGCCACCGGTCGAGTACTTATCCTCACCTTGTCCTGCAAGTCGAGACTGAACAAGCTCCTGGATTACTTTTGTACGAGGTTTCTGGGTGGAGGTTCGTGGAAAATCTTCCTCCGGCCAGACGAACCAGCGCCGGATGTGCTGGAAGTCGGCGAGCGATTCGTTGGCCCGATGAATTACCGTTTCCGGATTGGGATTCCCCTCGTTCAGAAGCAGCACAGCACACGGCTCGGCGTTTCCCTCCCGCTCGAGCCCGATCACCACGCAGTCGCGTACTTCAGGCTGACGTCGCAGAGCGGCCTCCAGGTCTTCTGGATAAACGTTCAGACCTTCGGGTGTGACAATGACGCTCTTCTTGCGACCCTTGAAATAAAGGTAGCCCGCCTCATCGAGCGCCCCGACGTCGCCAGTGTGAAACCAACCCTCCTCGCCCAGAACCGGCGTCAGTTCCTTGCCCTGGTAGTACCCCGACGCGATGTTTTCGCCGCGGACGAGGATCTCTCCGTTTTCGGCCAGCTTGAGTTCACGGCCCGGCAAGACCTGTCCGATGGATCCTTTTCCAAGCCTGAATGGATGGTTAACGCTGACCAGCGAGGTAGTCTCCGTCAGTCCGTAGCCTTGGATCACGACAAAGCTCAGGCGACCCCAAAACTTCTCTGTCTCCGCATCGAGCGCCGCCCCGCCCGAAATGAAGGCCCAAAACTTCCAGCCGAACTGGCTGTGGATGCGGCGGAAGCGCCACCAGCGCTTGACGAAATGCTCCCCGTCGGCCGCTCTAAACTGCTCGCGAAATCCCTCCAGACGGCCGGCTGCCTCAAGGTCACGCTCAACCTTGTCACGCAGAGTCTCGAGCAGCCGCGGTACCGTGATCACGACGGATACACGCTCGCGTTTGATGGTCCGTACAATTTCCGAGGGATTGAGCGTGTCATGGAAGACGACGGTGGCCCCCATCACATGGGGAACAAATATGCCGAGAAACTGACCGAACACGTGACTGAGGGGCAGCAGGTTCAGAAATCGCAGAGGATGAAACACCCGCTCGTACCTCAGGTATTTGACAATCTCCTCCTGCAGTGGTTCGAGATTCGCAAGCACGTTCCTGTGCGAAATGACGACACCCTTGGGATCCGCGGTTGTTCCCGACGTGAAAACAATCTGGATAGTGTCGTTCCTCGATATCCCCGGCTCCACATACGCGTTGGTAGAATGCGAAGCCACGGACTGAGGCAAATCTTCCAGGCTCAAAAGAGGCCATCCCGAAGCCGTTTCGGATAACTCCCGCGAACAGACGCACAAGCGTGCCTCCACCTGCTGATAGATGCGCCGCGCGAACTCGGGAGAAGCGATGCGGTCCATGGGCACGACAACGGCCCCGCGAAGGATGCAACCCAGGAACACCACTACCCATTCAGGGCAGTTGTCTCCCCAAATGAACACGCGATCACCCTTGCCGATCGAGCGCTCCCCCAGCTCTCGAGCAAACTGGTAGGCCGACTCCACAACTCTGCGGTAGGACCAGCGGAGGGTACGGTAGCCGCGCCGGTGGACGTAGGCAATCTCGTCCCCGCGTCTGTAGATGCTTTCGATGACCTGTACCAGCGTTCGTTCAAGCATGCAAGCGGATTTTACGAGATATCCCGAACCCGATTCAGCAAATTCGATGATAAACTCGCAAGAACTAACATTGTGAACCTTCGTGACGTTCGTGTCATCGTGTTGATTTGAAAAAAACAACACCATGACACAAAGATCACTATGAACCTGTGAGGAAGAGATTATGACCAAGCATGTCCTCATCACCATGGCAGCACTTCTTGCGCTCATGGCACTTATGACCGTGGAGATACCGGCACAGCAGGAAAAATTCGACGGCCTCCATATGAACATGGGAAATCTCTGTCGGTTGTCAAACGCTAAGACAAGATCCATAAGTCCTGAAAACTTCACCGGCGAAAAGGGTAAGGCTGGAATGGCTACCGAAGGGACCGGAAAGTCCGCTGCCCGCGAACTGGGACAGAAGTGGAAGGTGTCACCGTCCGTAAAGATTGAGTCCAAGCAGGTGTTTACCTTGGCTTTGATCCAAGGCCCTGGAGCCATCCAGCATATCTGGATGACTCCCACGGGGGTTTGGCGCTTCTCCATCATTCGCTTCTATTGGGACGGCGAGGAGACCCCCTCGATTGAATGCCCAGTCGGGGACTTCTTCGCCATGGGATGGGGCAAGTACGCCCAGATCAACTCCCTTGCCGTTGCCATTAACCCAGGCAGCGCCTTCAACTCCTACTGGGCAATGCCGTTTCGCAAATCCTGCAAGATCACGATGGAAAACATCGATGATAAGTCGATGACGCTTTATTATCAGATTACTTATGCGCTAACAGACATCCCCTCGGATGCCGGATATCTGCACGCGCAGTTTCGACGTTCGAACCCCTTGCCTCACAAGCAAGACCACGTCCTGCTTGAGGGCGTGCGAGGACAAGGCCAATACGTCGGGACCTATATCGCCTGGGGCAGTCACAATGGCGGTTGGTGGGGCGAAGGGGAGATAAAGTTCTTCATGGACGGGGATTCCGAATTCCCAACCATCTGCGGAACGGGAACCGAAGACTACTTCTGCGGTTCGTATGACTTCGACAATCCGGAAACGAAGCGCTACCAGGAGTTTTCAGGGCCCTACAGCGGCCTGGCACAGGTCCTTCGTGGGGACGGCCAGTACCAATCCCAGCAGCGCTTCGGCATGTATCGCTGGCACATCATGGATCCGATCCGCTTCGAAAAGGATCTGAAGGTCACGATCCAGGCACTGGGCTGGAAGTCCGGGGGAAGGTACCTGCCCCTGCAGGATGACATCGCATCCACGGCATTCTGGTACCAGCAGGAGCCCCATGCGACATTTCCGAAACTCCCCTCCAAGGACGCACTGGAAATCAACTGAGCCCGGAATCAAACCATTGAAGATAGAACCTGCAAAGCCTGGGCCCTGAGAGATCAGATTGCGAACAACACGGTACTGTATCGACGGCGAACAATGATTCGGTGGCACAATCATTCAATGACTCAATTCCGATGACCCGATGGATCGATGGCTAAATTCTAGAGGGGTCGTACGTCGGAGGCGTCAATTTCGACGGAGACAGCTTGGCGTATCAGATCAACCTGGAGGACGAAGCGGAACCGCCCTTTCTTCTGAACCAGTATTCCCACGATTCCCTTCAGTGGACCGGCGATGATCTCCACACGCCGTCCGATCCGCAGATAGGGATAGGGATCAATGGAGATGCTGGCTTCCAGGAATCTTCGAACTGAGAGAATCTGGTCCTCTGGAATCGGTTCGGGATGGCCCTCATGACCGACGAAGCGAACCGCTCCCGGCACATTCAGGACGCGGTAGCGGTTTTCCGGAGTATCAACTTGGTTCACGAAAATGTAACCCGGAAAGAGGGGTATCCAAATCCGTTTCTTCCGGTCCTTCCAGCGGCTAAGGATCTCCCGCATGGGAAGAAAAACCTCGACCGATCGATCTGTCAACTCCGTCAGCATCTTCTTCTCGAAGCGACTGCGAGTATAGACCGCATACCAGGAGGGTTCACTGGAGCGCCTGAGGGACGGCACGGTGATCAGATCAGAGCTTGACACCTTCGGAGGATATTCAATCAGTGCTTCTGCATCGTCAGCAGGATGGGAGGTGTCGGCGTTTTTATTGTTGGCCCTAGAGTCCATGTTCGTACACCCGAATCGGATACTCTTCCATGCCATGCAGCTATGGAGGGAACGCAAACTCTGGCCTGCCTTTGGATCAGGGTGCCGCGTACGTTGTTGAATATATCCGTGGCTTTCGACAGTGTCAAGCATCCGGCGTGGCTCGTTGTATCCGTGACCTCTGCATGTCTGTGGTGTAAAGTATTCATTCTAGGAACCTAAAGCCGGCAAGCCGGCGCAAGGGGGGAAAGCTTGGCGAAGGCGCGAATCGTCGATGCATCGCATCCTCAGGCCATTCAAGAAGCTGCGGAAATCATCCGCACGGGAGGGCTTGTGGCGTTCCCTACAGAGACCGTATATGGTCTAGGGGCGGATGCCTGCAATCCCATTGCCGTGGCGCGCATTTTCGAGGTCAAGAACCGTCCTTCGATCGACCCTCTCATTGTTCATGTCGCAGATGCGGAGGAAGCCAGGCTATACGGCGATTTTTCCTATAGGTTTGCCCCGGAGTTGATGACAAAATTCTGGCCGGGTCCTCTGACGATGGTAGTTCGGAGAAGCGGTGTCGTCCCTCCCATTGTGACTGCCGGACTGGACACAGTGGCCATACGGGTGCCATCTCATCCTTCGGCTCTGGCTCTGATTCAGGCCGCCGGGAGGGCCGTGGCGGCTCCCAGCGCCAACCCTTTCGGATACGTCAGTCCGACTCAGGCGGATCATGTCTCAGAACAGCTTGCCGACAGGATAGACCTCATCCTTAACGGCGGTCCATGCACTGTAGGCGTAGAGTCCACGATTCTCTCACTTGCCGAGCCGACGCCGCGCATCTTGCGCGCCGGCGGCGTAACGGTTGAACAACTCGAAGCTGTAGTGGGAGCCCTTGAGCATTCGGCGGAGCAAGGTGCTCGCCCGGAGGCCCCCGGCCAACTCAGACGACACTACGCTACGAGGACACGGCTTCAGATTTTGCGCGACGACGATCCCCGAGCCAAGCCAGGACAAGACGAACGGGTGGGTTTGCTCACCTTGGTGCCATTGCATCGCCTCCTTCCCTATGCGTCGGTTGAAGTCCTTTCTGATTCAGGGGATATGCGAGAAGCAGCGGCCAATCTTTTTGCTGCTTTACGCAGGCTCGACAGTCAAGGCCTGGACCGTCTGGTCGCGCACCCGATACCGGAAATCGGTCTGGGTGTGGCGATCATGGACCGCCTCCGCAGGTGCTCGGCTCCCGCATCCGATGACGCGGACTACCAGGACAAGACTATTCCACCATACTGCTAACGCAAAAATCCTTTACTGGCGAGTAAGGATTTTTAGCGGCATAGAAATTGAAATGTGCGACAGGCAGGCAGCATGCAGTAGGCAGCCGGCAGTAAGAATCTCCATTGGATGCATGCGCACCAAGGGAAGTCTGCCTGCTGCCTACTGCCTGCTTTTGGCGTTAAAGTTAGATCTGCCCCTAGATCGCAACATGTGGCTTTGGTTGCCGCTTGCCGCCCCAGGTTGAACGGGGCGACCTGCAGTCAAGCCACCATGTTAAAGTAACAGCTGGAGTCCGATCCGTGATCTTAGACCGCAACGAAATCATACCCGACCGACTCTGGGTCGGCGGATTTGTACGGCCGGAGAATGTAAGACTTCTCGTGCAGATGGGAATCACACATGTCGTCAATCTTCAGAGTGACCAGGATTTCTCAAATTACGGGATCTCGCTCAAAAAGCTGGTGAAAGCTTACGAGAAAGCCAATATTGAGCTTCATAGAGTTGCGACGCAAGACTTCGACAAGGAGGCCCTGGAGAAGAACCTGGCACAAAGTGTTGCGGAGCTTGAGCTGGCTCTAAAGCCAAGCTGGGCCAAGGTTTATCTCCACTGTACTGCCGGCATCAACCGTGCCCCCACGGTGGCGGCTGCCTATCTCATGAAATCGCGCGGCCTGTCTGCTGAGGAAGCCCATGCTTTCATCTCCGCGCGACGATCCAGTAGTCCCTATCTGGCACTCCTTCAAACGTACTCAGGGACCCTAAAGGGCCTGCCATGACCTCTTCGATCACCCGTGGTGCCCAGCGGCCGTCAAAAGCTTGGAGGGCAGAATGAGCCATTCCATCGGCACGCCATTTTTCTGGACGGCATTCCTTCTCGTAGTCCTCATCCTGCTGTCGCTGGACTTGGGGATCTTTCATCGCAAGGCTCACCCAGTCAGCGTAAAAGAAGCCCTCTGCTGGAGCCTCGTTTGGGTATGCCTGTCGCTGTCCTTCGGAACATGGGTCTATCTGCATTTTGGGGCCCAGAACGGACTCGAGTTCTTCGCCGGCTATGTGATCGAATATGCCCTCAGCGTCGACAATGTCTTTGTCTTCATCCTGATCTTTTCATACTTTGCGGTCCCTTCACATCTGCATCATCGTGTTCTCTTTTGGGGCATTTTGGGCGCATTGGTGATGCGCGCGACATTCGTCGTTGTCGGCGCTGCCTTGATCTCTGCCTTCCATTGGGTTCTCTACCTATTCGGGATCTTCCTCGTCTTCACCGGATTCAAGATACTGCGCGAGGGAGAAACCGAAGTAGACCCCGAAAAGAACCCTGTCGTGCGCCTTTTCCAGCGCATCATGCCCATGTCTTCGAGTTATGCATCAAACGGGTTCTTTACGCGCGAGGCGGGAAGAACGATTGCCACGCCGCTTGCTCTTGTCCTGGTAACCGTTGAGACTACCGATCTTGCTTTTGCGACTGATTCGATTCCAGCCATATTCGGGGTCACTCATGATCCGTTCATCGTTTACACCTCTAACATTTGTGCGATTCTGGGCCTGCGCTCGATGTTTTTCCTCCTTGCGGCTGTAATCGATCGCTTCGCGTATCTGGGAAAAGGGTTGGGGATAGTGCTGACGTTCATCGGGATCAAGATGCTCATCGCCAAATACATCCTGATCCCGATAGGGTTGTCTCTCGCCGTGGTGGCCGCAATCCTGGTGGGAGCCGTAGCCATTTCGCTCATCTGGCCACCCAAGCCTACCGGGGACCCTTCAAATCCCAAGCCTCCTCTGGTAACATCCGAGATTGTTGACAAATGAAGGAAGGAGATGAACTGTGCCGCTCTATGAGTATGAGTGCAAGAGCTGCAAGGCAAAGTTCGAGCAACTGGTGTTTAGCAACAGCAGCGACGTGGTATGCCCTACGTGCGGGGGATCAAGTGTGACTCAATTGCTTTCGGTCTTCGCAGTCGGCGGAGGTTCCGACCGGGCCAAGGTTGAGCCGGGGCCTTGCGGCTCCTGTGGTGCAGCCCAGCGCGGCACCTGCATGTTGCAGTGAGGCCGAGGGCGCACGTAAGGGTCTGTCAATGAATAACGTTTACACTTTGCTGCAGGCCCCCGGGCCCGCTGGCGAGGCGCGAGCGACGAGCATACCCGGGGTTGTATGTAAGGAGCAAGCAACAAAGCCAGCGGGCCTGCGGGCCGCAGCCCGGAGGGGCGCAGCGGCGGGCGCGTGCGCCAAAGTGCAAACGTTATTCATTGACAGACCCTAAGACTGGCTACCACACTCATTGACTCAGCAGGATGTGAAACGACGGACCCGTCTCAAATGGAGCCCTTTTCCCAATATTATTATTCCCACCGATTGAAGCTGCACTTCTGGGACTGGGGAGACAACGGAAAACCCAATCTCATTATGGTACATGGCAGTCGCGATCACGCGCGCAGTTGGGATCGAATCGCCGAGGCATTCGTCCAGGATTTCCGGGTGTTGGCCCCGGATCTACGAGGCCACGGTGACAGCAGTTGGGCCCCGGGAGCCATGTACAGCATCCCGGAGTATGTGCTGGATTTATCAGCCCTGGTCGACATCGTCGGAAGATGGCCTATCTATTTCATCGGCCACTCGTTGGGAGGAGCCATTGTCCTGCAGTACGCCGGGGTTTATCCCGAGCGCGTAAAAAAACTCGTAGCCATCGAGGGCTATGGGCCACCTCCGGAAAAACTTGTGCCTCGTCCCGCCCATGAGCGCCTCCGCGAGTGGATCGAAAACATGCGGGATTACGAGAGTCGCCTGTCCCACAAGTATCCTACCCTGGAAGCCGCGGTCCACCGCATGCTCGAAGCCAATTCTCATCTCACGGAGGAAATGGCTCGCCACCTGACGCTGTTCGGATCCAACTGGAACCCCGACGGCAGCCTCATCTGGAAATTCGACAACTACGTGCGTGCTTTTTCTCCTTATGGATTCAACATGGAGGATGCACAGGAAATATGGCGCCAGATCACCTGCCCGACACTTCTGTTCCGTGGACTCGACAGCTGGACAGTCGATCCGGAAAAGGACGGTCGAATTCATGCCATAGCGAATTATAGGTTGGTCAACGTGCCGAGAGCCGGCCACTGGGTGCATCACGACCAGCCCGCCATTTTCATCGAAGAAACCCGCAAATTCCTTCAGGACTTGGACGAGCGGAACTGAACGAGGGCTTGCGACCGCGGTTTCTTCGCTTCTTGGCGAGCGACGAGTCGGCAGCCGGCAGCAAAGGCCTGAGACAGGGATGGGTCTCTCACAAGGAAACAGCCTGCTGCCGACTGCCTGCTTTTTTGGCCATTTGACGCTTGCACGCCGGCACGGAAGATGCTAGTTTCCGCAGCCATACGCCCTGGTGAGGGGATGCATCCGTCCCAACCGTTGTTACGGCGGCGCAAGGTTCCGCGAGCATTGTGCCGAAACCTGATCATAGGAGCCAGACGCACATAACCGACGGAGAATTGCATGAGAAATCCATTGTTTGCAACGAAACCACTGAACATGCTTCTGCAGGAAGGACAAGCGTCGGATGAACACTCGCTGAGGCGCGCACTCGGCCCCATCAACCTAATCACCCTCGGTATAGGTGCAATCATCGGTGCTGGCATATTTGTCCTAACGGGCGCAGCCGCTGCACAGTACGCGGGTCCCGCGATTGTCCTCTCTTTCGTGCTGGCAGGTCTCGCTTGTGCGTTTGCCGGGCTCTGCTACTCTGAGTTTGCCTCGCTGATACCTATCGCCGGCTCAGCATATACCTATGGCTATGCCACTCTGGGTGAGATCTTTGCATGGATCATCGGCTGGGATCTAATTCTGGAGTATGCCTTCGGCGCGGCGACCGTGGCCTCCGGCTGGAGTGGCTACATGGTCAGTTTTTTGCAGGATTGGGGCATCCATTTCCCGCCTGCGCTTACGGCCACACCGGGTACCAACCTGGTACTTTATAACAGCCGCTGGGAGCGTCTTTCGACAGTCCTGCCTACCCTGACAAAGATTGGTATTGATCCCGCCACGCTTCCGCACGCACAAGGCGTTTTCAACATCGTGGCCTTCTTTGCCATCGCGCTTGTTACCTTCATATTGGTGATCGGGATAAAGGAATCAGCCAACGTGAACTCCGCCATCGTGATCATAAAGGTCTCGATCGTGCTCCTCTTCATCGCCATTGCTGCTGCCTTTATCTTGAGACATCCGAACGTAGCATCGGAAAATTGGCATCCATTCATCCCACCAAATGAAGGCACATTCGGCAAATATGGCTGGTCGGGGATTGCCCGCGGCGCCGCTGTGATCTTTTTTGCCTATATCGGATTTGACGCTGTCTCCACTGCGGCACAAGAGGCTCGCAATCCGCAAAGGGACATGCCACTCGGTATACTCGGCTCGCTCGTCATTTGCACCGTCCTCTATATCCTGGTGTCGGGCTTGCTGACCGGGGTTGTTCCTTACGCCGCATTAAACGTTCCTGACCCAGTCGCGGTCGGCATTGACGCCACGGGAGTTCGGGCAGGAAGTTTTTTGGTCAAGCTTGGAGCCATCGCAGGGTTAGGCAGCGTGATGCTGGTCATGCTGCTGGGCCAGTCGCGCGTGTTTTTCTCCATGTCCCGAGATGGATTGCTGCCCAAGTGGGCGGGTACGGTGCATCCTCGCTTTCGGACGCCTTACATTTCGTCAATCACAGTGGGGGTCTTCGTGGCCTGCTTCGCATCTCTGGTTCCCATTGGCATTTTGGGCGAATTGGTCAGTATCGGCACGCTGCTGGCCTTCGTCATCGTTTGTGCGGGTGTGTGGGTCCTGCGCATTCGCCGTCCAGAGCTGGAACGTCCATTCAAGACACCCATGGTGCCGCTGGTACCAATCCTGGGTATCGTCGTATCGCTGTATTTGATGCTGAGCCTGCCCTTGGATACCTGGTTGCGTCTGGTCATCTGGCTGATCATCGGCATGGCAGTTTACTTCAGCTACAGCCGAAAGCACAGCCGCGTTCGCAGCCTGCCCACTGAATGAGACCACCAAGACGCAGAGGAGCAACCGCTGAATCATCCGCCGGTACCTCAGGCGCTCTTCCGAAGCTCTACGAGTACCTGGCGCGCTATAGCCTTGAGGGTCTCAAGCACACCAAGTCCTTCGGTTGCCACGGACTCGAAAAGCGGCTCACCTTTTACCAGGAGCAGTTTCTTGAGGTAATCAACAGGCATGGCATTGGGAAGATCCCGTTTGTTGAGCTGCAGAACATAGGGCATCTTGGCAAAGTCGAATCCCTGCTCCTTGAGGTTCAGGTGCAGATTCGACACAGACTCCAGGTTGGCGTCCAGTCGCTCCTCCTGGGAGTCGGCCACAAAGACAACGCCGTCTGCACCCTTCAGGATCAGCTTCCGGCTGGCGTCATAGAAGACCTGACCTGGAACCGTATACAGATGGAAGCGGGTGCGGAAGCCACGGATTTGGCCTAAGTCGATAGGAAGGAAGTCAAAGAAAAGTGTGCGCTCGGTCTCCGTTGCAAGAGAAATCAGCTTACCCCTGTTCTCCGGGCTGGTTATTTCATAAATGTGTTTCAGGTTAGTCGTTTTCCCGCCAAGCCCCGGCCCATAGTAAACGATCTTGCAATTAATCTCTCGGGCAACGTAATTAATGAATGTCAATGCTAAACCTTTAGATCATGAATTATGACTGAATACCTATTTACCAAAGAGTTTTTCTATTTCTCTGTCGGTAAAGTAACGGAGCTGTGCTCTCTCGCTCGATGTGTCCGCCGCACCCTCTTTAACGGTCGAGCCTAGTTGGCATTCCTTCAAGACTCGCGCCAGGGCATCTGATGCCCTTCGCGCCTTCCATCGCACCATACCGGGCGACACCTTCTTACCAAAAAGCAGGACCAGGCAGAACTGGCTGTCCAGGCTCGAGATATGAATGCTTCTGACGCGTCCCTGCTGGAATAAAACGGAAAACTCTCGCTCGCCCACCAGTTGGGCAAGTCCGTCGGTCGCTGCCAGACTGGCCGCGGCAAGAGAGGACAAGGCAGTAAGGTCCAGATCTCGGCTAGGTCCTGCACAGGCTATTTGTTGGCCGGCACGGTGAATCAACAACACCAATTGCGCATCAAGCTCCTGCTGCATGTAGTCCAGCACTCCCTGGATTCGCTTGTAATCAAGGTCGCTGAGTTCGGCGTAGATGGGGCTCATCGGGTCCCTAAATCCGGGTGGCTCATTGGTCCGCCTGGAGCCTAATTTATATCACGAGGCGGATCAACAGACTAGGAGGTTCATAGCGGCAGGACCAGTAAGTTCAACGTATATAAGCCTTTCCGATCTTGCGCTTGACTTATCGGCCAAATTCTCCTAATAATAACTCACAAATTTTGGGGACGAGGATTCTTGTGTCTCAACTTATTTATTTTAAATAGCTTAGAGGATTCTTAATGGGCAGAGCACTGGCTCGCAATAAGAGTTCCGGAAGAAAACCGCGCAGCGCGGCTCGGCCGGCAAAGAAGGTGAGTAGCAAGCCCAAGGTCAAAACCGAATCCTCCCACCGGGAAAAAGCCTTTTCCTCCGGCAGAGTTCTAAAAAACGCCAAGCAGAAGACCCGCATGAAGATCGGGAAAAAGGTCGTGAGGCATTCCAAAGCCCCTGGAGCAATCAAGAGCATGAAAGCGGAAACCCGGAAACCTATCGTCACAACTCGAATCACTCCGGCTCCCGAGACGCCTCCTCGCCTTTTGCGCGAGTCCAAGACAACAACGGCTGCGCTTGGTCTTTTGGAAAAGGGGATTAAGCTCATCTATCAGAAAGACTTCAGGAAGGCACGCGCAGAGCTAAAATCGCTGATCGATACATACTCGGGAGAAGCCGAGATCGTCGCTCGTGCCCGAAGCTATATCCAGATCTGCGATCGGGAGGAAGCCACCCATAAAAAGCAGGCTACCACGAATGATCAGCTATACGCTTTCGGAGTGATGGAACACAATCGCGGCAATTACGATGCGGCGATTGCCTACTTTCACCAATCACTGGAAAAACATCCGAACGTAGACTACATTATTTACTCCCTCGCAGCCTCGTTGGCGCTAAAAGGGAGTGCATTGGAGGCGATTGCAAACCTTCGTAAAGCCATCGAGCTCAATGAGGACAATCGAATCTACGCGAAGAACGACACTGACTTTTCCTCTCTCCAAAACCAGAAGGAGTTTTCGGATCTCGTTGGCATTAGCCCGCCACCCGCCAACGGGTCTCAGCAATGATACGCGACAATCGCTGGTATCTCGCCTCCGCGGCTGCGGAAGTGGGAATCTGTTTGTCCGGGCTGGAGCGCCCTTCTCTTCGAGCGCGGGCCAGCTGGGTCTGAACGCTAACTCTGGAATCTCTCGCCGCCATGGACAACCTTTATGCACTCATCATGGCCGCCGGCAAAGGAACCCGCATGGTAAGCAATCGTGCGAAGGCTCTGCACAGCCTGTGCGGCATTCCGATGCTGCGGATGATTTGTCGGTCTGCGGCTGCCCTTGAACCTCAAGCCATCTTTGTCATTATCGGCTACGACGCGGAGCAGGTGCGCGCCAGCCTGGAGGGATGTCCTGCCCATTTTATCGTCCAGAAGAAGCAGCTGGGGACCGGCCATGCAGTTATTACCGCGAGAGACGAACTGGAGAAGCACTGTGGGGGAGACCTGCTGGTACTTTTCGGGGACACGCCACTGGTGAAGGTAGAGACTCTCAGAAAGCTCGTCGAGCATCATCGCTGCTCAGGAGCGGCTACCACGTTGCTGACCGTGCATGCCCCAGATCCTTTCGGGTACGGCCGCATACTGCGTGACGGCAACAACCACATTCAGGCCATCGTGGAAGAAAAGGACGCGACGTCCGAACAGAAGCTCATCACGGAGATCAATCCGGGATTCTACTGCTTTCAAATCTCACCTCTGCTCGAGTCTCTCGAAAGGCTCTCGAACAACAATGCGCAAAAGGAGTACTACATCACAGATCTTGTCGAAATCCAGCGTCGAGAAGGAAGGATTGTAAATGCCATTTTGCACGACGACTACGAAGAGTTGCGCGGCATCAACAGCCGCGAGCAGCTCGCGGACCTCTCGTTGTCTCTGGCCAAAGAGAAAAACCGGAAGTTGATGGCCGACGGCGTAACGCTCATTGACCCCAACCGGACTTACGTCCATCTGGACGTTGCTGTGGAGAAAGACGTAACCATCTATCCGATGGTGACCCTTGAAGGCAACACGTGCATCGGAGAAGGCTGCGTCATTCGATCCGGCACCCGCATTCTGAACTCGGTCATTGGACCCAATGTTGAGATCCTGGACTCATGTTTGATCAGCGATTGCCGGATCGATGAGGGAAGTACAATCGGCCCGTCGGCTCATTTGCGCGACCACACCATCGTGGGCAAGAACTGCAGGGTCGGCAACTTCGTTGAGATTGTCCGAAGTACGCTGGGAGATGAAACTTGCGCAATGCATCTCGCTTACCTTGGCGACGCTCAGATCGGCAGTCGAGTAAACGTCAGTGCTGGTGTTGTCACCTGCAATTATGACGGATTCCGGAAAAATGCTACGATTATCGAAGACGACGCCTTCGTGGGCACAAATTCGCAGCTCATAGCTCCGATTCGAATCGGGCGAGGGGCGTTTGTCGCAGCCGGCAGCACCATCAGCAAAAATGTCCCACCCGGAGCGCTAGGGATAGGCCGGGCGAAACAGGAGATCAAGAAAGGATGGGCAGAGCGCCGGAGGAAGAACAGCAAATCCGATGATTAATTGCAGGAACTGCATCAACTGGGTAGACGAGAGTCTTCAACAGATCGAAGAAGATCACGGAGGCCACTCGCACATCTACATGGGGTGCCGGATATTCGGTTACGTCGAGGGTAACACAGCCCTTGAAAGCTGCGCACACTACGTTGTCAGCAAAAACCTGTTCACCATTTGCTCGACCTGCCACATAACCGTGCCGAAGGTCTGCGTATCCCTGGGAGAGTGCATCAACTGCACCGACACCGATCTTTTCTGCGTGGATCACTGCACAGGCAGAGACAGCCGCAAATACTGCACGCACTTCGTCCGTCTTCACGCCGAGGGTGTCCACCTTATCAACAACAATGAAGTGTTCGATCTCTTCCCTACGCTGGGAATGCCCGGCCAGGAAAAACCAGACAAGAAGCAAGCTGCGGATTCACCCGAGCCGGAGAAGCCCGCCAAGCCATCGCGCAAAGCCCGATTGCCCGAAGAAGCAGAAACTTCTTGAGAATCCACCGCCGACTCCTTTACCTTACTCCGTACCATCTGTGCCTTTGTGGTGAATAGATGCGTGACGCCTTTTGCGATCGGCGGGTTTTGATCAGCGGCGGCCTCGGGTTTATAGGGTCGAACCTTGCCCGGAGGCTGGTCGAGCTTGGATCTCATGTCACGCTGGTGGACAGCCTGGTCCCGGAGTATGGCGGAAACCTCTTCAATATTGCGGGGATCGAAGACCGTGTCCGAGTCAACATCTCTGACGTGCGGGATGAGTACAGCATGCGCTACCTTATCCAGGGACAAGACCTTCTTTTCAATCTCGCCGGTCAGACCAGTCATGCGGACTCCATGCAAGACCCTTTCACAGATTTGGACATTAACTGCCGCGCGCAGCTCTCCATTCTCGAAGCCTGCCGGAAGCATAACCCACAGATAAGGATCGTCTTCGCCAGCACCCGTCAAATCTACGGTAAGCCGGAATATCTGCCGGTGGACGAGAAGCACCTACTCCGCCCGGTAGACGTCAACGGTATCAACAAGATGGCCGGCGAGTGGTACCACATCCTATACAGCAATATTTATGGGATCCGGTCCTGTGCACTGCGGCTGACCAACACCATCGGCCCTCGCATGAGGGTGAAAGACTCTCGGCAGACGTTTCTCGGCACATGGATTCGCCTGATCATTCAGGGAAAGCCATTCGAAATCTGGGGAGGCAGCCAACTGCGCGATTTCACGTATGTAGACGACGCGGTGCAGGCTCTTCTACTTGCGGCGACCAGCGAGAAAACACACGGCCAAGTTTACAACCTCAGCGGTGACTGCATCATCAGCCTCAAGGATCTTGCGGACCTGTTCATCGAGGTGAATGGAGGTGGTCGATACACGATTTGTAGCTTCCCGCCCGAGCGGAAGCGGATCGATATTGGGGATTACTACTCCGATTCCAGCCTATTCAACAAAGCACTGGGCTGGAAGCCCGAGGTGCCTTTGCGCGAGGGACTCGCCCGCACCCTCGCTTACTACCGCCAGAACCTGCAGCACTACCTCTAAGCAGGCAGCTCTGAGATCTTTTTCTTTGAGATCTCTCTGAGATCTTTGCGATTCACATGGACCGTGAAGACCTCAAGGAGCTCAAAGTAATCTATCAGGAGCGAACGGCAGTTTCCCGAATCATTCCGTGATACTCCTGGAGGCTGCGGACGGTGAGTTTTTCACGTCTCAGCGTGCGGATGGCGTTTACGACAGCTGCCCCACCCGAAAGCGTTGTGACACAGGCCACGCCGTGCTGAATTGCCGCACGTCGAATCGCCTTCTCATCATACCTGGACTGGCGTCCAAGGGGCGTGTTGAGGATGATGTCGATCTTACCGCTCTTGATGTGATCGACGATGTTTGGCCGGCCCTCCCCCACCTTGAAAACATGCTCCGCCCGGATTCCCTGAGCCTGCAAAAATCTTCGTGTCCCCGCGGTGGCGCTGATGTGGAAGCCCAGGTCCAGAAAGTCTCGCGCGATCGGTAGCAGTCCCATCTTGTCGCTCTCGTTCACGCTCACAAGCACTGTGCCGCCGCGAGGCAGCCGCATGCCGGCAGAAATCTGCGCCTTGGCGTAAGCACTGCCAAAGCTGTCTGCAACACCCATCACTTCGCCGGTCGAGCGCATTTCTGGCCCGAGTATCGTATCCACACCGGGAAACTTGTTGAATGGGAAAACGGGCGATTTCACGAAGCAATGACGGACACGCAGTTCCTCCATCAGGCCCAGATCGCGCAACTTCTCTCCGGTCATGACGCGAGCGGCAATCTTGGCCAGTGGAACGCCCGTGGCTTTGCTCACGTAGGGCACGGTGCGGGAGGCACGGGGATTCACCTCCAGCACATACACGGTGTCGAACTGGATTGCGAACTGGATGTTCATAAGACCGACCACCTTCAGTGCCTTGCCGAGCTTGTACGTGAATTCCTTCATGCGCTCGAGCAGATCGAGATCGATCATGATGGGAGGCAAGACGCAAGTGCTGTCTCCGCTGTGGATTCCAGCTTCCTCGATGTGCTCCATCACCCCGGCAATAACTACGTCGTCGCCATCGCATATGGCATCCACATCGTACTCAAAGGCATCCTCCAGGAACCTGTCGATCAGGACCGGGCGTTCCGGAGAAGCTTCCACGGCCGTAGCCATGTAATGATCGAGGGACTCCTGATCGTACACAATTGACATGGCGCGTCCGCCAAGCACGTAGGACGGTCTCACCAGAACCGGGTAGCCTATCTCTGCAGCCACCTCCCGGGCTTCTTCCTGGGAGCGAGCCGTGCCATTCTGCGGCTGAGGAATGCCCAGTTCCGTAAGGAATTGGCCAAAGAGTTTCCGGTCCTCCGCCAGATCAATGCATTCTGGGGATGTGCCAATAACGGGGACTCCGGCAGCCTGCAATCTGAGTGCGAGATTCAAGGGCGTCTGGCCGCCAAATTGGACTATGACACCATCCGGCTTTTCGACATTCATGATCTCCATGACGTCTTCGAAGGTCAGCGGCTCGAAGTACAGCCGGTCCGAGGTGTCGTAATCCGTCGAAACCGTCTCCGGGTTGCAGTTGATCATGATTGTCTCGTAACCGACCTCCTTCAACGCAAACGAGGCGTGGCAGCAGCAGTAATCAAACTCGATCCCCTGCCCGATCCGGTTGGGCCCGCTTCCGAGCACGACGATTTTCTTGTTCCGGGAGGGATTCGCCTCGCACTCCCCTTCGTACGTCGAATAGAGGTACGGCGTGTAGGATTCGAACTCCGCCGCGCAGGTGTCGACTCTCTTGAAGACGGGGCGCACACCCTTCCCGTGACGGAGCCTCATGACCTCTTCGGCCGAAACAGTAGAACTCTCGGAAGGCTGCAACAGCTCGGACAGTGCCTGGTCGGATATGCCGCTTCGTTTGCATTCCTTCAGCAGCTCGAGCGGAAGCGTTGTGATCGTATGCTGCTGAACCTGCTTTTCCAGCTCGACCACCTCTCGGAGTTGATTCAGAAACCACGGATCTATCTTCGTCAGCTGGTGCAGTTCCTCAACGCTGTGCCCTGTCATCAAGGCATAGTGAATGTAAGCAAGTCGTTCCGGCACCGGCGTGAGCAGATTGTGGACCAGCTTTTCGGGGTCAACTTTCTCGGAGGTTAGAGTCTTGCCCCGCTCGAGCGAGCGCAAGCCCTTAAGCAGAGCCTCCTTGAATGTCCTGCCAATCGCCATGACCTCGCCCACAGATTTCATCTGTGTGCCCAGCGTAGGATCGGCTTCTTTGAATTTCTCGAAGTTCCACTTCGGTATTTTGGCCACCACGTAATCGATGGTTGGCTCGAAGCTGGCGAGAGTCTTGCGGGTAATATCGTTGGGTATCTCGTCGAGTGTGTATCCCACCGCCAGCTTGGCTGCGATCTTTGCGATTGGAAAGCCGGTCGCCTTGGAGGCGAGAGCCGAACTCCGGGATACCCTCGGGTTCATCTCAATCACCACGAGGGATCCGTTTTCGGGGTGGATGGCGAACTGAATGTTGGACCCTCCCGTCTCGACCCCGACCTTGCGAATGATGCGGATGGCCGCATCGCGCATCGCCTGATATTCCTTGTCGGTCAGGGTCTGCGCCGGCGCGACCGTGATGGAATCCCCAGTGTGCACGCCCATGGGGTCGAAGTTTTCGATCGAGCAGATAATTACGACGTTGTCGGCAAAATCCCTCATCACCTCCAGCTCGAACTCTTTCCAACCCAGCAGCGATTGCTCCACAAGAGCTTCATGAACTGGGGAGATATCCAGCCCCCGGGATACGATCGTCTCGAACTCTTCGGTATTGAAGGCAATACCACCTCCGGAGCCGCCCAACGTAAAGCTCGGTCGGATAATGGCGGGCAAGCCGATAATGCTCAGGAAGTCTTTCGCCTCGGTCAGGTTCTTCACAACATGGGATTGAGCCGACGGAAGGCCAATCTCGGTCATGGCGTCTTTGAACAGCTGCCGGTCCTCCGCTACTTCGACGGCATGCAACTTCGCACCGATCATTTCCACCCCATAGTGATCCAGGACACCCGACTTCGCCAACTCGACGGAAACATTCAGTCCAGTTTGGCCGCCGACGGTGGGGAGAAGGGCGTCCGGTCGCTCCCGGTCTATGATCGCTGCGATTGACTCACTTGTGAGGGGCTCGATATATGTCCGATCAGCGAGATCGGGATCGGTCATGATCGTCGCGGGATTGGAGTTCACCAGGACGACCTCGAAACCCTCGCTGCGAAGAGCCTTGCAGGCTTGAGTACCGGAATAGTCGAATTCGCAAGCCTGGCCGATGATGATCGGCCCGGATCCGATGATGAGTATCCTTTTGAGGTCAGTTCGCCTGGGCATCGCTATCTCCCGCACTCCATCATCAGTCGCTTGAATTGGGTGAAGAGATAGTGTGAGTCATGGGGTCCCGGTGAAGCCTCGGGATGATATTGCACGGAAAAGGCCGGCAAATTCCGGTGCTGCATACCCTCGAGGGTCTGGTCGTTTAAGTTGATGTGCGTCAGATCGATTTCATTCTGATTCAGGGAGTCGGGATCCACGGCGAATCCATGGTTCTGAGCCGTAATCTCTACCCGACCATTGAGGAGGTTTTTCACCGGCTGGTTCCCTCCTCTGTGGCCGAACTTCAGCTTGAAGGTTTTTCCTCCGAACGCAAGGCCCATGAGTTGATGTCCGAGGCAGATGCCTAATATCGGGATGCGGCCCAGCAACTTACGGACGTTGTTGATTGCATATTCCAGCGGCTCAGGATCGCCGGGACCGTTCGATAGAAACACGCCATCGGGATTTCGGGCGAGGACATCCTCCACGCTTGTGAAAGCCGGAATCACGGTCACCTCGCAGCCGACTCTAACCAGATTGTTCAGAATATTTCGCTTGATTCCATAGTCGTAGGCTACAACCCTGAAGGTTTTTCCTTCTGCGTCTTGCGAAGGGGTGGCCCAGCCGTATGGGATCTTGCAGCTAACTGAAGAAGCCAGATCGTTACCCAGCATATTCCGAATGTTCCTGGCCTTTTCCACAAGGCGCTCAGTGTCCAGATCAATTGAGCTGATGATCCCCCGCAGGGCGCCGCGAGTGCGAATGTGACGAACCAGGGCACGTGTGTCTATTTCAGACAGGGAAACGATGTTGTGGCGCTTCAGATAATCCTCGAGGGACTCCTGGGAGCGCCAGTTCGACGCAATACAGCTGAACTCGCGCGCAACAAATCCCTCCACGTAAGGCCGACCCGACTCTTCATCCTCATTATTGGTTCCACAGTTGCCGATGTGGGGGTAGGTCATGACCACGATCTGGCCGGCGTACGAAGGATCTGTAAGAATCTCCTGGTAGCCGAACATGGAGGTATTGAATACCACCTCTCCAGAGGTCTCCCCTAGTGCTCCAAAAGCGCGGCCCAGATATGTATGGCCGTCCTCAAGTGCAAGAATCGCTTTCATTTAATCAGTATTCCAGGGAAACATTACGATGAGAATCTCGCCGCGCGTCAGATCTTTGAAGCGATCGGCCCGGAGACCGGCAGTCACTCTCCGGATCAGCAACCCGTGACCTGTCTCCAGCCTACTCCACGGGGCCAACATGTGACATGGGCCAGTAACTGAAGACCGCCTTGCCATAAATCAGCTCTCGCGGGACGAGTCCCCAGTTTCGGCTGTCATTGCTGGAGTTGCGATGATCTCCCAACACGAAATAGTGATCGGGACGAACAATGACCTTGGAGTATGATTCACGGTCTCGGTACTCCGGCTTCAGATAAGGCTCATCCACCTTGACTCCGTTGACGTAGACGGACCCATATCGAATCTCGATCTCGTCTTCCGGAATCGCTAAAACCCTCTTGATGAAGGATTTGCTCCTATCCTTGGGGTACCAAAAAACCACAACATCGCCCCTATGGATATCGGTGAACCGGTAGATGAAGCGATTCACGAATATCCTTTCCTGGTCAACGAGTCGAGGCTGCATGCTGGTACCCTCGACTTTTACAGGCTGGACCACGAAGATCACAATAAAGATGGCAGTGGCAAAGGCGAACAAAATGTCCCGAAACCAGGATTTCAGCTCGAAAAAGATTCTAGATCCGGCTTGTGGAGGGCTGTTTAGGGCTTGCGGATGATCTTCCGCCTTCGGAGCGTTCTGTTCTTCCATTTCCCGATCTGTTTCAGGCGCAATTCAAAAACTACCAAAGGACACCTAAAAACTCAACCACAAAGTACCCACGACGTGGACTAATTGCCCCAGCCAAACAAACGGTTCAGGTTAGCCTCCTTGGGTAACGCCGGAGTGGCCAGTGGTTTGACATTGTGAATGCAGTTGCTATAATTCGCGTTTTTCGGGCGTCGGAGGCGTCGCGTTCATATAGCTGCTCAGGCAAGAAAGACTCACGTCTTTCCAACCCCTTGGCATCAGGCCTACCGAACGTGCCGCTCCCAGCCTGCAAAGGAAACACTCGAAGGAAGCTATGAAGATTGTGGTACTCAGCGCAAGCCGGCATAAGAACTGCACTCTCAAAGACGTAGCAGGTGGAATGGGCACGGTATTCACTATAGGCAATTCCCCCTTTGCGAGGCTCCTTGAGATTGCCAAGCGACGGATTGCGGCGATCCCGAACATCACGCTGGCTTATCTCGATTCTGTGCTCTCTGCAAATGGCGCCGAGGTTTGCGTGCTCGACGTAAAACGGATGGATCAGTTGGTGCCCGCAGACCTCTATCTGATCTCTTCCTCCATCGTCGACTGCAAGTTCGAGCGCGAGATAGGCGAGGAAGCCAAACGCAGATTCCGGAGCAAGGTGGGCTATTTCGGCGCTTTTGCTTCGGCTGTCCCGGAGTATTTCACCTCGGCCGCGGATTTCGTTGTCAAGGAGGAGATCGAGAACATTGCTCCGGCACTGGCCGGCGGTGCGGTGCCCGAAGGGGAAGTATCCGCAGGTTTCGTTCAGAACCTCAATGCCCTTCCTTTTCCGAGTTGGGATCAGTTCAACACCCGCAAGTTCCGATACCAGATCATCACCAGTCACGGGATAACCCTTCCCATGCTCGGGAGCCGGGGATGTCCTTATACATGCAACTATTGCCCTTACCTGGTGAATTCCCGGTACCGGGTCCGCAGTTCGGAAAGCATCGTTGAGGAAATCGATTACCTGGTTCGCAAATACGACATTCGCGGGATATCCTTCCGAGATCCGAATCTGACATTTGATAAGAAGCGGGCTCGTGAATTTGCCGAGTCGCTGCTCCATCGTAACCTGGATGTACGCTGGGGCATGGAAGCGAGGACCGACAGGCTCGATCCCGAATTGATCACTATCCTCCATCGTGCCGGTTTACGAAGCATCGAAGTCGGAGTAGAATCAGCCAGCGAGCAAACCCTCAGGGGAAACCTGCGCAAGGCGATTCCAAAGTCCCAGCAGGAGCTCGTGATAGAGCACTGTCACAGACTGGGCATTCGCGTGATAGCCAACTACACACTCGGGTTGCCAAACGATACCATCGACGGAATCATGGACACCATTCGCTACGCGAAAAAACTGAACACCTTCGCGATCCAGTTCACGGTGACGACTCCCTATCCTGGAACCCAGTTCTATCACAATGTAAAACACAGCATCTTCAACCAGGACTGGGAGAACTTTAACGGGTGGACGAGCGTCTTCCATCACCCCACCATCAGAACTGAAGATCTTCACCGTCTGCGCGAGTTTGCCTACGTTTCCTATCATCTCCGCCCGCGTTATGTTTGGAGATTCCTCCAATCTACGCTACTGCACCCGTTTCTATATCCGGAGCCCCAGGTGTCGTGATCAGACTTTGCGTCTTCCAGGGACATCGATTGAAAGCGCTTGTGTGCTTCTTAGGTGTCTTGCTCTCCGGATGGCAGATCACCTCTTCGACTTCCGCGCCCGCGTCAAAAACTCCGATTTATGTGACGGCAAGCCTCACCGACAAGAATGGTCTGTTTATTGAGGATCTGGGTTTGGAGGAGATCCAAGTCTCTGAGAACGATCAGCCGCGGAAGATGGAGTTTATGGCCCGGGACGAGATTCCTGTGGTTTACGGAATCATCTTCGACCTGTCCATGCTCCCGGAAAGACCGGACGACGACTATCGCGGCGCCAAACTCCAGATCTCCAGCGCCTCTTCGGCTCGGAGCATGGCTTACGAGCTGATCGACAAGCACTTGGGCCGGCATACGATCTGGGTCGGGGGATACGAGAAGGAACTCAGGATCGTCCAGGATTTCACGGCCGACGGTTTCACCGCCAAGGCGGCCATACATCAGATGCACGGAAGGCGAGCACCTGGCGAGCCCTTCCTCTATTCCGCTCTCTTTTCTGGGATCGTGAAAATGAACACGCGCACTGAGAAGAGGCGCGTGCTCATTGTCTTCATGGACGTTATGGACTCGGAAACCGGCGGGAAGCTAAAACCTCTGAGGAATCTCCTTTCCTCGAGTAATGTCGAGCTCTTCGTGGTGAGTTTTGCGAGCAAGCTGGGCAGCAGCCGAGGCGGCCTCCAACCCTCAATGAGCCAAGCGTCCCTCAAGGAGCTGACGCAGGTAACATCAGGCGATGCCTATTTCGCGGCAGATTATAGAGATCATTTCGAAGACATTGCCCGCCGTTTGTACAACCATATCCGCACCTTTTACACTTTCGGATTCGAGTCCGAGAGCTCTTCCGACAAACCCGCGCGACTCGCGATCCGCTGCACGCGGCAAGGCTCGAAAGTGAAGCACCACCCAACAATCGCGTCACTTCCCTGACGCCTCACATCCGCCACGGAGACAGAGAGCTCACGGAGAATCTCCGGGATCTCTTTGCTCTCAGCGGCTCTGTGGTGAGGTGATAAAGTTTGCATCCCTTAGGTCGATAAGGGTAATGGCCCTAATGAGAAAGTGGGATATAACGTTGGAAGGTCAACAGTTCTGGACTATCGGAGGCGGCAAGGGCGGTGTTGGAAAGAGCTTCCTGACGGCATCCATGGGAGTTGTCTTGGCACAAATGGGCAACTCTGTGATCGTGGTGGACGCCGATCTTGGCTCTGCAAATCTGCACATCTTCCTGGGAATCAAAAGCCCTAGCCTCACTCTCCTGGATATCCTCGAAGACCGCGCTACGGCTGAAGACGTGCTTATTCCTACATCTCACCCGGGCCTGCGCCTTTTGAGTTGCGCGGCGGACATTCTGGGAATGGCCAATCCGGCTTCTTCGGAAAAAGAGAAGATCATCAAGTTCATCTCGAATCTCAATGCGGATTATATACTGGTGGATCTTGGCGCCGGCACCTCCTACAATGTTCTCGACTTCTTCAACATGTCCGACGAAGGAATCATCGTGGCTTCGCCGGATCCGGCGTCGATTCAGAATGCCTATGCGTTCATCAAGAGCGCCATTTACAGGCGTGTGCAGAGGAAATTCAGCACCAACGAGGTGGTGGCATCAGCACTGAGGCAGTTCCGTGAAAGCGTGGGAAGCGCAAAGCCTCGGACCATGATGGACTTTTACGACATGCTGTGTACCACCGATCCCGGGCTGGCCGAGAACGTTGCAGCCGTCGTCGATCGCTTTCGTCCCCTGATCATCGTCAATATGGCGAGCTCGGAAGAGGATCAGCGCATCGCCGAAATCATTCATACGGCCGCAAAGAGATTCCTCAACGTAGATATCCGCTTTTGCGGACTCGTGCTCGCCGATCCTGCCGTGCGTAAGGCGACTCAGCGCTTGGCGCTGCCGGATTTCCGGGACAGGAATTGTGTGGTCACCCAGCAGATCCGCCAAACGGTCGAGCGACTCTTGAATTGCTCCTCAACCCCCGATTTCGCGAAACCCGGCCAGCCCGCCCCGGCCACCCCCATGATGGGATTGAACGACAATCTGGAATTCATGGGCAGGTCGTTGCACATCCAAACTGAGAATCTGGGTTTCACCGGCAGGTGCATTACCACCCAAGTGTTCTGCAACGGAAGAGTGATTCTCTCAGCCAAGTCGGAATACCCCTCGACGATTCGAGACCAGAAAGACCAAAGCCAGGTCCGAGAGCTCATGCGGAAACAGCACTTCAACGTAATCCGCGAGTTGGAGGGTAGGAAGGCCCCGATGCCTCGTCCGGCATAGCTATACGGCAAATGCGATGAATACTGAGCATTACCTAACCAAGATCCTGATCGTCGATGATGAACCGAACGTCCGCTCAGTTCTCACCCGGCACCTTGCAGACGAAAAAGTGGCTTGCGTGTCGTCCCATAGCGCGTTCGATGCGCTCAACAAAATAAAGAGCGAACGCTTCTCCCTAGTCATCAGCGACGTCATGATGCCGGGCATGTCCGGTGTGGAACTGCTGCGCTTTATTAAAAAACAGGATGCCGAAACCGCCGTTATCATGATCACCGGGCTGATGGACATCAACACAGCGGTCGACTCCCTCCGCATGGGAGCCTGCGACTTCATAACCAAGCCCTTCGATTTACCCACGATCCGACGCGCTGTCGACCGGGCGCTGGAGAGGCGCCAACTGCTGATCCAAAACCGCTACTATCAGGCGGAACTGGAAAACAAGGTGCGGGAGCGCACCTCTGAGTTGAATGAAGCCTTGCATGAAGTCGAGGAAAGTTACAAGATCACCCTGGAAGCGCTGGTCACAGCCCTCGATGCCAGGGAGCACGAGACGCAAGCTCACTCCCAGAGAGTGCGCGACTATACATTGACCCTGGCGGAACAGCTTGGCCTTGACCATGATGACTTGATCCAGGTAGGGCGGGGTGCGCTGCTGCATGATGTAGGGAAGATTGGTGTGCCGGACTCCATTCTGTTGAAACCCGGAAAGCTGACTTCCGAAGAGTGGGTCGAGATGAAAAAGCATCCAAGGATCGGCTACGACATCCTGCGGAACATCAAATTCCTCTCTGCGACCGCCGATATCGTCTTATGCCACCAGGAGAGATGGGATGGCAAAGGCTATCCGAACGGTTTGGGCGGCAGGGATATCCCTCCAGGCGCCAGAGTTTTTGCCGTCGTTGACACGCTGGATGCAATGACGAGCAATCGTCCCTACCGGAAGGCCATGTCCTTCGAGGTAGCTTTTAACGAAATTCGGCAATGTGCGGGTACTCAATTCGATCCCCAGGTCGTCAACGCTTTCTTCTGCGTTCCGTTCGAGACGTGGCGGAACATCCACGACGCGATCAGCCGTACCCACCAGAGCAGCGATTGCTATGATGTGATATGTCGACCCTGAAATTGTCGCCAATCAGCTATACCGACCGCAGCCAACTCGCTGCACTCATGGACGAAGAAGAACTCTGCTGGATGTCCGAACTCAAATGGGACTACGCGCCCGTCCGTCGCATTCTCTCTTCATTCATCGAACAAAAACGGTTGCCCGGCTACGTGGCTTCGGATGACCGCCGAGCCCTGGGCTACGCCTACTTTCTTGCACACCATTCCAAAGGCATCATCGGGACCCTCTACGCCTCCAAGCTTGCGAGCAACCAGGAAGTAGCCGACGAGATCCTCGCGCTGGCGATCGAATGCCTCAAAGAAGCCCAAGGGATACGGCGCATTGAGGCCCAAATCATGCCCTTCAACAACCTGAACCTGACGGCGGGCTTCACGCGCCGGGGATTCCGGTGCTATCCGAGATACTATCTCGAGCTGGATCTGCAGAACTACTCCCGGTCGGGCGATTGTTCGGCAGCAGAGAAGATTGTCCCGTGGGATCCGGCATTTATCTCGCTTGCGGCCCAGGTCACCTTCAACAGCTACAGCAACCAGCCCGATTCTCAGCTCTGTGAGGATTATTGCACGACTGAAGGGTGTGAGAGCTACCTGCGCGGCCTGCTGGAAAACCCGGGTTGCGGCCTATTCATGGCTGAAGCTTCCTTTGTGGGCCTTGACAGTAGTGGCGCCCCCTGTGGCTTTCTCCTTAGCTCGCGCATCTCCAATACCTCAGGAATGATTCCTCAGGTAGCGATACTGCCTTCGCACCAGGGGCATGGTTTGGGCAACACCTTGATGCATTACTGCCTGTCCTACTTCAAGGCGCAGGGCTACCACACGGTCAGCCTCACCGTAACCAAACAGAACAAGCGGGCGTTTGAGTGGTACCAGCGCATGGGGTTCAAGATCCAGAAGGAATTCGGCGCCTTCGTTTGGGAGCGCTGACCTCCGCCACCAATTCCACGAAACCAAAAAACAAGGCAAGTCTTCTGTTCAGGCAGGACTCCCCGCCGAGATTGAGAAAGGCGCCGCCAGGTACTGAAGTGCTTTGGCTTCATGCACCGGGGTGACCTCTTAAACAGTCGACTTCCATTTTGAGCCAAGATTTTTTCGTGCAATTCGTGAAATTGGTGGCAGATTTTTTCGTGGAATTGGTGGCTGCTAACGCGGCTCCATCTGCGCATACGACGGATTCAGGACGACAATGTCGACACGCCGGTTTCGGGCCCTTCCCTCGGGTGTGTCGTTGGTGGCAGCCGGACGATATTCTGCATATCCGGCAGCCGAGAGCCGGTTTGGTTCAAATCCGAACTTTTCTATCATGTAGGACACAATAGCGGTGGCGCGGGCGGTCGAAAGCTCCCAGTTCGAAGGGAACTTCGAGTTGCGGATGGGAACGTTATCCGTGTGGCCCTCCACGCGGATGTAATTGCTGACAGAGACAAGGGAGGTTGCGATGGTGTCGAGTAAAGCCAGACCCGCGGGCTTGATCATATCGGAACCCGAGTCGAAGAAGCCCCCTTCTCCAAGACTGACAATAAGTCCGCGGCTTTCCATGTGGATCTGTACCCTGCCCTTGACTGACTCGGAGCCCACCAGCATTTCGAAATTGCGCCTGAGTTTGCCCAGTGATGGTCCCGCACTGGGGTTCGATAACTCTACCCCTCCTTTGAGGCCCCTCAGGCTCTGCAGCGCACCATTGCGCACGCGCGCCTCCCTGGCAACGCGGATGGGCTCCACGATGTCCTTCCTGGGCGCGGATTCCCAGCCGCTTGATCCCTGGCTTATCGATAGGTGGTCGCTCCCGGGAGGAAACGCCGCGCTGTCAAATGATGCGCGCATGGACATGACCATCTTGCCCATCTTTTGGGCATCGACGGTGGATATGGCGTACATGGTAGTGAAGAACGCAAAGAGGAGAGTGATGAAGTCAGCGTAGGAAACCAGCCAGCGCTCATGGCTTATGTGTTCTTCAGGTTTCTTCTTGCGCGCCACGATGACTCTCCGAACGGACCGCTGAGCTAGGCGGCTTTCTTCTGGCCGGCTGCTTCGCGCCCGGTTTTTTCTTCCTGGGCTTTATGCGAGAGGAAACTCTTGAGCTTGTCTTCGATCAGACGCGGATTCTCGCCCTCAAGTATCGAAATTACGCCCACCAGCATTATCTCCTTCGACACCATTTCGGCCTTGGCCTTCACCTTGAGCTTGCCTGAAATCGGAAGGTAGACAAGATTTGCCAGGCCGACTCCATAAACCGTGGCGACAAACGCCACAGCGATCCCACTCCCCAGCTTGCTCGGATCCGCGAGGTTTTCCATCACGTGGATCAACCCCAGCACGGCGCCCAGGATTCCGATTGTCGGAGAATATCCGCCGGCTGCCTCCCAGAACTTAACGGGGTGCTCCATCTCCTGCTCGAGATTGCTGATTTCGAACTCCATCGTTTCGCGCAGTATCTTCGGCTCCACGCCGTCCACGGCCATGGTCAGGGCCCGCTTGAGGAACGGGTCGGATGTCTGCTCCAAATCTTTTTCCAGCGAGACGATTCCTTCCTTTCGCGCCTTGTTGGCGTAGCGGATGATCTCGGCGATGATTTGCTTGTGGTCAACCTTTGGCTCAAAAAAGGCCTTGGCAACGCCTTTTAAGCTCGCTAGGGCAATGGAGAGAGGGAACTGGACCAGGCAGGCACCAAACGTCCCTCCGAGTACGATGATGGCCGCCGTGCTCTGGAGAATAGATTGGATGTTACCACCTTCGAGCGCCTGTCCCCCGAAGATGGCCACCATTGCCAACACCAGGCCGATAATCGTAGCTAAATCCATTTCCGCTCCTCACTCATGTCGCGTCTACCTGTGCGATATCTCGACGCTCCGAAGTTGGCGTTCGGATTCCGCCTCCACCAGTCCGGAAATCAGGCGGCGATAACGGACCACCTTCTCAATGACCTTGGTCATGCCCTCCTGCACCACAACCTTGTCGCTGTTGGTCATGGTAATGATCGTGTCGGGAGTCTCCTCGATGTACTCGATGAGGTCGGAGTTCACCGCGATGGGCGCATTATTTATCTTAGTGAGTACAATCATACGTGTTTTTCCCGGCTGAATCCCCGTGACATATCGTCAAAAGGGGATGAGTGCGTTAGATCTCAGGGCGCGATATTATCGCGGACGTATCCAGATACATTCGGAGAGGCAGAGGACCCACTCGCTCCGGCAAGCGCTCTATCAGATCTTCCATGGACATGAAATCTTCCGGCGTGTCAACCGTGATCCTGATTTCAGGGCGGCACAAGAAATCCGGAGGGGAAAGAAGGGCCATGCGGAACTCCTCCGGATGCTCTTTGACGTAGAGAGTGACGTGTTCCCGATGAAGCGGCTCAATCGCGAGGCGGTCGACTCTCGCAAGTGCCTCCGCTGTGATTGCTTCCGTCGCAGCCCCAACGGGCAATCCGTTTTCCATGCAGTACTCGAGATTACTCGCACGGATCGCGCGGACAATCCTGTCCACGGATCCGATATCGATGAGCGGATTGTCACCGGTAGCCCGAACGACGATACCCGGCCTGTATCTCTCGGCTGCTTGCTGAAACCGCTTGAGCACATCCAACTCCGGACCTCGGTGGGCCCAGGCGCCAAGTCTCAGCGCCTCCTCAATGACTTGGTCGTCTTCGTCGAGCTCCGTGGTGAGAACAACCACCTGTTCAATGGTACTCGCCGCCCTCAGTCGTCGGATCACTCTCTCCAAAATAGACTGCCCCTGAATTTTTAGCAGCACCTTGCCGGGCAGTCGTGTGCTTCCAATTCTGGCCTGAAGGAAAGCGAGAGTCGGTCTCACTTCAAATCTCCCTGAGAATAACCAGCCATGTGCTTGATCAGAGCACGAGTCCGCATTCCCGCGACTCCCCTTGTACTGCCGCATTCCTGGATTGGTCAAGCGACGTTTGTTCCAGCCAGATCCGCCGCCCAGCGGAGAGACTCGCTTACCAGCTCCACCTGCTTACGGGTCAGGCCCGGGTAAAGCGGCAGGGTCACCAGCCGTCGCCCGAGGTCTTCCGTGACACTAAGATCGGTAGGCGGTGGAAAATGATTACGGTAGAATTTGAACAGGTGAACCGGCGGATAGTGAATGCTGGTCTGAATGCCGCGGGCCTTCAAGAGGCTCATCACATGGCTGCGCGAGATCCCCTCCGACAGAACAACGACATGAAGGTGATGTGCGGCTACTCCCGGATGATCCTGAAAAGGCATACACCAGCGCGGGTCCTCACCCATCAGTTCCCGGTACCACGCCACCCTTTCTCCGCGCAGCTGATTGACTTTTTCCAAGGAACGGAGCTGGATCCGCAACAGTGAAGCACGAATGTCGTCCAAGCGGTAGTTGAAACCTGCTGCCGTGACATCGTAGGAGAACTGATGTCCCCGATAGCGGTCCCAAGTCAGCGAGTCCATCCCATGCGAGCGCAACAAGCGCAACCTTTCCGCCAGGTCGGCCCGTCGCGTCACGACAAAACCGCCTTCACCACATGTCAGATTTTTGTTTCCGAAGAAGCTGAAACAGCCTATATCGCCCCAGGTTCCGCAGGGAACGCCCTTCCAGGAAGCTCCCGGCGCGTGCGCCGCATCTTCGATGACCCATAGCCCGTGTGTGCGAGCGAACTCCACGATGGCATCCATCTCGCATGGGTACCCGCCGTAGTGCATGACGCAGATGCCGCGCGTCTTCGAACTTAGGGCCTTTTCGAGGTTCTGAACAGAAACAAGTGGAGTCTGATATGAGGCTACATCCACAAAACGGGGAATGCCTCCGGCGTGGAGGATCGTATTTGCAGCAGCCACAAAACTCAGGGAAGGCGTGAGAACCTCATCGCCGGCAGACAGACTCAGTGCAAGATGCGCGAGATGCAGCGCTGCTGTGCCGTTTGCGACCGCCACGGCATGTTCAATGCCGAGATAGCGGGCGAACTCTTCCTCAAGTTGCCTTGTGACGGGGCCGTAGGTCCACCAGCCCGAGCGCACAACTTGCGTAACAGCGTGTACTTCCTCTTCGCTGAAACTGAGAGCGGATAAGGGAACGCGCCATTCAACAGAGCTGGAATTCGGCGGCTCTGGAACAAAACTCCTGTTGGGCGAGCTCATAGTCTTCTCGTCGTCCGATATCGAGCCAGTAGTCCTGTGATTGAAAGCCCACCACTTTTTCGCCGTGATCGAGGAGGCACACAACCAGATCGGGAAAGTCGAGGTACTGGCCCGCGGGGATGTACCGCAAAACCCTGGGCTCATACACATAGATTCCCATACTGACGTCGAAGCTAAAGAGCGGTTTTTCCCGATAGGCGGTCAGCTCTCCCGTGCCACTCGTTTCCAGGACTCCAAGGTCCACCTTGATGTCCTTTCGGTGCATGGCCACGGTCAGGACAGCGGCGCGGCTGCGATGAAAGCTCACCAACTCCCGATAGTCCAGGGTGGTGAGAACATCTCCGTTCATCACTAGGAAAGTCTCCGTAAGACCCGGGATCAGGGCCAGGGGCCCTGCCGTGCCAAGCGGTTGCGATTCGCGGTGGTAATGGAGCTTCAGACCTGGAATGTTCTTGTGCCCGTTTTGGAAATAAGCCTCAATCAGCTCTCCAAGATGCCCCACGGAAAGTACGATATCGCCAAAGCCCTGCCGGACAAGCTGGCGGACGATTATCTCCAGGATCGGACGCTCGCCGATCGGCACCAGGGGCTTGGGAAAGATGGTGGTGTAAGGAACCAGACGCGTTCCTTTCCCTCCCGCCAGAATCACTGTCTTCATATCGAGCCCTTCGTATATTTGGCGGCGCGATATGAAAAAACGAACAGGCGCCTTACGGAGGTTAAAAATGACGAATGAAAACAAACGTCGAGGTATTCGTCATTCGTTATTCGTAATTCGTCATTCATTGTTCCCACCTGCAGTCTTGTGTCTGTTTGCATGTTCCTTTGCTGTGGCAAGCCAAGGATCATGGATCGTCAGAGCTGAGCCGTCATTGGGCGAACTGCTCTGGCTGCCTCATCAGGTAGGAAGATCGCGGATTCGTAGCACGCCATCATAAGGCCGTCGGCAAACTTGCCAAGGCAGGGACGAACTCGCCGGCCGCAACGCATTTCAATCAGCCAGGCCGGAAAATCCCCCCCGGCCGCGATAGTCAGCGGAATGCCCCCGGAAAAGCGAGGATTGACCTCAAATATCGTGGCCTTTTCGTTGTGTAGCTTTAGCTGGATGTTCGCAGGTCCCCGGATCTCCAAAGCCTCGGCCACACGAACGGCCAGATCGATCATCCCAGGATGGTTCCAGGTCTGTCCCCGATCGGTCACGCCCGAGCGAATCACCAGTCTCTCTCTGGGAACCGCACTGATGACCTTTCCGCTGAAATCAGCCAGCACATCTATGGTGAACTCCCGTCCGAACAGATACTCCTGAACCACTGGATCGGGTATGTAGTCGAGCAAGAAGCGGAGCTCTCTCTCGTTCGAAATGCGATAGGCTCCGACACTTCCACGTCCCGACCGCGGCTTAAGAAAGAGGGGATAGGTCAGGCTGGGAATGTCGAGTTGCGCGGGCATCCAGGTGCGAGCGACTGGAAGTCCCTTCTCGGAAAGGAATTGTGCCGTGAGGAACTTATCGTTGCAGATTTCGCCCGTGCGGGCGCTCGAGACCGCAACCCAGACCCCCGTCACTAAAAAGCTCTCCGCGTATCGCCCAAAGAGCGGCAGTTCGTCATCGATGGTAGGTATGAGAAGGTGTATGCGTTCTTTGAAGCAGACGGATCTGATGATGGGGATGTATTGTGGATCCGTGGTCAGTGGCACGATGTAATGACGGTCGCTGAAGTAGAGCCCGGGACTCAGGTTATTCATATCCGTCGTTATGACATTCCCCTTCATCCCAAGCCGCTTCAGCGCCTGCACGAAAGCCAGGATGAGATGGACACGCCGGCTTGCAGCGGTCATGAGTACGTTGATTTCACGCATGGCTTTTGCCCACTGGGATAGTCTGCGGTGAAGAATCCGCTCCCGTTCGATGTCCGATATCATGCGCTTCAAAAACGCCTTCCAGCGACACCAGAGGCGTCAGATCCTCCCACTGCAGAACGGTGTCTTTGCTGATGTTGTGACGTGCCTTCATTCCGATTACCTTTTGCAGATGCCGCGGCTCGAGCCCCGTGCCGGGCCTCTTGATGGCCAGCATCCACGGGGAGATGCTCTCGTAGGCGCGGATATCCACGGCAGCAACGATGCTTCTTCGGCTGAGCAGCCGGTTTTCCTCTTCGCATTCTGCGGGACGCTTCCTCCCGTCCCCAAAGCTTGTCTCGACGTCTCGCAGGTTTTGAATCAACAACTTAAACTCTTCCGGATTCAGGCTGAGCTTGTGATCGGGTCCATCGGCCCGCTTGTCGAGTGTGAAGTGCTTTTCAATGAGGGTTGCACCCATCGCCACGGCAACGGGCGCAAGCAGAATACCCGAGGTGTGATCGGAGAAGCCGACCGGCAGGTCAAAATAGTCCTGAAGCGTCTGAATTGCTCTGAGATTCAGGGACTCCGGCGGAGCCGGGTAGGACGAAACGCAATGCAGCAGTACGAGCTCTTTCGTGCCCGACGACTTCAGCGTCCAGACGGCTTCCGCAATTTCGTTCAAATAGGACATTCCCGTAGACAGCAGCACAGGTTTGCCTTTCGAGCCTACGTGACTGAGTAACGGGAAATGGTTGACGTCTGCGGAAGCGATCTTGAACGCCGGCACGCCGAGATTGTCGAGAAAATCCGCGCTCTCCTCGTCGAACGGCGTAGAAAGGTAGACAACGTCGCACTCGTCAGCATGCTGTTTCAGCTTCTCGTGATCTTCCCAGCTGAGTTCCAGCCGCCGGAACAGCTGGTAGGCCGACTCTCCATCCTCGCCCTGCTGCGCTAAGCGGTCTCTTGAGGGGACCATCAGCCGGTCGGCGCGGAAAGTCTGAAACTTTACTGCGTCCGCACCACATTCGGCAGCGGCATCGATGAGCCTACGCGCCTGGTTCAGGCTGCCGTCATGGTTGATGCCGATCTCCGCGATGACGAACACTTTGGACGAACCGATGATCTTCCTGTCGATCAGAATATCATCATGTCTCATAAGCCATCCGTGGAATTCAGGATTTGCGGCAGCCGAAACAATGAATCCAGAACATACTCAGCCTTATCGGCACCGGCAGGCTCAGACCCGTGCCCATTCAGCGAAGGAATTTGGACCTGAACATATTTCATTCCAGCACTATGGGCACCCCGGCAGTCCTTTTCGGGATTGTCACCAATGTAAACTGTGTTGCACGGCTTCGAGTCGAGGTAATCCATCATCAGTGAAAACGGTTGAGGATGGGGCTTCTGCTTTTCAGCGCCGTATTCCCACGTGTATATGATTTGGTCCACCTTCTGCTCGAGACCCAGCGCGCGAACCTTCCGCTGCTGGATCTCAGGCAGCCCATCGGTAATTATTCCCAGCTTGTAGGCGTCGTGCAGTCTGCTCAGCAGCTCGCCGTATCCCGGTAAGAGCTGTATTCGAGGAGAGTGCCGGCGATAGACATCGACCAGGTCGGAAAGCGGGATCCGGTCGTCCAGAAACCTGTGGAGGACAGTGGGAAGCACAGTCTCACGGCCACTAGTGACGAACACCGACATCATCGTGTAATAGACATTGCGGAAAGAGCAGCCATACTGCTTCGCCAAGTGTCGAGCAACCGCGCGATACCCGCTTGCGACAAAGTCGCTCTCAAGGTAGAGCGTGTCGTCCAAGTCAAACACCAACGCCTGAATCACAGTTCGACTCCCTGAGGAACCAATCCCGCGTGTTCATAAACTGTCTGTCGTATGACGCGCGTGACTCGTTGTGCGCCTCGGCCGTCCACGATCTGGCGCCCGCGGCGGGACAACCTCTCTCTCCGCTTCCGATCCTCCTCGATCGAGGAAATAACTTCCGGCAGCTGAACGGGCTTGAAGTTGTCCATGCGACCCAAGTCGATGCAGGCGTCTGCCTTGGCCAGGGTCGAGGTGGTTTTTTTTTGGAACTCATCGGCAGCCAGCGCCATGAGTGGCGTGCCGGCGCAGAGCGCCTCAAACGCTGAGAGTCCACCGGCCGTCACTGCGAGGTCCGCCCGAAACATAAGTTTCGCGACGGATTCGTCAGGAGCCGCCCAGCGGAAACGAAGGGGTCGCCAGTCGATCTCGGCCAGTGCTTTCTGCCCCCAGAAGGCGAATCCGGGAATACCCGCGACCTCCAGCTCGCGACCCCAGAGTCGCAGTGCTTCCAGCACCTTGACAAAGCAGCCGCCCGAGTCCCCACCGCCCATATTCACTACGACCGAGCCGATCCTGTCAGCGATGCGTTTGTGCCGCTGGTGCAGCAGGCCATAAACAGGCTCCAATACCAAGTATCTCGTACCGATAAAGAAGGCTGCGTCGTTGCGCAGAAAGCCCTCAGTCGAGGGTGAGATGCTCCCATCGATGACAATATCGGACGGCAACGGATTGAGCCCTAGATCATGAATGCTGATTATGGGAATACAGCGCTCAGACGCTTTCTCCAGCAGGAGCGTCAATCCCTCCGTCTCCCGGGTGTCAATCAGAATGCCGTGCGGCGGAGAAAGCCTTGACCAGAGCCTGCTCAGCTTAAAAGGTTCGAAGCTCCACCCCTGGGCGGCAACCTGCAACTGGGATCCGATATCCGAACTGTCGAGAAGAAAGATAGGCTCCAGCGTCCCTTCCAGAAGCCGTGCCAAAGCAAGTGACCTCCTCAGGTGCCCAAAACCGATCGATGGGCCTGCCACAGTCCGGACCCACAGCCTCGGCTTAACCCTCTGGGCGACATGCAGATCCGCTCCATGTACCGGGTAGGGGGCGTCCGCATACTCTCCCTTTGAAACCAGCGTCAAGGTTTTGGCGCTCGATTCTGTCATCTGACGGGCCCTTGACTACGTGGTTGAAACAGCTTCCATCTTTCGGGCGATGTCAACAAAAACCCCCTTCCAGACGGGGATGATTGGCAGGACCTCATATTCCAGAAGATCGGCTATGAGCACAAAGTCACCTTTTTCCTGCGAGTCGACAAGCTGCTGAAGAACGGAAACAAGCCTTTGATGCTCCTCTGGTAATGGTGCTCCCAGGAGCGACCTGTAACTCTCCCTCAGCCGGTCCAAGAGCACGTTCAACCAATAGAACCCCGTGTATAGCTCTTTCAAATCTGCAAATGCCTCCGGCCCCGGAAAAACCTGAAAACTCGAAGCAAGCGAAGGAATTGCAGTCTCGATCCGATCAAGGTAAGAGATAGCCTCACGCACGGAGTCACACGCGATTTCTTGGAGGGTTCCTGTAGTAATCTGAACTGTTTCCCGCTTTTCGATTCCCTGAATCAGATCGGATGGAACTGCCCCAGACTCGTCCAGCAGCAAGGGAAGGCCGTCCACCTGTATCTGCCGAATCACGTCGTTCGGAGCAAGATAGCTATGCTCCACATGCTTCAGGATCTCATCCAGCGAGGCGAGGCTGGGAGGCGGTGACGGAATTTCCCTTTCATTAAGGAATATCCTGGTCATGAATTCTCACTTTCCCTAGGGAACGCCGGAAGGCAGCGTCCGCTTAAATCAATGCAAGTTGGATGCCAGAAGCCTCATCCAATGCCGCAGAGATACGGAGACCTCGGAAGTGCCTATATAACAAAGGGATATGCACCTAACTGGTTTTGTAGAGGACAAGTGACCGATGACGAGTGAAAACAACACTCGAGGTGTTTGTCATTCGTATTTCGTCATTTATTGCCCTTACCTGCCGTATTATGTCTCTTCTCTTCTTTTTATTTGCGGGGGTGATCCGAAGGATCATGGACACTCTGTGGTTTGACGATTTTTGGGTTAAACCTGTGGAGGCAAATCGACGATATGGCTGGCGTAAGTTTGGAAGAGAACCCAGAGATGAAGAATCTGAGGTGATCTTCAACTTTTAACAGGTCGCGGAGGGGAGCATGTATCCCCGATCGCGGCAATATGGGGAGCGGCGGGCATGGACGCCCAGAGGAACGCTCCTCATGTACATCCACCCATCCCAATTCGAATTCAGGGAGGAATTCAAACATGGGAGTATCCAGCATCCCCAACAATCCTGCTGATCTAGATGCTCAGCATCAGCTGTCTTCCCACTACGTCGAGCTTTGCTCAGTAGCAGTAATCAACCGGCCGAAGAGCACACAAGCGGTCAAACCGACAGTTCGTAAAGCGGATATGGCTGAAGAAATGCCAAGCAAGACCAAGCACCAGATCCCGACACAATCCACACTGGCTGCACCTCGGCAAGCTACCACCGATAGCCAAATCGGGCTCACGTTGTTAAGAAAGTTTGGTTAGCCTCCTCACCCAACCCGTGGCGGGCTCAAAAGGCGGGTCTCCTTGAAAGGGGGGGGACTCGCCTTTTTATTTTCCAGCCGCACCCCCCCACCGTCTGCCTTTCAGGCGTCAGTACCACCTTTGTTAACAACTTCAATGTGAACATGGCCGAGTGATTCCTCGAGTACAGAGCCGCGTCGGTCTTGCGTGACCGGGTTGAACCGCCGCCGGGTGAGGCAGCATGGACTCTTTGGCAGCACTTTCTTTCATCCAAGTCACCTTGGGCAGCAATCGGAATAAATCATCTCACGCCATTCGGCCAGGGGCAGCAGAATCATCGCACCTGCGCGCCCGCCGCGGCAGCGCTCTCACACCGAGGCGCGGATTCTCAAAATCACACCGGCGAATTAAAATTCCACTAAACTTGCCTGGCCGATCGGACGATAAAGCGTCGCGAGTGTCGAGAAAACCCGGGAAATCGGGCCACGGATTAAGGCTGCATTCCCTGGTGACCACATCTAAACCGCGTCGGATTCAGGGAGGAATTCGCACATGGGCGCATTTAGCATCCTCAACAACATTGCAGGCTTAAGGGCTCAGCAACAGCTGAACATTAACAATATTAACCTTTCCAAGACGCTGCTTCGTCTCTCTTCCGGGAAGCGGATCAACTCCGGAGCGGACGACGCCGCGGGACTCCAGATCGCCGACAGCTTGAGGGGCAACATCCGTGCCCTGGATCAAGCTGTGCGAAACGCCAACGATGGTATCGGAGTAATGCAGATCGCAGACAGCGCACTGCAGCAGTTCAGCGATCTTCTCACGCGAGCTGTGACGCTGGGCTCAGAGGCTGCCACCCAAACAACGGACCCAGCAGGACGCACATCGCTCAACAACGAATTCACGCAAATAGAGAGCGAAATCGCGCGCATCGCCCAGCAGACCAATTACAACGGCACGCAACTCTTCACTTCGTCCGGGCTCAATGGAACTCTCCACGTCTTCGTGGGCGACACAGCCTCCGTCAGCTCCATCGCCGTTACCATAAACACAATCACGGCGAGCGGGAATGAAGTCACGGGGCTGGGAACAGTCAACCTGCAGACCGTGGACCTCACAAACACGGACAACGCCGCGTCGTCCCTCACGGTGATCAAGAATGCCTTAGACGTTGTCTCTGGCATGCGGGCCAGTATTGGAGCAGGCATCAGCCGGCTGCAGGCTGCCGTCTCGGTGATTCAATCGCAGTCTCAGAACACTCAGGCTGCGGAGTCCAGTATTCGCGACGCTAACGTTGCAGAGGAAATCGCCAATCTAACCAAGTATCAGATCCTGGCACAATCGGGAATTGCAGCGCTGGCTCAGGCCAACCAGAGTGCCCAACTCGTGCTCGCGTTGATCAAACAGGGATAGCCCGAAGTAGCCCACAGGGTTGAGGAGACTACTTAAACCGTGGCTTCCTGGGGCGCGGGTCCTTTGGAAAGGGGGACCCGCCTCCCTAGCCATGGGCGAATTCACGAAACTCCGGTCTCCTCATGCGATCTGCTTTCCACTCTTCAGACAGTCTCTTAACCGTCTCGTCTCGATGATCCTCCATGGATGTTGGACTGCGCCAGCAGCGACTTCGAGCCTGGGGATCCGTCAAGGGACGTTAGGCAGATTGAGGCTCCCATCCTCAGAAGAAAGAAACTCCGAGTCCTGCCGCTGCCTTGCCGACCGATACCGGGCATTTCCTGATTGCCCATGGACGGGTAGCCCACCTCAAAAAGTCCCGGCTGCACTTCATCAAATCATCAATGAGCGCTCGTTAAACGCTAGCGCAGCGCGGAACTGCACCACACGGCATTCTCCCCAATAAACATCAAGATCCTGATCGCCGGTCGGGTCTGCTCCGAGAAAGCCGGCGTGTCTTCCATGCTCGATAGCGAGAAGCCTCAATAATGGGACGGTTTTTGAAATACGTAATCTATGCATCTATCCTTGCGATAAGGATAGGAGAAAATATCGATAGCACACGTTTTGAGAATGAAGTTATCATGCTCATAATTATCGGATTAATAACCGTCATCGCTTCAATCCTCATCGGGTTCACGATCGCCGGCGGAGAGGCGCTCGTTCTATTGCAGTGGGCGGAGTTCCTGATCATTATCGGCACCGCACTGGGGAGTATGCTCATCGCGGCACCTCCGACCCTATTGAAGAAAATCCTGCGAGCCGTGCTCGATTCGTTCCGTTCCAAAGAGCGCAGCCGGCAAAGCTACTTGAAGGCTCTCAGGACGTTTTATGACCTGTTCATCGTCGGGCAGCGTGATGGATTGCGGGCGATCGAAAATCACATCGAGAACCCGCGCGGCAGCGACATTCTCTCGAAGAATCGCGAATTCGTGCGAGATGAGTTCAACTGCAACTTCTTCTGCGACGCCCTCAAGATCCTGATGGCAGGAGGAGTTGCCCCGCACGAGCTCGAGGCGCTAATCGACGCCGACATAGAAACCTTCGAAAGTGAGTCTAAGCCCATCATCGGAACCCTTTCGAAGGTGGCTGACTCGCTTCCCGGCTTAGGTATCGTGGCCGCTGTGCTCGGCATCATCGTAACGATGAGTTCGATCGATCAGGGGGCAGAGTACGTCGGACGTCACGTCGCTGCGGCTCTCGTCGGGACGTTTCTTGGCGTGCTCCTCTGTTACGGATTTGTGAGTCCAATCGCCACCAACGTCGAGCACGTTCTGGACAACAAGGTCCGCTATTTGGAAGCGATGAAGACGTGCATCGTCGCATATGCCCGGGGGCACTCCCCAATCATCGTGGTGGAGATGGCACGGCGCACGATCCCATCCGAGAGTCGACCGAGCTTCCTGGAGTTGGAGAAGTTCATACGTAGGAGAGATTCCTGATGGATGAAGCCACAACCAAGAATGAGCCGGTCGTGGTGAAAAAACGGCGCCGTATCACCAAGGTCCATGGAGGAGCTTGGAAAGTTGCGTATGCCGATTTCGTAACCGCAATGATGGCTCTGTTCATCGTACTCTGGATTCTCAATCAGGACCAGGCAATCGTGAAGGCGGTCGGGAGCTACTTCAAGGCTCCGGGAGAGAAAATCCTTCGTATCGAGGCAGGCACATCAGTGAACACGTCTGGGAAGACTCCGACTGCTCAATTGAACGAGAAGCAGTGGCGGGAAGCCGAGAAAAGCCGGTTTGAGGAGATGGGAAAGAGCCTCGTCCAGGAGTTGTCGAAAAGCCCTGAGTTCGAGGGATTGATGAACCAGGTTAAAATCGAGATTGTTCGGGAGGGTCTGCGAATCGAGGTAATGGAATCCGCCAATGACGTCTTTTTCGAGGTCGGCACGTCACAGCTCAAACCAAGCGCCGTCCGCCTGATGGAAGCCATCGGCGGCCAGCTGAAGCAATTGTCTAACAAGGTCGTTATCGAGGGACACACTGATTCGCGGCCCTACCCCGGGATCTCGCCAAACTACACAAACTTCGAGCTGAGCGCCGACCGTGCCAACTCGGCACGCCGGGCCCTCACCGCTGGTGGCGTAGGAGACAAGCAGATCGCAGAAATCCGTGGCTACGCGGATTCGCTTTTAAGAGACCGTAAGGATCCCTTCAACGTGGTCAATCGACGCATCAGCATCATAGTGAAATATTCCTCCGAGGAGTGACTGCGGGTGCGTTCGATCGGGACGGCAAGCAGATGACCGGAGAGAAACAAGACATCCAGTTGCAGGTTAATGACCAAGTCCAGGTTAAGATCAAAGGTACGGACAAAGAAGTCCCCACCACCTTTTTGAGCCGCGTGGAAGACACAGCGTCCGGCGATTACCTCATCGCATGGCCTACCAACAACGGATTGCCTGCTCCTATAAAAGACCGGGAGGTGCTGCTGATGAGCTTCACAAATCAGAGCTCAGCGTACTGTCTCGAAGCTTGCGTCGTGAGAAGAGTGCAGGATCCCGTTCCACTTCTGACAGTCCGACTGCTGGGTCCTACTCGCAGGATCCAGCGGCGGGAGTACGTGAGGGTTCCCGCCACGATCGACGTCGAGCTGGCCGCCCGCGTCGTCATTATTGTGCCCGTCAACGGCAGCGAGCCGGTGAGCCAAGCCCTGATCGCAACCCAGACTGTCAACCTCAGCGGCGGCGGTTTTGCGATCCGTCACTTGAGCTCTCTCCCGGTGGGAGCCCTTTTCGACGTGAAGCTCAAGATTCCCGAGCGGGAAAGGCCGCTGAGCGTGACAGCGAAAGTTGTCCGGAGCGAGCCCCTCGCTGTCCAGACCAAGGTTCACACCCACGAAATCGGTTTCGCCTTTTGCGAAGTCGCCGAAGCCATTCGATGTCAGATCATGAGCTTCGTGATCCGGTTGCAGCAGTCGTCTCTGGTTCGCGTCTGACCTCATGCTGCATTCCGGCACCACATCCGAGCGGCCCATCTCTGTCACCACATAACAACTCGCAAGGGCACGTGAGTAACCTCCTGCAAAGCCAGAAAGCGTTAATCGGTGAACCGCTGAAGTCTGGTTATTTTGCGGTCTATTAGGTCTTTTTGTTTGCATCCAAAAAAGCAAACCGATAAGACCACGAAGGCCGCAAAGACTATCTACCGGGAACAGCATAGCCTCAGTTTTTGTTTTCTCGGCAAGTTTCCATTTTCCGCTAATGCAATCGTTCCTCCAGTCGATATGGCAGGGTGAAACCCAAATAAATCGCGTTAATGGGCTTTAGAGCTGCCGAGCCGATCCCCTCGCCGAGGCTGCCAGAGCCACGATCTGGTTGTTGCAGGGAAAGTAACACCTTGTATATCAGGGAGGAACCAAAACATGGGATCATTTAGCATCCTTAACAACATTTCAGGAATAAGCGCTCAAAACCAGCTCAACCTGAACAGCGTCAATTTGTCCCGGACGTTGATGCGCCTATCCTCGGGCAAGCGTATCAACACCGGTGCAGACGACGCCGCCGGCCTGCAGGTTGCCGACAGCCTGCGTGCCAACGTGCGCGCTCTGGATCAGGCTGTGCGAAATGCAAACGACGGCGTTTCCGTCGGTCAGATCGCGGATGGCGCCTTGGCTCAGATGAGCGAACTACTCACCCGAGCAGTGACCCTGGCCGAAGAAGCCGCTACTAATACCACGGATAGCACCGGACGTACGGCGCTCGATACCGAGTTCACCGCGATTAAGGACGAAATCCAGCGAATCGCCGATCAGACGAACTTCAATGGAACAGCTCTTTTCACCACAGCTGGCCTCAACGGATCCTTGAAGGTCTTCGTGGGCGACCTCTCGGGCGCAAGTTCGATCGCTGTCACAATCGCTACCATCACTTCCGACACCGTCGGAAATCAGACAGGCTTTGACGCCACATCCCTCACGTCCCAGGACAACGCAGCTGCGGCCATCACGGCCATCAGGGATGCTATTAATGGCGTCTCCAGCCAACGTGGGGACATCGGGGCCGGCATCAACCGTCTGCAGTCCGCGGTCGCGGTGCTCCAGACCCAATCTCAGAACACGCAGGCCGCGGAATCCGCAGTTCGTGACGCCAATGTCGCTCAGGAAGTTTCCAAGCTGGTCAGTTACCAGATACTGGCACAGTCGGGCGTCGCGGCTCTAGCACAGGCCAACACCAACAGCCAGGTTGTTCTCAACTTGATGAGAAACATATAAGCTCTGATGAACATACTTGGATCTTGATGTAGCTCGTTGCGCGAATGTAGCGCGGGCTCCCCCTCACAAGGGAGCCCGCCTCATCGCGAAGTATCTCACGGCTCCGACCCACACCTCGCTCACCAGCTCATTCAACACATTACTCGTGCCTTCCTCTAGGCAAGCTTGCTCGCTCCTTGCTCGAGGGCATTTCGCTGCGTGCACCGAGGGTAGCAGCAGGCTGCCGTGCACCAAGGCAGAGCCCAATTTCTCTAAGCCGCAACGGAGCGTGGGACGATAGAAACTATGCGGAGTCTGAATATGGCGTGTAACTCAGGCACCCCGCAGTGGTAGTATTGATTTGCAGAAGCACAGGGACGTGTCTTTGAGCTACCTCGAAAGAAACCTTGCTCTTCTTTCCCGCAGCCAGCCGGAACTAGCCCTGCACCTGCGCCAGACTGCCGCAATTAATGTGGAAGTGTTCCCTTCCGCAACGGGAGTCCCGACGGCTCGCTACAACAGGGGCGGAACCAGCACGTTCCTCCACAGCCGCTACGACCCCCTAAAGGAGGCACGCCAGCTGGTTAGGAAGACAGACCTGGCGGAAGCGGATTACTTCATCCTCCTGGGATTCGGCCTGGGTTACGTGCTCGACGCTCTGCGCGAGCAGTCCGCGGATCCGGCAAACCACTACTTCGCAATCGAATCGGATGCGGCAATCCTGAAGGCTGCTTTTGCCGCGCGCGATTTAAGCCAGGTGCTCTCGCTTCCCCACCTGCACTTTGCCTGGCCGGCAACGGGCCCGGACGTGGCAAGGCAATGGCAGGCCTTCTTCGATCCGGTACGGGCACAGAAGAGCGTCTTTGTCAGTCACCCGCCGTCCGTTGCTCTCGAGCCCGCATTCTTCAAGTCAGCGGCAGAGATGATTCAGAGCCAAACACTCCAGATCTACACCGACATCAATACGCTAGTCGCAAGGTCTCAGGAGTTTTTAGATAACTTCGTTCACAACCTGCCCAAAGCCATCGCCGCGCCGGGAGTCAGCGGGTTCGCAGGACGATTTTCCGGAATTCCCGCAGTCGTGGTGTCAGCCGGCCCGTCCCTGGACAAAAACATTCACGAGTTGCGCTCCTGCGAAGACCGAGTGCTGCTTCTATCCACGGATACGGCGCTCAAACCGATGCTGGCGGCGGGTGTCGAGCCTCACTTTGTCTTGACTGGCGATCCCTCATACGAAAACTATCTCCATCTAAAGGGGAGTCAAACTACAACAGCTATCCTGGTTGCGGAGGCAACTGCATACCCTGCTTCCATGCAGGAGTTCGACACGAGGATGATTTCCTGCATCTTCGAAAACTCCTCACTACGCACGCTCTCTGATCTTTTGGGGAGCAAGGGGTCGCTGCGTGCCTGGGGCTCCGTGGCCACCATGGCTCTGGACTTTGCACTGGTACTTGCCTGCAATCCCATCCTTTTTGTTGGCCAGGACCTGGCGCACAGTGACGGAAGGATCTACTGTTCGGGACTACACTTTGAGGAGAGGTGGTTTGAGGGAGTCCACGGTCCTGAGGAATGGCAAGCTGTCTGGCAGAGACTTGCGGAAAGCAGGAATGTACTGAAAATGGAGGATATATTTGGTCGCTCTATAGAGACCAGCGACAAGCTGCTTGCCTACTGGAACTGGATTTCGAAGGAAATCAGCAATCACCCTGAAGTCCGCTTCATCAATGCCACAGAGGGAGGAATTCTGAAGGATCAGGTGGCGATAATGAGCCTTCGTGAGGCCTTGTATCGTTATTGCAGCAACGATCTTGACCTGCGCCAAAGGGTGAAAACCACCTTCCTTAAAGCACAAGAGACCATCACCCGAAACTCAACCTTGGATCTCAGGGTCTATCTAAAGGAGTCGGATGCACTTGCGCGGGCGCTGCAGCGAGGGCTGGAAATCTGCGGCGCAAGCGGACAGAATGATTCGAGAGAGGTTTTACAGCAGTTGGAGAAGATCAAGGCAGCCATCCATGCAAATCCGCACGTGACGCCCATTGTGGATTGCTTCAATCAAATGGGAAATGTCACTTTCCTGCGCAGGCAGGCAGGACTAGCCAGGCGTCCGCGCAGAGAGTTGCTGGCAAACGAAATCCGGGCCACCTACCGCGAATACTTCGAGACGGTTCAACAAAGCCTGCAAAAGATTGAAAAGGCTCTACTTCAGATCTCAAAAGCTATTGATTAAAAGCCCCGCTCAGAATGCCAATTTGAACCCCGAATCGGCTCAGAAACCGCTGTTCTACGCGCCCTAACTTGCCGATAAGCACACTGTCGTATGACTTGTCCAATACGTTGGGCAAGTCCTTCATTGAAGGTATCTGAATGCGTCCAATGGTCCCCCCTCAGGCTTCTCGCTTTCAAACTCAAGATGCCGTCTTCAGATCAGAGACCGCCGGCTTTGCACAGAGGGAGGAGAACTAGCTATGTCGTCATCCACGTCATCCATCAATGTAGTCAGCTCTGCCATAGACGTAACGAGTATCGTTGACAATCTCATGACGGCCGCGCGCCAGCCTGAGACCGTGATGCAGAACCGGGCCACCGCCTGTAGCAACAAAGTCGCCGCATTTCAAACCCTGAACACCAAGCTGTCGGCCTTTATGGACAAGGTCACCGGGATTCTCTACAATGGAGATACTCCCTTATTGACCCCTTACTCCTTTCAGGATCGCCTCGATGGGAGCATCTTCTCGCTTCGCAAAGCCGCTTCTTCGGACGATGCCACCGTATCGGCCACCGCGTCCCAAGGAACGGCCGGCGGCACTTATGCGATCGCGGTGACTGGCCTCGCCCAGGCCAAAACAATGGCCTCTGCACACTTCGCCGATATCGATACGACCAGCGCCGGTACCGGGAGTTTGGTAATCCAGGTGGGAAGCGGCAGCCCCGTTACCGTTAATGTCAACAGTTCAAACAGCACGCTGGCAGGAATCCGCGATGCCATCAACACTGCAAGTGCCGGCGTCACGGCGACCATCATCAACGATGGAAGCAGCAGCCCTTACAGGCTGCTTATCACTTCCAACCAGACCGGCACGGCAAACGCCTTTACATTAACCAACAACCTCTCGGGCGGCACCAACCTTAGTCTGACCCAGACCCAGGCTGCCGCAGATGCCCAGTTCACTGTAAACAGCATCAGCATTTCGAAGAGCTCGAACACAATCTCGGACGTCATAGACGGTGTGACTCTTAATCTGAAGTCGCTCACTTCCGCCCCAGTAAGCGTGACGGTATCCAGCGATATAGATTCCATCGTAAGTTCCTTTAAAGACTTCGCAGACGCATATAACAACCTTAATACGTTTTACAGCGCCCAGTTCAAATACGACGCTACGAACAAAAAGGCGGGAGTACTTTCCGGAGATTCCACTGTCCGGAGCGTCCAAAGCCGGATCCAGCAACTTCTCACGCAATCCATCTCCAACGGCTTTACAGGCTATAACGTAATCACCCAGATCGGGTTCAAATTCAACAACGACGGGAGCATCACTCTCAACGAGACGAAACTCCGCAGCCTCCTCGCGACGGATACTAGAGGCGTCGCCGCCCTGATGCTCGGGAATGGAAGCCCCGCGCAGGTAGATGCTGGGTCGGTTACCGACAGCAGGGTTACGTACAACGGAAAGACAAGTGCTACGCAAGCGGGAACCTACGCTATTCAGGTGACCAGCCTGGCAGAACAGGCTCTTGTGGTCGGGCAGAAATCCTTCACACAACTGGACAGCGATGAAACGCTCACGATCACTCATGGCTCAACAGTTACGACTGTTGACCTGCTCAATGGCGACACCTTTGAGGCGGTCCTCTCAAAAATCAATAGCGCCCTGACAGTTAATGGTGACACCGTCACAGCTGCAGACGACGGCTCCGGCAAGATAAAAATCTCCACAAACAACTATGGGAGTGCCCAGTCCATATCGGTCACGTCAACTCGGACCGGCAATCCAGACAATTCCACAGGATTTGGCAACAACCCCTCTGACTCCGGGATTGACATTGCGGGCACCATCAACGGCCATGATGCGGCCGGGAACGGCCTCACATTGACCGGCGCAAGCGGACAGGCGGAAGAAGGCTTGAGCCTGATAATTGCCCAGACCACCACCGGAAGTTATGGATCGGCAACCGTCACTCTGGCAACTCCCGCTGACGAGGGAGCGAGCATCCTCAGCAATCTTCAGACCGCGTTGAAGGGCATTACCGATCCGCTCCAGGGCCCAATCCACTATGCTACGGACTCGCTTAACCAAAATATCAGCAGGATAAACGACGAGATCAGCCAGTTCGAGGACAGACTGGCGATTCAAGAGCAGCTGCTGATAGAAGAGTATTCACGCGCAGACGAGGCTCTGCGCCTTCTGACCGTGAACCAAGCGTCATTGTCGAACCAGGTCAGTTCACTGCAGCAAATGGGCTGAGTAATCAACAGGAAGGAGTTCTAATGATCGCCAATCAGCAAGCCCACCGTTACAGAGAGGTGGCCGTAAAAACGGCTAATCCACTCCAACTCGTGGTGATTCTCTATGACGCCGCTATCCATGCTCTCCAGCAAGCCCAGGAACATATCAAGCGCAAGGATATCGCCGGCCGGGCTCGCTGCCTTAATCGCTCATTGGCGGTCATTACCGAGCTACAGGCCTGCCTAAACTTTAAGGAAGGCGGTGAGATCGCCGACTCCCTCGATCGCTTGTACAACTACGTGAAGCAACGGATCTTCAAGGCTAACGTCGAGCAGCGCGCCGAGCCTCTGGCCGAAGTTGTTACCCTGCTGGAAAATCTTCGCTCTGCCTGGGGCGAGCTGGTGGCGCAGTCGGCGAGAGCGGAGATCACTGCCAACAGGCCCAAATCCGCAGATTCGGACCTGCTCAAAAACGGCACCACCGGCTTGAGCTCGCTGAACATCTCCGGTTAGAAAATGAAACTCTTCATCTCAGAACTCAAGTATCTCTCCGAGCTATACCAGCGATTCAAAGCTGAAATACTGGATTCGGGAAACCGAAGCCAAAAAGAAGGCACGTCGGCCCTAACGGAATCCATCCTGAAAAACAGGGAGTTGCTGGCCAGAATCGAGCAGATGACAGCCCGCACCTCGCAGCTCGCGCAGGAATGGGAGAAGTTCCGCATGATTCTGGACCCTCAGTCAAAAGCCGAGATTCAGGCTTTGGCGACGAGCGTGAAAAGCCAGGCTGTGCAGCTGGAGCAGCTTTGCAAAGGACTGGTTCGACAACTTGAAGCGAGGCGAAGCGGCCTCGAGCAGGAGTTGGAGGAGATTCGAAAGGGCACCCGCTACCTCAGCAGCGTAAAACCTCCCAGTACCAACTACCCGAAATTCGTTGATACCGTCGGCTAGAGAACACCCGAGCACCTCAATCTACGGTCTCGGGCATTCCGCCATCACCCGAGCGTAGAAGCAAGTTTTTCCCAAGCAGTCCGAAAAACTTGAAGCGGGAACGTTTGCTCAAGCTTGCTCCGTGCCGCGGCACTCATCCTCGCGGCTTCGGTCGAGGCGTCACAACGCCAAAGGTCCATAGGAGTGCATCTGCCAAGAGAGGGATGTAAGGGTCTGTCAATGAATAACGTTTACACTTTGCTGCTGGCCCCCAGGCCCGCTGGCGAGGCGCGAGCGACGAGCATACCCTCTGCGGTATGTAAGGAGCGAGCAACAAAGCCAGCGGGCCTGCGGGCCGCAGCCCGGAGGGGCGCGGCGGCGGGCGGGCATCTGCTTTGTTGCCGCTCCTCGACGATGCACACCGACATCGCCTGCGTCGCGGCGCCTCGCATCTGCCCGCCCGGCGCTCGCGCCAAAGTGCAAACGTTATTTATTGACAGACCCTAAGGCTGATGCGAGCTGAAGGTAAGAACGTGCAAGTTGTTCGATTATTCCAAGAGCTTCTTCAAGATGTCCGCCGTGGGAATCTGCGATTGCGCTGCCGCAAGGTTTTCTTTTTTTATGGCTTCGTATACCTCATGCCGGTGAACTGAGATGTGACGCGGCGCCGTTATGCCGACTTTCACGTTTCCCGTTCCCAGACTGAGTATGGTCACCTCGATCTCATTTCCTATGACGAGGCTCTCTCCCTTTTTTCGCGTGAATACTAACATCCGTGTCTTTACCTGCTGGGCAGCTCAGGCCCTCGCGTAACGGACAGCAAACGATTCTTATGCCGATTCGATCCCAGCGCCGGTATCGTCCGACTTTCGGAACAGGGGGTGCCTAACGGTGTAATTTGTGTCGATCAAAATGACCTGCTTCCCCCTGCGCACCTTTTCGTTGATGATGATCGGCGCCATGAGATTAAGGGTGGCTTCTTCGGGATTGTCGGGGATTGTTGCCACGGCGTAAATTACCACACCCCCCGGCTGCGTGCTTTGAATCTCCTCCATATCCATGGCCGAAAGTTGGAACTTGTAGCCGGGATCGATCAGGAAAGGATTGATGATCAGCAAGGCGATAGGAGGATCACCCAGCGCCTGCAGATACTGGAAGGGCTTCACATCCTCAAACTCCAGAACTGCAAACTTGCGGATTTGGGGAAATCCAGGCAAGCCCTCATTGAAGTCTATGATCTTGTCCTCTGGTATTTCCAGATCTCCGAAATTCACAGTCTTGATAAGCATCGTTTGTGTCTCAGATGTCATGAAACAATTTCCGAATTGTCAGAAACATTCAGTCCCGGGGTATTCTAGCCGCACTAACCGAGAAAGTCGAACAGGTTATGCTGCTGAAGGATGGACTGCCCTACGGCAAGCGTTGTCTTCAGAGCTGTCTGTAGCTGGCTCAGCTGGGTGGCGGCTTCCGCGGCGTTGGCATCCTCGACACGGCTCTGCTGGGCACGCAAGTTTACTGCCTCGGTGTCGAGCTCCAAGCTGACGTTTTCGAGTTTGCCCAGCTCCGCGCCGACCTGGCCCCTGGCCAGGTTCAATCCGCCCAGGCTGGATGACATCTGTACCACCGCGGCCCCGATACCAGCGTGATCGCCGGCGTCCATTGCCGACAGCATGGACTGTATAGCGTCAAAGATTGGCGAGAACACGGAAGAACCTGGGATATTCTGTTGCACCTGCAGACCATCATCAACGCTGATCTTGTTGATTTCATCGTCTCCCTGATAGGTCACGGCATCGATGGAGATCACGAAAGGAGCGGAGGTTATCTTGGAACCCGCAAAAATATATCTCCCGCGGACTTCACTGTTGGCAAGCGAAAGCACCTGATCCCTGAGCGAACGGACTTCCTTGGCGAGAGAGGCACAATCACTCGCGTTAGCCGTGTCCGAGGTAGCCGCACTTCCCTTCGTCTGAATCGAAGTAACCAGATTTTGCACCGAGTTGAGAACCGAATCGGCGACTTGCAGGTAGAAGTTGCCGCTGTCGGTATTTGCTTTGTATTGGTCCAATTTGGCGGCTTCTCCCGCCAGAAGAACGCTCTCGGCGCCGGCCGCCGGTGAGTCCCGCAAATGAACCATTCTTTTGCCCGTGGAAATCTGCTGGGAGACGGTGTCCAGCTGCTCGTTGAGCGTTTCCACGCTGGAGAGAAAATTCCGGCACATTACAGATTGCGTAACATTCATGATTAGCCACCCAGGATTTTAAGAATGTCGTCACTCAAAGTATCGAGAACCGTCACAAAGCGCGCGCTGGCCTGGTAGGCCTTCTGGTATTTGATAATGTTGACGGCCTCCTCGTCGAGACTTACCCCGGAAAAGGCGTCTCGCTGATTTTGCAGTTGTTGAACAAGGTTCTTCTGAGTCTGGAGCCCGTCCGCTGCGCTCTGAGAGTCCGATCCAACCCGGAAGATGAGATTTGAATAGAACTGATCGGCCGTCTCACCGAACGAAGAGAGGTTTTCGTCCTTTATGCCCGCAAGCAACAGTGCGTTGGAGTTGCTTCCTGGCCCCCCCCCTGGTCCGGCGGCAGCAATCAGTTTCGGATCCGCGATTGCGACGGAGATGCTTCGCGCAGCACCCGCATTCGATCCTGGAGCCGGCTGAGCAAACGGTGTAAAGAAGTCGCCCCCTTGATCTCCATTGAGATCGGACCCGCTCGCATGCTGAAGGTTCACATCGGTAATCAGCGCGGCAGCCATATCATCGAGAGATTTGAGATATGCAGGAATTGTGGTGTCGCGCACCTTCAGCGCTCCGGCCAGCTTCCCCGATTGTATGGTGGATGTGATATCGACTCCGTCCTGCATGACGTCGTAGAAGCCCGTTTGCGGCGAGGGCGCTATTTCCAACGCTTTGCTCTGTGCGCCTGCCACCAGGAGCGCTCCCTGCTTTGTCTCCACTGTCACCGTGCCGCTGGAATCTTCGAAGTAGGAGATATCCACCAGTTCGGAAAGGTGATCCAGCAATCGCTGCCGATCGTCGAGCGCGGCTGATTCATCGCCAGTCTGTGAGCCCTGAAGGCTAACGACGTTAGTGTTCGCTCGGGCGATTTTGGAGGTGATCGCATTGATCTCCTCGACAGTGTCGGAAACGATCTGGTTTTGTTGAAGCTGAATTCTCTGGAGCCGATCGTAGAGCCGGCCAAATTCCTGCGTCAACCCTCCCGCTTTGAGAAGAACCTGCTGCCGGAGCGCCGGATCTTCCGGCGTGTTCGACAGCGAAGAAAAGCTGTTGAAGAAATCCGAGAGGGCGCTTTGGAGCCCCTGGCCGCTCTTGTCGGTGAAAAGAGCCTCGACTTGCTGAAGCGCATCGAAGGCCGCCTGCTGTTCTCCCTGGCCCTGCAACTCCTGGCTGATGTTGTATTCAACAAAACTGTTTCGGAATGAATCGACGGTCGCAGCTTCGATGCCCGCGACAGCTTGGGTGGAATCCATTCCGCTGCCTGTCGCGGGCTCGAAGCTAACCCGCAGCTTGGTATAGCCGGGTGTGCTCGCGTTCGCTACATTTCGCTGGGTTATTTCGAGGCCGAGCTGCTGTGCGTTCAGCGCCCGCAGGGCAATATCTAATCCACTCAGAATGGTCGGCATAAGGATCAGCTTCCCGGAATCTCGAACGGCAGAGCTCTCAATCGAAGCCCCGACTGCGGGATCCCATCTTGCTTTTGAAACTGCTCCTGCTATGCCCGGTGGGAAAACGTCGATTGGATAGCGGGAAGTGGGTGGAACAGCCCCGTCTCCTGGTAAGAGCTGGTGGCGTTGGAAAGGAAATCCAGCAGACCCTTGGAATAGTGGATTGAGTTCTCAACCAGCTTGGTGTTGCGCTGATTTACGGACTTCAGCTGGTCAATGAGGTTTTTGAAGAGGTTGGTCAGGGATTTGATTTCCGCGGCTATGGACTGTTCGACACCATTGGCAAGTTTCAAAAGAGTAAACTCTTCGCGCGGTATCCTGAGGGCCTTGCACAAATCGGAACAGAGACGCGACATCTCGGTCTCCAGGATTCGGAGCTTGATGTTGAACGTCTCTTCGACTTTGTTGCTCTCGAGGATTTCATCCACATGGCCCTGCACGAGCAGCGCCGTTTTATGCCGCGCATGCTCGACGAGATCGCGGTAAATATCGATCTCTTCGCGCACGATTCTCAGGAGCTCCGAAATTCGCGCTTCCATGTATCAGATCCTGAGGTCTATATGGTTTGAGGACATTGGGTTTTCTTGCTCCCCGGTGTCATCCGGTGAGCCGGCGTCGTGGGCGCGTTCTTCCCGGCTTCGTTCACCCTTTTCATCTCTGCGTTTGCGCGGGTGATCGCGGGCAATCCGCTCTTCCCTCGCCACCCTTTCCAGGATTGGCTCGCCGACGAGATGTAAGAGTCCAAAGCCGTCTGGCATGACAGCCCCCGACTTCTCAAGGCTAGAAGACTTCATCGATCAGGTTCCCGCCGATCAACTTTTCGGCGATCTTCTCAGCCTTCACGTTGTAAGTGCCATTTTCGATAGCACTCCGGATTTGCTCAACCTTGGCCTCCCGAACATCCGGAGTCGATCGAATCAGCTCATCAAGGTGCTGGATCTCTAGACTTCGGACGGAAAGTTCAATCCGGTCATTCTCGGACTTAGGGCTTCCCTCGCTCGCTTTCTGAACCCTCTGATACTGTGATTGGACATCAAGTCGCTGCAAGTTAGCGTTTAAGCCCACCAAGGGGTTTTTGCCATCAATCTCCATAGTGTCCTCAAGAGATTACTCTTCTGTTTCGAGTTGCTTATCGTCCCCTTGATGATAACACTTTAGCGGTTCCTGGCCGGCTCGAAAGGCCTTTATGCTCAGCGTTTTTGCGTCAGTGCCGCGAATCGTTCCCGCGCTCATTCAGCCATCGCCGATCTGGGATCGATCCTCTCTCCATACCGGATCACCTCGAAATGGAGGTGCGGCCCGGTTGAATGACCGGTACTGCCTACGACTCCCAGAAGCTGCTCATCTGCAACAACATCGCCGGCTTTCACGCTGCTCGCTCCTAGATGGGCATATCGGGTCTGAAATCCCTCCGGATGCTGTATGACGACGGTATTGCCGTAGCCCCGCTCATAGCCGGCAAACACAACTTCCCCGCCCCTGGCCGCGCGCACCTCCGTGCCTGCGGGAACTGCGAGATCGATCCCCCTGTGAGAGCGCGGCTGGTGGGAGAATGGATCCTTTCTTATTCCAAATCCTGAACTTATGGGCGCCTGCACAGGCAGCTTGAAATCCGGTATCTCCGACTCAAGATCCTCCGGTGAGTTTGGCCGCAAGGGAGCAGGTAGCCGAGAGGGATTTTGGGGTTCTTCCGCCGTTGGCTTCGCGACACTCCCACTTTCAGGAGCAGGTGCCACATTGGACAAGCGCTTATATATCAGCTCGGCAATTCCCAGGGCGCCGTGCTGCGCAATGCTCCGCGACATCTCCTGGTCGAAGAGTTCGGTATAGATTTCCTTGCCGAATCCACCCTCCGTCAGTCCCGATTCCTCGATGGTGTCGCGCATGACCTTCAACAGATGGGCAATGAAAATGCTCTCGAATTCCTGCGACGCCTTCTTTAACTCGGAATCACGCTTGGCCCCCTCCGCTCCATCGGCGGCACGAAGCTGAGCCTGAAGGCGATCAGAGGACCGCGTGAGGATATCAGTGGGAATCAGAACCGGCGGACCCTGTATGGGAAGGTCTTGCATTAGATTATCTCCAGCTCCGCCTGCAATGCTCCTTCCGCTTTGATTGCCTGCAGGATCGCGATAATGTCGCGCGGACCTGCACCGATGGCATTAAGCGCGCGTACCACTTCTTCCACGCTCGCCCCATCTCGAAGGGTCACCGTCCGTCCTTTTTCCTCCTGTATCGCAACGGTTGTTTCTGGAACAACCGCCGTCTTGCCCTGGGACAATGGAGCCGGCTGGGACACGTTGAATATCGTCCCTACCTGCAGGGACAGGCTCCCGTGAATGATGGAAACCTCGGAAATCTTTACTTCCCTCCCCATTACGATGGTTCCCGTTTTTTCGTTTAATACGACCTTCGCGGGAAAATCGACGTCCATCTTGGCATTCTCGACCAGCGCGATGAACTCGACAATTTTGTTGCTGTAATTGGGCGGCACGGCAATAGCGATGGTGCGGCCGTCCAGCGCGCTTGCGACGCTTGTCCCCACCGTTTCGTTTATCGCCCGCACAGCACGGCTTGCTGTTGTGAAGTCGTTTTCGTGCAGGACGAGGTTCAGGCGGGATTTGGCCGTTAGATCAACCGGGACTTCCCTTTCCACGAGGCCGCCGTTTGGGATCCTTCCGACTGTCGGATGATTCAGTTGAACGCGGTTGTTATTGCCGCCGGCGCTGAAGCCCCCGAGGACGACTTGGCCTTGGGCGGTGACATACACCTCGTTGCCGGCGGACTTCAGCGGGGTCATGATGAGGACTCCGCCTTGAATGCTTTGCGCATCGCCGATGGAGCCCACCGTGACGTCGATCCTGCTGCCCTGTCGAATGAAGGGGGGGAGAGTGGCTGTTACCATGACGGCAGCGATGTTCTTTACGCGAACCTGATCGGGCAGGATCGTGAGTCCGCTGCGCTCGAGCATGTTGGCCAATGTCTGCGTGGAGAAGAATGTCTGGCTTCGATCTCCGGTTCCGTTAAGCCCGACAACCAGCCCATACCCAACCAACTGGTTGTCCCGGACTCCTTCGAATGCAGCCACATCTTTGATCCGGCTGGCCCCCGTCGCCTGAGACTGCAGCAGCAAAGCGCAAATCAAAAAACAGACGGCTGTCAATATGCGTCTCATGATCGAACCATCTCAAAAGGGCAGAACACCAGACAAAATCCTGTACAGCCAGCCGGGTTTCAGTGGCTGACTTACCGCACCCCGGCCATGAACTCGAACCGCCATTTGCGCAACTGCAGATGAGGGAACCACATTCTGTCTGTTGAGGTCTTCGGGCCGGACTATCCCGGTAAGGTAGACGGTTTGGTTCTCGTTGTTGACGCGCACTTCGCGCATTCCTTCCACGACAAGATATCCGTTCGGCAGGACTTCTGTCACGCGCGCCGTAATCGTTGTTTGCAGCGTCGTCGCTCGAGTCGTCGAGCCTTTCCCTTCGAACGTGCTGCTTCCCTTGCCCGAAACCAAGTTAGGCATTTCCTTAACCTTTTTCTCCAGGCCAAATAGACTGTCAAAGGCAGCTGAGGCTGCAGTGTTCTTGGAGTTCTTGGAGTCGGCGCTCAAATCGGCCTGCGTCGTTTCGACGACGGCGACGGTGACGACGTCGTTGACATAGCGCGCTTTGAAGTCGCGGAACAGATCGGATCTGCTGGAAGCGCTGGCCCAGAGGGAACCTTCGGCCGCAGCAACCGGATGCGTTGAACCTTTGGCGTGGCCGATGTAAGTCTCGAGTCCCGTGGGATCGGTCACGCGAGCCTTCTTGGGCACACAGCCGGAGAGAAGCAGAAAAGGAAAAATCATGAACACCAAAAGATGTCTTGCGGCCTTCCGGCTCGACATGAACTGCTCCTGCTACTCGATCTTCACTTCTCCGCGGCCAACGACTTGTGCTTTGAGAGACACCGCGAAATCAAGATTTCGAATACGAATCGTTTGTCCAAACTTTCCGTTCTGCTCCGCCCGTGCCAGAGTGGCGACCTGAATGCCATTCCGTTCCAGGCGGAGGTGAACGGTGTCTCCACTCCTCACAAGGAATGGATCGGTTAGAGACTCACGGGTGAGGGGATCACCGGGTGAGAGGGTTCGGCGCGATACTTTTCCAACAGCGTCTTCGAGTTTCCGGAGGCATGCGAGTCGGGCATCCGCAATTTCAACGATCGCCTCTCTAATGTCTTCCTGAGTTACAGTCTTTCCGTATGGGATTTTCCTGGCTGCCTGCAGAACGCTGGCACGAATGCAGAGATCAACGCTGACCCAAAAGGTTCTGTACGGCTTGCCCTCAAGGATGACCTCGACCGGAACCAGTGCGCTCCTGGAACCGGACAGGGTGGCCTTTTGCGGAATCCGAAGCGCAACGTCCCCAGGGGGCAGTTCGACTCCCTCCAGGTTGCCGATCGAGCGGATCTCCATTTCCGATTCTTTCCACGCCATGGTTTCGAGAAGATGAACTTTCAGCAGCGGTACGATTTCATCAGCCTGAACGGTCCTACCCCGAAGCCTTACAAGTACAGCGGCAGCCCCCGATATGTTGAAATCGGCCGAACTGCCAAGCGCGGCGTTGATCTTTTGCTGTATCTGGCTTCGATTGAGGTTCATGACGAAGCCGAGCGAGGGCGCCGCTGCGACCGGCAATTTTGCAAGCCGCTCCAGATATCCCAGGTCGGATCCATGGAAGTCGGCGACATCGCCAAGAAGCACTGTCGACGCTCCGATCGACGCCTGTTCCTTTAAAGATATCGTGAGTCTTTCGGAACTCATCAACTGCTGCAAGGGCGTGATGCAAACGGCAACGAGCGTCAGAAGTAGAGACAGAGTGCGCAAGCTCCGGATTCTCCCCTCACCCAACCTAAGGCAGAACATCGTGCGTGGCGGGCGTGGCAAGCCCAGGAGGACGGGAAAGGGTTCCGTTGATCCCTCCTGGTTGATGAGGAAAGGGGTGAGGAAGCGACTTCTCACCCGGGCAAAATCTCGAGGAAATGCCCAGGCGAGGAGCTTCGCGGTGAAGAAAAGATAAGGGGTGAGGAGAGAATTCGAAGCTTGCAGCATTTCAATCTCTACCGAACCACGTTGTTGGCCTGCGTAAACATATCATCCGCCGTGCGGATGACCTTGGAGTTTGCCTCGTAAGCGCGCTGGCTGACGATCATGTTGACCATCTCCTCGACGACGCTGACATTGGACTGCTCCACGAAACCGGAAAGTAGCGTGCCCAGGCCATTTTCTCCCGGCGTGCCGGTAATGGGCTCTCCTGATGCCTGGGTAGGAAGGAACAGGTTCTTGCCGATATTTTGCAGCCCGGCTGGGTTCTGGAAGTTCGCGATCTCGATCTTGCCGACCTGCTGCGGCTGGGTTTGGGCGGCCTGCATAACCGAAACCGTTCCGTCGGAGCCGATTGTGATGCTTATTTGGTCTTGGGGAATCGTGATCTGAGGATCGAGCAGGTCGCCCTCGGACGTGACGAGGTTGCCGTCACGGTTGAGGTGGAAGTTGCCGCTTCGTGTATATGCGATCTGGCCGTTTACCTGGCGGATTTGGAAGAATCCCTGGCCCTGAATGACCATATCGAGCGGATTGTTGGTCGCCGCAAAATCTCCCTGGGTGAAGTTCATCTCAGTGGCAACCGGCCTAGTACCAAGCCCAATTTGCAGTCCGACGGGAATCTCGGTCGTAGACGTGTTGGATGCTCCGGCCTGTCGGATGTTCTGATAGAGAAGATCCTGAAACTGGGCTCTACGAAGTTTGAACCCGCTGGTGTTGATGTTAGCCAGGTTGTGCGCAATCGTATCGATGTTCAACTGCTGAGCTTCCATCCCACTCGCAGCTGTATATAGTGCACGTAACATAGTCGCTCCTAGCGTCCCAACCTCTCGATGGACTTCTGATTTATGTCATTCATCAGGAGGTTGACGCTTTTTTGTATGGCTTCGAACTGGCGCAGGATTCCCACCATGCTTATGACAGCGGAAACCGGATTCACGTTCGACTGTTCCAGGTAACCCTGCTTGACCTTCGCCTCTGCTGGCTTCTCTTGGCCTCCATTACTGCTCAGCAGCGACCCGCCTTCTCGCACGAGGGCTGAGGGATTATCAAAGTTGACGATTTTGAGGCGATCGACGCGGGCGTCGTTCAAGAAGACTTCGCCGTCATCGTTGATGCGGATCTTGCCCGGGCCTAACGAGATCGAATGTCCCCCCTCCCCGAGCACCGGAAACCCTCCGGCTGTGGTCAGCTCTGACTTCGAGCTCAGGATGAGACTGCCGTTTCGCGTGTAGCGAACGCCCTGCGGGGTCTCGACAGTTAAGAAACCGTCTCCTGTCAGCGCTATGTCCAGATCTCGATTCGTGAGAACAAGCGATCCGTTCGAGGGATTCAAGGCGCTCTGCACCATGACTTTCTGCCGGTCGATCGCAGCGTTGATTTCTTCGAAATCAGAGGAACCCATCTCCTGCCGCAGCAGAGTAAAAAATGCCTTCTCCTCCTTGTAACCCGCGGTGTTGAGATTGGCCAGGTTATTGGACAGGATGTCCAGGGCGTCCATCTGGGCTCGCATCCCTGAAACTGCCGTGTAGATTCCGCTGTTCACGTTTGTCTCTCCATCTCACGCTTGGTGAGCGTGCCTGACCTCAATCCCACTCAGGCAAGTTCCGTGCCACTGTTCGCCGGCTCAATTCAGTGGCTTCTCGGTCATTTAGCCGTCCTCAAGAGAGAACGACGTCAGATCTCCTGCCTTCTGCTGGCAATTCTTGCCCACCCTCTGGGCAACATTTTCGGGCCATGGACATCACCTGGCCCCTGCCGAAGCGAGTGCAAATTGGCCCGCCGGGATCGGCTCCCGCTCGGGAAGCGGGGCCATCGTGTGCCGATAGAAGAGGTGGCGTGACCTAGGCCCAAAATCAAGGCGCGCCCAGAAAAAGTCCTCGAGCAGCTCCGCCTGGATGTTGTCTGCCCTCTGGTTGGCGGCCGTCGCCCGGAGGTCTCTTCCGATCTCCAGGAGTTCGTCGAGCGAGCTATAGGTGGGCACATTGGAAAGGTCCCGTTCTTCCGGCTCGTACCATTGTTCGATCAACGTTTCGATGGCCGACTCATCACCGATGTAGGTGAGAATGCCTTTACGCACCATGCGGCGGACGGCTTCCTGGGAATTGAAATTTACCGGTCCGGCGACTGCAATACGCAGGCAGTCATGACTGTCGTCGTATCCAACCGGAAGCAAGCTGGAGCACTTGGCAACCTTGCCCGGAATCATCCTTATAGCTTCGGATCTGGTGTCGGAATCCCTGAGATTGATCAGGGGCAGGCCGTACTGCCTTGCCAGCGCCATCGTGATCTGATGTTCCTCCACAAACCCAAGCCGCAGAAGCCAATCTCCGAGCCGCCCCTTCTGCGTCTGCCGCTGCAGGTTCACCGCTTCATCCAGCTGATCCGGCGTGATGAAAGCGCTCTGTAATAGGATGGTGCCTATCTTCGGTCTGGGTATCCGCCGGTTTTTTTCCCACAGCAGTCGATGCCATTTTTCGGTCAGCTCGTACTCCACGTGCATGTCCAAACAGGAGTCGCTGCAGAAGGCATACCCCCCGAAATGGGCCGGACGCCGCCTGCTCAAAAACAAACTGAACTCGGAGCGGATTTTCGTACAACCTTTCCGATTGCAATTAGGCTTGGGCATAATGTTTTGCCTCCCCTGCCGCCTTGGTCGCTTTGGGATTTCCCACATCCACAATCCTACTGAGATTCAGTATCAATTCCGCTTCTCCCCTCGGAATATTAAGTCGCTTGACGATGTCTTCGATTGGAACTCCCTTGCGGCCGAGGGCCAGGACATGGTGCCGTCGTTCCAACGGAAGACTGGGATCATTGGAAGGCAGAGCAAGATCCATGATCCTCTCTTCAATGTCTCCAAGGTTTCCATTTAGCTTTCGGTAGCCCTTCATCTGAATCTCAGCCATCTGGCACATCGCCTCTGAAAACTGTTGCAAATCGCGTTCCAGAACAAGAAATCGCCTGTGCCACTTTCGTTGGAGGAAGAAATAACAGAGCAAACCCTGCAGGGCGGAGACTCCGATAATGATCAGCAAAAGATGCGGCATGTCAGCTCTCCTTGTGCGACAGCAGATAAGATCACATAGCCATTGAGGCTGTCATCTGCGTGCGGACGGTTTGAACATCCGTAACGATGGCGTCGAGCCCGGGCCGGTCCAGTTTCAAGGATGCAGTCTCGGGCAATGTCTCCAGTTGCAGAGCCTGGTTCCGCTCAAAGCCGACTCCCAGGAATATCATCATCTTGTTGGAAAGGCTGGTAATACAGGCCAGCTGGGAAAAGTCTGGGGCTGAGAGCGGCTCGTGATGGTATCCAATGGCTTCGGAGAGTTGCCTGGGGAAGTTCCACTTCACAGCAAGATGAGCACCAACTTGAGCGTGGGAAAAACCGAGAGTAAGCATTTCCGACTCGTGAAACGTCGTCTCGCCTCTATAGGTGTCGTTGATGATTGGCAGGTAGTCGACAGGGATACTCTGTAGCAGGACGGGCTTGCCGATATCGTGCATCAGGCCGCAAATGAAGGCCTCCTCCTGATTTCCATAATTAACGCGCTGCGCGATGATGCGGGCTGCAATGGCGGTTCCCCAGGAATGATCTGCCATCAACTTTGTTCCCAGGTCTCCTACCCGCCTCATGCCGGTCTCGCTAAACAGCTGAATGGACGCGGCAATGATGGTGGACCGGACTGTTTCCATGCCAAGAAGGGTTACCGCATGAGACACAGTGGAAACCTCTCGTCGGAAACAGTACGCCGCCGAGTTCACGATCCTCAGGATCCTGGCCGAGAGGGCCTGATCCTGGGATATGACTGTTTGGAGATCGCGCGCGGTGACGTTAGGATCCCTGGTCATCTGCATCGCCCTCATGGCCGTCGCCGGCAGCGGAGGCAAATCACCGGTTCTGACAGTGATGCGCTCAAGGTTGCTCAGGCTGTCCTCGGTCGAAGTTGTTGGTGTGATTTGTCCCATTATCGTGCACTCTGAAAAATGTTAAGCTAAGGATCGAATCCGTTCTACCGTGCTCTCGACCTCCGTTATTCGCACTCCGTAGTTGCCGTCAACCATGACTACCTCACCCCGGGCTATAGGCTTTTGGTTGACGATGACAGTAACCAGATCGTTCACAGACTTGTCCAACTCAATCACGGAGCCCGCTGCAAGCTTGAGGACGTCTCTCAACGGCATTTCGCAATCGCCGAATGAGACTGCTACGGGCAACTCCACGTCCAGGATCAGGTCAATGTTCCACTTGCCCTCAGACTTTTCCGTTCCTGTTCCGGGTGATTTTAAAGGGCTTGTTTCGCCCCCCGGCGGGACATAACCGAACGACTCCTCCGGCTTTTGCTTGCGAGCCGCCGGCTGCTGCTCGGCACCGCTCTGGAGTTTCGGGTTGGGATCGTAGTTTGGCAGCATAGTCATCAAGGACTCCAGAAGTTGACTATCAGCAAGGAAGTGGAAGCTGCAATCCGGCTTCGGCTCAACGCTCACCTGGAATATGGCACAAATGACTCCCTCGTAGGAGAGGCTAAGCGGCCCGAGGCTCGCCGCTTTCCCATCCGGATTGATGAGCTCAGGGCCATCAGAGGCAATCGGAAATCGCTGTGCCGAAAAGAGCCTGCAGGATTCGCCTACGGCGAGCGCGAAGAAGCGGACACAGACTTCCATCAATTCCGGGCTCAGCGTCTCGCCGATCTTGGCTTCCGTTCCGGCAAGCAGCTCACCGAGACCGACCAAGTCGGAAGATTTGCAGACAAGCAGTGCATTGCCCATCAAACCCGTCTGGTACCGGATTTCCAGAGCATAGGCAGGCATTGGGGACGACTTCAGGACCGCTTGCAGGCTGGTCTTTTCGATCCGAACACAGGAGCTGGAGGGAGTCTTCGGTGTGAGTGTCTTCAGCGCTGTAGAGAATCCGGACTCCAGTGTGACTGCCAGCGCCTTCAGCACCTTCTCTTCTTCACTGACTTCGATGTACTGAATCGAGTCTTTCACTTTGGTCCTCACTCAATGGGTCTAGTTTACAAAGTGTTCCTGGATCTCGAATGCTTTCTTTCCGCGCCTTACGATGATCCGCCCTTTGAATTTGGGGATCCCGCATATGCATAGAATCACTGGATCGTCCACCCTCTGGCTGAGGGCAATGACATCGCCGGCCGAAATGCTCAGCAAGCCGTCGACGGCAAGCTTGCTGTTCCTCATCTCGCCGCTGATCTTGAGGTCGGCACTCCGAAGCAGGTCTATGATCCGTTCCGCTTCGCTGCCGGCGGTCTTGTGCCGCTGAATGCTCCACTGCTGGTCGAATTTGTTCCGGATCACCTTCAGCATCCGCGAAGGAATGCAAATGTTCATCATTCCGGAGTTTTCGCCGATCTTGATCTCTAAGCCAACCGATACCACGGTGTCCGCCGGCGACACGATCTGAAACATCTGAGGCTTTGTTCCCGAACCATCGATGAAAAACTCCAGCTCCATGATCGGACGCCAGGCCTCTCTCAAATCACGCATGGCCAGGCGGATGACCCCTTCGATAATGTTCATCTCGATTTCTGTTGGGCTGCGATCGCCGGATGATGCGTTACCGGGTCCTCCCAACAACATATCGATCATGGGAAACACCAGGCTTGGGTTCAGCTCCATCGCCATGTTGTTGTCGAGCGGCCGCATTCCGATGCTTGTGAAGAGAGTCGGATCCGGCAGGAGTTTCAGGAATTCGGAATAGGCAACCTGATCAACCGAGATGAGGGTAACGTCGACAAAAGCCCGCAGATAGGCGGACAGCGAGGACGAGAAGTTACGCCCGAAGTAATCGTGCAGCAGGTGTATCGAACGCATCTGGTCTTGTGAGATGCGATCGGCGCACCGAAAGTCGTAGAGGGAAACCTTGTGCTGAGCAGGAGGTTTCTCGGGCGCCGGGCTTCCCAGGTCGAGTTCGTCCGAGGTCATCGCGGAGAAGAGGGCGTTGATTTCTTCCTGCGAAAGAATCTTGTCCATCGTGCGCCTCGAGCTCTATTCCTGTTCCTTAACCTTTCGCAGCTTGGTTCTCAGTCGCAGCATCGCCTTGGTGTGAAGTTGCGATACCCTCGATTCATTGACCCCGAGAACCTTTCCAATTTCCTTCATGGTCAACTCGTCGTAGTAATACAGGGAAACAACGAGCCGCTCCTTCTTAGGAAGAGCGTCTATTGCTCCTCCGAGAATGCGCCGGATTTCAGACTTGTGGAAAAGGAAGAAGGGATCCATCTGCGGCGCGTCGGGCACGTACTTCACCAGCGGCTCGCTGTTTCTGTCGTCCTCCTGCGGAGTCATCTCCTGGAAGCTCCCGAGCGTTAATCCCTTTATCTGGTCCACAAGCTCATAGAACTCGTCCAGGGAGATCTCCATCTCATCACAGACCTCTTTGTCTGTCGCAGGACGCCCGAGCCGCTGCTCCAGATCTTTATAGACCCTTTCGAGGTCTTTGCTCTTCTTGCGGAGCGAGCGCGGCGCCCAATCGAGGTTGCGTAAGCTGTCGAGAATCGCTCCCTTGATGCGAAGCTCGGCATAGGTTTTGAACTTCACCCCCCGGGTAGGATCAAACTTCTCGATCGCGTCCAGCAGGCCGAGAACACCGGAACTCACGAGGTCGTTCAACTCCACGTGCGAGGGGAGCTTTGTAGAAATGCGCTGAGCGATGTACTTGATCTGCGAGAGGTGTTCCAAAATGAGCTGATCACGCTCGACAGCGGGCATGACAGATGAATCACAGGTTGTAGATTGGTGTGCTGTTTCTAGCATCGCGTTACCTCTTTTACCGCGCAGGGCGACCAGACTTGCCGTCGGTCATCCCCACAGGCTATTCAATTCGCTATTTCATTTCTCCCGGGGCAAGCCCCGCAAAAATCATGCGCATTCGAGCTGCCAATTTTCGAGAAACCTCAGTTAACCCAATCGTTCAACAGCTTTTCCCATATCAGCCCGTCAGTCGGCGGGGAGCAGGACACTTCCTCGTTCGCGACGCGGCGCGCCAGCGCGCGGAAGCACTTGCTGGCCGGAGCATCTGGATAACGCTGTGTGACGAGCACCTGGCTCCGTACCGCCTGGGGAACCAGCGCGTCATGTTCGATATGCCCCAGGAAGGCAATCTCCCGATTGAGGAATCGCTTGACCACGGAGTTGATCTGGCAGAAGACCTCGTGGGCCTCTTCCGCACGTTCCACCGAATTGATAAGAACGCGCACATCCTTGGAATGGTCTTCAGCCAGGATGATTTTGATTACGGCATAGGCGTCGACAATCGCCGTGGGCTCCGGTGCGCTCACCACAATCACCTCCTGGGCCGACAGGAGAAAATGGAGAACGTTGTTCGATATGCCTGCCGCGGTATCGATAATGAAGTAGTCCGTGTCCTGGTCCAGATTCGCGAAGCTCTCCACCAGATGGTTTCTCTGCTCGAGCGTCAGCTCGGAAAGCCGCTGCAACCCTGAACTGGCGGGAATAATCCGGATGCCTTTCGGCCCCTGCACCATGACCTCCGTCAGGGTCTTGTTACCGAACAGCACATGCCCCAGGTGAAAGCGAGGAGTCAGCCCCAAAAGCACGTCGATATTGGCCAGTCCGAAATCCGCGTCCAGAACCACGACCTTCTTCCCAAGTTCCGAGAGGCCCAGCGCCAGGTTGGCAACAACGTTCGTCTTGCCAACTCCCCCTTTGCCGCTGGTCACTGCCAGGATCCTTGGACCCAGGCCCTTGACTTGTGGACTCGGATTTGAGACTGACTCGCCGGCCGTGCGGTTGACCCTGCGTTTGTCCGCTGCGGCGTGATATCGGTATGAGGAAGACGAATTAAATGTTCTTTCCACGTGGCACTCCGCGTCAGTTTTGGTTCAAAAACATGTCGATAATGCGATCCCCGCTCACCGCGTGCAGGTCGTCTGGAACTCTCTGCCCGTCCGAGTAGTAGGAGAAAGACTTGTGTGTACGCACCAACTCATTGAATATCGGCCCTAATGTCGAGGTCTCGTCCAACTTCGTAAAAATCAGGTGATCCGGCTTGCAGACTTCAAAGCGATCCACAATTTCCTTCAGGTCAGCCGGCTTCGTGGTGGCGCTCAAAACAAGATGGCGCTCGATGTTGGAACACTCCTGAAGAAATGTCGCGAGGTCGCCCATCGCCTCCAAATCCTTTGGTGCGCGGCCGGCTGTATCAATCAGGATGTAGTCCTTCTGCCTCTGCTCCTGTAGAGCCCTTGGCAGATCCTCCATCTGGTTGACAAAACGGAAGGGTATTCCCATGAGCCTGGCATATGTCCTCAGCTGCTCGACGGCGCCTATTCGGTAACCGTCAAGTGTCATGAGGACAACCTTCTTTCTCTTCTGCAAAGCAAGACGAGCTGCCAGTTTGGCGATCGAGGTCGTCTTGCCGACACCGGTCGGCCCAACAAAGACGACGATCTTCTTCGCGGGCATGCCGTCCTCAGTCTGAGGAGTGGAGATCATCGACCTTGCGACATTGGTAAGGGATCGAAGAATGGCAGGCTTGCTCCGCCGCTGTTTCGAATTGAGATTCGCAAGGGCATCGCTAACCAGCTTGGTTGCAAGCCACTCCTGAACGCCGCTTTCGACGAGACCCTGGTAAAGGCTGAGACACACCGTACCCGTAAATGGGATCTCCGCCTCCCGGGCCGATTTGGCGGTGGGTTTCTTCGAGCGCGCCCTCCTCGCGCTGGTGAGCTTTGCACCAGGCAATGAGTGATTCCTGAGGAGTGAGTTGCGGGAATAGAGGCCTAACTCTACTTCCGCAGCATCAAGGAATTCGGCGGAGTCATCATTGCATGGGGCGGGTCCCGCCGTGACCGCATGCGCGGTCTGTCCGTTAACAGAAGACACACTCGAATCATTGTGGCTGTCGCTTGCAGCAACTACCTCAAATCCCGAGGAAGACCTTCCCACGCCGGAGCGAGAAGGGATCTCTTTCGTCGACAAGAGCAGAGCATCAGGGCCGAGGTTGGCCTTGATATCCTCAAGCGCTTCGGCCATCGTCTTAGCGTAGAAGGTCTTGATTTTCACCCTAGCTCACCATGCCCACCGAAACGACGCGGACGTTCGGGGGAATCTCGTTGTGGGAGAGAATCACAACGCTCGGCAGGTATCGCTCCAGGAGCTGTCGCACATACATGCGCACGTTGGGAGAGCAGAGGACCACCGGGCTACCGCTGCTGCTGGCTGTCTCCACCGCGCGCCGGAAGCGACCCATGATATCTTTGGCATGCTGCGGCTCGAGCGCCAGGTAGGAACCTTGATCGGTATGCACAACCGCGTCTGCGATGCACCTCTCGATTTCAGGATTCATCGTGAACACCGGCAGTTCGCCCTTTTCATTCTGGTGCGGCTTGCATATGGTGCGTCCCAAAGCCTGGCGACAATACTCGGTCAGGAGTCCGATGTTCTTGGTAAAGGAGCCGTAGTCTGCAAGGGTCTCGAAGATAGTAACGGCATCGCGAATGCTTACTCGCTCTTTCAAAAGGTTCTGCAGCACTTTCTGTACTTCGCCGATTGAGAGCACCTTCGGCACAAGTTCTTCCACGACCTTGGGATGGGTTTCGGCCACGGAATCGAGCAAGCCCTTTGTTTCCTGCCTTCCCAGAAGCTCATACGCGTGCGACTTGATGATCTCAGTCACGTGCGTTGCCAGAACGGTGGTCGGATCCACCACCGTGTATCCGACGATCTGAGCGCGCTCGCGATCCTGAGCTTTGATCCAGCGTGCCTGCAGTCCAAACGCAGGCTCCAGCGTCGGCACGCCGGGGACCTCCTCACGGGTGGTGCCGGGATTAATTGCCAGGAAGTGATCCTGCATGAGCTCCCCCTGCGCAATCTGAACGCCCTTCAGGAGGATTGAATACTGTCTTGCATTGAGCTGCAGATTGTCCGTAATGTGAACCGGCGGCACTACGAGACCCATGTCGAGGGCAATCTGCCGGCGGATCGATCTGATGCGGGCGAGGAAATCGCCACCCTGATTGGCATCGACCAATCGAATCAGCCCGTAGCCCACCTCGAGGCCCAGCAGATCCACCTTGAGGAGAGCTTCAATTCTTTCTTTCGGCCGTTCCGCTTCGGCCTTTTCAGCCTTTGTTTTCTCCAACATCAGGCGTTCGACCTCGCGAACCTGCTTGGTCCGGTAGGCGAGGAAACCGGTGACGGCTGCAAGCAGAAAAAACGGCGGGCCGGGGAGGCCGGGAACCAAGCCGAAGAAAAAGAGAAATCCAGAACCGATGGCCACCGGCACCGGATTGACGAAGAGCTGACTGGCCACATCTTCACCGAGGTTCGACTCGGATGCGGCGCGCGTCGTGATGATGCCCCCCGCCACCGAGATCAGCAGCGAAGGGATTGCGGTAACCAGGCCGTCGCCTATGGTCAGGATGGTGAAGCGTCTTGCTGCATCGGCCAACCCCATGTCGAACTGAAAGACGCCGATGAGGAATCCGCCAATAATATTGATGGCGAGGATGAGCATGGTGGCGATCGCGTCTCGGGATGTGAATCGAATGGCGCCATCCATCGCGCCGTAGAACTCGGCTTCCCTGGAAATGTTTTCTCTGCGGAGCCGCGCCTGGTTTTCGTCGATCAGGCCCGCGTTTAGGTCCGCATCGATACTCATCTGCTTTCCAGGCATCGCGTCCAAGGTAAACCGGGCGGTCACCTCGGAAATGCGCACGGCGCCATGGTTGATTACTATGAACTGAATGGCTAAGAGAACAAGGAATACGACGATTCCCACGAAGTAGTTGCCGCCGACCACGAACTGGCCGAAGGACATGATCACCCTTCCCGCCGCGTCTTCACCTTCGGAGCCGTGCAGCAGGATCAGGCGTGTCGAGGCTACGTTCAAGGCCAACCTGAATAGAGTCACAAGGAGGAGCAGTGATGGGAATACCGAGAAGTTTACCGGTTGCAGAATATACATGGAGACCAGCAAAACGATAATCGATATCGTAATGTTCGTGCTGATCAGAAGATCCATGATCATGGTGGGCATGGGCAGCACCATGACGACCAGCATTCCCATCACTGCCACGGGGACGATTAAGTGGACTTTACTGAGGATCTGTGGAAGGCTTGAAATGGCGGCTTTTTCTGCAACGCTCATTGACTTCTTGGATCTCCTGATGGCGGTTCTGCTGCTCGCCGATGGAATTACGCAATTGGCATTCCAAGTTGAAGCTCAGCCTCTATCGCTCACTTCTGGTCTTGGGGAGGGCGTGCGACTGCCCAAAAAATACGTTTATTCCATGCAGCCGGCGGTGAGGCAAGCAACCCGTAAGTCTTAGCGATTCCAGGCATTTCTGGCCTTGTAGATATAGGCGAGGATCTCTGCGACAGCCTTGTAGAGGCTGGCAGGGATGTGCTCACCGACTTCAACGGTCTTGTACAACGCTTGGGCGAGAGGCATGTTCTCTACAAGCGGGATATCATGTTTTTGTGCCAACTCTTTTATTTTGAGCGCCAAATATCCGACACCCTTGGCGACCACCTGCGGAGCTTCCATCGACTCCATCTTGTATAAGAGAGCCACGGCATAATGAGTGGGATTGGTGATCACTACATCTGCCTTCGGGACATCCGTCATCATGCGTTTCCGGACCATCTGTCGCTGAATCCTGCGGATACGCCCTTTCACCTGGGGATCACCTTCCATGTCCTTGAACTCGTCTTTCACCTCCTGCTTCGTCATCTTCAACGATTCCAGGAAGCGATGTCTCTGGAACATGTAATCCCCTATCGCCATGATGACCAAGAATACGGCCACGCGCAGGAACACTTCGTAGCTGATGGAACCTGTCCAATGGATAAGTTGGCGCGTATCCATTATGACCAGATGGGGATAGAGCGCCGCGTGCCTGGATACCACCTGGTAGCTGATGACAGATACGATTACAAGGATGGCGAAGCTCTTAAGCAGCTCCATCAGTCCGTTTTTGGAAAAAATCTTCCCCAGGCCATTGCTGGGATTGAGCTTCTCAATGTGGAAGCCCAGAGCCTCCCAGGAAAGTAACCCCCTGGTCTGCGCCAGGTTGGCCCCCATTGCCAGAGCGAAGGCGGTGAGAAGAAGCGGGCCAATCATTATCGCCACTTGATAGCCGACGGAACCGGAGATTCCTGAGATGAATGTGGCCGAAAAATCCGCCGGAATGCGGAGCGTCAGGAATTCCCGCATCACCCGCTGGAGCTCTCCAAGGATTTTCTGTCCTGTGTAATACAGAACCAGCAGTATCCCCAGCAGTACGATTGCGGAAGGCACCTCCTTGCTGCGGGCTACCTGCCCCTTTTCCCGTGCCTTCCGCAGTTTCCGGTATGTGGGTCTTTCTGTCCTGTCATCATTCCCGCCGGCCATCGTTGCACCTTAAATCAGCTTGTGCAGCAACCCAAAGAGGTCCCTGTGGAGTGCCGTATACACTTCGCCCAGATAGCGAGGCAGGAAGTAGAAGGAGATGCTCATGCAGGCGAAACCTACCAGTGTCTTTAAAGGCATGCCAACGATGAGGATGTTGATCTGTGGAGCAACACGTCCAATGATGCCTACGACAACATCGGCTATGATGGTAACCGCTAAGACAGGAGCTGCGATCTGCAACCCGGAGACCACAATCTGGGAGGAAAGTCGAACGATTTCGGCGACGAGGGGGCCACTCAGGTGAATGCCCTGCACAGGGAGATAGTTGAAGCTGTCGCTGACCGCCAGGAAGAACCAGTGGTGACCATTGATGAGCAGGAAAAAGAGCAGGCCAATATAATTCTCAATAAATGAAAATACGGTGGTCTCCACCTCGCTCTGGGGATCTATCACGTGAATGATGGCGAATCCGAGTTGAAAGGATATGATCTGACCGGCGAGCTGCATGCCGGCAAATATGAAGAGACTGACGAGCCCCAGAACCAGTCCAACCGTGGACTCTCGCACCAGCAGCGTGAGTACCCGGAACATGTCCATGTCCGCAGGAACTTGCCCTAAGGGCAGAGAAGGAACCAGAGCCAGCGTAGCCATCAAGGCGACTGTTACCCGAATTTGGATAGGGATCGTATAGCTGCTGAAGAAAGGGGCGAAGATTATGATCCCGCTGACGCGGAAGAGCACTACCGCGAAGCGGGTGACCTCAGCCATCGAAATAATCAGGGGATCCATAATCCCTGCAGGACGTTCCCGCTCCCAGCCTCACAGCTTGCATCAACGTGCGAAGCGTTCGAGGTGGCCCAGCAACTGGGTTGTGTATGAGGTCAGGATGCTCATAGCCCAGGGAAACAGAAGCAGAAAGGCCACAAATACCGCTATAATCCTGGGCACGAACGAGAGCGTCATATCCTGGATCGACGTGACGACCTGAGCGATGCTGACCAGAACACCAATGATCAATGAAACGAGAAGTAGCGGTCCGCTGACCATCAGCGTCATCTGCAACGCATCTTTCGCCAGCTTCAGAATCATGTCTTGAGTCATAAGTCTCTCGGTATATCAATCACTCTGGTCAGGTCTCCGAATTTGGATTTCCCGGCAGGCGCTTTGAATTGAGCCATTGAGTCATCGACCCATTGAATCATTGAAAAGCTTACTGATGAAATGACTGTTCTCTTGGATAACCCGACAACAATTGCTTTCATTTCAATGGCTCAGCGACCCAATAGCAAAATGACCCAATTCGTCAATCCTTCTCGGAACTCTAGTAAAAGCTCTTCACGAGCGAGCCAATCACAAGGTTCCAGCCGTCTACCATTACAAACAGGAGAAGCTTGAATGGCGTGGATATCACGACAGGTGGGAGCTGCATCATTCCCATGGACAGCAGGACAGCCGCAACCACCATATCTATCACCAGGAACGGAATGAACAGGATGAACCCGATCTGGAAGGCGGTCTTCAGTTCCGAGATCATGTAGCTGGGGATAACGATGCGCATCGGAATGTCCTGCAAATTGCGGGGTCTTTGCTCCTTCGCGATATTCAAAAACAGCGCCAGGTCTTTCTCCCGCGTGTAGCGCAACATGAACTGACGGAGGGGATTGCACGCCTGGTCCAATGCCTGCATCTCAGTAATCTTGCCTTGAAACATGGGCTGAAGCGCTTCCTGGTAAATGCGGTCGCCCACTGGCTGCATGATGAAGTAAGTAAGAAAAAGCGATAACCCGATCAAAACCTGGTTGGGCGGCATGGTTTGAGTACCCAGTGCCTGACGCAAGAAGTGCGAGACGACGATGAGTCGTGTGAAAGAGGTCACCGACACGATGAAGGCAGGCACCAGGGACAGCAGCGTCATGAGCACGAAGATCTGCATCGGGACCGTCAAGCCATCCTTGTTGGTTCCGCCGCCGATCCGCAGCTCGATTCCAGTGAATCCCTTATCCGACCCGGGCGCCGCATGGGCGGCCTGTACGAGCAAGAGTATCAGGAGAAACGGAATAACCCGCTTCATCAGAGTGGTGGTGGGAGGAATCCATTTCCTGGAAGTCATGAACCTCAAGCCATGACCTGCGCCTCCGGCTCTTGGTTCTCTTCCCCCAACTGAGCTCACACTAACCTTCCAACGCTTGGCGCAATTGACGCATCTTCGCCCGGACATCAGGAGGAATGGCCTTGTCCTTCACGGGTTTGTGAATACCTCGATTCCGTTCTGTCTCATAGATCCTGCGGAAGGGATCCTTAGGTTCCGTGGGCTCGGTTAGTGGGGCGTTCTCCACTTCCGAAATAAGGGAGAGGGAGTCCCCCAGCTGAGAAAGGAGCGTGAGCTGGTGTGGTGTGTTTCCGACCAGGAAGCGTTTGTCCCCTACCTGGATAATCGCGATGGAGCGCTTGTCACCCATCGACATGCTCTCAATCAACCTGAGGTTCTTTTCAGCGGTGCGCTTGTTAAAGTATTGCGGGGCGATTTTCCTTGCCACCAGAAAGGCGATGAGAATGAGGCTGAGCACCAGGGCGAAACCGCCTATCGTCCGAAGAACAGGGATATCCATACCGCCCGCAGCCGTCTCGCTGACCTGGGCGGCTTGGGTCGATACAGGTTTTGCCGGCGCCTGCTCTGTGCTTGGCGGCGTGGCAACGCTCGGAGCCTGGGCCAAGGCGAACGAGGCAAAGACAGCGACCAGTGCTGCACTGCCGATGGTGCGCAGGAAAAGCGATGTGAGCACGCGTGTTCTCATGCAGATTACTCCTAAGCGGGCGTATACAAGTCCGTGAGGCGGATGCGGGCATTTCCTTCCACGTCGATTACTTCGCCATAGGCCACCATTCTTCCGTTGACATAGACGTCGATGTTTTCTCCTGCTGATTTTGGCAACTCGATGATGGAGCCCGGCTTGAGCCTCAGGACCTCGCCGACCTTCATATTGCGATTCCCAAGCAGGATCATGACCTTGAGAGGCACATCCAGATAGTGACCCGCTTCCTCCAAGACCTTTTGATATGAGACGGCTTCGTTCGTCTTTTGGGACTCAGTCATGGGCAAATCCTTTGACGCGGCGTGTCAGAGACTTTCCCTGCAACCCGTCCTTCCGCTACAGCTGAACGATGAACTCCACGATAAAGACCTCTTGAACCTTCACCTTTGGAGCGACCTCGTTGATCCGGTCTCGTATCTCCTCGCGAAGCTTATTCTTTCCTTCAGGTGAGAGGATCTGGGCGGAGGTCTTGGAGCTCAGCAGGGAGATGATCGTGTCGCGCATCAGCGCAACGTCAACAGGATTCTTGGAGACATCGTTGCTTACCTCCTCCAGGCCAAGATGAAAAGTGGCCTTTACAAAACGGATTTCTTCTTTGTCGGCGAGGTTTACGAGGAAGGGATCCAAAACCAGGGTAGACTTTACGTCGGCTTTTTTCGCTTTAGCGGCCGGATCTGGGGCCTTTCCTTTTACCTCAGCTTGTCCCGATGCGCTGACGGCTGTCGATCGATTTTTTGTGAACTGATTGAAGCCTCGGAAGGCCAAGTCGCCGATTACGATCAATCCCAGGGCCGCAATTATAAGGATCCAAAACTTGCTGCTCTTTGGCTTTACTTCTTCGGTATCTTCGGGCTCTTTCGCCATGGCTGCGGCATCTCCTTGCAAATGCATGCCAGTAAATGACCCAACTAATAAAGCAAGTCACATGCCAGCAGGAAAAGGCGGACGAGCCGGCTACTTAACGCAGAGTGAGATCTTCAGGAGGGGGACCTTGGGGTGAGAAGTCGATTGTTTGCTTATAAATACGAACGGACTGCCGCAGCGGACAAAGCGAGACCCGGTTGTGCCGAAGAACTGGTTCAATGAACGAATATAGAAGGTGTCAACCCTGTCTCATGGGTTTGACAAATTCTTGACTATGCTGTATTCGGATTCCGTTTCTTCCGAAAAGCATACTCTGTCCCTTCCCGAACGCTTGGCGCGGTACAGAGCGTTGTCGGCGCGCAGGATTATCTGTTGCGTGTCAAGCTTGTCAAACTTTGTGCAGCTGGCAATCCCGATGCTGATGGTCAGGCAAACCCGTGTGGAAGGCAGGATGAATTCGTGGGTCTTTACAGTCTTGCGCAGGTTCTCGGCAACTCGGTAGGCTCCCGAATTGTCCGTGCGAGGCAGCAGAACGGTAAACTCCTCGCCGCCATACCTTGCAACAAAGTCGGTCACGCGCAGGCTACGCCGGAGCAAAGCCCCGATCTGGCATAAGACCTCGTCTCCTGCCTGATGTCCATAAGTGTCGTTGATCTGCTTGAAAACATCGATGTCCAGCATCAGACAGCTGAGGATTTCACCATATCGGCGGGCCCGGGCAATCTCAATCTCAAGTTGCTCAAAGAGGCGACGCTTGTTGAACAGCCCGGTGGCGTCGTCCGTGTGAGCCAGTTGCTGAAGCTGGAGGTTGAGTTGCGTCAGCCGGATGTCATGGTCCCGCAGACGAGCATTGGCGCTGGCCAATTCCTGCCTGGTCAGGACGTTCTCGAGGGAGCAGGAGAGATGCGCAGCGACGAGAAAACCCATATGATACTCGATCTCGTCGAAGCGGTTGGGTTGGTTTGAAATCATCTCTAAGGCCCCCACAACTCTTCCAAGCGCAGTGAAAGGAAGCACCATGAGGGAGCGAGGTAGGGGTTCGACAATATCTTCGGCCAAACCCTCGATCCTTCGGGAAGAATGCGTGTCCGGGATCCAGAGAGGAATTCCCGATTGAAGGACACTACCGACAAGTCCGCGCTCCAGCGGAAAATTGCCTTCATCGCTGAAAACACTCGGGCCCGAGAGCCGCGACCTGCGATAGGAGTCTCCATCCACAATGCACAGACGAATGGATTCATTGGGCATCCATTCCTGGAAGGAAGATGCCAGGTAGCCCTGAAGCTGATCGACGTCCTTCGCTGCGTTCATGGCAGTCGCAAGCTCATTTATGGCCAGAAGGCGGCGGTAGAGTTCTGCCGCGCGGTCCTGAAGTGGGACGGTCTGCACCAGCAGGTCGAATAAGCCTTTGTTGCGCGTAATTGGCGGAGCTGCAATTGCCATAGGAAGTTCCGTTTGTTCCCAGGTGTCCTGTGTTGTTAATCCGGAAGGAGGAGAATCGCCTCACTCCTTCCGGATCCGTATGTTATGTTCCACTTACCGTTTGATGTTTATCGCGTCCTGATACAGCTCGTCCGTCGTGGTTATGATGCGCGAATTTGCTTGATACCCTCGTTGGGCAACGATCAGGTTCGTAAATTCCTGGGCTATGTCTACATTGGATTGCTCCAGCGCGCTGCCGCTGATTGTTCCCCTTCCACCCGTTCCCGCCGTTCCAATCGAGGGTTCACCGGAACTGGTGAAGGAGACAGCTGTGCCGTCCTTGAACTTTTGAAGTCCTTCTGCGTTGGGGAAGATCGCGATGGCCAGTTGCGCAAGCGGCTGCGACTGACCGTTGTTGAAGCTGCCCGTGATGACTCCATCGCTGTCAATGGCAAACCCTAGGAGTTGGCTTGACGCATATCCATTCTGGCTGGACGAGGAGACAGTGGACGTAGAGGCAAAACCCGTTAAGCGCGGAGTGCCATTAGCGTCGAAGACATTGAAGTTCACTGAAATGTTGGCTGCTCCGCTGGCAAAGGTGCCGCTGGGCAGCGTAAACGGGGGAATAGCCGCGTTTTTTGCAGGAGCTGTCAGAACACCATTACTGTCAAAGGTAACGCTTCCCTGCCCAATCACAACCGGGGGATTGCTCGCCGTCCCACCGGTGGTGTCAGTGGCAGGAATGGTAGCGGAAAAGCTCCAAGCCGACCCTTGTGCGATTGGTGGGACTCCTGTGATTGGTGTGGCGAGCTTCTTAAAGGTCAGAGTGACGGTGTGAGCAGCGCCTAGAGAGTCATACACCTGGATGGAGGTGGCGTACGTTGAATCCTTGGCAGCCTGACTGTCCAGGTTTGCACCAAACTCGATCTTCGTCGTAGCCTTCGGAGGCATGGACGTCGAACTTTGGATCACAACCGGGGATAGGCCGCCGCTGCTGTCGATCACTCCGTTCACTGCCCGGTAGCCCAGCACCTTAAATCCTACACTGTTTACAAGCTCGCCTGTACTCGACAAACCAAAATTGCCGGCGCGTGTGAATCCCTGCCCACCCTCAGGGGTTTGGACGACGAAGTATCCGTTTCCGTTGATGGCGGCGTCCGTCGCCCGCCCAGTATAGGCGACAGAGCCCTGGGTCAAAATCTGAGTGATCCCGGCAACTGTGGATCCCAAACCAACCTGGAGTGGATTTCCGTCAATCCCGGTCCCGCCAAATCCCCCCAGCAGCTCGGCAAAGCTGGTTTTGCTGGATTTGAATGCGGTGGTATTCATGTTGGCAAGGTTGTTGCCGATGACGTTGATAGCTAGGGCACAGTTATTGAGCCCGCTCAAAGCTGAATAAAAGGAAGTGAGTGGCATCGATTTCTCTCCTATACGCTGGGGGTGCTAACTTGCGTGTTATCAGCAAGCTTGGTGATGGCCTTGTTGATTGCTATGAGTTGCTCGAGGGAGCTGAACGTTGCCAGCTGAGTGACGAACTCCTGGTTCTGGAGGGGGCTCAGTGGATCCTGGTTTTGCAGTTGCGCGACGAGCAGCTTCAGGAAGTCGCCCTCGCCTATATTCTGTAAGTCGATACCCGTGGGGTCATCTGTTTTCTGCTTCTGCACCGCGTTCGCATTCGGAACGCTGGGGAAGGCCAAACCACTGATACTGGCCATGGTTTTCTCTCCTATGAGTTCCAAACTTTGGGAAAAGGTCTGCCGGAAGCATCCACTGGCACATGCGTCACCCACACCGACTGCGTGTTCTCCGGGACGGTGCAAGTCCAATCCAGCGTCACTAGAGCCTTATCACCGTAAATCTGGGCAAAGATTTTCCGCGTGTCGGGATCCTTCCACCACTCGGCGGGCTGGTGTGTGCGGAAGTAATCTCTCCACCCGTTGGGCTGGTAGGTTGTCTGAGTTCGGCTGGTTTCAGCAGGGGTGGTGTGTTCAATGACTCCGAAGGGTGTCACTACACGAGTCTTGGCACCCTGCTGAGTCGTTTGCAGGATCCGCGACACTGCGCTCGACCTGCTGACCGTTGCTGAGGCGTTCGCGCTCGAACGCGCCAGACTTCTCGACGCTGTTGCAAGGCTGCGGGAAAACGCTTCCGGAGCGATCACGTCGGTGCGTGTCACCGCGCGGCAACTAACCGGAGCGTTCATGCTTGGATCAATTGGATTCTGCAAATTGATTCTCACGGAAGTCTCATCTCCTTTCGGCAGGCCCCCCGAAATCACTAATGCAACGGAGACCGCCCTGGAGCTTGGAGCCCAGGACGCCCTTCTCTCTTGCACGGCCTGTGCCAGAAAATGAGGAGATCGCCGCCGAGCGTGCAACTGCCAGCGCTGTCGCGCTTTGGAGCGCTTGTCGATTCTTGTCGCCAGGAGGATACATCCATGGTCGCATGGTAAGAATTGCCGAGTGGGAAAATTATGCAGTGGTGTGGAACGTGCTGTTCGGGCCGAGATACACAAGCGTCATGGGATCCACCAGGATTTCGTCCTGCATGGCTGCGCGCTGCGCTCCGGCAGGTGTCACCACGGAAGAGTCGGCCTGTGGATTTGATGAGCCGTTGTTCCCGGAGTGCTGCTGGTGAGCCGCCGGGTTTCGCGCATCGAAGCCTTCGTGAACGAGCACGTCGATTCGCTCCACTTTCAGCCCTTGTTCCTGAAAACTCTGTTGGAGGGCGTGAAGATTGCTTTCGAGGTAGCTCTTTACACTGTTCGACTCGGTTACGATCCTCGCGAGCACCCCGTTGGCCCCGGCTTCGGCCCTGATGTCCAGCCGTCCCAGATTTTCCGGCCTCAATTGAATATGAATCTCCCCATTTCCGTTGCGAACCAGCATCTGGAATTTTTCTGCGATCTGAAGGAAAAACTCGCTATTGCGCGAACCTGATACCTGTGCCGATGCCTGCACGGGTATTTCCCTCTTTTCACTCGCGACGGGGCCAGACAGCAGCTGGGATGTTCCCTCTCGCCGTGCGTCCGAAAGCCCCTGCTTGAAAAAGCGGCTGGGATCCAGATCCTGCCCACCGTCCCGAGTTTTCCCCGTTAAAGGAGACATGCCTTTTTTGTCGGCAGATTCAGGAACCGAAGCCGCTGCTGCAACCTCCTTGCCTTCCTGAACATCTCGACCATTGGGCTCAGTGGTCTTTAATGGCGCAGGCAACTGAGGCTCCTCATCCTTAGTCCACCTCCCCCATGGTTGCTGCGGCGCTTGCGCAGAGCTGGACTCCGACAACGACACCGAAGGATCCATCTGTCTTGCCACCCGAGGGGTATCCGTTTCGAGCGACCCCTCAGGCGAAGGATTCGAGTCCTCAGTCCTCTTGAATGAAGCATGCCCCCCGACAGGACACTGCTCTCCCCTTATCCAACTCTCCGACATATCCAGCGGTGCCTCGGAAGAAGTGATTGCAGAGGGCGACGGCGAGGCATCCAGCCGCGCTGCCAACCGGCCGGTCCCCGTCCCTGGCCACGCTTCCGTGAAGGGCTCCGATTCCGCAGCCTTGTTTTGTCCGGGCGGCTCATTGATCGCCGAGGAAACCAAGGCTGCCTGCAAGCCTGCGGTGACTCGATTATCGGTAATCGCAGCTTGTACACGGGGCACGACCGGCACACCCGTCGATTCGCCCGACAATGCCGGAGAAGGGCTGCCGACGGACTCCGATTTCGCCTCAGACCCAAATACTGCAATTCTTGCCTCTGAAAAAGCTTCGAGGCTCGCCGACCCCTGCGCTGGGCTGATTGCCCAGGCCGACGCCTCCAGCTGCGCTATCAGCCTGCCGATCGCCATTGTGGACCACCCTTCCGGGGAGGACTCCGAATCCGCAGCCTGATTGGTAGGAACCTGTCCGGGCGGAGCCTCTTTGACCTCCGAGGAAACCAAGGCTGCCTGCAAGCCTGCAAGCCCTTTATTGCTGAAAGCTCCATTATCAATGACCGCAGCTTGTACCCGGGGCATGACAGGAACACCCATCGATTCATTCGACACAGCCGGAGCGGAGCTGCGGGCGGGACCCTGAGATGCCGGCGATTCCAAAACAGGAATAGAACTGCCTTGGTTCTTGTCGCCGCCGGATTTGGCCGTATCAGTTCCGGATACTGCAATTCGCGCTCTTGAAAGAATCTCTATTCCTGACTCTCCCGCGTTGGCGGGGCTCCCCGGCACACATGGCAGGGATTTCTCATCCGCACTCGCGGTTGAGTCAGCCGACACCTCTGCAGCGCTCGTCTCTTTACTTTGTTCGCCGCCCTTCTCTGGAGCAGACTTCTTTGTCGCCGCGGCACCGGGATCAGTCGTAATTATGTCAGAAGGCACCTGCTCTGGTTTTCCGCCAGAGGCGACTTGTGATCCCGAAAGAACCGGGGCGACTGCGCTGCCAGCCGATTGCGCATCGGACACCTGGGCACAAGTCAAGGCCGCTCCGAGCAGCAAGCTCAGGATGTTCTCTTGTCCCTGGGCGCTCTGCTTCTGGGCATTCTCATCGGATTGATGGCCGGCTTCCGCATCGTGCAGTTTCCTGCAAATCTGATGGATCTCGGCAAGGAAGGTGCCGGGCGATTCGATGCCGGCATTCTCAGAGGAATTCGGTGCAGCAGGCTCTCCGCCATTCATGGAGAAAACAGGGAGAATATCGATACGCATAAAAGCTCCAGTCGGTTGGAATCAGACTTACCCATCCTTGCGGGCAAAGCGCGTGATGACGAGTTCGTCGACGGTTTTCTGCTCCTGCCTATCTACAGCGAGGTTGAACTCTTTTTGTTTCCTTGTTTTAAGGGAGTCCAAGACCCTTTTCTTCTTTATGGCTTCGATGACGACCAGCTTTTGTGTTTGAAGATCCTGCTGCAGCTGAGCAATGCGCTTGTCAGTCACCGTGATTTCATGCCTCAGCCGGTCGATGTACGGATAAAACCAGGCCACCTCTCCGGAATCTGCGTTTTCTCTCCGCAGCCGCCCAAGCTCCACCGACGTCTCCTTCAACCGGTTTCGTAATTCGTCCCGACGGTTGACCTCCGTCTGGAACAAAAAAGTGATGTGGGAGAGCTCATTGCGCTCCTTTTCCTCCAGGTTCTTACGGTGACGGAGGAGGGTTTCGAGGTTGAAGGCAAACTTTTTCATTTCACGTCTCTTTCGTGATGTCTTCAACCGCGGCGAAGGCGTTTTCCAAGGTGACCCGCTCGTCGTATCGCTGAACCAGCAGGGAATTCACAGCATCGATCTTTCTGAGAGCAAGGTCGATCTTGGGATTGCTCCCCTTGGCATAGGCCCCAATGTTCACCATGTCCTCAGCTTTTTGGTAAGTGGAAAGCCATTCACGAATCTTCCCTGTCTTCTGCATAAAAGCCTGTGGCACCAGGTCCGGCATGAGACGGCTGATGCTCGAGAGGATGTCGATCGATGGATAGTGATAGCGCCAGGCAAGGTCCCGGCTCAGAACAATGTGGCCGTCGAGCAGGGAGCGTACGGAGTCGGCTATCGGGTCGCTCATGTCGTCGCCTTCAACCAGGACCGTGTAAAAGCCGGTGATGCTTCCACCCGATCGGAAGTTGCCCGCGCGCTCGACCAGCCGCGGCAGCAAAGCGAACACCGAGGGTGTATAGCCTTTGGAAGAAGGCGGCTCTCCCGCGGCAAGACCTACCTCACGCTGCGCCATCGCGAATCGCGTGATCGAATCCATTACCAGCAGTACGTCTTTGCCCTGATTGCGGAAATACTCTGCCACCGTCGTGGCTACTAGCGCCGCGCGGATTCTGAGGAGCGGCGGTTGGTCTGAGGTAGAGACGACCACAACGGACCTCTTCAGTCCGTCCACCCCCAGGTCTTTCTCGATGAAGCCACGGACTTCCCTGCCGCGCTCTCCAACCAGGCTGATTACGTTGATGTCCGCCGAGGTGTAACGCGCCATCATCCCAAGCAAAGTGCTCTTACCAATACCGCTGCCGCCAAAGATGCCGATGCGCTGCCCCTTGCCGCAGGTCAGCAGCCCATCGATGGCACGGATGCCAGTGCCCAGCGTTTCTTCAATGTTCCTGCGTTCGAGCGGATTGGTTCCCGATGGCTGCAGAGGATATTCCTCCGTGTAATCAATCGGACCCTGGTCGTCGATCGGATTTCCCAAGCCGTCCACGATTCTGCCAAGGAGTGATGGGCCTACCCCAACCGTGGCTTGTTTCTTCCGGCAGACCACCTTGTCGCCGAGCTTGACGCCGTGAACCTTGAAGAGCGGCATGGAGAGGACGTAGTTATCCCTGAACCCGATCACCTCCGCGGGAATGCTTTTCCCAGGATCATTGCCAACGATTTCACACAGTTCGCCCACGGAAACTGGAGGCCCTTGCGATTCCACAACCAGGCCGACGGCGCGCTTGACCGCTCCGATGGTCTTGATCGGATTAATCTGGCGGAGCCGGTGGAAATACGCTTCCAGGTTGATGCCTTGCTTTCCCATGCCGAGCCCTATTTGAACCCTTCGAAGAAAACGCGCTCGACCTCCCGGAATTCCTCATCGATGCGCGCATCGATGTCACCGCACTCGGTCTTCACCAAGCAGCCGCCGCGTTCGATGGACTTGTCTGCCAGAAGCGAGATCTCGCCACCTGCCCGATCGTTTTGCGACAACTCGGCCTTGCGCTCCAAGATGAAGTTGTAGTCGAGAGGATGGAGGTGAACCGTGACGGCGGTTTTTTCCGCCACATGGCTCATTGCCACTTTGACCAGAGTCTGGATGATCTCTTTGTCCGCCTGGATTTCGCGGTGGACGATTTTCTTCGCCACCGCCAACGCGAGCTTGACCACTTCGCGCTCAACCTGGGCGTAAAGATTCGACTTTTCTCTGCCGAGTTCGAGGACGGTTTCGGAGTAGCGCCGCATCATCGCTTCTACCTTCTTCTCGGCTATCTCCATTCCGGCCTTTTCGCCCTGCCGGAAGCCGCTCTCATATGCCTTCATTTCCACCTGCGCCAAGTCCACGGCAGGCGGGAGAGGCTCGGGAGGCGGGATTTCCTTCTTTGGAGCGGGTGACGGAGGACCAACTGGATATTGTGGCCAGGAGACCGGCTCAGATAAGTCCTGCAGCTCATCCCCGGGACTCTCGGAGAAGGAGTACTTCTGAATCTTTGAAGAATGCTCGCTGCCTTGCTTGATGATTCTGATAGCCATAGTGGGTTAAATCGGGCTGCGCCGAGAGCATGGGCAGCCGAAGTCTCGGATGCGAAAGGCCTAAGTCACATACTCGTCGCCGCCGCCTCCCTTGAGGCTGATGACGCCACTCTCGTCCAGCTTTCGGACTACTGCCACAATCTGCTGTTGAGACGCCTCGACATCCTTAACCTTAATTGGACCCATCGCTTCCATGTCTTCACGCAGCATTTCAACGGCTCGCGACGACATGTTGCGGAAGAACTGGTTCCTCAACTCCTCGCTCGTGCCCTTCAGGGCCATCGCGAGACTCTTCTTGTCCATCCTCTGAAGGATCTCGCGCATGCCTTGATCGTCGATCAGCATCACGTCATCGAAGACAAACATCAGGTTGCGGATGCTGAGGGCAAGCGTGGGATTTTCGTTCTCGATTTTTTCCAGAATCGATGCTGCGGCCTTGGTTTCCATGCGGTTGATCAGCTCGGCTACGGCTCGAATGCCACCGTACGACTCGCGGCTGAAATCTCCCAGGGACTTCATCTTCTGCTCGAGGATCGTCGTGATCTTACTGATGATGTCAGGAGATATCTGGGAGAGACTGGCCATCCTCATGACCACATCGGCGCGCAGCGCAGCCGGTAAAGAACTCAGGAGCGCCGCGGCCTGCGAGGAATTGAGATGTGCGAGGACAAGAGCGATGGTCTGTGGCTGCTCGGCCTGGATGAACTTCGACAGTTGAGCCGGGTCAGCCTTCTGGAGGCTGTCGAAGCCGACCATGGCGTTCTGCATGGAGATGTTCAAACGATCGAGCAGCTTCTTGGAAGAATCCGTTCCGAAGGCTTTGACCAGCAACTTCTTGGCAAACTCCGCTCCACCGCGGGCGAGGCAGGTCTGGGCCAGGGTGATGCGATGAAAGTCGTCCAGCACGGCATCGGCGACCTCCGAGTCGATCCTGCCCAGCCTGGAAATTTCCCGGCTGATTTCCTGCACCTCGTCCTCCTGAAGGTACCGAAAAACGCCGGCACTGGCTTCATCGCCCAGCAGCACCATCAGAATCGCTGCTTTTCTGATTCCGGTGATGTTGTCTTCTTGCACGCGCTAGCCCTTTTCCTGAATCCAGGTTCGTATCAGCTGAGAAACCATCTCCGGTTCCTTCTTGGCTCTATCCATCAGCTTCTTCTTTAGGATGGCATACTTCCGGCTGCCCAGATCCACCATGGTCGCTTCCTTCATGAAGTCCCGCTCGATTTTATCGTCGATCGCATCCAGATCGAACATGCCCTCCCGTGCTGCGGCCTCTTCAGCCTGGGGCAGGAGCGGGCTGGGTTCAGCAGCGGCAGGCGCAGCTACCTCTTCCGGCCGAGTCGCACCCGCGAGCGCTTTAGGCGCAGCCACCGGCGGAAGCTCTGCGGGAGCCTTCAGGAGATGACCCTGGGCCGGCGCAAGGGCTGCCGTCGGCATAGTCTGGAGGACCCGCTTCCGGATGGGCCGGAACAGCACCAGGTAAACCAGCAGGAACAGGATGATGAATGCGGTGTACTTCATGGCAGGGAGAAGATACGCTTGCCACCGAACGTGCCATGGCAGCGGCGGCTTCTCCTCTTCAGGTTTATTCTCGCTGTAGAAGGGAACGTTCTCCAGCGTGACGATATCCCCTCGTTCCTGGTCGTAGCCGACTGCGGCGAGCACGAGCTCGCGATAGGCATCGATCTCTTCCTTGGAGCGAGGCTGAGAGCTACCAACCACTTTCCCTTCACGATCCTTTGTGTAGATCGTCTTGTGATCGAGGATCACAGCGACAGACAGCCTCCGGATCGATCCCTTGGGCTGCACGGTGTGCCGTACGGTCTTGCTGACCTCGTAATTGGTGACCTCGCTTTGCTTCGAACGCTCGGGATTGGAAGCCTGGTTCTGCGGGTTGGAAGACGCAAGATTCGATTGCGTTCCAGGAACTCCCGAAGCGCCGGCTCCAGGGCTCGATCGTTCTTCAGACTTTTGCTGGCTCAAAACAGCCTGGGGAGTTGGATTGTAGGTTTCCTCCGTCTGCTCGGTGCTGTTGAAATCCACGTCGACGGAGGCGTTCGCACTGACCTTTCCTTTGCCAACTGAGGGCTCGAGGATGGAGATCACCTTGGCTACCATCTCTTTCTCGATCTGCTCACGAATGCTGGACTCAGCCTCGGCACGGCCCGCGTCACCCGATCCGATCGACTGAGAGAGCAATCTGCCCTCGTCATCCACAATGGAAACATTGTGGGTTTGAAGTCCCGGTACGGCTCCCGCAACCAGCCCCTTGATTCCCGCCACACCGGATTTGGAGAGCTCAGCGTTGCGCTTCAGCGCGACGACGACGCTGGCCTTGGCTTCTTCCTTCTTTTCTTCAAAGAGAGAGTCTTTCGGCAGGACCAGATGAACCCGTGCATAAGAGACTTCCGACAGGCTCGATATCGTGCGCGAGAGTTCCCCTTCAAGTGCGCGCTGCAGGTTCACTTGCTCGGTGAAGTCGGTCATTCCAAACTGATTCTTGTCGAAGATCTCGTATCCGACCTTGCCGCTGCGCGCCAGTCCGGAGCCGGCGATCTCCAAGCGCAGCTTGTCCACTTCGGTTTTGGCAGCCTTGACTAGAATCGAAGTACCTTGAACGATATAGTCCTTTTTTTCATCTTTCAGCTTCGAGGCTATCGCCTGGGCATCTTCAGGATTCAAATCGCGGTAAAGAACCTCGTATTCAACCCGGTTCATGAAGTAAACAAAGGCCGCGAGCGCCCCAAAGACGAGGACTCCCAAGAGAACAAGGGTGAATTGCTGCGACTTCTCAAGGCGCGACCACATTTCATGAAGCTGGCTCACGAAAGCGGGTCGGGGCATTCTAGATTCTCCCGTCGGGAATGCGGATTGTGGGGCACGACATCAGCGGGTACCATGGTGCCTCAGATCTGCATGCGCATGATTTCCTGGTAGGCTTGGATGATCTTGTTTCGAACCTGCATCATCATCTGGAATGAGAGGTCCGCCCTCTGCACGGCAATCAGGGTAGCGTGCAGATCCTGCGACTCTCCAGTCATGAGCTTCTGGATTTCCTGATCGGATTGCTTCTGGAGCTCGTTAACCGTGGATATCGCATCCTTCAATACTTCACCGAAGTTCGGCCCGCCGCTGTCCTTGTCCGATCCCTGTGGTCTGCGGATCTCAGGCAGCTGCAGGTTCGGATTGAGTTGACCAATGATGGCCTCTTTCATGGCGCGTCCCTTAGCTGATTATCTGTAAAGTTTTTTGGAGCATATCCTTGGCCGCGTTCACGGCCTGCAGATTGGCCTCATAGGAACGGGTGGCCGACATGACGTTCACCATCTCCTCCAAGGCATTAACGTTAGGATAGAGAACATATCCGTCTTTGTCGGCGTGAGGATGACCTGGTTCGTAGCGCTTGATCGGCTCGCTGGAGTCGGTGACAAGCCCCGAAATCTCGACTCCCCGAACGCTGGACATCGCTTCGTCCATCGAGCTTCCAAAACTCTGCGTTGGAGCCACAGAAGAAAAAACAACGTCCTTGCGCCGGAAGGGTTCCTTCCCTGCCGGCTGGGTCGTATTCGCGTTCGCCAGGTTGCTCACGAGCACTTCCAGCCGCCTACGCTGTGCCGTAAGGCCTGAAGAGCTAACTTCGATTGCGGTCATGAGGCTCATCAGCTCACCCTCGTTTCGTTAATTGCGCTGGCCAGTGTCCGGAACTTGCCCCGCAGCAACTGCGCCATCAGGGAATAGCCGAAGGAGGTTTCCCCGAGCTTCAGCATCTCCTGGTCGATATCGACATTGTTTTTGTCTGCCCTCAAGGGCAGTCCGCGGACCTCGTATACTTCCGGCTCGAGCGGAGCAAAGGACATGTTGCGCATGGCATTGTGCTCCGGACGACTCACTCGGAGTGGGATCGAATTTTGCGACAGGAGTTCCTCCATGGTCGCATGAAAAGAAATGTCCTTGGTCTTATACCCGGGGGTATCGATGTTGGCTAGGTTCGAAGCCACAATCTGCTGCCGTTTGGAGAGCCGGGTCATATAGTTCCCCATCGCATCCAGCGTCCGGTCCTGAAACGGGTCCAGTCTCATATGGCCAGCAACTCCTGGCTCCTCGAAGGCTTCGAGGGCCTCACGGTTAATGCAAACCGAGTGCCAGACTCAGACAGAGCAAAGCTCCGGAGGAATGGGGATTTCTAGAAAAAGAACAAGCCAATTCCGTCATAATATCGGCGCCAACTGTCAAATCTGTGCTCTGGGCTGGGCAAAACTTGCCTGCCTATCCTGAAGTCCGAATTCATTGAGCTTGTTCCTCAAGGTTCTCAGACTGATCCCCAACAACTTTGCCGCCTGGGTCCGATTGCCATGCGTCTCCCGGAGAGTCTTTTGAATGAGTTGGCGCTCCATTTCACGAACTGTAGTGCCTGGAACAAATGTCGCAGCGACCTCGGGTACGGGGGACGGTTCGCAGTCCACAGAAGCCGGGATCATGAGAAGGTTGTCAGGATCAATCACACAGTCGCAGCAGAGCGCCACGGCTCGTTGGATTGTGTTTTCCAACTCCCGAACATTTCCCGGCCAGTTGTGCCGGAGAAGCCGATTGAGTGCCTCCGGACTGCAGCGGATTTCATCCCGACCGAACTCTCTTGCGTAACGCTTGCAGAAGAAGTCAACAAGAAGAGGGATGTCTCCAGTGCGCTGGCGCAGCGGGGGAATAGCCAGGCAAACAACGTTCAGACGGTAGTAGAGATCTTCTCGGAACTTACTCTCCCGCACCAGCGATGCGAGGTCCCGATTCGTAGTCGCAATGACCCGTACGTCAATCTTCACCGGGTCCTTCCCTCCGATGCGATCCACCTCCTTCTCCTGGAGCACACGCAGGAGCTTGGCCTGCAGAATAGGGGCCATTTCACCAACTTCGTCCAAGAGCAGAGTGCCGTGATTGGCCAGCTCAAACTTACCCGGTTTGGAGGAGTTTGCCCCGGTGAAGGCGCCTTTTTCGAATCCGAATAGCTCGCTTTCAAGCAGGCTTTCGGGGAGAGCAGCGCAGTTTACAGCAACGAATGGGCCGGAGGATCTCGGACTCCTGCGGTGAATCATGCGAGCGAGCAGTTCCTTGCCCGTGCCGCTTTCGGATGCGATCAGTACAGTCGCTGTGCTGGACGCCGCCTGGCTGGCCTGTTCGATAACGCGGCTGAACTCCGCGTCTTGCGTCACAATGTCGTGCATGACACGCCCGCCTTTCGCGGGCGCAGATCCAAGCGCCCGGCGGACAACGGCCTCCAGGGATTCCACCGAGAAGGGCTTCAGAAGATAGTCGAAAGCCCCGTGCCTCATCGCGTCCACGGCGTTCTGAATCGTACCGTAGGCCGTCAGGAGAACCACCGGTGTCTGCGGCGCAACTGTCTTCACCTTCCTTAACAGGTCCAATCCGCTGATTTCCGGCATCCGCATGTCGGTGATCACCAACTGGTAGTACTTCTCTTTCAGCCGGCAAAGAGCCTCCATTCCGCTGCCCGCCGTTGTGATGCAATATCCGCTGCGCCGCAGGGTCTCATTGATGGCAATCAGCATCTGAGGTTCATCATCCACCACAAGTAGTTCTTCCTGCATTTGCCGGTCCTTTCAAGCAGCGCTGGATTCCAGCCGGGCACGGGGAAAAACGAGGGTGAAGGTTGTGCCGACGTTTACCGTGCTGTTCACCTGTATGAAGCCGGAGTGCCTGTCGACTATCTGATGCACAACAGACAAGCCCAGCCCGGTGCCGTTCTTGTTGGTCGTGAAAAAGGGATCGAAGATCCGCCCCAGGTTTTCAGGGGGTATGCCAAGTCCCGTGTCCTGAATACTCAACTCCAAGCCGGGACAGGGTGCCCCGCCAGGAAGCTGCCCCACACAGCGAGTGCCGATTGTCAAGCAGCCCTTGGACGGCATCGCCTGCATTGCATTCAAGATAAGATTGAGAATCACCTGCTTCATCAATTCCCTGTCGGCGCTGATCACAGCGTCCGTGGCATCCAGATTCTTTTGAACGCTCACGCCGCGTTGCTTCATGATTAGATCCGTAAAGCCTAGCACTTCGTGGATCACATCGTGGACGCTAACCGACCTGAAGGAGGGCGACATCGGGTTGGCGAAGTGGAGCATGTTCGAAACGATGTTATTAAGAGAGCGGCTGCCGATTCGTATGTTCTCAGCCCAGCGTCGCAGATCACCACCCGCGGGCAACTCTTTTTCCAGGAGCGAGGCGAAAAGCTCAATGCTTCCAAGAGGATTCCGGATCTCGTGCGCCAATTCGACGGCCATTTCACCCATGGCGGAGAGGCGCTCGCCGCGCTTGCCCTGCTCCTCCAGCGCCTTGATTTCCGTAATGTCGCGAATGATGTGCAAGGTTCCAATGCGGCGGCCAGACGAATCCTTCAGGGGCGTGCCCGAGGCAGCAAGAACGAGCATCCCCCCCTGCGACAGGAAAGAAATCTCCACTTCTCTCTTACCTGTCTCGGCGGAGGCAGAGGCTTCAAAGTATTCGTGCAGCGGCGTTTCTTGAAGTGTGAATCCCTTGTTTCGCGTCCTGGCGGGTCGGGTCCGAGGCAGGTCAAGGAGCTGCGACGCTACCGGATTGCACAGGGTCAGTCTGCCGCCCTCATCCAAGACAAGTACGCCACAGGGCAGGCTCTCCAGAATGGTTTTGAGGTAATTTTGGACCTCCGCTTTTTCGCGAAGGCTCTTCTTCAGTTCCCGATTTTTCGCTGCCAGCTCTTCCGAGAGTCGCTGGGCGCGCACCTGGAGTTGCTGAAATGCCGATTCCAGCGAACTGGAAGCCTGCGTGAACATCTCGAAGGCTTCCAGAAGCAGGCGAGCCTCACCGGCTTCCCTGCCTCCCTGGATCACTGCCGAGTTGTGCTCTGGAGAGTTTGTGCCACAAGCTATGTTGTCTGCCGCAGATGCCATCCAATCTCCTGCTGGACAGGGGGACTGCCGGGAACCCGCTTCCAGTGTTCAATTGACATCAGGCCTCGTCATCCAGGTCGAGACTATTCCTCGGCTCCCCGGATCCATGGGTCCGACCTAAAAAAGGCAATAGCCGTGCCATGTCCGGAAGGTGCCTTACGCGTCGGACTTCAATCGCCGGAGGTTCTGTGCTCGCAACAGTTAGAGAGGATCATGCCTGCGCTCGAAGGCTGGAAATGCACCCCCTCTTCGGCACAGATTCGTCAAGATGTTGACATTTCAGGAATCGAACACTTGACGTCCAATGATTGAACAATAAGGGAAATCCAAGCCTTAAAGCGCAGAGACTCCATCGCCACAGAGGCAGCAGAATCAGCGCGCCTCTATCTCCGTCATCTCGGCGTTTTGGGAGTGTGATTTGATTCCGTGAGTAGGTGCTTTAGAGCTTGTCTACGAACTCTTCGATCAGGTCCCTCTTCTTCCGTTCGAGCTCAAGGAGCGAGATTGCCTCGTTCTTCAGCCGGTCGAACTTCTCGATCTCCTGCAACAAGCCTGGAGTTACCGCCCTGTCTGCGCGCAGCTCCAGAGCCTGAAGCGATCCGCTGGTGCGAGTGGTCAGCAACTGATCGAGTTTGCGGCTGTTATCCTGCAGCTCTTTCCGGATCTCCTCCTGCATACGAAAGACGTCTGTCCGTTCGTTCTTTAGCTGATTCAACTCCTCGTAGAGTTGCTGGAGTCGCAGCGAAAGTCGGGAATTCTCTTTTGACAACGCCACCCGCTCCATCATGTTGCGGACCTGAACACCAATCTCATCGAGCGAAAACGGCTTCGTGATGTAATCGTAGGCGCCCAGCCTCACGGCCTCGATTGCCGTTTCCAGGGATGCGTAGCCCGTTATGATGGTGACGAGTGTTTCCATGCTGCGAGCGTGAGCTGCTTTCACAACATCAAGACCACTTCCACCCGGCAGCTTCAAATCGGTCAGCACGAGGTCGAAGGAAGAGGGTTCCAACGAGAGAACACGCTTGGCATCCGGTACATCCGCGGCTGTCTTCACCGTTGCACCCATTCTGGATATAAAATCCGTAAGGGTGGCTCTCATGTCCTCGTCGTCGTCAACCAGCAACACTCTGATTTCAGTCTGCTCCATATTGTCCTGTTTATCGGCACATCGACTCTCCTGCCTTTAGTTCAAATGTCATTTTTTTGGAACATTTCCATTGACAAATGCGAAAAATATGAGATATACCAATTCTCTGATATTCCAATTATCTGGTTTTTGATGATCCACAACAGTTATTTGACACTCATCAGAGAGCGATTACCCATCCCCCGGATCTAGTGGCCGATTATTGACAACTGCTTCCTGGCGCTAAAGGAAAATACTCATGACCCGCAAAGAAGATGTCAAAATCCTGGTGATTGACGACGAGGATTACATGCGCGAGATCGTTCGCACGGCTCTGGAAGACGCGAGTTTCTCAGTAGAAGAGGCTGCGGACGGCACAGGGGCCCTCGCGATGCTGCGACAGTACCCATATGATGTAATTATCACAGACCTCCATCTGCCGGGCGTACCTGGCGAGACGATCCTCCAGGAAGCCCTATCGTTTTTTCCCGAAACCATCGTTATTATCATGACCGGCTTCGGTAACATTCAAACGGCGGTGAATGCTATCCGCAGGGGCGCCTACGACTACCTTCCCAAGCCGTTTCAGCTGGATGAATTGGTGATGCGGGTCGAGAAAGGATTGCAGGAAAGGCAGCTTAAATCGGAGAACACCCTACTGCGCTCTGAGCTTCAGGACAAGTGCCAAGGCTCCAATCTGGTCGGGAACAGTTCCGCCATGCAGAGCATCTATCGCATGATTGGTCTTGTGGCCCACAAGACGAGCACCGTGCTCATCCAAGGTGAAACAGGAACCGGAAAAGATCTGATCGCTCGTGCCATTCACTACAGCGGTCCGCGAAAAGACCAGCCCCTGGTCTGCGTCAATTGCGGAGCGGTGCCGGCGAATCTGCTGGAGGATGAACTTTTCGGACATGTAAAGGGAGCCTTCACTGGAGCACATCAGCATCGCATCGGAAGGTTCGAGCAGGCAAACCACGGCACGCTTTTCCTCGACGAAATCGGAGAAATGCCACTCGACCTGCAGGTCAAGCTTTTGCGCGTACTCCAGGAAAAAGAGTTTCAGAGGGTGGGCGGGAACGCAACGGTAAGAGTGGATGTGCGGATTATCGCCGCCACCAATGGTACTCTACTGGAAAAGGTGCGTCGGGGGGAATTCCGGGAAGACCTCTACTACCGGCTGAACGTGATCCCAATCCACGTCCTTCCACTGAGAAAGCGGCGGGAAGACATTCCGCTCCTTGTATCTCACTTCATGAAGAAATACTGCAACGAGCAAAAGGTGCCGCTTAAGAGAGTTTCGCACGACGTACACAAGTTGTTGTTCGCGTTTGACTGGCCCGGAAATGTCCGGCAATTAGAGAATTCCCTGGAGATGGCGGTCGCTCTCTCGGGAGATCGCGAATTGCTTGACGTCGATGATTTCCCCATCGTGGCAAAGTCCGCTGGAGAGGACCAGATCTTCCGCAACATCGAGATTCCGGAGGATGGGGTTGACCTGAACACTCTCGTTTCGGAACTGGAGAGGCGTCTGATTCTTCAGAGCCTCGAGATCACAGGCCGCAACAAGAAAAAAGCAGCATCTCTTCTTCATCTCAAGCGAACCACGTTCGTGGAAAAGCTCAAACGCATGGGAATGGCATCGGAAGAACTGGAAAATACGGGAACCGTCTAGCCTCGCGCATCTGAGAAGAATCCTGCCAACTGCGGGCGGACCAGCCGTTGGTGTTCGTGTCGGCGGTGCCCCTCGCCGATTTTCCCCGCACTGGGAACGACTCGAGCAGTGGGAGCATATGCTATGGCAGACGAGATCATGATGCCGGACCTTGGCGGCAGAGACCGCTGGCAGCAGGCAGCTAACCGGGAGTATCGAATACCATCGACAAAGGCACCTATCTGGATGCAGGCGGCTCTGTTTGACCTGGCCTGTTTTGGTGGCGTCATAGCTGGTGACTACTTGTCACCCAGAGCCATCGCCTTCGCGAGCGTTCGGCTGCCCGCCGGTCTGTTTGTCACCCGGCTGCTTTCAGGAGTTGCGGGCCTACGGAACGGACGGGACTGCTTCGTGAGACTTGGAAGCCAAGGCATTCAGAGCGGCCTTTGCTATGCGTTCGAGAGGAACTGCCATCTCGGCGGCGCCGAGCTTGATGGCCTCCTTGGGCATTCCAAATACGACGCAGCTCCGCTCGTCCTGTGCTAGGGTGTGCGCGCCTGCTTCATGCATTGCCAGAAGGCCTCGGGCGCCGTCGGCACCCATTCCAGTGAGGATTACGCCTACCGCGTTCGGCCCCGCATTGCGCGCCACCGAATGGAAGAGCACATCCACACTGGGGCGCTGGTGGTGGACTTGCGGCCCGTCCTTGATGTGCACCTGATAGAGGGCACCGCTGCGCTGCAATACCATGTGCCAATTGCCCGGCGCCACGAGAGCGACTCCCGGGACAACACTATCGCCGTCACGCGCCTCCCGCACCTCCATCGCGCAGACAGTATTGAGCCTGGCGGCGAATGCTTTGGTGAACTGTTCGGGCATGTGCTGGACGATGACTGTGCCGGGGGTCGTGGCGGGCAGATCCCGCAGCACGACTTCGATGGCCTGGGTTCCACCGGTTGATGCGCCAATGGCCAGCACCTTGTGTGTGGTCCCGAAGTAACCCGGTGGCAAGGGAGTGGGCAAGCCCAAAGGCTTGGGGATCGCGTGCACCTGCCTGACGCGCGAGCGAGCCGCAGCACGGATGGCTCGAGCCAGCGCGCCTGGTTCGGCAGGAACCGAATACTGTGATCCTGGCTTGCTGATGACCTCAACCGCGCCCAGATCAAACGCTTTCAAGGCAGTAGCGCTGTTTTCCGGCGTGAGGGAACTCACGATCACCACGGGCAGCGGATAATACTTCATCAGCCGCGCTAGGAAAGTCAGGCCGTCCATCCGCGGCATTTCCACGTCGAGCGTGACCACGTCGGGGCGGAGCTGGGCGATCTTATCGCGCGCTGCATACGCATCGGAAGCGGTTCCCACGACTTCGATGTCGTTGTGCTTGGATAGCTCCTCCATCAGGGTTTTGCGCACAAGAGCCGAATCATCAACAATCAGGAGGCGAATCATGCTTTTGGCTCCGCCGGAATTCTGTTACTGTCCAGAAACAGCTGCACATCCGCCCGTCATTTCAACCACAGTCGCACGGAGTATCTCGGCCGAAAACGGCTTGTGAACGAATCGCGCTCCCTCCTTCTGAAGCATAGAGATGCGACTGCTGCTTTCCGTTGAGACGACAATCGCCGGGAGATCCGTAATCTCGGGCATCTTCCGAACGCGTGCAATGAGTTCGATGCCGTCTACGACGGGCATGTTGATGTCCACTAGCAAAAGATCGATCCAATTCCGCGCCAGCACCTCCAGCGCTTCTTGACCATTTCCGGCCTGGTGGATCTCCCGAATCGGCGGTCCGCCAAGATGGAAGGCCCTGATGATCCTGGCTCGCATAACTGCGCTGTCATCGACCACCATTACATTCAGTGCCATGGGATTCACACCTCAAAAGGTCACCAATCCTTTGCCGCACATCTGTCAATCGATCTTCTGTCTCCGGGGATAGCCCCGGCTAAAGGACTTTCGTGATCCCGTTAATCTTGAGCAGAACACTGCCGCTGCACACATCCAGCGACATGGTTCTGGAGCAGCTGCCGCCTATGTCGTAGGCCTTCAGAAGCAGGCCGTTCTGCCACAGAAGCTTCTTGAGCACGATGAAGTTCCGCTTGCCGATCTGAAAGTAATCGTCCTCCTCGTTACCGTGAGCGCACGCCCCGCCCGCGGCTTTCAACACCATGTGCTCCTTCATGGCGCCGGCTTTCTGGCATTCCTCGAACAACCTCGGGAATCCCGTGTCGACAAACATGAAGGGGTCCTCTTTTGCCCTGCCCGGATCGACAATGGAAGAGGGCAGCATCACGTGCAGCAGCCCTCCGACGCAGGCCACGGGATCGTGAATCGTGATTCCGAGGCAGCTTCCCAGCGCATAAGTTACGAGCGTATTATTCGGGTTTGCTGAGACCTTCATGTCAGCTACGCCCACGATGTACTTTATCGCCTTCTCTTGGAGCGAATACACTTGCATCACTTCACGTAAGTTGCCGGTTGTACGTATCGTAACCTGTGCGCCGATGTCATAAGACTTTCTGAATGGCCGAGCAGCAAGTAGCCGCCGGGTTCCAGCAGCTCCCAGAAGCGCTGCACGAGCCACTGCTGCGTCGGCTTTTCGAAATAGATCATGACATTGCGGCAGAAGATCACATCGAACGGCCCCTTCATGGGCCAGTCCGCCATCAGGTTGAGCTGGGCGAAGCGCACCATCTTGCGCACATTTTCATTGACCCGATAGTGGCGCACCGGCCTGGCGCACGTGCAAGTGAGGTACTTCTTTATCAGGCCGGGCCCAACGTCCTTAAGTTCGTAATGCTCGTAAATTGCTTCGCGCGCCTCCCCCAGGATTTTTGTTGATATGTCCGTGGCCAGAATGCGGACGTCGCGGCGATCGACATCGGGCAAGGCCTCCCTCAGCACAATGGCGATGGAATATGGTTCTTCTCCGGAAGAGCAGCCCGCACTCCAGATCCTGATCTTACGATTGGCCGACTCCAGTCGTGGTAGGATCCGTTCGCGCAGGAAAGCGAAATGCTGCGGCTCGCGGAAAAAACTGGTATTGTTAATAGTCAGCGACTCGATCAGGGCGCGGCGCTCGCATTCGGAAGAATCGGTTTTAAGATACTCGAGGTAAGCATCGAAGCTGCTCAGGCCGAGCATCCGCAGGCGCTTCATCAGCCGGGATTTCACCAGGCTCTCCTTGCCGTCGGCGAGTTTAATGCCGCTTGCCTGATACAAAAACGCTCGGATAGTGTTGAATTGGCTTCTGCTCAGGTCCGCGGTGAGCAATTCCATTGCCATGCTCCGCTCCATTCAGAAGCCACCAAGCACGCGAAATACACGAGCAGATTTCGTGTGTTTCGCCTGCTTCGTGGTTTTCATTTGGTGACAGACTCGTCCGTCAGGTCACTGCATCAGCAGATACGTTCTCCGCGTGGACGTCGGGTACGACTTCCGAAGCTGCGAAATGAACGACTTGTATTTCCTGCTGCGAAAGCACCCTGTCGATGTCCAGGAGCAGCTTGACCTCGCCCTGAGATTTGCCAATGCCCAGGATATAATCCGTGTTTACATCCACCCCAAACGACGGTGCGTCTTCGATGTCCTCGGCGTTGATATCGAGGACCTCGAAGACCTTGTCGACAACGCAGCCGATCTGGACGCCCTGGGTCTGGACGATGATGATGCAGGTCTCATCGGTTTTTTCCTTGGGTCCCATCCCGAACTTGAGTCGCAGATCGACGACGGTCATGACCTTGCCGCGGAGGTTGATGACGCCGCGGATAAAGTGCGGGGTGCGAGGAACAGGAGTGATGGGCCTCATTCCGATGATTTCCTGCACCTTGAGGATCTCGATGCCGTACTCTTCTCCCGCGAGGAAGAAGGTCAGGAATTTGCCGTTCTGGCGTCCATGGGTGGCGGACACAGCGGAGCGCGGAGAGGAAACCCGTGCCTCACTACTCCCGTTCGGTGTTATTGTCTGCCGGGTGCTCATTCATTTCTCCTTCGCCTGACATTCCGTTACTGCGTTCGTCGTGAAGCCGAGGACCCAAGCCATGTTTTGAACCGGCTATCGCGTGGGCCGAGGCTGCTCCCGACTCTTTTGCTTATGCTGCAGTCTGACTTTCAATCACATTCCCGCTTGCGCTATGCCGAGCAAGGGCCACGATTTCAGAGGGATCCAAAATGAGTCCTACTCGGCCATCGCCCAGAATAGCGCCGCCTGAGATTCCCTGAACCTTGCCGAGACTGTCGCCGAGGGCTTTTGCCACGACCTGCTGCTGGCCGAGAAGATCGTCCACGAGCAGGGCGCACCGCCGATTGCCGTCGCCGACCACAACCAGAAGCCCTTGAACCGGGTTTTCAACGGCCCCCGCCACTCCGAAAAGGCGATGCAGGCGGAATATCGGCATCAGTTCTCCGCGCAGCATGACCATCTCGCCTCGTCCGGCCACTGTGGACAGGGAGGACGAATCCGGTCGGAAGCTGAGATGGATGTTTACGGTCGGAATGATATAGCGCTCGGCGCCGACTTTTATCAGCATCCCGTCTGTTATGGCGAGGGTTAAGGGAAGTCGAACCGTGAAGGTGCATCCTTTGCCCACCTTGGAGGCGATCTCGATGCGTCCTCGCAGGGCTTCGACGCTGCGCTTGACCACGTCCATACCCACACCCATCCCGGAGATGTCGGTGATTCTATCCGCCGTAGAAAAGCCGGGCACGAAGATCAGATCAAAAACTTCGCTGTCCGAGAGACTCCTGTCGGGGTTGATGAGGCCCTTGGCGATGGCTTTTTCCAGGATTTTCGCCCGATCAAGGCCCTTTCCGTCGTCCTGCAGTTCGACGACAACCTCGCCTCCAGAGTGATAAGCGGACAGACGCAGCATTCCCGTCGCCGGCTTGCCGGCGGCTACACGCTTGTCCGGGGTCTCAATACCGTGATCGATCGCGTTGCGAACCATGTGCACGAGCGGATCGCTGATGATATCGACCATACTGCGGTCAATTTCCGTGTCCTGTCCCTCGGAGACAAAACTCACGAGGCGGTTGTTCTTGTGCGCGAGATCTCGCGCGAGGCGAGCCATTTTCTGAAAGGCGCTTGTGAGCGGAACCATACGCATCGACATCGTCAAATCCTGGAGCTCGCGCGCAATTTTGCCGGCATGGGTAACCTTCTTGAGAAGCTCGTGGTGGCTGACGTGATGAACAGTGTCGTCCTGGGCAACCATCGATTGGGCGATGACCAGCTCGCCAACCAGGTCGATCAAGCGGTCCAGTCTATCGGTACGGACCCGCAGCGACAATTCAAGCATCGATTCCGCCGCCGCTATTTTTCGCTGGGTGCGAAGCGCCTTGACCACATCCGTGAGCGAGGCGGCCTCTGACTTTACCAGGGCAATGCCAATGGGATCCGCTCCCTTCTGTGCGACGACTGCCTCCACCGACATTCTCGTTGCCTTCTCTTCAGCGACCAGAATGTCGCCCAAACGCGGAACCTGCGTCGAATCGTCCGAACGCGCGAGTTCCGGGTTCTCCAGCTCCTTCAACAGCGCGTCGAAGCCTTCGGGCCGGGTCATAGGCTTGCCTGCGAGCGCGTCGCGTACCGAATGCATCAGTTTCTTGAGAACGTCGATGGATCGCAGAGTGAGATCTGCATAGATGCCAGTGCACTGAATCTCCCGATCGCGTACACGCCTCAGAAGAGATTCCGCACGATGCGCCAGCTCGACCACGCGCGTCAGACCCAGGAAGCCAGAGGTCCCTTTGATTGTGTGGAACGCTCGGAACACGCTGTTGACGCCTTCCATGTCGTCCGGATCAATTTCCAACGAAAGGAGGGCGGCCTCCGCGCCTGAGATCAGGTCCTGGGATTCTGCAAAATATTCGCGCAGCAGGTCCGGATCCGAATCGGGAGGCAGCAGTTCGGCTTGCGAACTGTCGGTGGACTCGGGTGCCGATCGGTCCTGAGGGGGTGCGGGTGCGGCGGTCTCCAATTGCTCGCCTGGAAATGCCTCCAAACGTCGCGCCTCTGCGATGAGCCGGCCGGCTTCGGTTAGAGCGGCGTTTGGATCGCTGGGTTTGCCGAGAACCAACGCGCCGATCAAATCCGACGCCTGCGTGAGCAGGTCCAGGGCTGGCTCGGCAAACGAGTTTCCGGCAACAAAGTCGTCGAGGGTGGCGCGCGCACGGGCCAACTCGATCGCATCGCCCGGTTCGAGCAAGAGGAGAAGCGCAAGGACATCATCCAGAGAGCCAATGCGCGGCAGTTGTTCCTGGGCAGACTCGACGGGCGGCACGCCGCAATCGGCTCGGACTGTCTCGAGCGCCGCATCCGTTCTGCCGTCGTGATGGAAAGCCTTCCCCTGTTTCACACGATTGCCTCGCGGCTTGATCTTCTTGCTCCCCTTTGGCATAAATCAGCTCTCGCTGTCTTTGTTGTTTTCTTTGTCGGCGCAGAAAAACGGAAGCGCATTCGCGATCGCTCTCGATGCTAGGATCGCATCCGCCTCTAGCGAGCAGGCTTGACATCCTGCCCTCCAAGGCAATTCTCGCCCCTTTTGTGAGTTCCCTCACTTACCTCAACACTTAGCATTTCGTCCGCCGTCTCTGGAAACTTAAGCCTTTTGCGGCTGCATGCAATTGGATTTCGCCCAGTGCGTAATGCGTTAGAAGGTGTGAAACAATTCAAAAACACCGAATCTTGTGACCGTAAGTTGTTGAAAACATCAGGTCGCATTTTCAAGAAACCAATTATTTCACATCTTCTTAGTCTCGGGTGGATTGGCGGAGATACTTTGTAGGTCTTCGTGTCTTTGCCTCTTAGCGGTGGCTCTTAAAATCTCACCGCAAAGACACAGTGACTCAAAGAACCACCAGAGTTTCCTCCCGAGACTGACGCATTACCCCAGTACACTGCCCGGCGATTCTCGGCCTGCCCAATCAATCGACAGGCCTCGATCAACGTCGCGTTTGGATTAGGGCACGTGCAAGCCTGTCTCAGACCGGTGCGGCATGCTCCGTGGCAGCCTATTCGTCCAGGGTCGCCCGTGTACAAAACATCTCCCGCGCCATGCACTGCGGGCTCTTAGAACTCGGCAAGGGCTTCCTGCCCGACCTCATCCTGGAACGGAATCAGTTCCTTGGGATTGGTGCTGCTGCGACTGTTGCTCGGCTTGGCAGCGCCGGGCACGGGCGCTTTGTGTGCGATGGATGCGGGCGACGACGCCGTTTTCGCTGCCGGGCGCTTGGTGCTTGCCTCAACGCGTCTCTTGGCGCCGTCGACGTTAGTCAGCTGGAAGCTGTCTACCATGCTCTGCATTTCTTCCGCTTGGCCGGACAGCTCCTCCGCAGCGCTAGCCGATTCTTCGGAGTTGGCCGCGGTCTGCTGGGTGACCATGTTCATCTGCTCGATAGCGCTGTTGACTTGATCGACGCCCTGGCTCTGCTGTTCAGAAGCAGCGGCGATTTTGGCCATTACTTCGCCGACCTTCTTAACTTGCTCGTTGATCTCCTCGAGATTCTCCAGCACTTCCTGATTGATCCTCACTCCGCCCTCGGCGCTGTTGACGGACTCTTGAATCAGGTTGGCCGTGTTCTTGGCTGCCTTGGCGCTGCGGATCGCGAGGTTTCGGACTTCTCCGGCGACCACGGCGAAGCCCTTGCCGGCGTCGCCGGCGCGGGCGGCTTCCACTGCCGCGTTCAAAGCCAGGAGGTTGGTCTGGAAGGCGATTTCATCGATGGTCTTGACGATCTTTGCGGTGGCGCCGGACGAGGCCTTGATCTTGCTGATGGCTTCGGAGAGGCGGTGCATGCTATCGACGCCCTTTCCGGAACTGGCGCGCGCGCCATCGGCCAGGCTGCGCGCCTCATCGGCGTTGGCAGCATTCTGCTTCGCCACGGAGGCCATTTCCTGCAAGCTGCTGGAGACTTCCTCGAGCGAACTGGCCTGCTCGGAAGAGGCCTGCGCCAGCGCCTGGCTGCCGGCGCTGATTTGGCCGGCGGTGGAGGTAAACTGTACCGCGGCAATGGCAACTTGGGAGAGGGCTTCATCGAGGTTGTTAACAGCAGTGTTAAGTGCATTCTTGATCTTCGCATGATCGCCCTTGTATTCACCTTGCACGCGGACGCTCAGATCGCGGGCTACAATCTTTTCCAAAACTGTAGCGGCTTCGTTGATTGGCGCCAGAACAGCATCGAGTGTCTCGTTAACGCCTTCGACGAGCTTGCGATACGCACCCTTGAACTGGGTTGCCTGCCCGCGCCTGTCGAGCCGGCCGTCTTTGGAGGCCCGAATGAGCGCATCGGTTTCAGCATTCAGATTGCGCAGTAAGCATACGATCTGTTTCAAGGCCGGAGCGATCTCGTCCCTGCTGTCCTTGCTCGCAATATCTATGGTGATGTCCCCGTCGGCTATCCTGCGCAGGCTTCCCACCACAACATTTTGCACGTCGTCGGCGAACTGGTCCATGGTAGCGGCCATTACGCCGATCTCATCTTTGCTGTCCATTTTCAGGCGCTCACCGAGGTGGCCCTGCGACAGCTCCTGAATCATATATACCGCTTTATTCAACGGCTTGCTGATGATGCGAGCGATGAAGATTCCTAATCCAGGACCAACAAGGGCACCGCCGAGAACAAGGGCAATAGTGAAGTTGCGGCTGGTATTGTAGATTTGCCTGGTTTGATCGGAGATGGCTTTAGCGTTATCGGATTTAAAGTTGGTGACATAGGTCATCAGGTTATCGACAAGATCGGCCTTCTGTCGACCGAGGCCCATCGCCAATCTCGTGGACTCGCTGTCCCTTGCCAGATCCTCGTTGGAGGCAAGTGCGATTACCTGTTGCAGTACCCGCTCACGCTCTTTCCTTGCCTGATCGAGCCGGGCAAACAGATTCTTCTCTTTTTCGGTTGACAACAAGCCCTTGGCCTTCTCCAGGTTGTCCAGCATCATGGCCTTGAGCTTGTCGATGTTTGCGATGCGCTTCCCGCGTTCCGCTGCGGTTGAGGCGAGCAGCATGTTTCTCTCCTCGCGATCGATATAGATCAGGTCGATATTGGCCTCCTTCGTGTAGGAAATGCCGAGCAATTCCTTCTGGTACATTTGGTCGGCCATATCATTGATTTTTGACATAGTGGCGACGCCTATGTAGCCGGCGGCGGCCGTCATGATGCCCACGGCGATGAACACGACCATCAGCTTGGCCGCAATCTTCAAGTTATAAAACCACTTCATTGCAGTCTCCTTGTCTCTTGGAAATGGTTGTGTTCATTTCTCATGCCACAGCCGGCCATAGTCGGAGAGACAACCAGCAACGAGACTAGAATTGCCCCAACTCCGCCACTTCCTAATCCTCGAGTGGAATCAGCTTCTGCGCGTTTATTTCGGCAGCTCGCATTCCACTGTTCTGGCGCCCCACAGTTCCGCCCCTTGCTGTCTTGCCGAGTCTGTTGCGCTGCTCGGGAGTCGGCGCATTTGCGTCGGAAACCTGCCGGGCGGCCCGAAACGATGGCCGCGCCACGACCGATGCAGTATTCGTCAGCGAAAACCCGTATACCATGCTCTTCATGTCCTCCGCTTGGCCTGAAAGTTCCTCTGCGGCACTTGCCGATTCCTCTGCATTTGCTGCCGTCTGCTGCGTCACCTGGTTCATCTGGTGTACAGCCCTGTTCACCTGATCTACTCCCTGGCTCTGTTGCTCCGAGGCGGCCGCAATTTCTTCCATCACCTCGCTAACCCTTTTCACTTGCGCATCAATCTCCACCAGGTTGGTCAGGACCTCGTTGTTGATCGCCACGCCCGCCTCTGCTTTGCCGACGGACTCCTCGATCAGGTTCGCTGTGTTCTTCGCCGCCTCCGCGCTGCGCACCGCCAGGTTCCGCACTTCTTCGGCCACGACAGCAAATCCTTTTCCGGCGTCCCCCGCCCGTGCAGCCTCCACGGCAGCATTCAAGGCCAGCAGGTTTGTCTGGAAGGCGATCTCGTCGATCGTTTTGACAATTCTCGCAGTTGCGTCCGATGACGCCTTGATCTTGTCTATAGCTTCGGAGAGCCGCCTCATGCTATTGACCCCCTTATCGGCGCTACCTCGTGCTGCATCGGCCAGACCGCGAGCCTCCTTGGCATGGGCGGCGGTTAGTTTGATCATCGAGGTCATTTCCTCGAGGCTGCTCGACACGTCCTGCAACGCGCTGGCTTGCTCAGACGCTCCTTGGGACAGGGATTGGCTTCCCAAACTGATCTGCGCGGCGGCCGTGGCTACCTGTTCCGCTCCCAATGCCGCCTGTGCCAGAGCATCGTCCAGGTTTTGCACCGCAGTATTGATAGCATCCTTGATCTTGGCGAAGTCTCCGTTATAGTTCCCATTCATTCTCACCTTGAGATCTCTTCCTGCCACTCTCTGGAGAACCGATGATGCTTCGTTGATGGGACCTACCATAGCTTCCATTGTCCGGTTGACCCCTTCCAGGATTTCCTTGTACCCCCCCTTGAACTCATCGCTATTGCCACGCGTGGACAGTTTTCCTTCAGCCGCGTCCTTGGTTAGCAGCGCCGCTTCGGAGGTCAGATTCCTCAGGGTGGTCACGACGCGCATCATGCTTTTGGCCAGTGTGTCCATCTCGGACCATGCCGTGACTTCGACCGCCAGGTCCCCGGCGGCGATTCTCTCGGCGACGGCGGATTGACTCCGGATGTTTTCGATTACCGCGCTCATCGAGCGCGACAGGTCTCCGACCTCATCTTTCGCACTCGTGTCGACAACGAGGTTAGTGTCGCCCAGCGCCAGCTTGTCGGCCACAGCGGAAAGCTTGTTGATCGGACGGACTATTCCCAGGGCAACGGCAAGAGCCAAGAAGGCGGCCACGCCGGCAACAAGGATTCCTCCGACTATCGAGGTCCATATGCGACTGTTCATGGCTTCCGTCACACGCTTGTTTGCCTTGATCAATTCGTCCTCATATGCACCGACGCCGATCATCCAATCCCAGGGCTCAAAGTAGGCAAGCGCAGTGATCTTCATTCGGGCTGCGGCGTCATCGGCGTTCTTCCAGAGGTACCTGACGAAGGTCGTTTCTCCCGGACTCAACCTGAGCGCTTCTTTCACCATTGTTTGGATCGGATAGTTCCCGTCGGCATCCTTGGCATCCCAAATGTTTTCTCCATCCCGCGCACCATCCTTGGATATGATGTAGTGTCCTTTCTTCTCGCCGGTCACCCCGATCACGAATACGTATCCGGATTCGCCCATCTTGGTGGACAGAAGGGCACTTCTCACGATTCCCTGTCCCACGTTTGTGTTCGCCAAATTGGCCTTCTCCAGGGCTTCCTGCTGGCTTTGGCAAAGGACATAGGCGTCTTTAGCAAGGGTTGACAGGTTAGCCCTCGTCTGTAGGTCTAGTTCGGCGACGACCTGCTTTTCGGTCTTTTCCTGTTGAATAATGATGGAGCCGATTACTATCACCACCGGCAGGACTGCAGCCACAACGCCCATCGCGGTGATTCTCGTCTTTAGCCCGATCGAATTCAGATTCATGGGGTAAAACCTCCTTTCGACTCAAAATCCGCGTTGGAAAAAACTGTTGAATCGGTTGCCAACCCCACGAGTAAGACCCTTATAGCCCGTTGTGCCATTGATACAATGTCGCGTTCTGACGCCAATCTCACCGGCACTCCGTCTTGGCTCGCCAGGGTCATTGTGGCGGGAGGATAATGAATGGGTATTCGTTGCCGGCCTCGGATACTTTTCGATGTGGCCGCGCGGGGCTTTAACATTTCGTTGCACCACACGCATGCCGACACGTCCTCGGGACACTCACCGCTTCCGGCGACTCATCTCCTGGCACCCCGGCACTGAGAGTGCAGGATCCTCATCAGTTTGTTATCGGACCCCGCAGAACTGGGCTTTATTGCTTTTTTCCTCTCAGCGCTGATAGATTGTTCTCACCCCTCCACCTCGGTCGCTTTTTCTTGGACTCCTCTGGCTGAGTGCCGATAACCCGGTGATCCTGGCAATCGCACCCAAATAATTCAAGGCTACCTGTAATGTGCAGAGGAGCTCCCTCCGATATGTCCTTCGTTCACTTGAGGTAGACCATGCATACACACGCGGATGCGGAAGTCACACTCCAGGATTTCGAAAACGGCCTGACAGCTGCGTTGAGAGAAGTCTTCGCTACGATGATGAATGAGCAGGTGCGTATAATCTCCGCGACAAGTGTCACGGATCAGATACGACTTTCATCGATCGTCGGATTTGGGGGACTCGTGTCCGGATTTATCGGCCTGCACTTGAGCTATGAAACTGCATGCTGGATTGCCAGCGCTCTGCTCGGCATCAACATTTCGGAAGACGACGAGACGGTTCGAGATGCCGTTGGTGAGTTGGGCAACATGGTGGCCGGCAGGCTCAAAAAGTTTGTGAGCCGAACCGAAGAAATGTTCGGGGTCTCGATTCCTTCCGTCATCGAAGGAACAGCCTATTCCGCCCACGCCCCGGCCGGCGCGCGCCAACTTCTGTTCGGGGTCATGGCCGGCGGCCATAGATTCAAGGTCCAACTAGTGCTGGAAGCCGCTTAGCCGCTCTTTCACGGAGATTAGAGAATCGCGCATTCTCTCTGTGTTTCGGGGATCTGATGCCCCGTTAAATAAACGTAGATTAAAGGTTTATTTCCGATCTGACGATAAGAATCTTCGTTAAGGGGAAGCAGATTTGAAGTTCTCATCTCTCTTTCATCGGCTCAGATCGCGATGATTAAGGAATTGCGGGAGCAGATGTTGGCAAGCAGCTCTCGCTGAGGAAAACTCGTCTGAAACATGATGGTAAAGCAAGCATTCGCACGCTCAGTGATCTGTTGCGTGACCCGCTGCCCAGGCTTGCTCCTCGAGAATTAGCAGAGGATCTCCATGACTTCGAAAGTCCTGACCATTGATGACAGCAAAACGCTTCGCATGATCGTTGCAAAGCACCTCGCGCCCTTTGGCGTCAACATAGTGGAGGCGGATAACGGTGCTAACGGTCTGGAAAAGGCGCAAATCGAGCAGCCGGACGTGATCCTGTTGGACTACAACATGCCAGTAATGGACGGCTATCAGACTCTGGAAAACCTGAAACGGAATCCAGCCACGAGAGAGATTCCAGTCATCATGCTTACGACCGAGAGCGTGCGAGATACGGTGATGAAGCTGGCAAAACTTGGCCTGAAGGACTACATCATCAAGCCTTTCTCTAGCGAGATGCTCCTCCAGAAAGTCAATCCCTTCCTCAAGCTTTATTCCGGAACTACGGCGCCTGCGCCTCAGGAAGGTCCAAAGTGGGCTCCACAGGCGGCTCCGGTAGCCAGCAAGCCGACCGTTCTCGCAATAGACGACAAGCCGAGTGTGCTTAGGATCCTGAAAGAATACCTAGGCAACCGTTTCAATGTAGTCACAGCTGAAAGCGGCCAGGATGCAGTCAGGGTGATCACAAGAACCCATTTTGACTACATGTTCCTGGATCTGTGCCTGCCGGATATGAGTGGCCTCGAGGTTTTCAAGGCCTACCAGGACGCCAAAAAACATCTGGCCAGTGGAAAGAAAATCATTGTCATGGCTTTACACACTGCGCAACAGCAAATCTCGGAAGCCAAGGAAATGGGATTCCGAACGATCCTATACAAGCCCTTCACGCGGGAAGATGTGGAAAAGCTCGCTGCTTCACTGGGCGCCAAAACCGCCGATGCTGGGTCGAAGCCACTTCTGACAGTGGTAGGAAAAGTGCGAGTTCTGACTTGTCCAGAATCCAGTGATCCCACATTCGAGGATTTCCAAAGTGCCTTGCAGGTTAGGCTTCCCCGCGAGTTGAGTTCAGCGGCGGACGAAGGCTGCAGCCAGCTGGCAGTTTGCGTCACCCGATCAGCGCTGTCCGACGCCGCGGCCGCCAAGAAGCTCATGTCTCTGCTATGCCATGCCCAGCGGCTCAATATTTTGGTCCGGCTGGTCATACCATCGGAAGAAGTCGAGTGGCGGATTCAGCGTGATGCAGAAACTGCGGGCATGCCCATTTGCTCTTCGCTTGAAGAGGCGTTGGCGGCATTTCACTGATTCCCCTCAACATCTGAGAGTAGGGTAAGCGCGGGCAAAAACAAGGGAATCGCCAAGGCCGAGAAATCCCAACTGCGCATCAGAGGAATCGGCAGAAGGATGCATGTCCCGCATGTGGTGATCCCAGGATCATAGCACCGGCGAGAGGTGCACCACGTACCCGCCCTCCGACACCATTTTGCCCTTCAGGGTGTCGCGACTGATGACCCCCATTTACCTCTCCCAGATTCGATCCAAGGAATCCGCCACCTTGTCGGCATTCATTAGTATTTTCGCCCTACATTTTCCCGAACCGTGGAAGCTGAGGGCCCGCGCAAAAACAACTCCGCATTTTACTGCAGTCCCCCAGGCCCGCGAGCGACGAGCATACCCGGCGTGGTATGTAAGGAGCGAGCAACAAAGCCAGCGGGCCTGCAGGCGCAGGACCTCGCGGGAGGAGTAGACGGCCTGTTCCGTCCGCGAAAGCCCGTTGAGGTATCCGTTGATGACAACGCAGTCGAAGCAGTGGTATACAAAAAGAGGCAAGCTGCCAAGCAGTTTTGCGAAGGTTCCCGTTAGCCGTTCTCCCGTGAGTCTTTTTGTCCAAACTGATGATCCGGGAGACGGCCAACGGAAGGCAAGCGGTTGTTACATTTAGAAATGATCTAACCGGTCTGGCAATGAGCGAACGTCCTGCATTCAAGAGTTTTCGGGACCTGGCAGTCTGGCAGAAGGCGCATCATTTCGTGCTCGCGGTCTACGCTCTAACCAAGGACGTTTCCATAAAAGAAGACTTAAGGTCTAACCAGTCAAATGTGGAAGGCAGCTGTATCGATCACGGCTAATATCCCCGAGGACTTTGCCAAAGTCGGCAGAGCGGACAAACTGACAGGTTTCGAAAAGGCCGCTGGCTTTCGACTCTTAGTTTTATTGCCGATAGCGTTGGCCGTCTGCAGAAGCTTCGTACTCGCCCAGGTTTCATCGAGCACCGCAATAGATATGGTGCAGCAGACTCCGCCTTTCCGTTATGGAGTGAAGGTTGAGCTGGTGGATTTCTTTGCCAGCGTTCACGACAGCAAGGGAAAGCTTGTCACGAAGCTGCGCCGGGACGATTTTGTGATCTATGATAACGATGTTCCGCAGGCAATCACCGAGTTCAGCCGACAATACTACCCGCTGAGCGTCCTGATCCTTCTGGACACCAGCAGCAGTATGGCTGGCAAAAAGCTCGAGAATGCTCGAAAGTCTCTGGCTCAATTTCTCAGGCGACTCAACGCCGGAGATGAGGCTATGCTGATGACCTTTCAGTCCAGGCCCAGGATTGTTGAAGCCTTCACACAGGACCTGGACCGAATCAGGCGTGATCTCAGACGGATGGAAGGAAACGGCTCGACTGCCTTATATGACGCCATAATTGTGGCTTTGGATCACGTCGGGAATGCGCACAACCGCCGGAAAACCCTACTCCTGATCAGCGACGGCATCAATACCTATGGCAATGCCCAGCTCAAGGAGACGATGGAAACACTGAAGCGACGGGGTGTGGAAATCTTTGCGATAGGGATGGAGAGCAACCTGCCGGAAGATGCCCGAGACAAGATCATCACACGGACCATTCTGGATCAATTGACCGGATCTGCCGGGGGCGAATCGTTTCTTGTTTCCGATTCAGAGGATCTCCCCAGGGTCTGCCACACGATTTCTGAACAAATGCACAATCAATACGCCCTTGGATATCGTCCACCGAAGTCGATGAACACCGGCTGGCGAAAGATAAGGGTTGAAACCCGGATGCCGGGTTTGACCGTCGTAGCATCCAAGACAGGCTATTATCCTTCGGAATCCAAGGGTGCCAACTGAGCAGCGCGGTAGACAGCCAGGTGAGAAGGTTCGCAGTTCGCGGTTCACAGTACTTCACAGCCCGACGGATCATGAAGATGTTGTGCGAACTGCGAACCGCGAACTTTTCGCTTAGAGATACTCATTCTCCGGGAGAAAATATCCTTCCCGAAAAAACGGCATTTTCGAGCTGACAACACAGGAGACCGATTGGCTAAGAAGAAGCTTTGGGGCGGCAGGTTTTCATCCGATCAGGACCCGCTATTTGCCGATTTCAACGACTCTTTGAGATTCGACCGGGAACTGCTCGAAGTGGACATCCAGGGAAGCCTCGCTTACGCGCGCGGATTGGAGCGGGCTGGCGTCTTCAGAAGAGAGGAGCGGCGTCAGGTCGAACAGGGGCTGAAGAGCATTCTCAAAGAGCAGCGCAAGAATCCGAGACTGATTGAACGGAGCCAGGCGGAGGACGTTCACACATATGTCGAGGAAGTTCTGGCCAAGCGTGTGGGGTCACTGGCGCTTAAGCTACACACCGGCCGCAGCCGCAATGACCAGGTGGTCACCGACCTGCGCCTCCATCTACGGAACACGGAGGACAGGCTCGAGGTCGAACTCAATGGTCTCCTTTACACTATGGCTCAACTCGCCGATCAACATTCGGCTGCTGTACTGCCGGGTTACACTCACCTTCAGAGGGCACAGCCGGTCTTATTCGCACACTACCTGATAGCCTTCGGAGAAATGATTCTGCGCGACCGCGAGAGACTCAGACAGGCGAGGGTGAGGACGAACATATGCCCGCTGGGATCGGGAGCACTTTCCGGCACCGCTTATGACATCGATCGAGAAGCCCTGGCCCGAGATCTCGAGTTCGACGCAGTTTCGGATAACAGCATGGACGCGGTGTCCGACAGAGATTTCGTGCTGGACTTCCTGTTCTTCGCAAGCACTCTGCTGATGCATCTCAGCAGGCTTGCGGAGGATCTGATCCTCTTCAGCTCGGCGGAGTTCGGCTTCGTCCAGATGGATGACAGCGTCGCCTCAGGCAGCAGCCTCATGCCGCAGAAGAAGAACCCGGACGCCTTGGAGCTGATTCGCGCGAAGGCCGGGCGTGTCTACGGTCATCTCCTGTCGCTGCTCACAGCCCTGAAGGGTCTGCCGATGACCTATAACAAAGACCTGCAGGAGGACAAGGAGGGACTCTTCGACTCCATTCGAACAGCGGAGAGCTGCGTACGCATGACTCGGCGTGTCCTGGAAACCATGCGGATCTGCCCCGAACGCATGCGGGAGGCTTCAGAAACCGGATATCTGAACGCGACAGAATTGGCCGATTATCTCGCCGCAAAGGGCTTGCCCTTCCGGAAAGCTCATCACCTCGTGGGAAGATTGGTCTTGCGTGCCCTGGAACTGAACCTGCCGCTCGAGAAGCTTTCGCTCGCGCAGTATCGGAGTTTCTCCCCTCTCTTCTCAAAGGACGTATACAACTGCCTGCAGTTGGATAGAGTCGTCGCGCGACGCAAAGTCAGGGGAGGAACAGCGCCCGCTACCGTTCGCAGGGCTCTGAAGCGGTTCCAAAGGAAGATTGGTACGGCAGACAGATGACAGCGTGTGGGGCCGTATCTGCAAAACTCAGTTTTCGATGTTGCACTGTCCCTGATCGATCGCACTCATCCGAAAATTGAATTTTGCGGATACGACCCCGCTAGTCCTCCAGGTAAGTGTAGCTGTCGAGTGTCGATTGATAGGCCTCGCAGAGCGCCTCGGCCTCCTCCAGCTTGATTTTTGCCTGCCCTTCGGAAGACCTCACAATCTCGCGGAAGCTTTCAATCAGGCTTTGGGTCTCGTAACCCGCCGTTACCAGGACTTGTGCCAGGGAATTTCCCCGGATGACTTTCTCCAGGTGAGGCCTGCCTGCGTCATCGACGACAAAGTGAGCCTCGTTCGCCGAGCCCAGCAGATTGTGATTCATTCCTAATGATTCCTGGTACGCACCAACCAGGGGAATCGCCAGACAGTAAGACTCGGAATTAACACCGTGCAGTTCCAGCGCCTGCTTCACGTCCCGCAGATCGACGAACTTGTCGATTTTGCCATCGGAGTCGCACGTGATGTCGCAGAGCGTAGCGCGCTCGGTAGGTTCTTCGTTCAAGCGATTCACGGGAATGATCGGGAAGAGCTGATCCAGGGCCCAGGCATCGGGCGTCGCTTGGAAAACCGAGAAATTGCAAATGTATTTGCTCGCCAGAATGTTTTCCAAGTCGGCGAACTCCTCCGGACGTTCTTTCAGGAGGCGCGAGAACTTGATAGCCTTGCGGCAGATTTCCCAGAAGAGCCACTCACCACTCGCACGATTCTGCAGGTTCAGATAGCCGAGATTGAAGAGAGACTGGAGTTCCTCTCGGTGCTGTAAGGCATCGTGATAGTACTCCCGGAAGTTCTTCTGGTTGATCTCCTTGTGAAGGTCCATCATCTCCAGCACGACTTCGGAATCCACCTTAGATGGGCTGATCTCGCTGCCGCCGAGCCCGGGATTCAGAGTCCGGATCACGTTCACCACATACATGGCGTGGTGAGCGGCTACGGCGCGGCCGCTTTCCGTAACGATGGTGGGCGGAGGAACGTTTTCCGACTGGCAGATTTCGTTGATGGTATAAATAATGTCGTTGGCGAACTCCTGCATGCTGTAGTTGACGCTGAAGTCCGATGCAGTGCGACTTCCGTCGTAATCCACTCCCAGACCACCGCCCACGTTCAGGTACTCGACCGGATAGCCCATCTTGTGAACCTTCGCATAGACGCGCGCGGCTTCCTTGATGGCGCTTTTGATTCTGCGAATGTCGGTAATTTGCGAGCCAATGTGGAAATGAAGCATTTTTAACTGGCGCATCACCTGCTGTTCAGTCGCCAGTTGCAGGCAGTCGAGAAGTTGAATTGTGTTGATGCCGAACTTCGAGGTCTCGCCGCCCGACTCCTCCCACTTTCCAGCGCCACGGGAGAAGACCCTCACCCGGACTCCCAGAGTGGGTCGAATTCCGATCGCCGTGGAAACCTCGGAGATCTTCTTGAGGTCGGAAACCTCCTCCATCACGATGATCGGGTTCTTCCCAACCTTTGAAGAGACCATCGCCCACTCCAGGTATCGCCGGTCTTTTACACCGTTGCACACGAGCAGCGCGCTGGGGTGAATCGAGAGTGTGAGTGCCGCGGCGAGCTCCGCTTTGGTTCCTACCTCGAGTCCGTACTCGTAGCGATGACCGGCGGCCATCAGACGTTCCACGACGCTGCGCTTCTGGTTCACCTTCATGGGAAAAACGCCGCGGTGTTTTGCTCCATAGTTGAATTCGGCAATGGAATTGCGGAAGGCTTCGTGGAACTCTTTAATCTGGCTGTCGAGGATTTGAGGAAATCGAAAAAGGAAAGGGGATGGGATCTTGCGCTGGACCAAGGTCTGAATGAGTGAGTTGACCTCAACTCCCATTAAAGGATTCCGGGTCGGATGAACCGTCAGACAACCCTGCTCGCTGACCCCGAAATATCCTGCGCCCCAATTCTCGACTCCATAAATGCGATGGGGGATTTCACTTGGAGACAGCCGCAGGCTTTGAGTCAGCTCTTTCATCTGTTCGATCCCCTCTCTGCGAAGATTGGTTCTGAAAATTATCAAACATGGGTGATGAAAGCAACAAAGGATAAAAGGTGTCAGGTCTGGAAAACTTCGTTTTGGCTCGCTGGGCTGCGCTGGGTCGGGAAGTCGCTGTGCAAAAACGAGATTTTCCAGACCTGACACCTGCGCGCGAGGAGGAAGGAATCGGAAGAGTCGGTTGGCAGCAGACCGGTGTGTCTGTTCACTGAATTGGGGTATAGCCGTCAGGCCTTCACGCGCTCCAGGTACTTGCCTTCATTCGTATCGACGCGAATGAGCTCTCCTTCATTAACAAAAGGAGGAACCTGGATGACGAGCCCGGTTTCGAGTGTGGCCGGCTTGTTGACGTTGCTGACAGTTGCACCGCGCAGAGCCGGTTCCGTGGAAACCACCCTCATTTCCACAGAAGGAGGCAAATCGATCCCAATGGGTCCGCCCTCGTAAAACTCCACCTGAAGCTTGACGTTCGAAATCAGATACGGGATGGCATCTTCCAGCAGATCAGCAGGTAGGTGGAACTGCTCAAAGCTCTCCGTATTCATGAAATAGTAGTCGGTACCATCCGAGTACAGGTACTCCACCTCATGCGTCTCAAGAAACGCCTGCTCGACGCGATCTTCAGACCGGAACCGGTGCTCGATGATCGAGCCGGTCTTTAAAGACTTCAACTTTGTCTGCACCATTCCTCGCCAGTTGCCGGGTGTGATGTGTTGGAAGGAAAACACCCGATATAACTCGTTGTTGAGCTTTATGGTCATTCCCCGTTTGATTTGTGTGGCGCCGATCATCCCAATAGCCTCAAATTCGAGTTATTAAACCCGTCATGTTACGCGAAGGCCTGGTGCCTTACAAGATCCGTTCCGCGCAAAAGACTCGCCTGAGCTGTACGAAGCCTTACGAAACCTTCTCCTCATCGGGCTGAACAGCGATAGGCATTGCTGCCTTCTGCCTGCGCTGTCTGAGCGCTCCGATGATCCCCGGCAGGATGGACAGGAAGACGACAATCGCGATAACGATGTGGATGTGCTTGTCGACATTGGGAATCGCTGAGCCCAGCGAATACCCGATAAGTACCATGCTCCACACCCAGAGTACGCCTCCAAAAATATCGATCGAGAGGAACCGGCGATAATTCATCCGCGCCGCGCCGGCTACGGGAGCGGAGAAGGTCCGAACGATGGGCACGAAACGTGCCAGCACGATCGTCTTGCCTCCGTACTTTTCGTAGAAGTCATGGGCGCGTTCGAGGTGTTTTTTCTTAAAGAAGAACGAATCCTCTCGCCTGTAGAGAGTCTGGCCGGCCTGGCGTCCAATCACATAGCCCAACTGGTCCCCCACAACGGCACACAGCGATACCAGAATCAGCAGCGGAGCCAGATTCAGGAACCCGCCGGCGGCCAGCACCCCAGCGGTAACCAGAAGCGAGTCGCCCGGGAGAAAGAAGCCGAAGAAGAGCCCGGTTTCCACGAAAACGATTATGCAAATTAGGAGCGTGCCGCCCCATTGAATCAGGCCCCGGACGTCGGAAAGAAAATGGTAAGCGTTTTTGAGAAGTTCGATCACAAATGTCCGTCAATCATGGATTGAGTCATTGCGCCATCGAGCCATTGAGTCATTAAAAAGCCCAATGACGCCATGTCCACATTCTTAGACAACCCTAAAACAATTGCGCTCTTTCAATGACTCAATGGCTCGATCACTCAATGGCTCAATTCCGATGACTCAATCCCCAAGCTCGAAAGCGTTACCCCTGCTGCCGGACTCCTGCCTGGAGCCCGAAGCTGGACGTTAGAGCTCCAAGATTTCCGCTTCCTTCTTTTTCAGAAGCGCGTCAACCTTCGCTATGTAGTCGTTGGTCAAATCCTGGACCTTCTTGAGCCCTTCTTTTTCATCATCCTCAGAAATCTTTTTTTCCTTGAGGTAGGCCTTGAGCTGGTCGTTCGCATCGTGACGTACCTGGCGAACGGCAATGCGATGCTGTTCCGCGATGTGCCCGACCGCCTTGGCCAGCTGTTTTCGCCTCTCTTGTGTGAGGGGAGGTATAGGTAATCGTACCACCTTCCCGTCGTTCGTAGGATTCAAGCCGAGATCGGAGGCAAGGATGGCCTTTTCGATGCTCGATATGGTGGATGGATCCCACGGCTGAATGAGGATCATGGTCGGTTCAGGTGTCGACAATGACGCCATCTGATTCAAGGGTGTAAGAGTCCCATAATAGCTCGCCTGAATGTGATCCAGAAGGCTGACCGAGGCGCGCCCGGTTCGGACAGTCGCAAGGTTCTGTTGCATGTCTTCAACGCATTTCTCCATACGCTTCTTGGCGATCTCGAGTGTCTGTCGAATCATTTGGTTCTATCTCCTTCAAATAGAAGCGATGCACCCTGCCGATAGTGCCTGCAGAACTACGCCTGGACGATTGAACCCACCTCAGCGCCTAAGACTACATCTCTGATATTACCACGCCGGAGCAGGTTGAAGACCACTATAGGAAGGTTGTTTTCCATGCAGAGGGTAATTGCGGTCGTGTCCATGACCCGAAGGCCTTTTTCCAGGACTTGGAGGTAAGTCAGCTTCTTGATCAGCTTGGCCGAGGGGTTCTTGGCGGGATCGTCGTCATAGATCCCGTCAACCTTGGTCGCCTTGAGAATGACCTCAGCTCCGACCTCCATGGCCCGGAGGGCCGCGGCGGTGTCGGTCGAAAAGTACGGGTTGCCGGTGCCGCCTGCGAAAATGACGACACGCCCTTTCTCCAAATGACGGATGGCACGCCGCCGGATGAAGGGTTCCGCGACTTCCTTCATTTCAATGGCGGATTGAACGCGTGTGAAGACGCCCAGATTCTCGAGCGCACTCTGAAGGGCAAGGGCATTGATAACCGTGGCCAGCATGCCCATGTAATCCCCGGTGACCCTGTCCATTCCCGCCGCACTGACGGAGATGCCGCGGATGAAGTTGCCGCCGCCGATGGTCGCAGCCACTTCAATGCCAAGGCTGTGCAATTCCGCGATCTCACCGGCAATCCGCGCCACCGTACCTGGGTCGACTCCGAAGCCCCTCGCACCCATGAGAGCTTCACCACTGAGCTTGAGCAATACGCGATGGAAACGAGGCTTAGCGATACGTTTGGGCTTCATGAGTTCTCCTCGGGATGCAGGAGGCCGGGCCACCTCGCCGCCCGGGACACACGAGGGCGAGGATGAGGCGCGGAGCCTGGTTCGCTTATTCGCCTACTTTGTAGCGAACGAAACGTCGGACCTGAATGTTCTCCCCGATTTTCTGGATGTGAGCTGCGATGTGGCCTTGTACCGTGATGCTGGGCTCTTTGACGAAGGGCTGCTCGAGGAGGCACGTCTCTGAATAGAACTTCGACATCCGTCCCTCCACGATCTTGTCGAGTACATTCTCAGGTTTGCCCGTGGCTCGTGCTTGCTCTTTATAAATCTCCCGCTCCTTGGCAAGCACGTCTTCTGTTGCGTCTTCCCTGCGGATGAAGCGGGGATCGCTGGCAGTGATCTGCATGGCAATATCTTTCACCAGCGCCTGAAAATCGGCATTTCTGGCCACGAAATCGGTCTCGCAGTTCACTTCGACCATGACTCCGATCTTCCCGTTGTGAATGTACGAACCAATGAGGCCTTCCTTCGTCTCGCGGCCGGCTTTTTTCGCCAGTGAGGCCAATCCTTTCTTCCGAAGCAGGGTGACAGCGATTTCGATGTCGCCCTTTGCTTCCTGGAGCGCGCCCTTGCACTCCATGAAACCGACGCCGGTGAGCTCCCGAAGTTTCTTTACCTGTTCCGCAGAAATATCCATTGCAGGCCTCCCAGACTGTTATTACGCGCACGCTCCAGCGGCAGATCACCGGAAAAACCGAAACATGCACACGCCCTCCCCGCTCGAGCGGGATCGCTTCAAATCTTGTTGTATGGAAGAATCGCCACAGCCAATCGCCGTCTAGCTGCCGGACACTTCGTGCCCTTCGGGCAGCTCCGGCGCGGCATCGGGCGCATTTGCAGGCTCGTCAGCCGTCACAGGAGCGGCCGCCTGAGGTTCTATCACCGCCTCGGGCTCGGGCTTCTTCGGTTTTACCTTGCGCTGAAGTGCCTTTCGAACCGTGGTTTTGGGCTTTGCCGCAAGATCACCCGGCGCCGCAGCTCCCTCGGGAACCGGCACGGCCGCTTCTGCCGCTTCCTTGCCTTCAGCCGCCTTGCGCACCGCAGCCTCCGCCGCAGCTGCAGCGGCAGCCCTGGCAGCAGCTTCTCGAGCCGCAGCAGCCTGCTGAGCCTGAAGCTGCCGCTGTTTCTCCATCTGCTCCGCCAACTCCTTCTGTTGGGCCTCGTAGATTGAGCGGCCGTCCAAATATGCCTGAGCGATGGTGTTGGTGATCAAACGGATCGCGCGCAATGCATCGTCGTTGCCTGGGATGATGTAGTCTATCTCATCCGGATTGCAGTTCGTGTCCGCCACACCGATGATCGGGATGCCCAGTTTCCGGGCTTCCTGAATGGCAATGGTTTCCAGCCTGGTGTCTATGACGAAAACAGCATCTGGCAGATTCGCCATATCCTTGATGCCGGAGAGATTTTTCTCGAGCTTCTTGCGTTCACGCTCGTAGCGGGCAACTTCCTTCTTGGAAAACAGATCGTACTGCCCGTTCGTTCGCATGGCCTCCAGTTCGCGGAATCTTTTGATGCTCTTCTGGATTGTGACGAAGTTGGTCAGGAGCCCGCCCAGCCAGCGCTGATTCACGTAATACATTCCGCAGCGCTGAGCTTCTTCATGAATGACGTCCTGAGCTTGGCGTTTGGTTCCAAGGAAGAGGATCGCCTTCCCCTTGGCTCCCAAATCTTGAACAAACTGGATTGCGTTCCTGAACAGTCTCAGGCTTTTCTGGAGATCAATAATGTAAATGCCGTTTCTCTCGCCGAAGATGTACTCCTTCATCTTCGGATTCCAGCGTCTCGTCTGGTGGCCAAAGTGCACTCCAGCCTCCAGCAACTGCTTCATCGTAATAGAAACCAAACAGGACCTCCCTCAGGTTATCGCTTCGAGAACTGAAATCTCTTGCGAGCTCCCTTTTGACCGTATTTCTTTCTTTCCTTGATGCGGGGGTCTCGCGTGAGAAGCCCAGCCCGCTTTAACCTGGGCCGCAGCTCTGCGTTGAACTCCAGCAGAGCCTTTGCGATTCCGAGCCGAATAGCTCCAGCCTGGCCTGAAATGCCGCCGCCTCTCACAGTGGCTCGAACATTAAACTTACCCAGATTATCGGTAATCGTGAGCGGATACCGGATAATCGTGCGTTGGGTTTCATCGCAAAAATAGTTGCCCAGATCGCGCTTGTTCACCATGATCTGACCAGTTCCGGGAAGTAAACGCACCCGTGCTGTCGAACTCTTTCTTTTGCCCGTTCCGTAATATTCAACTGTCGCCAAACTTGAACTCCTTGCCGTTAAGCCGAAGAATTCCGGGTTCTGCACGCCCGAAACCACTCTGGACTACAGAGCGATTGAGGTGGGCTGCTGCGCCTGGTGGGGATGCTGAGGTCCTCTATAGACCTTCAGCTTCTTCCTCATGGCCCGTCCCAGTTTGCTCTTGGGCAGCATGCCGATAATTGCCTCCCGGACCAGCTTTTCCGGGTTCTTTGCGAGAAGGTCGCCGGCCGCGATCTCCCTCAAACCACCGGGATAGCCCGTGTGGTGTCGGTAGATCTTGTCCGAGAGCTTCCTACCCGTCAGCCGGATTTTGTCGGCGTTTACCACAATGACGTGATCGCCCGTGTCCAGGAAGGGGGTGTAGATGGGTTTGTCTTTTCCTGTCAGAAGCCGGGCAACGCGAGTCGCAAGCCTTCCCAAAACTTGCCCTTCAGCATTCACTACGTACCATTTCTTGTCGATTTCGTTGTCGCCCGGGATAAAACTCTTCATCATTCGCTCCATTATTCGTCCACAAGGCAGAATAATCTTTTAGGCTATCTAAGATATGCTCAAGTGTCAAGCTCATTAACTCCACTTAGCTAGCCCGTTAGTCTTAGGGGGAATTCGTGATAACCCTCGCACTTGTTGGGGGATGATCTGCCACGAATTGCACGAAGGCGCGGCAGGACACGCTCAGCCATCGATTGTGCGAGAAAAGCCAGAGACGAATTGCGCAGATTACCCAGAAAATTATTGGATCAATCAGGGAGACGGCTGTTTAAGAGTAGGAGGCACCTGTCGAACGTTTCAGCAGCTTGTTTTCGAAATGTCGCGAGGTTAGTGGCTGTGTTTAGTTCCTTCCACCAGTGGACACACAAATTTTCCTTGGAAAAATCTGATAGGGTATTGCCCCAACCGTACGATAAGAGAATGTGGGACCCACCGTCTTCCTGTGTCGGGAGGACGATCTCCTTGACAAGGTGTGGTTCTCCTGTTGACGGCAGGATCGTTGGAAATAATAACGTCATCCCCCTCAGAGCCTTACGAGGAAACTCGAAAGCTCTGCGCTTCGACGCTAAATGATGGCAAACTTCCTGAATCGAAGCAGGCAAGTTGTAGGCCTGGATATCGGTTCGAGCAAAATCAAGACCATTGAACTGCGGCCCCTCCGAAAGGGCGGTTTCGAACTCCTTAGTCTGGGAATCGAAGAACTATCCCCCGACTGCATCGTCGACGGCGTTATCATCTCGAAGCTTCCGGTCTCCGACGCAATCAGCCGTATCTTCACCCAGCAGGGCATCAAGAATCCGCGCGTAGCAACCTCCATCTCCGGACATTCGGTGATCGTGAAGAAGATTACGCTTCCAGTGCAAAGCGATGAGGATCTTGCCGAATCGATCCGCTGGGAGGCCGAGCAATACATCCCATTCGACATCGCGGATGTCAACCTGGATTACCAGGTGCTCGGAGAAAGCGCGACCTCGGGTAGCCTCGATGTGCTCCTCGTTGCGGTGAAAAAAGAAAAGATCACGGATCATACCAGCGTCATTACGATGGCCGGCAAGACTCCGGTGATCGTGGATGTTGATGCCTTCGCACTGCAAAACGCCTACGAGATGAACTACGAGTCTACGGTGCGAACCACCGTCGCCCTTCTCGATATTGGCGCCAGTATCATGACCATAAACATCCTTTCCGGAACCGATTTCTTGTTCACTCGCGACGTGGGGGTCGGAGGACACCAATACACCGATTTTATTCAAAAGGAGTTCAATCTTAGTTTCATTCAGGCCGAGTCTTTGAAGCATGGAGAAACAGTCGAAGGCATCGATCCGGGGGAGGCGCGTCACGTGGTCGAATCGGTCACCGAGATAATCTGCCTGGAGATCCAGAAGACATTCGACTTCTTCAAGTCCACCACGACCGTGGACCACATCGATCGCATGCTCGTCAGCGGCGGCACGGCTCACACTCCCGGGCTGACAGAAACCCTGTCACGAAAGTTCGAGATCCCGGCAGAGAAGTTCAACTCGTTCCAAAACATCACGTTCGACCCGAAGAGGTTTTCGCCAACCATCATCGCAGATTATTCGCCGGATCTGGCGATTGCGGTTGGCCTGGCAATGCGAAGCGCCGAGGAATAGAGCGGTTATGATCAAGGTAAATCTGCTGAGAGACCAGACGGTCCAAGTTCGGAAAACGACCGTAAAGCCCAGCGTTTTCGGGATGGGCTTGGTATTTCTCGCAGTTTTCCTCATCCTCTTTGGCGGCTTGGGCTCCTGGTGGTACTCCATCAATCACGAAGTCAAGGACCTCACCGAGATGCGCGACAGGCTGCAGGCAGAAAACACCCGGCTGCAGGCACTGAAAAAGGAAGTCGACCGGCATGAGAAGCTGAAACTACTCCGGCAGAGCCGAATCGATGTCATCGCAAAGCTCAAGGAAAATCAAATCGGCCCGGTTCAGCTTCTAAACCATCTGATTCAATGCATACCGCATGATTCCTCCATCTGGCTGACACTCCTCGACCAGAAAGGAGATCGCATTCAGATCGTGGGATACGCACTGCGGCCGGAGGCAGTGCCGGATTTCCTGAGCAACCTGACAGCCACTGGATTTTTCAAGAGCATAGATCTTGAGCTTCTGCAGAGCGACAAGGAGGCTTCCAAGTTCTCCCTGCTCTGCTTGAGCACGCATAAGCAACCAACGGAGTGAGCCAACATGCCACTGGGTGATTACCGGTTGGGAAACCTGCCTCGCTCGATGCAGATCGTGCTGTTAGCGTTGCTCGCCCTCGGAATTTCGGCGGCTTTTTACCTCCTTTACCTCAGGGGGCTCATGGAGGAACGCCAGGCGCTGCGCGCAGAAGTGCGGCAACTGGAAACGTCCGTCGCCCAGAGTACCGCGGTCGCCGCGCAGTTGGGCCGATTCAAGAAGGAGTTAGCTCAGCTCGAGGAGCGTTTGAACGTGCTCAGAGGCATCCTGCCGGCGCAGAAGGAAACACCTATTGTGCTCAGAAGCGTTCAACAGATGGCCACCTCGAGCAACCTCAAGATCACGAAATTCACTCCCTCCACGGTCGTGCCGCGCACCTTCTATGTGGATTGGCCGATAGGCATGGAGGTCGAAGGCAACTACGACGGCCTGGGCCTGTTTTTCGAAAAAATCAGCCAATCCACCCGGATCATCAATGTGGAAGGGATTGCTATCCGACCGATTGAAGGTTCCACCAATCCCATGAAAACAGTCACCGCTACGTGCACGGCCACGACCTTCGTCTTTCGGGAAAATGAGGTTGCCACTGCGGCCAAGTAGGGACCGTTTCTTATGAAAAGGATTCGCCATCGAGGAACCGTTTTGCTGGCATGGGCAACTATGCTCCTCCCTGCCATGGGAGCCGCTCAGCAACCCAAGGATCCGAAGACCGATCCCGCGAAGGCGAAAAAAATCATCGTCGAATCGCCGGTAGTCAACACCGGCGTCCTATATCAGTCCGGAAACCGGCGGGATCCGTTCCTGAACCTCTTGCTTCTCAAAAAAGAGCAAAAACCACTCCAGGACCCGGAGGAACCACGCGGCCAGCCTCCGCCAGGCATCGGCGGAATGTTCATGGCCGAGGTCACACTGCTGGGCGTCGCCTCGCAGGAAGGGGAACAGACTGCTATTTTCCGAGGGACCGACAAGCGTGCGTACTTTCTCCGTCAAGGAGACAAACTCTTCGACGGCTCAATTACTAAGATCGACGCCGACGCGGTGACGCTGATTCGCGAGACAAGATTCAAGTCGGGAAAAAACCTGAAGCAGGAAGTAATCAAGCGGCTAAGACCACGATAGGATTGCCGGTATGAAAAAGCGATCTTTCAGATTCAGACTCCCGCGGCAAAGTCCCGGGAGAGGCGCAAGGGGGAAAGGCACTCTTCTCTGTCTATTGTTACTGGTGTTTTCCGTGCACGGCGAAGACCAAAAGCCAGCGGCTGTGCCCCGCCAGCTCACGAAGCCGGGCACCGTGCAACTGCCCGATGCCCCTCATAACGAAAAGATTGAAAAGAACGTAAAGCTTGCCGCCAGCCTCGCGATCACCAAGGTCAGCACGGCTCAGGAAAACAACAACCTCGTGGTGTCGGTCGCAACCAATGGACTCGTGGAACACAAAGAATTCGCGCTCGAAAACCCGACCCGGCTTGTTATTGATTTCATAAACGTCGATTGTAAGGTTCCTTTCCTTCAACTTCCGATCAACTCCGGCCAGGTAAAACAGCTCCGCATCCGTCAGTTCCAGGCATCCAATCCCAAAATAGCGCGGTTGGTTTTCGATCTGGAAGACGGCAATGGCTCGCATGAGATCCTCACCGACGATCAGTCAATGCGCATCGTATTTCACTCTCCCAAACCGTCCAACGCATCGGTCTCCAGCGCAGGCAAGTCCATGGATGGGCAACTTCCGGCGCCCAAGAGCCAAAAGCCGAAACCGGCCAACGAGCCTGCCCGACGTGCCTCCGGGGACATTTCCGATCCCGGTCCAGAGAAAGCCGGAACACCCGTGATCCGAGATCTGGCAGTCTCCGAAATCCCTCGCAGCGCCCTGGCGGCGGCGAAACCGGCCACACAACCACCGAAACCACCTGAGCCTATTCCCCAGGAAAATCCTCCGGTTCAAAAAGCGCCCCCCCAATCTCTCCCAGCCACTCCTGCGCCAGTCCTCACAGTGCCTTCAAATCAGGAATCGCGTTTTGCAGGCCAACCGCTGACCCTTGACCTTGTGGACATTCCGCTCGTCGACTTTTTCCGCCTGATGGCCGAGGAGGGTGGAATCAATATTGTGATGGACCCCGAAATCAAGGGCACCATTTCGATCAAGGTCGTTAAGGTCCCTTGGGATCAGATCCTCGAGGCTGCCCTCATAAACAACGGTCTGGACAAGAAGGTGGAAGGAAACCTGGTCCGGATTGCCACGAAGAATACCCTGCAGAATGAAGCGAAGCAGCAAGAATCCTTGAAAAAAGCCAACATGCTGGCCGCGGATATTGAAACACGCATCAAGCGTCTTAATTATGCCAAGGCAAACGCGTTCATCGCCACGCTCCAGGATCAGAAGACCGTCCGTGGCTCAGTAGTCGTTGACGAACGGACCAATTCTCTGATTCTCACCGACCTCCCCTCTTCTCTGGACAAGATGATCCAGTTGGTGGAATCCCTGGACATCGCACAACCCCAGGTAGAAATAGAGGCACGGATTGTCTCGGCAACCCGGGATTTCGCCCGCGACATCGGCATTCAGTTCGGCTTCGTCCAGGGGAACCTCGAGCGGGTCACCTTAGGCGGTCCAAACACCTTCGGCACCATCGGAGGGACCCGGCCTACGGCAACACCGAGAAACACATACGCAGCGGGCAATTCCAGCACCGGAAGAGGCGCTGCGGAGAGCACTTCGAATGAATCTGCCGGAGTCAGCACGGGAACTTCCTCCAACAACGCCGGGAACCTAAACGTGAATCTGCCTGCACAAAAGGCGTTTGGCGGCATCGGGATCTCCATTGGCAATATCTTCGATACTTTCCTTCTCGATGCTGCCATCACAGCCGGCGAAAATAAGGGACTTGCCAAGCTGATCTCCCAACCGAAGGTGACGGCACAGAACAATAGCCCCGCCACAATCACACAGGGTCTCCGCTTTCCGGTTCAAATCATCGCCAACAACACTATCACCGTGCAGTTCCAGAGCGCGGCTCTTACCCTTACGGTAACTCCACAGATTACTCTCGAAGGCAACATCGTTTTGGACCTGAAGGTGGAGAACAATACTCCCGATTTCTCCAGAGAGGTCAACGGGATCCCCTCGATCCGGCTAAGCGAGTCCACAACTCGGGTCCTGGTAAGCGATGGTGGAACCACAGTGATTGGTGGAATCCTGATTGAGAGCGAGACGACCTCCGAAGACCGGGTGCCCGGCCTGGCTTCGCTGCCAATCGTTGGGAACCTCTTCCGTCGTTCATCCGTTACCCGCAATACTCAAGAAGTTCTCTTCTTCATCACTCCCCGAGTCATCAAGTAAGGCGAAACCAGTGGTCAGTGCTCAGGGACCAGTCGCAAAGATCTTTCTTGCCCGTCGCTGACCACTGATCACTGGCCACTGACCACCGTTTTGACATACGTGATCAATGATGCTATGATCCCCGCCGTTCGATTCAGCTGCCGGCCTCTCGAAGCCGAGCAGTGGACAGAAGATCCAAAAGTTGGACAAAAAGCGATCGTTCAGGGGATTATTCTCAATGGAGATTCCAATCTCAGATCGGCATAGTGGTCCATCGAGTGTAAGTGGTTAGTCTGGTCATCCAACAAGTAATCGAAACGCGAGAAGCACTCCATGAACATAAAGGAAGTCAAGGATCTGATACAGGAGATCCTCCAAAGCGATATTAGCGAATTTGAGCTTGAGCATACGGGCACCAAGATCCGCTTGCGAAGAGGATTTTCAACCGGATCCACGGCTTCCTTGCCTTCAATTCAGACTATGGCCCCACTGGTTAGTGCTCCAGCACTCCATGTGGTGCAACCCTTACCTCCCCCAGCGCCGGTGGTGGCTGAGGAACCAAAGGAGCCCCAGGAAGATGACGGCCTGCATATCATAACTTCTCCTATCGTAGGTACCTTTTATAGGGCGCCATCTCCGGGAGCGGACCCCTATGTAAAGATCGGAGACACGGTGGAGGAGGGGGCGATCCTTTGCATCGTCGAAGCAATGAAGCTCATGAATGAGATCCCGTCCGATATTGCGGGAGAAGTCATGCGCATCTATGTGGAAAACGGCCGTCCGGTGGAATTCGGACAAAAGCTGTTCGGCATTCGGCAACGCAAATAGGATCGACCTCAGCATGTTCAGAAAAATCCTCATCGCCAACCGGAGCGAAATCGCGCTCCGCATCATTTGTGCCTGTAAGGAACTGGGCATTCCGACAGTTGCAGTCTATTCCCAGGCAGACCAGAATTCCCTTCACGTCCGCTTCGCTGATGAAGCCATCTGCATTGGGCCACCGGCCAGCAGTGACAGCTACCTAAACATCCCAGCTGTTATCAGCGCCGCTGAAATCACCAATGCCGATGCCATCCATCCCGGATATGGTTTTTTGGCTGAAAGCGCTTATTTCGCAGAGGTTTGTGAAGCCTGCGGGTTGACGTTTATCGGGCCCTCACCCGAAGTAATCCGGCTCATGGGAGACAAGGACAGGGCTCGGAAGGCCATGAAAGAAGCCGGACTGCCCGTCGTTCCCGGCACAGATAAGATTACGGGCATCACCCAGGACCTGATGCGCCGCGCAGAGGAGGAGATTGGCTACCCTGTAATCATCAAGGCGGCGGCAGGTGGCGGGGGAAAAGGGATGCGCATTGTGCAATCGTCCGCCGAGTTGCCTGGCGCTTTGGAAGTAGCCCAGAGTGAATCTCAAGCGGCTTTTGGCTCTTCCGATGTTTACCTGGAGAAGTATCTTCCGGTCGCACGGCACATCGAGTTTCAGATCCTCGCCGACCACCACGGGAACGCCGTCCATCTCGGAGAGAGGGAATGTTCTATCCAGCGGCGCTACCAGAAGCTCCTCGAGGAATCACCTTCTCCCTTCGTGACGCCTGAGCTCAGGAAACAGATTGGAACGCTCGCTGTGGAAGCGGCGCGCAGCGTGAATTATGCCAGCGCGGGCACGATGGAGTTCATCTTCGATGACAAGGGGCATTACTTCTTCATGGAGATGAACACCCGCATCCAGGTGGAGCACCCGGTTACGGAGATGGTTACCGGAATCGACCTGGTCAAAGAGCAGATCCGGATCGCGGCGCGCGAGTCCTTGGGCTACTCTCAGGAGGAAATCGAATTCCGGGGACACGCCATCGAGTGCCGGATCAATGCCGAATGCCCGGACACGTTTCTTCCCTTCGCCGGCAAGCTCACGACTTTTCATCCGCCTTCGGGATTGGGGGTAAGAGTGGATACGGCCGCTTACACGGAATATGTCATCACCCCATTCTATGATTCGCTCATAGCCAAGATAATCAGCCATGCAAGAAACCGGGATGAGGCCATCAGCCGAATGCAGCGGGCCCTGGATATGATGATTGTGGAAGGAGTCAAGACCACAATTCCTCTCCACCAGCGAATTCTCAGTGACACGGATTTTCGAGCGGGACGTATTTCCACGCGTTTCCTGGAACGCTGGAACGGGCGCAAGCCTCGATGAGACTGCATCTCCCTCCAATATACCCGATCACGGACCTGGCTTTAGCCGGCAAGCCGAGCCACCTCTCCATCCTCAAGGAGTTGGTGCGAGGTGGAGCGAGCCTGGTGCAAGTACGCGACAAGCAAACACCCGCGAGGGAGCTGCTGCAGGATTTGCTGCATTGTGTGGAGTTCTCCGACAAGCACGGAGTGCAGCTCATCGTGGATGATCGATGCGATCTCGCACTCAGCTGCGGGGCTCGGGGAGTCCATCTCGGGCAGGAAGATCTTCCTCCGGAGGCCGCACGCAAAATACTCGGACCCAAAAGGGTGATCGGGTACTCCACCCATTCGATAGCGCAGGTGCGACAATCTCGCAGCCTGCCGATCGATTACCTCGGCTTTGGCCCCGTCTATGCCACCTCGACCAAGCTGAATCCTTCGCCTGTCGTGGGTTTGACGGGATTGCGCCGCGCATGCCGGGAATCGCCGAGGCCCGTGGTCGCGATTGGTGGAATCGGCTTGGAGCAGATATGCGAAGTCCTTGAGGCAGGGGCAGCAAGCGTTGCGGTCATTTTGGCTTTGATGAGCGCGCCGAACCTGGCACTCCAGATGGAGGAGTTCCTGAAGAAAGCCATGGTGAAAGAATAGATCTCGAGTTGGACGGGTAGGTCTCGAGAACGAGATCCGGCCCGGCACGGAAGCTCCGCCGAGTTTTGAACCTGAGCGCCTCCTCAATAGTCGCATACCCCCGCCCACCCACAGAAGGAACCGCCAGATTTCCACCCAGCACGAGCGGCGCAATAATGAAGTAGAACTTGTCGATCAAACCTGCCGACACGAAGGACCAGTGGACCTTGCTCCCTCCTTCCACGAGAACACCCAGGACTCCTCTTGCTCCCAATTCACGAAGCACAATTCGCAGATCCAGACCGTTGCCCTCGTTGGGCACCGCTATGACTTCAGCGCCCTGAGCTTCCAGTTTGCGGCGGCGCTTCGCTGGCGCATCCGGCCTGCAAAAGATGAGCACGGGAGCCTGAGAAATGGTTTGCAGGATGCGCGAGGTATGAGGAGTACGGAGCTTGCTGTCGAGCACGGCACGGACAAGGGGCCGCGCTTTCGGGCAGCCGCCTCTGTATGTGAGTTCGGGATCATCCGCAAGTATGGTGCCTACCCCCACCAGCAGGGCATCCAACTGCCAGCGCAGAGATTGTCCGAATTCCCTTCCTTCCGAGGAAGTGATCCAACGGTACTTTCTCGTGTGTGTCGCGATGCGTCCATCAAGCGACATGCCCACCTTGGATACGACCAGCGGCAGACCGGTTGTTACACTGCAGGCGAATGGCTCGATTAAAGCCAAAGCTTCATCCCGCATCAAGCCCACGTCCACGCGGATGCCGGCGGAACGGAAAATATCGATTCCCCTGCCCGAAACCCTTGGATTGGGATCGATGGCTGCAACCACTACGCGCCTGATGCCCGCCCCCACCAATTGATCGGCGCACGGCGGAGTCCTGCCCTGGTATGAACAGGGTTCGAGCGTTACGTAGACGGTGCCTCCCCGCGAGCGGCCCCGTGCTTCTTTCAGCGCCCGCACTTCCGCGTGATCCAGCAACGCATATTCGTGCCAGCCCTGCCCGACAATTCTTCCAGCGCGGACGATGACACAGCCCACTGTTGGGTTTGGACTTGCCAATCCCATGCCGGTGCGCGCCAGCGCCAAGGCGCGCCTCATGTACTTGCGGTCATCCGTGTCGCTCATGCTAATATAGCGAGAGTATCACATCTCTGCGATCACTGTGTCTCTGTGGTGAAAGGACAGTGCAATGAGGACATTAATTCGGAATGGCCGCATCGTTACAGCCCAGGACAACTACCAAGCCGATCTCTTGATAGAAGATCAGACAATCTCGGCAGTCGGCCGCAACCTCCAAGTCCAGGCCGACAAGATCGAAGATGCATCCGGCTTGCTCGTGATGCCCGGTGGGGTGGATGTTCATACCCACCTGGACATGCCTTTTGGAGGAACCGTCAGCTCCGACGACTTTGAGACCGGCACACGGGCGGCGGCATTTGGGGGAACAACTACGCTGATCGATTTTGCGATCCAGTCGCGGGGACAGACGATGCGATCCGCCCTCGATACATGGTTCAAAAAGGCCGACGGGAAAGCCGTTACAGACTACAGCTTTCACATGATCGTCACCGACCTCCAGGACGCGGGCGTAGAGGAGATGAAGTCCCTGATTCGGGACGGGGTGACCAGCTTCAAACTGTTCATGGCCTACCCTGGCGTCTTGATGGTCGACGATGCCACGATCTTCAGGGCATTAAAGGTAGCCTCCAAGACAGGGGGCTTGATCTGCATGCACGCCGAGAATGGCGGGGTGATCGATCTCATCGTGAAGGAGACGCTCGCCCGGGGGAGGAAGGCGCCTAAATACCATGCGCTTTCGCGCCCAACGACGGCTGAGGCCGAAGCCACGGGAAGAGCGATTGCCCTGGCTGAGATGGCCGGAGCTCCCATCTACATTGTCCATCTCAGCTGCGCGGAAGCGCTCAACAAGGTCAGAGAGGCCCGGGATCGCGGTCTTCCGGCCTATGCCGAAACCTGCCCGCAGTATCTCTTCCTCTCCATCGAAGATTACGATCGCCCAGGGTTCGAAGGCGCCAAATATGTCTTCACGCCTCCCTTGCGGGAAAAGTGGCATCAGGAGGAGCTATGGAAAGGGCTGGCCAGAGACCAACTGCAAGTAATCTCGACAGACCATTGCCCCTTCTGCTTCAAGGAGCAGAAAGAACTTGGGAAGGATGATTTCACAAAGATCCCTAATGGAGGACCGGGTGTCGAAAACCGGTTGGCTCTGGTATACAACGGCGGCGTACGGACCGGGAAAATCTCTCTCAACCGTTGGGTGGAATTGGTCTCAACCGCGCCGGCCAAGATGTTCGGCCTTTTTCCGCGGAAGGGATCGGTCTCGATAGGAAGCGATGCGGACATTGTGCTATTCGACCCGGAAGCTGAAACCACAATATCCGCGAGCACCCATCACATGCGGGTGGATTACAGCCTCTATGAAGGCTGGAAGATTAGAGGGGTGTCGCGGAAGGTCTATGCGCGCGGCAAGCTGATAGTGGATGGAAACAGCTTCCTGGGCCGCGCCGGCAGCGGAAGCTTCATCCCGAGAAGCACTTACACCGGTCTATAAAACCGCCACGAATTACCCGAATTGCACGAAAGAAATATAGATTATCATTTTGTGCGATTCGGGTAATTCGTGGCTGTTTTTTAATCTGTGGCAGGCTGAGGAAGCTGGATGCGAATGCGGTGGACCCGCTTGCGGTCTGCGTTCAGGATTTGGATGTGCAGTCCTTGCAGGTCGAATTCTTCACCCGGCGCCGGCATGCGCCCAAGATACGCCACGATGAGCCCAGCAGCGGTAGAGCAGTCGAGCCCTTCGAACTTTTTCCCTGCCAGTTCCTCGATACGATAAATCTCGGTGCTTCCGCCCACGACGAAGCTTCGGGGTGTTTCCTCTATGATCTCGCTGACCTTCGCCTGGTCTTCGTCGCGGATCTCCCCCACGATCTCCTCGATCAGATCCTCAATGGTCACAAGCCCCGCTACGCCACCGAACTCATCGATAACGATGGCTGCGTGGTCGCCGCGCTCCTGCAGTTCCTTCAGCAGCTTAGATACCGGCTTCGTTTCCGGTATAAACAGCGCGGGATGGATCAATCCGGTGATCGGGTCGGATTCCCTGCCCCTGGCATACTCGGCCATCAACTGCCGAATGTAGGCAATCCCGAGGATGTGATCGAGGTCACCCCGGTAGATGGGTATGCGCGAGTGCCGGTGCTGGACCATCACATCCCTCAGCTCCCCGATGGTGGCGGTTTCCTCGCAGGCCACGATTTTGGTGCGTGGAGTCATCACTTCCCGGACCAGGGTGTCGCCGAATTCCACCACGGACTGAATGAGCTTGGTGTCCTCCTTCTGCAGGATGCCTTCATCCTCGCCGATTTCAAGATAGGCCTGGATCTCCTCACCTGAGGCTTCGCTGTTATCCGCCTTGGCAGTCGTGTCGGTGTCCTCTCGAAGCTTTCTATAAAGGTTCAGGGCGCCGGAAACGGGCAGAGCCAGCGAGCGGAGCATCCTGTAGATCGGATTCAAGCTGCTGAGAAGCGCAACTAGTTTTCTCTCCGGCTCATGCTGAGTGAAGAGGCGCGGGACAAGCTGGCGGAACAGAATGGAGACGCCAAAAATAATGAGGAACGAGTAGAAAACGCCCCAGATTGGCCAGTTCTTCAGGCTGAGATGGGTGGTCAGGATCGCAATCGTGATCAGGGATACTTGCGTTCCCAAGTGCAGCGGAACGATCAACTGCATCTCGTCCTCAAGCACAACAGACAGGAGCGGAGGTTTCGGAGAATCCTCGCGCTCGAGCATCATTCGTAAGGTGACGGGGCTCGACTGCGTGATTGCGCTTTCCACCATCGACAGGTAAAAAAGGAACGCAAGGCACAGTCCGATCACAGCCACTTCAACGAAAAGCATGCTCATGCCTCCTAGAATTGAATCATTTGGCCATCGGGCCTTTGAAAGAACCTGCCTGCTACCTTTTTCTCCTTCGGGAGAGGTTTCCGTAATCTTGAGTTTTCAATGCTCGATGGCTCAATCACCAATGACTCAATTCGATGACTCGATGGTTCAATGATTCAATTCTCTATATCCGCGATGGGCGCAGCCTTTACAAAAGCGCGCCGGCGCAGCATCCGCGCCTGCAGACGGTTCATTTGCCCGCTGTCCGTTTCATGATCGTAGCCTAAAAGGTGGAGGATCCCATGCACCAGCAACTTGCGAATCTCTTTTTCCGGAGAGACCCCATAGCGCACAGCCTGACTGCAGGCAACCGCAGGTGAGATGACAATATCCCCCAGATATGGAGCTTCCTCTATTCCACTTACAGCGCATCTTTGCGATAGATTCTGGTGGCGGGGGGTCTCCAGATCCCCCCGGGCGGTCTGCAGCGGGGCCGACACATGAATATTTTGGCTGCGGCTCCGCAGCGCCGAGCTTTCGTCCTCATAGCTGAAGCTAAGGACATCGGTGGCATAGTCCTTTCCGCGATACTGGCGGTTCATTGAATGCATTTTGCGCGCGCTGACGAATACCACCGAGAGCGAAGAGTCTGCGTGGCCGAGTTCCTGGAGTATCTCTCTGCAATGCCGGGCAACAGCGCCCGGAAAAAGCTTACATTGCCTTTGCCTGTTCAGGACTTCAATTCTGTACCAGGGCCTTTTCGGGTTGGTTGCCGATGCTTTTGAAGTCATATCCCGGATAGTCAATCCTGCGATGATAAAACCCGGTCAGGATCTTGAAAAAGCTCTCCTTAACGAGCCTGACATCGCGAAGCGTTATGTCACATTCGTCGAACTGGTCGTCGGCAACAATCTCATCTATGAGACGATTGATTATTCCCTGGATTTGCGCGGGAGTGGGATTTATGAGCGTGCGCGAGGCAGCTTCAACCGGATCCGCCATCATCATAATGGCCGCCTCCTTGCTCTGAGGCTTGGGTCCCGGATAACGGAAGTCGGCTTCCACAACTTCCTGGTTTCTGGCGCCGAGCGACTCTTTCGCCTTCTGGTAGAAATAGGTCATGATTCGCGTGCCGTGATGCTGGGGAATCATGTCCCGGATGCGCGGGGCCAGGCCTATCTCCTTCGCCAGTCTCAAGCCATCCTCTATGTGACTCGCGAGGATGAGGCAGCTCATGCCCGGCGACAGGGTTTCGTGCTTGTTGATACCACCCAAGATCTGGTTTTCGGAGAAGTATTCCGGCTTTAGCATCTTGCCGAGGTCGTGATAGTAGGCACCCACGCGCACCAGAAGCGGATTTGCCCCTACAGCTTCGGCAGCGGCTTCAGCAAGCGTGCCCACCATCAGACTGTGATGGAAGCTACCGGGAGCCTCCACTGCAAGTCGCCTCAGGATGGGAGCGTTGAGATTGGAGAGCTCCAGCAGACGGATGTCAGTCGTGATCTTGAACAGGAACTCCAGTGCCGGAAGGAGCATGGAGGCCAGTGCCGACGCCAGAATACCGCTGAACAGAGCAAGACCGATCTGGCCCAAGATGCCCATGACCGTAAAATGAGTCTGCCGGAGAAGATCGATCGAGATAAGCACGAAAAGGTTGGCCCCGCTGATCGTAAGCCCCGCCTTCAAAATCGCTGCCCGGTCCTTATATTGTCGGATGCTGTATATGGCGGCGATGCTGCCTACCAGTAAGTATGCGGTCAGATGGGTGTCATCGTAAAAGAGCCCGGTCAAGGTAGCCAGGATGAGGGATGAAACGATCCCCAGATTGACATCCACCAGTAACGTTACGAGTATCGCACCAAAAGCGAAGGGAATGGCGTAGTACAGGACGGATGGATCACGTAAAAGGTCAAAGCGTTCGCTGAGAATGTCGGCCAAAGCTGTTGCCAGGCGCATGATCGAGAGCTGGCATATAATAACGACAAGGATTAGGCTAGTATGGCTGCGAATCTTGCGGTGACGGCTCTGATAATGAACGAAGTAGCGCCAAAGGGCATAGACGAAGACGGCGACAAAGCAAAAGAATCCGCCGAATTGCCAGAGAAGTGAGCGGGGTTTCTGGCGGTTCTTCAGTGCCTCAAGCTGGGAGAGCATGCTCTGGGTGACCTCCTCGCCATTGCGGACAATGATCTTGCCCTGCTTGACTTGCACTTCGACCGGCTGGATTCGCGAGGCTGCCAGATCCCGGCGCGTCTCGGTTTCTTTCTCATTGTAGTTCAGGGTGGGTATGAGCAGGCCTTCCAGAAACTGGATAATGGCCGCGTGATCCAGGGCTGGATGGGACGAGAACTCCAGGTGGAACTGACGCAGATATTCTTTTGCAGCAGGTAGATCTCGTGCCAGGTAGGCATCCGCCAAAGGATGTTCGAACGGGATTGTACTGTCGCGGAGAAGGATTCCCGTTCTCTGATCTCGCATAAACTGCGCCCTGTCGCTGACGATCCCACCTCGCAGCACGCTATCAAGGATTTTCAAGATCTGAGCCTCGAGAACCGGACTGAAGCGCTGGCGCAGAAGGATAGGCAGAACCTGGGGCGGGAAGGTGGAGCCTACCGTTGATTCCAGCTCTTCGACGATTTCTTTTTCGCGGACCGCGCTGATCTCGCCCCTGGGCGGAATACGCTTCTGGGCAAGAAAATCTCGAGCCGCTGCGAAAGCTTTGCTAACTTCCGATTCGCGATTCGAGATGAGATTGCTGTCGAGTTGGTAGAGGGCTGGAACCGCAATCCGCGCGGTCTCCCGCTTCTGAGCGGTAGCGGCACTATCCTCGTACGTGACGTCCTGCATAGCCCGGACGTCCTGGTCGGCGATTTCACCGAGCTTGAAGTCTGGAATTGCCCGATAGCGGAAGCCTACGAGCAGGGCCGCGAGAATTACCGTGGCCCCGAATCCGACCAGGATATCCAGCCAGGTCAACCGGCTACGCAAGTTGTCGAGCAACTTCAGATACCAGAGTTGGGACGGCCGATCGCGCTTACCCAATTTGGCAACCGTTGGCATCTGGCACCCGTCAATGAACAATTAAGTATATCACAGCCAAGGGGTAGCAGACTGACCGCGAGTAGGCCTGACCGCCGGACAGGACCTGATGAACTTAGATGCGGGGAAGGTGGTCCCGTCTTGCATCCGGGACCTACTGTCATTGGGAAGCCTTCAGCGTCTTCACCTCCTCGGCCAAAACGGGAACGATGGCGAACAAGTCGCCGACGATGCCATAATCCGCCAGCTTGAAGATCGGGGCTTCCGGATCCTTGTTAATGGCTACGATATACTTGGAAGAGGACATGCCCGCCAGGTGTTGAATCGCTCCGCTGATGCCGCAGGCGATGTAGAGCGTTGGAGATACTGTTTTCCCCGTTTGTCCCACCTGATGTTGATGGTCGATCCAGCCCGCATCTACCGCCGCGCGCGAAGCACCCAGGGCGCCGCCCAGGGCGTCCGCCAAGGATTGTATGATCGGAAAATTCTCCGGACCCTTCACACCACGGCCCCCCGAAACAATGATATTGGCCTCGGTAAGCTCGATTTTTTGACCGGCAGAGACCCGAGTGCCCTTGGCACTTACCCTGATCTTTGCTGCCGTAAGTTCCGGGGTGAATACTTCCGTCGCGGCGCTTCTACTCGTGTCGGCGGCGCCGAGGCAGAAAACGTTGGGGCGCAGTGTCGCCATTGCCGGAGTCATGGTCGGACGCACCCTGGCATATGCCTTCCCAGCATAGATTGGACGAACGCACTCCAGTTGGCGGCCTTCGACGATCCTCGCCTCGGTGCAGTCCTGCGCCAATCCGACCTTGAGGCATGCAGCTGCACGGGGCAGGAAATCGCGGCCCATGGCCGTCGCGGATCCCAGGACGATTCGCGGATGAACCTTTTGAACCGCCTGGACCAGAGTCGCCGTGTAGCCCTCGGGCGAATAGGAATCGAGAAGGTCGTGCCGGGCAACAACGATCTTCTCGGCGCCATAGTGAGCAAGTTGTGTTGAAGCATCTCCCGCCCCAATGCACAGCGCCGTGACGGATTCCTGCATTGCGTCCGCCAGCTTATGGGCTGCGTAGAGTGCTTCGAGTGAAGCCTTCTTCACACTTCCCTGCCGCTCTTCGATAAATACCAGGATTCCCTGCGCCATCTATGACTCCTCTCAAAGATAGGGTCAGGCCTTCGGATTCGCTTTCTTTCCGCCGGGCAGTTTAGATTGACTCATTGGGTCATTGAGCCATTGAATCATTGAAAAGCCCGCGATGAAATGACTGTTCTCCGGAAGCTGGTTATAACGATTCGGCGTTTTTCAATGACTCAATGACCCAATGGCTCGATGACTCAATTCCTTGGCCAACCCGAAAAACCGAACCTGAAAAACCTAACCCTGGATCTTTTAAATGACCTTGGCTTCTTCGTGCAGCAGCTTCACCAGCATCGGAACTGTCTCCGTGACGTCGCCGGTGAGGATCTTCCCGGGTGGTCTCGCCGGAGGAAGCGTTATCTGCTCTATGGAAAGGCGCGGCTTCAACTCATCCGGTGAGAGCCCCAGCGAGTCGAGCGTCTTTATCGCAATCTGCTTCTTTTTGGCGGCCATAATTCCCTTCAAGGAAGCGTAGCGCGGTGTGTTAAGGCCTTTCTGGGAGCTGAACACTGCCGGCAAAGACCCCTCCATAATCTCGCGCGCACCTTCGATGTCTCGCTCCGCTCGGAATGTGCTTTCTTGTATTTCGAGCTTTGTGACGACGGAAACCTGTGGCAGGTCCAGTTGGTCGGCGACCACGGCGGCCACCTGTCCGTTGTCGACTCCGATCGCGTGTTTGCCAAAGAAGATCACGTCCGGATGCAAATCCCGACAGACGCGCGCCAGAGCAGAGCCTATGGCATAAGAATCCGCGTTTTCGAGAGAATCGTCCCGAATCAGGATCGCGGAATCCGCTCCCATCGCAAGGCAAGTTTTCAGGCCTGCCGTAGCTTTTTCTCCGCCCGCGCTGACTACGATGACTTCACCCCCGCGCTTCTCCTTGATTTGAAGCGCCTCTTCGACTGCAAACTCATCATAGGGATTGACCACGAATGACACATCCGTCAGGTCAACGTTCTTGCCGTCGGGAGTGATTTTTATTTTGATCGCTGTGTCAGGCACGAACTTGACGCAAACTACTATTTTCATGATTGAAGCCCCTCACCTGGAGAGAATCGCGGCAGAGACGCAGAACTCTATCCTTCAAATCGTTTCAGAAGGAGGCAGGCGTTGGTGCCGCCGAAACCGAAACTGTTCGTGAGCGCATAACGCATGTTCGCTCTGCGGGCCACATTGGGAACGTAATCCAGATCGCAGACCGGATCCGAAAAATCCTGGTTGATCGTCGGGTGAATGATCTGATGCCGGAGTGTCAGGGCTGTGACTACCGCTTCAATTGCACCCGCCGCACCCAGCGAATGCCCGATCATCGACTTCGTCGAGCTAATAGCAAGCTTGTAGGCGTGCTCGCCGAAAACCGCGCGAATAGCGACCGTTTCCGTCCGGTCGTTGGATGGGGTGGACGTTCCATGGGCGTTAATGTAATCCACCTGTTCTGGCATTATGCCGGCATCCCGGAGAGTCATGCGCATCGCCCTTCCCGCCCCATCGCCTTCGGGCGGTGGTGCCGTAATATGGTAGGCGTCGCCCGACATGCCATATCCGACGATCTCCGCATAGACTTGGGCGCCTCGCGCCTTAGCCTGGTCGAGTTCCTCCAGGATCAAAACGCCCGCTCCCTCTCCCAGCACGAAACCATCACGCTCTCGGTCGAAGGGACGGCTGGCTTTGGCGGGCTCGTCGTTTCTGGTGGAAAGAGCCTTTAGAGCATCGAATCCCCCGATCGCCAGAGGAGTGATCGCCGCTTCGCTCCCCCCAGTGATCATCACATCCGCGTCTCCCCGCTCGATGATTCGGAAGGAATCTCCGATCGCGTGGCTTCCGGAGGAGCAGGCGGTACAGGGGGCAGAATTGGGTCCGCGCGCCCCGAACCGAATAGAAACCTGTCCGGATGCCAGATTGATGATGCTCGAGGGAATGAAGAAGGGGGATAACCGCCTGGGACCTTGCTTGAGCAGGATCTCATGCTCCCGCTCAATCGCGCCAAATCCGCCGATTCCGGAGCCGATGATAACTCCGGCCCTCTCGCTGGCAGCGCGATCGAAGGGCCCAAGCCCCGCGTCTTTCATCGCAAATTCAGCGGCGGCAAGCGCGAGGTGGATAAACGCATCCATCTTCTTGATGTCCTTCCGCTCGATGAATTGCGAAGGGTCGAAGTTTTTAACCTCTGCGGCGATCTTCGTCGGGAATTGAGAGGCGTCAAAACGGGTGATGGGTCCGGCTCCCGATTCTCCCTTCAGAAGGCCCTGCCAGCTCTCCTGCGAGCCGATGCCCAGGGCAGTAACCAGCCCCACGCCCGTGATGACGACGCGCCGTTTCACAATGCGGCTACTTTCGCTAGTTGACGTGGGACTCGATATATTCAATGGCATTCTGCACTGTCTTTATCTTCTCGGCATCCTCATCGGGAATCTCGATACCGAAGGCTTCCTCGAACGCCATCACCAGCTCAATCGTGTCAAGAGAATCCGCCCCAAGATCGTCGACGAACGAAGCACTCCCAGTAACCTCACCTTCGTTCACACCCAACTGGTCAACGATGATCGATTTGACCTTTTCTTCTACAGAAGACGCCATGCCAATTCCTCCTATTGCAGATGTGCAGTTCGGCAACCTCATAGGCCGCCGCAGAAAGGCTCACATTGTAGCACCCGATAAAAGAGAAGCAAGCGCTTCTATGCCCCGGATGCCGTCCACGTTGTAAGTCTGCGCCTCGGGAGCAATTTTCTTCACGAGGCCGGTCAAGACCCTTCCAGGGCCTACCTCCACGAATCTGTTCACTCCTTGGCGAAAGAGGTACTGCATACTCTCCACCCAGCGCACAGGCGCGCAGACCTGACGGATGAGCGCGTCTCGCGCCGAATCCCCGTCTCGTACTTCGGCGGCATCGACGTTGCTGATCAAAGGCACGCTGAGATCGTGGAACTTCAATGCCTGGAGATCCACGGCCAAGCGGTCACGAGCAGGAGCCATGAGAGCACAGTGGAATGGTGCGCTCACGGCAAGGAGCAGGCATCGCTTCGCCCCTTTCTCCTTCGCTTTCTCGCAGGCCTTCCGGACCGCCGGAGCTTCCCCGGCGATCACGATCTGCTCCGGTGAATTGAAGTTCGCCGGAGAAACAACTCCCTCGCTGGAGGACTCGTTACACGCTTCAGCCACTCGGGCAGGGTCCAATCCCAGGATCGCGGCCATGGCGCCCTTGTCGACCGGAACTGCCTCCTGCATGTATCTCCCGCGCTTTCGAACGATCTGGACCGCTTCGCCAAGCGACAGCGCGCCGGCGCATACCAGCGCCGTGTACTCTCCCAAGCTGTGTCCGGCCACGAAATCGGGGCGGTGGCCCCGCTCCTGCAGGATACGCAAGATGGCTACACTCACGGTTAGAATCGCCGGCTGCGTATTATGAGTGAGCTTCAGCTTCTCTTCCGGCCCCTCGAAGCAGAGTTCGCTGAGAGGGAAGCCCAGAGCCTGGTTCGCTTCTACAAAAGCTTCGCGAGCAGTGGAGAAAGCATCATGTGTCTCTTTCCCCATGCCCGCATACTGCGACCCCTGTCCTGGAAAGACAAACGCAGTCTTGCCCGCCATCTGCTAGACCGATGCAATCCCTTTCGCGTAATCGCCCAACTGGTTCAACTCAAATTCGAGCTTTGCATTGACCTGATTCTCAACGAATTCCCTGGCGACTCGTATCGCATTTTTGATCGCATTGCTGCTGGACCTGCCATGGCAGATGATGGTGACACCGCGAAGCCCGAGCAGGGGCACCCCTCCATACTCGGAGTAGTCCAGACGCTTTTTCAGCCGTTTGAAGGATTGCTGGCTGAGCAGCGCACCGAGCTTAGCCTGGAGATTGCTGGACAGTTCATCCTTCAGGAGTTTCAACACCGCCTCAATGAGCCCTTCGCTTGTTTTCAGCGCAACATTGCCGGTGAATCCATCGCAGACAATCACGTCCGCACGCCCGTTATAGACGTCCCGGCCCTCGACATTCCCGATGAAGTTAAGATTGATCTTTTTGAGCGTCTTATGGACTTCCTTCGTGAGTTCGTTGCCTTTTGATTCCTCTTCGCCAACCGACATCAAACCGACGCGCGGCGAGTGAATGCCGATGATGATCCTGCAAAAGAGAGTCCCCATAACCGCAAACTGAACCAGATGATGTGGCTTGCAGGCCACATTCGCGCCTACGTCCAGAAGCACCGCATGTCCGGTGAGCGTCGGCAAAATAGCTGCGAGCGCGGGACGGTCGACTCCTGGGACAACTCCTAATACCGTTTTGGCGATCGCCAGGACGGCTCCAGTGTTGCCGGCACTTACCAGGCCGCCTGCTAGTCCCGCACGGACCAATTCCGCAGCCACACGGATGGAAGAATCCCTCTTTTTTCTCAGTGCCACGACGGGCCTCTCGTCCATCTCAACGACTTGCGTCGCGTTCCGAATCTCGATTGCCAGCCCGTCACCGCCGGCTTGCTTGAGGAGGGGAGCCAGAACCGCTTCTTTGCCAACCAACAAAACGCGCACTTCGAAAGCCCTGGCAGCCTCGATGGCTCCTTCCACTTCGCTTTGGGGAGAGTTGTCGCTCCCCATTCCATCCACGGCAATCTTAATCATGTAGGCAATGATCTTGCTATATGATGAGGATTTGCAGCAGCGTCCGGCTAGATCTCTTCTTCTCCCTCGATCACCTGCCGGCCCTTGTAATAGCCGCACTTCGGGCAGGCCTGATGAGGAGGCTTCGGCTCCAGACACTGCGGGCATATTCCCGGAGTGACTGGCTGTAGAAAGTCATGCGCGCGTCTCTTGCCGCGGCGCGCCTTGGAGTGTCTCCTTTTCGGATTCGGCATGATTTTTTATATCTCCATCTCGGTGATCCGCGGTGGGATTGGATCGGACCCGCCGTGGGACGACCTAGGATTTGTTCATCTTCTTTCGAAATTCCAGCAGTGCGGACAATCGGAAATCCGTGTCCTCTTTCTTGCAGGGACAGGCGCCATCGTTTAGATCGGCCCCGCACACATAGCACAGCCCTTTGCATTCCTCGCGACAAACGAACTTCATCGGCATGGCAAGCTCGATCTGCTCCAGCACCATGAGATCGACGTCAAGGCGGATCCCATCATAGTACCCGACTTCCATGTCCTCGTACTTCAACTCAATCTCGTCATCCTTATTCGTCCAGTCGGGTTGGGGAAGATAGCAAAGATCAAAGCTGGTCGAAAAGGGACGTGAAAACTCCTTCACGCACCGAGAGCATTTGAAGCGAATGGCGGTCTCGACCGTTCCACCTATGCGAAGGTCTCGGTCCTTATGAGTAAGGACAAAATCCGTGCAAACCGGCTCACTTAGGACTGCATCCTCATGCAGGAACTGAATTTCCCCGACTGGGTACACGTGATGAACGTGAAGGGGCTCTTGCTTGAGGTCTTCGATTTCAATGAACACGGATCTCACTCCTGGTGCGGGAGAAGGTGCAAATTATAATAGCCCTGACCCCTTTGTCAAGAATGAAGCCCCGAAATTACAAGGATTTACAGCATTCTGTACGGGAGAACAGGGAGCAGAAGCGCACTCGGACTTTCGGCTAGGTTCAGGGACGCGCCGCGCTAGGTTCGAGCCGTCCCGCGGGACTCGACAGAAGCTTGCTCAACTCCTGGATCACCTGCGACTGGAGCATGCTGCCTGACGTCTGACTTTGAGCATCCCGCAGGACCTTCAAAGCTTGGTCTCGCTTTCCCTCTGCTACGAGGACACGCGAAAGTTCTATGCTTAGGTCTTCCTTGGACAGCTCGCATTGCGGATCTCGAATCATTCCCTCCAGGAGTTCCTGCGCCCCCCTGTAATTTCCCGTATCCACGTGATGCTTCGCGAGGACTTTTCTTGCGAGGTAGGCAACCGTCCTGTCCTTGGAGTTGTTGCTCACAGATTCCAGAGACTGCAATGCTTCCTTGGTCTGTCCCTGACGAAGCTGAACTAATCCAAGATAATAACGAGCGATGACCGCAACTTTCGAGTAGCCGGATCTTGAGATTATCAACTGAAACTCCCTGGATGCTGCCTGGTACTTGGCAGCCTCATTTCTAAAGATAGGGAATGCACCTTTTCCATAAGGATCATCGAGCGCATTGGTATCAATCTCGGCGTGGTAGAACTCAATACCCCTGGCGAGTTGCTGTTGTGCCTGCGCTTCCCTGCTGTCCAAATACTGCAGCAGGAAATATATCCCGAGTCCGATCAGGACCACGCTGGCGGCCAGGATTCCAATGGTCTTGCCCTGTTCCCGGAACAGGTCGATAATCTGTATCATCGCCTGATGGACAGGGTCCTCGGCGAGTATTTCCTTTCTGGTAAGCTTAGTAGTTCCCACAGCTTATCTTCCTCTCTGGCTGTCTAGTGGGTATAAACTCATAAAATTAGCATACCGTTGCCTCTCGCGCAATCCTCTTGGTCGCAGAAAAAGGATACCTAGTGCGGCTAATTAATGACCTGCGCGGGAACGCTGGCCAGTTGCGAATAATCCTCTGTAAAGAAAAGCTCAAAGCCAAGCAATCCGTAATCCGAGGTGACCTCTATGTGCCCGCTTGCTAGGGGAAGCGGTTGCGTGAAGAAACCGGCGCCAACGACCGGGTGACTTAGGATCTTCGCAACCTTCTCGTAAGGACCCAAGCCAAAGTCCTGCTCCGCGACTTTGTTTCCCGTGCCATCGAAGACGCTCATCTTAAAGGTGATGCCGACCCCGTACGGATTCAGAATCGCAATGCCGGTGTGGAGTTAATCTTGGAGCTGATGACAGGACCGGTTCCGGAAACAGACATGACATTCGCTAAGCCGTCAGGAATGCCGTTCGGCGCCGTGGCACGAAGGAGCGAAGCGAAAACCCTGCTGTTCGATACCGAGCCCACGGTGATCGCATCCGGAGCCAACCCGGGATTGTCCAGGGTCAAGGTCTCAGGGCCATTATTGCCGGCGGCGGCGACCACCACTACGCCGGCCGCAATTGCCTCGTTGATGGCAATAATCTCCGGATCCCTGGACGGCGGGGCGTAGCTCAATGATCCGAGGCTGAGATTCAGGACATCCATTCCGTCCGCAACTGCATCCTCCAAGGCAGCAATCACGGCTGTGCTGTTGGTCTTATCGTTGATCCCGGGTGTGCCAAAGACCTTGTAGTTCCCCAAGAAGGCCCCCGGTGCCATCCCCGCGATCGTAGCAAGCGGCGCCGTCACTCTCTTTCCCGCCGCGCAGCCTGCGACAAAGCTTCCGTGACCCATCTCGTCTACCGCCGTATTCACAGACTGTGGTTGACTCAGAAGGTCGACGTAGTTGCGCGCAACAATGACCTTATTATTCGTATATGCTTTCTCGCCTTTAGGGTAGCTGGAAGGGGGGACGAGCGAATCGTCAGTGAACATCGGATTGTCGATGTCAATTCCAGTGTCAATAATTCCTATCTTGATTCCCTTACCTGCCTTGTCGCTGCCACCGGCCTTGTCCCAGAGAGCTTGCGCGTTCTGAAGGGTCGCGGCAGTGTCAAGATTCATGGACTGCTCGCGCGAAAAGTAAACCTGTTTCACGCCCGGCAAATGACGAATGGCGTTGTACTGACCAATCGGCACTCGAGCGAAAATCGCGTTCATCACCAGATTCACCGACGCCTGCACTCGCACTCCCGTAAGAGCTGAGAGTCTCTCCATCATGACCTTTTGAGCGCCTACCACCTGAGCACGGTACTGGACGGCAGAAGACGACTGGAGATCCATCCGCGAGGCCCCAGAACCGCCGCCTCCGCCGGTGGAGAGATTCCTTGGCGCCGATGACCCCATGGCTTCGACGACTGAGGGGTCGGCCAATTGAATGATAAGCTGCAGTTCCCCAGTGCCGGGTATTGCCATCTGTTCAAGCAAACGGGAAGGAGCCGGGCCGAGGTCGGGTTCTGGCTGCGCGGGTCCTGAATGAGCAGGTCCGAGTGCGCAGAAAAGCAATACAAGCAAAGTAGCAGAAGCTCTTAGGCAGCCACGTGTGTAAACTCTCTTCATTCTACAGTTCCTCGCAAATGAATCCCCAGAACGAGACCCTGCCCACAGGCCCGGCCGAAATCCTACTACCCGCTCTGGCATTTCACAAAACCGAAAGAACCACTCGCGTATTGCCTGCTATAGGGGATAAAGCACCATGATACCGTCGGCAGCCACTCTGTCTTGGCCTGGATCGGCAAAGTGACCCGTAAGCGAGCCCACAAATAACGGTCTACTCCTGCCGTCAGGCTAGGCTCCTGGGCTCCATCAGTAGAAATCGGCCGGGAACGCCTATAACTTGACCAAGAAAATAAAATGCGGAGAATCGCCAGATTTGTTCCTGCGAGGCACGTGATACAATGCCGTTTTGAGAGCGGATGTAGTTCTGATCATCCAACGGATGCCTTGAATTCATTCCCCACTGGAAGCGCGAGACATCTGATTTTTGACATACCTGACCTGGGGAGTAGTTATGCCGCATGCCTTGATCGTCGGAAGTGGATCTCAGATACCACCCAACAAAGTCACCAACGAGATGCTGTCCAGGATCATGGATACAAGCGACGAGTGGATTCGGGAGCGCAGCGGCGTCGAAACCCGCTACTATGTTGACGAAGGCACTTCCACCTCAGACTTGGGTCTGGCCGCGGCACAGCAAGCCCTCGAAATGGCCGGCATCAGCAAAGATGAACTCGACATGATCGTCTTCGCCACGATGACTCCCGACCACTATTTCCCCGGCAGCGGCGGGCTCCTTCAATCCAAGCTGGGGATTCGCGGCATCCCCTGTCTGGATATCAGGCAACAGTGTGCCGGCTTTCTTTACGGCCTGCAGCTGACGGACGCCTATATTCGCGCGGGCATTGCGAAGACAATACTGCTGGTCGGCGCCGAGACTCACACCGGATTCATGCCCTGGACCCTGTCGAACTACAGATACCTCTACGGGAAGACCGATGTTCCACCTACTCCCGAGGAGTTCGAGTGGAACACCAGATTCCGCCACTTGACGGTGCTGTTCGGCGACGGCGGCGCCGCAGTCGTTGTCAAAGCCTCCGAAAATGGGAACCACGGAGTCATCGACGCACTAATGCATACCGATGGGAAGGATTACGACAGGCTCTATGTGCCGGGCACCGGGTTTAAACACAGGCCGTATATCGATCCCGACCAAATCAAGAGGGGCGACCACATTCCAGTCATGGACGGCCGATTCGTGTTCAAGGCGGCAACGACCCAGATGGCTGAAGTGACCATGGAGATTCTCCGGAGAAACAACCTCAAGGTTGAGGACCTATCCATGGTGTTGATGCATCAGGCAAACATGCGCATCAACGAGCGCGTCCAGAAAGTCCTGGGAATTCCCGATGAGAAAGTCGTCCACAACATTCAAAAATACGGGAACACCACATCTGCAACCATTCCACTGCTCTGGGACGAATGCATCCGCTCCGGCCGCATACGCCCCGGAGATCTCGTGCTCATGGTTGCCTTCGGGGCTGGCATGAACTGGGGAGCCATTTTGCTCCGGGTCTGACCCCCACGAGCACCAGAGAGATCACGGAGAACTCATGATCGATCTCACCGTTAGCGAGGATCGTCTCGGACGCGTCATCCGGCGCGTGCGAGAGAGAGGAATCGTCATCCCCACCTTCGCGCAGATGAAAGATCCCAGGCTCGTCCCTTCAAACGTCAAGGAAGCTCTCGCGAGGACAGGACTCTGGGATCTTACTCCGCTCAATCTCTTTCGCATTACGTGGAAGAACGAGCAGGCCCCTCGAGGCGGCGGATTCGGCGGCAACAATTACATCGAGTTCCCGAGCAGCCTGACAGGAGTAGAGGCCCGCATCCTGGCCCTGATTGGAAAATGGTTTCCCACCGGCGCCCACAAGGTCGGCGCAGCCTTCGGCTGTCTTGTGCCACGTCTTGTGACAGGCCAGTTCGATCCCTCCACACAGAAGGCGGTTTGGCCCTCAACCGGCAACTTCTGCCGGGGCGGAGCCTATGACTCTGCCTTGCTAGGATGTGAGTCGATCGCCATCCTACCTGCCGGCATGAGCCGCGAGCGCTTTGAATGGCTCTCCAGAATCGCAGGTGAAGTGATTAAAACGCCCGGCAGCGAATCCAACGTCAAGGAGATCTTCGACAAGTGCTGGGAACTGCGCAAGTCTGGACAGGACCTGATGGTTTTCAATCAGTTCGAAGAGTTCGGCAACTACCTCTGGCACTACGAAGTCACCGGGCATGCGATGGAGGAGGTGTTGGCATGCGAGCTTGGCCGGGAGGGCGTCTATCGCGGCCTAGTGTTGGCGACCGGTTCCGCCGGCACGATCGCGTGCGGCGACTACCTCAAGCAGCTCTTTCCCTCCAGCAAGATTGCCGCTGCAGAAGCGCTGCAGTGTCCTACTCTGCTCGAGAGTGGCTTTGGAGCCCACCGCATCGAGGGAATCGGCGACAAGCATATTCCCTGGATTCACAACGTCAAGAACACCGACATGGCGATTGGCGTTGATGACGCCGCTGTGGTGAATCTGGCGCGCCTTTTCAACGAGCCCGCCGGCCGCGCGTACCTGGCCCGAAAACGCGTCCCTGAAGCGCTCGTTTCGCAGCTGGATTTGCTGGGCTTCTCGGGAATTGCCAACCTGATCGCTTCCATCAAGTTCGCCAGATACTTCGAATTGGGAAGCAAGGATGTAGTGCTGACGGTCTTGACCGACTCCATGGAACTGTACGGAAGCCGACTCAATGAAATGCGGGCCGAGGGGGGCGAGTACAATGAAATGGAAGCTGCTGCCCATTTCTCCCGCCATCTGCAGGGAGTCACTACGGATCACCTGCAGGAACTGACTCACGTCAACCGGCGTCGCATCCACAATCTCAAGTACTTCACTTGGGTTGAGCAGCAGGGCCGGACTGTGGCGGAGATTCAAGCCCAATGGCTCAATCTATGCTACTGGACCGATGTTCAGAAACAAGCGGCAGAAATCGACACCCTCATCGAGCAATTCAACGCCCGTGCAGGAGTCGATAAGTCAGGCGGTTGGGCTTAAAGGCCCGCGCAAAAACAAACTGGCATTTTGGCGCGGGCCCTAAGCAGCAATCCTTGTCTTTTGCGGCCTTTATGAGGCTTTGCGGTTTGCCCTCAGAAGCTAATCGCGAAAACCTCAAAGACCTCAAAGTTATCCAAGAGTGCGCATGGCCATTGCCTTATTCCCGTAACTGCGCAGAATGTGACGCCTACGCTTTGGGCGCCGCTTGATGCTCGATCGTCCGGATTTTTCTCTTGATGTCGTGAATCTGACGGCGCAACTCGTGAAGCTTCTGGTGATCATGCTTCTCAATCAACTTGCCGCGTTCCACCTTCAACTCGTGGATCTTGTGTTTCAGCTCCCCCTTCGTGAGTACGATGTCTTTGGCAAAATGCGTATGCGGTTTCTCAATTCCCAGGATTACAGCAAGCTCATCCATGAGCTGAGGCTTATTCTTGCCGTGAACGCCCTTGATCTCCGGATGCTTCAAGGCCTCTTCGCGAAGTTTTACGATGGTCATTTTCTCGAGATCTTTCCAATCCATATTTCATCCTCCAATCTGAAGCGCAACCAAACGGGAGCCTTTAAGTAGTGAATAGGATGCCGGGAGACACCACACGGTTACGGAGTTCACGGCAATAATAAAGAAAAATGCACGGGCGACGATTAATCTGAGCCCTCCTGTCGCCAATGAACCTTGCCGGTGATTTTAGACCCGACCGCTGCTGGGACGCAAGCGGAGGCAGCGTCTCAGAGTCCAGGACCAGTTTAGATGAAACTCCATGCCGGGTAAGGGAGTATTACTTGACGTAAGCCTTTGATCAAGGAAGGACTCAAAATGGACACCCAAAGCAGACCGGTGGATCCGGAGCGGCAGCAGGTCAGAGTCCCATCGAACACAGAGTTGGAACTTCGGAAGGCAGACCGCGTCGGAATATTCATCACATCCCTTCCCAAGTGGGCGGCCATCGCGATCATCGCGTGGCAGGCCGGGATCTCCATTGAGGCGCTGGCTAGCAGAAGCGCATTGCCGTCCTTGCTCATCACGCGATTTGGCCGCCAGGCAAGCTACTGGGAAGTAGTCTGCTGGGCAGCCGGGATTTTAGGGATTTTCTTTGGGTTGTACAGCCGGCGTTTGCTTCGGCGGCAGTCAGCCCTGGACACGGCTCGCCTTGGTGCCATCGAGCGACGGTTGAATCTGATCCCGGACTCTCCGTCAATGAGGCCGGCGGAAAAGAGCTGAGGGGGGTTTCGTGCCATTCCTTTATTTGCCCGACGCAGTCAGCCTCGCACTTTTGATTATCGCGCTCAACCTGCTGCGGCGCTCTGCCATAGCGCATTGCCAGCAGGAACTACATCGGCTCCGACTGGATGTTCTCCTCTGTTGGACTGATAAAGAACTTCCGACGGCCCACCAAGCCTACGGCAATCTGCGAAGCCAGATGAGCTCGGCCTCGGAGCTATTAGCGGGAGTCTCTCCAGCCAGGCTCTTCTTTGTTCGAGGCCGATGCCAAAAAACTGCCACAAACGCTTGTCAGCAGCTCCTTCCAGACTGGTCCAAGGGGCTGGAACCCAGTCTTCAGACCCTCGATGACCGGAAGGCGCGAGAAAAGCTCAGGAGGATTCAGCTCGAGTTCGATATCAGCTTCGGGATGTTTTTCCTGCTTGGGTCCATCTCCGGCTGGATGGTGACAGGCGCCATCTTGTTCAAACTGATGCGGAGGATGCTGTCTCAGCGGCCGGCAAATCGAACTGACTGGGCCTTTGACCTGATGGAAAGGATATTCTCACGCCTGGGCCGTCGCGCGCTGAGGCTTGCCCTCGTGAGTCAGCCTTCTGCACGATATCCGGTGTGAAAGGTCAGAGAGGGCGGAGCCGATCTGCGTAAGTCTCGGCCTTCAGACGGCGCACGCAACGTGACCCTGCCGCCAGAATGGGAAGTGTCTCCGTGCGTCACGTATGTGGATTGGCGGAGATACTTTGTGGATCTTCCTGTCTTTACGTCTTAGCGGTGGCTCTTAAAATCTCACCGCAAAGACTCAAAGAACCACCAGAGTTTCCACTCGAGACGAACGCATTACCATTTTCCTATTTCTTGAGCAGATTAAGGAACTGTTCGCGGAATTTTGCGAGTTTCGGCGCAATCACAGCGCGGCAATACGGCTGCTGCCCGTTCAGCTCGAAGTATCTCTGGTGATAGTTCTCCGCCTTGTAAAAGGCTGTGAAGGCCGCAAGTTCAGTCGCGATCGGAGCGTTCCAAATGCCGGCTGCCTGGATGTCCTTGATTGCCTGTTCGCCGATGGCTTTCTGTTGCTCGTTGCGGAAGAAAATCACGGAGCGATACTGCGTGCCGACGTCTGCCCCCTGGCGATTGAGGGTGGTCGGATCATGGACGGTGAAAAAGACCTTGAGCAGTTCTTTCAAGGATATGACTTTGGGGTCGAAGGTAATCTGAGCCACCTCTGCGTGACCCGTCTCTCCGGTGCAGACCTGCTCGTAGGTTGGATTGGCTACGTGACCACCGGAATATCCCGATTCCACCTTCTCCACACCTTTCAGTTCGTTGAAGATCGCTTCGCTGCACCAGAAGCAGCCCCCGCCCAGCGTCACCATCTCCTTGTCTTTGGCAGGACGATCATCGCGATTCTTAGCGCGATCCATTGCTGCCGCACCCCTGGAAATCGCCGACAGCCAAAGACCACCCAAAAGTAGACATTGCATTAACTGTTTTTCGATCATGTTTAACTATACCTGCTGCTGGCACACAATAACAGGCGGTGGAAACGGAGAAGATAGGGTCTCCATTTCCTTGCATCTTGTCCGCGAATTCAGGGAAAATGCGCACCCACCTGGCAAACGGCATTCCGTAGTCGATCCCATTCCGAATGATGATCAGGTCTGTTTGCGGTGAAACTCATAAATACTGGCCTTCGCGGCCCTCGCTGTTTGATTTTCTCATTCCGGCTCCTTCGGGTTATCCTAGTTGCGGCGCGGGAAATGCGGCGTGGAGGGACTTAGGAGATGCTGCTGAAGTCACTGGCGAAAGTTCGGAATATTGGGATCATTGCGCATATCGATGCGGGCAAAACGACGGTCACCGAGCGATTCCTCTATTATGCCCAGCTGACGCACAGGATTGGCGAGGTCCACGACGGTGACACCGTCATGGACTTCCGGGATGACGAGCGCGAGCGAGGCATCACGATTTCCGCGGCAGGCACGACCCTCCTCTGGAACGATCACCAGATCAACCTTATCGACACACCAGGTCACATCGACTTCACAGCAGAGGTCGAGCGCAGCCTTCGAGTCCTCGACGGCGCCGTGGTCATCTTCTCGGGGGTCGAGGGGGTCCAGCCGCAGAGCGAGACGGTCTGGCACCAGGCGGACCGCTATGGTGTCCCGCGGCTCGCCTTCATCAACAAGCTGGATCGAGGGGGCGCCGATCACGAGCGCGTGCTCGCAGAGGTCGAAAGGCGGCTCGGCACGCGGGCTGCCTTCATCAACCTCCCGCACGGCCTTGAAGACCGGCTGGACGGCGTGATCGATCTTCTGGATCTGCAGTGGCTAGTTTTCGATCCCGCCAGCAGGGGACGCGATCTCGAGGTGCGCGAAATCCCCGTCGAGGCCGTTGCGGCTTCACGCGCTGCGCGTGACCGGCTTATCCAGCGAACCGCGGAATCGATCGAATGGCTGGCCGATCTCTATCTCGGCGAGCAGCCGATCGCGACGGTCATGCTGAAACGGGCAATCCGGGAGGCAACCTTGTCGGGCAGACTGGTTCCGGTGCTGTGCGGGGCGGCTCTGCGCGATCTTGGCATTCGGCCGATTCTCGATGCGGTATGCGATTTCCTGCCTGCTCCGCTCGATCGTCCTCCGGCTCGCGGCCACGTGCCGTCAACAGGCCGGGCCGCGGAGCGCCCCGCCAGCCTATCAGGCCCGTTTTCGGGGCTTGTTTTCAAAGTCGTCGCCACGCCAAGCACCGACATATTCTGGTTGCGGATCTACTCGGGTTCACTGAGCGACGAAGAGCGCTGTCTTCACCCGCGCACGGGAGACGTGATCCGCCTGAAACGGTTTCTCCGCCTCCACGCAGACCGCACCGAACCCGTCGAGCTGGCGCAGTGTGGCGATATTGTCGCGGTGCCCGGGCTCAAGAACGTTGCGACCGGCGACACGCTGTGCGCTCCTGCACACCCGATCACGTTCGAGCCGATACATTTCCCGCAGCCCGTTGTCTCGGTTGCCGTCGAGGCGCAGACCTCGGCCGAGCGTGAGCGTCTGCTCGATGTGGTTGCGCGCCTCGTGCGGGAAGACCCGACCTTCACCTATCACACGGATGAAGAGACGGGGCAGTTGATCTTGTCGGGAATGGGGGAGCTTCATCTGGAGATCCTGCAGAACCGGATGCGGCGTCAATTCAACGTTGCCGCTCGCTTCGGCAGGCCACGCGTGACCTACCGCGAGACGGTTTCCGGTCCCGCGACCGGCACGGGCGAGTTTGACAAGCGCATTGGCGACACGCGGATCGCGGGCCGTGCCATCATCGAGGTGGCACCTCGGGCGCGCCCGGCGGGCGAACGCGGCTGGCCGCCGGTCGAGATCGATTTGGCCAGCACGGCACGTACGCTCTCGCCCGCGCTGCAACGGGAGGCAAAGGAAGTTCTCGCAAGCGTCTGCACAGCGGGTGGCGCCAACGGCTACCCCATCGTAGATGTTCGGATACGCGTGCGCGCCATCAATCTTAATGACTCGCCCGACCTGCGGATTCCCCTGCGCGCATCCCTGACCCTGGCGTTGCGCCACGCGTTCGCTTCGGCAGGCACGAAGTTGCTCGAGCCAGTAATGAGCCTCGAGGTGCGTGTTCCCGAGGGATGGCTCGGGGTCGCCGTGAGGGATCTGGGAGCGCGCCGTGCCGAGATTCGCGAGACAGGTATCTCCGGTGTGGTATCAATTGTCCGGGCTCTGGTTCCGCTTGCCGCGATGTTCGGATACTCTACCGACCTGCGCTCCCTGACCCAGGGACAGGGCAGCTTCTCGATGGAACCGTTCGATTACCAGCCTGTAACGGGGGAGAATGCCCGCCGCGAGGATTCCCCCCTTTGAAGACCGCCAAATTGCACTTTTGCCGTAACGCAAGTCCCGCCTTTGTCGCGGAGTTCATGGTGCCTTGGTGGTGTCGCTGATTAATGCCACCAGCAAGACGCCAAGCACAGCAAGGACACAAAGCCGTCAGGTGTTGATTCCCTCAGTAAATCCAATCCTTCTTCCCGTCCGTCTCACTCTTGAGGACATGCTCGGCCATGGCACGGATGAGTTCGTCACCCTTGAACGGGCTCCAGCCGTGCCCGGCGCGGTCGCCGTACTTGAACTCGCCGCCGTATGGAGGGTTCGTCATCCTTTCGAGCGATTCCTGGAGCAGATAGCAAGCCTCGTTGAGGTAGTAGTTGTCCATCCGGCCAACATAGACGTGGATCTTGCCCGCCAGCTTGGGGCCTATGGCTGCCCAGTTCTTCTCCAGATAACGACGGATGTCGTAACGCTCGCCGGCCCATTGAACGACATCCTTGTTGATCTGTCCGGTGATCGGGTCCCAGAGCGGCTTCGGGTAGCCGTCCTCGGCGACGGGTGCGAAGACGGCATTCCAGATGGCCCACTGCCCGCCCGAGCGGAATCGGTCACCGATCGCCTCCTCATACAAGTTCTCCTGCTCCTGGGTGTAGATTATGTTGTCGCTTGTGTCCCGCTCGCCGCCGCGCGGCACGCGCGTCCACTCGTACTCGAAGTAGTAGGCGTTCTTGTCGTCGTAGAGGTTGAGGATCTGGTATTTGCGGAAATCGACCGGATCCGGACAGAATGACCAAGTCCCGCCGAAGAAATCAGGATAGTAAACCTGCATGGCCAGGGAGATCCAGCCGCCGGTCGATCCCCCCGAAAGCACGCGAGCCCAGGGTTGGCCAATAGCCCGGAAATTCTTTTCGATAAACGGGATGAGCTCTGTGACAATCGCGTCCCCGTACGGTCCGACGTTCTCTGAGTTCACGCCGTAAGAATCGTCGTAATACGGGCAGGCGTGCTCAATCGTTATCTGGATGAAACGAGGCAGACCGTCCGCGTTCCACGCTTTGTAGGCGGTGCTGTTCGGGTTCTCACTAAAGCGACCGGCGTTCCCGCGCGGAAAATGCCCCTGATTGTAGTACACCGGGTAGCGAACGTCCGGATGCTCGTCATAGCCTTTGGGGAGCAGGATGTTCGCGCCGATGTACATCGGCCGGCCCCAGAACTCGGTCAACAACTTGCTCTGGATCTTGATGTGTCTGACATGCTGCGTGTCCTGATAAGGTGGGATTGGCGGGATGACATGGTTCAGGAGGATCGGCGTGGGCTCGATCACCCCGGCCACGATCTGGACTTTGACCGGGTCGCTGTAAAGGTTTCCGGGCGAGCGGCGCCAGTTCTGGCCTTCGCCTTGGTCCATGTGGAGCTTGACGACCTTGCCGTCCGAGCGCTTGAAGGTAGTATAGACGTTCAGCCAGGCTTGGACGAAGTACTCCCCCTCGGAGACGTCGCGCAGGCTCCGCACGGGATAGCCGAAGGCTGCTTCATCTATGTAAGCTTGGTCACCCGGCTTTAAGTCGTTGACGTTCATCCCAAAAACAGGCGTCCCGTTCATGCCCGGGTTGAACCTTTCGGTCTTCGAAAGAAGTAGCAGGATACGCCCCGAGATCGGCTCGCTGCGCGTCGTAGGATCTACGGAAACGGCGAGCCGGACCGGGCCCGTTAGCCTCTCGGAACGGACCGCAGCGATCGTCGCGAATGCCAGTAGCGGGAGGAGAACAAAAAGGAATACGTTGTTTTTGGTTGATCTCTTAATGAACGTCATGCGATCCCTCCGATGCTGGTGCTGTTTTCAGCAAATCTAATTATTGGCAGGGACAGTGTACACTGAATCTCTGGCTCTTCTCTGTTGCTTTGCGGTGTTGCGTTGCCGACACAAGTTTATCTTGGAGCTACTCGTTGATGGGCACACTCACTTACAAGACCAATGCGGATGAGGTCGTGCAGAGACTCCGCTGTTTGTACGGCAGAACGGCCCAAGATCAGATCTTTGCCTCGTTCGAAATTCCGAGCGCTGCACTCTGCAGATTTCGGCAGGATTATCCCGACTCCTTCTGCGATTACCCGGATCCCCGCGTACGCATACTTTTCTGGGATGATCTGCTCAGAGAGCGCAGTTCCCTCGATGACGATTCCCTCCCTAGCGCCTATCTCAGTGAGTTCGATCAGGGCCTGTACGGGGGATTAGTGGGCGGAGAGGTCCGGTTTATGGCGCATCCTGAGAACGGGTGGATCTCTTCGATGGTTCCACCCTTGCTGCGAGACTGGTCCGAGTTGGACTCGCTCGCGTTTGAAGAATCAACGCCGTGGTGGAAGCTATACCTACAGCAACTCGAAATCTTCGCGGAAGGTGCAACGCCGAAATTCGGCATCAGCCACTTTATCCTTATCAACGGCCTTAATTTCGCATTTGAACTCGTCGGAGCCTCCAAAACCTATCTCAGCCTTTTCGAAAACCCCGAGGCTCTACGGAAAACCATCGACCTTGCCTTTCACCTGAACGTGACCGTTCAGGAGGCTTTCTTCGAAAAAACGCCGTGCTATCAGGGCGGCACCTGCAGCAACATGGTCCAGTGGATTCCAGGTCGAATCGTCTCAGAAAGTGTTGATCCTTTTCATATGACCTCCGTTGATTGCTTCGAGCAGTGGGGGCGAAGTCCGGTTCAGCGCATGTTCGATCACTTTGACGGCGGCGTCCTGCACCTGCACGGCAACGGCCGCCACTTGCTGGAGGCCGTCTGTTCGATTCAAGGGCTGAAGGCTGTTCAGCTGGGAGATGACAGGGGCTTTCTCCCTGCGATTGAAGTCTTGCCGGAACTGCGAGCCCACGCAGAAAATCTGCCGCTGGTTGTGCATGTGGAATACACGGTGTTCCTGGAAAAGCTGAACAAACACAAACTCCCAGGTGGGATCTTCTACAAAGTTCAGAATGCTCCGGATCCCGATTCTGTGAACCGCTTGATGGACACGATACGAAGCTACCGGATTTAGCGCGAATCCTCACAAGCGTGGCAGCTATGAATCGTTCGTCATGTGATTTCGCACAGCCGGCGGAAGGTCTCGATCCCGGGCGCGGTGGATAGGTGCGCCGCCAGGCTTGGGTTGTCCCAGCGGAAGAATGGGTTTGTGGCGCACTCCTCATCGAGCGTGAGCGGGACCGTTGGCTCTCCAGACGGCGCTGCGGCCTCGAGCGCCCTCAAGCGCTGCACGAGGCGCACGTTGGCCGGCTCAATACCAGCAGCTTCGCGCACATACTGCAACGTGTACTCGTGGGCACACCAGATCCGCGTGCGCGCAGGCAACGCCCGGATCTTTTGCACCGATCGGAACATCACGTCAGGCGTCCCCTCAAACAGGTTCCCGACCGTACCGCCGAAGATGGTGTCGCCGGAAAACAGGTCGCCGGTGTCGCCCTCACTTGCTGGAAAAAAGTACGCCACGTGAGAGCGCGCGTGGCCCGGCACATCAAGCACGCGGGCTAATGCTCCGCAAACAGTGAACCCGTCTCCTTCGCTGAGGAAAGCCGTCTGGCCGGGGATGCGGCCGCGGTCTCCGGCGCCTCCGAAGATCGGGATTCCTGGGAAGCGCTCGATCAGTGCCGCGTTTCCGCCTACATGATCCCAATGGTGGTGAGTGTTGAGTATTGCAGCCAATCGGTGATTCGTGCGATGGAGATACTTGAGGACTGGGCCCGCGTCTCCCGGATCGACGACCGCCGCCGCGGGTGCCGTATCATCGAGAAGTACGAAGATATAGTTGTCAGAGAGTGCACGCAACGTCACGATCTGCATGTGGTCCTGCTTGTCTCAAGCGCGCTGGCCTGACCTCGGCGCCTGGCAAAAGGGTAAGTAGTGCGCGATATTGAGCCAGAACATAAAGAACGGCCGATTGCCGCAGGTGTCTCGGTCGATTTCAGGCTGAAGGCTTCGACCACGACATTTCAATTTCTTCCAAGCTCCTGCCTTTTGTCTCCGGCACCCAAAGCCAAACGAAAATCATGGAGACCACGCACATGGCGGCGTACCCCCAAAAGGTTCCTGCCAGGCTGATCTCCTTGAAAATCGGGAAAGTCTGGGAGACCAGGAAGCAGGCTCCCCATACAGCGCTGGTGGCGAGCGCCATCGCTCTTCCACGGGTGCGGGTGGGGTAGATCTCCGAGATCAGGACCCAGCCAACCACGCCCATCGAAAAAGCAAAGCTGGCCACGTAGGCCAACACAGCGATCAGTACTCCCAATCCTGACGCGTGAATGTGGAAAGCATAACCGACGAAGAAAAGTGAGAGTCCCATGCAGGTGACTCCGATGAGCAGCAGCAGCTTACGACCCAACTTGTCCACAAATGCCATCGACAAGAGCGTGAAGAAGAGGTTCGTCAGGCCTACCCACACCGTGTCGTTGAACGCGGCAGTCGCTCCGGAACCGGCTTGCTTGAACACTTCGGGCGCATAATACATGATCGCGTTGATGCCGGTGACTTGCGTGAGGATCATGAGCGTGATGCCCACGAACAACGCCTGCCGCAAGCCCGGCTTGAGCAAGTCGCTGATGGTCGCGCCTTCGTGCACGATGGCCTCGGTGATTTGCGCCATCTCCGCGTCGGCTTCCTGTTCGCCGGCTATGTGAGCCAGAATCACCCGAGCCTTATCCGGGAACCGTTGCTTGGTCAACCAGCGTGGACTTTCGGGTACTGGCAGAATCAGCAGCAGGAAAACCGCAGCCGGGAACACGCCTATGGCGAACATCCACCGCCACTTGGCAGCATCGGCTAAGGAAGTGTGCAGCACCAGGCTGTTAGTAAAGAAAGCGCCAAGGATACCGAGCACAATTGCGAGTTGCTGCAGCGCCACAAGCCTTCCTCGAATGCGCGGTGGCGATACTTCCGCGATGTAAAGCGGCGAATTGAGCGAAGCAATGCCGATGCCCAACCCGCCGACCAAACGCCCGCAGACCAGATCGGTGGCCGTCTTGGCCAGGCCGCACCAGACGGCTGAAACGGTAAAGAACATCGCTGACAAAAGCAGCACCTTTTTGCGGCCAAAGCGGTCGCTCAAAGCGCCGGCCATCAGCGCGCCAAAGAAGCAACCGACCAGCGCCGAACTGGCTACCCAGCCGGTCCCGCCGGGGGACAGTTTGAACTCCGCCTGAAAGAAGCCCACTGTCCCGGAGATCACTGCCGTGTCGAAGCCAAAGAGCAATCCGCCAATGGCCGCGACCAGGCAAATGACGAGGAGATAAAGAAGACGGCCCAGGATTCGGTCGGCGTGATTCGTCGTCATAGTTGCAGGTATTTCTATTCCCGTAGCGTTTGAGGCGCAAGCGGAAAGTCGGGCGCGGGCACGACCTCCGATGCGACTTTGGCAAAATATTTGGTCTACGGTGTTATTATGGACGCCGCATGTAGGGCGTGGTTGCCGATCCATGAATAAGAATCCGATCCTGGAAGAGGAAATAAGTAAAATGGAGCGGGAGTTGGCTCAGGCCCTAATGCGGCGCGACAGGGCGATGGTCGGCAGCATTTTGGCGGAGGACTATATCTTAACCACCTCCAGAGGAAACCTCGTCGACAAACCTCGGGCGATGGCAGACCTCGGGTCTCCCGATCTCGCCGTTGAATCGTGCGAGATTGACGATGTCAACGTGAGAGTCTACGGCGGCGCGGCGGTGGTAATCGGTCGCTCCAGTGTGACAGGTCAACTGGGAGATCAGGACCTCAGCGGGCGATTCAGATACACGAGGGTATATGCACGCCGACAGGGACGCTGGCAGATAGTCGCGGCGCATCTTTCCCGCTTCCTTTCCTGACGTGTGGGCAGTTCTAGTTCGTAGCGGCGCAAGCGCCAGCCCAAGGGTTCGAAACCGCGGATCCGGGAGAATATGCGCAACGGGCCGGTTGGACGCAATATGACCGGACTGGAGGTGAGAAATGAGCTGTACGGCAACAATTCGAAATGTCGGCGACGTTGCGATCGTCGACCTGAGCGGCAGGTTCACAATGGGCGACGCTTCGGGGCTCATACGCGGCACGGTCGCCGGTGCACTCCAATCGGGCACCCGGAACATTTTGTTGAATCTGAAGCAGGTCACGTACCTGGACAGCGCTGCCGGAATCGGCGAGCTGGTCAGCAGCTATATGAGTGCGGTCCGCGAAGGAGCGCGCTTGAAGCTGTTGCACGCCGATAAGAACATCGACCACGTCCTTCATATCACTCGATTGCACACCGTATTCGAGATATATGATGAGGAGGACGCTGCTATACGGAGTTTTCAGGAGTTGAGCACCCGCACATGACGCCCTCCGTCCATGGAGAACGTGGCTTCTGATAGGTCTGCCTCAAGCAGATGAGCCGGCAGGCTCTTTTGCTCCGGGACTTGGGTGGATTCGGTCAAGTCGGCAAAGAACTTCCTCGCAGAGAAACATTTGCTTGGAGCAACTTCAGCAACAGAAATCGCAATCGATCCATCAAGAATTCAAGGATTGAGTATTCGCCTTGTCGAGAGGTGAGGAATCACCATTCTGTCTTCGGATGAAAATCGTCCAAGGGACGCGTTATCGCAGGGTGGATGGCTGTAAGTAAGCTACCACCCGCAGAACAGGTGGCCTTAAGAAGCCTCCCTGAGGCAGGCATTGGCTTGGCCAAGCCCGGGGCGCTCTTCTCGGAGGCAGACCGTCAAATGCCGCTGGAATAGCAGAGCTTTTTCGTGTCTCACAACCAGAGGCGGTGGTTTACCTTAACAGAATTATTGATTTTAAGTGGTGCGCCTGGCGTGACTCGAACACGCGACCCACAGTTTAGGAAACTGTTTTTACGATATTCCGCCGTAACCTCCAGTAAACCATAAACGCACAATAAGCCTTTATTACAGAATGACATAGAGCAGCATAAAAGATTGCTGTTGTTTCTCTACGTATGCCCTCGTATAATTCACTTGCACTTACACAGCACTTACGGGAGGCAAAAGACCATGAAAGCGCTCATCTCAGAGAAGCTCATTTCGAAGCTGGAAGCTGCAGAAAAACCCTACGAAGTGCGCGACATTCGGCTACCTGGATTCCTTCTCCGTGTTCAACCCTGCCGATGGTATCACCTTGATGGATCTCCATGCCAAGCACGTAAGCAATGCACCCTTGACCATCGCCCACCCGTCGCGTCGATGAGTTATGTCGCTCAATATGGGCGCGGCAAAAGGATAACCATAGGGCCTACCACGAAGCTCAAGGCGGAGAAGGCACGTGAAGAAGCTGGGCTAAGGATTGCCGATGCGGTGCGCGGTCTCGACCCAATGGCGGAGCGCAGAAAAGCCCGCTCTCATACCTTTGAGCAGTTCATCGAGGAGGAATATAAGCCCTATCTGTTTACTCCGCACTTCCGGGAATCTCATGCCAAGGAAGCAATGCGCGTCGCAAGATCTTACTTCCCTGTTATCGGCGATAAGAAACTCTCCGAGATTGACGCCTGGATGATCGAGAAATACCGATCCGCACGGTTGAAGGCGGGTGTCTCTGCGCCGACTACAAACCGGGAGTTGTCCGTGGTGAAAGCAGCTCTCTCCGTGGCTGTGGAGAAGGGATTCCTCAAAAGCAACCCGATTGCCAAGGTGAAACAGTTCCAGGAAGATGACGAGGGCCGCGTACGCTATCTATCCGAGGATGAGGACAGCCGGTTGCGAATAGCGCTTGATGGTCGCGAGGCTAAGATGCGCCATGAGCGTGAAAACTTCAATGCGTGGCGCCGTGAGCGCGGCTATATACTCTTCCCTGAGTTTGGAAGCTTCGTCGATCACCTAAAACCTATCACTCTTGTTGCACTCAACACCGGCATGCGGCGCGGCGAGTTGTTTAACCTGAAGCGGGAGCATATCGACTTCGTGAAGCGCTTTCTTACCATCTCTTGGAGAACCGCAAAGGGCAAAAAAACTCGGCACATCCCGCTTAATGATGAATGCTTCGATGTCCTCACCAAATGGCGACAGCAAGCTAACTCCGAAGACTTTGTTTTTTGCGGCCGCAATGGGAAGCGGATGGGAAGCATCAAAACCGCATGGGCGCACCTGATGAGAGATGCGAAGATCAAGGATTTTCACTTCCACGACTGCAGGCACGACTTCGCAAGCAAGCTGGTAATGCGTGGCGAGGATCTCAACACAGTGCGCGAGCTGCTCGGACACTCCGACATCAAGATGACTCTCAGATATGCGCACCTGGCACCGGAGAAACTGGCCGCGGCAGTGGCGAAGCTGGGGGCGAAGTGAAAAGGAAACCGGATCCGGCTGAATATCGGCGCAAGTGGGGCGTACCTGATTGGCACGATGCAAGTTGCTATCCTGCGAACTTGTCAGATGGGCTCTGGCGATGGGAATTCTTGCGGCGGCGTGAGGACTACCGTGAGGACTATCGGCAATCACATGCGGCCACCGTGACATGGTATCGCAAACATTCATTTGAGGAATTTTTTCAGAAGCGGCAGAATTCGCAGCAGTCAGATGGAAGTACGATTTGGAGTGAACCGTGGAGCGAATCTCCTTGCGGTGATGGCTGTATATATCCGGACAACTGGGAAAACGCACGCGATAGCCCACTTTTCCAGGTACAAATGGCAGGCTCCATGGAAAAGTACGGGCTCGTCACGCTGATAAATCCAGCAATTGCGCGACCGCGAGAACTGTCTTTCTTCTCAATCTACCTGTTCAATCCCCGAATCGCGCAGGGCACTGGCAAGCTGTTTCCGCGTGCTCCAATGGCACTCGCATTGAATCCTTATGCGAGGCTCGACGAGCATATTAAAGTGCTCAAGATGGGATTGCAAATGCTGCGCAAACAATTCATGTACTACGCACCACGCAAGCACCGCAGGGGATGGAGCGTTTGTTTGCGAGCCCTGGATGGAGAAATCGAAAAGCTTTCCTATGCGGAGATGTGCAAAGTTCTAGATCCGCACAGCAAGCGCTCACGGAATCGAGGCGAAGAAATTCTCGACAAGGCGCATGAAGTGCAAGATACTCTCACCCTTCCGATTTAAGCACATCCCTTAAATCGGACACCCCTTTTACAAGCAATAGCGTCCTATCCTAAGCTGTCACCATAAGCAAATGGAGACAGCGATGCAAAACGAAAATCCACAAAAACAGAGAATCCCCGAAAAAGAGGCTGCGCCATATATCGGCATGAGCAAGATGTATCTGCGCATCTCACGGATGCGGGGCGACGGGCCGCCCTACCTCAAGATCGGGCGAGCCGTGCGCTATGACGTGCGCGATCTTGATAAGTGGCTGGAATCCAAGCGTATAGCGGGCTGAGGACTTGCCATGAGTAATCCTCCTGCGCTGAAAACACTCTCAGGCTTGCCTGGCTACCGCTCCACGGGCAAGCAACAATGGGAAGCCCGATGCCCCGGACATGAAGACCGCAAGGCAAGCTTGGCAATTTCCATCGGAAACGACGATAGGATTTTGCTTCACTGTTTCGCCGGTTGCGACCTGGCGCACATCCTCGAGGCCGCCGGGCTCGACACGAAAGATCTCTTTGCAAACAACGGGAACGGACACAAGACCGCCGGAATTCCGCATATCGTCGAATCCTATGATTACAAGTTGGCAGACGGTGAACTCTCCTATCAGGTTGTCCGCTTCGAGCCCAAAGACTTTCGACAACGACGTCCGGACGGCGCCGGCGGATGGATCTGGGACACCAAGGGCCTCAAACGGATTCCGTACAACCTGCCCGAGTTCGCAGCCGCGGAGTACATCTTCGTTGTCGAAGGCGAAAAGGACGTTGAATCTCTTCGCAAAATCGGGTTGATAGGAACTTGCAATTCAGGCGGCGCCGGAAAGTGGACCGCAGAACTGTCCCAACACTTCACCAACCTGCAGCATGTCACCATCATTCCAGACAATGATGAACCTGGCCGCAAGCACGCGGAGCAGGTGGCCGCGTCTCTACATGGCGTTGTCACATCGGTGAAGATCCTGGAACTTGCCGCACTCCCCAAGCACGGCGATCTAACCGAGTGGCTCAAGGACCGCGATCCACAAGAAGCCGCAAAGGATCTTTGCCGGCTAGCAGAGGCGGCGCCAGAGTGGCGACCGGCCGGCGATACCAACCCGGAGCCGCCGCCGATCGATGCCAGCGACGCCGACCTGGACAGAGCAACCCGCGCAGCCTGGGCCGCACTTATCGGGGCCAACCGTCCGGCATATATGTTCCGGCATGGTACGCTGGCTCGAATTGAGCGCGGCGAAAGCGGGGCACCGATTCTGAGGGAACTGACCCTGGAGCGCCTCCGCTACGAACTGGCCCGGCAGGTCCGCTATCAGATTAAGAAGGATGACAGGGTTATGCCGGCACACCCGCCGATTGCCGTCTGCAAGAACATCCTCGCGACCCCAGATCCTGAGCTCCCGCCTCTCACCCGAATTGTGGAGGTTCCGGTTTTCGGGCCGGACAGCACGCTCCAAACAGAGCCGGGATACAACCCAATCTGTCGGACGTACTACGCACCAGACCCCTCATTTGTGCTGCCCATAGTGCCGACCATTCCCAAGCGAGATGATTTCATGCGCGCCCGGGTGATGATCGACCTGGAATTACTTTGCGATTTTCCCTTCGCGTCCGATGCGGAGAAGACGAACGCGGTGGGGCTCTACCTTCTGCCATATGTGCGGGATCTGATCTCCGGGCCTACTCCCCTTCACCTGATTGAGAAACCATGCCAAGGGACCGGGGCGACTCTCTTGGCCGATGCCATCTCGTATCCAGCTACAGGACACAGCATAGCTGCCACGACTGAGGGGCGAGATGAGGATGAATGGCGAAAGCGACTAACTGCGAAACTGGCTACCGGGCCATCGTTTGTACTTTTCGATAACCTACGCCGGCGCCTCGACTCGGCCAATGTGAGCGCCGCTATCACGGCGACCTCATGGGAGGATCGGCGCCTCGGACACTCCGAAATGATCCTGACGCCGGTGCGCTGTGCATGGATCGCAACGGGCAATAACCCGGCGCTGTCCGGCGAGATCGCCCGGCGCACCGTCCGAATCCGCCTCGACTCAAAGACGGATCAGCCCTGGCTACGGACCAATTTCAGACACCCGGATCTTAGGAGCTGGATGAAAGAGCACCGGGCGGACCTGGTATGGAGTGCTCTAACGCTTGTGCGGTGGTGGATCGCACAGGGGCACCCAAAAGCGCCGGCGTCCATACAGAGACTCGGCGGCTTCGAATGCTGGACTGAGGTGATAGGCGGGATCCTAGCGGCGACCGAGTATGACGGTTTCCTATCCAACCTTCAGGAATTCTACAGTGCAAGCGATATTGAAGGCGCAATTTGGCGCGGGTTTGTGGAGGCGTGGTGGACCAGGTTTCAGACCATAGATGTGGGAGTGTCGGACCTGTATCCGCTGGCAGACGAGTTAGACCTGGGCGACGGTAAAGAGCGGAGCCAAAAGACTCGACTTGGAACGCTACTCTGCGGGATGCGCGACAGGCAATTTGGCAAGTATCGGATTAATGCAGCACCAAAAAAGCACGGTGCTTCAATGTATCAACTGGTGAACCTAGTGAACCTCGGGAACCTTTTCCACACTACTTAATTTCTTCGCGCGCACATAGGGTGTTTGGGAAAGGTTAGCAAAGGTTCACAGGTTCACCGGATTTTGAGGGATTAAATGCGGACACGAATGAGCGAACAACCAAGGCTTTTTGAACAGAAACCGACCGGAAACAAGCGGAAAGCCGGGCGGAAGATGCGGGTTTGGGTGCGGAAGGGCAGCACGCCCGAGCAATTCAGGCGCCAGATTGAGGCGGCGCTTGCGTGCTTCGGGCCGATGAAGGGCAAAGGACACGATGGCAAAAGACAATAAGTCTCATGATATCAAGGGTTTCGCGGGTCCTGGAAAAGGGTCAAGCGCCCTCGGGTGTGAATGTGCTTAATTGGGCCTAGCGATAGGGTTTGAAAAGTGGTGAAACGGTAAATGGAGAGGGGGATGAAGTAGTGAAAACGGTTACGAAGAGCGAACTGGCGAGGCGCTTAAGGGTTGTGCCCTCAATGGTTTCCCGATATGTTGCGAAGGGGATGCCCCTCACGCGCACCGGCCGCGTTAATCTGGCAGCAGCGTTATCCTGGCACAAGCAACACATTGTACCTGAGAGATCCGGTTCTTTTGCGGCTCGGCTGCGGAAAGAACAAGCCAAGGCCGAAGTGGCACCGCAGAAGCCCGAACCCATCGATGTCGCGTCGACCGAGGAGGAGCTGAACCGCCTCGAGGCGCTGGCCATGAGCCCGCATCCAGATACAGACCCGGACGCCTATAAAATACTGCTCGATCATCTTCTAAGCCGAAGGGGACTTGTCGCTGGCATTCTTGCCAGTGTAGGTATCAAGGATCCAATCCTACTCCATTGTGCGGATGATGTGTTTGCCGCACTCGTCGTCGGGCTGATGCAGCCTTTTCGAGACCTGATCTATCCTTGGAACGGTGCCGACATCCCGCTTGTTGAAACAGACTATGAACAGCTAACCAGGGATTACGGGGTTGCTTTTGAGCCAGAAGTAATCGAGGCGGCAGATAAGATGGCTGAGGCGGTCTTTGCTGCGATTGAACAAGTCATAGGAGCTCAAGGGGGCCCCGATGCAAATTAATCCGGGCCAACCAGGTAACAGCGACCTTCGAACCGCAGACATTCGAATCCGCGAAATCGCGGTTTATTTGGCTGGCGATATCGCAAAGCAGATTGCCAAAGAACCACAACCAGGGGGCTGGGTGCGATCGTGGAGCGAAAGAGAGTTGACCACCATTCACGAAGCAGCGCATGCGGCGGAGGCCATCATATGCGGCTTCACCGTTTTTAACCTTCGCGTTTTTGATGGAAACCGCGCTGCCGGCTTTTGTGATTTCGGTCTGCCGGGATCCTCGGCGCCGGCAGATCCGATCGGAGCAGCTGAATCATCGCCAAATGATTCTGAAAAAATAGCGGGATGCGTGGAAACCTTGGCTAAAGACGGACAGGCCGTTATGTTGCCAGACCTGAAGGCAGCTGTGGAAGCGACCGTCCGGACTCATTGGGCAAACATCAGATGTTTAGCTGGCGAGTTGTTTTGGCGCGGAACTTTGACCGAACTAGAAGTACTCCATTTTTGGATGCTATCTGATATGCAGGTGGAGGGGTAATGCGAGAGCTGAAACGATGGCTCGGTGACGGGATTCATTGGCTGAAACATTGGTTTTCGCGTGGTCATGAGGGGCGGGCGGTCATCGACAGGCATGGGAATTTCCGGCAAGAGAATTGTCTCCCGCGATCGCACTCGCCAGAACAAAGGCCTTGGCTCGAGCCTCGGTCGGGGATCCGCGTGTTAGATGACAAAGGGGTGCGAAGAATTTAACGGACCATGGTTTTTGGGCGGGGATCGGTGCGTGACCGATCCGTTCTCCTTCGGCGGACCCGGTACGTTGCCGGGCCCGCCATGCGGAATTGTAGAAAATGCGGATGACAGCAAGGGGGTGAAAAATTGGGGTGAATCGGGCGCAGAAAACAGCCGCGACTCCGGGAAAGGAAAAATGATGCCAACAGCGAACGAAGCAAACGAAAGAGCAAGGGGCCCCGTAGAGCGGGCAATCGGCGAAATTCGTAAACTCGCGGAACGAGAAATTGAGCTGGTCCGTGAGAAGCAAGTCAAGACTCGCGAACTATCCGAGGCCGAACACGGCGCCGGCTTGGCGTACCTCGAGAACAAAACCACAAATCTTGACCAAATTATAAAACTCCAGGCCGTATTGAACATGACCAAGAACGCTCTGCAAGCGTGCCGCGCGCAACGCTTGGCGGCCATCGAGAGCAAGTTCCGAACGGATGCGCAAGAAACAAGGCGCCGGGCCGCGAAGAAACAGAGCGAATTGGCGGACCTCGAGGCAAAGACGAATAGGTTGCTCGCAGATCTATCTTCACTCGAAGGGATGACCTTCACGCAGGCAATTTTAGCTTGCCAGCCGGCGAGTGATCCTCTTCAGCCCCGCCCTGTCCCTAAATCGGCGTTGCTTCGAACAGAGATTTCCGAACTGTCGTGGCGTGCCGTCGAGCTTGAGTCGAAAAAAATTCCAAATTCGGGCACGGTCGACGTAGAAGCGGCGACGAGTCTGGACGAACTTCTCTTTGCCGTCCTGACGCATGAGAGCGAGGGCCCGACGGGTCAAGAGGTCCTCGGCTGGACAGATGCTTGCCAGGCTTCCGCCCTGAAGCGCGGCGGCGTCAATGCACAATTTGGTGACCTCGCGCGCCGCTATCGCTTGTGTTGGACAGACGGCAAGATCGATTTGGCCGCAAGTTATGTCTTTGTTGCCGCATTAAAGCCCGACCGCGTATCGGCGCTTCACGGCCCTGAATCAACTGTGGCCGCGGCCACGTTCCGGGCGGCATCTTTGAGGGCATGACCATGACAATCTTCCAAGGATTGACCGGGTGGTTTCGAAACCTATTCAGTCATACGCCGGCAGCACCGAAATCAGAATCTACCACCACCATCACCGTGGATCGGCACCGGGCTGACATTCAGCGCATTAACCGGTTTGGGGAGCCCTGGATTCCTCGCCGGCGCCGGCAGCCTTCACCCTATGAATGGCGGCGGTTCGAATCGGTGGAGGAGCTTCGGCATATAGGCTATAGAGCAGCACGTCGACCAAAAGAAGGATTCGAATAGGTATGCTCCTTTTACCTGTTCACCGTGGAGCGGCGGCGCCGGCGCGCGAGGGTAGCATTGGTTCCCTTCTCCTCACCGCCCCACGGCAAATATTTGAGGGGTTTTTGTTATGAAAGAATCTGCAGGGACCGTGTATTTCCGAAAAATCTGGGCACTCGTTGGTCTAGTGACTGCATTGCGGAGCGCTGAGCTCCTGCACAAACCGCCTGAGCGCTTGGAGCTGCTACGCCACAAGCTCGAGAAGGGCATCGCGGAGCTTCCTGGGGTGATCGAATCGGGCAAGTCCGAGTCAGGTCCCAATCCGAGCGACGCGGACATCCGGCTACATTGCAGCAGTGACCCGAGGATCGGCCGGGGCGGAAACCCGTTTCTCGGCCGGGGCCGCTAAAAGTGCCCGCCCTATGGCCGAGGCGGGGCCCGGACGTCCCGGGCGAAAGTCGGCCTCTCATTGCTCCAAACGGCGGGTCCGCTTTAAGCCGGCGGGCCCGCTGAAAACCTGCCCGCAGCCGGCGGCTTAGCGCTCTGGCAAACTTTTATGGGGATGTTTTTAGACCAACCAGTATCTGAGCGACGGCACCTTGAAGCGGCGCAGGCTGCATATTAGCAGTCGGAAGAGCCCGAAGCACGCTTGCGAGAGACCGTCCTGCTGGCGATTCGGTGTCAATGGAGAACAGAAGACCGTATCTAGGAGGTGTTATCATGCCGACATTGGTCACATTTACCCTCCATTCCGCATCAGAGAAAACGGCAATAATGTCGTCCGCAAATTGCGCAGCCTCCGAATCTCCTAATCTCGTCAAATGTACTATCGATCCTCGATATATCCGGAGAGAAGTAACGTACCTGTCATGGTCGGCTTTGCTGATTCAACGATGCGCTAAACGCTGCTGGAGTTCCACCAAAGACCGCTCGGCTATGGCTGCCTTCTCTCGTTGCTTGGCAAGTTCGGTTTCAACTTTCTGCTGTGCGGCTTTGGCGTTTGCAGCATCTCTCTCCAAGGCTTGGGCACTCTTGTTGGCATTGGCTGCTATGGTTTTAGCATCCGCTGCGTCGTGTTCGGCATTAGCGGCGCGTGTTTGCTGTATTCCGAGTTCCGTCCTCGCAACGGTTAGCTGCCGGTTGAACTCCCGCAATCTGGTTTCTTGTAGTGCATTTATTCGAGTGCTGGTGAAGAGTACCCCAGCGCCAAATACGAATGTCATAAATAGCAGAATTACTCCACCTATTTCAAAAAACGTTTTCCACCCTTCTAGCGACATAGACACAATCCTGAATCATATCCTGGAAATTACGTTAATTGTTTTGGCCATCTTGGCTCTTTGTTGTGCTGTGGCCGCGCCCATCGTTTGGTATAGAGCAATATTGTCACACAAATCAATCTCTATTCGAGACAGGAGACGGAATAAGCTTTCGGAGTGAGCCTGAACGTTGCAGCGTCTCGTGAATCCGCACAAAGACGCCGGTCACAACCACGCGCACGGCTTGTGCTGGCCGGGGCCATTGGACGATCACGAAAAGACAGGTGTCCTGACAAGGGCCCACTCGGTTGCGCGCGTCCTGGGGCATCCTGGCGCAGAATCTGAAAGAGGCATCATGGCAAAAACAGCAACAAGGCCGAAAGAAGCCAACATCGCAAGTTGGCAGCCGGAAGGCTGCGAGGCCTGCCAATATCCCTTCACTGAGGCTTGGGAATTGGATTGGAGCTTGAGCGGTAAACAAGTTTGGATCTGTCCGTGCTGCAAACACATGAACTATCCGAGGCTGGATTGATATGAACTCGAAAGCGAAGGGAAACCGCTAGGAACACAGGGCAATGCGAATCCTCGAGGCAGTCGGCTATCAGTAAAATAAACTGATATCTTCTTGAGGATAACCAAAAACCTCGATCATTTTTTGGAGGCTGACAATGACCGAAAATGAGGCTGAAAACCTGGAAGCCAGATACCCCTCTGTTAGCTTGGCATATCCATTTGCCGTCGAATGTTAGGAACGATTTCAAAGTAGTCCATTCCCAGCGGAATAGGGGTCTGCCACCCAAATCAGAGGCAGACTGATCCGCCCCCTCGCTCTGCATGTGATGAACGAGCCCCACCTTCCTGCAGCTTTCGAAACAGCGCTGTTGAATTAAGACATGGGTTAGCCGCCTGCGCGGTCTGCATCGGCAGGAGCGATGAAATGCGAGTTGTGCTTCTTGTCCGTATTGACCGAGGTGATCACCAGGTAGAGTTTATCGGCACTGTTTACGAACCCAGAGGCGCAG
>Ga0315279_10000084_pt1 | contig 197965 bp, 220 predicted proteins | sample YL17G06_20_MG_FD_203694 | JGI IMG/M metagenome (GOLD analysis project Ga0315279, IMG submission 203694) | Sediment microbial communities from Yellowstone Lake, YNP, Wyoming, USA - YL17G06_20 | ecosystem: Environmental > Aquatic > Freshwater > Lake > Sediment | place: USA: Wyoming | collected...
CGATCTGCAGCTTGTTCGCGAGGACTATGGTTTTTTCGCCTTGGATTTTCGGAACTTTGATACCGATTGATTGTTTAGCCATAATATCACTGAGATTCGTTTTCTTTTTGGGCAATGATTATGGCGTAGTGTAAGGTCATCGTGACACTATCCAGTTTGTACTGTTTCCTCGCCGTGACAGCGGCTCCTTGTACTAATGCGTGAAGCGCTCTAGGCGCCACACCGAAGTATTCTCCCTTATCCTCGATCAATGCACGATATGATCTTCTGTAAGCAACGGTCTTTATCCTAGAAATCTGAAAACCGCTGGCTTCTAGCAAATTCTTTATCTCTGAAGGTTTATGGTATCCTGCGTGGGCTTTGGACAGACTTCTCTCCAACGTTTCGAAAAATCTTTCAGCATCCTGTTCGTGAACAGTCAAATCGCCATATACGAAGGTGCCCTTCTTCTTCAATATTCGTGAAATGCCTCCAAAAACTTCTTTTTGGGATGTGAAATAGTGCATTGCACTCATGCACACTAATGCATCAAAAGCTTCTTCTACAAAAGGTAAGTGCTCTGCATCTCCTAAAATCAAGTCAAAGCTCTGCTTGAAAGAAGACATTTTAGTTTTTGCCACTTTCAGCATTTCTCTAGATAAATCAAGCCCCACAAACTGTATCTTTATCCTTTCCAGCAGGGGTAAGGCGTTTCTGCCAGTTCCTATACCAACTTCTAACATGCACTTGATGCCATGTTCTGTCAAGGCATCCAGCAGTTCATCAGTAACCTCGTTCCCAAAACCTTGAGCTGATTTCCAAGTTCTGCTTTTCTGCTTGTCATAATCCTTGGCTCTAGATGAATAGTACTGCTGGATTAGTTTCTTACGTTCCACGTTTTCCATTTTGGCTCTGCAGTCACTCCTTCAATCAGTCAATCTTTTCAATCCTGTATAGTCTGCCAATCTGTTTGGTGTTGAATCTTGCGTTCAGCATTTTTTCGACAAGCCAGATGTTCGCTTGTAAATGCTCGGAAAGGACTTGCGTCATATATGTTGACTTGCCTTGAGCAAGAGCCATGTAGGGAATGAGCATGTCTGCGAGGTGCTGGTCAACCGTGGGCTTGGCAGATATTTCGTTGCATATCTTTTCGGCAGCCTCTTTTCCGACTGTTTCGCTTGGTTTTCCGAGCTCGCCGATGGCGTCAGCTCCAAGGATGGCGCCAGTTTCTGTTTCAGTCCACAAAACGATTGAGCTGCCTTTTTGCAATGGGTTTGATTTGTCGTTCACTACTTGAACTTCGGCTTTGTATCCTTCTTTGTTCAGGTAGTCTGTCGCTGCTTTGGCTTGTCGTTCTGCAACCTTCCGATCATCCAAGAAGGTGCAAACTGAAACTCCTTTGATGACTTTTACGTTGCCGAAACTTTCCAGATGTAAAGGTTTCATAGGTTTGGAAGGCTCGACGGTCAGTGTTACTTCGCCCATGCCCTTTGGATAATAACCATATTTGTGAACCGTCAGAGCGCAGTTTAATCCCATGCGTTGGAGTATCGGCAGAAGAACGAAACGTAGATAATTGATGGTTGGTGAATGCATAACATCTGTTCCGCCTTTCGACACGTGTAGCTGTACAGTTTGATCGGCGAAAGCGCAAATAGGCAGTACTGTCATGAGAAGCATTGGGATGCTTCCAGCAGTGCCGATTTCAGCTTTGATCCTTCCGCTCTTCACTTTTCCGGGTTTGAACCAAAGTTCACGCGAATCGAGCTTTGCACCTTCTAGTTCAGCATCAGAAAGCTTCGCAGCCGTTAGGACAGCTTCTAGATGTTGAGGCTTTAGGCCTGGTTGTGGGCGGTTTTGTCTAATGTTGTAGATGTGTAGTGGCTGCCCAGTTATGGCTGATAGGGCTATGGATAGTCTGAGGATTGTGCCGCTTCCGCTTTTCTGGCTTCCGTCAATCTCGATCATACATAAGCAGACTCCTTCTTTCAGAAGCTAGAAGATTAAAACGATTAATAAATGCATAATACCAGTTTTACCTTTGTTGCACCGTCAGCCACAGCACATGCTTTCGCTGAAATCGTTCTTTTTCTTACTGTTTTCTGATCCAAATTGTCTTTTGCCATAGTATATGCATCCAGCAATCAATTCTCCCTTTTATTGCCGAAACCAAACCACTACATATTCCTTGTTTTCATAGAAACCAACTGCTGGCACTTCGGTATTTTTTTAGTTATTGACCAATTGAGTTCAACGTGTTAGAGCTTAAATCTGGGTCGCTACTTCCCTTTCTTAGGAGAGGCGTGATTGTCCGAGACAGAAAGCCTGCAAGCGAAGACAGTGGCAATTCTTAGGAAACTGCTTGTCGCGATTGCAATGGCCGCACTTTTCGTTCTTCTAGGTGTTTTTACAAGCATGGGCTACCGGGTTCACTCGATAAGTGAGGTCTCTTTTGAGCGTCATAGTATGCTTGGATATGCTGATGCGACTTTTGATTGTGCGATGATTTTCAATCCGATTGTCTATCCTAGTTACTGGGCGATGAATATCGGTCACATTTCCGGCAGATTTTCGATGATTTACGTTGCGGATGCGTACTCCCAGCATGGAGATTATTCCGCACCTTATTGGCCGCCGACGCCCGAAGGCAGATACCAAACTTATATTCTGTACTTGGTGACCTCCAATATCTTGCCAAACCTGATTTTTGTCTTTCTTCTGGCTTTGACAGTTGAAGTTATTGGCAAAAGAGAATTGTACATAGTCGTTTTCGCAGAAATGATTGGGTTCGCTATTGGCGAAATCGCGGGTATGGTTGTCGGTTTGACAGTTGGAGTTGCGTTGGCTTGGTTTATCATGTCTAGCCCGCGAGCACGCAGTCTTTTGAGATGGGCACGCTATGATGACAATGTGCCTACGTGAACGCGTTGTACAGTGAACTTGCTGTTAAGTCGTTGTCAGGGTGCTGTGGTCTCGATAATCGTGCAGTTAATAAATACGTTTGAGTATTAAGGGTTGAAGGGTAGAAAGGCCATGAGTGAAGATAAAGAAAAGATTGAAAATCTGACTAGGCGAGTTGATGAACTCGTGGTGATTATGAACGGGATAATGGAAGACTTGAGACAGGTCTCTGCGTCCCTGAAATCGCTGGCTGTTTCGAAGATTACTCAGCCTTTGACAGCTCCGCCGCCTTCAGCGTTGCCATCTTCAACCTTGCCACCGATGCCCCACGATCCTGAGAAATCTAAGGCTGTGGAGGACATTAAGATGGTGTTTCCAGAAGACTTGGAGAACCTGTTGAGCTTTGAGGAGAAGGACGATTATGTCATCATAAAGCCAAGGCAGTTCTTGGGCTCAGAGAACTTTGCCAAGATAGCGTCTGCAGTGCGTGGAATGGGCGGAGACTACGTGAGCGCTGGAAAAGCCTCACACTTTAGAGTGCCAAAGAACAGGACATAAGATCCCCAAAAAAGCTAGTCATACCTTATTTCAAAATCTTCAAACTCGCCAGTGTACGCCTCAAACGTAGCACTTATACTCATGACTCCTGCTCCTCGTGGTCCTCTTTTGCAGAATTCAATCAGCCACTGTACGTTTTCTTCTTCGCTCTCAAAAACTGCCTCAACTCTACCATCTGGCAAGTTGTGAACCCACCCAGTCACACTGTGGCTCTTAGCCTCGTGTCTTGTTTCTGATCTGAAGAAAACGCCTTGCACCCTACCACTTATGAACACATGCGCTCGAATCTGCATGGATTTTCATTGCCTACAGCGTTCATTTTAACTTATCTCTCTCCACCATGCAGCCAAGTCGTTTCTACACCTGTTTTAAAAGCGTTCTGAGAGGAGTGCTGTTCTTGGTGTGCAAGTGTGTTTGAGAATTCTAATGGAAAGCTACTGGTTTATGCGTCTAGTTTCACGTCGCGTGAGAAGCGGCTGAACCCGATAAGCAGTGCGGCTGAGAAAATGGCAAAGATTCTGAAGATCAACGTGGAGATCAAAACGTTCAGGAAGAGGTTCATGCCCATCTACGTTTACTACAAAGAGGGCGAGGAGGAGCCGATTCCGATCTACTGTGACAACTCTGAAAGATCGAACATGCAAGAAATCTATACTGCATTGAGGAACATGATGTTCGTGCTATCTTTCCACCCAAAACACTCAGCGCTACGAAGCATAAGAAAAGAAATCATGCGCTTTTCATGAACTTTATGGCTTGGTTTTCAAGCGTTATGTCGTAGACTTGGTTCACGTCGAACTCGATGCCTAAGCTCTCATATTCCTGTTCCGTCAGGAACAAGATGATCTTTGGAATCGCAAACTGTGTCCTCGACTGGAACATTGGCATCTGCTGTTGTAAGGCTTGAAGAACATCCTGCACAACCTGAGCCTCTTCTGTTTGAGGCCTAACCGCAAAGCGCGGAATCTCCCGCTCCTCAAGAAGCTCTATACGTTTTCCAAGATTGCCGTCCAAATCACGGATAGATTCAATCTTGTTTACTCGAACTCGAAACATGCTTATCCGGTAGATTAGAAGCTCAAGATACTGTTAAGTCTTTTGACCTGAATGGCTCGTAGTCATGCCCCAAAATAAGATACGCTATCACTATCATGTTTTCTGGTGCGGTGGCACAATCACTGCAGTGATTATATTGCGTATGACCCAACTCTCGGCACTCCTCACGAATGACAAACGCTAGTCTGTCAGCACCATTTAGCCGTGCTTTCCTTCGGTACTTTTGTTGACACTTCATAAACTTTGTATTGTGATACGGCTCATTAGTCATATTGATGTGAAGGACAAGGTCACCTACGAGATCGCTAAGGCTTATCTGAAACTCTTTGCAGTAAAGCTAGGCATAGAAGACAAAGATTAGACGATTCCTTTCTTCTGGATTTTGAAACTTACACATTCTTTCACCTTTCTTTTCCTTGGGTCAAAAGACTTAGCAGCGTCTTGGAGGGTCAAAGTTTTTGTGCTTTCGCACTCCAATAGAACTAGACTTAGTGTGGTTCGATGAATAGGGAAGAAATGAAGACTCTGGTTGATGCTGTCAACGAGTTGAGCGAAAGCTATGCTGACTTGGCTCAAGCCCTTAACGGAACTGTCAGAGAAGTAAAGGCCACGAAGCAGTTGTGGCGAAACGGACACCGATCGTGGCTCATTAAGGTAGGTTTAGCGTTAATAGCATTTCCCGATCCAACGATAAGCGATGTTGTAGGTTCACTAATGATTGCGGCTGGCGTGGTTCAAGAGGGCGTTAAGCGTCAGGCTCTTCACGTTGGGGACGTTTACAAGACGTTTCAAGATGTATTCAGAGAAGTGCGGAACACGAAAGAGAGCTTTTGAAACTCCAGATATCTCAGTTTTCTGGTTAAATCTTATATTTGGAGCATATGCATAGGCATATTATGTTTGAGGTGAAAGAATGAAACTCGTCACAGTGTTGCTGCCTGAAGCTTACTTGGAAGGATTAGATGAGCTGGTTAGAGCGAACATGTACCCGAGCAGAAGCTCAGCAATCAGGTCATCAGTCAGAGACTTGCTGAAGAAAGAGCTCTGGGAAAGACAAAGAAGATGAAACCTCGGGATGAAAGGAAACCACAATACTGTAATGCTTCATCTCACGGACTTGGCTATGTCGCGGATTTCCTTCGCCGCTTCTGCAGGGTTCTCAGCCTGTGCTATTGATCTACCCACAATGAGGTAACGGGATCCAGCCTTCAGTGCAGCGGTTATTTCTCCGCCTTGTGCTCCTATTCCTGGCGAGAATATCGGAACCTTATCACCAAGTATCTGGTGCACTTTCTTTATCTTCTCTGGATACGTTGCGCCTACGACTGCGCCGTCGGCCCCATACTTCAGGGCCTTCTTCGCGAAAGAAACATATTGAAGCATTTCCCCGCCTGTTTCAGCGTCGATGATTGTCTGTCCGTAGCCTTCAGAAGCTGCTTTGTGGCTCATGTAAACGAGGAGAATCACACCACGTTCGAGTTTGTTGGCAACATCGAAAATAGGCTTCAACCCTTCCTCCCAGCCGATGAAAGGATTGGCAATCAAAGCATCAAAACCTGCAGTGTAGTAGTATTCTGAGATGACCTGATTTGTCGCGCCAATGTCATTCACTTTACAGTCCATTATTGCGACAAGCCCATAATCATGAACCTTTTTTACAAGCTTTTGAATGCCGTCAAACGTGCCCAACGGAAGAACCAAATGATGATTAAACTTCACAGCACAAAGATAAAGATGCGCTACATCCAGTACTCGCTCTGCCTTAGAGAAGAGATCGTTGCGGTTTTCGGGTTTTTCAAAAGGGAAGTCCAACGCCAAAACGATGTTTGATTCTTGCTTCTTTGTCGTTTGTTCTATTTTCGCGCGGAAAGCCATGTTTGGACACCGCTTCTTATTGATGCTTAGAGCTAAAAACTTTTACTATCTCAGTTTCTCCGCCAGAAACTTGCTTGATGTATGAAAGCGTTGTTTCTACTGCTTCTTTCAGTTGCTGTTCCGTTATTCCCGGAACGCCGTATCCAACTATCAATGCATTTCGCGTCTGCAACGTAATTTTTGTGCAGTCAGAATCGCGGTAAGGGTAGATGCACAAGACTTGCTTTTCATCGGTTAAGACAAGCATTCTCTCCGTTAAAGACAGGGGGTTTGTTCATGCCGATTCCAGTGAAAACTTCCTCGGTTCTTGCGAAGCGTACTTGAAATAACGGACTTGAGTGATTTAGGTCAAACCCGCTTATTGGAATTATCGTCTTCATCGAAGCCAGATTGTAGGCATCCACGACCGTGGATATGTTTGGCAGTTCATCTCCGTGTAGGACTCTTCGGAGCAGTGCTTCGCCTGAAGGCCTTGTTTTCGTTGGATCTATGTCAAGCCTCCAGTAGAAGTCCCTGTAAGCACGCACTGTAAGATCATCTTTCAGTGTTTCGATGTTGTACTTAGTTCGGACTTCCCCATACACGTTCTCTCTAAGCTGTTTAATCTGTCTGTTTTCTTTTTCGTTGTGAACGTTAGTGATCGTGCCAATGCAGAGGGATAACTCTGGGAACTTTTCACACACGTCTGAATCCCAGTTTACTTGGATTTGCATGGTTCCAACGCATCACTCCCTCTTTGCTTGAGCGTTAGAGTATTTAACAGCTTCAAACAAAACCCTTTCCACAGGAACTGCGTGAAACGATGATCGGTGAACTTGCGGCTCTAGGCGCAGCCATAAGTTGGACGATCTCGGCGATGCTTTACAGAAAAGCATTGTCAGAGACAAAGCCTATCTCAGCGAACATCATCCGCCTCACATGTACTGGAGCAATTCTACTCGTCTTTGTAGTTGTCTTTGGCAAGTTTGGAGTTTTGACGAGTTTGCCAACGGATATCGTTGTTCTCGCGAGTGTGAGCGGCATAGTCGGCTTGGGCATTGGTGACACCTTGTACATGATGAGTTTAAAGGCGATAGGTGTTGCGCGCGCCGTTCCAATAACGTGCACTTATCCACTGTTCAGTCTTTTATGGGAGGTCTTCTTGATTGGAAAGCCTCCTTTACCGGTTACACTTGGGGCTACTACGATAGTTCTCGGCATATTGCTTGTAAGCCGAGAGAGCGAAAGAAACAGAGTTGAAATGCAAAGGAGAATTTTGCTAATGGGCGTAGCTTTTGCTCTGGCAACAGCTGTAGCATGGTCGATAAGTATTACGATGATTAACGTGGCTGTGAAGGAAACGCCGAATCTGGATCATGCCTTGGCCATAAACATCATCAGGGTGGCCGCCATCGCAATCTCACTTCTTGCGCTGTCCCCTCTCATCGATAAGGGTTCAAACTTCAGAAAAACAAATAGAAAAACTCTAGCCACACTCATTGCAGGCGGAATCGTTGCCCTAGGGTTCGAGTGGTTCCTCCTCACCTACAGCTTCACAGAAATCGCCGGTTCGCGAGCTGTCCCCATATCTTCAACGACACCTCTATTCTCAACATTAGTCAGCATAGTTCTGCTACATGAAGAGGTAACAGCGAAGAACGCTTTAGGCTCAATAATCATTGTGATCGGAATTTTCCTGATATTCCTCTTCTAGACAAGGTTCATAGTGCTGAATGTATAGGTTTTTATAGTGCCTTCTGTTCTAAGGGAAACGCGTCGTTTACATGTCTGTATCTCCGAGCCTTCGCGAAGTTCTGGCAAGAAGAATCGCTGGCGAAATAATCCTGTCCAGCAGCCCAGGCGCGACCATGCGCAAGTGGCGCGAACTCTTCGCTGTCTCACAGATGAGGCTCTCAGAAAAAATGGCAGTTTCATCATCTCTTATCAGCGATTATGAAGGCGGAAGACGCAAAAGCCCAGGAGCAAAGTTCGTGCGAAGATTCGTCTGGGCAATCCTGAAAATTGATGAGGAACGCGGAGGCCGCTTCATCCATGAGTTTGCCAAGCTTACAAGTTCGCCCAGCAATGCCATAATAGACTTGCGTGAGTTTCCGATACCTGTTCGCGTGGAATACTTATGCAAAGCCATACAGGGCGAAGTCATAGCATGCTCAAGCCTAAACGTTAAAGAAGTCTTGGGCTACACAGTAGTGGACAGCAAGAAAGCCGTCGAAACACTCTCTGGGTTGGAGTTCTCCCAACTTTTCGGAGCAACAACCGAGCGTGCGCTGATATTCACGCATGCTGAAAACGGTATCTCGCCTATGCTGAGCGTGCGCATGAGCAACCTGAAACCGCGCGTCGTGGTGTTTCACGGTTCCCGACCTGACGAGTACTCGATAAACTTGGCCGAATATGACCACATTCCGCTAATATACTCCAATCTGCCCAGTGTTGAACAACTTGTAAAATCTCTTAGGAAGCTCTACCGCATCGCACTCAGAAGAAAACTTGGCAAACAGGTCCGGCCTCCCCCAAAAATAAGTGCTTAAGGAAAACCTTACCTTCCAAGAGTTTGAAAGCGCGCATGAACTGGTTGAAAGATTTGCTAGGAAGTCTGATAACTAAATTATTCCTCTTTTTGCAAGCTCTTGCCTTAGCAGTTTGAAATCGTTGATTATTTCTTGTTCGTATTTTGGGCTATACAGTGCGGCAGCTGGATGAAATGTCGGAAAGACTGTTGCTTTCTTGTTCAGGAGGGCGGCTTCGTAGAATTTTCCATGAACCCCTGTTATGCTAGTGAAGGATAAGCCAGCCTTCTGGAAAATGTAAGCTGTTGAAAAATTGCCTAGCGTGATAATAAAACGTGGTTTTATAGCATTGATTTGTCTATCTAAATAAGGAGTGCAGGTTTGTATCTCGCTGGGTTTGGGCGGACGGTTTCCAGGTGGCCTACACTTCAAAACATTACAAATGAAAACACTAGCCCTCGACAAACCTATTTCAGCGAGCAATATTTCTAGGAACTTGCCTGCATCGCCCACGAACGGTTTCCCCTTAATATCTTCAGAACGACCTGAAGCTTCACCAACAAACATAAGCCTAGCCTTAGGATTGCCTTCACCCGGAACAGCATTCTTGCGAGTTTTCCAAAGCGAACACTTAGTGCAAACTAGAACTTCAGAAGCAATAATATTCAATGGTTGTTTTGCAGGCATGATATAACACTCTCAGAGGCTTCTCTGTTTCAACTACGCGCTTGAATCTATATATTGCTGAGAAAAGGCAAGCTCATTTTAGCGACTTCTAAGCTAACATTATTTCTTCTAGATCATGTGTTTTAGGGCTTCTGCACCTTTCATTCCTACGTCAACGCCTAGGCTCTTCGCCTTAGACGTTACTACCTTGACCTGTGTGTTGAGCACGTCGTCGAATGTTTTTACTCCGCTGACCATTGCGGCAGCCACGTTCAGGCGTTCAGCAGCTTCAATGTTCAGAAACCCGCACATGACAAAACCTTTCTCCGCAACGATCAAAAGCAACGGTGGACTCTCAGGCAAATCCACTTTCATTCCCATGCACGACTTGTCATCAACCTTTATGGACTCAACAGCAATCATCATAAACACCTTTCACTGGCAAGGCTATCTTTACGCATCCAGTTTAAATAAGAATTGCTGACATAAAAAATGGAAGAAGCCCGCATGTTAACGAAGATGAAGGAAAAAGTACAAGCAATGCTCGCAACTGAAGCAAAAGCAGCTCACAGGATAGGCTTAACCCCAAACATGATAACAGGCGTTGGAATAATCTTGGCTTTCCTTTCAGCGCTAACCTATGCTGAATGGCAGAACAACACACTTTATCTTTTACTTGCAGCATTTCTGCTTTTACTTTCAGGGTTCTGCGACGCACTAGACGGAATAATAGCAAGGCTATACCAACAAACAACAGCCTTTGGCGGTTTTCTCGATTCTCTGTTGGATAGGTATGCGGATGCTGCCGTTTACGCAGGCATAATCATCGGAGGATTGTGCGATGTTCTGTGGGGATTAATAGCGCTGGCAGGTTCTCTGCTTGTGAGTTACAGTCGAGCGCGTGCAGAAGCTGCTGGAGTTAAAATGGAGTCTGTTGGTTTGGCTGAAAGAGCGGAACGAATGATCATACTTGCTATAGCAAGCATTGTGGCATTGTTTTGGCCGTCGTTCACTGTGATGAATTGGGCGGTAATCTTGCTTGCCGTGCTTTCAAATCTAACAGTCGTACAGAGAAGCGTACATGCTTACGGTAAGTTAAAGAAAAAGGAAAACAGTTAGGAAGCTAGAACCTTCTTCTCGGACGCATGTGCCGTTCTTTTTCAGCTCTGACCTTCACGATGCCACGATGCACCGCACATGAGACACAGTAATGCTTCGTGTCAAACGAAGAAGAAATATAAGTGCCCTTCTGACGAAGCTCCTTCGCCAACTGGTAATCAACAAGCGAAACCCTGCGAGTGGACTTCTTGGCCTTGTCACGAGGAACCAGTGCCCCGCAACCCGCACATTGAACGACTCCGCTACTGCCTTTACTACCTTTCGACCTTCCACGACTCTTACGCTTAAAAGGCAACTTCTTCTTACTCCCTAGCTTTTAACCAACAATCAGATGTAATGACTGCTTTATATATCTGTCCTCAACTTCAAAACCGAAGCAATATTGGCCTTAGCATCAATCTTCGGAAGGATCTTTCCCTTAGACGAAGTGAAAAGTGTCGTAACCCCAGGTCCATGACCTGCAGACACACAATTCGTGTGAACAACTATACCCACAGACACAGCGCCCTGACGATAAATCCGCCCATAAGTATGATCAGCATCCGTAATGGCGACCAAGTCGCCAAGCCTCAAACTGTCAAGTCCGTATTGTTTCCGCGACTTCTCATCGAAAAGCTGAATATCATAATCCCCAGAATACGTGTGACTGTTTCCCAAGCCCGAACCCATCAACGCTGCAGGGACAATATACGTGACAGGAATCTCCAGCGTGTCTCCCTTTGATTTCGGTTTTAAGGCCTCCAAGAATCGTGGATCTACGTTCATGACAGTTATTTCAGGAAAATCCAAAAGCTTCAAACCGATGCCGAAGGCTTTAACGAACACCTTGTCGCCAAGCATCAGCTTATCGAGAACGTCTGGCTGAACATCCACCAGCACATGCTCTATTCCACCATGCTTTCCGGTGACAACGCCCTTTGAACCTTTTGCGTCACCAGTAACTACTTGCGCCTCGTTTCCGACACATGAAAGCACGTTAAACACCGCGTTTGCACCTTGCCCAAAACGTGGATCATTCTCTTTATTCTCCACGCTCAGTCCCGGTTCAACATGGTCTGCTTCCCATCCACATGCTCGATCACCAACTCTCACGTTATATGTTATTCCACCTACTCCCGGCATAACTACTGGAGAACCGTTAGCCGAAATCGTATAGATGGATCTTGAGATAAGCGGGCTGACTATTTCGCCTACCACGGAGAGTTTTACTAATTTATCCACGTTCGTTCTCAACATTCGTTTGTTCCTCATACTTGGAGTAGTGGGTTAAGATGAACTATGCTAATAAAACTTGACTTATCAGGAAAGTCGGGTGTAGTTGTTTAAAACATAACAAGTTTTAAATTCGGGATGCTTCTTCTGAGTTGGGTGAAGCTGAGCTTAACATAGTATACATTGTTAGCGTGGCTGAAAACAATGGCAGAAATGGGACTAAGGTCAAAGATGCTCGTCAAAGATGTCATGAGTAGCCCAGTGATAACCATCGAAGAAAATGCACCCGCAAACCGCGCCGCAGAACTCATGGACAAGAACGACTTAGGCTGCATAATCGTAACAAACAAAGAAGGAAAACCCCTCGGTATAATAACAGAAAGAGACCTCGTCGTCAGAGTACTGGCCAAAAACGTTAAACCAGACACCCTCAAAGCCAACGAGGTCATGACCTCACCACTAATCACCATAGAACCCGACGCAACCATCACCGAAGCAGCCAGAAGAATGAGCAGACTGAACATTAGAAGAATAGGAGTAATGTACAAAGGACAAATCGCTGGACTATTGTCAAGCAAGGACATTCTAGGAGTAATGCCAGAACTCATAGAGATCATTCAAGAACGCGCACGCATAGAAAACGACAGAGCCCATGAAGAAACAGAGGAAGAAGCCGCGCCCCTCGCTGGATATTGCGACCACTGTGGAGTCTGGTCAGACGACTTGAAAGAAATAAACGGCGAATCTCTCTGTGAGGATTGCAGAGTCGAGCTTGAAGAAGAAGGCGAGGAGTAAAAGACGCTTGCTCGTTAAAGAGATAATGGACGAGAAGCACCCATTTATTTATGAAGGTGAACTTGCAACAAAAGCTCGTGCATTGATACGCGATCTTAATCTGAGAATTCTTCCAGCAACAGACAAAGACAAGAGACTTGTGGGGAAAGTCTCACGTCGAGACATAATGACTATCTCATCATCCGTCTCGCCGATCAGGGTCAAAGGAATAATGACCCCCGCAAAGCACGTAGCAACGGCAGAAGATAATGCAAATCAAACTGTCAAGGCGATGCTCCGAGCCGACGTTTGGGTCGCACCAGTCGTCACCTCAGCTCAAGACAGAACCTTCAGAGGAATCATAGGCTTAGAAGCCTTCATCGAACCATTAATCAAAACGAACCCTGAGAAGTTCCTAAAAGACATTTCAGAAATAATGACCAAAAACGTTGTGTACTGTTCACCGGACGATGAAGTGGCTAACATCTGGCGTTTGATGCAGGAAAAACGCTTCTCAGGCTTGCCAGTCGTAAAGAACGGCAAACTAGTAGGCATAGTCACAATGAAAGACCTTCTTGAAAGCGGAGTCATTCTACCAACCTTTGAATCACCAAAAGGACGCTTCCGAGCTTCGCCTAAAGTCTCTTCAATAATGAAGACGGGGGTAACAGCTGTGGAACCCGAAACCAAAGTTATCAAAGTTGCCAAGGTTATGGTTTCCAAAAACATTGGAAGAGTCCCTGTGAAAGACAAGAACGGCAAACTGATAGGCATCGTTGATCGTGAAGATGTCGTCAAAATTCTTTTCAAATGAGAGGGAATTGATTGAGGAACGAAGGCTATAGAAGAACCTTGAGAGGAAAGGGCACCCTTTCCCTGAAAGGTAACACCGCGAAGAAGCATGAAAGCGAAATACTGGAAATCGCAAAAAGCACAGTCATTACGATGCCACCAACCACCCCTATCTACGATGCAATCAAGATGATGGCTAAAGAAGGATTTCGCCGTATCCCAATAGCCAACCCAGCAACAAAAGTCCTAGACGGAATTGTGACAGCCACGGACATCATTGATTATCTTGGCGGCGGAAAAAAGTTTGAACTGATCCGCCATAAATTCGATGGAAACATCTTCAAAGCCATAAATGAGCCCATAAAACTCATCATGACCCAAAAGGTCTACTCAATCAAAACCTCCGCAAGAATGAGCGAAGCAATAGAACTAATGACAAAAACGAACCTCGGCGGATTGCCCGTGGTTGACGATGAGAACCGTGTGAAAGCCATAATCACAGAGAGAGACATCATGAGCCTATTTGCCGACATGATAAGCGGCGTAACAGTCGCTCAACTAATGACAGAACAAGTAGTCACAGCACTGTCTAGAACAACGATATTCGAAGCTGAACGATCAATGACAACACAGGGATTCAGAAGACTACCCATAATCTCCGACGACAAAGTAGTAGGCATAATCACAACAATGGACGTGATACGGTTTTTCGGCTCAGGAGAAGTGTTCAAACACCTACGATCCGGAACAATCATACAGGTCCTGAACACACCAGCACTCGAAATAGCCTCAAAGGATGTCTCAACCGTCGAACCCAACGCAGATGTCGGACAAGCAGCGAAAATAATGAAAGACAAAGACATAGGCGCAGTACCAGTCGTCAAAAACAAAAAACTCGTTGGCATAATAACAGAAAGAGACTTCTTCAAAATAATAGAATAGTACACGCATTGGAGTTTCAAGAAAAGCAAAAAATCTCAAAAACATCCTTCTGTTGAATTGGTGAGTACAAACCCTTAAGTTTGTCTGACACTCATAATAGAATATTGAGAGGTAGTCTGCGCAAGAGAGATGTGGAAGGAATGGATGACGAAGAGAAGAGGAATTTGCTGATGCTAATTGTTCTACCCGTGTTCTTGGTCATATACGTTTGGATAATATTGTACGCTACTGCGTGGGTTGGCGTTGCCTTGCACGCCGGATACATTACCACTGCAGTTCCTGTTATAATGCTGCTCCCACTCTTCGCTTTTGCCATAAAACTAGAGGACAAAAGAAGGAAAGAAGCGCTTGAACCTAAGTTGAAAAGCGGAGAGTGGACGCCCATCCAAAACATGGAGAAAACCGTTAGTGAATACCTCGCCATGTGCGACGAGGAAAAAAAGAAAGACGAAGAACAATAGCTTGACAAAGCGACCTTGAAACTTATTTCGCAATGGCACATAGCAGAGTAAACTTTTAACACGGAACCCTGTGTTATTCAAATACTAGAGAGCGAACGATTTGACTGCTGATCTAGTCTTAACCAACGCAAGAGCTTATTTAGAAAAGGATATAGTGAGTTGCAGTTTGGCTATCGATCATGGTAAGATCTTCAAAATTGGCAAAGAGACAGCCATGCCAGAGGCAACAACCAGAAGGGACATGAAGAAACTTCTGATCCTACCAGGCTTAATAGATGCCCATGTCCATCTAAGAGATGAAGGGAAAGCCTACAAAGAAGATTTTCACAGCGGAACAGCTGCAGCTGTTGCTGGTGGGTTTACAACAGTTTTGGACATGCCTAACAACGACCCAGTGACGATGAGCAAGGAAACGCTCAAGAATAGAATGGAAAAAGCTGAAAGAAGAATCTTGGCCAATGTTGGTTTTTATTCTGAATTTCCAAAGGACATGCGGGAAATAGAGGAGATAGTCAGACAGGGTGCTGTGGCTTTCAAGCTCTTTATGGCCGAGCAGGTCGGCGGGTTAGACATTGACGATAATGACGTATTGTTGGAAGCCTTCAGAATCGCTGCGAAGCTGAATGTTTCTGTGGCTGTTCATGCTGAAGACAGAGTAACACTAAGAAAGACGATAAACGAACTCAAGAAAGCAAATCGTAACGATATCGAAGCTTACCTTGAAGCGCATTCAGAAAACGTTGAAGTGAAAGCTATGAGGCGCTTAATCGACATCGCCGAAAAAGCTAAGGTACATCTGCATTTCTGCCACACAACTACGGAAAAAGGATTAGAAGCAATAATTGATGGAAAAAAAACTGGAGTATCATTGACTTGTGAGACAACACCACACAATTTGTTCTTGTCTACTGATGATCTGAAGCGAATTGGAACTCTTGCAATAACGATGCCACCAGTTCGCGAAAAGCAGCACATCGAAGCTCTTTGGAAAGGAATCAAGACAGGCTGGATAGACACGATTGGTTCAGATCATGCGCCGCACAGTTTCCAAGAAAAGAAGGTGGATTCTGTTTGGGATGTCAAAGTTGGCATACCCGGCTTAGAGACCACGCTTCCATTGTTGCTCACAGAAGTGAACCGCGGACGCTTGACGATAGCTAATGTGGTTAGGCTGATGTCTGAGAAAACTGCTGAGATTTTCGGTTTGAAGGGCAGAGGCTGCTTGAAAGAAGGGAACGCTGCGGACTTGACGATTGTGGACTTGAGAAGAAGGTTCAAGATTGACGCTTCAAAGTTTCAGTCGAAGGCAAAGTACTCGCCTTTTGACGGTTGGCAGGTTGAAGGAAAGGCGGTTAAAACTTTCGTCAACGGTCAGCTAATCATGGATGAAGGGGAGATCATCGCTAAACCTGGAAGCGGTGAGATCATCCGGAGAGAATAGTTCGTGAAGTTTGTTGTCGATGGGATGCTTGGAAAATTGACACGCTGGCTTCGCATTTTGGGACATGACGTGAAGTACTCAACCAAGCTGGATGATACTGAATTGTTGGGACTGGCCAAAAAAGAGAAACGCGTACTGCTTACGAGGGATTTTGAGCTTTACAAGCAAGCAACAACCAAAGGAGTCGACGCATTTTATCTGGAAGGACAGACGAGAGAGGAGAAACTAGCGGAGCTCGCGAAAAGGTTTGGAATCGACTTGGATGTTGACATGACAATGTCGAGATGCCCAAAATGTAACACACGTATAAAGCCGATACCTAAGGAAGAAGTTGAAGACAAAGTGAAGAAGAACACGCTTGTCCACTACGATAAGTTCTGGGAATGTTCAAAATGCGGCCAAATCTATTGGCAAGGTGCACATTGGACAAGAATTAGAAGAACACTTGAAAAGGCAAGAGAAAACCTAGAAAAAAAGAAAACAAAATAGGATTTCTTGTTCAGAAAGCGCTTAGGCTGCCTTTATTAGCCATTTTAGAGGAATATCTTGGAAAGCACCGTCTGGCAATTTTCTTCTTATTGTCATAGGCAGGATGCCGGCTCCAAGCTCTTTCATAGCTATGTCTATTGGACCTGTAAAGCCTTCGGAAACATCAACAAGTATGGGAGCGCCCATGGAAATCTGAAGGGCCCTAGCGCCCACTATTCTTGCTTTCTCGAAGCGAGTAATTTTTGGTGGTCCTATAAAGATTTTCTCTTTCTCGGACGTGTTCTAGTACTCTCCCATGCCTGGATATCCGCCACCTGGAGGCATGCCTCCTGATGGTCCTGGAGGAGTTCTCATCTTTCCAGCAGCAATCACGTCGTCAATCTTCAGTATCATTGATGCAGCTTCTGTTCCAGACCTGATTATTTGCTTCTTGACGGCTAGGGGTTCGTAGACTCCTGCCTTGGACATGTCTTGAACTTTTCCGCTTATGACCTCTATTCCAGCCCAAGTTTCACCCTCCTCGTGTCTTGCTCTGAGTTCAGATAGAACGTCGATTGGATCTAGGCCTGCGTTTTCTGTCAGCGTCATTGGAATGGATTCGAGAGCTTCTGCGAAGCCTCTGACGGCTAGTTGTTCTCTTCCAGGGAGGGTTTCGGCGTATTTCTTGAGCATACGTGAAACTTCAAGTTCTGGCGCGCCTCCGCCTGCGACGATTTTGGGTTCTTCGACTAGGTCTCTGACTACGCACAGGGCGTCGTGTATTGATCTTTCGGCTTCGTCAACTATGCGTTCTGTTCCGCCTCTGATCAGTATTGTGACTGCGCGTGGGTGTTTGCAGCCTTCTACGAACGTCATTTTGTCTTCGCCGACTTTGCGTTCCTCGACAAGATTTGCATATCCGAGGTCAGCGGATGTTATAGCATCGAGTTTGGTTACTACTTTGCCGCCTGTGGCTTTTGCGAGTTTCTCTATGTCTGACTTTTTGATTCTTCGCACGGTAAGTATTCCTTTTCTTGCTAGGAAATGCTGGACCATATCGTCAACGCCTTTCTCACATAGAACGACGTTTGCGCCTGCTTTGGCTATTTTCTCAACCATTTCTCTTAGCATGTCTTCTTCTTGTTTGAGGAATGCTTCCATTTGTTCAGGGCTTTCAATGTTGATCTTGGCGTCAAACTCTGTCTTCTCAATTTCAAGCGGACAGTCGAGCAGGGCTATTTTGGCCTTTTCTACGCGTTTTGGCATTCCGGAGTGTGAAACGTCTTTGTCCAAGACTATGCCTTGGATAAGCTTTGTCTCTCTGATTGATTCGCCTGCTTTCTTTTCGACTTTGACGTCGTCCACGTCTGCTTTGTACTTGTCGCCGTCTTGCTCTGCAACTGCGAGGATGGCTTTGACTGATATGTCGGCTAGGTATTCTCTGTGTTCGGCTACGAGCTTGCTTGCCATTGAAGTCATTGCGGCTTTTTTCGGGTAGTCTTGGGAGTTTATGTCGACTGGGATGGCCATTTTTTCTAGGACTTCTAGGGCTTTTTCTGAAGCTTTTCTGTATCCCTCGATTATTATCGTGGGGTGAACGTTCTTTTCGATTAGTTCTTCGGCTTTGTTTAGCAGTTCGCCGGAGACTATGACGGCTGATGTGGTTCCGTCGCCTGCTTCGTTGTCCTGGGTTTTCGCGACTTCCACCATCATTTTGGCGGCTGGGTGCTGAATGTCCATTTCGTCTAGGATTGTGCGTCCATCGCTTGTTACGGTGACGTCACCAAAGCTGTCTACGAGCATTTTATCCATGCCTTTTGGTCCTAGCGAACTTCTGACTGTTTCAGCAACAACTTTTGCAGCCATTATGTTCGTGTGCAGCGCTTCCTTTCCGCGAGAGCGGTTTGAACCTTCTTTTAACACTAAAACTGGCACTCCGCCAGCTGATGCTTGTGATGACAAACCTTTTGCAACCTCCTTTAATGCGTCAACAAGAAAAACAGCATTACAATATAAGTTTTTCTAAAAAAATAAGGTGGAAGCTAGGGTTTTCATCATAAAGTCTCTCCAGAAATCATTAATTTGGTTTAAGCACAGTCTTCAATCCTGTTCCGGTTAGAATCACCACTGCGCGATCGTTTTTTGACACTCCTTTGCCCTTAGACTGGTTCTTGTAGGCTGCGTACGCCACAGCCGAGCTTGGCTCGACAAAAAAGCCTTGACACGCGAGATCTTTGAAAGCACTGAGTATTTCCTCTTCTTGAACCATGGCAACGTCGCCATGTGCCTCCTTCAACTTTTTAACCATGAGATCTAGCAAAGGAGGAGTAACACTCACTAAAGCGTCAGCAACAGATATTATTCTTTCAGGTGGATTGTAGGTTAAGTTTTTGAAACGATGATAGAGCGGTGAGACTTGGCTTGTTTGACATGCAATTACTCTTGGCATGGCCTCGATCACGTTAGACTCAACTAGATGGTTGAAACCGCTAAGCACACCTAAGAGCAGAGTTCCAGCAGAGGCTGGCAAGTAAATTCGTTCAGGAACATGCCAATCAAACTGCTCGGTTATCTCATAAGCGAGGCTTCTTATCCCGTCCCTGAATAGAGGGTGAAGAATGTGTCCAACATAGAAACCTCCTTTAGTGGGTTTTTGTGCTTCTTTGGCGACTTTGGCTCTGCTTCCTGAAATCTTAACCACTTCTGCACCATAGAACTGGATTTGGTTGAACTTTGGTCCTGACACGGTTTCGGGAACGTAGATTTTCGCTCTTAAACCTGTGCGCGCAGCGTAGGCAGCGACAGAAGCTCCGGCATTGCCTGAGGAATCCTCGGAGACGTAGCCTCTAGCCTTTTCTATTTGTCTGTGCAACGCGGAAATAAGGACTGTTGAGCCTCTGTCCTTGAAGGAGCCTGTTGGGTTCAGGTTCTCAAGTTTGAAGCAGAGATTGTTTGAGAACTTGACTAGAGGTGTCCAACCTTCGCCCAATGTTATAATGTCTGTTTCTTTCGTGTAAGGGAAGAATTTTGCGTAACGCCATGCACTATAATCCTTAAGGTTGATCTTATGAGTGTCGAATCTTCTGTGTTGGTGAACGTCTAGTGGTTGGCCACAAGAAGGGCACTTGAAGTCGAGCAGATTAGATGAAGTGTTGCCACAGACTGAGCATTTGAGTTCGTACTCCAATTGATGCCCACCGAATAGTGTTCTGATAGAAACCTACAGTATTTAGCTTTCACATTTCAGAATGTGGAACGAAACTTTTAATATTTTAAGCGTTGACCTTCTCCGCAGACACACAGTCGGGAGCGAGAGTAGTTTGAGAAGGATTATTGTTTGCCTGAAGCAGGCTGTGGATGTTTCACAGTTGAAGGTTGACCCTGCGACGAGACAACTGATAACGACTAGTGCTCCGAGGAAAATTAGTGATTTTGACAAGAACGCCTTGGAAGAAGCCATAAAGATAAAGGAAAAGCTTGGCGACACGGAGATATGCACGGTTACCATGAGTTCTGAGGATGCGAAACCTGTTCTGAGAGAAGCGCTTGCGATGGGCGCAGACAAAGCTTACCTCATTAATGATGCGAGCTTCAAGGATGTTGACACTTACGGAACGGCTTACATTCTGGCTCAAGCGATAAAGAAGATCGGCGAGTACCGTTTGGTTCTTTGCGGCGAGACTTCTTTGGACAGTTTTTCGGGACTTGTTGGTTCGCGGTTGGCGGAGTTGCTGGGTTTGCCTCAGATGAGTTCTGTTCGGAAGGTTTCCGTGGAAGGCGAAGTCGTGACTGCGGAGAGAACGCTGGAGGACGCTATTGAGACTGTGAGGGCAAAGTTGCCCGCGTTGGTTTCGGTTACTCGTGAGATTAATCAGCCGAGGATTCCGTCTTTGATGATGATTATGAAGGCTTCTAAGAAGGAGATTGTGAATTGGACTGCCACAGACTTGGGCAGTGAGAAAGAGAAACTGGGGTCAAAGATCGAGATAATGGAGGTTTTGGCTCCTAAGACGGAACGGAAGAAAATCAAGATAACAGGTGAGACCGTGCAGGAGATTGCGGACAAGCTGGCTAAAGCGCTTATCCAAGAGGGAGTTGTGGGACGGTGAGGATGGCATGAGTGAAGGTAAGGGTGTTTGGGTTTTCTCTGACGTGTATGATTTGACGTTGGAAATGCTTGGTAAAGGACATGAGTTGGCAGATAAGCTGCAGACAGAACTTGCAGCAGTTCTGATTGGAGGTAACGTTCAAGAAAAAGCCAACGAACTGATAAAGTATGGCGCAGACAAAGTGTATTTGGTTGAGAACCCAGCGTTGATGCATGTTCAGATTGAACCGTACCTCAGTGTTCTAACTAATCTGGCAGCAAGCTACAAACCAGAGATCATACTTATCGGCTCGACGAAGAATGGTAAGCCTTTGGCTGCTAGGCTTGCTACGCGTCTTGAGGCTGGCTGTGTGCCTGATTGTGCAAGGCTGGATGTTGACGAGCAAAGGAGACTGGTCGGCGAGAGGATAACTTACGGAGGAAACGCTGTCGCAAAGATAGCTTTCAAGACGAAACCACAGATAGCCACTGTTCCTGCAAGAGCTTTTGAAAAGCCTCAGCCCAAGGAGCGTAACGGCCAACTGATTAAGCTTGATGTGAAAGCGGATGCGCCAAAGACAGAGATTGTGGAGACAAAGCCGCTTGAGACTTCAAGTGTTAAGATTGAGGAAGCCGAAGTCATTGTCAGTTGCGGTAGGGGTTTGCAGAAGAAGGAGGACAAGGTTTTGCTGGACGAGCTGTCTGTGGTTTTACACGGTCAGGTTGGCAGTTCAAGACCGCTAGCCGAGGACAGGAAGTGGTTCAGCGAGTGGGTTGGCCTGTCTGGACACAAGGTTAAGCCAAAACTGTACATTGCATGCGGGATTTCAGGTGTAATTCAGCATGTGGCAGGAATCAGAGACTCAAAGGTCATCGTGGCGATTAACAAGGATGAGCAAGCACCGATATTTGAGGTTGCAGACTACGGCGTGGTGGGCGACCTGTACCAGATACTGCCAGCACTCAAGGAAGCCATCAAAAAACAACTACAATAAACAGTCTATACTTGCGCTGGAAGAGGATTTTCCCCATGTATAGTTGAAATAAGCATCAAGTATCGGATACTGGTGAATAGTGACTAATCGATACGAAGATGTATCGTTTGTCCCGTTACTGGCTGTTGCCGATACAGAGTGGTGTGCAATTCTTTAAGGCATATATTGTCATAGTTGAGTGTGTTGGTGCTGTGGGATGGTGCTGTGATTTCTTGGGATGAGGCACTTTGCCTTGTTAGGAATACGAGTAGATATGATCATGTGTTGATGGTTTCAGCCATAATGGAGAAATTGGCTAGAAAGCTTGGTGAGAGTGTGCAAGAGTGGGGGCTTGTTGGGTTATTGCATGATTTGGACTATGACGAAATTGGAGGGGATATGAGTAGACATGGAGTAGTTGCGGCTGAGAAGCTGAAAGGAAAGCTGCCTGAACATTGTCTGTACGCGATAAAGGCGCATGATTACAGAACAGGGTTCAAACCTAGGAGCAGGTTTGATAAGATATTGATTGCCGTGGACACGGTAACAATTGTCATAGAGAAAAGCAGGAAAACGGTTAAGCAAATAGATGCTGCGGTGCTTCTTGAAGAAGTCGAACGTGCTTCTATACGTCAGCCTGGGGTTAAGAAAAATGTGTTGATATGTGAGGAGATCGGTCTGGAGTTAGGCGAGTTTCTAGAGCTATGCTTGGGCACGACAAGAAAAGCAGATGACATTGCTGACTTTTGACAGGGCATAGAAGCCTTTTCCATACACCTTAAAAGGTTGAAGACGAACTTGTACTGTTGAAAGCACTATGAGAACCCTAAAACATGGTGAAGACCTGGAACTGCAGATTAAGCTTGCTCAACTTCAAGCTGATGTGCAGATTTATCTTACGATGTGCTTTGGATTCATTGCTGTCCTTGTTGCTTTTATAATAGGTTTCATGCAAACATTTTATATTTTGCCATCCGATCAAGATTTCGTCAAGAACGAACTTTTTGCTCTGATATTAGTACTCAACACTATCATGATTCTACTTACCTATTACTATATTAAGAAGGCGAAAGCAGCTAGAGCAGAAATGAAGAAACTAGAGGAGAGATATGCTTGGTAAACTATAAATTTTAGTGTTGAACGTCTTTTAGATTTAGAGTTAACAGATTCGTCAGTTTCAAGATGGAAAATGTGGCGCAAATAACAACAAGGAGAAAGGATAACGTGGATACAATGCAGGCTAGGAACAACAGACAAAAAAAATTGATTGTAAAAAAACAGTGAACATTTATTTGTACGGTATGTATTCCTTTCCCAGTAGTTCTCTTGCTATGACGGTTCTTTGTATGTTGCTTGCTCCTTCTGCTCCGACGCAGTAGCTCATTATTCCTCTTAATCCCATCTCTAACGGGCATTCCTTTGTGTAGCCATAGGCGCCCATCCAGATCATCGCGTGCTTGTAGATGTCAAAAGCCAGGTGTGGTGCAATCAGCTTGCACGCTGCAATGTACTTGCCCACTTCTAAAGCTGTGAACCTGCCATGCTTGTAGCGCATGTCATTCATCCACGCCGTGCGATAGGTTAAACTCTTCAAAGCCTCAAGTTGCGCCCAATCGTCAGCTAGCTCAAATTGTATTCCTTCAAACTTGCCGATAGGTCTGCCGAAAGCCTTCCGCTCCTTAATGTACTCCATACCGATATCCAATGCTCTTCTGGCTGCACCAACACACACAGCGGCGATCAATATCCTAGCGCTATCGAAACCTTCCATGGTCAAGTAGAAACCCTTGTCAACTTCACCCAAACGGTACGAGTCTGGAACCTTGACATCTTTCATCATGAAACCGCCCGTGCTGATGGCCATTCTGCCCATGTCCTCAAACCGCTTGTTGATCTCAACGCCCGGCGCGTCAAAGGGCAAGTAGAACCCAGTCATTCCCTTGTGTGAAGCACCTTCAGGCGCAGGCGATGTTCTAGCAATAACGAAGTAGCCACCGCCCAGCTTCTTAGCTTCCTCCGTCCCGCTGATGTACATCTTCTCTCCATTGAGAATCCAGTCGTTCCCAACTTTCTCGGCAGTGGACTTGAAAGCAGCGACATCTGAGCCTCCGCCAGACTCTGTGGAACCGATGCCTATGAAAGCGTCACCCTTGAAAGCCTTCCGAATACACACATCACGCACGGCTTCACTCGCGTAGCGGTCAACCACGTAGCCCCATGAAGATTCGACGAGCCACAACACAGGCAGAGCAATACTGACATCAGCATAACCAAGCTCCTCAGCGGCGATACAAGCCGTTATCCAGTCAGCGCCTGTACCACCATGCTCCTGCGGCGCAGTCATAATCAATAATCCCATCTCGCCCATGCTCCTCAGAATCTCCTGAGGAATCTCGCCCTTACTGTCCATCTCCCTAATCTTTTCCAAGGGCAAGTTCTTCTGACACCATTCACGAATGGCATTACGGAAAAGCTCCTGTTCCTCCGTGAAACTGAAATCCATACGTTTTCACCTTTGAACCGTATCTACAGAAAAATATGCATATAAAAGTTGTTTAGAGGCTAAGCGGAAACCTTCGACAAAAGTTGATCAACGGAACTCTGGTTAAGATGCAGACCCAGCTTATCCTGCTTGATGCCCAAAGCTAAGCCTAACAGCTGCGTTAGATAGACTACTGGAACGTTCAGCTTGACTCCGACTGTCGTTGCCGCCTCTTTCTGCTTCGCGTCAAACATCAAGCCACAATCAGGACAAGAAACAACCAGCCCATCAACGCCCAAAGCCTGCAACGCCTTAAGCTTAGAGCCAGAAAGCGAAAGCGCCGAATCCATGTGACTCAACAGCAAATGCGCACCGCAACAATCCAGCTTTTCGTTATAGTCCACGCTTTCCGCGCCCACGGCATCGATCAGGTCGTCAAGCTTACGCGGGTTCTCAGCATCATCAACCCTGCCCAAATCACTGTAACGGATAATCTGACAGCCAACGTGACTAGCCAGCTTCAAACCCTTAAGAGGCTTAACAACAACACTCTTGACACTTTTCAAGCCAACGAAATCGTGCAGCAAATCAATCACATGCCAAACCCTGACGCTTGGATTATAGTGCAAATCCTCCTCCTTCAACATGTCAGTGATCTTCCCCCGAACCTTCTCGTCCTTATCAATTACACGTCTCGCCTCGGAAATCGAGAAATGGCAACGATTGCAAGGAACAAGCAAATCCTCCAAACCCGCTAGGTCTGCAAGAGCCAGAATCCTAGCAGACAAGTACGCGGTCGCGAAATCATTAACACTCTTCAGCGGGTCACCACAGCACAAAGCTTCACGCAAATCCACAAGCTCAACACCCAGCTTAGGCAAAACCTCACGAACCGACAACTCATACGCATACTGACTCGTCAGTATTCGGCAACCCCAAAAAACAGCAACCTTCAACGCCTATCTCTCCTCCAAAGCCTTCATAAACACCGCCTGAAAACTCTCCTTCGGAAAACAAATCTTCGGCAACCCAAGACCTTCACGGTCAAAAGTCTCCATCTTGCGCGAAACAATATCTTGAAAAGATTCAGCTAACCCTGTTTCCAGAATTCTTGAAACTGCCTTCATGAACTCCTCTGGAACCTTGGCTTCTCGCTCCACAGCCAGATTCCTCAAAGCAATAATGACATGATAGGGTGATGCCTTTTGAGGACAACGCTGAACACACTTCAAACACGTAACACAAGTCCAGATGATGTCTGAAGAAGCCAACTCGTCCACAAGGCCTAGGTTCACCAGCTTCTCTATTTCGTGAGGCTTCAACTCTAGAAACTTCAGTGCTGTACAGCCACTCGTGCATTTCATGCACTGAAAACAGTTGACAAGCTCCCTTCCCTTGAGCTTCGCCAGAATCTTCTCTCTAGTTTCGAGGTTCGGCTTAGCCATCGACATCGAGTCTACTAGGCTCACGATTAGCTTCCTCCCTTAGCCTCAGCGAGAGCCGCATCCACCTGAGCCACAACCTGCTCTCTACTGTATTGCTGAATCTTGATGGCACCAGTTGGACAAGCTACACTGCACAAACCACAACCTTGACACATGGCTTCAACAACTTCAGCTCTAAGCTTCTCTCCGTGAGCAACCTCTTCTTTCTTCATCTCAATAGCCACAAACGGACAAATTGACTCACAAACACGACAACCACTACACAAATCCTCATCCACAACCGCCTTTAGCGGTTCAATCTCAATCTCGCCACTCGATAACAAGTCAATGACTTTCGCTGCTGCTCCACTTGCCTGAGCTACGGTATCAGGAATGTCCTTTGGTCCTTGGCAAGCGCCAGCAAGAAAGATTCCTGCCGTGGAGCACTCTAGTGGTCGTAATTTTGGATGAGCCTCTAGTAGGAAGCCGTCTGCACTTCTTGAAGCGTGAAACAGTTCATTAATCCTTGCAATGTCGTTGCTCGGAACCAGCCCGTTTGCAAGCACAACCAAGTCCGCATGCATTTCCAGAAGCTTGTTTGTTCCACGTTCAAAAACGTCGAAGTAAAGCGAACCATCTGCCCTCATTCGAATGTCCGAAGGGATGCCAGCCACAAAGTTAATGTCTAGATCCCTGGCCCGCCTGTAAAACTCCTCATAACCCTTACCAAAAGACCGAAGATCGTTATAACAAACATAGATGTTCACGTCTTTGCCGATTTTCTCGCGGGCAAGAATCGCCTGTTTCAGGCTTACCATGCAGCCAACACGGCAACAATACTCATGGAAACGCTTGTCACGAGAGCCTACACATTGAATGAAGACTAACGTTTTGGGCAGCTGACCTGTCTTCGGAACAAGAATTTTACCACCAGTTGGGCCGGACGCATCCGAGATCCTTTCAAACTCGATGTTTGAAATGACGTTTGGATAGTGCCCGTAACCGAATTCAGACATATTTGAAGCGTCAAAAACCTCTGAACCCACTGCGATGACTACGCCACCGATTTTAAGCTGAATAGTTTCTGATTGCTGTTCAAAGTTTATAGCTTTGGCTTCGCACGTCTGCAAGCATTTGCCGCACACTTCTTTCTTCTTAGTCTTCAATCTCAGACAGTAATCTGGGTTTATGATCGCCACTTTCGGCACGGCATGCGAAGAATAAACAGAAATTGCCCTTGTCTGGCTCAGTTTTTCGTTAAACCTGTCAGGAACTTTAACTGGACAAACTTGGGCGCAAAGCTCACAACCCACACATTTTGCTTCCTCCACGTAGCGCGGCTTCTTCAGAATAGAAACTTCATAATTTCCGACAAAACCTTTCACGCTTGTAACTTCACTGCTAGTCAGCAGCGTTATGTTCGGATGCTTAGCCACATCAACCATCTTGGGCGTCAAAATGCACGCGCTACAGTCAAGGGTTGGAAAGGTCTTGTCCAACTGCGCCATGCGCCCGCCGATGCTGGGTGATTTCTCAACAAGAAAAACCTTGAACCCAGCATTAGCCAAGTCCAGCGATGCCTGAATACCCGCAATTCCGCCGCCAACAACTAAAACGTTCTTCTCAACGCTTACTTTGCGCTTTTCAAGCGGTTCCAGTAGCTTAACCCGTGCCACGCCCATGCGCACAAGTGCTTTAGCTTTTTCCGTGGCCTTTTTAGGCTCGTGAGCGTGAGGCCAAGAAACATGTTCTCGCAGGTTGACAATCTCAACCAAGTAGGGATTCAGCCCTGCTTCAGCAACTGCCTTACGGAAAGTTTCTTCATGCATCCGCGGCGAGCATGTTGCTATAACTACTCTGTTAAGATTATGAGCCTTTATGTCATCCTGAATCATGCGCTGTCCCGGGTCAGAACACATGTAAGTGTAATGCTTTGCTATTTTTACCTCTGGCAAACCCTTAGCATACTCGGTGACCTTTTCAACATCAACAGTGCCAGCGATGTTTAAGCCGCAATGACAAACGTAGACGCCTATGTTGGCCATCCGAGCAGCCTTCCATAACCTTGCTTGAAACAGCTTTTGGGTCATACCACTTTATTATCCTTTATGTCAAAGAAACAGCGATTTTAACGTCAAAAAACCTACATGACCACTGGTCATCTAGTACACTGAAACCTTTACCACTACATTAATTGCCAAAAATTCTGGCATCAACGGATGTTATTTCAACAACGCTTAGGTTCAAATGCTTGGCTATTGAGGAGTGGCTTAGAGAAATATCTGAAGAACTGAATTTTCTCACTAAAAGAAAGAAGTCAAAAGAGAAATGGAGGAATGCTTGAACAGCGTCACAAAAAAGCTAGACAACAATTTCCCGATTTTTTGACGCCGTGGAGTTGCCACTAATACAATCGAATGTACACAATTTTAATACGTTACAATAGCATAGTTACTGAAAGGCGTGACCATGATTCAGATCAATGCACCGCAGATCGGGAAAGAGGAAATCGAGGCTGTCGTCAAAGTCATGAAAAGCGGTGGGCTAACCCATGGACTTGGCTCGGGTCCAAGGGTCACAGAGTTTGAAAAATCATTCGCAAAATTTGTGAAAACGAAGCATGCAATCGCAATGAATTCTGGAACAGCCGCTCTGCATTCATCACTCACAGCAGCGGGAGTAGGCCACGGTGACGAGGTTATCCTGCCAAGCTTCACCTTCGTAGCGACAGCCGAAGTTGTCGTCATGACAGGAGCTAAGCCGGTCTTTGTTGACATAAACTCAGACACGTACACTATCTCTCCTAAAGCAATAGAGAGAGCCATAACAAAGAAGACCAAGGCCATAATGCCAGTTGATCTCTATGGTTTGCCAGCAGATATGAAGCCAATAAAAGAAATTGCTAACAAACATGAATTGAAGATTATCGAAGATTCGGCTCAGGCTCACGGAGCGACCTATACTGGAAAGCCTGTGGGAACCTTTGCTGACGTTGCATGCTGGAGCTTCTACGGAAGTAAGAACATGACCACGGGCGAAGGCGGAATGCTAACCACAAACAATGATGAAATTGCGGGAACAACACGTTCCATGCGGAGCCACGGGGAGAAAGAGAAGTACATGTCTCTCTTGCTTGGGCATAACTATCACATGCCAGAGATACAAGCGGCAATAGGCATCGAACAACTGAAGAAACTGCCCAAGTTCGTGGCAAAAAGACGTGCAAACGCAGCAAGACTGACCAAGAAACTTGAAAAGACAAAGAAGCTGCAGCCACCGATTGAGCCGAAGGGATTCAAAAGCAGCTATTACCTTTACACGGTTAGGTTGAAGAATGCGAACCGAAAGAAAAGAGACAAACTTGTGGAAGACCTGAAGCAGAAGGAAATCGGCGCGTTCGTTTGCTACGTGAACCCGATACACCTTATGCCCTACTACCGCAAGTTCGGAAAATACAAGCTTCCAGTAACCGAGAAAGCCTCGGAACAAGTGTTCTCGTTACCTGTTCACCCAGGCGTCGCAACGGAACAGATCGATTACATAGCCGATACGGTTCTACAGCTACTACGTTAATCTTTCCACGCTAGGTTTAAATAGAATCGCCAGCTAGTATTGAAACCCCCAATCTGGGGTTTTGGTGAGGTATCAGTCATGCAGAAAGTTAAAGTTATTATAATGGGCGCGGCAGGAAGAGACTTCCACAACTTCAACGTCTACTTCAGAAACAACGACGCCTACGAAGTTGTGGCCTTCACAGCCACGCAGATTCCTGGAATAGAAGGACGAAACTACCCAACAGAACTGACAGGCCCAAACTATCCGAAGGGCATACCCATCCTTCCGGAGGAGGAATTGCCTAGACTGATAAAGGAACATGACATTGATCAGGTCGTTTTCGCGTACAGCGATGTTTCACATGAGTATGTCATGCATAAGGCTTCTATCGTGTTGGCCAGTGGAGCAGACTTCCGTTTGATGGGACCCAAGACAACTATGCTTAAGTCGAAGGTTCCGGTTGTTTCCGTGTGTGCTGTTCGAACAGGTTCAGGAAAGAGCCAGACTTCCAGAACTGTCGCAAAGATTCTGAAAAGCAAAGGCTTGCGCGTTGCAGCCATCAGGCATCCGATGCCCTATGGTGACCTGAGAGAGCAGGTGTGGCAGCGTTTCGCTTCTTATGAAGACCTGAACAAGCACAAGTGCACGATTGAAGAGAGAGAAGAGTACGAGCCGCACATTGATAATGGGATAATCGTTTACGCGGGTGTGGATTACGAGAAGATTTTACGTGAGGCGGAGAAGGAGGCAGATATCGTAGTCTGGGATGGAGGCAACAACGATACGTCCTTCTATCAGCCAGACTTGAACATTGTTGTGGCTGACCCACACAGACCCGGGCATGAGTTGACTTATCATCCGGGCGAAGAGAACGTGCGAATGGCAGACATTGTCATAATTAACAAGGTTGACACGGCTGACCCGCAGAAGGTTGCCCAAGTCAGAGAGAACATAAAGATGATCAACCCGAAGGCAAAGATACTGGATGCAGCTTCTCCAGTGAGTGCTGACAACCCTGAGTTAATCAGAGGCAAGCGTGTGCTGGTCATCGAGGATGGGCCAACGTTGACTCATGGCAGCATGCCTTACGGTGCGGGAACGATAATGGCCCAGAATGCTGGCGCGAAAGAGATCATTGATCCCAAGCCATACGCTGTCGGCTCGATAATGGAGGCTTACAAGAAATACTCGCATTTGGGAGCTATTCTCCCGGCGCTGGGTTACAGTGACAAGCAAGTTGCTGAGCTTAAAGAAACAATCGAGCGCATACCATGCGACGTTATAGTAATAGGCACACCAATCGACTTGAGAAGAGTCATCACCCTCAGCAAACCAACAGTCAGAGTGAGATACGAACTCAAGGTGCTGGGACCAGTTTCACTTGAGCAGGTCATAGACGAGTTTCTGAAAAGACGTGGAAAGTAATGACCACAGAATCCGCGGACATTTCGCACATAAAGATAAAATTCATAATCGAAGGCTTGGGCGAAGCCGAGGGAGAGCTTGTGCGCTTTCTAGCGCCCAGAACAATAGACATGATTGTCAGAAAGCTCCCAGTTGAGGGCAGAGCAGCCTTGTGGAAGGAAGAAGTTTATTTTGAAACGCCTATCAAAATGGGCGAAGAGAAGGCGAAGAGCACTGTTGAAAACGGAACCATTGCCTTTTGGCCCATGGGAAGCGCCATATGCATATTCTGGGGAGTAACGCAACCATACAGCCCAGTAAACATCTTGGGCAAGATCACTAACAACCTCGAATTGTTCAAGCAGGTGAAGAGTGGCACAAAAATCAGAGTCGAGTCGCTAGTAAACCAATGAGCTTTCACGCCAAAACTTCAGAAGCCTTTCACATTCATCAATTGTTTCTTTTTCTCGGCTTTTGCTTTTTAATGTTTCAAGGAACACTATGCGTTTCGTGACTGAACGTTTTTCTGCCTCGCCGCTGTAGTAGTGTTTGAGTTCTAGATATTCTTTCATGTGGTTGGCTTTTTGTATGAAAACGCTGGCTGCGTCCACAGGGTTTTCAACGGTGTATTTGTTAGCCCATATCGTTGCGTCTGAGTTATGAAGCTGAGTAAGACCGTCAATCTCTTCTATCTGTCGAATGTAGGTTCTTAGGAAATCGTAGTATCCAGCAGTTTTGACGAGCTCAAGGGCTTGTTTCACTTTCTGCTGAAATTCGGAGCTTCCTTTTACTGTTAAGCTGTGTTTGTAGCCTTTGTCGATTAGTTCTTTAGCTTTTCTCACTTCCGCTTCAGTGTAGATTCTTTTGGGGAATTCCAAACAGATTGTGATCTCCTAATATAGAATGATAAATAGTCAAAGGAGAAAAGAGTAGGTTCTGGGAGCTTAGTCTACTTTGTATATTTTGATGCTGTGGCTTCCTGAGACCAAATGGATTGTGCCTTTTTCCTCGAGTTGTTCAAGAAAGTCTTTGGCTGCGCTTATTCTGATGTTGAACTTGGTGGCCACGGCATATGGTGTCAAGACGTTCATTCTCTTCAATTCGCCGGCAACCTTATCGTTCATGTCCGGAGGCAATATGCTGAGCTGCCTCTTTTCTTTCGGTTGCCCTGCTTTCTCTTTTTTCGTCTTTTCTTTCTCTTTTTCTTCCTCGTCTTTTCTGTCTTGCATGCGTTCCATTTGTTTCAGGTTGAGCTTCTTTTTTCCACCCATGATTATCAGCTTCTACCTAGTGAAGGCTATTTCGTGGTTTTTTAGGCTTTCTACGCTCTAAGCTATGTCAAGTTATTTCAGCTTATCGAATAAAAAGAAAGGGGAAAAGGGAGGCTATCTGTTCATTATTTTCTTTGCAGCGATTTCTATGTCTTCGGATTTTATGGTCTTTCTTCCGGCGTGCATCGCAAAATCTAATGCCTCTTTAGCGATCCTAACGCCAATGTCCTCTAGGGCTTTGGCTAGTTCTTTTGCTGCTGCTTCGCTGACTCTGTCTGCGCCTGCTTTCTTGCATAGCCTGTGCATTGGTGCTACGGCTAAATCTAAATCAACCATAAAGACTCCTCGTAGCCTCTTTTCTTGTTTCAAGCAATATTTAACGTTTTTTGTTCTCTATTTGCTGAAAGCAGACGCCAATGATCTGGACTATTCAGCTAAAAGGAGAAACTATTAAAGCATATCAAATCTAGTGAAGGCCCACGGGAAAAACAATGAGATACGTTGACGCTCACATTCACCTCTCAGACCCGGAATACGCCAACTGCGTTAGCGAAGTCATAGCTGATGCGCAGAAAGCAAACGTCGTTGCCATGGTTTCAAATTCCGTAGACCTGAAAACAAGCCGAGACAACCTCAAACTTGCAGAGCAGTATCCTAGATTGGTTTATGTTGCTTTGGGCATTCATCCATGGAACGTGCAGAACCTGCCAGAAAAGGAACTGCAGCAAGTGACAGAACTGATAAAAGAGCAAAGACAGAACAAAGCAGTGGTTGCCATCGGTGAAATCGGTTTAGATTCCAAGTACATGGATATTTGGGACAAACAGATGATGATTTTTGAGGAGATGCTACATCTGGCTGAACAGCTTGATACACCAGTTGTGATTCATTCACGGGGTACAACAGCTCAGATCATGGATATGCTCCCCTCTTATAAGCTTAGGAAAGTATTGTTACACTGGTTCAGCAACCCAATAAGCGCACTAACCAAAGCAGTAGAAAATGGATACTACATCACTGAGGGGATGCCAGCAGTTTATTCAAACGGCATACGCGATGTAGTCAAAAAAGTGCCGCTAACTAATCTGATGACAGAAACAGATGGACCAGTACGCTATTTTAAGCCGCCTTTTGAGGGCAAACGAACGACACCCAGTTTCATTCCTATGGTGGCTAAGGCCATTTCAGAGATCAAGAACGTGAGCCTCGAAGACGTTGCTGAGCAAGTGGCAAATAATTTTGAAGTCTTTTTTGGAGTAAATTTCACCAATTGATCCAGCTGGAACGTAGCAAGTGGATTGCCACATTCATCTCAAGTCTTAGATGAGTAAAGTTAAATTAGGCTTGTTGCTTTTATGTGAGCTAACTTTAGCGTGTCCATATCGCTGGAGCCCAAAACAAACAATGTATATCCGAAGGAGCTAGAATACTTGGGGAATGTGAGGACAGATCAGGTCAAGCGAACAGCTAAAGAGCTTATTAGACGCTTCCCTGACAAATTCAATAACGATTTTGAAAACAACAAGCACCTAGTCAGCACGCTTACACAGGGAACTACCATAAAGATTAGAAACCAGATTGCTGGTTATATCGCGCGCTATCTTGCTGTGGAGCAAGAGGAAGCCCCAGAAGGAGAAGAGCCTCCGGCGGAAGAGGGCGAAGCCACGTGATGGATGGATACAGAAAGGGCTGGGCACTCCGTTACTTGCGTGAAGCGAAAGCCGAGCTTGAAGCTGCAAGAAAGATGCCCTACATGGCTCCAAGCCTAGTTCTGGAATCAATCAGAAAGGCTCGAAATGCTATTTACTACAGCCTAGGCGAGCCTGCATTCGTAGAAATCGTCATAAGAGAGGCAGCCGAAAAAACCCAGACACAGGCAATAACCGACCCAGTGTTAAAATGTCTGGTGGAAATCGAAGAGGCAATACAGCAACTGGCACAGCAGGAACAGGTGGACGGCGAAAAAGCCATGAAACAAGCCGACAACCTAATACAACTAGCCTCAGACATAGTCGAAACACTAACAGAAGAAAAAGTGGACGAATAAAAAAACTATCTTTTTTCCACAGCCTTAGCTATGCGGTCTAGAGCCTTCTTGATGTTTTCAACGGAGTTGGCAAAAGACAAACGCAAATAGCCCTCGCCAAACTTGCCGAATGATGTACCTGGCAAAACGGCCACGCCAGCGTTGTAAAGCAGATGATCCCCAAGCTTGCGACAATCCATGCCCGTTCCGGTAATGTTTGGAAAAACGTAGAAAGCTCCGCGCGGCTTCTTGCACGTAAAGCCCTTAATACTGTTCAAGCCTGAGACTATGACTTCCCTGCGTTTCTTGAATTCAGCAACCATCTTCTCAGCATCAGTTTGCGGCCCCTTCAATGCTTCAATACCAGCTATCTGAATAAATGAAGCAGTACAAGAGTTTGAGTTAGTCATGAGCTGAGCAACCTTCTGAGCGATGTCCTTGCGCATCACACCATAACCAAGTCTCCAGCCAGTCATCGCATAAGTCTTTGAGAATCCATCCAGCAAGATCGTCTTGTCTTTCATTCCTGGCAATGAAGCGATACTGTCATGTTTGCCCTCATAGATTATTCGGCTGTAAATCTCATCTGCCAGTACAAACACGTCATCTCTATCAGCGATGCAGTCGGCTATGACTCGCAGATCATCTTTCGTCAAGATTCCGCCTGTCGGGTTCTCCGGATAGTTCAGTATAATCATCTTCGTCTTCTTTGTTATCTTCTCTTTGATGTATTCTGGATCCAGTCTGAAGTCGTTTTCTTCCTTGAGTGGAATTGGTACTGGCTTGGCTTGAACAAAATTTATCACTGATTCATAAATCGGAAAACCCGGGTTGGGGTAGAGAACCTCTTCACCAGGATCTACCAAAGCCAGTATGCTAAAGAACATTATTGGCTTTGCACCAGGAGTCACGATAACCTCGTCGGCTTCGGCCTTTATCCCCCTAGTCTTAGAAACGTACTGTGCAATGGTTTCTCTGAATTCAGGAAGACCTGCTGATGGACCATAGTGAGTGTAGCCGTCCTTGAGCGCTTTCACAGCGGCATCTTTAATGTTCTGAGGTGTGTTAAAATCTGGTTCACCGATTTCCAAGTGGACAACGTCTTTTCCTTGTTTTTCAAGAGCCTTTGCCTTTGCTAGCACTTCAAAGGCTGTCTCGGTTCCCAAGGTTTCCATTCTTTTCGCGAAGATGGAGTTCACTCATCGTCACCTTGACTTCAAAGGAAAAGGAAGGTTAAAGAAAATAGGTATTTAACTGTTACAGTTCAGCCGAACCTAAATCCATGTTTAGAAGAGCTTCGTCAACGGTTTCACTTTCATCACGTCTGGGTTAACAAGGTTCGGCGGCTTCTTGCCTTCAAAGAACGCGACAAGATTGTCTGCAACCATCTCAGACATCTTGGACCGAGTTTCAAAGCTTGCACTTGAAATATGTGGTGCGACGACCACGTTGTCAAGTTTGAGCAACGGATTGTCCGCGGGTGTTGGTTCCTGTTCGAAGACATCAAATCCAGCACCAGCGATTCTGCCTGTCTTCAGAGCTTCATACAAGGCTTTCTCGTCAACAACAGGACCACGCGAATTGTTTATCAGGTACGCTGTCTTCTTCATCAACATAAGCTTCTCTGCATTTACCAAGTGTTGTGTCTCTTTCATCAGCGGAACATGAATGCTCACGAAATCTGACTCCTTGAACAATGTATCAAGATCGACTTTCTTTGCGCCAAAGTCTTTTTCCATCTCAGGCCGGGGGATCACGTCGTAGAAGAGGATTTTCATGCCGAACCCCGTGGCTCGTTTCGCCATAGCATAACCGATTCTTCCTGCACCCACGATACCTATCGTTGCTCCCCAGATATCTCTGCCCTGCAACATAGCAGGATGCCAAGCCACCTTCCATTGGCCAGTTCGAACATACTTATCCGCTTCAACCACTCGCCTAGCCACGGCCATCAGCAAAGCCCAAGCAAAATCAGCAGTAGTATCAGTCAGCACTTCAGGCGTGTTAGTCACGTAAATGCCCCGTCTTGTGGCTTCAGCTATGTCTATGTTGTCGAAGCCCACAGCCAATTGTGACACAATCTTCAGCTTAGGCGCAACGTCAAAGACCTCTTGGTCTATCTTGTCGGATAGAAGCGACACAAGAGCATCGACATTCTTTGCCTTCTCAATTATTGTTTTCTTTGGGGGAGGTGTATATTCAGACCAAACTTCAGCATCAAAGTGCTTCTTAATAGCGTTCAGGCCTCTCTCAGGAAGCTCACGAGTAACGTAAATCTTCGGTTTAGGCATACGACTCACCAATCAATGTTTGCGCAATTCTTTATTAGCATTAACTTATTACACTTACGCATTCATTCACAGAAAAGAGCCAATGGTCTGCCCAAATGGTAACCATAAAAAACTTAGAACAACTCGTCAAGAACGGCCAGACGCAGCTAGACAGAAAAGCCCGCAAACTAGCACTAAAAAGCCTCGAAGCCGCAGTGAACGCTGTTGACCCTAAGCAGATAATAAAATCAAAACTTCTGATCAAAAACTCAACGCTTCAGGTGGACGGGCATTCTTTTGATTTGAAAGAGTTCAAACACATTTACGTGGTAGGCGGAGGTAAAGCAAGCGGCGCAATGGCTGAAGCTCTGGAACAAATTCTCGGTAACAGAATAACGAAAGGACTCGTAAATGTTCCGCATGGTACCAAACTCAAAACAAAGGTCGTTGAACTCCATGGAGCAAATCATCCTGTTCCAGATGAAGCAGGCATGGAAGGAACACGCCGCATGCTGGAAATCGCGGAACAAACCGAGAAAGATGATCTGGTCATATGCTTAATTTCAGGCGGAGGCTCGAGCCTCATGCCTCAGCCACGCGGCGGAATCTCACTGGCCGACAAGCGAGCGCTTACCGGTGCCTTGCTCAAATGCGGCGCAACGATAAAAGAGATAAACACTGTCAGAAAGCACATCTCAGACTTCAAAGGCGGTTGGCTTGCCAAAAAGGCCTACCCAGCGACGATTCTGAACCTGATCCTTTCCGATGTTTTAGGCGACCCGCTGGATTTTATTGCCTCAGGCCCAACAGTGCCAGATTCAACGACCTTCAGCGACGCCATTAATGTGCTGAAAAAATATGGTTTATGGAACAAAGCGTCAGCATCAATCAAAAAGGTTCTGACAGACGGCGAGAAAGGCACAATCCCTGAAACTCCAAAAGCCAACGATGAAGCATTCAAAAAAGTCCACAATGTTATCATCGGGAACAATAGGTCTGCAAGTTTGGCGGCATGTGAATATCTGAAGCCAAGGGGTTTGAACACGCTTTTGTTGACATCAACTTTAGAAGGAGAAGCAAAACAGATAGGACGCATGCTTGCCTCGATAGCGTGCGAAATGGTAAACTCTGGAAACCCGATTCAGAAGCCATCAGGCATAGTAACTGGTAGCGAAACTACTGTGATCGTTACTGGAAAAGGACTGGGCGGGAGAAATCAGGAAATACCGTTGGCTGCAGCAATGAAGCTACACGGGTTGAACGGCGTGGTCGTGGCTTCACTCAGCACTGATGGTGTAGATGGACCAACGGATACTGCCGGAGCCATTGTTGATGGAAAGACACTAGCCAGAGCATTAAAAACAGAGATGACTCCGGAAAAGTTTCTGACTGAGAACGATTCTTACCACTTTTTTGAGAAACTGGACGACCTCATATTCACAGGACCCACGGGCACCAACGTTAATGATGTCTCAGTCATAATAGTTCTGTAACACAGAAGATGGGCGGAATAATAATGGTCTTGACTATTCGCTTCATCGGATCTTTGCGTGCTTCATCAAAGAAGACCAAGCTTATGCTGAAGCTCAAGAAAGCTGTTCCGCTGAAAGAAGTCATAAAAATAATCGTTGAGGAGCAACCTAAGCTCAAACGTGCTCTTATTGATCCAGAACTCGGTGACCCGAGGACAAACACGATAATGCTTGTGAACGGAAAAGACATCAGCGTTCTGAAGGGGTTGGAAACCATGCTCAATGACGGGGATGAAGTGGTTTTCGTTCCAGTCGTGCATGGAGGATGAGAAAAGCAATGAAGCTCTACGCTGTCAAGACAAGAACCATTAAAGTTGGAGACGATCTAGTTGAAATCATTCTCGAATCGCTCAAAGCTCAGAGCCTACGGCTAGAAGACAATGACATAGTAGCTTTGACCTCGAAAATCGTTTCTTATGCAGAAGGGCGATTAATAAAAACAAATGAGATCAAGCCTTCTGAAAAAGCAGAAGAGTTCGCAAAAAGGTATTCTCTGAAACCAGAATTTGCTGAGTTAATTTTGCGTGAGGCAACCAAGATTTATGGTGGGGTTGATAAGGCTGTCTTGACGCTTATGGATGGTGTTTTGGCGGCTAACGCTGGGATAGATAATAAGAACGCGCCTGACGGTTTTGTGGTTCTGTGGCCGAGCAACCCTCAAGAATCTGCAAGAAAAGTGAGAGCCGAAATCAAACGCAAAACTGGCAAACGCGTTGCTGTTTTGATTGTTGACAGCGGTTTGGTTCCACTCAGGATCGGAACGGTTGGCTTGGCTTTAGCTGTTGCTGGATTCAAACCAATAAGAGATCACAGACAGGACAAGGATCTATACGGAAAGCCAATAACTATTACGCGACATGCCGTTGCTGATGATTTGGCTTCAGCAGCTCACCTGATTATGGGCGAAGCTGCCGAGAAAACGCCCGTAGTGCTCGTCAGGGATGCTCCAGTGGATTTTGATGAAGGCACTCATGGTTCTTCTGACATGATGATGCCGTTCAAAGAATGCATTTTCATAGGCACTTTTCTCAACGATTTGCGCGATTCAGAAGAGACATGAAGTTTGCAGATTTCAGGATCTTATACAGAGATGTCTCTACAAACGCTGCGCCTAATGCAATAATCGTTCTTTCTACAGGATAAAGAAGAGTTGTGGTTACCCACGTTCCCAGAAAAAAGTTTACGTCAGATATATGAATTACCTCAAGAGTCAAAGTACCGGCAATCTGGCCAGTCAAAGTTGACACTAGTGAGGTCACAAAGAAGGCAAAAAACAGTCTTGAACTGTTGTTCGAGGTGAAATATTTCGTAGCCATTGTTTGAAGAGGCGAAACCAAGATGACGAGACCAATTATTTGAAACCACATGTATATCGGGAAAAGCCAAACTGGTCCAACAGAGGGATAGAATACAAGAAGGACAAAGAGAGAAATGTAAACAAGGGTTGCGACAACACGTCTGCGTTCGCTAATCATGCCGCTGCATAGTGCTGTGGCGATGCCAGAAAAGAAGCTGAGCTGAGAGAATGAACCGAAGAAGAAACCGATAACTCCGCCCAAGGCCGCGCACAGCGTGCCCACATATGGACCGAGGAGTATGCCTATTAACGGAGCCATAATCGCCGCTGCAGTTATTGCCTGACCTGGCAGTCCGATGATTGGAGAGATTTTTAGAAAGCCGAAGACTACATATAAGGCTGTGAAAGTGATCGTCAGTGCAATGTCTTTGGTGGTGAGTTTTCTATTCATTGACATCTTGTCCTTATGTTTTTGCGTGTGGAAAGTTAATTATCTGAAACTGTTTATAAATGGTGCAATATGCCTTGTCCAATAATTACTTTGACATCGGACTTTGGGCTGAAAGATCCGTACGTTGCTGAGATGAGGGCAGTCGTTCTGAGCATTAATTCAAATGTAATCTTGGTCGACGTAACGCATGAGATAGAGAAATTCAACGTCAGAATGGGCGCATTCGTTCTGGCTTCTGCGGCTCCATATTTTCCGAGGGGTACAATTCACGTTGCAGTAGTGGATCCGGGCGTTGGAACAAATAGACGGCCTCTATTAATACAGACGAAGCAAGGCTTCCTTATAGGACCAGACAATGGCTTATTGGCCCTAGCCGCAAAGAACCAGAAAGCAGAAAACATTTATGCAATTACCAACCGCAAACTCATGCTACCTCAAATTTCAAGCACGTTTCATGGAAGAGACATCTTCGCGCCAGCAGCAGCACACTTAGCAAACGGGATATCACCAAGAGAGTTTGGACCAAGAATCCAAAAGATCGTGATCCCAGAGTTTGCAAAGATGGTCAGAAAGAAGGATTCGCTTGTTGGTGAAGTGATTCACATAGATGGCTTTGGAAACATCGTCACGAATTTTAGCAAAAAGGAAATTGAGCTACTGAATATCAAGAACACGATCAAGGTTAAACTTAAGAATGCCGAGTTGAGGCTGAAACTTTGCAGGAGTTATACAGACGCTGAAAAAGGAGAACCGTTGGCAATTATTGGAAGCCACGATTTTTTGGAAATAGCGTTGAACCAAGGCAATGCCGCAAAAATATTCAGAACGAAAAGCGGGAACACCGTTACACTTTATCATGAAAGTTTAGGCCATTAAGACGCCGCGATCTTGGAAGAAGCTTTCTGGTTGCGATAGCGATCATTGTTGCGAAAGTCAGGTCAAGTAATATGACGATGATTGATGGAAATTCGGGAACGATCTCCGCATAAGTGAATGCAGCCGGTTTCTTGTCGTAATTATTTGCAGGACTCTTGACGAGACCGAACCCGTATTGTTCAGGTGGTAGTTTATCGAATTGTGGGTCTGGGTCTATTAGTCTAAACCAGTATACTGTTTTCAGCCAAGGTTGAAAACTGGTGCGCGCAAGAGAGAATGTTTCATTTAGATACTCTGCGACTTGAGCTTCGGTTAAGCCAGTGGAGTTATCACTGTAACCGAACTCGCTGAAAACTACCGGCTTGTCAGCATCGCCATGAGCAATCATAACGTTGTGGATCGCGTTGTTTGGTTCGACCCAGTTGGTTTGATTGGGTTTCTGTGTGAGCAGATAAGGATGCCAACAGGCGACTTGGAAGAAGTCTGTGGTGTTTGTGCTTGGCCAGTCACCGCTTTCAATGTTTTTGTAGATCGCGTCCAGAAAATCCTCAATGTACTTTAGTCCTTCTGATGTATTTTCACTTGGTCCTAGACCACCCATGACAGTCACTGCATTGGGATTGCCAGCATGAATTCCGCTTGAGCCATAGTACAGCAGATCTGTCATAATGTCAGCTTTCATTGAAGAATCAAAAGGCTGCGAAGAATATGGATCGCTTTGATTGTAGCCTTCTGGATGCAGAAACTCGTCTAAATTGTACTCGTTTCCAATTTCCCACATAGTTATGTCAGGGAATGTCTGAGCAAGGTTTACACAAGATTCGTTGTGTTTTTCCAAGAATCGTTTGTAGGGCGATCCATTTGTGAGGTTGCGGTAAGGAATGGCCTGCGGGTCGTTTTTAATGTCGGTCATCCAGCTTGGGAAGTCTTGAATCATCCCCAAGATCGTGATGTTCCGAGACCGCGCCTCCATGATAACATTGTTTAACGCGCTCACGTTTCCAGCATTCCAGCCAAGGCCTCTGTCGTTGAAAAGCATCTGTCTCCACGTCCATTCCCGCAAACTGCTAATACTCAAAAACTCCATGATTTCGAAAGCCTTGCTTATGTTGAGGCTCTCTCCATTCCACGCATTTCTATATGTTAATGGTTCACCGACACCAAAAAGATCGCGGCTGGTTTCTTGTTGTGATGCTCCGACTGAAAGACTAATGTTCAGAAGTGCGGAGAACACTGCTAACGAGCTGAATAAAAGAATCGCGTGAAGAATGCTGAGAATCATTCTTTTCATTATTCATCCTTTCTCAGGAATATTGTCTGCTCATGTAACAGAGTGCTGGTTGAGTTCCCAAAAGAGTTTGCGGAGGAAACTGACTGTAGCCTATTACCTTCGGCTCCATTTTTCTCTTGTTAAATGAGACATGTTGTGTTTGCCTAAAAATTTATTAGCACACACCTTTTGGTGGTTATCATGGAAACGGCAAACATAGTCGTAATTGGCGCTGGGGTCGTAGGTTTAGCTGTGGCTGCAAAGGCTTCGGAGAGAAACAAAGATGTTTATGTTTTTGAGAAGAATGCAAGGTTTGGGCAGGAGACCAGCAGTCATAACAGTGGAGTGATTCACTCGGGCATTCATTACCCTGAGAAATCTCTTAAAGCCAAACTGTGCGTGAAAGGCAATCTTATGCTCTATGAGATCTGTGAAAAGTTCAAGATTCCGTACAAGAAGCTGGGAAAGTTGACAGTGGCGATTGAGGAGGAAGAAATGGAAGAGCTAGAGAAACTAATGAAGCAGGGGGAAGCAAACGGCATAGGAGGACTGAAGTTTTTGGGGAGAGGGGACGTGAAGAAGTTGGAGCCGAACGTTGAGGTTGAAAATGCTCTTTATTCGCCTTCAACGGGCATCGTTGAGCCTGACGAGCTGATGAGTTATTTCTATTCAAGAGCTCGTGAGAATAATGCTGTCTTTGCTATGGAGACAGAAGTCACAGGTTTGAGAAAAATGGCTGATGATTTTGAAGTAAGCGGAATCAGCGTAGGTGAGAAGTTTACTGTCACAGCGAAGACAGTGATAAACTGTGCGGGTCTCTACTCGGATAGAATCGCCGCGATGGTTGGAATAGATGTGGACAAGTTTGGTTATAGGCTGCATTATGCGAAGGGAGACTATTTCAGGTTGAGCGGGAAGCCTCCTGTTAGGATGCTGGTTTATCCTGTTCCGAAGGGGGCTGGGTTGGGGATTCACTTGACGCCGGACTTGGCTGGAATGGTGAGGCTGGGGCCTAACGCTTACTATGTGGATAAGGTTGATTACGAAGTTGGATCGAGTGAGCAGGAGTTTCGCGATGACGTGAGGAGATTCTTGCCAATAATTGATAAACATGAAATACACGCTGATTCAGCTGGAGTGAGACCCAAACTGCAAGGTCCCAAAGATGGGTTCAAGGATTTTGTCATAAAACATGAGGTGGATAAGGATCTGTTTGGATTCATAAATCTGGTCGGCATTGAGTCTCCTGGTTTGACAGCTGCTCCGGCAATAGGAGAGTTTGTTTCGGAGATATATGAAAGCGAGATTAAGAGATAGACTGCTTCATGTTGAAGATGCATCTTCAGTTTTAGGATTTACTTGTTTCGGTGTGCTGTTGTTTACATGTTCTCTTTGATCATTTCAGTTAACCTATGAATCCCTTCATTTATCTGCTGCTCCGATGAGAATGAGAAGTTGAGCCTCATAGCGCTCTGTCCCTTGCCATTGCAGTGAAAAGCCGAGCCAACAACATAGGCCACCTTCTTTTCAATGGCTTTAGGAAAGAGATCGTTAGCGCTCATTTTCTTTGGTAGCTTGAGCCAGAGGAACAATCCACCTTCCGGCTTTGACCATTCTACACCTTTAGGCATATATCTTCCCAAAGCTTCTAGCATAGTTTCCAGTTTTCTGCCGTACACTTTGCGAATGTTCTCGATCTGTTTTGGAAGTAGTCCGCGGCGTAAGTATTCGGCGGCTATGAGTTGCGTGTAGGTTGGAGAACACAAGTCCATGCTCTGTTTCGCCACAATCATGCGATCCATCCATTCAGTTGGAGCTATTATCCAAGCCAATCTCAGACCGGGCGAGAGCAGCTTGGAGAAGGTGCCAAGGGCGATGACGTGATTTTGATTGTCCAAACTGTAGATGGCGGGAACGGCTTCTCCCTTGTATCGCAGATCCCTATATGGACTGTCTTCAACGACGGGAACTTCGTATTGATAGACCAATTCTAAAAGCTTCTTACGTCTTTCTAGAGACATAGTCACTCCAGATGGATTCTGGAAATCTGGAACGACATAGATGAATTTCGGCTTCTTTCTCTTCTTCGCTAGCCTCTCAAGCTCCTTCTCCAGAAAATCCATCCTCATGCCTTCATGGTCTTGCGGCACGCCAATCATTCTGGCCCTGTATGCCGTGAATGCTTGCAGCCCGCCGATGTAGGACGGTAATTCGAGTATAACAATATCCTTTGGATCCAAGAATACTTTGGAGACAATGTCTAGGCCTTGTTGTGAGCCTGAAGTAATGAGGATATTTTCGGGTTTAATCCCTGCTTTTTCGCGGTTCAGCCATTTTGCGATCTCTTGTCTAAAAGGAAACTCTCCTTCTGTTGGGCCATATTGCAGGGCTAAGGCTCCTTTTTCGCGCAAGACTTGGCATGAAATGTCTTCCAAATCCTTAACTGGAAAAGTTTCGGGACCAGGGAGTCCACCAGCAAAAGATATGATATCAGGTTGCCGGGTGACTTTTAGTAGTTCTCTTATTTCAGAGCGTTTCATATTGAGAGCGTTCTTGGAGTAGAAAGCGGTCAGATCCTTGATCATTTCTTCATTCTCTCCATTTTGATTTGTTTTCCCTAGTCTGGCGACCTTCAGCTAGACATATAAAGCTTGAGTTGCATTTTGCAACAAAATTAGGGAAGCTTTGGAGACATAGCTAGGCGATCATGTAATTCATCAAGGTATATATTATGGCAATGATCAACTGATTTCACATGAGTTTTAGTTTTTTATACATAATGAGCATATAGAAAGTGAAGGTGTTTAGGCATGTCAGAAAGTGCTATGCGCTTTGAAACTGAGAGGTTGAGATCGTTTTGTGCTGACGCTCTGGAGCGGTTGGGCGTACCTCATGAAGATGCTGAAATCACGGCTAGAGTGCTGATTGAGGCCGACTTGCGGGGCATTGATTCTCATGGTGTAGCTCGAATGAGCCGCTATGTTTCTGGTATTCAACAGGGGATGATGCGCCCGAAGGCGAATCCGAAGGTGGTGCATGAGACTTCTGTGACTGCCACTATTGATGCGGATGCGGGGTTGGGGCAGCCCGTTTCTTACCGTGCTATGCAGCTTGCTATTAGTAAGGCGCGGGAGCACTCGTTGGGGTTTGTTGGTGTGAGAAATTCTAATCATTTTGGCATTGCTGGTTTTTATGCGATGATGGCTTTGGCTGAGGACATGATTGGAATTTGCACGACGAATTCCGAGGTGTTGGTGGTGCCGACGTTTGCCCGTAATGCAGTGTTGGGTACGAACCCCATTGCAATTGCCGTGCCTGCTGGAAAGGAGCGGCCTTACGTTTTGGACATGTCTACGGCTACAGTGACACGTGGGAAGTTGGAGGTTTATGCACGGTTAGAGAAACCGATTCCTCTGAATTGGGCTACTGACGAGAATGGTGTAGCCACGGACGATCCTGCCCATGTTCTCCAGAATATTATGAAGCGCAGCGGTGGAGGCTTACTTCCGTTGGGTGGAGCTTTGGAAGAGTCGGGTGGGCATAAAGGATATGGGCTGGCTTTGGCTGTGGAGGTTTTTAGTGCAGTGCTTTCTGGTGCCTTGTATGCGAATAGGGTTTATCCAAAAGATGATAGTGGTAAGCCTTTGCCATCTGGAATCGGTCATTTCTTTGGTGCTATGCGGATTGATGCCTTTCGTCCGAAGGATGAGTTTAAGCGGGATATGGATGATCTTATACAGCGTTTGAAGAATGCTCCGAAGGCTAAAGGAGCAGAGCGCATTTATATTCATGGGGAGAAGGAATTTGAGGAAGCTGAACGACTGTCAAGGTTGGGCGTTCCGCTGAACCCTAAAGTAGTGGAAGACCTACGCACAATAGCGAAACAACTTGGGATATCCAAACCTTTCTGAGCCACAGAATGAATAATGGCGCTATTGTACTTTGTCGCTTTTGGTTAAGTCTCGGAGCCTGTTTGCCCCGTCTATTTCTTTTATGAGTGTCGCCACGCTCTCAGGGACGAATTTTTCCCAGCTTTGGTTCTTGAGCATTTTCTCTCTGATTTCGGTTGAGGAGTAGATCTTCCGTTCGTGGAAGCGAATAGGCTTGACTTTGTATCCTGCTTCCATGAAGAGTCGCCTTGAGAGTGGCTCGTTCGAGTAGACAACATCAAATTTTGGTGTGTAGCCTTCTAGGGCTGAGACCCACGTCATGTGCAAGTGCACATCGGGCACAGGCACAATCCAAACGCGCGAATCGTCTATTCCGGCTTCTCGCAAAGCCATTCGGATCATGGTTAGTCTTTCGCCCGCTGTGAAGGGATTGTTGAGGTTGTGGCTGTACTGCGCACTGCCGACAACTATTACGAGTTCTTCAACGTCTTTCAAGACCTCCTTCACTGCGCTAAGATGACCGTAATGGAAAGGCTGAAACCTGCCGACCAAAAGCCCACGCTTAACCACTGATCAACACCACGTTTTTCTGGTGTAAGCATCATGCATTTATCATTTGCGATAACCCTGTCTACACAAAAACAATAGGCAAGTAATTTGGCAACTGAAAACCTCAAAAACAGACCTCTATAATAAAGTATGTTCAAGACTCAGTTCAATTTACATATGGAGAAACTGTTTTGAGCGTTTAATCTTTCTGTGGTTTTTGACGTTCTAAACAAAGAGCCTAGAATCATAACTTAAGACAGGGATTTCCTAATTCTCTTTCTTTTTCTAAGCGTGTGTGATAATGCATAAGAAATTTAAAGGAGAAAAAGATGCGATATTAGACTCGATTTAAATGACTGAAAAATCTAATTCTGGAAAATACGAAAGGATAACCGTTATAATAAGCATCATAAGCTTAGTTGTTAGCCTCGTTCTAACAGTTTACAGTTTGCATCTCGTAAACCAAGCTAACATTTTGACAGAGAAAAATCTTGAACTTCAAAACATGCTTTCTAACTTCACTTCGGTTATCATTGCGAATCCAGAGGTTGGCTTTCTTTATTCAAACGGTTTTTCCTATTCAAACGGCTCAATATATTGCGTGGATCACTATGGTCACTTGAACATTAGTCTCAGAGTAATAACACTACATTATGGAATGATAAGCATCGACGTTAAGAATCTTACTGATGTAGACCCGCAAATGATGATAAACCCAGACATGAAAAATCAGACAACGGTTTCTTACGTCTATGAAGACGAAAAATACAAAGATGTCGTTGTCTCAGGTCTAAACCAGTTGAACGCTCAACTCGACTTAAAATCTACAGTATATCCGGACCCCCAACAATTGCCAGCTAAAGGTGAGAAAATTCAATTTCCCATAGGACGCTTGCTACTTGAAGCAAAGTTGCTTGACGTTCAAACCAATAAAACCCTTACAGAAGAATTCTCTGCACTTATTGCCGTCATAATCACAGTTCCTTGATCATGACATTCACTTTTTCTTTTTTGGTTTAAAACCACGCCAATCAACTCAGTTCATCAAGATATTTCGTTGCTGTGTCGAAGATTTCTTTTGCAAAAGCATCGAATATGTGGCGTTCGCTAGTAACTTGTATGATATATCCGAGAGACTTCACGCATCTATTCTTGCGAAGCCTTTTCAATGATACACGAGCGGCTTCTTTCTTATCCGTTTCAAAGGGATTAGATTTGAGACCAGCAATAACCATGTTCTCAAGCTGTTTACATTCTGGTATGGTTCTGGGAGCATCTATTTAGGGAGTAAACTGTGCTGAAAGTCTAGGCTTGACTAGGTGTTGAGAAAGGGTAGATGTTATGCGATGTCGAAGCAGAAAAACTCCAGTGTTGCATTGTCAGCGGAAAGGTCTTTATGTAATCTGTAGCAATAATGCAAATACTAATGTGTGTTTGTGAAAGTGAGCGGTTATGATTAGCCGATTTAACATGGTCTTGCAGGGCATAAGAGATGTCTCGCTCATTGTTATATCGATCTACACTGTTGGAACGCTCTATAGTAACTGGGCCAACGATCAACCACACTATTTTCTACTCAGCATTTTCGCAGGCTTTCTCATCCTGTCAATTATAAACACTATCTTACTTCTTGCTAAAGTTGAGAGAAAAGCATACTTCTACTTCAACACGATTGTTCAGCTGTTCCCATTCATCTTCTTCACAATGTTTATAGTGTCAGTATGGTCAATCTTTCTCATTATCCTAAATATCGCAGTGCTTGTCACGTTGAGAGGAAAAAAAGTCAAAGAACCAGCAACGTGACTAATCAAAGCTCGCTTGCTATCTTCAATGAATGCTCCTATGGGTTGAGGTATTTCTTGAAGAAATCAACTATCTTCGTGTAGCAGATGACCTTGTTCTTGAACTTTATCACGTCATGTCCCTCATCCTCAAAGACTAGAAATTCCGTTTCGACGCCGTTGGCTTTGAGGCTTTCAGTCACTTCTTTTGATTCCACCGCAAGCACTCGTGGATCGTTTCTTCCCTGAATAATCAGCATGGGGCACTTAACATTCTTGAAGTAGGTTTTTGGTGAGCGTTCTATCAGGAAATCCTTGTCCTTTTCGGGGTGACCGACTGATAGAAAGAAGGATGTCTGCCAAGTTTCAGGAAGCCGATGCATGAACGAGATCAAGTCATACGGACCGAACATATCACATGCGGCCTTCCACAGGTCCGGATGCCTAGACGCAAGAGTCAACGTCATGTAGCCGCCATAAGAACGTCCAACAACAGCCCGTCTTGATGAATCAATTCGCGCGTCCTTCTCCAGCATCTTCAAGCCCTCAACATGGTCGAGCACGTCTTTGCCGCCCCAATCATGATCCACACGCTTCATGTAATCCAAACCATAACCACTGCTACCACGCACGTTGGGCACAAAAACCGCAAATCCATTCAAAGTCAAAAACTGAATCAACGGCATCGAAAACCATGTGAAATCCGGACGCTCCTGACCCTGCGGTCCACCATGAACATACAAAACCAACGGCCTCGAACCCTTGAAGCTCAGTTTTTCAGAAGGCAAATACAACCGCGCTGAAACCCTCAGCCCGTCAAAACTCGTGAAGCTCGCATCCTCTCCAGCAGACAGAAAGTTCTGGTCAATGCCCAAAACCTGTTCTCTGGACAGCACTTTCGGAGTTTCCGAACGGTTGTCTGATGAGTATAGATATAATTGAACCGGACTGTTCGCTCTTGCAAAGGATAGAACGTACCCAACTTTAAGCGCAGCTTCCGTTTCTTCGGGTTCAAACTCGTATCCCATCAGCACACCATCAGCCAAGGGCGGCAAACCGCATAGAGTACGCAGTACTTCCAACAGTTTCGAACCGTTGTTTTCGCGGTATCTGCACTCGTACAGCCAACTGCAACCGTCAATGTTGTACTCCAGCAAAAACCGATCGCCCTTAACAGTTCTGAGGTCAACCAGTTCGCCAGCGCCCTTGTGCTTCAGCCCAGAAACAGGCACCTCCACAACATTCTCAGGATTATCAAGCGAGAAATAACAAACAGTTCCTCCATCACTGAACAAGTTTGACCTAACCAACAAGCCTTTGCCGTCCGGCGTAAAGTTGCAAGTTCCAAACCCAGACAACTTGATCGACTGATTCGTGGCACGTTTCTCTATCGGGATTCCGTAGAGGAGTTGCCTTTCAGACGCCCCTTTCCGCCAAATGTAGAGAACAACATCTCCTGCCGTGTAACCGTCTGCCAAAATCACGATAGAATGGTCTTCGTTGACTCCGCTAAAGGCGTTGCCGTACAAACTCTTGCCCAGCGAAGTAATTTCCAGCGTCGCCAAGTCCACCCTCAAACCCTCAATGTTCGGCGTCTTCCGATCATCCCTGAAGAAGTATGCAATGTTCTCCTCAACATCACAGTGAAAACAGGCCAACTGCTCATTCTTGTACCTGTCACCGAAAATAGGTTCAGGAATGCCGCCGTTCAGCGGAATGAAACAAGGCTGATAATTCTCATTCCCATTCTCGTCAATCATAACCAGAACCTTGCCAAGCTTTGGCAAAACGTAAAAAATGTGACCAAACATAATATGCGGGTTCTGCAACGCCAGACCAGCAAGCAGCAACGGCTCAGGAATACTTCCATTCTGATCCATGGCATACAGACTCATCACACCACTCATATCACTCAAGAAATACACTCTGCCCCTAGCCAGCTGAGGAGAAAGCAACAGCCTAGCAGAAAGCAAAGACTGAATAGGAAATCGACTATCACTAACATTCTCTTTACTCATTTCTCTCAAATCCCCATCCAAACGCAGAACAAATAACCCCAAATATAAAACGTTTTAGCATCTAAGAGCACGCAATTGACAGCCAGAAGTGTTCTCATGTCCTATTTTTCATGCAGGTTGTAGTTGAAGCTGATAGGTGATCAGGACTATTCTGCCCCAAGAAGCATCTATTGGCGCCTCTTTCAACGGTTTGAAACCATTCTTCTCATAAAAACATCTTGCATGCGCCTCTTCTTTTCCAGCGTTCACGATGATATTTCTAGTTCCTTTCTTCGTTTCATCTTTAACAACTCGCGCTAGTAGTCTGGTTCCGATGCCCTTTCGCGCATACTCCGGAAAGACCACAATACGATCCAATTCCACCGTACCAGCATCACGCTGGACTGTTTGAGCAAAACCCAGAACCTTGCACCGATTTTCCAGCGCAAGATAGAAAACTGCCTTTCCTGAGTATGCCGCTTCCAGCAGTGTTTCTTCAGAGAAAGCCTTCTTAGCGTACTCTTCTGGAATGCCGAATTTGGCTACGTTTTCCTGGTAAAGTTGGCTGTTCTTGTCTTCCAGCATTTTCAGGAGTTTTCTACTTAGCGCTCGGATACCGTTCTTAGTCGCTTTGTTAACACTGATCTTATCCATCACAGATCATTTATTACTGGTTCACTTTGATTTCTTAATGTTTGCGGAAAAAACGGAGGTGAAACAGTGACCAATATCGGTGAAGTTTACCTGTGCGGAGTATGTGGCAACAAGGTCAAGGTTTTGGAAGCTGGAAAAGGCATTCTTGTCTGCTGCGGAAAACCAATGACCCTCGTTAAATAAGAAGACCAGCGAAACGTTTCAGCTGATTTTCTTCATTGTTTGAAGCGCTTTTTCTGCGGTTGCAGTGCAAGAGAGCAAATCATCGATCGTTGCGATAAACGTCGCCATTTTTCCCCTACACTCTATTCTTGTGAGTACTTTGCCATCTTTCCATGTTGTCTTGACTGACAAATCAGATGGGGTCTTAAAATTGTCAGGTGAAACTGCGTTGGCAATGGCTTCCGCGATTTGTGCATCATCATAATCCAGAACTATTTCAGCTTCCAATCTTTTCGCCTTTCAACTGTTTACCAACAAGATCGTTAACAACCTCTATGAAGGAACCAATATCCTCCACAGGAACTTGAGCCCCCGCAGCCACGTTATGCCCACCGCCTTTCCCCTGAAATTTCTCAGCCGCAATCTGCATAATGTCACCTAGGTTAACTCCCTTGTTGACGATTGTATCCGTGGTTCTCGCAGAAATCTTCGCAATTCCCTGTTCCTCAACATTGGCATACGCGATTAACGGTTTTTCAGGGTTCGGAAGACCTGACGAAAGGATAGAGGAAATTGCACCCACAATCTTTTCATTAATGAAGCTCTCGCCACAGATTACATAGATATGGTCTAGCTCCTTCATCCTTTCAGGCTTCTCCATAACCCAGCCTAAGTACTTGTTAATGCTTCTCCTATAATCCTCCAAAACCTTGTTCGCTTGCTCAAGAGCTGCGCCACGGTCACCCATGCAGACAGCAACACCTAAGCTTGGCCTATCCATTCGGCCTGTTCCGTTCAGCAAGACTCCAAACTCTCTGGCATCTCGAAGCGGCGTCCAAGGCTCCTCACGGTTCAGAATATAAACGTGTCCGATGAGGTTTGAAACCTCGTAATGCAGGCCTCTTGAGAGCAGGTACTCGGCAAGACCTGAACACAATCGCTTCTTTTCATCATCTGAAAGATCCCTCAACGCCCGCCACTTGTCACCATCCCTCGGCTTGATGCCCAAGCTTGCCAAGAAGGCTAGGCTTTTGTCTTCTTCTCCGCTTATGCCCGGAATGAACGGGTTGGTTGTTGACGCGAGGGTTCTGTGAATTGGGCGTGTTTCTCTTCCGAAGAAGATAAGGTCTTTCTCAACCGTGAGTAGCCCTGCTTTTGTAGCGTCTTCAACTATTTTCTCATTCAATCCGCCGAGCATTCTTTGGTCATACTTGTCTTGGAGGTCTCCTAATGCGCCGACCACAGCCACAGGAGCCGAATCAACGTTCAGCTTATCCAAGGCTTTGGCTGCAAAATATGCAACACCTGCTCCACTGATGTCTCGCGCTCCATCTATCCCATGCAAGTGCGGATTGACATGCACAAACTCTTCTGGCGCTTCACCCACAACTTGATGATGATCCAATATGACGATCTTGAAATCTGAAAGCTTCTCCTTCAACAGATCAACGTAACCGCTTCCCAAATCAGAGAAGATTATTAGTTGTGGCTTGTCCGAAAGAACCTCAACGATTTTTTCCTCAACCCACTGTGTTATGCGAATTCGGAATTTCGCGTCAAGTCTGAGTAGCGCTTTCCCGATGATTCCAGCCGCCGCAACACCGTCAGCATCCAGATGCGAAAAAACATGGATCAAACCGTCCTCTTCAACGATTTCTGAAATCGTCTTCGCTGCTTGTTTAGCTGAATCTAAGAAGGCTGTAATCTGACTTTCATCTTGAGCCATGATGATCACTTAGGCTAAGAAAGCAAATTATTTAAGGATTTAAAGCTGGCGCAAAACATGCAACAAAAGGCTTGCCACAAAAAGGGATTAAGCCAGAGAAGCTATTTTCGGTTCATATTTCCAGTTCTTGGGCAAAACACCCTTTCGTTTATAGTATCTGGAAAGCTTGTGGATTTTCGCTTCAATGATTTGAAGTGATCTCTTATTGTTCAGGTCAGTCTTGTTCTTCGCGTAGTGGACGCCGAGATTCTCAGCCTTCTTGATGAGGTTTGCCAAGTCCTCGGGCATGGTTGGCGCAAGCTGCGCTTCCTTAAGTATTTTTGTTATTGTCTTGCCAGTTATCGGCTTTACCAATGGAATAGAGTATTGATCTCGTAGGATTGTTCCAATACGGCTTGTGGAGTTTCCTTCCTTCACTAGTTTAATGACTATGGCTTCAACTTCTTCAGGTTGGTACTTGCACCAGCTTGGAGGTCGCTTGCTTATGGGCCTTATTTGGTGTGCTTTTCCGCTTTCCTGTTTCGGCATCAGTTATCCCTTAAACTCCTATTGAGCGAAGGTAGCCAAATATTTAAGATTATTGATTAAGCCGATAATCGCGATCTAGCAATGCTCTCATTTTCTCTTGTGCATCCAATAGTCATAGAGTGTGAAAGACAGAGGAATGAGGAATCCGACAGTGAACAATAATGCCATGCCTAATTGTCCTGTAGCAAAGTACCAGATAATAGCGAAGATCCAAAAGACAAGCCAAGTTAGGAGTATGCCTTTGGCCAAGTCTCCCATTAACCCCACGTTTTCACCTCAACCATTCTCTTTCTCCAGCCATAACATCATGCACACTAGGCTTTTTTGTACCATTCCGCAAACTTGCGTAAGGCGTTTGCACGATGCGAATATTTGTTCTTTTCTGTCACAGTCATTTCTGCAAACGTCTTGTCACTGTTCTCCGGCTGGAAAACTGGGTCGAAACCGAAACCAGACTCATCCTCTCCATTTCTTTCTTCGTTCGTTATTTCTCCATGGACTTCACCTTTGAAACATATTGGTGATTCTGATCGCATTGAACAATATGCTATGGCTGACTCGAACTTTGCTTTTCTGCTCTCAGCGTTCTCCATGATCTGCAATAGTCCTTTGTTGCCGATTGTTTTGTAAACATAGGCGGCATAAGGCCCGGGGAACCCGTTTAGAGCTTCCACAAAAAGTCCTGCATCTTCAACTATGATCGGCAGATTACATTTTCTGAAAGCATCGATGACGCTTGCTTCAGCGATCTCTTCCAGACTATCACTTTGGATTTCTAAGCTTTTAACCCTCAACATACCCGTCGCTATCTTGTACTCGCTTAGAACTTTTCGGGCTTCGTTGAATTTGTGAATGTTGTTTGTTGCGAATAAGATGATCCTACCTTCTAGATGAAACTTGGATTCATGCCTTCCTTTCAGCAACGTAGCGCCCTCTCCTTTCTATCTCCTTTATCTTCTCCAAGATTTCTTTTGCATTTTCGTTTCCCATAGTTTCGGTATAGCCTTTCATCACTGCATCGAAGCATTCTTCGGCGAAGCGGAAATGTGTACTCTGCAGAGCCCTTTTCATAAGATGCAGATCAACTCCTCTGGCCTCAAGTTCACTCATCTTCTCACCCAATCCGAAATCCACGATGAAAATTTTCCCCCCACCATCCAGAATCATGTTTGAAGTTGTCAAGTCGCCGTGGATTATTCCGTTTTTATGAAGCCTACCTATTAATTCCCCAATCTGGAAACATAACAGTAGTCTGTCTTTCTCGGAAGCTTTGGTTAGAACCTGTTTCACTTGTTTTCCTGTTATAAATTCCATTATTATCGTGGAGTTTTTTACGTCCACGAGAAAAATTGTCGGTGTTGACACGCCTGCCTTTTTTGCTTCATGCATGAGTTGTGGCTCATGGATTGTGCGATAGGTTCGAATGTTTTCGTCCAGTTTTGAGGGGCGATACTTCTTTGGCAAGCGTTTTTTCATGATAACTCTTCTGTCGTGCCAGTCTGCAAGGTAGAGGCTAGCTTCTGCTCCTCTCTTGATCAAGCGTAGCTGCTTCAGCGTATCCACGGAACCTCAACCTCATCAAGCCGCCACCGCAGTTTTACGTAACTTTCATCAATCGGTGTGGTCAAGCCATACGTGTAAGCCAGAACCCCTGTCCATGCAATCATTGCGCCATTGTCAACCGCAAACTCGCCCGGCACGACATTGAACTTTGCGTTATGTTCATCGGCTATTGACTTGATCATCGACTGTAATCGCTTGTTGGCAGCAACTCCGCCTGTTAATAGAACCTCTTTCTTCTCGGTGTGGGCTAATGCTCTCTCTGTAACCTCTGTGACCATTGAGAACGCGGTTTCCTGAAGACTGTAGCACAAGTCCTCCAGCCTGTATTCTCTTCTTTTGAGCAAGGTGACTGTAGCAGTTAGCAAACCACTTAGTGAAACATCCATGCCCTTGACAGTGTAGGGCAGGGGAATCAGATTCTTTCCTTTTGCCGCAAGCCTTTCTATGACAGCACCGAAAGGCATGCCTTTTTCTTGATGCAGTCCAGCTTCTCTGGCAAAAACGTCTAGACAATTTCCAAGAGCAATGTCCAACGTTTCGCCAAACACTCTGTATCGTCCAGAGTCAAAAGCTGCAACAATCGTGTTTCCGCCAGAAACGTATAAGGTTACAGGATCCTTTGCCCCTGTTTTTAGTTTTCCGATCTCAATGTGGGCTATGCAATGGTTGACTCCGACAAGCGGAACGTTAAGATATGAAGCTAAGGCTCGTGCTACTGTTGCACCTGTGCGCAGACATGGCCCAAGTCCTGGACCCTGAGAAAAAGTAATTATTGACAGATCCTTTGGTTTTATCTTAGATTTTGTGAAGGCTTCTTCGAGAACTTTGCTGGCTACTTCTGCGTGGTGTCTGGCTGCTTCCCTTGGGTGGATCCCTCCTTCTGGTGGTATGTAGGCGTTTATGATGTTTGCTAGGGTTTCGCCTTTGAAGGTTGATATCCCAACGCTGAAGTCATCTGCTGTTGACTCGACTCCCAAACAGTAACGTTCATTAGTTTGCTTAGTTTTTCTCATTTTTCAACGTGACTTCTTTCAACTGTTAACATACACCTTTTTATTTAAATACCGTACATATTAATCACGAAAATTCGGAACTGATGAGAATGCCCAAACGCAACGATCTTGAACACAAAGCTCTTCAATTCGTGATGAACACTGGCTTCACTGGCGTGCTTCAGTCAGACCTGTGGCGTGAACTAGGAGCCAGCAGTCGAGAAGGCTCAAGAATATCCATAAAACTGGAAAACAAAGGTCTGATTCGCAGAGAAAAAGAACTGTGTGATGGAAGGTGGACTTACAGGCTTTTTCCGAAAAGATTGCCAGCTTCGATTGACTCAATCGCGGATTGCCCATGTCTAATGTGCCCAGACAATCCCAGATGCGATCCGTCAAGCACTATTTCGCCACAAAGTTGTGAAAGACTTACCGAATGGCTTGTTTCTATATCCAAAACTGAACCTGCCGTGTTAGGTGACAGTTAGGTTTGCCTAAAGCATGGATGCAGGACAGAAAAAGGGATTACTATTATAAGAAGGCCAAAGAGGAGAAATACCGTTCCAGAGGCGCGTATAAACTGCTTCAGACTGTGCAAAAATACCATCTCATAAAAGACGGAGATGTTGTCGTTGATTTGGGCGCTGCACCAGGCGGCTGGGTTCAAGCAGCGAGGAAAATCGTCGGAAGCAAAGGTTTTGTTTTGGGAGTGGACTTGAAGTCGATTGAACCATTCAGCGAACACAATGTTCGAACCATTCAAGGCGACATCAGCGAACAAGAAACACTGCAACGAATCTTGGAGTTTATTCCCAGACAAGCTGACGCAGTGGTTTCAGACGCTTCGCCGAACATTTCAGGCGTATGGGAGGTAGACCATGCACGCCAGATTGATCTAGCTCAGAATGCGCTGGACATTGCCTTAGAGACGCTTAGACCCTCCGGAAACTTTTTTGTGAAAGTTTTTCAGGGCGACATGCTCGATGATTTCGTCAAGAAAGTGAAGAATCATTTCCAAGATGTGAAAGTGATAAAGCCTCAGGCCAGCAGAGGCAAGAGTTCTGAAATGTTCGTTCTGGGAACGCATCTGAAGGATAGACCTGAGTAGACGGCAAAGCTAAATTCTGTTGATCTCTCTATAATGGACAAGGTGGAACGCTTGAAGATCATTGCTGCAGACTCTTCCTCAGCCGTGCTTAATGATAGGTTTGAGCCATTATCTATCGTCGCAGCAGCGGCTGTGCTGGTTGAACCACCGTATAGAGAAGCGACAGCTTGTATAGCTGAACCGATTTTTGCAGACGCGAAATATGGACAAGAGGTAGTGGTTCATGAGGCTGAACTTTGCAGAGATCTGCTGGGGAAAGTGAAGGCGGATGTTGTACATCTTGACATGTCTCTGGGAGCGACGCCGCTTGAAGAGTTGTCGCCTATTGAGTTCACGAACATGAGAATCTCAGCCAAGGCAAAACGTCATCTACTGAAAATCTTGCCCAAGATACGGAGAACGGCAAATGAAATCACACAAAAGTATGGAATCGAAGTTCTAGCCATAGGAAAAGAAAGCATCCCTGTGAGGATTGCAGAATTGACGTCAGGAGCGCATGCTATACTTTTTACTTGTGAGAAAGCCTTGAAAGAAAAACAAAACGTTCTGTTGGGCCTGCCTTCGAGATGCCAGCCCAGACTAATCGAAAACAGAGTCTATCTGTATTCTCTTATGTCGGCAGAACACGATATTAGAGGATTTGCGGAGGGCTCGAAGGAAAATTTGAAAAAAGTTAATATCATGGAGATGCTAAATCCAGTTGCAAGAGGTTTCAGAATCTTAAAAATAAGTCCAAAGCCATGAGAAAAAAGGTGTTGTTGAATTGGCGTTAAGTTTTTGGAGAATATCGTCCTCAAGAATGAAGAGACTATGCACGATCGTGGCTTTTTTCTTTCTCGCAATAATCATAACCATGGCGGGAACGTTGACGCCTCTCACTTCTTCCGACGCAAATAACATAAAAGAGGAGATGGATAAACTGAGAGAAAACGTAAGCGCACAATACATTTTCGGCAACAATATGATGATATGCTTGATAATGTTTGTACCGATCATCGGCCCGCTTTTTGGCACATATGCGCTGTATAATACGGGCGTAGTGATCGAGGCAGAGAGTATGACGAGGCTTCACGTATCACCAATTGTGATTTTTCTAAGTTTGTTTTTCCTTCCTTTCGCGTGGCTGGAATTCATAGCCTATTCAACTGCTGCCGCAGCAAGTATCTGGCTAACGTGGCGATTGATCCAGCGCAAGGGTAGACATGAACTTGTGAGAACCTGCATATTTATTGCGATCTGCGCAGTCTTGCTTTTAGCGGGCGCAATTGTGGAAGATATTCTAATTGCGGCATCTACATAGATGTAAACCAAGGCTACTTCTTGCTGGTTTTTGTGATCTCAAGACTTATGTCTAATGCTTTTGTGCTGTTTGTAATTTCTCCTAGACTTACCACATCCACTCCGCTCGCAGCAAATGCCAAAACATTCCCAGCATTGATTCCACCGCTCGCTTCGAGTAGAATTTTCCCATAAAGCTTGGCTTTCTTGAGCAAGAGGCAAGTTTTCTCAATCTGTTTTGGAGAGAAGTTGTCAAGCATGAGTATGTCTGCACCTGCCTTTGCGGCAGTTAGGACATCCTCGATCCTTGAGACTTCAATTTCTATTTTCTTGCTGAATGAAGCCCTTTCCTTGGCTTTCTCAATAGCTTCTTCAGTGCTGCCAGCTACTGCTATATGATTGTCTTTTATCAAGATCATGTCATCCAGATGAAGCCTATGCGTGTCTCCGCCACCAATTAAGACTGCTTTCTTATCAAAGTATGATAATCCTGGCGCTGTTTTCCGTGTGCAGGCAATCTTCGTTTTGAGCCCTGCTTTCTGAAGTTTCTCTGTCAGCGTTTTCGTGGTTGTGGCGATGCCGCTCATGCGTGAAAGAATGTTCAAGAGTGTGCGTTCGACCGACAGGATTGTTCTTGCGTTTCCAGAGATTTTGATCAGAGTTTGCTTCGGTTTTATCTTTTCTCCATCGGAAACCAGAGTTTCAGCTCTCAGTCTTAAACTTTCTAGAAGGATTTTTGCTTCTTCGACGCCCGCCACAACTCCTGAGCTTTTCGCGATTATTTCGGCTTCTGCTATGGTTTCTTCAGGAATAATCAGTGCGGTGGTTATGTCTCCCAGTCCTGTGTCTTCGGCGAGTATTTTAAGGAGCTTTTCTTCCAAAACTTTTGAGGGCAAGAACATGTTCTCACTGTCTGATTGTTTGACTTAAAAATACTTGCTCATTTCTGTGCTATTTCGGTTATTGTGTTGACGGCATTTTCAAGGCCGTCATGTTTCAGAGCTTCTTCTTGGATGGTTTTGAGTTTTTCGGTGATCGCACTTTCCAGAATTTGCTGAATGGTTTTGAGAAGGGTTTCTTTGTTGAGTTCTTTTTGGGGTATGATTTGAGCTATGCCTATGTCTCGGGCTTGTTTTGCATTGCTGATTTGCTCTGTGTGTCCTGGTGTGGGTATAAGTATTATGGGTTTGCCATAGCACATGGCTTGCGTTATCGTTCCGTGCCCTGCCCGAGCTATGAGTACGTCGCATGTTTTTAGGTATTCGAAACGGTTTGGAATCCAATTGAATATCATCGCATTGCCGTAGCGTACGGGCTTGCTGTCTTTGCTTGGATAGCCAAGCGACATGACAACTTCAAAATCTTCTGGAATGTCAAGCAGGATCTTTCTCAAGACCCCCATCAGGAAAGCTTTCTCTTTTATTGGCCCACTTATCGGCGCAAAAATGACAGGCTTATCGGCTGATAATCCTAGTTTCTTTCGCAGTTCCTCTTTTGTTTGGAGCGTGTTTGGATGAACTTCCAGTATTGGTCCTATTAACTTCACGTTTTTTTTGTAGGGTTTTGGGATGTTCAGGTTTCCGACAGATATTGTATATGGCGGTGGGAAATCTGGTATTAGGACGGTGTTTCCGCTTGTCCACATTTTGCCAACAAGTGTGAGGGTTATGTGATCCGCGAATCTTGCGAGGGTTAGGTGATGTTTTCTTCTGGGGACTATTACTTGGAACTGGTTTAGTATACAGATTCTTGGAATGCGTAGAAGCCTAGCCGCTAGCAAGGTTGAGACTCGCGAGTCTGAGACAGCAATGTCTGGGTTGAAGTTTTCTAGGAATTTGACTTCAGCATTGACTTGCTGTAGAACGGTGAATGAAGCGAAGAATGGCCCAGGGTTTACTGCTGTTTGTCGGAAGTCTATCGATCCGTCGGGTCTGACTTGAAACCCAATGGGCGGAGCCTTCAGAAGCGGAAACTTTTCGTTCTCAACGTAGCGTATGCCGTCTCGATACGTGGAAAATGTTACTTCAACGTTTTTTTCTTCGAGTTTTTTTGCTATGGGGATGAGCCTGCCGACGTGTCCTAGACCTATTCCGCATGGGGCAAAATAAACGCGCATTGGGTTAGTTCCCGCCGAGGCTTTTGCGTTTCACTTCGCCTTTTGGCGTTTCTTCTTCGAAAACTATGGCTTGAAACGTGTAGACCTTGGTGCCATTCAACAACCAGTTGTCTGGGGATAAACCTGCTTTGATGCAGCATTGGCACAGGAATTCTTCTTCATCCCATTCCCATTCAACAGGCACTTGAGGAAGAAGTAATCCTTTGTACATACCTCGTTCGACGATGAGACCGTCTTCGCCGACTTTGATTTTGGTTACGTATTCCTTTGGCCTTTCCACTTCTACGAGTTGCGGAGGCGTGAGCACGCTTACTTCAAAAACTACTTTATCGAGTTCTTCTGGCGAGAGTGGATAGAATCTTGGGTCTTCGGTTGCGGCGCTGATGGCAGATTGTATGACTGCGTGCGCCAAGGGATCGGTAGGATATGGGTAGCCTATGCAGCCTCTGAGTTCTTTTTCTCCGCGTTTTATGCTGTTTATGGTGACGAACGCTCCGCAGGGCTGCAGGAGTTTCGGTGAGATCTCTTCTGGGACGCTGATCTGTTTCTTGTTCTTGAGGTATTCTTCAACTGCTCCTCGCGCAAGCGAGATCAGAAGATTTCCTTCTTCTTGGCTTAGTTCAAACTGCACTCTAGTCTCTCCAGTTAATAGTGTGGTGACTTCTTGTCTGTAAGTAGGATTTGAGGTTTTGAATCTGATTAAACTTTTGCAGAAAAGGCTTGTTTAGAATTTTATTGTTTCTTCTTGTGTGCCGTCTTTGGTTATTGTGAGGAAGTCTATTCCGTCGCCGCTCATGATGTCTCTGCTTATGGCGGATTTTACTGATCTTATGACGAGGTCTTTTGCTTCTTCTTGGGTCATGTTGTCTTTGTAGCCTTCTTCGAGGACTCCCATGGCGATTTCTGTTCCTGAGCCGACGACTGCGTATTTGTCGGGGATTACTGAGCCTAGGACGTCTAGGACGTAGATTGATGGGCCTTCGTTGTCTGTTCCGCCGATGATAGTTTGTGTGATTAGGGGGGCCATTCGCTGGTTGAAGAGTATGTTTGACATGAGTTTGGCTGCTGAACGTACGGAGATGGGTCTGCCTACGTCTAGACTGAACAGATTTACGTAGGCTTCCACTTCTCTTGCAAGAGTTTGCATGTCAGAAATGAGTCCAGCGCATGCAGCGCCGATCGTATCTGTGATTTTGAAAACCTTCTTGCCGCCTTTGCTGACAATAAGATAACCGTAGGAAACACGTTTTTCAGAGGCCAAGATGACGCCGTCTTTGAACACTACGCCTACTGTTGTTGCACCGGGAATCCAGGCGTATCCACCTTGCTGGGCTTGGTTTTCCATGAGCTCCACCTTTGCCGTTTTTATGAACGGTCAACCTATTAAACTTAATGATGAAACCTTCAAGGTCTTAGAGGTTCAAAAATCTGGTCGTCCCCACCTCCATATTCTGATTACTAGCATCCCTTTCATTTCCCATGAAGATGTGTACGACATTTGGCAGAAATACGGGGGGTGACTATGTATGGGTGAGAACTGTTGGCAAAGAAAAAGATGCTGCGTTGTATACTCTGAAATATGCCAATAAAACAATTTTAGACCGAGATAAAACACAGCGGCATTGCTCTTTGCTCCCAACAAACGGATGTTTTCGATGAGTCAAGACCTAATGACCATATTAAATATCAAGCATAACCGCAGAGAGCAAGGTTGAACATTTTAAGGTTCAGTTGAGGAAAACGCGGTCAAGGCTTTTTGCGTTGAAAAAGAGATTTGTTTGAAGATTTTGTTATTGTTGAAACCGCAAGGGATTCTCTACTAATTTCCCTCAGTTTTCTTATGCTCTTGACACAGGGTAGAGCTGTACGAGCTTCCTAGTATTTGATGCTGAGGTACAGTAGCACGGCTAACGCTGCCAGCGTGAACAGGTCTGGCAGCATGGCAAACGGTCCCAGACCAAACGCGTAGAAACCAAAAGCCCAGCGCATTAGAGGGTTGGAGGCAAGAGCATTCAAGAGAAAAACCATCGAAAATATTATCAGTCCAATCGTGAACTCCGACCGCGTCTTCCTGTATATGCCAACGTAAGTGAGCAACAGAAAGATTGAAAGCGTCACATTGATCGTGGAAACCACCGTTTCTACCGTATAGAAAAACTCCACGTCACCACGAACATCATATGGAGGTCGTCGGTGAGGCTCCCAAGGAGAAGGCGGAAGCCAAAACACGGACGAAGCCCACAGCGCCGCCAAAATAGCAACCACTACCAACGTTACCAGTATCAGCAAAGTTCTCAAGTTCTTATCCATACAATCACCCATCTGCTCTACCCCTTATTCTACTTTTTCCAGATTTTATCCAGAATCTCCTCAAACAAAACGTAGTTCTCCTCCATCATCGGAGACAAGAAATACGTGGTACCATACCCCTCTCCGGCTGACGTGATAATCCTGTTCTTCTCAAGCACCCCAAGATGATGCCTTATCGTCCTATAATCCATCCCAAGCAGGTTCGCCAGCTGGTTCGCGTTCTGCGGCGTCTCCCTCAAGGTCTGAAGTATTCTGGCGCGGGTCGCGCCGCCCCTCGTGCCCGCGATCAGCCACCCGAGCAAATACTTCAACGAACGCGCACCAACAGACACCCACAACACCCCCGCATGTACCAAGGAGATTTTCGCTAAACCTATTTGAGCGAGAGTAATAAATATGTCCCTTTAATTTCTCACTGTCAGATCTAACAAAAGAGTATGGTCAGATTAGGAATAGAATCGGGTTTAATTCTGAAAAATTCCTTAATAGCTCGCAGTTCTTGAAAGATTTGGAGGTTGAGAACAAGTCGGCAACACTCTATTCCTCAAGAAATGGATCGTAAAGACCCAGAAAAGCTGGAAGAGTATTTTTCACTTCTCTCTCTCCTTTCTCCTTTCAGCTGTTCTGGATCTTAACGAGAACCAAAGAAGAATAGAGTATACCGCCAAGAAAGGGATGAAACAATGGACGGAAGTAAGATGTTAATCTCGTTGTCGGCGACGGTAATGAGGAAAGTCACAGTCTATCATTCCCTTTTTTTGAAGTGGGCACCTAGGAGGAAAAAATGTTGAGTAAGATAGAATCGGTAACTGTGAAATCCAAAAGTATAGTTGATGCTGAGAAACGTGTTATTCGGAAGGCTAGCATGGAAGTTGCGAGGGCTGTGCAAGACGCGGTTCGTGTACTCAGAATCATGATTTTTCTACACTCGGCCAAGGATTTTTCATCCGTTCTTAGGCTCTATGGAATGGAAGACTCTTCAGGGACTGAATGGAAAACGGCAGAGAAGATGAGTTACTTTTTAAATGAAAAAAATGAAGCCTGAAGGCTATATGTACTGAATGCCGCCGTTTGACGGAAGCTATGTGCCTGAATCGTGGTTTATGACTCTGTACAACTCATGCAGCTTGGCATCGTTGCCTCTATTTCACAAGCTACTCGTTCCAAAACAAGCGCTGTGAGATCAGTTCTGATGCTGAAAGATGCGATTTCAGTGCTATTACTATCAGGGTTTTGGCTAGATCAAAGGGAAGTAGTGTCTGAGTTCTAGAAACACTAGCCCCAAATCGTGCGCTCGAACTTCGACAATAAATATGTCCTTCAGGACATCGCTGTCATAGTCAATATTCGCATTTGGATTAGGAATAGATTTGGGTCTAATTCTGAAAAACGGTTTAATAATGCACTGTTGTTGAAGATACATTGCAACCAAGGGAGATGGCAGCGGTGAACAACCACGAGATTCTTAATCCCGACCCGGCTGAAATTATACTAAAATTGACTACCTCTCACTCCTACTTTTTTGGGTTGAATGCAGTTCGTATGTGAAGGTGAATCATTTGGGTGCTTTGACAAGAGCCGTTAGAAATGTTTCGAGAAGGAAAATGAGGGCAATCTTGGTAATTGTTGCCTTGGGTTTCTGTATGGCAATCATGGTTTCCATTCCTGCGGGCATCGTGGCAAACCAAGAATCCACACAGAGACTAACCGAAAACTTCAACAGCACGATTAGTAATATGCAGGAAGAAATCAATAAGACAGCTACATTAATAGAATGTCGAACTTCATCTGGACAAGGTATGTCCTTTGGTACGCCCTCAGGTACGCCAGGGGACAGGCCATCATTTGGATCTAGGCAAGAAGTCTTCGTAAGTGAAACCGTTGGCGATGAAATTGGTTCTATTGAAGGTGTCAAGGATGTTGTGCCATTTCTTGAGAAGTCATCCAATGAAACAACGTCAGAAACCATGAATACACCACGTGGAAGTTTCACAATTTCTAGGCCTCTCTACACGATTACAGGTGTTTGTCTGAATTCCTCTTTCATCGATAACTATTCCATACTGCCAACAAACATAACAGGAGGGAGAAAGCTGCGCGAGGGAGATAGTGGGGTTCTTCTCATGAGCTCAAATCTCACGATTTACTTTGGAGTGGGAGTTGGTGGCAAAGTGTGGATCAACGGCGAGTCTTTTGTAGTGGTAGGGATCTATGAACCAGCAAATCAAAGCCGCATGGAAACAAGAGGAGAGGTGTACATGAACATTTCTGATGCTCAGACGGTAACTGGCCAAACAGGAAACGTAAGTAGGTTTGACGTGTACGCAGAGGATGTCTCCGATGTGGATGGAATAACCAACGTGATAGAAGCAGCGTATTCAGAGCTCTATGTCACGACGTATAAAGACCGCTTGCAGAGCGTTCAGAGCATGCAGGAGAGGTATACGCAAACGTTGAGTAGTGCGGAATCAACTCTCAGTCAGACGCAGACAGTTGCAACTCAAGAGATCATTTTGGCAGTAGTCGCTACAAGCCTGATCGTCTTGTTTGTGATGTTATATACCGTCCGTGAAAGGACGAAGGAGATTGGTACACTTAAAGCGATAGGCTTCAGCAACTGGAATGTCATGAGCCAATTTATGCTTGAAGGAATAATGTTAAACTTAGTGGCAGGCATAGTCGGCATCGCAATAGGAAGCATCGGAGCACCTATCTTATCTGGGCTTCTGCTCCCTAGCATGAACCTATTTGGTCAATCAGGTTCTTTTCGAGCCGATTCTCAATTCGCGAATTCAGGAGTGTTTGGGCTGGGGGCCGCCACAGCTACTCCAGATTTGCAGACCATGCTGCTAGCACTTGGTGCAGCAATCCTGCTCGGCGCTCTGGGCAGTCTGTACCCAGCCTGGAGAGCGTCAAGGACAAGACCTGCGGAGGCGATGAGATATGAGTGAGGCTGTTCTAAAAACAGAGAACGTATCCAGAACATTTACGATGGGCAAACGCGAGATCCAAGCTCTTTCAGATCTAAATCTCCAAGTGAATAAGGGCGAGTTTGTCGCAATTATGGGGCCCTCGGGTTCAGGCAAGACAACATTGCTAAATGTCTTAGGTTGTCTTGACAAACCGACTCGTGGAAAAGTGATCCTAGACGGAGTCGATGTTGCAGAACTGCCTGAAAAGAAACTCTACAAAATAAGAAGGAACAAAATTGGGTTCATCTTCCAGACTTTCAACCTCTTGCCATACCTAAGCGCCATCGAAAATGTAGAACTACCAATGGAATGCACAAAAAAATCCAAAAGCGAAAGAAGAGAAAAGGCTCGCAAATTACTAGGACTGGTGGGATTGTCTGGAAGAGAAGGACACAGACCGCAGCGGCTGAGCGCTGGCGAGCAGCAAAGGGTGGCAATTGCACGGGCGCTGGCAAATGATCCAGCCATAATTCTAGCAGACGAACCCACTGGAAACTTGGACACTGAGAACAAATATGAAATTGTCAGGCTACTCGCCAACCTGAACATCAACTCAGGAACCACAATCGTAATGGTAACACATGATAGCCAAATAGCCACGCACACTGAAAGAATGCTCCTTCTAATGGATGGAAAAATCAAAAAGGAAAAACAGGGACTTCATTTGACAAAGAAGAAACTCATGTGCCCATACTGTGGGAGTAAAATTCAGGTTGATGACGAAAGGTGTCCAAACTGCAGAAAAAGACTCTGAATGCCAAGGAGATTTGTTGATGATGACAGTAACTGAATCTGCAAATTTGAAAAAGAACAGTAAACGAACGAGAGAATTATTGTGAATATTCCAAAAGAGGCCAAAGCAACGCGCATCCCAACAGTTCTCATAGCAGCAACTATAATTGTCAGTCTGTTGATCGGGGGATTACTGGACTATGCGATAACCTATTCGACGATTTCAGGAAGGACTGATGATTTGCAGAATCAATTGTCGGCATCCTCCCAGGAAAATGTCGTGTATTTCTTGGATAAAAACGTCTCACTTTCTCAGTTGCATCAACAAGTAAAAGGGTCCGTAGTGGTTATCCAAGGGCAGATAGTTCAATACGACGTTTTCCAGCGTCCGCATTACTCGCAAGTGCAAGGTTCAGGGTTCATCTACAACTTCACAGGACAGATGGTAGTTGTTACAAACTACCATGTAGTGCAAAGTGCAATTAACATCACAGTGACCTTTGAAGATGGAAACACTTATCCGGCTACAGTGCTGGGATCAGATCCTTACGAAGATCTTGCAGTTCTTTCGATAGATGCATCTCAAATCGAATGGAAGCCTCTTTCGATTGCCAGTTCATCGACCTTGGAAGTCGGTGATCCAGTTATCGCAGTAGGAACGCCCTATGGACTGGCCGGATCAATGACTATCGGAATAGTCAGCGCACTCGGCAGAACAATAAGCGAAGAATTGACAGGCGCATACCTAATCGCTAGCGTTATCCAAACGAGCACACCCATAAATCCAGGCAACTCGGGAGGCCCGCTTCTGAACTATCAAGGCAGAGTTGTTGGCATAACCACGGCAATCGTGACCGATTCACAGGGACTAGGCTTTGCGATTCCATCCAACACTATATTGCGAGAGATCGAATCTCTAATCACGAACGGCACATATAATCAGCATCCTTCACTGAACGCAACCGGGACAGACATGACCTATGAAATCGCAAAAGCAATGGGAACAAATGTAACCTATGGATGGCTGGTCAAAAGCGCGCTGGATCAAACTACTCTGCGAGACGGTGACATCATAATAGCCATCAATGAAATAAGAATCACAAACATAGATGATCTCGTGACTTACCTAGAAGAATACACTTCACCAGACCAAACAGTAAACATGACAATCGTGCGAAACAACCAAACAATGACCATTGGAGTCAAGTTAGCAACGCGACCTTCACCAAGCACATCGTAAGTGACATGAAACACCCTTGCGCATCACATAATCCACATTCTGCTTAGACGAAATTTTGGTAAGCAACTTTGCTCGCATCGGCGGGAGTTTTGCGAAAGCCAAAATAATACAGTTGGAAAACAAACTATTCACTCAGACAACAATCTATCAAAAATTATGTCCTAGTGTGATCTGTTTACAAACAGAGCTAAAATATCAGACTATGCTATAACATTCTGAAAAGAAAGAGATGAGTGAAGTGATCGACATTTACGCGAAGAACGTTGATGGCGTGTGGTTCGGAGTGGCCTACGAGAAAGAGAATATTTATGCTACTACGTTTACATTCAGTGAAAAGGAAGTTGTAAATAGCCTAATAGGAAGCATCCCGTTCAAGACAGAATTTCAGAGAAGTGAAAAGCCATCAGCCTTCGCTGAACGCACGATCGCTTTGATTAAGAGTGTTTACGATGGAAAGGAAATAGCCTCCAAGGTTCCTTTGAACATGGAACACCTTTCGGATCTTAACAGGAGAGTGCTTGAGATTACGACTATGATACCTGTTGGCTACCTATCGACTTATGGCACAGTTGCAAATGCTACGGGCACTGCCCCGAGAGCTGTTGGACGCATGATGGCGCGGAATCCTTTTCCACCGATAGTTCCATGTCACAGGATTGTGGGTTCAGACTTCAGTTTGGTCGGCTATGGCGGTGGTCTGGATCTGAAGCTGGCGTTCCTCAAGCGGGAAAAGAGAGGTTACACTTCCAAGCGGGAAATGTCAATAAACGGCAAGAAACTGACGATTTTTCCAGCCGAGTTCGCGTTGAAAAAGACTGAGAAAAAGTAGACGAGCTTGCTTCCTTTCCTGATACCGTCCTAAAGAAAAACTCCTCATAGACAGTCAATCGTAAGGTTAAATAATTGTTTCTTCGCTAACGTTAGAAGACTAGACCAAAATACGCGCAATTTGGCTACAAGTGAAGAAAACATGCTTGACATTAAACTCATTCGCGAAAATTTCGATTCAATAAGGGCTAATCTGCAGAAGAGAGGCAACCCAGTCAACCTGCAGATGCTTGATGAGCTTGTTGATTATGATCGCCGATGGCGTGAAAACCTCACAAAGCTAAACGTTCTTCGCCACGAAAGAAGGCAGATAACGGCCGAAATCGCAGCCTTGAAAAAGAATGGAAAAGACGCAGTCAAAGAGATCAACAAAGGCAAAACTATCGACTCTGAAATCACAGCATTAGAAAAGCAAGTCACTGAAAGCGAGCATAAGGTCCATGATTGCTTGATGAGGCTTCCAAATCTTCTACATGAATCAGTTCCGCCAGGTAAGGACGAGAACGACAATGTTCAGACCAAAGCTTGGGGGAAAACCTCAAAATTCACCTTCCAGCCGAAGGGCCACATAGACTTAGGCTTAGGCCTAGATATCATGGAAATCGAAAGAGCAGGAAAGATCGCTGGAGCCAGATTCTTCTACCTCAAGAACGAAGGCGTACAATTAGATATGGCTCTGATGAGCTTCGCTTTGGAAGAAATGGTCAAAAATGGTTATATGCCCGTAGAACCGCCTTTCATGATGAGACGCGAAGCCTACGAAGGCGTCACAGCCCTAAGCGACTTCGAAGAAATGCTCTACAAGATTGAAAACGAAGACCTGTACTTGATCGCCACATCGGAACATCCCATGGCAGCAATGTTCATGAACGAAACCCTCAAAGCCGAAGACTTACCCCTCAAGCTTGCTGGACTGAGCCCATGCTTTAGAAAAGAAGCGGGAGCACACGGCAAAGACACGCGGGGCATATTCCGCACACACCAATTTAACAAGATCGAACAGTTCATCTTCTGCAAGCCCGAAGACTCATGGAAACTTCACGAAGAACTTCTGCAAAACGCTGAAAAACTCTTCCAGAAACTAGGCTTGCCCTACCGCGTTGTTAATGTCTGCACAGGCGACATTGGCACAGTCGCAGCTAAGAAGTATGACATTGAAGCGTGGATGCCCGCACAAAACGGCTACAGAGAAGTAGTAAGCTGCAGCAACTGTACAGATTACCAAGCGCGAAGACTCAACATCAAGTACCGAGAGAAAGAAGGCGAGGCACCTAAAGGCTTCGTGCACACGCTCAACAGCACAGCCATAGCCACAAACAGAACCATAGTAGCCATACTTGAAAACTACCAACAAGAAGACGGCTCAGTCACAGTGCCTGAAGTTTTGAGAAAGTACATGGGTGAAATAGACAAAATAAAGCCAAAACGGTAAAACTTTTAATACTCTGACGTGAATTCTCTCAAGCTACACTCGGAGGATAAACGTGTCATCAAAAACCAAGAAAGTGAGAGACAAGTGGCGCAGCAAAACATGGTACATGGTAATGGCCCCGCCATACTTTGGAAACACTGAACTAGGTGGAGTGCCAGCCGAAGAACAAGAAAAACTCGTCGGCAGAACCATCGACGCCACACTCTATGACGTCACAGGCGACTTTTCACATCAATACTTGAAGATGTACTTCCAGATAAACGAAGTTGACGGCAAAACCGCCCACACCATATTCAAAGGCCACGAGTACTCAAGAGACTACCTGCGCAGCCTCGTCAGAAGAAGAACAACCAAAGTAGACGGACTGTTCAAAGTCACCACAAAAGATGGATTCAACCTGCGAGTAGCCGTCTCCGCCTTCACACTATCCAGAGTCAAAACCTCGCAAGAAAGAGACATACGTGCCATAATGGCCAAAATCATCAAAGAAAAAGCTGCAAACCTCACAATAGACCAGTTCGCACAAGAAATGGTCCTAGGAAAAATAGCCTCAGACATCTACAACGAAGCCAAAAAAATAGCCCCACTACGTCACGTAGGCATCAGAAAATCAAAACTCATAATGCAGATGGCCCCACAACAAGTGGCAAAATAAAATCTAAACTCTTAAATTTTTCCCGTACTCGTACCCTTTTCTGAAAGCGGTCAAATTCAGCTCCTCAGTACCCTTAGGAATATTCGCCTTAATCGACTCTGTCAAAGCGTTCTCGTCAATCGCATCAGTGATGGCCACAAACGCTCCCAGCATGACAATATTTGCAACTATTCTCCGACCAAGCTCCTCCGCAATCTTCGTGGCAGGAACACGAAAAACCTTAATGTTCTTCAGATCCTTTTCACGCGGAATCATGTCAGGGTCCAAGATCACCGTGCCACCAGGTTTCACGTCATCTATGTAATCATTATAGGCATGTTGAGACATCAAAACCAGAATGTCAGGCTCAACAACCTTCGGAAAATCGATATCTTCCTCAGAAATCACCACCTCAGACTTACATGCACCCCCCCTCGACTCAGGACCATAAGACTGTGTCTGAACAGCATTCTTCCCGCTATGAAGACATGCCGCTGCAGCAGTAATTATTCCAGACTTGATTATGCCCTGACCACCGAAACCCGCAAACCTAATCTCAAGTCGCATGTGCTAACTCACCTTCTCCATCGCCTTCTCATTGATCTGAGAAATCTTCTCATGAAGCAACTTCTCGTAGCTCAGTTTCTCTATATCCACAAACTCGCCTACAACCAGCCTATCTGGCGTAATCTCAGCCTTCGCCGGATCAGAAAAACTCTCTACCACAGAAGCTTTCTTGAACCACTCCATCATCTCCAATCCCGACCGCATCTTATTATAGCGACCAAAAATTTCGGGACAAGGAGAAATGACCTCAATGAAACAGAAACCCTCCTTCTGCAACATCTTCTTAATCGACTGCGTAAGCCGACGCACATGCAACGTGGTCCACCTAGCCACGTAAATAGCCCCAGAAGCAGCAGCCAAATGAACCAGATTAAAAGGATGTTCAATATTCCCATAAGGACTCGTCGTCGTCAAAGCCTCAAGAGGCGTCGTTGGACCCTGCTGCCCACCAGTCATCCCATAATTGAAGTTATTCGCACAAATCACCTTGATTCCCATATTTCTCCGCGCAGCATGAATAAAGTGATTACCACCAATCGCAAAAAGGTCACCATCCCCACTAACAACCACAACCTCCAGTTCGGGATTCGCCAACTTCACGCCGGAAGCAAAAGCCAGCGAACGCCCATGCGTAGTATGGAATGAATCAGTGTTCGTATAACCAGCTGTGCGGCCGATGCAACCGATGCCCGACACGACAACAAGGTTGTCCAAATCCACCTGTAACTCATCCAGCGCATGAACAAAACAGTTAAGCACAATACCATTACCGCAGCCAGGACACCATATATGCGGAATCATCGCCGACCTCAAATACTTCAGAAACGGATGCTCCATCATCTGCTCAACCATCAACAACTCCTCCTAATCACTTCAAGAATCTCCTTAGGCGTGTGAGGATCTTCACCCAGCTTCGAAAGGAAAGCCACTGGCTTTTCCTTCGCCGCCCTTTCAACTTCACGCACCAGTTGCCCACAATTCATTTCCGGCATAACTATAGCCTTCACCTGCTTGGCAATCCTTGCTACCTGTTCCTCTGGGAAAGGCCACAAAGTGATCAAACGCAGAAGCCCAGCCTTGATACCCACATCCCTGGCCTTTCTAACGGCACTTAACGCAGAGCGGGCAACAATACCATAAGCGACAACCGCAATATCTGCATCGTCAAGCATCACTTCTTCAACCTGGATGATCTTATCCGCATTCTTGCTTATCTTCTCGCACAGCCTCCTCACAAGCGTAGACTGTACTTCTGAGCTTGACGTTTGAGGATACCCACGCTCATTATGTGTCAAACCCGTAGCATGAAAACGATAACCTTCTCCAAAACAAGCCATAGGTGGAACCAAATCATCATCAGGCATAAACGGTTTATACTCTTCCCGCGAAACATTCGGCTTCTTGCGATTCACAGTCCTTATCTTGTCAGCGGGTGGTATTACCACTTTCTCCCACATGTGAGCCACAATCTCGTCACCCATCAACAAAGTCGGAACACGATAAGTTTCGGACAAATTAAACGCTTCAATCGTCAAATTGAACATTTCCTGAACAGAAGACGGGGACAGAGCAATAATACCATAATCGCCATGGGAACCCCACTTAGCCTGCATAACATCCTGCTGCCCAGGCAAAGTAGGCTGTCCAGTGCTCGGACCACCACGCATTATATCCACAACAACACACGGAGTTTCGGTCATAATAGCCAAACCAATATTCTCTTGCATCAAACTGAAACCAGGTCCAGAAGTAGCAGTCATAGCTTTTAACCCAGAATAGGAAGCACCAATTACAGCGGCCATGGATGCGATTTCGTCTTCCATCTGAACGTAAATACCACCAAACTCAGGCATACGCTGGGACAAATGCTCCGCAATCTCCGTCGCAGGCGTAATCGGATAACCACCAAAGAATCTACAACCAGCTGCTATCGCACCTTCAGCACACGCAACATCACCATTCAGGAAGTGCGCGCCAGTAAGTAATGTTCTCTTGCCACTCATGTCTTACACTCCACCTCATTCTTCTTCTCAACAACAAAAATCGCAAAATCTGGACAAACTGCAGTGCAAAATTGACAAAGGATGCATTGATCCTCATTCACAACCTTGGGAGGACGCACACCCCTCGCGTTTATCTCCTCAGATTCCTCCAAAACCTTCTTTGGGCAAAATTCAATGCAATAACCGCATCCCTTGCACTGGTCCTTAATCAGGTGAATCTCAGCTTTCGGATGTTTCACATCCTTGCTGTCAAGTGGCGTGTGCTTGATTCTTTCTGGCATATTCAACCATCCGTTAGAGCCTTTTCAAAAACCTTTCTAGCCTTTTCGATCTCTTCTGACGTAACACACTCAACTATCGGTTTCATCTCTCGCACTTTAGAGGCAAACTTTTCGCCTTCTGCAGCTGAAGCCCAAAGCAACTGCAAACGTTCCTTCCTCAAGCCGTTCTGTTCCATCTTCTTCCACAGTTTCTCAACACGCTTCAACGTCTGATAATTAGCGTTTATGTAATGGCAATCTCCGAGGTGACAACCTGTAACCATCACGGCAGCCGCTCCTTTGGCAAACGCTCGCTCAACAAATTTCGGAGACACGCGACCAGAACACATAGTCCTTATGATACGCACGTTCGGCGGATACTGCATCCTGCTAACACCAGCAAAATCCGCACCAGCATACGAACACCAGTTGCAACAGAAAGCAACGACCTTCTTGTCCGCATCTTGCTCAGTTACAGCATCTATCTGCGCAACAATTTGCTCATCAGTAAAATGACTCTGAGTCAAAGCGCCAAAAGGACATTCCGCAGCACATGTACCACACCCACCACAAGCGGCCTCAATCACCGTAACACGCTTCTGCTCCTTATTCAGCATTAAAGCGTTATACGGACAAACCTTCGTGCAAAGCCCACAAGCCTTACACTTCTCAGCAAAAATAATCGGAGTTATCGCCTCAACAGTCACTTTTCCCTGGGCCATCAGAATACCCGCACGAGCCGCCGCAGCACTGGCCTGTGTCACACTATCCTTAATATCCTTGGGGGACTCAGCACAACCTGCAAAGAACACCCCACCCGTAGCAGCATCTACAGGTCTCAACTTCGGATGCGCCTCCAAAAAGAAACCGTCCGTATTCCTAGAGAGTGTCAGCAAACGCTGAATCACCTCACTATCTTTCCTAGCCTCCAAACCCACTGACAGAATAGCCATGTCAACATTAACCTTGTAAAGCTCATTCTGCAACGTGTTCTCGCCAACTAGCCACAAGTTGCGAGTTTTCTTGTCTTCCTTTATCTCGGCTGGAAGCCCACGAATGAATATCACACCTGCCTTCCTCGCGCGTGTGTACAGATCCTCAAACCCCTTCCCATAAGCTCGTATGTCAACATAGAAAACATAGATCTCAGTGTCAGGCCAGTGTTCCTTGATCAACAAACTATCCTTGATCGTGTTCATGCAACAGACATTACTGCAATACAGTCTTCCGTTCCTGTCAGAACGCGAACCAACACACTGAATAAAAGCCACACGCTTAGGAATCTGCATATCACTAGGTCGAATCAAATGCCCACTAGAGGGACCACCGGCATTAATCAACCGCTCAAACTCGAGCGATGTGATCACGTTCGGAAGCTTACCATACCCATAATTCGGCAATACTGATGGGTCAAACACATCTGCGCCAGTTGCAACAATTACCGTTCCCACTTCAAGCTCCGCGGTCTCCGGCTTCATCTCATACTTAATTGCTTGCCTATCACAAGCCTTCATACACTTATCACAAACTACTACGCCTTCCTTGTTGAGACACAGGTTCATATCAATTATGTACGTGGCAGGAACAGCCTGCGCAAAAGGCGAATAAATCGCGTGTCTCGTCGCCAAACCCACATCAAACTCGTTAGGAGCAACTATCGGACAGACTTTGGCACATTCCCCACAAGCCGAACAATCCTTCGTAACATATCGTGGCTTTCTTAACACTTTAACATGAAAGTTGCCAATGTACCCTTTAACCTCAGCAACTTCACTGTTAGCCATCAGCTCAATGTTGAGATGATGCCCAGCATCAGACATTTTAGGCGCAAGAATGCAAATAGAACAATCCATCGTTGGAAAAGTCTTGTCTATCCGCGCCATCATCCCGCCGATGCTTGGCTCCTTCTCGACTAAATACACCTTATAACCAGTGTCGGCCAGATCCAAAGCTGCTTGAATACCTGCCACACCGCCTCCGATGACGAGAGCCTTTCTGTTTATCGGTACCTCAAGCTCCGTGGCTGGCTGAAGCAGGGCAACCTTGGCCACAGCCATTTTCACGAGGTCTTTAGCCTTCTCTGTGGCTGAGTCCCGATCGTACAAGTGCACCCAGCTACAGTGCTCGCGTATGTTGGCCATCTCAAAAAGATACTTGTTCAACCCAGCATCTTCACATGCCTTTCTGAAAGTAGGCTCATGAAGACGAGGCGAACATGCCGCAACAACCACACGGTTAAGCCTGTGTTCCTTGATGTCTTTCTTTATTCCCTCTTGTCCCTGATCTGAGCAAGTGTATCGATTGTCCTGAGCCAAAACAACATGAGAAAGAGTTGCAGCAAATTTCGCCACTTCTTCACAGTTCACAGAACCAGCGATGTTCAAGCCACAATGGCAAACATAGACTCCGATCCGAATCTCTTCCGCACTTTGGTTGAATTTAGATTCTTTCTTCTCAGTCATCACATCACCCTCTTGACATCCTCAAGTACTGATCAATCGACTCTGCCGCACGTTTTCCAGCTAGGATCGCTTCGATCACCGTTGCAGGTCCTGTAACAGCATCGCCTCCTGCAAAAACACCTTTCAGGTTGGTTTCCATAGTCATCGGATCAACCGCAACTGTGCCATCCTCATTTAACATGATCTCTTTCGGCAGAAACTCCACGTCTGGCGTCTCTCCAATTGCAAGAATCACCATGTCTGTTTCTCGCTTGAAGTCTGAACCTGCTATTGGAACTGCTTTCCTTCTTCCACTCTCATCAGGTTCTCCCAACTCCATCCGAACACATTCAATGGCAGAAACCCGTCCACTCTCCCCGACAATCTTTTTGGGTGAGACCAGAAACTCGATCTTGACGCCTTCGCTTTCCGCCTCTTTCACTTCCCACGGAATTGCAGGCATCTCCTCTCTTGACCTACGATAGAGAATAGTAACGGCTTTAGCTCTCATCTTCATAGCTTCACGAGCCATTAAGGCAGTTCTAGCAGCATCAACTGCAACGTTTCCGCCGCCAATTACGGCAATATTTTCTCCGATTTCAACATTTTCTTCCGAATTGACTCTCCACAAGAAATCAAGAGCATGCGTTATGCCTTTCAGATCTCCACCTTCGATCTTCAGTTTCTGAGTTTTATGAGCACCAACACCAACAAAAATCGCCTTATACCCTTCTCTCCACAAACCATTAAAATTCAGCTCTTGACCAATCGCCACGCCCGTTTTTATCTCGACGCCCAAGTCTGCTATGGATTGAATCTCTTTCGCCAAGAACCGTTTCGGCAAGCGAAAATTAGGTATGCATTTCCTCAGCATCCCGCCAGCCTCTGGGAGCGCTTCAAAAACAGTAACTCCGTAACCTTTCCGGCTCAGTTCATACGCAACCGTAAGTCCAGCCGGTCCAGAACCTATAACTGCAATTCTTTCCTCAGCAACCTCCTGTGCCCTCTTTGCCTTTTCTTTTTTCAGATGTTCGTCGTACATCTGTTCAATTTTCTCAAGGACTTCGTCTCTATCCAGTCCAGCACGTTCTGGATGAAAACATGCTAACGCTGTCGTCAATGGAAGAGGGACGTTTTCTACGATTTTTTGAAGAGCTTTCTCTGAAGGTTGTTTACAGCCATATTTCACGGCGATTTTTCGTATTATAAGAAATATTTCAGGCAACTTGAGGGCTTGATTGCAACGTTTATGACAACGATAGCACCAAGCACAAAGCCAAAGCTCGTCTGAGGTTAGAATGCCCTCTGGATCTAGGAAGATTCTTTCCAGAAGCCTCCTTGGATTATAGCCGTTTCCCAGCAGTTCCGCCATTGGGCAGCTACCTGTGCAGATACCGCATTCATAACAATACTTGAGCTTCTCAACGTCCAAGAGCTCTTCAAGAACGTCCTTGGAAATGATGGTCTTCGCAGTAGCCAAAGTTAAGCCCTCCTTAGTATTGGAGTTCCTCCCAAATATAAAAATTTACAAATGTAAAGGTCTGGAAACAAGCAAACATGAATTTGACGTTTCTGAGTCGTTTTCTTTTATAAAGCCAAACATAAATAAAGAATTCAGATTGCAGGAAGTGCAAACATGAAAAAGGTAACAGTGATTCTGTACGGAATAGGAGCTGTCGGCAGCCTAATTGCAAAGTTTCTGCTGACCAAGAAGGGAGTAAACATCGTAGGTGTAGTTGACGTAGCTAAAGATAAAGTCGGCAAAGACTTGGGCGAAATTCTAGGTTTAGGAAAAGAGCTTGGAATAAAGGTCTCAGATGACGCAGATGCAGTGTTGTCAAAGACGAAGCCAGACGTCACAGTCCATGCAACTTCCTCCTTTCTCAAGGACACCTACCCGCAAATAGCTTCAATTGTAAAGCATAATGTCAACGTGATATCTACATGTGAAGAGCTTTCATATCCATACGTCACAGAACCGGAATTGACTAAAAAACTGGATGCCCTAGCCAAGAAGCACGATGTGACGATTTTGGGTACTGGTATAAACCCAGGATTTCTAATGGATACTCTTGTGATAGCACTCACGGCACCCTGTCAGAAGATAGAGAAGATCGAAGCGATGAGAGTCATGAATGCTGCTACGAGACGAGTGCCGTTCCAGAAAAAGATAGGTGCAGGCTTGACTGTCGAAGAATTCAAGCAGAAAATGGAGAAGAAACAGATCACAGGACACGTTGGACTCGAACAGTCTATCGCTATGATTGCTGATGCATTAGCATGGAAACTGGATAGAATAGCAATCGAGTCAGTTGAGCCAGTGATCGCCAAGAAAAATGTTGAAAGCGAAGCCATAAAGGTCAAGACCGGAAATGCGGCGGGCTTGCGGCAAAAAGCAACGGGCATAATGGAAAGTGGAGAGACCATAGTTCTGGATTTTCAAGCGTACATAGGAGCTGAAGAAGAGTACGACGCAATAACCATTAAAGGTGTGCCACCGATTAATCAGAAGATATCACCTTGCGTGCATGGCGACACAGGCACGATAGCAATGGTTGTTAACGCGATCCCGAAAGTGATCAACGCGCCATCAGGCTTGCTTACAATGAAAGATCTACCAGTTCCATCGGCAGCGGTTGAAGATATGAGAAAATACATTTTAACCTAAAATCACTACAGTTTGAGAGATTGCATTGAAGCAAAAAATTGATATAAACTGTGATTTGGGCGAAAGTTACGGCGCATTTACTGTTGGAAACGACGCTAAGATAATGCCCTACATTACTTCTGCGAATGTCGCATGTGGATTCCACGCTGGAGATCCGATAACAATAGCATACACCATCAACTTGGCCAAAAGACACAATGTTGCTGTGGGGGCGCACCCAGGTTTTCCCGACCTTATGGGTTTCGGAAGAAGAGAAATGCAACTGACGCCAGAGGAAGCAAAGGACTACACAATCTACCAAGTTAGTGCTGTTCAAGGATTCGTTAAAGCCGCTGGCATAGGTCTTCAGCATGTAAAACCTCACGGAGCCCTTTACAACATGGCTGTAAAAGATGAAAAACTGTCTAGAGCAATCGTAGAAGCAGTCCACGCGTTGAAAGATGACCTTATAGTCTTTGCACCTCCAAAGTCGGTGTTGGCCAGGGCTGCCACAAAAGCAGGGCTGCGAGTAGCATACGAGTTTTTTGCGGATAGAGCCTACAATCCAGATGGAAGCCTCGTTTCAAGAAAGCAAGCAGACGCCCTTATCGAAGAACCGCGGAAGGTTGTTGAAAGAGCCATTAAAACAGTTAAGGAAGGAACGGTTTTGACTGTTAATGGCGAAGTTTTGACCATAGGAGAAGTCCATACGATTTGCGTACACGGCGACACGCCCACTGCTCCAAGACTTGCAGAAACGCTAAAGAAAGGCCTTACCAAAGCAGATATCAAAGTTGAACCTGTAAGCAGTTTCATCTAGAAGTCTTAGTTTAATCAAGAAAAGTGAAGTGTGAATGACTGCGCGGTATTTGCCCTTCGGCGACAGTGCCTTGCTTGTCGAATTCGGCGATACGATAAGTTTAGAGGTAAACCGCAAGGTCATCGCCCTAAACGGCGCAATTCTCGGTTCTGATACTCGAGGAATAGAGGAGATTGTCCCAACTTATCGTTCATTGCTGGTTCGATATGATCCATTTAAGATAAGTTACGAACAGCTGGTTTCTCAAGTTCAAGATATCGAAAAAACGCTTAAAGAGATACATGTGAAAAAAGAAGGTAGACGAATCGTTGTTCCGGTTGTTTACAGCGGAGCATACGGGCCTGATCTTAGCTACGTTGCTGAACTTCATGGGTTGACTGAAGAGCAAGTTGTAGAACTACATTGTGAGAGAGAGTATCGCGTTTACATGATAGGTTTTGTTGCTGGCTTTCCGTATTTAGGAGAGGTCGCCGATGAAATCGCTACACCGCGTCTCGAAACGCCAAGGTTGAAAGTGCCCGCAGGCTCTGTGGGCATTGCAGAGAAGCAAACAGGCATATACCCATGCGAAGCTCCAGGAGGCTGGCAAATAATAGGCAGAACTCCACTCACACTATTTGACCCGCTACAACAGCCACCTGCACTTCTAAGTTCAGGAGACATTGTTAGATTCAAGCCAATATCTGAAATAGAATTCAAAACCATCATAGAGGAACAGTAAAGAAATGTTAATCTTTCACGTTCTAAAACCAGGATTCTTCACTACAATTCAGGATTTGGGAAGATTCGGGTACCTCAGGTACGGAGTGCCAGTTTCTGGTGCGATGGACATCTTTTCCTTGACCGCCGCAAACTGTCTGGTTGGAAATGATCCAAACGATGCAGGTCTAGAAATAACTCTCATTGGCCCAGAACTGCAAGCTTCAGCAAGAACAGAGATCGCTGTAACAGGAGGAGCCATTTCCCCTAAAATCAATGACCAAGATGTTCCAATGTGGCAAACATTGAACGTACAGCAAGGCGACGTTGTTTCGTTTGGAAAAATGGAAAGCGGATGCAGAGCTTACCTTTCAATAAAAGGAGGCATAGACACGCCACTTGTGCTTGGAAGCAAGTCAACTTACGTACGCGGCGGATTTGGGGGAATGAAGGGCAGACAGCTAAGAGCTGGTGACGCAATCGAAGGGTTTGACACTCAGCCTCTAGAAATTGGATACAGAATGCCAGAAGAACTGATTCCGCAGTTCACGAACCATTTCAGAGCGCATGTGGTATTGGGACCACAGGCTGATATGTTCACAGAAAAGGGGACGAACACTTTTTTCAGCAGTCAATATGAGGTTACTTTGGAAGCTGATCGCATGGGATACCGTCTTGACGGCCCCGCAATAGAGCACAAGACAAAAGCGGATATTGTTTCGGATGCGCTCTTGCCAGGATCAATTCAAGTTCCGAAAGATGGAAAACCAATCCTGATAATGCGAGATGCTCAAACGACGGGCGGATATGCAAAAATCGCTGCGACGATCACTCCTGATGCTTGCATGCTTGGACAAGCCAAACCAAATGATACCATAGAGTTTTGCAGGATATCACTGGAGGAAGCGTACGAAAAACTGTTTGAATATCACCAGATGCTTGAGGCTTTGAAGAAAATGCTACAAGAACCCATCTGAATTATCACGGAAATATCGTAAAAAAAGAGGGGGATGTTAAGGCTCGTTCAATCCGTAGTTTTTGCATGCCACGTAATAGTCCTTGACATCTACCTTGTAGTCACAGTTTATGTCACAGTTCGGGCTGTAGCTGCGTCCAGGTGGGTTGGGTCCTTCTTGTGATGTTCCATAGGCCCTGCCCACTGCGTAGACGTCCTTCACGTCCACCTTCCCGTCGGCGTTGACGTCGCCTGGAATTCCCACATGGAGAGTGCCGTCAGTGTATGTGTTGTCCAAAGTGTCTATTTCGCCAATTAATGTATCTGCCACAGCGCTTATGGTATAGTTATTGTATGAGAATCCTGTGGTGTTCCATGTGAAAGTCAAAATCGTCGATGCACTACAGGCCAACGAGATATTTTGGGAATCGATTCTGGTTGCGTTTGCATATATTGTGACGTTGAAATCCTTCGCGAGGCCACCTTGGTTTTGGACCGTTACTTTTATGTGACAGATGTTACCTTGACCGACAACTTCTCTTGGAGAGCAGCCAGTCTTGGATGTTGTTACGTCCGTAATTGCTACGTCTGGATAGGGCGAGGTTATCACTGCTGATTCTATGACTGCAAAATACGGTGGCGCGGGTCTCCAACTAGCGAAGTTGACGAGCATCCAGTTGCCTCCTAGACATGGCGGCCATGGCGGCGTTATCTGCGCTACGCTGTAGATGTCTTGTGAAACGTATTGAGCATCATTGTGCGTGATGTAGGGTGGCTCCGGTGGAGGGTGCACGTGTGGTACTGGAATCCGGCCTTCAGGAATAAGCCCTGATTCAAATGCGTCCTGGACAGGGTCGCTTAACGCAAGTTTAATGTTGGTTGAGTCAACTCCTGCCACCGTAACGTAGTGTCCTCCAGGTTCTCTATACCATGATGATCCGGTCCATATCCAGTATCCAACCAGAAGTACAACGTCTTGGCATTTCTTGACTTCCTCTTCGATTAAGGCGAAATCCGGAGTCATCACTGTGTGCTCGTAGAACAATCCTGTTCTACCCAAGTTGGCCATGACTAGGTTGAGATCCTGTGGGTCAATTATGTTGTCTGCGTGGGGCGGATACATCATTGAAGCTGGCCATATATCCGCTGCGAGCTTCCAGTTTGGCATTCCCGGTACGCTTCCAAGGGCAGCTTGAACCAACGCAACGTCCAATTGATTAACCACACCGTCTCCATTAGCATCTCCAGGTGGGTTCACGCCGCTCCAAGACAGGTAGTGAGTCAACCCAGCTTCCATGTCGTTTACGTTAGTGCCAGAGTGTACTAATCCTGTTCTTCGTCCGTCTGTATCCATGAGGAAAGCGAGGTGTTCAACCAGCCAAGGCAAGTTCTGCGAAGCATGATCGTCCCATGCTCCGTAGGCTTGTACCAATGGAAATCCATCGTTCGTTACAGGTGGTGCCACAGGATGAGGTTCGAATTCGGAGTCAAGCCACCAAAGCGAGTCCGCTACTGCAACGGGGCCGCAGTGGCTCCATGCTCCCCATTGATCTATCCACGGGTAAGTTCCTATTTGCCTCTGATCAAAGTCTGGAACCCCACTCGGAGCATAGTCTGAATATTCAGGTTTCCAGTACATCTCTCCTTGTCCTGTTACATTTACAACCATTACGAACATCATTGAAAAGCAAAGCAAAGCTGTTATTGCCTTATTCATTCTGTTCTTCAATTTCTCCTTTCTCCTTTGCTCTTTTTTCGACTCGGAAGAGAGAAAGCATTCTCATCGATGAGCATCACTAACCGAAGCTGACTGAAGAACGCTTAGCACCCAACTCTTCCAAAGTTAATTTTAGGGAATTATAGTTTATAAACTTTGTCTAAAGAAGTTCTAGAAGAAAGTTTCTTGATTTTGGACCATCAATAATAGCAAAAAGAGAAACATCAACGCTTATAGAACACATAAAGAGCTATTACTAAATAGCTGGTGACTTGTCGTGTCAGATCAAGCAGGAGTTCATGAAAAAGGAACGTTAACCCTCGAAGAGGTCATCAAGAACGCAAAAAACAAAAAAAACTTTCAAAAGGCAGGCGCAATTGCTACGTTCATTGGTGTGGTTCGTGGAGAAGATGTTAAGGGTGAAAAAGTTCAAAGACTAGTTTTAGAAGCCTATGAAGAAAAGGCAAATGAAGTACTGGCAAAGATCTGCAACGATCTACGGAAAAGAAACGGCATTTTTGATGTCCAGATCCACCACTTACTCGGCGAATTTCACGTTGGTGAGGACCTTGTATACGTCCTGGTAGCAGGCTCCCATCGCAAAAACGTTTTCCCAGTTTTAGAAGAAGCTGTAGAAAGATACAAAAAAGAGGCCCCAATCTTCAAAAAGGAATACAAAACAAGCACCTGTTGGGTAGGCGAAGGCAAAACACAATGATGCAACAGAGCAATTGGAAAGCCTAAAGTATTATTAAAGTGCATCATTAGAAATAGGTATTGAAGGAGACGCAGATTTGGAAAAAAGAAGTTACGCTTGGTTCGAAAAAAGACGCAGATCAAAAGCGTTGGATCTGGCTCAGGAACAGATAACAAAAGCCCTCGACACTGTAACCCTGCTTCATCAAGCGATAAAGAGTACTTCAGAGGGAAAAAGGAAAGAGGCAATACAAAGAATTGAAAACCTCTTCAAGGCTGAAGAGGAAGTTGATAGACTCCGAACAGAAGTTTTCAAAGAACTATCTAAGGGAGCAGCCTTGTTTGCTGATTACCGTGAAGACCTGCTTCATCTTGTCAAAAGACTTGACACGCTTGCAGATCATGTAAAAGACGCTGCGAGATGTATTGAAATGCTTGGAGACGTCAAACTACCAAAGGAGTTCTGCGAAAACACTGTATCTATGACCTCTCTGCTCGTTGACTGCGCACAAGCATTGCGCTGTAGCATCGAAAAACTTACAGTGAACCCATCAGAAGCCGTAGAAGGTGCCAACAAAGTCGAAGAAATCGAACATGAACTCGACGAATACTATCTCAAAACGAAGTCCTCATTCGTCAAGTACGGAGAGCAGATCAACTGTGGCGCTATGGTGATATTTGACGATTTAGTCGAGTTCATCGAGCAGGCTGCAGACATGTGCGCTGACACGGCCGATTACATTGTGATATTCTCAAGCAGAGAGTAAAGAAAGAGTATTCGTTCAAATTCCACATTTACTGCGGCTCAATGTTCAACAAGAGCGTGTGCAAACAGCAACCAAAGAATATTTCTGACGCTGGACTAGCCACAAGGACTCATAAAGTGAATGATCTAATATCACTGGTACAGATTCTGGCCTTGAGTGCGAAAAGATACAAGAAGAAGCGATAACCCAACTTTTCTATTCTTTGCAGCCTCTTCCCAAAGCCCAACTATATTTATTTTTTAAAGCCTTAGGATAGAATTTGTCCAAACAAAAATCAACACGATTGGCCCACTTTACATAAACCCTTGGATCGATATAAGACTTAAGAGACGTTCCCAAGTTGTATTCCTTAGTCGCTTTCGTCAGTGTAATGTCGATCTTTGCCTTCTCAAGTCTTTTCTGGATCGTTTCTGTTTTCTTCCTCTGTGCCATCTTCTCTTTCAATTGAACCTCAAGATCTTTAAGCGTGGCTTCTTTCTTGGCTAAGCGCTCATCAAAATTAACGGAAATCTTTCGTTTGTGATTCGCAATCTGTGCTGCTTCAAGATTGGCCATTTTGGCATTAAACAGTTTAATATACTCAGGATCTTCTTTCTTGCCAGGATTCTTTTCCAGATATTCTCTCACGGTTTTGCTGCATCTCCAAGTTCTGAACACCTTAGCCGTCAAACCATCCATCTTCTCACTAAGAAATCTAGAAACTCTCTTGGAATCAATTCCCTCAAATAGATACTCCTTGCATATCTCAGAAAAATGTTTAATGTTCGCAATCACTTTTGAAGGAGCCTTTACTTCCTTAACCCATCTGACAGCATCTTTCCCCAAGAAATCAAAATGTAAAACATCCCCTTCTATTTTAATATGCTCTGGTCGCAAGGTTATTGCTCCAACCGTGTCAGCTTCTCCAGGATCTTTCTCATCACCAACTCTCAGATTTACCTCAAGAATGAGCCAGCACACCGTAGCCACTTTCCTTCTGTCGCCGTTCTTGTCATCCAGATTTTTCATAATATGCTCCACTATCTTGGGTACTCTGTCACCCAATTTAGCAGCTTTGTCAAACTTTTCTCTCTCCCTGTTCTGTTTCAGAAAAGCCGCATCAGAGAACCAGACATACTTCATCTTCCCAGCAAGCTTGTCCCTCCAGCTTGCAATATACATCCTATCTGGTTCCCAAACAACGTCCTTCCACTTGCCAAGCGGTCTTGGAATATCAGGAGAAAGATTTAGAACTATGTCTTCTTCCTGTGGACCCTCTTTCCATTTTCCACGTCTCGGATGGTCGCCTCTTCCAGCAAAAATGCAGGAGGGTTCAGCTGTCCAATTTGCGATTTCAATCTCTTTTCCGTCAACTAAGGCCTTGCCGAAACGCTCCTCCAATGCTTCTCTCTTAGCCTTCCTTTCCTGTGCTAGCTTCTTCTTCTCTTCTTTGGTCATATTCTGCTTCTTCAGCTGTTCTTGCAACACGTATTCTCTAAGCTGCGCGAAATCGACTTCCATGTCTTCTCTGGGTTTTCCATTATTCAGTGGATCAACGTCACTTATGATCTTCATATTTTCCAGAAATTTCAAAGAGGGATTTTCTGATCTCAGGGTTTTTATGAAGTCTTCCATGAAGTTCTTATAGAAAATTCTGTCCGGTGGAGACGTTAGCGACTGCTCCTTTTTGACCCAGAAAATAGCCATCAATTCAGTCTTTGGGCTAAGTTTTATGGTGTTCTCTTGAATCTTCACACTAAAGCCTTTGTAATCGTAAGGTGGGACGTAAATCCCGTTGTGTTCGAGACTCTGCATCCGATATTTCATCTTAATCCTGATCACTCGCGCCTTGCTTTTTTCGTGGTTCTCTGTTTTTGCAGCGTAATATATAATTGTTCCACAATTTTCCTGTCTATATATCCTTTGTGAGGGCGAAAACCACCAGCGAACCCGTGTGGAATGTGCAGAAGTTCATGAATAATGGTTTTCTCTTTATCTGCTTCACTCAATCGATCGTAGCGTTCAGAGATAACTTCGATAACATAGGAAGGAGGAAGATTCAAAGCTTCTTGCCAAATCTTGCCAAGTCCATGGATACGAGCTATGGTACGGCCTGACTTGGAACCAGTGCTTCTGAAGCAGAAAACAAATTGAGGAACAACATGGAAAAAATCCAGACAATTCGTGATCTCATCAGCAAGTTCTTTGACATCAGGAGCTTCAACATATCTTATTGGCATTTCTGCCAGCACTTCCACTGTTTAAAAAACCAGTTTAGTGCGGCTGCTATTAAACGATTTCCAAAAGGAAGGGATTACCTTTGGAACTTGCCTTTTCTTGGTTCCGGCTCAAGTTCCGGTTCGCCTGCACCGAGAAGCACTCGCAATGACTTGACCTCCTCTCTTAACATGCTTACCTCGTTTTCCAATGCCTTTGCCTTGGAATCAGCCATTTTCCTCAATTCATCGATCTCGAGCAAAAGGTTTCTGCGTTCAGACTCCAATGTTTTGATCTTCTCTACAACGCTCTTAAAAGTGTTCATAAGCTTCAGCACGCATGCAGTTGACGTTAATTAATAGCTGACCTAGAACATTTAAGAGTTTTGTCAGATCATACCTGAATAATTTCTGGAACCGAATCCGACAATCAAACATGTTGTTATTCGGAACCCGATCACTATGAAAAAGCATACATAAAACTTTTCTGCAAAGACAACCAATCAAGAGAAACATGGGTGCAAGCTTGAGTATTTCCCACTTTTCGTTCTCTCTTTCTCCCCTCTAAAAGTGATCTAAAACTTGCACCCACCAATAACGGAGCAAACAAAGGCTCCTTATACAAGAATCGAACCAAAAAGTATCCACCAAAGATTATGTTTTTATAAAAAAGATGGCGAAGTGTTCGCCATTGGCGTTTTTGTTCAGCAATGTCTTTATTTCTTTTTGTTTTTCGCTATCTTGTAAAAGTTATTTCCATCGTAGAAACCATTCTTGACCTGTCTTCGCCTTCTCTTGGTGGTATCTCTTCAGTTCCTATGGCGATCTTGCTGACTTTTAGGTCTTTGAGGAAGCGGCTTCTCGTAATTTCGGCTACGTCAACAGCTGTGGTGATTGCTTGTCCGCGTGCTTTCAAGGTGATCTCTGGCGTTGCTTGAAGAAAGGCTTGTAATGATGGCTAGAACATAGCTCATGGCTGGTTTCCTTCCAACGAAAACGACTCCTGAGTTTTCTGTCATTTTTTCTTAACTCCTTTTCTTTTGTTTGTTTTGTGTAGCGTTGCTGTAGCTGTGCGTTTTCCGACACCAGAACGTTACTGCCTAGAGTAATTCACGGCGTTCCTTATAAACGCAATTAAAGCAGCCGTTGTTTTCCAGAAGACGAGCAAGCCAGAACGTCATCACCTTCAAGTTCATGAATCGTTGTCTTCGTCAGAGCTTTTATGTTTTCCAGTTCCACCATCTCCCCATAACCCACAAGAGTGATGGCAGTCCCCTCGCCTCCTTTTCTTGCTGTCCGTCCTATTCTGTGGAAATAGACCAAAGCATCTAATGGAAGATCATAGTTTATTATATGGGTTATCCCTTGAATGTCTAGTCCCCTAGCAGCGACGTCTGTTGCAATAAGTAACTTCAGTTTACCGTTTCTGAACGCATTGACAACTTGATCCCTCTGAGATTGCGTGAAGCCAGCATGTAAAGGTCTTGCGTCGTGGCCACGTCTACTCAGCATGTTGGCTAGCATGCTTGTGCTTTCTCGTGTCCGACAGAATATTATACCTTTTTCCACGTTGTTTTGGGCTAAAATGCTGCACAGAACTTCCAGCTTGTTGGCGGGGTTCACAACCATATAGTACTGATTTATCTGGGTCAATGTTATCTCGTCTTTGCTCACGAGTATCTTTTCAGGATTTCTCATGTACTTGTTGCAAAGGTTCATTACTGTCTGATCTATTGTTGCCGAGAAGAGACTTGTCTGTCTATTCTTGGGCACTCTTGAGACGATATATTCCACATCGTCTATGAAGCCCATGTCAAGCATTCTGTCAGCCTCGTCTAGAACGACGATCTTCACAGAGGAAAGGTTGAGTGTTCCTCTTTCCAGATGGTCTATTATACGACCTGGTGTTCCAACGACAATGTGAACTCCCCTTTCCAATTCGCATATTTGTTTTTGAATAGATTCTCCACCATAGATTGGTAAAACCTTGAACCCCGCAAATTTTCCTATGCGATTTATATGATCTGCAATTTGTATAGCGAGTTCACGAGTTGGCTCCAAAACTAGAGCTTGAACATTTCTGATTTTCGGGTTTAGGCGTTCAACCATTGGAACTCCAAAAGCTGCTGTTTTACCGGTTCCGGTTTGTGCCTGTCCAATAACGTCTTTGCCTTCGAGCAAAGGTATTATTGCTTGAGCCTGAATAGGGAAAAGGTTCCTGAATCCAAGCTCTTCTATGCCTTTCATTATCTCTGGACTTAAAGGCAAGTCCTTAAAGTATTGCGTTTGCATATGTTTCATTTCTCCTGCCACAAAATTTTTTGCGTGAGTCTTCGAAAGCCTTAGAAAGCTTCTCTAATTCAAGCATGAGTTAATGTGACAACAAAACCAAACGGTAACCCTATATAAAAAGGTTTACTGCTTACAAAGCGATTTCCAAACAATGCATACTCCATTTAAAGAAGATCGACTGATCTGACTAAATCTTTCGGCAGCAACGCAATCAGGTTGTCAAATAGATATGATTTAAATACACGATGATCGGATAGAAGAAATGGAAATAGTCAAGGTGAAAATCATGCCATATTGTCCAAAATGCGGCAACGAGATTAATGAAGATATGATTTTCTGTCCAAAATGTGGAGCTTCCCTGAAAGTTGGACAAACTACGACTTCCCAAACTCGACCCATGGATTACAGGTACGAAAAAGCAGAAAGCCGCGAGAAAAGAGAAAAAGAAGAGAAAACAGAAAAACACGAGAAGCATGAGCATGCGCTCATAGGACCGCTTATAGGTGGTCTCATCTTGCTGTTCCTTGGCTTCGCGTTCTTTTTTGAAATGACTCACATGGTTGGGAGAGAATTTCTGCGGGCAATATTCTTTGTCATTGTTGGTACAGTAATCATCTTCGGAGCACTCTACGGAGCCATATTGACATCGAAGAGAAATCCCAGAACTTAGATCATCCAACCGAAGAGAAGCCTATGTAGTCGATGTTCTAGAAGTGTTGAAAATCGGTTTCTTCCAATGACTCGAAAATAGTTATTGCCAGCTGACTCTAGTATGTCTCCAATGTCGTACCTCGGAAACATGCATGAAGACACTATCAGTTTGCCCCACTCGCCGCGCTTAAGCTCGTGTAGCATTTTTGTTCCATGGCCTGTTGCAACTTCGAAGAAGTACTTGTCATAGTTGGGTGTAACATAAGGCAAGTCATCAAGCTGCTGGGCAAAAACCCCTTCAGTAGCACTATAGATTTCAATCACCGGAACCTGTCCAAAATATTTCCTGAGCAGCGAGACATACTTGAACTGTATTTTTCGCACACTGGTGCAGAACAGAGCATGAAAGTCCCACAGGTCTTTAGGCTTCTTGCCGTGTTTATGATCGATATACCTTGCAAAAGACAGAATTACTGGCGTGACCCCCATTATCGCGGTCACATTCTCGTTTTCTGCCTGCTGGTAGGCTAGTTCAAACCGTTTTTCCCAATCTGATTTTGTGATACCTGAGCCCAAGGCGTCTATTGCTTCTTGTTGCGGTATCAAGCTGATCTTGTTCAACATCGGATTGAGTCTCGCGTATGTTCCGGAGCTGTAGCCGTAGGTCACGGTTTGACCATTTATGACAGCGGTGTGAACGTTTGATGGAAAGTTGAGGTTCAGAATCCTACCTGTGAGAAGCCTAAAGTCTCTCTTCCTGATTGCGTAGTTCAGCAGTCCTCTTGCCCCACACTCGAGAATCTGATCTATGTGTGTTTTCGTTACGGGCAACACTTTCGCTGGACCGGTTGAGCCTCGAGTCATGACCCAGCACAAGAGAGGTTCTGGAAGAAAAGCAGCGCTATCACCGTCATTGACCTTGGCGAGATGGGGACGAAGTCCATTATAATCTATGATCGGAAAGTTAGCTCTGTAATCTGCAATCTTCCTGACTTCTAAGGCATGATGTTTCTCTCCATAATGTGTCTTTTCATATCCCTTTACTAAATCAAAAAGAGCTTGGCTTTGAGCCTCTTGAGGGCTCTTCAAGGACTTGTACCATGGATCTATTATCGGCCGGAAGACGCTAAAGACTTCTTCATCTGAGAACATTTGAGTCTAAGAAGTGAGACAGGACTTATTTGCGTTACTGCGGCTCTTTCAGCTTGTCTTTTATCCATTTTATGAAGCTCTCAGCGAATATTCCCTTGTCGTATTTTTCGCATGGATAACTCTTGCAATCAGAACATGCAACCAGTTTCACGTCTTTTACACAGAGAGCAATATCACAGAAGACTCGTCCTTCTATCTGAGCCTTTTCACTTGCTTTTGTACAGCCTAGACACTTGCCCCTCTTGAAGACTATGCAGTTGCCGCAGTAGTAGTTACATGGTGACAGCAGATTTGCGTCCATCGATTTTACGTCCACATGTTACATAGATTAATTCTTCTTATTATCGATTACACCATGGTTTGAAAGCATAAATTTGAAAACTCGATGTGGTTAGGTTGGCTTTTGTGATTCTTCATAGATGTTGGTTTGTGAAAAAAAGAATGAAGTTATTGGCTGCAATGGAAGTTGTCAGATGCTTTCTCCAAAGTGCATGGCTACTTCAAACAAGTCCTTGACATCGACGTGTAGGTCACCATTTAGGTCGCAAAGAGGATTCCAGTTTGTCATGTTTGAATCAGTGCCAAACACTTTAGCTACAGCATAATAGTCTTTGATGTCCACTTTTTTGTCGTTATTCACGTCGCCGATAAGTCCATCAGCCTTAACCATCCGAGTGCTAAATACAAACGTTGACAAGCCAAGAGTCAGTGACATCAACATTATTGTGTAAACAATCCTTTTTGGCAATTTCTCTCTCTCCTCACTGCTAGTTGTTTCGATTGATAAATAAGTTTTAGGGAATGATATTCCAGTTGGCTTTGCAATTAATTGTTGATCCATTATTGATTATATCGATCGTTTCAATCGATAAGTAAATACGCGGATACATATTTCCATGCATATAGTGGTTTGTCATAGTGCCAAAACAGCCATGGATAAACGTCAAATTTTTCATGGTGAAAATTGAACGACACCCATTTGGAATTAACCACGGACAAGATCGGCGCTTTTTAACAGGATTTCTCGATGGAAAACTGTTAGTAGTATTCTTCAATTCCGAAATTGAAGCAACCTGTTCCGCTTCCTATGAAAATCCGATATGATCCAGCTCCTTCGAAGGTATATGTGGCTCGAACTGGAACATATTCCCTATTCGGCAAGGCATATGAGATAGATTCTTGATACTGCCAAGTGGTGACGTTGTGGTCACTCGGATAAAACAGAGCGACAGAACTGAATATGTTCAGTGCTGCTGGTCTGACCACTTTGATCGTGAAAGGGATAGGCGCATAGTATGCGATATACTTTCCAGAATAGTTAAAGTATGGAACGGTTTCGATTCGCACCCTCCAGAAATCTGTCTTAACTACGAAAGCAGGGCCTATGCTATCATAGACGCTTGAATAGGAATAGGCGATGTTCACATCTGTTAAATTGAGAGAATCTGAAGCCACCATGAAATTCGTCAAAGAATGCCATGACCTCATCGCAGCTACAAGACCGCTTTCACTTAAGAACAGAAAAGAAACGTAACCAATTATGACTCCCACTAAAATTCCAAGTACAAAGATTATTACAAGTAACCTGTTCATGGCTATCGCCTCTGTTGTCAACATATTTTAAAGCACCTAAATAAGCTAGACGAGCCCAACGTCGTCTTGTTGGTACTCGTTTTCCAATTGACATTACAGTCCTTAGTCATAAACAGAAATGCTAACGATGAAATAGCTTCTTGAATCACAAAAAATGGAGGGAGAGACTGGTTTTTTGCTAGTCGGTGGCTCATTTGTCAGCTATTTGTGGCAAGTGTTTGTTAGACTACACTAGTCTTTCTTTCTCAGCGTCATTCTTGCGAAGCTCTTTCTTTGGGATTGTTATCTCAAGTACTCCGTTCTTGTATTTTGATGTTATCGCCTTTTTGTCGGCGCGTCTGTTGGGTAGTTCTATCATTTTGTAGAAGTTTTTGGCTTTGATTTCGATGCTGTCTTCTGTGGCTTTCAGGTGTACGTCTTCTTTTTCCTCCCCTGGCAGTTCAACGTAGATTTTTGTTGCGTTCCCTTCTTCGAAGATATCTGTCAATGGTTCACGTGTTTCCTTCAGAGCATTTTTTGGCAGTTCGAAGGGTTTTTCAGGCAGTGGCCTTCGTTTTGATGGTTTCAGTGGTTCGAATGGTTCTAGTGATTCATCTGTGCCAAAGTGTCCCTGGATGATGTAGCCCTTTACTCCAGGTTGGTTGATTTCTCTGGTTTCCCATGTACCTTTGATTTTTCCATTCTTGATTTCTTTGAAGATTTCGTCGATTTCTCTCTGAAATCTCTTCACGAATCCGCTGTTGAAGACGTCTAAGTTGAAGATTTCATCAAAATCGTTGTCAGATGACATTGTTGTTTCACCTCCCTAAAACTCTTCCATCTCTTCGAGTGATTCTATTAGGCGGTGCAGGCCGAGGCTCATCATTATGAATGTTGTTTGTCCAAATTCTGAGCATCTGTATTTTCCTCTTCCAGTTTTTTCCAGAAATCCGCCCTTCTCTAGCTTTCTGGAGTTTTCCCACACAATCTTGGGGTTTAGGTTAAGGTCTTTCATAAAGTCTGCAAAGTTCAACGTATGATCCTCTTCCTCCATTAGTCGTTTCATCATTCTCAAGCGGGTCGCATGTGATAACGCGTCGAAAATCTTGGAGAACCTTTGGAAATCTTCCTCGGTGGCTTTAAATTCATTTTGAAGTTCCTCTCTTGGCCAGTCGCGCAGTGAGAGGGGTATCTCGAACAGTATTTCTCCGTTTCCTACAAGTTGCAGTTTGAGCTTCACGGGTTCTCGCCTGCATATTACTGATTGGTAATTACCATTTGGTAATATATAAAGTTACCTTTTGGTAATATCTTAACTGCACATGCCGAAATACGCTTTCTTGAAATAGAAATTAATAGAGTCTACCAAGGAAACTGGAAAGCAGAAAAACTTGGAGGAACATAAAAGAAAACTGCTACGAATTGTGTTACAAACGTATCAATTTTCCGCCGATTTTACCATGTTTTTTAGATAGACTATTTTCTTTTGCTAAAGGCTAGAGTCCCAATGATCATCATGATAACGTCGAAAGCGCATATTACGAGAAGATTGTAATACAAAGGATGTAACGGTTGCCACGATTCACCGAGGATGATTGTTCTTAGTGAGTCAACGCCGTATGTTAATGGGTTGAAGTTTGATGCGATCTGTAGCCAGTTTGGAATGTCACCGCGGATTGGAAAGAGAGCGCCACTTAGAAAGAATAGTGGTAGATTTATGAAGCTTTGAATGACTCCGTAACTTTCGAGGCTTTCCATGAAACTGGCTACCGTCAGCCCGATGCTTACTAAGCCAAAGGTAATTAGTATCATGATGGGCAAGGCTTCAAGAAACATTATAACGTCTAGTCGTATTCCTAATAGGATCCCTAGAATGAAAACGATTATTTCCTAAATCACGGCGTCTGTGCTGTCACCCAACATTTTGCCCAGAAAGACTGAGAAACGTGAAATGGGCGCGACCAGTATTTCCTTTAAGAAACCGAATTCTCTGTCCCAGATAACCGAGATACCCATGAACATTGAAGTGAAAAGAAGCGTCTGCCCAATTATTCCTGGGAAAATATATTGCTGATAGGTTAGGCTACCTATCATCGTTCCTGAAAAACGCATTCCACTACCAAATATGACTAGCCAAAGCAGAGGCTGGAAAAAGCTGCTGATAATTCTTGCTCTGTCTCTTAGATAGCGTTTGATTTCACGCAACCAAAGAGTGTAAATACCTCTGATTTCCGTCATCTGATAGCCCTCCTTCTGATCGCTGATAAACCATGAAGTTCGTCGCCACCTTCAGCACGAATTGCTCGACCAGTGTAGTGCAAGAAGACATCTTCAAGGTTTGGCTCGCGCAGGGTTACTGAATCAACGTATATGTTGCTGCTCGCCGCTATTTCCACTATTCTGGGCAATAGAGTCTTTCCGTTTCTAACGGTGATTTCAAGCGTTTCGTCGACTATGTGAGTTTTCAAAACGTTCACTTTTCCAGCGAGTATGGAAGAAAGCTTTTCAGCTTCCTTTGTTTTCACTGTTATTACGTCGCCTTCGAGCGTCTCTTTCAATTTAGAAGGCGTGTCTAAAGCAACGATCTTACCGTAATCCATTATGGCTATACGATCAGAAAGTCTATCCGCCTCGTCCATATAATGCGTCGTCAAAACCGTGGTTATGTCGTGAATCTCTTTCAATTCTTTAATGTAGGTCCAAATGTGTTCTCTTGTTTGAGGGTCAAGTCCTATCGTTGGCTCATCGAGGAAAAGAACCTTAGGATAGTGGATTAATCCCCGCGCGATTTCCAAACGACGTCTCATCCCTCCAGAGTACGTTCTCAAAATGTAGTCAGCTCGGTCTTCAAGCTCAACCAACTTCAAGACCTTGTCAATGCGGGATTTTTGCTCGCTTGACGGCACTCCATACAGATTAGCGTGCATGTAAAGATTCTCTCTTCCCGTCAGCCGATCATCAACGCTTGGGTCTTGGAACACTATACCGATAGATTTCCGTACATGCGTGGCTTGTTTGACGATGTCGAAACCATCCACTCTTGCTGCTCCAGAGGTGGGCTTTAGAATAGTGCAAAGCATCGAGATCGTCGTCGTTTTTCCCGCCCCATTTGGTCCCAGCAAGCCGAAAACTTCTCCCCGCTCGACGGCAATGTTGAGTTTGTCCACTGCAACAAGTCCGTTGAACTGCCTGGTAAGGGCACTTGTCTCTATCGCATTATTCATCAGTCTCGCTTTCGTCCCTCATGCCAGTTTTAGCCAAGGCAACTAAGCTATGGTCAGAAAAATAGTTTATGCCTGTGCATTTGCTTTCACAAAACTCAAAAGCCTGGGTTCAGGTGCGAGTGAGATTTAAACCCTCAACCAAATGAAGGGATCATTTAGTTTCCCTTTTCCTTTTTTGCAACGCAAGTTTAGAGCTTTGAAATGGTATGAGGGATTGCAGAACGTCTATAAGGGGACTTTCCGTTGGTAAATTTGGTGACTCGGCTTCATGAAGTACAGAAGCTTTGGGAAGCTGAACTGGAGAGTTTCAGCTCTAGGCTTTGGGGCGATGAGATTACCCATAATCTGCAACGATGCTGCAAGGATAAACGAACCTGAGGCAATCAAAATGATGAGGTATGCCATCGACCACGGCGTAAACTATGTTGACACTGCATATCCATATCATGGAGGAAACAGCGAAGCCCTAGTTGGCAAAGCATTGAAGGATGGATATCGCGAGAACGTGAAGCTGGCCACTAAAATGCCAACGTGGCTCATCAGCTCCCGGCAAGACATGGATAAATACTTGGAAGAACAGCTGAACAGATTGAATACTGATATCGACTTCTATCTTTTGCACGGTCTAAACAAAGAGCGGTGGCAAAAACTTCAAGCGTCAGATGTGATAAGTTGGGCTGAGAAAAAGATAGACGAGGGAAAATTCAGACACCTAGGTTTCAGTTTTCACGATGAATATGACGTTTTCGAAAGCATCATAGACAGCTACTATAGCTGGACACTCTGCCAAATTCAGTACAACTACGCAGATCCTGAATACCAAGCTGGTACAAGGGGACTCATGTACGCAGCCTCTAAAGGACTTGCGGTGGTCGTGATGGAGCCAATAGCAGGTGGAAGACTAGCCATCAAACCTCCAAAGCTAGTACAAGACATGTGGACCGAGTCACGAGTCGAAAGGACGCAGGCAGAATGGGCGCTCCTTTGGATTTGGAACCAGCCAGAGGTGTCCGTTGCACTTAGTGGCATGAGCACTATGGAGCAGATGAAAGAAAACGTTAGAACCGCCAGCCACTCAGGTATAAACAAGCTCACCAGAGAAGAGCTATCCCTTATCAGTCAAGTTGCACTGAAATACAAGAACGCGGGTTTCGTCGGTTGCACAGCCTGCAGATACTGTTCACCATGCCCTGAAGGTGTCAACATAACCGAGATAATCTCGCTCTATAACGAGTTCTATATCAAAAACATGAGCGATGAAGTCAAAGTCAAGTACTGGGAACACATAACACCAGAAAGCCAAGCCAAGAAATGCGTTGCATGTGGAAAATGCGAGGAACTTTGCCCTCAACAATTGCCTATAAGAGACATAATCAAGAGAGCTGTATGGATTTTCGAGCAGGAACCCCCTAAGCCAAAGAAATAGCGGATTGTGATCGTGTTTGATAAAAGCAGTCATATTTGACTTAGATGGAGTAATAGTTGAAAGCGAAAATGCCCACATCGAAGCTGAAAAGCAAACATTTCTGAAATATGGCATCCAAATATCCGCTGAGGAACTTCACGAGTACACTGGCACCACAGCCAAGGCAATGTTTACTGAATTGATAAGAAAATACAAGCTTAACACAACCTTTGAAGAGATATTTCGCCAAAAAGAAGAAATCTTCTCTAGACTTCTTGAAACAGATGCAGAACCAACAAAAGGAATAATCACGTTGCTCAAAAAACTGAAATCAAAGAGAATTAAATTGGCAATCGGCTCCAGTTCTACCAAGAAGCAGATCAAATACGTTTTGAACAAGTTGGACATCGCGCACTTGTTTGATTCTGTAGTCGGAGCAGAGGACATTGATCACAGCAAACCAGACCCAGAAATATTTCTTAAGGCAGCCGCCGAACTGAATGCGCACCCAAGCGAGTGTTTAGTAGTTGAGGATTCCAAGTTAGGCGTTGAGGCTGCAAAACGCGCACACATGAAGTGTGTTGGATACAGAAACCCAAACAGCGGTGACCAAGACTTGTCAAAAGCAGACATCGTAACTAACGATTTTTCAAAACTGAAAATTACAACTCTACTCTATTGAATACACTTATCGCCAAAATATTTGACAAGAACCATTCTTCGAAAGCCTCATTGACAAGACACAGAATTTCAGTCTATCTTTTTGCCTTCTCGTTTTAGCTCTGTTCTGGTGCCGAGAAGGTGGGACTTCCGCACGCGTTTACTGGTAAAATTTCATAGACTTTACCGAATGAAAAGCACGCTCCTAATGGACGAAACCTTTAAGTGTGTTGTGGGCTTGATGGTTAGTGATAATTGAAAATTTACATTTTCAATTTCAGCTTAAAGCTAACAGAGGTGATTCTACACGTTCCAAAAGAGAATGTTTGAAATTAAATGCACTGATTGCGGCAAAACTGCCGTGGTGCCTTTCAAGCCTACAGTAGGTAAGCCGGTTTACTGTAGCACGTGCTTCTCAAAACACATGCTTAAGCAACGAGAAAGTGTCGGTACGAACTTCACTTTTGACCAGAAACAAGCATGGGCGCGACGAGGAGATAGTTGGCATGGAAGAAAGGAGGGAGAGCCTGCTAACGTTTTCTAAGAGTCCTAGCGCGCTTGACTTCCTAGCTATATTGGTGACTAGCTGTGAGTAGAAGATTCTCTGACAGGGTCGAATGCATAAATTGCATGTTCAAAGGAGGCACATACTGTTGGAGACAGTGTCCCTATAACATATGGAAGAGAGAGCAGTTTTGAATCGTGAAAACAAGATTGATGAAGCAATGCGTTCTAACTTCAGAGTTCATTCAATTCCTCTCGGATGCTTATTCATCCAATCCATAGCAAATGATTCTGCTTTTGATTCGGTCGGAAACTCTGGTGTTATTTTCCTTCCTTCATCATCGTTTTTTACCCTAGGAAACAGCAGTGCTAAGTAGTGTTCTCCAATCTGTTTCTTTGTAACAATGAGGCTCTGTCCTGTTATCTCATTTATATATCCTCTTTGATTGTCTATTCTTCTCCAGCCTTCTACTATTTTCATAAATCATCCCTCACGTACTAATCTCAAACTGCTATGCACGTCCGCTGCTGCACAATTCCCTTTTTTCTGTTCCAAGCCTCTCATGGTTAAATTAGGGAGGGTGCAGAAAGGCTGGGATCAAGTAATAGAGCCATCTGGTTATATAGTCCTAGAAACTCTCGGCCAGCTTCTGTTCTCTGATACGTTACTTTTCCCGATATCGCATCTATCTGAACAAGATCATTTGACCTCATAAAATTCAAGTATTGTCCTGATTGTGCGGAGTTCATATTACAATGAGACATAATATTCGTCTTACCAGTTGGTTCGCGCAACTTCCTCAGAATCTCCGCTATGATCTCAAGTCTGCTGCGGTTTCTATCAGAGATTTTTTCCATTCTCAACATGTTATGATACCTCTTAGACAAAAGCAAGCCATTTCTGAAGCAAATATTATTACAGAAGCCTACCGGCACGCCTTTCCTACAATATACATACTCAGCATACCTTATAAAGATGAGCTAGCCAAAGTTGCGTTTCTACCTTCTCTTCTGTTTCTTTCCACCTCGAGCTCTTCTCGTTTGATGACCCTTCGCTTTGTCACGGCGCGCGCTATTGATGGCTTTTCTACGGCGATTCTGTCCACTACTCATGTTCTGTCACCTCACATTCCAATTGTCAATAGTATCCTTTCCAAAATAAACCTGTTGTAGCTCATCGTGCTTCCTTCGAAATCAAGTATTGTGTCCTTCTATGGCGCATTGTATAAGTCAATATTGCAGCAATGACAATCAAAACAAAACCTATCAGAATTAGATATTCATTTGAAGTTGTTAGCCCTACTATGACTATTGCAAGAAAAACAATCAACCATATTTGCAACGACAGTATTGCTAGTGCAGACTTTTGCCGGTAAACATGTGTTCAAATTTCAGCCCCCACTCACAACATCCCAAATTTGCTTTCTTTTGCTGACAAAGCCCTAAAACAAGCCCGAAATTAAGGTGCGGGGGGTGGGATTTGAACCCACGAACCTCTACAGGATAGGCGCCTCAGGCCTACGCCTTTGACCATGCTTGGCAACCCCCGCCTGAGAAGCACACATGTCTATGTTCTATTTTAGGGTTGAAATTAAATCTTGCTTAAGCTCACACAGCAAAAAAAGGTAGGGGGCGATGTCTATCGGTTCTCACACTATTCGAAAGTCTTCTTTGATAGTTGTCAATACCACGTGGGTGTTGGTGCGTTCCACATAAGGCAAAGCCAAGAGACGTTTTGTGAACTTGCTCAGCTCTTCTCGGTTCTTGAACTTTGCAATTATGATAGCGTCCAGCAAGCCTGTCACGTCATACACGCTGCAAACGTTCGGAAACCGAGCGATCTCACTTTCCATCTCCAAAAGCCTGCCCTTAGAAACCGTTATCTCGCTCACGACTGTCAACTCGTAACCCAGTTTTTCATGATCCAGCAACGCTGAGTACCCCTTGATTATGTCTTCGTTTTCCATCTTCTTGACTCGCGACAAAGCTGTCCCTATAGAAACGCCACATTGCTTCGCTATTTGCCTCGAAGAAAGCCGAGCGTCCACAGTCAACGCTTTCAAAATCTTGACATCTGTCTCATCTAACCCCATTTATTCCAAACTCCATTGAACGTTTATCCAATTTATCGGCCATGTATTTAACATTTGCTTCTCAATGCAGAAACAAAGCTTTTATACTTACAGAATTATTTGCGTAATCTATACGTTTGCTCGCTGGAGAAGGAGAAATCATGATACATGACAAACTGCAAGCAATTCGAAACTCTGAAATGTGCCTAAAACTTGCCAGAAACGCCGATTACATCCTACTCCAATTCACTGACCTACTCGGACTATTGAAAGGCCGAACTATACCAGCCGAAGAAGCCAAAAATGCACTGACAGAAGGCGTCACTTTTGACGGTTCCTCCGTAATTGCTGGAGTAAGAATAGAAGAAAGCGACATGATAATGAAACCCGACCCAGACACATTCACCGCCTGCCCACACTACTTCTACGACAAAAGCGTTGCAAGCTTCATCTGCGATATCCTCAAACCAGACAGAACACAATTCGAAAACGATCCCAGACACATCTGCAAAAAAGCAATGCATAGAGCTTTAATGGAAGGATACGAACCGACAGCCGCGGCAGAACTTGAATTCTATCTCGTGCAGAAAAAAGGCGAAGATGAGATCCTCCCAGTAGAGAACCATCTCATGGACGAGCAGAGATATTTTGACAACGCGCCCGGAAGAGACATCACAGAACCCTATCGCATGGACTTAACCAACGCCCTATTCGCCATGGGAATCACGATTGAGCGGCAACACCACGAGGTAGGTTCAGCCCAAAGCGAAATCACCTTCAAATACTCAGATCCACTCACCACAGCAGACAATATTATTCGATACAAGTTCGCAGCCAAAGCTGTGGCGGACAAGAAATACGGTTGGATAGCCACATTCATGCCTAAACCGTGGCACGGCAAACCGGGCAGCGGCATGCACATCCATCTAGGGCTTTCCAACTCCAAGACAGGAAAAAACCCATTCTACGACCCAGACGGCTACGCTTACATTTCACAACAATGCCGATACTTCATAGGTGGAATCCTCGAACACGCCAAAGCTCTATGTGCAATCGTCGCACCAACAATCAACAGCTACAAGAGACTAGTGCCAGGCTACGAAGCCCCAGTATACATAGCATGGGGCAAGAGAAACCGCTCCGCCCTAGTAAGAATACCGGCGTTCTCACCTAAGAACGAAAAGGAAGCCCGAATAGAGTTCAGATGCCCCGACCCACTGTGCAATCCTTACCTAGTTTTCGCAGTAGCTCTCGAAGCAGGATCAAACGGCATCAAAAAGAAGATAGACCCAGGTGACCCCATTGATGTAAATGCTTACCATCTAAATGACGCCCAACGGAAAGAGCTCAATATTAGAGTTCTGCCCACATCGTTAACGGAAGCTTTGGAGGAATGGGAGAGCGACGATATATGCGTAAAAGCGCTAGGCATGGAAAACGCTGCAAAATACAAGGAGCTTAAACTACAAGAATGCAAAGAATATGAACAACACAAACCCAACGAGAGAAACGAAGTAACAACATGGGAAATACAAAAATACCTCTACTCTTAAGCCTTGACAAATACCCATTGAAAACTAAACCTTAGACTTCACTGTCAGATCTCCAATTTTCGCCTTCTTAAGCTCGTTAACGTGCTTGACCAGTTCGCTTACCACCGTCTCAAAGACCAGTTTGCCTTTTTTCACTGAAGCGGTTGATTGCTTGCCGAAAACCCCGCTACTGGTCTCGTCTACAGTGTCCAACGGAAGCGTTAAACCTTCTACTTGTATCACATGCTTGCGTGGTTCTTCATCCACGGCCTTATCCAAGTTTACAAGATGCGAGTGAAGAGCCAGATTCATCGAAGTTTCCTCAGCACCAGCATGCCTTCGTTCCTCAGGTTTAAACAATTCTGGCAAGAGCTTAATCGTGGCCGGCCACCATTGGAAAACAGAAACAAAAAGCCCCTGCTGTCTCAGCTCTCTAGCCATCAAAGAGAGTGCCGCCAGATTGCCCCATGCCCATTCACAACGGCGATCTTCTTAACACCATAGTAACTCAAAGCCATACACACATCTTTCACGTATCTTTTGAAAATCTTGGGTGATACGTGTATGGTCCCCCAGAACTGCTTATGATGAGAACTGACGCCGAAAGGAATCACAGGTAAACAAAGCACGCCCGTACGTTTGGCTGTCTCTTCAGCCAAAGCTCTAGCAATCAAATAGTCTGTTCCAAGCGGGTTTGCTGGCCCATGCTGCTCGTTTGACCCAACTGGAAGAATCGCGATATCATTCTTCGCAAAATACTCTTTAGCCTCAGCCCAGCTCATTTCGTGAAGCAAAACCTTCAAGACACGCTCACCTTTTTCTCGAAACCGTTTTATTAAACCCGAGCAAATATAAGCTTGCGTTTCAACATGACGGTGAAAACCCTTTGAAAGCATTGATCCTCGCAGGAGGCTTCGGCACAAGACTAAGACCCCTAAGCTGCACGAGACCAAAAAGCCTCTTTCCAATACTAAACAAGCCCCTCTTACAGTGGACTTTCGAAAGACTGGCCAAAAGCAAAATAGACGAAGCCATACTAGCCGTCAACTACCAAACAGAAGCCGCAATAAAACAGCACCGAATCCTAAAGCACGGTATCCACACCACATATTCAAGAGACCCACTGAGAAAACCACTGGGAACAGGCGGTCCTATAAAGAAGGCAGAAAAACACATTGGCAATGACGCCCCGTTCCTGGTTCTCAATGGAGACATATTTGCCGACGTAGACTACACAGAACTCCTAAAAATACATGAAAAAAGAAACGCGATAGCAACAATCGCTCTCCACAACGTTGAAGACCCCAGCAGGTACGGAGTTGCGGAACTAGCTGAGAATAACCGCATAAGAAAATTCATTGAGAAACCGCCCAAAAACTCTGTTTCATCCAAACTAATAAACGCAGGCACCTACGTTCTCAGCCCAAAAATCTTTGAATACATCCCAAAAGACCGAGCAGTCTCCATGGAACGCGAAATCTTTCCAAAACTCGTCGAAGAAAAAACGCTCTACGGACACATTCATAAAGGTTTATGGATTGACATAGGCAAACCTGAAGACTATCTTCAAATAAACAAAACCCTTCTCGCATCCTCTATCAGCAAACAAGAATGCAAAACTGGAAACAAGACAACAATCAAGAATCCTATAGCACTTGACAAAGGAGTCTCAATAGGAGAGAAATCAGTCATAGGACCATACGCAGTTCTGGGACGAAACGTCGCAGTTGGAAACAACGTTCACATACAGGATTCCATAATCCTCTCTGGAACTGTAGTATCCGATAATTCCACAGTAAACGGCGCCATAATCGGCGACGGTGTAGTCATCGGAAGAGGAGCTAAGATCAAAAAAGGATGCATAGTGGGCGACCACGTTAGAATAAGAGACAACGTGACGCTTGCAGAAGGGGTTTCAATTTGTCCTGCAAAAGAAATTTCTGAAAGCGTATTAACACTCAGAAATATTTGTTAAATGGGAAGCGCGACAAATCTAAACGCTCCCAGAGTCGTCATTGTGGAGGTTGTACATGTCAGCATCATCAACTTTACACATAAAACCAGAAGAAATAGATAATCCTGAGAAACGAGGAAAATATACAGTCAGCATCATAGGATGCGGACCAATCGGCGTAATTCACGCTTGTGCTTTTGCCGAAGCGGGGTTCAAAGTCATATGCGCAGACACTGACCAAAACATAATTAGTCTTCTCACGAAGGGAAAAGCCCCATTCTCAAAACATGAAATAGAAACCAAATTGAAAGAATATGTGAAAAAAAGACAGATAAACGCCACAAGCGACATCAAAATAGCAGTTTCTCAAAGCAATGCAATCCTCATAACAATGCCTATTGGAATCGGCGAAAAGAAGAAAACCGATTACTCAAGCATGGAAAAAACATGCAAACTGGTAGGTTCGAGTCTTCAAAGCGGTTCCGTAGTAGTGTTGATAAGTATCGTTGGAGTAGGCGTCATGGAGAACACTGTTAAACAGGTTTTGGAAAACACATCAGGGTTCAAGGTTGGAACAGATTTCGGTCTAGCTTACAGCCCTGTTCGAATCACGCAGGGACAAACTCTAGAAGCGATAACAGATTATGAACGAATCATCGCAGCCCCAGACAAAACCAGCCTGAACGCAGCTTCAAGCCTGCTAGAAACGATCTCAAAAAAAGGGGTAAGAAAAACAAATATCATGAAGATGGCGGAAGCGGCTGTTCTTTTTGAAATAGTGCAGCAAGATGTCAACACTGCCCTGACAAACGAATTCTCTCTTCTTTGCGAGAAAATCGGTCTAGATTACTTTGTGATCCAGGAATTTGCAAAGATGAATACTTCAAACATGATTTCTTCAGCGACCCTTCCGATCGGAATTATCCAAGAAGAACCATACCTGTTATTGGAAGACGCTGAAAATCTAAACTCAAAACTGCGAACCGCTTCAATCGCTAGGGAGGTAAATGAAGAACTAGCCAAACACGCGGTCAACTTGGCTAGAGATGCTTTGAGAAGTTGCGGAAAAACGTTGACACGTGCACGGATTTCTCTACTGGGAATCTCACAGATACCGAATGAAAGAAGCCCACAGAAGATTATGTCAAAAGAACTTGTCAAATTGCTGAATTCGAAAGGAGCGAAAGTTAGTCTTTACGATCCCTATTTTTCAGACAATGTGTTCGTTGAGATGCAACATCAAATCAAAAAGACTCTTACTGAAACTGTGGAAGGAGCAGATTGCATAATGATTGTGACAGGACACGACCAGTTTAAACGTCTAGGCCTGAGAAGATTGAAGGCGTTGATGAAAACACCAGCAGCGATTATCGACCTTGAAGGAGCTTTTGAACCCGACAAAGTTGAAAAGGAAGGTCTCATATATCGTGGGCTAGGAAGAGGAGTTTGGACAAGATGAAAAAACTGGGCGTAGCTGTTATTGGAACCGGCTTCTGGGGCAGAAACCACGCAAGAGTCTTCAAAGAACTGCCAGAAACCGAACTCTTAGCAATATGCGACATAAATGCTGAAAGAGCCAATACTGTTGCTAATCAATTCGGAGTAAAACCATACACAAACACTGCAAGAATGCTAAGAAACGAAAACATCAAAGCAGTAAGCGTCTGCACATGGTCAACAAGCCTCGCAAAAGAAGCACTCAAAGCCCTAAAAGCCGGAAAACACGTTCTAGTCGAAAAACCCATGGCAGCAAACGTAAAGCAAGCGGAAAAACTGCTCGAAACCTCCGAACAAGAAGACTTGCATCTTACCGTTGGCTTCCTAATGCGATTCATCCCGGGATTACAACACATCAGAAAAGCAGTAGAAGACAAAACACTCGGCGAACCAGTCTGCGCCACCGCAAAAAGAGTCGCCCAATGGCCAGAGAGAATAGGCGATGTGGGAGTAGTCAAAGACACCGCAATCCACGACTTAGACGTTATGAGATACGTCTTCAAAGAAGACCCAGTCGCAGTCTACGCAAAGACTGGTAGCATGGGGCACATAAAATTTGAAGACTACGCCCAAATAATGCTCACCTTCGAAAGTGGCAAAAGCGCCTTCATAGAATCCAACTGGCTGACACCCTACAAAACAAGAATACTAATAGTCACCGGAAGCGAAGCAATAATGAAGCTAGACTACATAACACAGGAAGTGACTATCGAGAACGCAAAAGAAACCATCCAGCCAAGATACACGATGCAAGAACCACTCAAACTCGAACTCCAACACTTTGCCAACTGTATTACCAAAAAAGAAAAACCACTGATAACAGGCATGGACGGATTGAAGGCCCTTCAAATAGCTGAAGCAGCACTAAAATCTTCAGCAACGGGCAAAGTGATCAAACTAGAACAATAAGAAAAACATTACTCCTTTTTCGTTTCGCCCTTAACTGTTCCCAATCTGAAGGGATGACCCTCCAAAAGGATCTTCTCTGGAATCTTTCCTTTCCACTTCTTCAGGAAAGGCAAATCCTCGTTTTCTTTTCGCAATTCGTCTGGCAACATCTCCGGAATCTCGTCTCTGATGGGATACCATCGCAGACACTTCGGACACACAATCAAGCCTTCTACGATTTCTTCCTTCTCTTCAAACACGTACAATTCAAGTGGGTGATGCTTATCAATTGGGCAAGCCAATATTTCCAGCAATTTTCTTTTCATTAGGCTGCTCCTCGATAACACCTATCAAGGCAGTGTTTATTAAATTTGCCAAATCAGTGACTACAACGATATCCAAAACAACTTGATACCAGTTCGGACCTGTAGATCTGACAACGCGGCCAAAAGGAATCTCAAAAGACACATGCACTTTTTCAAGTTTTTCAGTTACTCTCATTTTGGCTTTTTCGATTGGATCCTCATTCTTCTTGGCGTGTTCAAAATCATAGTAATTGATCCAACCCTCACCTTCTCTGAGCGCTAAACAAGCGTAGGGCAAATATTCAAGTGCTTTTTCAGGCAAGGGCATAAGAACCCTATCTGCTGTTTTGCATAATCTCCTTTCGATGACTTCTTTCGCGTCACCAAGAATAGGAATCACTTTTCCATATACTCTGTTCAACCCGATGTTTGCTTGCATATGCTGAATAGCCATGGAATTAACGTCGATTGAATAGACTTTGGACACATTCGAGTGCTTGGCAATCAGAAGAGAAAAGCAGCCGACCCCCGCAAACATGTTCACAACAACTTCTCCATCCTTAACCTGTTTTGCAACACGCATGCGTTCAAAAGAAAGTCTAGGTGAAAAATAACATTGCTCCACATCAACGGAAAACAAGCATCCAGATTCCATATGAGTTGTATTAGTTCTTTTCTCACCAGCGATGCAGCCCAGCTTGCGAATTCCAAAATCTCCGTGAACTGGACCCACCTGAGCTAGCACAGTTTTGACATTCTTATGAACGCTCATTATAGCTTCTGCAATGTTATGACAATATTGTCGGGATGGCTCTGTTAGGCGTATAATTGCGATATCTCCAACGATATCGTAGGAATTGTAGATGTTTGCTAACTCTTCTGGTGGCAGAGTTTGTGCAAGGATTTCTCTGAGGTGCTTTCTCAATGCGTACCCATCTGCCTACAAGATGTAACGATTTCTGGAAACATTTAAATGTAGAATGCTTTTCCTTTGTAGGAAAGAGGAAACCTGCATGGAGAAAGCACCCAGCGGAATAGTCTATGAATGCGTAAGATGCGGAGCCAAAGTGCCATCCGAGGAACTGGAGATGCGCGGCGGAGAAATAAAGTGCATTATCTGCGGCTACAGAATCCTGAAAAAAGTAAAACCCCCGGTAGTTAAGCGCATCCCGGCTAAGTAAAGAAGAAACGATAAACTAGCTAGTCCATTAGAAGCTAGTGGTATTTGAATCATTGAAATCTTATTAATGACGTTAGAAGATCTCTTTTTCTCCGATTTTGCGGAGAGCCCTTCCTCGAAGCTTGATTGCCGGACCAACAACCTCCTCAGGTTGTTTTTCAACTGTTTTTCTCTTTATGGTTTCACCGCAGACTCCCTTTGGCAAAAGTCGCCGTTTTACACACATAGTGTAAGTGCAGTTCGCAACATCACACATTTCTTCAGTCCATCTGCACCATACATCGTCTCGACGATATACAACAGCGTTCTTTGCACACTTAAAGGATGGACATGTTGGAGAACACGTTTTTGTTTCAGCCAACGTATACACGACCTTTGGACATCTCACATTCACAAAACTTTTATCGACCGCATTACTTCAACAATGAATATGTCATACAGAAAGTTGATATAAGCTTTTTTCCCTCAAACTCCTTATTCCGACTTCAGCTTCTCACTTTCTCGGGGCTTATGTCGCCTTCTTCTAATGATTTCTAGGACAAGAAACAGAACCACAATTAACACGATTAGTATAGCTGTAAGCAACTGGCTCGTCTCAACCAGCATACCAGCCAGAAGGGCATATTTATCAATCTTAATTTCAATCGTCTTTGAACTATCGACGAAATTTGTCATAACAACGCATGGCTCTGACTGCCCTGACAAACGAACTGTCACCTGCAAGTTTCCGCCGACAATATTATTAAATGCGACAAGTCCGTCAGAACCAGCAATCCTTGAATCTTGCATTCCGGTTCGCTGCAACGTCACGTTCACGTTGGGGATTGCCTGACCAAAGTAGTCAACAACTTTGACAGAAATATCCAAACCGTAAAGTCCGCAGTTGATGGGCAAGTTCACGATTGTTTCGTTCAAATCTACGGTCGTTTCATTCAGTTTTATCCCGTTGGCGTAGACTCCAACAGTGTATCTGCCAAGCGTGCAGTTCAAAGCAACCACACCATCAACTGTGTTTCCTTGATAGTAAAGCCCCCCCATTAGTTCCTGAACTTTCACAAGGGCGTTGTTGATCGGTTGTCTGTTTGCATTGGTCACGTTGACTCGTAGGGTTAGCGTTGGGCAGATGATTGGCACATCAAACCAAGCAGTTGCAGGCAACTGCGTTATCGTGGTTATGTTGAACGGTATATCATATCGTGAAGCATTCAAAGTGTAGGTTGCGTTAGGCAATAGAGAATGAACTGATGCTGTTCCATTAATATCCGTAATTAAGGTTTGGTTATCCGGAGTCCAAAACAGCTTGACTTGTGGCAAGATATTGTCAGCCTCATCTTTGACAGTTATTCTGAGGTTGGTGAGAGAACAACTGAAATTCGCCAGAGTTTCGCCTGCTACTGAAAACGTGTCTTCACCAACTTTCGTATTTCTATAGTAAGCTTGACGAGTGTAATTTCCAACCTCCAGCATTAAAAACACTAGACCTTGGGAATCACTCGGTCTATCTCCAACAGAAGTTCCGTTTTCAAGCACCTGAAAAGCGACCTTCGCCACGATTTCTTCTGCAAGGTTAAGTGTAGTGATGTTGACAGAGTAGCCGGGAACTGTAAAGTTCTGGACATCTGTAGGAACTTTAACGCTTGATAAGGACGTTATGCTGACCGTATAGTTGCCTATTGAAGCGTTTGAAGGAACAGCCCAATTCACGTATTGAACTATCCCAGTAACATTACCAGCTGTCACGTTTTCTGAGTTAAACACATTGGTTCCTGTTATAGTGATATTCACGTTCTCACTAAGCTCACGGACAGCTTTAATGTCCACAGTTTGAAATCGATGATACTCTGAAGATTTCGTTAATCCTACATGGAAAGCTGCTGTCGCCAGCAAATCGTTAAAGAACACTTGATAATTGCCAGTAAAGTTGGTGTTTGCACCAGATGAAAAGTTTTCTGGATAATTGACGGTTGTGGAGTAATTCCCAGAGCTAGATAATGTAACGTTCATGAGATTTGAATAGGACGAGTTGTTTGGAGTCTTAACTGTGACGTTAGCAACGTATAGTGCGCTGATATCTCCGCCTGTTATGTTCACGTTAATTGGGACAGGATCGCCTTCCTGCAGTTGCTGAGGCAACGTAGGCACACTGACATTCAGAGAATAATCAGTTACAACTGTAAAAGTTGTTGTAGCATTTTCTCCAGATGCCACATTACTGACTTTTACAGTGTGGTTCCCAACAACGGCGTCAGGAATCGCAAATGAAACGTTCAGGTCATGCCCGATGGCAGTTCCATTCAGCAAGAAATTGACATCAAAGAATATTATGTATGACGCATTCACAGTGCTCATATTAGCGTCCAAAAGAACTATTGTTCCAACTTTTCCCGTAATTGGAACTATAGAGATTTTCGTTGTTTCAGCTCTCACGTATGGCAAAAATGAAAGAGTCATCACAGTCGATGTCAAAATTAGCAGCAAAAATATTAAGGATTTAACCTTTATGAATGGAAACTTTAACAAATTTTTTCCCTCGTAATTCACATCAAGATTGTGAACACTTCTAATACTGGGAGCATTTTAAACTTTACCCTTTTGCAGCACAGACAACTTATCTGACAACAACGAAGATGACAGCAATACTGATACCAACCACATTATCTTCATAGCGAAAATGTCTCAAAGAAAAACAACTTAAATGAGCAAACAGGTACTACTCCTAGAAAAATGAGGAACCAAAATGATTAACGAGATTCTAAGCCTAGTCAAGAAACATGAAGAGTGGCGTGGAAAAGAGTGCCTAAACCTCATTCCATCCGAGAACATCATGAGCTCAGCTGTTCGAGAGCTTCTCTCTTCTGAGCTTGCACATCGCTATACCGCAAGAGACCGGTTTTACATGGGAACACGCTTCACGGATGAAATCGAACAATACGGCGAAGAAATTGCAAAAGAAGTGTTCAAAGCCGAAACTGCGGATCTACGTCCGCTTTCCGGCCACATTGCGGACATGATTGTTTTGGCTAACTTTGCCAAAGCAGGTGAAACCCTCATGTGCATCTCACCAGAGCATGGTGGATATCCCGGAATGTGGCAAGAAGGATTGGCAGGCTTGTTCAGACTCAACACTGTGCCTTTTCCCTTTTCGAAGCATGACTGGAACATAAATGCAGAAGAAGCCAAGGAAAGTATAATGCGCACTAAACCCAAGGTCGTAATTTTCGGCGGAAGCTTAATCCTTTTCTCGCAACCGGTTAAGGAGTTGGCGAGAGTTGCACATGAGAATGGTGCGTTTATAGGATTTGATGGGTCACATGTTATGGGATTAATCGCTGGAGAGCAATTTCAAGATCCCCTCAGAGAAGGCGCGTTCGCGCTATTCGGCTCGACTCACAAATCATTCTTCGGACCGCAAGGTGGCATAATCCTTGCAGATAAGGAACATGGAGAACTTTTGAAGGAGAAAATTTACCCAACATTCGTTGATAATGCACATTGGAATCGTATAGCGGCGCTAACCCTGTCATTGGCTGAAATGAAAAAGTTTGGCAAAGCCTATGCAAGACAGATTATTCGCAACTCACAGACCTTAGCCAAAACTTTAAGTGACTATGGTTTCCCTGTTATTTGCAAGCACTTGGGATTCACACGTTCTCACCAAGTAATAGTGGATTATGGGAATCATGATAAAGGCAGAGCTGTAGCGGAGAAACTTCAACGCGCAAACATAATAACTGATTGCGTTATTAGGATTGGCACATGTGAGATTACGAGGCGTGGAATGAAAGAGAGGGAAATGTTGAAGATAGCTGAATTACTCAAAAGAACAGTCTTAGATGAAGAAAATTCAAACAATGTCAAGAAGGATGTAAACAAGCTAAATGCCGAATTCCAGAAAACCGAATTTTGCTTCGAGAAATAAGCTATTTGGTAACTATGCTTGCATCCATCTTCTGAGTAGTTTACACAGATGATAGAAAGGTGACACCTCTTGGATGACAGTGTCCCAGCTTCGCTTATACAGACATTAGAGAAACAGAAGTATCATCTCATTGGACGCCATTCAGCAGTAAAGAAATGCAGATGGTTACACGAAACCTTGGTACATGGTAGACCTTGTTACAAACAAAAATTCTACGGAATAAAAACTCATCAATGCATACAAATGACACCAGCCCTTTTCTACTGCACACAACAATGCCTATTCTGCTGGAGAGCCCAGAGTGGCGACCTACAGCTCAAATGGAATGAAATGAAGCTGCCGAAATGGGATTCTCCAGAAGAAATCGTTGAAGGATGTATCAAAGAGCAACTCAGAATCTTAACTGGGTATAAGGCTAATCCGAAGACAGACAAACAAAAGTTCAAAGAAGCTCTAACACCCAGACAGGCTGCTATAAGCCTTACTGGCGAACCAACACTGTACAAACACCTAGGAGGATTGATCCAAACCTTCCATGAGAAAAGGTTTACGACGTTCCTCGTATCCAACGGAACCGTGCCCTCCGCACTAGTGAACATGAACAAGGAACCATCACAGCTTTACATTTCTGCTTGTGCCCCAGATAAAGAAACTTTCAGAGCCGTTTGCCGTCCACAAGTTTCGAAGGCGTGGGAAAAACTTAACGAAACTTTGGAGCTATTGCCAAGTTTTAGATGCCCAACTGTAATAAGAGCAACTTTAGTCAAAGGCTTGAATATGAAAAACGTTAAAGGTTACGCCAGAATCATTGAGAAGGCTGATCCGACTTATGTTGAGCCTAAAGCTTACATGCATGTTGGGTTTTCTAGGCTCCGTATAGACTTTGAGAATATGCCAAGCCACGAGGAGATACGAGAGTTTGGAACGAATCTAGCAGAAGAAATCGGTTACAAGCTCATCGCTGAATCACCAGAAAGCAGAGTTGTTCTCTTGAGCAGACTCGAAAAGCCTATTTTATTTTGCAATGGATGACGTTCTTTGTAAACGATTCAAGTGTTAAAACGATTTTCCGTAACAGTGGTTGTATTTTGAATCGCCTGAGAGAAAAGTTTATATAACGTATCCTATATTGTCCTAGATCTTGTACCAAAGATTGAATTGAGGTGTAATGTATGGTTAGTGATGGAAGGGGACGTTTGTTCAGAAGAAAAGACGGCAAATATCTAATCTACCTACCGAAAGACTTGGCGGAAGACAGCATGTTTCCATTCAAGGGCTCCGACTCCATATTCGTAAAAGTAAGCTTCAAAGTCGGAGAAACAAATAAACTACTCGTTGAAAAGTGGAAAGAGCTAGTAACAGAACCCACAGAATAGCGAACAAAAACCCAAAGAACAAAAGATGAGCTAAACATCCTTTTATCTCCTTTTTTCGAAAATACAATAAAATACTTCTTCCTCTCAATATCTAAACCTAATTAGGTGCAGATGTTATGCCATCCTTAAAGGCAGTTCTAAGAGAAATAAAGAATGAACTGAAAGAGAAAGACAAAGTGCGACAAAATGCCCAAAATGCCATGCGAAAAGCAACAAGTCTATCAAAACAGGCAATACTTCTGGTTCATCAAAACAAGACAAAGGAAGCTCAGAAGTTTATTGGAAAAGCGAAGGGAAAAATCGAAGAGCTTGATAAAACATCTGAAAAACATCCAGAAATTATCTACGGAGGTATGTTCAGTGCTGCACTCCAAGAGTATGCTGAAGCAAACATTTTCCTGAAACTGTTTGAAGAATCGAAATTCGTTACACCAAAGGAGATCGGAGTGCCTTCAGTTGATTATGTACTTGGATTGGCTGATGTAATAGGGGAATACAGACGCTCGGCATTAGACGCCTTGCGTGAAGGAGATGTGGAAAAGGGTGAAAATTGCCTGCAGATAATGGACGAGATCTATATTGAACTCATGGCGTTGGATGAAGCTTACATGCTAGTCACAGGGCTTAGAAGAAAATGTGACGTTGCCAGAAAGATCATCGAAATCACTAGAGGAGACATAACACAGGAAATACGTAGAACCGCATTAGAGAAGCATTTAGCACGTCTTGAGAAAACAGTAAAAAAACATAGACTCTAGAAGCTTGCTGAGTAAAACAATATGGATGCAGTCAATAAGAGGCCCATGTTTTCCGTTAAAAAGGCTCATGAAACACAGTTACGGCTGTCCAAACAGATTATTGTAGAAGATAAATTGCCAGACAAGATCCGTTTTATCGCTGGAGTCGACGTTGCTTACTTGAAAGAAATGTCCATTGGAGCCGTAGCTGTAATAAACTGCGACTCTCTTGAGCTTGTAGAATCGCAAACAGCACAATGCAAAACACGTTTTCCATATGTTCCAACACTGCTTTCTTTCAGAGAAATCCCACCAGCATTACTAAGTATCAAGAAACTACAGACAAAGCCAGACGTCTTCCTTGTAGATGGCCAAGGCTATGCACATCCTTATCGATGCGGACTTGCAAGCCACTTAGGAATAGTGATGGGCAAACCAACAATTGGCGTCGCAAAAAGCAGATTGTTCGGCGAAATCGAAAACGCCAAATCCAGAGAAGATCTTGCTTTTCTAAAGCATGATAACGAAGTCATCGGTGCAGTGGTTACGACTAAACCTGGAAACAAGCCTATCTACGTTAGTGTTGGGCACATGGTTTCGCTGGAGACAGCCATCAAAATAACCAAAAAAAGCACACACGATAACCGTATTCCAGAACCGCTCCTGAAAGCTCATGAGATAGCGACGGTGGAAAAACGAAAAATCCATATTCGTTGAATAGATAACAATTAGAAGGCGAATTGCAAATTGCTCAATCCTGAACTTGAAGCATTAGTGAAGAAGATTCATGACGAGAGTCTCAGAGAGAAAGTAGTTGAGTTATTGAAGAACCCTACATTTGAGGTAGATGGAAAAAAGCATTTAGGCTTACCTTTTGATGTCTCACCTGCCGGACGGTCAAATCATCATTGCTACCTAGGCGGGTATGTTGAGCACGTCGTTTCAACAGCCAACATCGCTCTATCAATGTGTAGTTCCGTGGAGAAAGTTTACCATGGAAAAGTGAACCGCGATCTCGTGCTGGCAGGTGTTCTATTGCACGACGTTTTCAAACCTATCACATATTTGGTAACTGAAAACGGAAATTATGATTCCACACGCTTGGCTGATTACTTGGACCATTTGTCCCTAGCAACTTCAGAACTTGTTCGAAGAGGTTTCCCATTGGAATTAATTCACATAGTATCCGCCCACCATGGAAACTACGGACCTATCAGACCACACACAATTGAAGCCTTGATCTGTCACTTGGCCGATCTAGCAGATTCACGATTGAACGGAGAAGCTTTGAACGCGGCAGCCTATCTCAGCAGAAAGGCCACTGGACAGGAACTGTTTGGAATGAATTCGAAGGAAGCTTTCGAAATAATCCGTTCGAAAACAATCGAAGGCTGGGAAGGAGTGGGAAAAACTGTCAAGATGATAAAGCAGAAAAGACAATCGCACAAAACTTAATAGCAATCCTGCATGGAATTGGAAGATGAAGTGGGAAGATGGAAATATCATTCGAAGAATTCCAGAAACTGGACTTACGTGTCGGTAAGATTCTAGAGGCCAGCCAGATTCCAGGTTCACGAAACCTCATAAAGATGACTGTGGATTTTGGAACCGAAAAAAGACAAGCAGTTGCAGGATTGCTACAGTATTACAAACCTGAAACTCTTGTAGGCAAGAAATGCGCTTTCGTTCTAAACCTTCAAAGACGAAAAATGATGGGTGTAGAAAGCCAATGCATGATTTTTGCCGCTGAGGGCAATAAAGGCAACGTCGTACTCTTGCAACCAGAAAAGGATATTGCAGAAGGAAGCAAAATACATTAGACCAGAAGCCAAGCTTCTAACTCAACAGTCTAGTTATTGCTTCTGCCTTTTCTTCACTTCCAGCGACGTATTCGATCATTTCAGGTTCTAGATCAAGCCATTTTGCAAGTCCAACCGCCATTTCCACATTGTTTTTGAAGATGATTCTCAAATAGGGAAGAACCTCTTTGGAAGCTCTTAACGCTGAAATGTGACACCTGCGTTTGATCTTGTTTCCTATGCTTAACTGTATTGCACGGTTGGCTCTGGATCTTGACAGCATTTGTATTCGACTTGGGAATTTAAACGGAATCCAGCCTGATACTTTGGAATTCTGTCTAGCCATTGCCACGCCAGCCGCCATGTAATCAACTATGTAGCGAGTAAAGCTCCAATCGCGAGTTGCACGAATCCTGCCACGATATATGTCTGCAATCGAAAGTGCGTCCATTGCATTGGCTAGGTCATGTGGATTGGTCATATGATCTGGAACGTTTTCATATATCCATTCGAAAAGCATGTCGATATCCATGTCTGCCATGTTTACTGCTTGCTTCGCGCTAGCACATGTTTTTCCATAGATTATCATTCTTAACACGTTGAAAATGGTATCCTGCCTATCTCGATATCCAAGCCAAGAAACATCCTCATAGCTAAGCTTCTTCTTGCCTTGAGCTAAGGCTTGAAGGTCGTTCACAGTTGATCGAACATCACCCTCGGAACGTTGAGCGATGAATTTCAACGCGCTTTCGTCAGCTTGAATCCCCTCGCTTTCGCATATGACCCTCAAATGTTTGGCAACCTCTCCTACAGGAGGCTTCTTAAACTCTAACAGAAGACAATAGGTACGCAGATTCGAGAACCTGGGATCATAGGCAGTGTTGGCAGTTAGAACTATTGGACACTGAGCAGTCTTTATGACATCCGCTATCGCTTTTACTCCACCTTTGTCTGCAGTTCCCGTCAATCCTTCCAGTTCATCGAGCAGAACGATTCTTTTTCCGCCAAAGAGTGACCCAAATTGCGAGGCTAACCCTGCGAACTGGTTTATGGCCTCTTCCGTGCGGTAGTCGCTTGCGTTTTTCTCAACAAGTTCCATCCCCAGATCGTATGCCAAAGCTTCAACGACGACGGTTTTTCCAACACCCGGTGGTCCGTACAAGAAGGCGGCTCTTTTCTTGGGTGACCCCTTGTCCCAAGACCTAACCCATTCAACAAAGATTTGGATTGAGTCTTTGTTTCCCAGAACCTTTGCCAGAGATTTTGGTCTGTATTTTACAGTCCAAACTGCATACAACAGTTTACACCTAATTTGCTTTGTTCAACTCGTAACCAGCTTCAACAAGTCTAGCCAGCAATGCACTTAATTGAACCTCTTCATCAGCACCTTCAACAAGCCTATAATCCGCTTCACCTACGATACCAGCTAGCTTCACTCGCCATTGCTCTGGAATATCAGTCTTGAATATTTCGGAGTGGATCTGGCGGATTATGTCGCTACCAGCTATTCCGTATTTTTGAATCATGTCGCGCAGTTGCTTTCTCGCTTCTATGAAACTCCCATCTATTGCGGTTTTCAGCATTTTCTGTACATCCGCTGGACTAGCTTTTCCCGTGATCGAGTAGACAACCTTCGCATCAACGGGCTTGCCAAGTGAGCCTGCAGCCTGCAAAGTGTTTATCGCCCTCCGCAAGTCCCCACCGCAAACCTCAAAGATCGCTTCCAACCCCTCATCCACCAGCTTGATCTTCTCTTTTTCAGCTATCTGGCATAGATAGCTGTCGTGCTCTTTTCTAGGCAAATATGAAAAACGGAAGGGAGCACATCTCGATTGAATAGGTTCAATTATCTTTCCACTGTAGTTTGCACACATAACGAATCGACACGTCTCAGTGTACCGCTCCATGGTTCGCCTCAACGCCTGCTGAGCGTCAGAAGTCATGTTATCCGCCTCATCCAAAATCATAATCTTAAAAGGAATCTCACCAATCGATTTCACTCGCGCAAACGTCTTGACAGTTTCTCGAACTACGTCAATCCCTCTCTCGTCGCTAGCATTTAATTCCATCATGTGCTCCCTGTAACCTTCGCGGTAAAGGTCTCTTGACAAACAAAGCGCGGCAGTGGTTTTTCCAGTTCCTGGTGGCCCAGCAAAGATACAATGGGGAACGTTCCTTGATTTGACGAAGCTCTTCAAACGCTCAACTATTTCCTTTTGATCAACAATGTCTTCCAATGACTTCGGTCGATATTTCTCAGCCCACATTTCAAAACTCATCGAGTAAGCCTCCTAGCCTATAGGTTGTCTAGTGCGCTAATAAAAGTGTATTTGGAGCAGAAGAAAGCCAAGCTTACTCTTCTTCCAAGAAGCCTGTCAAGAACACGGCATATTCGCAGGGATGTTCATTCTTGAGTAGGGATTTGATGATCTTTATTTTCCCTCTCTTGCCATGGGAAACCCTTGAGATCACGTAGTCTATTGTTTTTTTGCGAAGATTACAGAGCCATGTTTTTTGTCCGGATTTGACGAGTTGATAGTAGGGGCAAGTCTTGTATTTGAGTGTGAAGCCACCTTCGAAATATTCGATTTCAACTTCTGTGCCGAGTTCCCGGTACATCTCGATGAGTCTGTATCCTACCTCTTTTATGGTCCACGGATAATCATCAGGGTATACCTCATCTATGTGGTCCTTTATTATTTCAAAAGCCTCATCGCAAGAGTTTGCAGACATTTCAGCTACGAGCGATTGCATCAATTTCTTGCGTGGAACAGGCTCGAGGACAGGTTTTTCTAGCAGTTTTAGCTTGAAACTTGAGAGATTCTGGAAGACTGTCGTCTCAATCTCATAACCGAGTTCCTTGAATATGGATTCGATAAATGCGCGTTGACCGTTGATGACTAGGAAGTCGATTTTTTTGAAGATTATCGTGAAGTGTTGATCATCAACAAACCGAATCTCAGCATCTGGCTGTACAGAAGCCAAGTTCTTCAGAATAAAAGTTTGAGCCAATCTCTTGATCTTTCCTTGGTCACCCCTTGCCAACAAACGTATGGCACTGGCCACACGAACGCCAACGTCGCGATACACTTCCAAGAACTTCTCTTTATCAGTCTCGTATATTTTGGAGGCAAATGAGTTGACTACGTCGCGCGGAATCGGAACGACATCCAAGAACTGTCGTCCTACTGTTTGGAACAGACTCACCTCAACCACTTGATCCAGCAAGCTTGGGTCTTCTGTGCCGACAAATTGAATCGTTACATTGACTGTCATATGTTCGATAGAGGATTTCAAGAGTTTCCAACCTCGCGTTGCAAGCACCACGGACAACATCACTATTGAGAGCTTGGCCACGGAAGGCGATGTCGTCTGAAAAGAGATGTCTAACGTTTTCTCGTCAACTTCTCGCAATATCTTCGCTTGCCTAAACCAGTTCATTTTTATGAAAGCTGAAAGCAAGCTTTTCACAAATTCCTTCGGCTCCGCAGGAAGTTCGTCCTTGCCAAGGGCAATCCTTACGTCTTCCATAAATGAGCCAAGATCCGTGATGGGCTCCTCAAGATGCTTTCCAGCCCAACTCATGAAAGCCGGTCCAACTAGAACAAGTGTGTCCCTGAAAAGCCCTGGAGTAGAAGTTGAAAGCCTCTTTTCGATTTGCTCATTAAAGGTCTCTGCAAACTCCTTTTTCCTTATTGAGTAGAGCTCTTGGCGCAACAGCTTGACTGCGACATCCTCTCCTACTATTCTTATGTCAAAAGGCACTTGCAGCCCTTCAAGGATTACTGCAATTTGGAAGGCTACAATCTCAGGTAGGCGGTTGAAGACATGCGGCCTTAAGATCACAGTGTTCTCTATTTCGTTGCGGGAGGCGATTTCAAAAAGTCGAGTTAGATTCACTAATTCCTCGAAGATTAGTACGAAGTCTTTGAAGTTCGAAGGAGTTTTCCAAGATGTTGAGCCCTTCAATATTTCGATGGTGTTTTTTGCTTCTGCTCTTTGTTCAGCTACAAAGTCTTGGATTGTTTTGTCTCCGATAGCCACTTCCAGAAGGCTATCGACTGTTTTTTTCCCAATGGAAGTTAGGTCCAAGGCTTCTCTCAGATTTGTTTGCTCATTCATCTTTGTCTTTATTACACAATCGTCGCATGAACCGACTCTTTCAACTCTAAGAAGCGTCTCTATGGCCTGTTCAAGAACACGACTCTTCGTGCCATAAGTCTTGGTTAATTCCTCGATCATATTGTCAGTTTTCTTTGTTATAGTGGTGTGAAGATGAACAGACATACGTTTCCCTAATCATTTCGTGAAAGGGTTCCTTTTAAACATGTTCACAGGTGCTCGCAAAATGTACACATAAAAAAGAGGGGAAAGTTATTTGCTTGGAACTGCTTTCGGCTCAGCGATTGGACTGAACCCTTTTCTTTTGCGGGAAATCATAGCGTCGGCAACTCTCTTCACTGCGCTCATGTAGGCTGCAACCCGCATGTTCACATTATATTGCAGTGATATTGCCAAGACATCTTTGAACGCCTTAGTTATCGTAGCCTTCAATTTGGCCCGCACTTCCTCTTCGGTCCAATAATAGTTCATTTGGTTCTGCACTTGCTCAAAGTAGCTGACGATCACGCCGCCCGAGTTTGCAAGGATATCTGGGATGACGAAAGTTCCGTTTTGGTATAATATTTCGTCCGCTTCAGGGGTTGTTGGACCGTTTGCACCTTCCGCAACTATTTTTGCCTTGATCTTGTTTGCGTTAGCCTTCGTGATCTGGTTCTCCAAAGCTGAAGGAACCAGGATATCGCATTCAAGCTCCAACAGTTCATCGTTGGTTATGTTCTTGCATCCTTCATAATCGATGACAGAGCCTGTCTTGTTTTTGTGCTCCAAAACCTTTGTCGGATCCAAGTCCTCTGGATTGTATATTCCGCCTTTTGAGTCTGAAACTGCGATGATCTTGCATCCGATTTCATTCAGCAATCGTGCTGCGTTCATGCCAACGTTTCCATAGCCTTGCACTGCTACTGTTACGCCCTTCAGCTTAATCCCAAGATGCTCTGCAGCGTCAATGACAGTATACATCACGCCTCTAGATGTCGCCTCGTTTCTTCCAAGTGAACCACCAACATGTACTGGCTTCCCAGTCACCACGCCGAAAGCATTGTACCCAACTATTTCGCTGTATTCATCCATTATCCATGCCATCGTCTGAGCGTCCGTGTAAACGTCAGGTGCAGGCACATCATTATATGGTCCTATGAATCTGGCCATAGCGCGTGTGTAGCCTCTGGTCAGCGTTTCCAATTCTCTTGGTGACATTTCTTTCGGGTTGCATCGTATTCCGCCTTTTCCTCCGCCTAGAGGCAGACCTGTCACTGCTGTCTTCCATGTCATCCATGCAGACAGTGCTACGACTTCGTCCAGTGTCAATTCTGGGTGGTATCTTATGCCGCCTTTTGTTGGACCTAGCAAGTCATTGTATTGTACTCGATAGCCGGTGAACACCTGTATGCTTCCATCGTCCATGACAACTGGAATATTAACGATGAGAGTTCTCATCGGACGTTTCAGCATTTCATGTATTCCTTGGTCTAGATTCAGCTTCTTAGCGGCGATCTGTAGAAGCTGCAGGACAGATTCGTAAGGGTTTGGCGATGCTATGACTGGAGCCAATGTTTCAGTCTTGATCGCTGCTGCTGTTTGTATTTTTTCCATGAGGTTTCTGAAGTTTTCTCTTGCGTATTCACCGTTACCTTCAGTGGTTCCAAAGAACCATTTGTAAGCCTCGATGATAGCTTCCGACCTATTTGTCATGAAGGAACCAGTTTGGGCCATTTTTGGATTCTCTGTGAAGTAGTCAATCAACACGTGTAGCATGTTGATTTCTTCTTCAGATAGCGAATACCATCTTTTGAGCGGATATGGTGCTTCGACTTGAATGTATTTTGCTTCATTGCTCTTCTTCTCAAGTTCCTCAAACGTCTTCCATGCATCTTCTATGGGAATGCCGAAGTTCTCTGAATATGTGCTCATGAGTGCGTAGTAGGCAGTTGTGTAGCTCTCGATCTTTGCCGTCAGCTCAGGTTTTTCGACAAAGAAATCAGCCATCAGCTTCATCATTCCAAGCTCTCTTCCTGAAAACTCTATTGTTGTTAACATTTTATTTCAGCTCCATTTTGCAGAGCACAACTAAAGCCATGTTCAAATATAGAAAGCTTATGTACATAGTGTACACGCCTGAACACTCCGGAACAGACCTAAACGTTTTTATCGACTAACAATAATCAAAAAGTGGAGGTCTGACGATGGAAAAGCATCAAGAGATGTCTTCAACAGGGATAAGAACCCTAGACAAGGTTTTAGGCGGCGGCCTTTTCCTAGGCGAAAATGTTTTATTGGAGATAGAATCAGGCACACTCGAACGGGAATTTGTCTACGCTTTCATCAAGCAGGGCATTGCCGAAGGAAATCAGGTCATATACCTTGATTTTATTTATCCCCCACAGGCACTGGTCGTGCAGCTTGGCCCTCTGATTGAAACTTTTCCAGACGGATGGGAAAACAAACTTCTCGTGTTAGATTGCTTCTCTGAATCTTCAGGTCAAGGTGAATTAATATTCAATGACTTTTACGATAAAGCTCCGTCATGGATCAAGAAAGTTCCAAGCTCAAAGGATCCAGAGCAATTTCACAGATTCTTTGGAAGAATCGAAAGAGAATTCGTAACCTCAGGAACCAGGCTTGTTTTCAACAGCTTATCACTGATGGAGCACATTTGGGGACGCGAAACAGTAAAAGCCTTCTTCAGCCACATCTGCCCAGCACTATACGCCTATAATACACTAGCTCTTTGGACCATAGCCAAAAACGCGCACCCGAAAGAATTCTGTGCCATCATCGAACACATTACGCAAGTAGTTGTAGATTTGTCGAAAGAAGGAGCAAAAAGGTTTCTTGAAGTCAAGAAGGCAGGCTGGCGATATGATCCCCAAACTTTTCAACGTCATGAATACACAGTAAAAGGACTCAAAATCGATATCATGTAGAACCCCAGCCTTCGCATTCTGTATGTTCATAAATGTTCATTTTTGAGCGATCTTGAAGCAATGTTTAAATTCTCACATCCACAAACCTAGCTCTCTAAACATTTGCAAACGTAAAGGTGAAAGGAAAATGAGCGAACGTGTACAAAGAAACAGTGCGTATTTAAACGGGAAATCAACCTGCGGAACAACAACACGAGTCAAAGACACGAGCCCAACGAGCGGAATGTGTCCCATCTGCATTCGCGACTGCCCAGTCCTATGCGAAATCAGCCTATCAGCCTTCAGAGGAAGAGAAGCCCTATACCCAGAACCAGTTCAATTCGGATATAGCACAGCAGGAGCCCTCAAAGACTTTGGACTAGACTGGTCCCACTTCAACATCCAAGCGGGTCTATTTGAAGTCTTAGGCATAGAAGAAAACTCCGACATAGCTACCTTCCCAAACGCAAGCACCGAAACCAAGGTTGGAGGCATACCACTAAAAGTACCAGTATTGTGCGGCGCTTTCGGCTCAACGGATGTCGCAAGGCTGAACTGGGAAGGCCTAGCCATAGGTTCAGCTCTGTCAGGTACAAGTGTTATAGTCGGTGAAAACGTTTGCGGCATGGACCCAGAAGCGCAGATCACAAACGGCAAGGTCACCTATTCGAAAGAACTGAAAAGAAGAGTTGACCTCTTCCGAAAGTTCTGGGATGGAAAGTACGGAGAGATAGCAGTACAGACAAACGTTGAAGATCAGAGGCTGGGCGTTGACGTCTACGCTATATCAAAACTGGAAGTAAACGTTATCGAAAGAAAATGGGGACAAGGCGCAAAAGCGATCGGCGGCGAAGTCCGCGTGAGAGACCTCGACAGAGCCATAATGCTAAAGAAAAGAGGCTACATAGTGATCCCAGACCCAGAAGACCCTACAGCGCAGCAAGCATTTAAGGACGGAGTCTTCAAGTCCTTCGAAAGACACAGCAGAGTCGGCATCCCCAAGGAAAAAAGCTTCGTAGAAGACATAGAATGGCTGAGAAAACAAGGCGCAAAACATGTAACACTCAAAACAGGTGCATACAGACCAGCAGCCTGCGCATACACGATGAAAATGGCGTCAGAAGCAAAAATCGACGCATTGTATTTCGACGGAGCAGGAGGCGGAACAGGTATGAGCCCTGTTCCAATGATGGACGAAATGAGCATTCCCACAGTCTACCTAGAAGCTATTGTTCTCAGATGCGCACAGATACTAAAGAAGAAAGGACGATATGTTCCTGACCTGATCATGGCTGGAGGCTTCATAAACGAAACACAGATCTACAAGTCCATTGCAATGAGCAACTTTGGAGACGGCCCTTTTGTCAAAGCAGTCTTGCTGGGACGCGCACCAATAACAGCGGCCTTCAAGGGAAGTTATTTCAAGCAATTGGCTGACGAAGGCAAGTTGCCCAAGACTTTTGCTGACCGATTTGGGGCCACACCCGAGAAGTTCTTCATTGCTGCCCCAGAACTGAGGGCAAAATACGGGGAACGATTCAAAGAGATACCATGGGAAGCCATAGCCGTTCACACATATCTGACTGATCGCATAGGCGTCGGCCTGAAACAGCTATTAGCAGGTAGCAGAAGATGGAAGCTGGATATCATCGGCAGAAATGATCTGATGAGCCTCAACGAGACAGCAACGAGGGTCACAGGCATACCAATGGCAGATGAAGTAGAAAAAGACGCGATCGAAAGAATACTTGGTTAAAACCATCCCCTTTTTTTACTTTTTTAGGTAATGCTTAAATTCGACACTATATCAAGCTGATAGACTGCAAAAATAAAGGAGAGAACTTTATGGGAAAAGAACACACAGCGTTATCAGTTGCGTTGGAACAGCTGAAAATCGCTGCTGAGAAGCTAAAACTTGACGCAGGAATGCATGACTTGCTAGCACATCCAAAACGATCGCTGATTGTCTCAGTCGCAGTAAAAATGGATAATGGCAAAACAAGTGTCTTCACTGGTTGCCGAGTACAGCATTGGGATGCAAGAGGTCCCTTCAAAGGCGGCATAAGATACCATCCAAATGTCACGCTAGACGAGGTCACGGCGCTGTCAATGTGGATGACATGGAAATGTGCAGTCGTAGACATTCCCTATGGTGGCGCAAAAGGTGGGATATGCTGCAATCCGAAGGAGATGTCTAAAGGCGAGCTTGAGAGAATGACACGACGATACACAAGCCTACTCTATGACTTCATTGGACCACATCGCGATGTACCAGCGCCAGACGTGTACACAGACGCCCAGACGATGGCATGGATAATGGATACTTACAGTCAGATTACAGGCTACAGTGTCCCTGAATGCGTAACTGGAAAACCCATCAGCATAGGGGGTTCAGAAGGAAGAGAACAAGCAACATCACTCGGCGTCGATATTTGCGCAAGGGAAGCAGCCAAACACTTAGACCTGAAGCTCAAAGGAGCAACAGTAGCAGTGCAAGGCTATGGAAACGTTGGCATGAACGCTGCCAAAATTGCATATGACATGGGCTGCAAGATCATCGCAGTAAGTGATTCAATGGGTGGAATATACAATCCAAAAGGCCTAAACCCATACGAAGTATACGAACACAAAGCCAAAACAGGCTCAGTTGCCAAATTCAAAGGAAGTGGAAGCGCGACAAACGAGGAAGTACTCGAAACAAAATGCGACATACTAATACCGGCAGCTCTGGAAAACCAAATCACAAAAGGCAATGCAGACAAAATCAAGGCAAAAATAGTCTCTGAAGGCGCAAACGGCCCGACAACACCAGAAGCAGACAAAATCCTCCACGAAAAGGGCATAATTCTCATACCAGACATCTTGGCCAACTCAGGAGGAGTGACAACAAGCTATTTTGAGTGGGTTCAAAATCTGACACGCGAGCACTGGGCAGTAGAAGAGGTAAACCGAAAACTAGAAAACAAAATGATCAAGGCTTTCAATGATGTCTGTAAAATATCTCAGAAAGAAAAATGCGACATGAGAACAGCAGCTTTGATGCTCGGCGTTGGAAGAGTGGCCGAAGCCATAAAGACGCTGGGCCTATGGCCATAGTCGAACAGAAACTCCTCTCTTTTTATTTTTTGTTTTATAACAAAAGCTCTGATTCGATTTTGAATTTTCCTGATCTCTTCTCTAAGTTTTTAAAGTGCAGTTCTTATATCTGGTCTGAAGTAGTAGCGTTAGACTCAAGGGGTGGAAAGGAGAATGCAAATGAAGACTCTGGCAACAATTAGAAACCTAGATTTCACTTTTGAACATTCGCCTGCGAGAATTATTTCAAATAGAAACTGTCCAGAAATCAAGCTTGCTGGATTGACTGTAGGGCCGTTTGAAGAGGGAAATGAATATGAAACCTACTATTGGATAGCTCTAGAACTCGATAAATCAGGTATTGCCCATTTTCGCGAAGATGAGAACTTGGGCGTAGCCAAGCTTAACAAGGTTCAATGGACAGAACGCGTTCAGACACCTGGGCAAATATCCAAACTGCCAGAGGAGTTTTATCCAAAACTTCGAAGATGTCTCGCAGAGTTGAAGAGAGAGGCCAGTAAGTCCCCCGAGAAAGTGTTGGAACATGAAAGAGGCAAGCACTTGACGCGAGACATCGTTAATTCAAGATTAAGAAAGATAATCTCAATTGCCTCAGCTCCTGCTCAAACAGAACAAGTACTCAAAAACCTCACGGAAGAGGAAAGGTTTCTGTACGGCCAACTTTATACGCTCATTAATGATTGGCGGACGCAGATACTCGAATATGACGAGGTGAAAGAATGACAGAAGAACTGGAAACAGTAGATTCACAGGAGCGGTTCCAAGAGTTTCTGAAAACCGAAAAGTACCGCCAAAGAATTTCACAGATGGCCGTATCAGGCAAAACATCACTGATAATAGACTTTGAGGATCTATTGGCTTTTGACCAAAGGCTTGCCGAAGAACTCTTAGAAAGACCAGACGAGTATTTGAGACAGACTAATAATGCGGCTTATGATCAGCTGCGCATAGAAGATCCAGAATATGCTGAGAAACTCGAGACAGAAACATTGACCGTTAGAATGGTGAGATTGCTGGAAGCTGCTCCACTACGGAAACTTGGCTCACTCCACATTGGGAGACTTGTCTTAGTTGAAGGAATAGTCGTTCGCTCAACACCAGTTCGTCCAATGGTAATGCAAGCCGCATTTAAATGCAAAAGATGCGGCGAAATGACACCCATAAACCAGACAGGACAATTCCTCAAAGCACCATTCCAGTGCAGCAACCCATCCTGCGCCGCCAAAGGACCGTTCGATTTCGTCCAAGAAGAATCCACGTTCATAGACTCCCAAGATCTTCGAATACAAGAAAGACCAGAAGACCTACCTCCGGGACACCTTCCACGAACTTTGAACACCAAACTCGTCGGAAGAGAAATAGTTGACGTTGCCAGACCCGGCGATCACATCTCCATAGTTGGAATAGTCCGCGCATTCGCTCCTGCGCGCCCAGGAGTTGGAAAGTTCCGTACCTTTATCCTGTTCTTGGATGTCAACTCAATTGAGGTTTTGGGCAAGGAACCGGAAACGTCTCTGTCCACACCTGAAGAAGAAGAGAAAATCCTAGAGCTTGCGAAAGACCCGTGGATACACAGGAAAATCATAACTTCAATCGCGCCCTCAATTTATGGATACGATCATGTGAAAGAGGCAATAATGTACCTTCTCTTCGGTGGTGTTTCGAAAACTCTTCCAGATATAACGATAAGAGGCGAGATAAATGCTCTCTTGGTGGGAGATCCAGGCACGGCCAAATCTCAGCTTCTACAGTATGTAGCAAGAATTGCTCCCCGTGGATTATACACTTCTGGACGTGGCACAACTGCTGCAGGCTTGACCGCCGCCGTCATACGAGAAAAGGGAGGTGGAATGACCCTCGAAGCAGGAGCATTGGTGTTGGCTGACAAGGGAATCGCATGTATCGACGAAATGGACAAAATGCGTCCTGAAGACAGGGTTGCAATTCACGAAGCCATGGAGCAACATACAGTCTCGGTGGCAAAAGGAGGTATCGTTGCAACACTTAACGCCAGAACCGCTATACTTGCAGCCTCCAACCCATCTTTAGGAAGGTACGAACCGCACCGCACTGTGGCTGAAAACATTTCTCTACCAGTCACGATACTTTCAAGGTTTGACTTGATCTTCGTCTTGAGAGATGTGCCGAACAAAGAATCAGATGGCAAAATGTCTGACCACATCCTTGAAATTCATAGAAAAGGGTCAGCCCTCGTCGAACCGCCAATCCCAGTTGAGCTTCTGCGGAAATACATAACATATGCAAAAGGAATCAGACCTGCCTTGTCTCCTGAAGCAATACAGCGTCTCAAGGATTTCTATTTGGCAATGCGTTCAGCAAGTGAAGCTGAAGGTTCGCCTGTAGCAATAACCGCACGCCAGCTTGAATCTCTCGTACGTATAACAGAAGCCAGAGCCCGATTAGCGCTTAAAAAAGAAGTCTCAGCCGAAGACGCAGAGGCAGCAATTGCCATAATGAAGAGGTCGCTAGAAGAGGTTGGAATAGATCTGTCCTCGTACAAGATGGATATTGACCTCATAATGACCGGAAAACCCAAGAGCATGAGAGACAGATTGCAGATAATCCTTTCTACGCTGATGGAACTAGAAAGAGAAACAGGGATCGTTGAAAAAACAGCACTCCTGAATGAGCTGGAGGTAAGATACAAGGTTTCAAGAGGCGAAGCCGAACGTCTACTTGGACAATTGCTTCGCGAAGGAACAATTTATGAACCACGAGAGGGGTACTTGAAGAAAACATAGACACTTGGAGTTTGACACAAAAAGAAGAGGCGGTTATTGCGCTGCCTCAACGTTAGTTTCTTTGTAATATTGCGCGTTTGCAGTAAATGTCGTTATGCCAACTGTCAATCCTACGTCGTTCAAGGCAACGCTGCCAGGGTTCATTACGTAAATGACTATGGTCCAGCCAGATTTCAATGTCACATCATCGTTAGCTTGCGTGAATGTTCGAGGTGCTCCTTGAACTGTAATATCGAAGGTGGAGCCGGTAATGTTAATTGGTGTAACCTGCAAGTCATTTGAGACAGTTATGCTATTTGTCCTCCAATAGTAGACGTTGCTCCATTGGCATTCTTGACCACGCACTGAAATTTTGTCAAGAACAACGTCCTTTCCACCTGTGTTCACGATGACTATTGCCGCTTGAGCCCAGGAACCTGTAGTGTTATACCAGACATGCTGTTTGGTTAAGAACAGTGCTTCCTCTTGTACTCTTGTTGTTGTTACGTTTACCGCGTAGAATGTCACGACTGTTGCGAGAAGTACAGAGACGACCAAAAGAATTAGCGTGGTCACAACTGTGCTTAGTGCTTTAGTGTTTCTTGAAATATTCATGACTTCATCTCCAATTTCAAATCTTTTGAAGAATTAAACTGAAAAGGAAAATAAGACGCTTTGTATGTCACAAGTACCAAAGCAATCGAAGAATCCATATTCACATAGTCGACTAGAAGTCAGAACTTCACGAAAATATTTGGAATCAAGCGCGATAATTTTATTCTACCTTCCTTAAGAAATATTTAAAGTGGGTCGATGGCTAATACTTGAAGTCTGAAAGTGAGTGACTGATGAAGGCGGTAATGGTTGTTGTCGGTACACGTCCAGAGATCATAAAAATGGCGCCAGTTCTTAGAGCTCTAAGAAAAAGCAAAATCCCGCTAGTCTTCGTCCATTGTGGCCAGCATTACGATTACAGCATGTCTCAAAGATTTATTGAGGATCTTGAACTTCCAGCACCTGACTATGGATACAAACTTAAAGCATATTCACAAGGAATACAGACTGCACGTATATTAACCCGCATCGAGCGACTGTTGAAGGAGACGCTGCCCAAACTTGTCTTAGTAGAAGGGGACACAAATGGCGTACTAGCAACTGCGCTAGCAACAGTTAAGCTTGGAATACCTGTTGGACACGTTGAGGCAGGATTGAGAAGCTTTGATCTGCGAATGCCTGAAGAACATAACAGACGCTTAACAGATCACATATCTACATATCTATTTGCGCCAACAGAAACAGCGAAAAGCAACCTTAAAAAGGAAAACGTCTGGGGAAAAATCTACGTAACTGGCAATACCGTTATCGACGCGGTAATCCAGCATCTTCCAATAGCAGAAAAGAAATCAAAAATAATGGAATCAATACGCTTCAAGAAATTCGCTTTAGCAACGGCGCACAGAGCTGAAAACGTGGATAATTTGAAAGTCCTTAAGAACTTCATAGAAGCCTTTGCAGAAGCTCCAATACCAGTAGTTTATCCAATGCACCCTCGCACAAAAAAGAGGCTGCGACAGAACAAGATCTTTAGCAAAATCAAAGAATCAAAGAATCTTCAGATTTTACCACCTCTCGGCTATTTAGACTTTCTAGTTCTTATGAAAAAATGTGAAATTATTGTGACCGATTCTGGCGGAATACAAGAAGAGGCAACAGCACCGTGCATTCGGAAACCTGTTTTGGTTATTCGCCTTTCCACTGAAAGACCCGAGGCGGTCAAAACAGGCTTTGCTGAAGTCGTGGGCACAGAAAAAGAGAAAATAGTAAAAACTATGGAGACCGTGCTTGAGCATCGAAAGAAATTGCCTAGTGTTTCTCCTTATGGAAGAGGAGACGCTGCTGAGAAGATCGTTGACATTATTAAAGAAGAGCTGCCTTTTTAGTTTTTATGAGATATAGGTAATCTTCTTGTCTTCTTCTTTTCTTGTTTCCACGGCTTGCAAGGCTCTTTTTTCCTCAATTTTCTGCAAGCGTGTAACCATGTTGTCCGCCTTGGTAATTTCTTCATCCAAGCCTGCTAAAGCCACATCGAGCTTGAACATTGCTTGTAATACTTCTAGAACGCTTTTAGCTGCCTTCGGATCTGACAGATACCCGCGCGTCTCGCCTAAGAGACAAGCAGCATCGATTTTCTTGAAGTGTGCCATACCCAGAATCAAGCCTGCGGTTCCGACAATGGGGCTTCCCGTAGAACTTATCACAGCCCCGGCTTGCAAAGCGTTGTTCAAGAGTTCTTGATTTGTCGCTGCTACGATGGCTTTAGGCTTGTCCTTCGCTTCCATTCGATAGCCGCCTATTGTGACTATCAGCTTTACACTATGCTGTTTTGCAAAATCTAGTATGCGATCGGAGATTTCATATTGCCCCTCAATTGTCTGTGCTTGGCTGTCGCCAGTGAATAGTATGAGATCGTTCTTTCCATTTTTGCTCTTCCAGAAATAGAATGCACCACTGAGAAGTCTGACACTTCCTTTCTTACTGACAAGAACAAAATAGGGAAAATGTGGCGAATAAAGAGTGGCGAATCGTTCAGCCTTTAACTGCTTAATCAAGTAACGTATAGCGATCTTGCCAACGAGTCCTAATCCTGGAAGTCCCTCTATAAGTATGGGATTCTTCAAGTCGACTTTGATGGTTTCTTTGATGAAGGTTTCTTTCACTTTGCTAAACTCTCCCGCTTTAGAATCATCCGGTACTTGAGGTACTTGTCATCAGGCGAGAATTTTGGGGGGTGAGGCACTCTGACTTTTCCACCACAGTAGGGGCAGATGTCCTTCTTTAGTGTGTAGCTTCTGCATTTTTCACAATGCCTCAGAAACCAAACCATCTACTTTTCCCTCTTGAAGACACCGTGGCCGCCTGCTTTGTTAAGATTTGAAACAACGTTTTCAGCTACTTTCTGCAAGACTTCTTCGGCATGTTTGTAGTTGTCAGCCAAAACCTCAATAGCATACTTGGGGGTGGCAACCACGTAGAAGCGAAGTTTGGCATCTCGAGATTTCTCTGCTTTCTTTGCGTTCAGAAAAGCTTCTTGGATAATTTTGACACCATTTGGTTTGTCACAACTAACTTCGACTGTGCCTTTCACCTTCACCATGGACACGTGAATCCTTTCTTGTCCGACCTCTGTAAAAGCATTCGCAAGCTCCTCAGGCACACCGATTTTTGTCAGAACTTCTGTACCTTCTTTAACAGCTTTCTCAAAGCCTTCATATAATCCGAATTCCTTCTCTACGATTGCGCCTGCTTTCTCATAAATCTCTTCAGGTGACATTCTGACCTTCTCGGCGACGCTCCGAAGCAAAGCTTCAGCTTTTCTCTCTTTCTTGTATGACATCATCTTCTCTATTTTTTCTCTTTTCGTGACTCTTCTGAGGGACAAGTCTATATGTCTTTTTTCTACATCAACTCGCAGCACCTTCAAAACAGCTTTCTGACCTTCACGTACAAAGTCACGGATATTTCGAATCCAAGATGACGAAATTTCAGAAATGTGTAACAGTCCTTGTTTGTTGTATTCATCCAAGTTTGCGTATGCGCCGTAGTCTGTGACGCTTTGTATCGTAGCGATCACTAGGTCACCTGCTTCTGGCCATTCTTGCTCGGATTTAACCGCCATCGCAGTGTCCATCCCTATTCAAAAACAGCCACTATTTCGCCTTTGATTTTCGCTTTTCCACCAGAAGGCTCTGCAAGTTCGATTCCGCAAACGTTGCAGTTTACTTTGTTTGTGGCGTTGCTGAAAACTATTTGCTCGTTTCCGCATTTTAGGCATTTTACGCGGATGAAGTTGCTCCTCGGTCTTGGAATAAGTCTTTCCCATTCTGACATAACATCAGCCTCAATTATTAGGCAATCTCCAATTTTCTTAGTCTCATACCATCCTTATGGATCGTGTAGCCACAAACCTTACACTTCAGTTTTAGAGTTTGTTTCTTTGTTGTCTTTGCAAACTCTCGCTGAAGAGGATATTTCTGCCCGCCGTAGCCACGCTTTTCCCTAGAGTGGTGGCGCTCGCCTTTGGCTAAGGCTCTTCGCTTTCCAGCCTTGTAAAGTGAAACCGAGTGAACCTGATGCTTCTTGCACTTCGGACAGTAAGTTGTGACTTCTTTCGGAACATTCACCTTTACCACTACCAGCTTTGCATAAAGAAAACACACACGTTCTTATACTTTTTCGCTACGTTTCAGAACACCCATCAGTTCTAAACAAACTGCTCCCTAACCTCACCAAACAAACCTTGACGGGAAAACTGCTATTCATAAATACCCCTTCCATATGAACATTAAGCAGTCAATCAATGAATGGCAAGAGAAAAAATAGGAAGTCACGGAATGCTGAAAGACCCGCAGAAGACCAAGAACTACGTCAATATTCTAGGAAGACTCCTACCGCTTCTGTCATTCATCATACCACTAGGCATATTGTATTATCTGTACCCGAACTCGTTCGAGGCAACGTGGAAAGGCAGAACATACTACCTTTTCTTCATATGGCTAGCCTGCCTAGAGGTCATATTAGGTTGGGAAGGACTTCAAAGAAACAAGATTGACAGATTGAAATCTCTGAGAACTGTTGCTTTCGTCACTGCTATCGTGCTTCCCACGGTCTACATATTTGCCGCCAATTTTCTCGGATTGAATACAGCTATTGTTAGCTGGGCTAGACAATACACAGGAGAAAGCTGGGGAGCTGACCTCATGCCACTGTGCATAGAGTACCTAGTCTTCGCAACACTATTTATTGTAATCAACTCGTTAATGTACGGCAAAAAAGGTCTAGTAGATTTCTCAATATCTACATCTCTGCTAGTGGCCATAGGAATGATATACACGATAGACAACATATACCCTTACGGACAATTCACGCCATTCCAGATTCTTGTTCCAACTACCGCTAGGCTTGCAGCGAATGTACTAAGCCTCATGGGCTACACGACACAATACTTAGCCCCAGGATCTTCAAACATGCCAGCTATTTATGCCTCTAATTCCAAGGGTTCCGCTGTGTTTAGTATCGCTTGGCCATGCTCAGGCGTCGAGAGCCTCATAATCTTTACCGTCGTGATACTTTTGTTCCTAAAGAAGAGCACTATTCCATGGTGGCAAAAGCTGACTTACTATGCGATAGGCGCTACTCTCACATATTTCATTAACATCTTGAGAATCGTGACAATATTTATCCTTGCAGTAGACAATGGTATGCAGTCGCCCCAAGTTCAGCAGTTTCATGACTATTATGGACAATTGTATTCTATTACATGGATTATTGCTTACCCATTAATAATAATTGGGAGCAGGCTTCTTTGGGGGAGAATCAAGAATCGGGTAAGAAGTGGAAAGAATGATTTGAAAAAGACAGAAAGATCCCTTTCTCCACACCCTAGTCAGCCTCAACTTTCTCAGCAAGATCCTGTTTGGTCAGAATCTTGGCGTTCTCAATAGGCAGAGACGCAACATCTTCAGTTTTGAATGGACCATAAGCTTTCATGTCTGCGCCTATGATGGCTGGAACATCCTTTATAAAACGTAAGACAGCATTTTTGTGCTCTCGTTCGATAATGCTCATTTGCGTCAAGCGCCCCTGAAGAAGGTTTCTGGCAAAAGTCTGATATGCCTCAGCCAACGGCAAAACTCCCTTCAACAAATTCTCTTCTTCAACCGTTACAAACTCGCTTGCGACTTTTTCTGCCTCTGTCGCTTTCCTCATCAGCTTCTTGTAACGCGTCCGAATCAACTCTCGAAGCATGCGTTTGGCGTTTTGCACTTCAACTCTGAGAAGCCGTGCTTTAACGGTTCTTTTATCAAGCATTCTGCCTTCTTCTTTGAGTCTTTTCAAGTAATCAGCGATTCTTGAGTAAAAATCAGAAGGAAGCTTCTCCAATTCAGTTTTTTGAAGCTCTCGTTTCCAAACCTCGTATAATTCACTATACACGCTACTCTATTGCCTCCGCTCTATTCTTACAAATGAGTAATACAGCTGCGGCAGTGGGCAACTCCACCACCTGCTCTTTATAGGATCCAAACGTTTCATCACCAAGCCTAAATTCAGGCGCATTGGAAACAAAAACAGTTACAGCCCCCTCTTTAAAGGCTACCGCACTTTTAAATGGATCAAAAGTCTCAATATCTGAAATTGGAAACTCAACTTTTTTCAAACCTGTTTTGCCATGCAAAGCTCCGGTCAACCTGATTAAACGGTGAATGTCTGTTGTAACAACTGTGTCCACTCTGGCGACTAAAGAATCTGCACAAGACTCAACAATTTTTCTCCACGTTTCAAAACCTACATCCCTAGTAGCCTTATATGGTCCTACATCATCCCAGTTCTTCAAGATCAGCTTCGAATTCTTCCGTATCATCTCAATGGTTTTCTTGTCCAAACCTATTCTTCTATAATCATTTTCTTCCGCTTTGAGAATGAAATCATAAATGCCTCTTGCAAGACGACCGCGCCAGCCTAAATCATCCAGACGAGGAGTACTTGGAAAACGTGCCTTTCTCATTTTCTTTCCGCTCAGATCGTGAAAACCAGTGTCCAAACCCAAGCCGCAAACGTAATCCACAATTTCCTTACGCGCAGCAGCATCAAGTGTCCTGATCACCTCGCTTTCAACGTGAACATGATAGCCGCGATGACCAGAAAAGAAGGCATGTATTTCCTTTTCGGAAAAACCAAAATCATGCATCAACATATCTACAAGTTTGACAGTTTCAGCTTTTGCAGATTTCAAGCATTCCTCACAAGGCCATGTTTTGACATCGAATTTCTGACTACCGCAAGCTGGACATTGTTCAGGCGTCAAACCCTTTCCAACAAATCCGCAACCACCACAAGTCCATTCGTCATGAACTTTGCCGCAGGAAGTAGGAATGTGGTCAGCATCAATGTCAAAAACAAGGTCGGCGCCCAACCAGCCTTTCTTTTCCATAGTGGCTTCGGGATCATCGTAGTAAGCACAGGAATAGTAAGCATCAGATGGAACGAAATCCCGGAAAAAACACTGAAGCTCATTTTCATTTTCGAATCCTTTATGACGGAGCATTCCTTGTTTGAACTGAGTAAAACCAAATTCGCGTTTTCCAATCATTGCAGGAGCATTGATAGTAAATGAACCCTCTTCGTAATAAGACCGAAACATTCTCTCTACAAAGCTACGGGATTGCAATGCTTTATCCAGTAACATGAGAGTACATGAGAGTAATAATCATTTTCTATGCGCAAGAGAAAGATTAGATCTCATGCATTTCTCGGTGTTTGCTCTTGGACTTGAGTTTTACAGACTTCACAACTCCAGTTTTGGAAAGGGGAAAGAGAAAATTCTCAAGAACATATAAATAGTGTTTGTTAAAATCAAGGAAACCCATAGTCTTCATTCTTCTCGCAGACAAGTATATTGGCATATCTAGGAAGAATGCAACTTCTCCGAGTTCCAAGAGTTTCTTACCCATGAGACCATCAGCATTGATGTCATCAACAGCGAAACCTCCGGCCTTTTGAAAGTAATCTTTTCGAACGACCAAAAAATTAGTACTCGTCGAGAATCTCCTAATAGACCTTGGCAACTTGGCAGACAAGTACCTAACAAGATTGTATAGCGAATACTCCATTTTGCCGAGTATTGGTGCATCATAAGGATAACCAGGTCCAGTAAGTGCAATAAGACCAGATTTTTTCGAAAATTTCTGAACTATCTTTTGAAATAGTTTATCTGGGAAGATTATGTCGGCGCAGGTGAAAAGCAGGAATTCGCCCTTGGCCATCTTTGCACCGATGTTTCGTGAAATGAACTCGCCATACCCAGGCAGCACAATGGCTTTCGCGTTATGTCGTTGGGCAATTTTCGAGGTTCTATCTTTGCTTCCTCCATCCAGTATCAAGGTTTCAAAATTGATTGTTGCCTGATGTTTAATTGACAGTAGCAGAGTCTTAATGTGCTCTTCTTCGTTCAGCGTGGGGACAATTATTGATATGAGGGGTTCTTTTTCATCCTGCAATTTTTTCAACCACTTCGGTAATTCTTTGCATAAAAATCGCTTTATCAAACTTTCTTGCTCTTTGTAAAGATCTGGATGCAATTCGGCATCTCGAATCTTCGTTTGTAACTAGCCTATCTATCAGTTCCGCTGCTTGTTCGGGTGTTGTGTACGAAAATCCATATGTGCCTTGTTGACAATCAAGTATATCCTGCCATGGACCACCAGAGCGATGGACTATTGGGACGCACCCAGAAGCCATGGCCTCAACAACAGAAATCCCAAAATGGTCATACGGCATAATGTGAAGGTAGACTTTTGCTTCTGAGAATCTGGCAAGGAATTCGTTGAAGGGAACATTAGTCATTAATGTCACCTTATCTTCAACGTGAAACTCGCTCAACTGTTTCTTTAATCTCATCAAAACAGGCAAAGAGTATTCATCGGCCTTGCCCATCACAACAAATTTTGCATGTTTCGAATACTTTGCTATTAGAGGAAGTCGTTCTAAATGCCTTTTGGGAGTGTAGCTTGCGACGACAGCAACGGTACGACCATTTTTCTGGCTCTTAAAGCATTTTGAAGAAAAAGTTTCTATGTTTACAGGTGGATAGACAACCAAGGATTTCCGTTTAAGGGTTTTTCCTATGATGCCTTGCATAAACTTGGAATTTGTCAGAAGTTCTCCTGGATAGATTCGATCCAGAGTGTTCATCGTTGCACTGTATAGTGGAGCTATAGCTTGCCACATTGACTTGTTTGAGAAAGCCGGAATTTGGGAATACTCCACCGCGGCCCGCAATGGAAAGTGGACGTAAGTTACATCGGCGATGGAGTTTATGACATCGCCAAACGTGTTTATGATCAAATCATATCTCCTTCTTGACCTGCCACCGAGAAGCTGAAGAACATAAATCAGGAAATATGCTGACGCAATTGGGATGCTTGACAAGTTTCTTGAAAGCCTGTTGCTTATCATATAAACTTCTTGGCTGGGCATTATTATATGGCCAAAATTCCTCTCGACAATTTGCCAATCTGACCGTTCAACGGTTATTAATGTAACATTATGACCTTTCTTCCGCAGTGCCTCAATGACCGCTAGGCAGAGTCTTTCGGCGCCTCCGGGAATGTTAAGACTTGGGTGTACCACTGCAATTTCCATTACTTTCCCTTTCGCAATTTTAGTATCGATATTCCATATTATAACTTATCTTTGTTCTTTCATCTTGGAACCTAACGTTCACGTTTGTAGAGAAGTATTGTACCATTGTCTCTAGACACTTTAAGTGTAAATTGAGGATGCGTTTTTAGGAGTGAAAGAATTAATAACGTTGCCGTTGGGTCTGTGTTGTTATCTACTAGCAGGTATTCAACCTTATCCATTGTTTGGTTAACAAAACTAATGGCAAGGTCGCGGATGCTCGTGTCTAGAAACCTGTTTGGCACAACGTATGCATCCAGCCGATTAGACACTTGAGGAAAGAGATTATTTTGCGTTAGGATCGAAGCGTTAGATGGTATCATCATTAAAACTTCACTGAGGAATCCTTCGTGCTCTCCAATGTAAATTGATGTATAACTGGAAAAAAGATAACCAATCAGAGGTGAAATTGGGCTTGTAGTGACGAAGAAGATGAGACTGCATACCACAACTTTTTTAAGAGAACCGCTAATGTCTTTCAGTCCGTGCTTTTTCAGTAAGTTCTTTCGTAGCCCAAATATCGCGGCTGCAAAAATGAAGGAGGTAAAGTAAGCTTCATATTGGTGGCCAAAAGCATGATGTGCCAATGTTTGTGATAATAGAGAAAAACCAAACCAGGGAATAACTGGTATCAAAGCAGATGGAGACTTCAACGAGAAAAACGCCAAGGGTCCAAATAGAAGGAACAAATAGAGCAGCTTCACTTGCCAATCATATACCAGGGCTTGAACGGCATTCAATGGTCTTATTATGACCAACAAAGGTATTTCCAAGGGGTTCTTGGCTCCCAGAATCGCAAAATTTGCGGAACCTAAAAACTCGTTCACCGCTAACGGATTGGTTGGAAAGAAGGTATCACGTTGCCACAGAGTGAACCAATACCAAATGACACTGATAATCATAGTAAATAATGGGATAAGAAGCTTCTTTTCACCAAGTCTCCTTTTCTTGAATGCTGAAATAATATGTCCTTTGTACTTCCATGCAATATAAATGCCAACAAAGAACGTGATAAATGCGACGTGTTCTTCGCAAATCAAGGAAAGAAAAAGGAACAAGGAATATTTCGGCCAATTTTCTTTTGTTATGTAATAAACAGTATATCCAAGCAGGAGTGGTAGAAACGCCTGCACATGAAAGTCATACCAGTTCACAAATTGTATTGCCGGATATAACAAGTATGCACTTGCAAATATAAGACCTACTGTTCGGCCACCTGCGTATTCTCTGGCAAGCTTGTAAATCGGGAGTGCCGCAAGCCCCAGAATGAATGCCTGGAACACCAAAAGTGTCTCAGGTATTGGAACAATCCAATAGAAAGGCACGATCAAAAACAATATTGGGCTGAAATGTACGCCAAAAAAACTGCCGCTTGGATTGACAAAAAGTTCGCACGTGTGATAGAAGAATCGACCGGTGTGCACTGTTGTCCAGTAGGATTGAGTGAAAATGCCAAAATCCCACGCGCAAGTTTTGAAGGCATAGTATCTAAGTATAGTTAAGCTCGAAAAAACAACACCATATACCAATACGGAAAGGCCTAATATGAGGTTGCTACGCTCTACCTTCACAAATTTCGCACTCAGCCATGCTTCTTGTTCATCTAAAGACGGCATAGAAATACCTATTTTCAATATCAGTCAACACCTTTCTCGTTGTAGGCTACACCATCAAAAGCCTTCAGATCTTTATGTTATAGTCAAGAGAGCCATGCGTCATTCCTGCAAGCGCAAGAAATTTGCTATTTTCGGTTAAGGGATAAAATGTACGTGAGGAAATCTTTTATTTCGTTCATGCTTAGCTTCGATTTTCCTTTCTTCCTGTTGATGAACATTATTGGGATGTCTTTTATTTTGAAACCTCTCATGTTGGCTTGTCTGATTGTTTCGATTTGTATTTCGTAGGTTTGGCTGTGTAGATCGTTTATCATGTTTTTGACAAGTTTTGTTGAGTAGCATCGCATTCCGCTTGTGTAGTCGGACACGTTTGCGTCTATTCTGACTTTTGTTATTAGGTTTGCTATCTTGCTCACCATGAGTCGGAAGATGCTCCAGTCTTCTGTGCCGCCTCCGTGACAGTATCTGCTGCCAATGACTAGGTCATAGCCTTTTTGCAGGGGTTCTATTAATCTTGGAATTTCTTTAGGGTTGTGTGAATAGTCTGCGTCCATCGTTATGATGTGCTGTGGCGGGTTTTTCAATGATAGGAACGCTTTGAAGCCGTCTGTTATTGCAGTGCCAAGTCCAGATTTTTTAGGTCTCACAAGAAGTAGGATGTTTTCATATTTTTTTTGGAGTTTCCTTACGAAGTTGGCTGTTCTATCAGGGCTTGAATCATCTATGACTAAGATGGACACGCCCAGGTTTAAACTCTCTATTTCCTGAATTAATCTTTCAATGTTTGCCACTTCACAGTATGTTGGAAGGATTATTCCGGTATCCGATATTGCATCAAGGTTTCCTTCTAGTGGCAGAAGATCCATTGTGACCATTTCACCCTTTGGTAATAGCCTTCACTTAATACAACTTGCTATATAAAAGCTACTCCTTTACAGCCTGTTCTACAGGATTTATCTTGATGTTTTCAGCTTTTTCTTATAATAGGATAATGGATGGTGTACTCTCTGGCACAATGTATCAGGAGTCACACAGACGCCGTGTGTTTTCAAGGTGTCGCATTTTGGCGGAATGTATCTTGTTCTTGAGCCTTTTTCTCCTGCGATGTGTTCTACTTGGTAGCGAGTCATTCTTTCGTTGAAGTCGGATACATTTCTGAATAGTTCGATGACTTTTTCGGAGGGCATTCCTACGTTTACGAGGAATGATGTCAGTGTGAATCTTCCTATGTGGGATAGGTGTCTGCCTGAGGTGAATGCTTGATAAAGAGTTTCTATGCATGGCGGGAAGGCTGTTTGCACCATTTCTTTTGGGAAGCCTTCCATTTCGGCTTCTCCTATCTTTTCCAGCGAGAGTTTCTTTATTTTCTCTGCTGTCTCGGTTATCTTTGTTGGAAAAGTGGGTAGGTCTTTTGCTTCTAATCGTTTTTCGATGTGTTTGCGGACTTCCTCGCTGAGCAGTCTTGCGGCTTCGTTTCTTGGCAGGTAGACGTTTCCGTTTGACAGAAGACGGTTGACGAGTTTCCATTTTGTTTCTCGCAGATGTGTTGTGTTTCTGATGTAGTCTACGAAGCTTAGAGTGAACTCACAGGGTATTTCTAGGCGGTTGTTTACTGTGAGTTTCCATCCGAAGTTCTGTGCAATTGCTAAGACCTTTTCTTTTGACTCGAGCTTCATCTCTTCGTAAGCTTGTTTTGCCTCAGCTAGCGCGTATCTTTTTTTGATGAAGGAATTTTCTGTAGCAATTGCGGTCATGATGGCAACCGGGAAAGACAGAATTTCAATATCGGCGTTCCGCTGTCTCTTGCCGACCATAACGTAGAGTATTGCTTCTTCGAGTCTTTCTTCGGCGCGTTCAAGAACGTTTTCGAAACCTGAGTTTGTAAGGTCTTCAAGTTTTAGGTCTAGTTTCTTTACGTATTCTGTGGTTTCTTTGAGAAAAGGGTATTTCGCGAGGTCGTTTTTTGAGAAGGTGCTGGGGGATAGTTGCATCATGTTTTTCTCGTTATTCTGTTTCTATTCTGGGTGCTAAGTAGAATGTTAGTTTTCCTTCTTTTGTTTGTTGGAAGTCTAGTTTTATTGGCATGTCTGAGGAGAACTCCATGGTGGCGATGTCGGATGTTTGGGATGCGGCTTTGATGATTTCTGTGAGATAACTGAGGCTGAAGGTGGCTTTGGATGGTTCTTTGGCTTGTAGATCAAGGAGGGTGTCGCTTCCTTTTTGGATGGTTATTATAGCTCCCATAAGGTCACCTGCGGCGTTGAACACCAATTTTTCTGGGTCTGCTTCTAGGCGTACGTGGTCGCTTACGAGTTGAGCGTCTTCGATGGCTTGGCTTAGGCCTTCGGTTGTGGCTTTGACCATCACGTTGAAGGTGAGTTTTGGTGTGGGAACTTCTTCTTCTGAGGCTTCAAGTGTGGGCATGGTGAAGTTGCGCGTGTATTTTCCGGCTATCTTGACTTGTAGTTTTCCTGTTTTCTCGTCAAGAGAGAGTTCCACAATTTCGCCTTTGTTTGCTCTTTTGAGGAGTTTGAGTAGTTCGGTTATGTTTATGCACATTTTTGTGGGTGCGTCGCATTGGTATTCTTCGAATATTGTTTTGGGCCATTCGAAGTCGATCATTGCTACGCGCGATGGGTCCATGGCTCGTAGTTTTAGGCCTTCGGGGTCTATTTTGAATGTGGCTTCGTCTACGAGTATGCTGATGGATGTGATCATGTCTCTGAGTAGTTTGGCATCTGCGACTTTGAGTTTGAACATTGCAGTCACGCCTTTCTTATCTGGATATGCCTAGTCGTTAATAAAAGACTTTACATATATACCTTAACCCTTCAAAGTAAGCTGATTCTCTCGGTGGCTGTTGCGTGAAGAGGAATTTTAACCCCACTCCCATAAATAGAGTGAGTCTAGGCTTCAAAAGAAAACTCGTTTTTAACGTCTCGTTCAAATGAGTAATTCTTTGGTTTGTTCTCTGCTTTTTCTTTTCCCTATGCCAGAGATATATCGTGGGAGATTCTCTGTGAAAATGTCTGTTTATCTGCAAAAGAAAGGTGAGTTTCATGCATACCAGTTTTATGGAAGACTCTTCCACAAATTACATTTTTGAGTTAATTACTATAGGTTAGTAGAGAGAAATTGTTGAAGAAGACAGCTTCTGGAGTAATACTGGCAATCTTTTTAGTTGGCATCTTGATGCGATCATTTGCAGCAACTAACAACGCAGCGGTGGGTCAATTTGAAGAATGGTTTCCATTTACACCCAACGCAAGTCAGACAACACTAGATCACTGGGCAGAAAACGGGATCTCATATATTCGAATATATTCGCGTGTCAATAGAGGTTGAAAGCAGTGGATATGAGGTCAGAGATTGGGGAACGCCAACCATTGTCGGAAATGGTATTTCGGTCAGGGCTGAAATGTGGCGATGGTTTGGTGTTGTTATTCCAGTTATGTTGAGGATAAATCACACGTACAATCTTGGACAACTGCCAGATGGGGAATATCTCTTCACTTTTAATGTTTGGTGGAGCTCTGTCAGAAGTCTCACGTTGAATGTATTCACGATAGTTCCCGGCAAGATAGTGATTCCAGATGGCTATCCAACGATACAAGAAGCAATAAACGCGGCAAATGAAGGAGACACCATCTTCGTCAGAAACGGAATATACTATGAGCACGTTTTGATAAATAAGTCCTTGGCATTGACAGGAGAAAGTATGGACGGCACGGTTCTAAACGCTACTGATGTCGATCCCTTGGTCATCGTACAGGCTGATAATGTGCAGATTATGCAGTTTACGATGCAAGGGTGGTCTTTCCAAGATGTCATTATCAACGCATCTGCAAACGTTATTGTGACAAGAAACAAGTTCGCGTTCAATGGTTTAGGTGTGGATTTTGAGAACTCGCGCAATTGCACAGCAAACGACAACATTTTTGAAGGCATCGGTTTGGACAACATTGGGATAATGGTTGCTCAATCATACGAGTGTGTCGTCAAGAACAATACGATTTCTGGAAATCAGATTTCCAACAATGGCAATGTTGGCATAGCATTAGAAGCAACCAGTGTTAATAACACAATCTTTGCAAATACTCTCTATAGTAATTTCCTAGGTGTTTACTCTTCGTCAAGTTATAACTTATTTTTCCATAACAATTTTGTCAATAATACAAGTCAAGTCTCGGCATCACCAGCGAATGTTTGGGACAGAAAGGTGGAAGGCAACTACTGGAGCGACTATTATGGCACTGATTCTGACGGCGATGGCATTGGCGACACGCCGTACGTCATTGATAGCAGCAACCAAGGCAATTATCCATTGATGAATCCATATTGGAGTCCATCTGACGCCAATCATGATCTAAAAGTTGATTTGAGAGACGTGTATGCTGTAGCCAAGGCTTATGGGGCTTCGCTAGATGGACCAAACCCACCAGGAGTTGATTGGAATCCGCATTGCGACATAGACTATAACGGCAAGGTAGACATGAAAGACTACTACATAGTATGCAGAAACTATGGAGAAACCTATTCTTAGTTTCGCATCTGTTTGACCAGTATTCTGAGCTCAAAAGCAAGCTTGATGATTCTGCCTTTCTGAAAATCTGAGTGTTTATGAGTATTCTCTGGATGTGTAGTTGCATTTTGTGCATCGCAAAGCTTCGCTTCAGGTTCTTTTTGCTTTTCTGCCACTTTTCTCGCCTCTCTACAAGATTTATGCACACTCTGGACTTATAAGCCTTTTTCAGTGGATTTCTGTCAAGTCTTCGGTTGACAACTTCTCTTAACTATTCTAGTCTCTATTTCTTTTGTTCCTTTTCTACATCTCCAAGTTTTTCTAAGGCTATTTCAATGGCATGGCTGAAACTCTGAAACTTGCCTTTCCTTGACATTCCTCTATTTTATTTAAAATTTAAAATACGATAATAATAAGACAGGAAAATGACTGTTTTCGAAAAAGCGTCAAAAAACGAAGAAAAAATCCAACAGAGGTTTGCGCCTCTCTTTTCTTTTTCCGTTTCAAACCACTCATATTTCTCTTGGAGAAGCGATATTTAAAGCGAAGCCGAAAACCAATTCCATAACATGCGTTATAATTCCACCTATGTTTTTGTGGACTCTTACATGGAGCTGATAGAGCACGTCAATAGCTTCGTGAATCTAGCTTTTTCTTTTGCCGGTCGTTTTTTTTGTTACATTCCCTCTCGGCAATAGTTTTCCTGTTTGCGCAGAAAGAATTCTTTTTAGAAAGTATCGAGTACACTGCTTTTCGCACTGTCTAGAAGCTATTCCTGTAGAACCTTGTTCCAAAAAAGCTATCTTGCAGTTGCATCCATATTGATTTGAAAGAAGGCGAGTCGATGAAGCACAATGTTATTGCATGGGTTCTGATCTTTTTCTTGATAAGCACGCGCGCTCGCATTTTTTGAATCGTGTGCGTTTTAATGAGGCACGCCCTACACAACCTCCCCCTATTTCATATGCAGCATGCATACATATGACAGTGGCAGAAGGAGATGTCTCCCGAAGTCCTTACACTTGATTGGCTTTATTTCAATTTTGATATACCAAGTAAGAACAAGACAACCGTGAATATAGGCCTTTTGAGAGTAGCGCGCTGTGGAGTACCCAATAGAACTGCAAAAAAAGAAGCATTATATAGAAAGTTGCCTAAGTGTTAGACGTGCGAGTCAATAGCATATGTGGAAGCAACGCCGTTGTCTAAGAGAATATTCATGGTGATGATTTCTGCGTTTGTGTTGGTTTGCCTTTCATTTTCTAGGTCAGGGGCGGGGTTCGCGTTAGGGTCTGTAGCTGGATTCTCGAGTACAAATGTTGCTGGACCAATTGAAGCAAATACGACTTGGACTTTGGCAGGAAGTCCTTACGTGGTATCTGCGGACGTTCTGGTTATTGTCGACGTTTTCCTGACGATCGAACCCGGGGTTGTGGTTAGGTTTGCGAATGGGACAAGCATAATAGTTGACGGAAGTCTCGTCGCTAGGGGGAACCCTTCACAAATGATAACCTTCACAAGCAACGCCTCCTCACCTGCCCATGGCGATTGGGAAAGCATCAGAACCCGAACAGGCGGTTCCATCAGCATAGATTGGACAACCGTAGAATACTCTGGACAAGGGATCGAAACCCGGTCAGATTCAAATATCTCACATTGCGTTTTTCGCGGAAATAACATAGGAGTTTTAGGCTCAAACGCCAGCATTATACATTGCACGTTCGAGAACAACTTCAACGGGGTGAACGTAACAAGCTCGTCGATAGCAGATTCTGAATTCTACAACAACACCGAAGGAATAATGGGATCGGGAAATGTCCAAGACTCTAGCGTATACAACAACAGCAAAAACGGCATCTCTGGCGTATACTACAGCGCAAACGGAATCAACGATTACGTTTACTTGGGTTCGGTCGCTAATTGCTCAATCCACAACAACGGCGGTGATGGTGTTGCCGCCTGTTCAGTTACTGATTGCTTAATTTACGACAACGGAGGAATCGGTGTGTCCGCATTTTCAGTTACGAACTGCTCTGTCTATGACAACGGAGGAACGGGCATCGTGGCCAATAGTTCGGTTAACAACTGCCTCGTCTTCGAAAACAGTGGCGATGGAATCTTTGGCGGAGTCTTCGGACGTTTGTCAGGTTCAGACACAAACTGCACGGTCCATGATAATGGAGGAAATGGTGTTTCAGCCTATTCAGTCGCTAATTGCCAAGTTTATAACAATAACGGAACAGGAATCTCTGCAGGTTTTGTCACCAACTGCTCAGTCAGTGGAAACAGAGGAGATGGCGTCTCGGGGGACAGGATATCTGGTTCCTCGATTTCTGACAACGAGGGAATCGGTGTGCGGATACGGTGGTGGACAGGTGGAGGTGCGGCGGTGTCAACTTGCGACATCTACGATAACCTTGCGGGGGGAGTGCGATTTGAGCCCATGGTCACTTCACATGTCAATCCAGATGAATCCAGCGGTTTGGTTGAGAACTCGAGAATCCATGGTAATCTCTTCGGAGTCCTGGTATCATGTGCGGGCGGGCTAATGGACGCGTACCGTGACGTTACGATATCCGGCTGCAACATAAGCTACAATCTGAAGAATGGAATTATGACGGACGAATCATGGGACTATTACATCGCAACTATAAGCCTTCGAGTTCTGAACACAACCATTGATTCCAACGGCAGATTCGGTATAAGTCTAAACATGACCGTTCCGGCAGAGCACAGAATTATCTACTTTCCAATATATGAAATTACAAACTGTATGATCACGAACCATACGGTCGGAGCGGTAGGGACCTTTGGAAAGGTCGCGGGATCCACAATAGCGAATAATTCCCAAGTAGGTGTGGACGTATTCGATGTCACCGGAGGTATGAATCAAAATAACATATATGACAATGGGCTCTACAACATTGTGAATCACGTTCAATTTGGTAAAGACATAAACGCAACCCAGAATTGGTGGGGCACAACCAACAAAACCTTGATAGAAGCGTACATATTCGACTATTCCGAGGATTACAACCTTTCAAGGGTCATCGTAGAACCATTCTCAACTAGCCCAATACCAGAATTTCCATCATTCTTTGCTTTGCCGCTGTTCATGGCTGCAATGCTACTAGCAGTCATAGGTTACAGAAGGAAACGCATCAATGTCCACTTGTCCTAGCCTTTCTAGTCTTTTGGCAAACGGTCTTGCTCGCATCGTTGGGAGTTTGGCGAAAGTCGCGCGCGCAGAAAATACGGAAAAGTATACTCGTAGTCTCTCAGCTGAAGCCTGCGATGCTCACCATTTTTCAAAACACGGAAAATCACATATACAATATTATATGCGAAAAACAGCGTTTTAGTTCCTGTAATCTAGCGGGCGTAGTCGCGTTGTTAGATAGCGCGCAGTACTTAAATCTGAGGTCCAGCAATCCTCAATCAATGAAACAAGACAGAAAACCTGGACGGCCACGACAATGGGTCTTGAACGAAGAAATCATTGAAATACATAAACTCACGGCTAAACTGAAAATGCAGAATCCTAATGCGCACTGGTCTGCCATCAGAGACTTGTTGAAGACCCAACTGGAGCAAGAGAGAAAGCAAGACCTTCTGTCAAAACTGGACAAGCTCTGGGGCTTAATTAAACAGGTCATTCCAGTACCCCCAAAATGCATCTGTGGACATAGAACCTATTCCTACACCTACAACAAAGTTGAAAATGAAAATGAGCATTACTGGGAAATCTTTGCTAGGTGTACAAATTGCCGTTACTTGAGAAGATATTTGCCATCTGCAAGCTACTCTTGGTCAAGGCCAAAATCCATCATAAGAGAACTCGAGAAAACCCCAACTTTCTATGAGTTGGACGGTCAGAAAGTGGAAGGAGAGGAACGATAATTGTGTACTGTATTGTTGAGAAGCAGTATACAACAAACGAATTTTAGACCGTTGTTTGGCGCGTGTATTCTTCTTTAAACCTTTTTCACACCTACTCATTACTGGTGAAAGCTGATTCTTCGCTACTAGCTTGAATGAAGAGGAGTCGAAGAAAATAAATCGAAAAGGAGTTTTGAAAAATGAAAGAAAAAAACATAGCAGTAGTCTTGAAAATGCTTCCTGAAAAATGGAAGCAAGTTGAGAATTTCCTCGACAGCGTCGGCGCTACTGTGATTTTTGTCAAACAAGCTGACGCAAACAGAAAATTGGTTGTGAAAAACCTTCCCGAATGGAAGGAGGAAAAAAAAGACTACGCGAGCTCTACAAAGGCAAATCATGGTTCTCGTTACGGCTTCTTTCTTGAGTTTCTGGCTAGGGCTTTTTGGTGGATTCATGTCCCTCGTCACTGTGAACAACAAGGTTTCTCTCGCTATGTCAATGGGCGGTACTGCATCGGGAGCTGGACTGGGTTCCATCAGTATTCTCTCCGCTCTTTCAGATTATATACGTTCGCATGATCAACTACACACGACCGCTCTCGGCGCGCGCTGAGTGAGTGTGCGTGAGTGCATTAGTGTGGATGGTTGAGAGCGCGTAAAGTTTTGGGTTTGGGGGTAAAGTTTTATCCTTGAAATCATTTGAAAGCGCATTTTCAAAACACGAAAAACCACATATAATATTGTATATGCGAAAATCCCTGTTTTGACTTCTTCAGAAGAAATAGAGTTTGCACCGCCGTTTTGTAGAGATTCATTGCAAATAGAGAAAAAAGAGAAGTTGAAGTTTACTTGCGTTTTCTGAACAGTTTCACTCCGTCAACGTCAGTTACGAAGTCGAAGCCCTGCTCCACGAGTTTCTGAGCTTCTGCAACTGTCTTAGCTGTCGCGCTGCAGAACTCATCGTTTTCGCTGAAGCTTACCAAATGCGTGTAGACAAGCGTGTTGTTGATGTTTCTATGCCCTAGTTTCTCTTTAACTAGCAAAATGTCTTTTGTTCTGTGATAGAGCATAGTTGCATAGTAGTGCCTCAAGTCGTACAATCGAATCTTATGAAGCTCAACATCATTCAGCTTCTTTGCTAACGACGTTCTCAGTCGCCCGTATGTGTTGCAAATCACTCCAGCAGACGGAAACAGCTTGCTGTTCAAGCTGAAGTTTCCAGATTTGCCGTAGCTGTTGAACATTGCAAGAGTCTTCTCACTCAGCTTGAACGCTCTCGGAGAACCATGTTTTGCTGTGACTATTGATAGAACGCCTTTTTCCAGATCAACATCGTTAAGCGTCAAACTCGCAACTTCAACCGGTCTCAGTCCGCATTCTTTGATGATCGTGTAGATGAGCGCGTACTTCTTTGAAGCGTGAGCAATAAGCATATCAATCTTCTCTTCAAGCGGCACCCGCGGAATCCTATGATCTCTTCTGTAGCGCACGCCAGCAAAGTGTATTCCATAGAATGCTGCGTAATGTCTATAAAAAATCAACGAGATTAGCTTTGAACGAGTCTTTCACTTTCTTTCTCGCTACATACATTAAAACGTCGTCAGCATTGCTCAAGTCTGCATGCTCAGAAAGCTCAAGCAGAGCCCTCATCATAGTCGCTAAGTATGCTTCAGAGTAGCCTCTTTCTCTAAGTTTCAAAACTGCTGAGAGTATTTCTCATCTAAATGCACAATGTTTATGAGTATTCTCTGAATGTGTAGTTGCATTTTGTGCATCGTAGGAACTGTGTTGATGATTCGTCTGCGCCTCTGGTTTGCACCTGCCAAACATAAGCTAGATTATTCCCGCATTTTGGACATTCAATCCTAACGGTGGGTAGTGTTCGGAGCTTCTGTTCTTCTTTACCGATTACTGCTACGAGTTGGTGTGGGTTTGGTTGGATGAGTTTTGCGGCTTTAGGTTCTACTCTCTTGCTTGATGCTCGTTTCTTGTAGCCGCATTTCGTGCAAACCATAAGTAATCCTGCGTCTTTGCCTTCTTTTCCTTTCTTGGGTGCAAGACGAGAACCGCATTTTGGACAGAATTCCATGCCTTTTTTGCTCCGTTGCCCGTTTGTTTTCCCTTAGCATAGCCTCTTTTAAACCTTTTCTTGTTTCAATAAGAATTGCCGCTAAGCGATTCAAGCGCTAATTCCAGAAGCGATCAAATGAGCCACTCGCAACGCCTCAGGGACATTGCTACGCGTGGAAGTCAACTGCACAATCTTCCTAGCATCTTCCTCACGGATACCCGCGAATTCCATATAAACCCTAGCACACTTGCTCCTAGTAGATACTCCAAACAATTCCCCAGCGTTCTGAATAGCCTTCCAACGCTTCTCGCAGTCAGGCAAATTCTTCAGCGCCTCATGAATTTCAGCAAAGTTCGGTTTATCACGAGAAACCACTATCACCGGAAGCTCCGTCTTCGCATTGAGTTTCTTGATATCCACAATGTTGAAGCCTGCACACGTGATCCCATCAAGCATTATGACCCTCAACTGCTTGTAATGATGAGAATCAACTATCATGGACGCAATCTTGCTCGTTGCATCCAAACCGTCCACCTTCACTCTGGTGTGCATCACACCGTCAAGCCAATATCCTCCACGAAAAACCACTCCAACAATAGGCGCAAAACCCTTCACGCGTGGAATGAATATCCCGTCATCAACACCCAAAACTCGAATCTCAGACTTAATGACACGAAACCTCTTGCAGGACAAAGCGATTCGCCAATGTTGCCACGAAGAATATGAAGAGGTATAGCTTATAAACTGATACAGTGAGCGATTAACAGCATACTCACGGAGACAACAATCGCTGGCTTTCTCCTTGTTTGCTTGGGATGCTTCTTTTCAGTTAATTTGCACAACGTTCTAAGAATGCACAAACACGACAACAACAGAAGGTCTCATGCAGAAATCAAACGCCCCTCAGGCCCTACCATAGACCTCGCTGCTCTCGGCACATTAGCCTATTTTGCGGAAACTCTCTCCTATTCGTTTCTCGTCTTCACCAACACATTCTCCTTGCCAGATAATTTCCCTTTCAGAATCCAATTCGCATTTATACTCTACTCACAAATCGTGGGCATCATCCTCACCACGACAGGACGGTTCCTGTTCATCTGGAGCGTCATCGCACGAGGAAAATACGCGGTTTCTTGGGAAATGCGAGACAACCACAGGCTCGTCACGTGGGGTCCATACTACTACGTGCGTCATCCCTCCTATCTTGCCTATTTTCTCATGTTCATCGGCTTCTTCGCCTTGCTGCCCAGCGTGCTCACACTCATCCCTTTAGCAGCAATCCCTGGATACTATCGCGTCACCTTGAAAGAAGAGGAACTACTGACAACGAGGTTCGGCAACGAATACGAAAAGTATGAGAAGAAAACAGGACGATTCATACCAAAACTCCGATAACTGTTTATAACCAAGAACGACAGAAAATCGAGTGTGTCCGACTATGAAGAATAATGGCAAAACCGTCTCTTTCATAAAGACTTATAACAGCCTAACTGAAGTGTTGACAGATCACAAGCTGGCATCGCTCGGAGATTCATTCATCAACTTCGCTTACTCACTAGCCCTTTCAGAAAGGAGAGGAACACCGGAAGGAAAGAAAGTAAAGGAACCTTGCTTGCTGAAGCACTCAGAAGGACTGGCCTTAGAGGACATCTTCCATCCAGAATGACAAGCCACACGTTAGCTGACGCCGCAGAAGCATTGATAGTCTATGCATGGCTACATGATTCTGTCTCAGTAGAGGAAACTGTGACAATACTGAAGAAGAATGACGACCCAGTTAAGGGCCTGAGCCAACTGCTTGAAAGAATAAAAGGCAGAATCAAGCTTTCTTGAGTGCTTTCTCGAATTCTTTGCCAAATTCTTTGTTCAGTTCGCGCGCTCTTTCTGCAGCTTGTTTCAGAATTCCTTCAGGCTTCGCTTTGCCCTTCGTGCGTACATAGACTATCGCGCTTGAACTCATAGGATGCGGAACATCATAGCCACCCAAATCCACATTCTCCTCTTCCAAAATCCTCTTCTGCAACAAATTGCAGAGCGTGTGCCCGACACCTTCAACTTCTATCTTGAGCTCGTCTGAAGTCTTCTTCAAAACCTTAAATTTCATTTACACAATCTCCTTCTTGAATTATTACAATCCTTTTCCATAGTCGAAAGTTGTCTTACGTGTTTCGATCCTGCCGCACTTGGGACAGTGCATGCCTTGCCGCTTCGATTCCAAAGCGGTTCCACAGTTTGAACAGAACGCGTAGATAACGCCGAAGTCTTTGTCTTTGGTAAACAGGTGATAGACTTGGTTCTTGTCACTGATGATCTTGGCTCTTATGATGTCACCGGCTTTGCAGATTTCAAACATGGATTCAACGTACCTCAAGTGCACGTCGGAGATGTGCAGAACGCCCACGAAGACGCCTGAAAGTTGCTTCTCACCTATTTGGAAGATTCGCACATTTGCGTTCTCAGATTGAACGTTTGAAACTTGCCCCACCACTATGTTTCCAACTTTGGGAACCATCACTTCATGGACTAGTGGATAAACAGAAACATGTCTAGTCGCAAGATCATGCAATGCGCGACCAACAACCTTAGAGTAAATAACCCCATCTTCGACAAACGTTCCATTGTCTGGAACAAACTCTTCAATCACACCCAAACGATCGCCCGGCAACACTAGCTGCCCCGTTTTTTGCTCAGCAGACTTTGAACTCATCGAAACCACGTTCTTCAATTGTTATACAAGCTCATATAGTCAAACGCTTACGTCTAGTGCGACGTAGACACTTGCAAATGAACCTATCTGTACTTTTCTATGCCTCTCAATAAACCTTTTGATTCCCCAACCAAGCAAAGCAAACTCCAAATCATTCAACATGCGTCTTCTGCACCTCTATAACATAGAGATCAACCGCAAACTCATGTTTTGCCTTGGTGTGAAAACCAAACATGTGAGGAACCGTCATCACCATGGCATAAACAGCCTTGATTCTACCACCATATCTCTCAATAAAATTTTCGAGAAAAGGAGCCGAAGCAACAGGTATAACACCATTGGGGTTGGCTTTAATGCTTTTCACAAACGCTCTTCCTGTATGAAGGCTCTTGTGAAACGAATAGACTACTTTGCCTATTTCCAATGCTTTCTGCAGGAACTTCAGGTCAGCTCCCCGCTTCTGCACACCATATGGGGGGTTTTGCAGAACCGTGTCAAAGTTTCCGCGCACTACTTCTATGTCTGCGGCAATCCACTGAACTTTCTCTTTCAAGTCAGTTCTCACAGAATTCTCAAAAGCCTTCTTTATTGCTGTTTTGTCCACATCTATGCCCACGACACTTTTTGCACCTAGGAAAGCTGCGCCAAGTGTCAGTATTCCAGTGCCACATCCCAATTCCAAGACCGTTTTGCCTACAACATCATTGTTTGAATAAGCCGCTAGGTAAAGCATGTCAGCTGCAACGTCACTAGGAATAGTGTACTGCTCAAGGTCTGGTTTAGGTGTTGGATTAGGTTCAACTTGTGAAAGCAACCTCTCCAGATCTAGTTTTCTAACAAGCCTTTTCTGCATAATTCTTCCCAAGACAATTCGCCAACAACCACTAACGCTTCATTGAGTGTAAGGACTGGCCTCTTAAATCTTGAAGCGTCGTCAAACGATATCCTCGGACAAGCAGTGTTAACATAAGCCTCTATCGTGGGGAACTCCGAGAGCGCTTCAGGCGTAATCTCATTTGCTACGAAAAGATAGGCAGTTTTTCCTTTGCCCTCAAGTTTGTCTCTTATCTGTATAGCTTGCTCCAATCTTCTCTGTCCAGTCTTCAATCCAACCAAAACAGCAAAGTTCTTTGCCCGCTGGGCTTCTTCTATGCTTGCCCAACGTTGCTTAATGATTTTCTCAACCTCTTTATCGACTGAGAATGCCCGCCCTTCGTAAGGGTCAGCAACTATTGTCGGTTTCATGGTTGAAAGTGCTACACCTAAGGCGTGGAACAATCCACCTCCGATGAACAGGAAAACCTCAACATCTTTGGCTATCGATCTAGCATTACTGTAATCACAGCCGATGACTTGTCCTGCATAGGTGAGCCCCCCAGCATCGCCAACGACAACTGTTTTTCCTTCGCGAATCAGGAGCTCTCTGACCGCATCCAAGGTGTGTACGTGCTGAACAGTCGTAGTCAAGCCGATCTTGTGCCATTTTTTTAGCAGAGGTAAGGCTTTCTCAACAGCCTCGCTAACGTTTACGGTTGCTCTGGCCTCAATGTACACGATGGGTACTCGTTCATACTTCACCAACTTCGCATGCCCGTAGTGGATGATCAGGTCAACGCTTAGATTTTCAGCTTCAGGTGTTGGTAAGTCACATGCCCCATAACATGGATCAGCTAAAACTATGGGCAACGCTCCAGCTTTTTCAATAGTCTTGGCTAGGCGTGGTGCTTCAGGCTTCAAGCCTTCAGGAAGCTGGAGTAAGACACGTTTGGCTCCGAGTTTGAGTATTTCTTGCTTTACTCTTTCTTCTTCAAAATCAAAGTTCTTCATTTGAATACTTCCAAAATATGCGACTCTTGTAATGTGATGTTAAAGTAAATAGAAAGAGGCTTGGAATTGTTATTCCAATGCCCATTCTAAGTCTTGCTTTGACTTTTGAACTGGACGATGCGTCCTCTCATGCTGCTCAGCAAGTTCCACAAGCATCATCTTGCGTTCTATACTCGCAACCAGCCTCTTGGTGGCGATGACCGCATCATTGTTGACTGATATGCTGTCGATTCCAGCTCTTACGAGAAACTCAGCGAAATCTGGCAGGTTTGATGGCCCTTCACCGCATATTGATACTGTGACACCGTTTTCATGAGCCACCTTGATCAGATGAGCAATTATCCTTTCAACGGCACTGTCTCTTTCGTCAAAATAACCCATTTGCCCCAGACGCTCAGAGTCTCTATCAATCATCAGTATACCTTGGGTCATGTCATTTGAACCTATCGAGAAACCATCGCAGAGTTTCGAGAATTCATCAGCAAGTATGGCAATTGAGGGAGTTTCCGCCATGAACCACACTTTGAAGTCCTTTGACCTCTCCAGACCTTCTTCGCGCATAATTTCAAGCACTTTCTTTGCTTCCCAAACTGTGCGAACCATAGGGAGCATGACCCACACGTTCTTGAGCCCCCATTCTTTTCGACATTTCTGGATGGCTTTGCATTCAAGTCTGTAGGCCTTCTCATACCATTCACTTATGTAGCGGCTGCAGCCCCTCCAGCCTAGCATGGGGTTGGATTCGACAATTTCGTACTTGTCTCCGCCCTTCAGTTCGCGGTATTCATTGGTCTTAAAGTCGCTGAAGCGCACAACAATTGGGCGTGGCTGTATAGCCCTTGCCACTGTGGCGATTCCCTCAGCCAGTTTATCCACAAAGATCTGCGATCGGCCAGTCTCAACGAAAGACATAGGGTGCTCTCCTATGTAGCTAGCTAGAATGAATTCCATGCGCATCAATCCAATACCTTCGAACGGCAGGTCTTTGTAGTCTTCAACTTTTTCAGGGACACCTAGGTTCATGTAGATCTTCGTCGCAGTCACAGGAATAGACTGGAATACGCCACCGGAAACTGCCGGACTGGAGGCAACTGCTCCAGACGCGGATGAAAGCTGCTGGGTCAATGCTTGCAGCACGCCCTCATAGACTATGCCGCTTCTAGAATCAACCGTATACTCTCTTCCTGTAATCATTAGCTTTGTGCCATTTTCTGTTCCGACAACACATGGGATGCCCAGTTCACGGCTTACGATGGCAGCGTGGCATGTCACTCCACCTTTGTCTGTAACTATAGCGCCTGCAAGCTTCATGAACGGCACATAGTCAGGGTTTGTCATATCCGTTACAAGTATGTCGCCCTTCTCCATGATCTTGGACGCTTCTTCGATACCCGAGACAACTTTGGCCTTCCCCACGCCGTAACCTCTTTTTCCTGCCGCAATACCTCTCACTATGACGTTCAGCATTTCTGTCGGCTTAACTTGAGCTTCAGTCTTTGGGGCTTCTGCCGGCGCTTGGCTCCAGACTGTTTCAGGTCTCGATTGCACTATGAACAAATTATTCGGAAACGGAATATCTCGATCGATTGCCCATTCAATATCTTGAGTTTTCCCATAATGCTGCTCAATGCGTTTAGCCATCTCTGCAAGCCTGAGAATTTCATCATCACTTATACAGGGTTGTTCTTGTTTCTCAGCAGGCACTTCTGCATGAACCGTTTTGCCCGTGTTCGGATCACGAATGTACTGCACCGTCTTCTTAGCCAATCGCCTGTCAAGTATCTTCAAGGTCTTCTTATCAACGACAAAATCATCCGGCGTAACTGAACCCGAAACGACAGCCTCGCCCAACCCATGATTGCCCTCAATAACTATCTGACTGCTGTCACCTGTCACCGGGTTTATCGTGAATATTACGCCTGCAGCTCTAGAGTTCACCATCTTCTGAACGCCAACGCTTATGAAAACTCTCTCGTGCGCAAAGCCTTTCTCAGTGCGATAGAAGATGGCTCTCGGTGTAAAGAGGCTGGACCAACATTTCACGGTCATTGCGAGAACTTCAGTCGCGCCTCTGACGTTTAGAAACGTTTCCTGTTGCCCAGCAAACGATGCATCAGCCAAATCTTCGGCTGTGGCGCTTGATCTCACGGCCACAAAGACTTCATTGACGCCAAGCTTCTTGCACAATTGCTCATAAGCAACTCTAATGGCATTCTCAGTATCTTTGGGCATGGGTGTTGCTTCTATCAACTCTCGAATCTTCTTGGAAGCGATTTCGTATTGTTTCGGGTCATTTGGATTCGTTACCGTCTCCTTTATGATCTCGTAGATTTTTACGGCTATGCCCGTTTCCTCGATGAATTTCTTGTATGAATAAGCGGTTATAGCGAAACCTGGCGGCACAGGTATGCCGGCGTTTGTCATCTCGCCCAAGTTAGCATTCTTCCCCCCGACAGAAGGTATATCAGTTTTCCTCAAGCCTTCAAACCAAATAACAAGATCTTGCCGCATTTCAGCCAATTACTTTCGCCTCTTCGGCTTGCGTTTTTTCAACTACTATTCGACAGGGAATAGGAAGTTTAGTAGCCCCACGCTTCAAACCCAACTTTGCAGCCTCAATACCCTCAGCATTAACGTTAATAGAAATTATCGTTTGGTTAGCCTTCACACGTGCCGCAGTTCCAATTGGTCTTCCGAACGAGAGCCGCATACCCGTCTGCAAACGATCAGCATGCGCACCAAAAATCATTTTGTTTTCCCTAAGGATAGTGTGCGGATAAGGATGAACGTCCAAACGATAGTTGTTCACAAGCTTAGCCAGCAAGATACGATTTGAAGCCACACGAGCAGCTTCCAATGCGCAGTGACGTATTTGAGCCTGCTCCAATGCTATTAGTTTGGCTTCAAACGCGAACTTTGCCTTGGTGTCGCCCATGGTGAACTTTGTAATCTTCGGGGGTGGAAAGCCCTTCACAAACTCTTTTCTCGTGTAGTTTTGTCCCTTAACGGGCCTGTAATTCTTAGCGTGCATATATGATTCCCCTTCTGCATACCATAATCGTCTTATTTAAACCATTTTATGGGCAAACTTAAACATGATTTGAAGACTATAGATTTACTTTCTGGCTCAAAAATACATATTCAGCCTCCATAGCCGGCAGTTTACAACTACAACGCTAAAATATCAGCATTATAGTATATGCAATCACTTACCTAAGCTCATAAAATCCATTTCCACATGATAAGAATGCCCAACCTCAAACAACCGATATACGTATTTATTTCCGGAAAGAACTGGAAACTTTCCTTAGCTGAGCTTGTATCCTTTCTCAAAGTCAGAAGATATCAATTCAAGATAACTGATTTGGCAAAATCCTTCTTCATCGTTGAAACTGAAGAGAATTTAGACGATTCTCTCATTGACGATCTTGGAGGCATAATCAAAATCGGCAAAGTTATATCGCATATTCCCTCAGAAAACGTCAAGGATGCTTTCCTTCAACGAAGTAAACAAGTTCAAGAAGAGATTAAGGCAAATCTCTCCGTGAATTGTGCCATCAACGAGATTTTCAAAACACCCATTAAGAAGTGCGTTTTTGGTGTCAGCCTATATTTCGAAGATTCACGCTTTATGAGAGCATCTAGGGAAATGCAGAGATTTGTTGGAAGCTATTTTAAGGATAGACTGGCAGCAGAAGGCACAAGAGCAAAGTTTATGGGTTTTCCGAAGAACAGACAGTTGCCACAGCTTACTCACGTGGAAGTTTTAAAGAAAGGCCTTATTGAGAACAGCGCAGAAATACTATTTTGCATCGGCAGAGAACAGACGTTCATCGCAAGTACGATAGCCGTTCACAATCCCTTCGAATTCCAAAAAAGAGACATAAACCGACCCACCCAACGAAAGATCTTCTCCATACCCCCAAGACTGGCAAAAATAATGGTAAACCTGTCCTCATGCGCGACTGGAAAGATTCTACTTGACCCTTTCTGTGGAGTGGGCACTATTCTTCAAGAAGCTATGCTCATGAAAGCGCAGACAATAGGAATAGACGTAAACCCATGGTGTGTTAAAGCTTCTTATGCAAATCTCGAATGGCTAAAGGAGCAATACAATCTGAGGGAAACAAAGTACACAATTCTGCTTGGAGATTCAAGACATTTAACAAATCAGATCGGTCAAGAATCAGTCGATTGTATCGTGACTGAACCGGATCTTGGACCCGCTTTGCGCCATTTTCCAACAGCGCTTCATGCAAAAAGAATTGCTGACAAACTGATGCCTCTATTCTGTGATTTCTTGGAAGAAGCATACAAGACACTAAAGGACGGAGGAAAACTGGTTCTTGTGACACCTTACATCAAAACGCGCAGCGGAGCCTTCGTTCCAATGGACATAAAGGAAAAAGCAGAAACAACAGGCTTCAAGATAGTTAGTCCCTTTGAAAAGGAAAACTTTGACCATATTCTGCTGGTTGAAGACCTAATGGAAACATCGTCTTTTGTTGACATGGAATCCAGACACAAAATTGGCCGTGAAATTCACATTTTCCAAAAATGAATAACCCTTTATGGTTGTAGTCGTTTGTTTTTGAACCACATTTTGGCGAGTTCGTCGTAGTTTGTGAAGATCTTCTTCATGATCGGTATGTACATTTGCATTTCTTCATCGCTCAGGTATTGGAATTGGTATTCTCCGTTGTAGGGTGCAGGCTCGCCTTCTCTTGTCACGAATTCTATGTGCATAAATGGGTCTCCTCGCTTGATCATTATTGGGTGACGGTCGTTGCTCAAGTTCACGAGCTCCAATGCAAGTCTGCCCACGAACCCACTGTGAACCTTCGCGGCGTTAAGAAATGACAGACCCATGCGCCCGTACTTGCTTTTGGCGGTCAAGTGAGCTACGAAGTTTGGTGGGATGAAAACTATTTCGTGGGAGATGAGATTCTTGTGTTCGAGATAGTGGAGGACTGTTTCCTCCCTAACGGTTAGGATGTAGCCGTCTCCGTCAAGCAGGTTATAATCATATGGGTATATGCACTTGTAATTGTCAATAAGCTCTTTGAGCCTGTCCTTGCCTAACACGCACATCTTGCTGAACCCTCCGGAACACTTTCCTAGCAATACGAGCCTTTCACGTTATATAGTTTTTCAACACAACAAACTAAAAGGGAGGGAAACTCATGGGCTGTAAACACTGCAACGCGATGGCAATCTACAGATGCAGTATCTGTGGAAAACTGCTGTGTGGAGAACACACAAAACTGAGAACCGTATGCTCGACGTGCATAAAAAAAACTGCATCCAAATACACTATTGCTAAAGTGATGACAACCAGAGAAAGAGAGACAATTCGAGAGTTTGTTCAACGTTTTTGGGGAGAAGAAGAACAACTAACATTCAACGAAAAATTCATAGTTTCAAAGCTACCGGCGTTCGTAGCAAAAGCAGAAAGCAGAATAGTCGGGTTTATTTCGTTCGCAGAAATAAAGAACGCTATTATTGTCGTGGCTTTGGGTGTACTGCCTGAATATCAGAGTTCTGGCGTTGGTAGAAGCCTTATTGAAAAAGTTGAAGATGAAGCCAAAAGGACGCGAAAGAATAGACTCCTTGTTTCAACATCGAATGATGATTTGCCAGCCCTAGCATTCTATCAAACGCTTGGTTTTCAGCTTTTTGAAGTGAAACCAAACGTCATAGCAGAGAAGCACGGAAAAATCGTAGAGGGGATAGGTGGTTTACCCGTTAGAGACGAGTTGAGATTGCAGAAAATCCTCTGTTAACCGCTTCTAAACGACACCTTGTTTGTTTCTTATGTTGTCCAAGGTTTCTTTTGCCTTTGTGCTAGCAGAATGCACTTGCAACACTTTCTCGCATGGATAGTCAGCACAAAATGCACAGTTTTTGACTTGCTTTTCGGTTCCGCATTTTCTTATTCCGCAGATGGTGCAGTAGGTGAAGACTCTTTTGCTGTTACTTGTGCAGCCGTCGCAGTTGATGTCTGATTGCTTGAACTCGTGGCTGTACTCTTTGGTCCACAGTTCAGCCACGCGTTTTCTCTCCGAATCGCTATTTGTCTGCGTCGCCAGAAAGGCAGGACATTCTGAACACGTTATTCCACAATAGCTGATAATTTTCTCCATCATAATCCCTGAAGGCAAAATGTGAACGAGCTTATTTAACTTTTAATTGACTTAACACTCAGCCTTGATTAGCACTATCGTTTCAAAAAGAGGCAACGCAAGCTCTGCAAGAATCTCTGTTCTTAAATCATATCTTTTGAATTGTCGCATCGTTTCATCAGCATTTGATAGGGTAGATTGCATCAAAAGAACGCATCCATCTTGTTTCAAATGTTTTACTGATTCAGGGATGAAGCGATCTATGACTTGCCTACCATTAGCTCCGCCAGCCCAAGCGCGTCCAAGCCAAGGATCATCTTTCTCATGGTTCACTGGCAGGTAGGGAGCATTGAAAAGGATCAGGTCAAAGCTCTCCTCTGTTCTGAGGGGGGTAAACAGGTCTCCCTGCGCAAGGAACAACTTATCGGTAATGTTGTTCAGTTTTACATTCTCTTGTGCGCAACGGACAGCGTGAGGATTTATGTCAATGCTGATGACCATTGCCGCCTTTGATGCTGCGATTATGCCGAGTATGCCGCAACCAGTGCCCATGTCAAGAACATAATCATCTTCTCCTACGGGCAGGTTTTCAGCGAAGAGAAATGAATCTTCAGCTGGTTCGTAAACTTCCTCAAAAACATTGAACACATAATCCCGGAAGAACACCTTTTTAGTTCGAGATGGCATTTGCTAGTACTCCGAAATCTTCAGGCGCTAGCTCTCTCACTCGTTGGTCGTGAAATGGGAGCATGTCTGCCTTTTTGATAGCGGTTTCAGCCGTTTTGCCTTGGATACCTTTCAAGAAGGGCAAAACAGCGTTTCTGACTTTCCTGTTGCGCTGAGTGAAAAGAGATTGTGCCAGTTTCGTGAATAGGACTTCGTCTGTCAAAGCAAAAGGCTTTGGTTGTTTGGAGCTTAATCGTATAATGATTGAACCCACTTCGGGTTGTGGGTAAAACAGCGACTTTGGAACTTCATCCAGTAGCTCACAATCCACATAGTAGTAGGTGAGAAGGGTTAGCCACCCATAATCTTCACTTCCAACAGGGGCCACGAGACGCTTTGCGAATTCTTTCTGGAAAATCAAAACGGCAAGATCGAAACCTCTGTTGAAAAGCCAACCAAGCAGACGTGAAGAAATCTGGTAGGGCGGTATTGAGACAACCTTGTTGAACTTTGATACTTGTATCTTGAGCACGTTACCTTTGATTATTTCGATGTTGAGCAGATCTGCGAGTTCCGCATGCAAGGCTTTCACAAGGCTGTTATCTGCTTCAACAGCCAGAACGCGCTTACACCTGCTGGCAAGAAATCGTGTGAGAAAACCCAAGCCAGCGCCAACGTCCAAGGTCACATCGTTCTGGCCTAGTGAGGCATATTCGCTCAGGTTGTGGAAAAGTGAAGGTTCGATCATGAAGTTTTGTCCCATAAACTTGTTCGGAGAGATTCGGTATCTTCGAAGTAGAACCTTCGTTCTTTCTAGGAGACTCATAATACCCCGTTGATCTAATCATTTTCGCTACTGGGCTCTCGTGAACAGCCGATATTTGCTGTCGCCTGAAAGCTCCTCCAGAACCCTCTTGGTGACAAGCTTAACGGGATTGGGGAGTTCTGTGCGCTTCTGGAGATCGTCGTAGCTTTCGAAGGGGCGTCTTTCGCGTTCGTTTATGACTTGCCACATATACTTCTTGCCTATTCCTGGAATGAGTTCTAGTGCATGCATTCGTGGTGTTACGGCTCTTGCTATGTTGAAGAAGTTGAGGAACAATTTTTCTCGGCTGAGTACTATTCTGCTGATCGCTGTTGGAAGCTCCATTCTTGCTGCGGCGGTTAGTTCTTCGTAGCCTATTCGGCCTATGATATATGTGATTTCTTCGCGCGGTTCTTTTCCGACGTAGACGTGGTCGTGAGCTTTGAGCAAAACTCCGTCTTTGACAAGTGCTTCGAGGAGAGTGAAGAATCCCTCGCCAATAAGTTGGACCAAAGCTCCCGCTCGATAGCCTGCTCTGCCTTGAGGGCGTATGCCTGGACGGCCGTGTAGAAGGAAGTCTAAGACGTAGGCATACTCCTCGTACCGCTTCTCTATAGTAGCCATATTAACCACTATCTTAGAGGGTTATTGCTTAAAAATAGTTACTCAGTCGCACGACCTATTTCAATTTTCGGTGTTCATCAAGAAGGTTAACTATGGTTTTCAACATTGAAGCGTCGATGATCTTGCGACCACCAGCAAGAAATACCCTCAACTCATCAATGCTTTTGGGCATGCAGTTGACCACTTGAACAGCCTCAAGCTCTTCCAACCCGAATTCTGTTACAAGTCTTTGCACGAGCTTTTCTGCTGCTTCAGGGTCTATTTTGGAGAATTTTGATACGTAGTCGAATGCGCGGCGCTGTAGCTGATCTAGGTTTTCTTCGCCCATGGATTCCATTACTTTTTTGACTTCTGGAAGTGTAAGCATCTTTTCTGCAGTGTCTTTCTTTGACATTGCTAATCACTTTTACATGGTTCTAGGTGTTCTGGTCTGGCGATAATTTCTTTGACAGCGTCTCCTTGTGGAACGCTTACTACGTAGCTGCGTCCGCGTTTTTCGATTATCGTACCGATTTTACCATGGAAGCGTCTGTGGGGCATTCCTTTTTGTACGCTTGAGTCTATTCTGACTATGACGCGATTTCCTAGCTGGTATTCGCGTAGTAGTTTGCTCAGGCTTGTTTTGCCATGTTCTCTAGGTCCCTTCTTGAGTAGATGACGTGTTCCTGAACGATAGCCTTTTGATCCTCTCATTCTTTTCTACCTCTGTTCAGTCTCCCATTATCACTTTCAAAACGTCAAGTTTCATAGGCGTTGCTCTATTTTTGAGAATTTCTGAAACGCTGGGTACTGTTCTTCCTCCATCTCCAGTCACCAGCTCTTTAACATAGAGTCCTCCTTGACAACGAATTTTCATCTCGGCCTTTTTAGGCGACAACTTCTTAACGTTCACCTCGTATATGTACTTTTCTCGGGTTAGATCAGCCCGTCTATGCAAGACACGCACAGGGGTTTTCTGACTTATCATGAGACCTTCCAGCTTTCTTTCCAGCAAACGCAAATCTCTAGCTGAAATCTTGTTCTCGAACTCGATGAAAACACGATATTCCTTCTGTGTTGACTCCCCTCTTTTCAATGCCCTTACAATATCTTTGTCTGCAAACTTTAGATTCAAAACTTGAACCTTGTCTTTGCCTTGAGAATTCACTACCTCCTGCATCTTTTCAAGATTTAGGTATCGTTTCTTGGGCTTTGTGATTTCGATCACGAAAGGTCTGCCGGTTCCCAGCATACGGGCATCGATGTCTTCTCTTCCAGAGGCATGAAATGATGATTTCAAGCCGTCTGTAGCATCTAAGAAAGGTTTTGCGATAATTTCTTCGACTGATTCGGGATACATTTTTCCAGTCCAATTGCATTTTTCGCAGCCTTTGCCTCGGCAGTTTGAACAGAACCATTTGGATTGTGGTATGCCTCTCACAAGTTTCTTGTAGCGACCAGAAATGAAGAGGGGGTTTGCTTGAAGTTGCACGGCCTCAGTATACGGGTTGACGAGCACGACCATTTCGGGTTTCATAAAATCTACAGGTTTGTTGTTGGCTTCGGCGATCTTTTTTCCGATCAGTCTTCCAAATTCGTTCCGCAGGTTTTCGCCGTATCTTACGTCGAATTCGGCTTTGAATTCGTCTTCTCGCTCTTCTGAGATTGTTGGCAGTTCTATTCCAACGAGGAAAGTGTTGTATTCATATGTCGCGAGGAGGTTGAGGGCTTTCTTCGCCAAGTATTCAATGTTGTTGAACTTGTTTTGGCATAAGCAGCATGTTTTTGGGAAGTTTTTACTAGGGATGCGTTTCTTCATTTTTTGCAGTATCTCTTGCGCTGTCTTCGAGAAGCCATTGGTAGCCAGTGTTTTGAGGATTTTTATGCTTTCTTTGTCCTTTGAAAGAGATATTGCGTGTGCCTTCATCGTAAAGGTGAGTTTTATTGATTTTCCTCTCTCGTCGTTTTCTATACCATGCCCAAGCAAAGCAAATTGTCGGCCTAGACAATGGTCGCACAGGGGATATTTCTCAAGCATCTCAAGAGATTTTTGCAGAATGTCCATGACGATGTCCTTCCAGGCTCTGTTGATGCTTATGATAGGTCGAGGGGCATTCCTTTTCCGAAGAAGGGTAGTTTCTTCTTTCTTCGCATGGTTTTGAGCATTCGGCGCATCATTAAGTATTGTTTTAGGAGTTCTTTGACTTCTTTTTCGTTTGTTCCTGAGCCTCTGGCTACGCGTTTCATTCTAGAGGAGTTGAAGATTTTGGGGTTTTCCTTTTCGTGAGGAGTCATGGATTGGATCATTACGCGCCATTTCTCCAGGCGACCTTCGGCTGTGTTGAGCATTTCGTCTGGGATGTTGGGGGACACTCCCGGGATCATTCTAATGAGTTTCTTGAAGGTGCCCATGCCTTTCATGGCTTCGAACTGGTCATACATGTCTGTTAGTGTGAATTTGCCGCTCAGAATGGCCTTGGCTCTTTTCTTTGGAACTTTGATTTCTGCTTCGCGGACTTTATCGAGGAGTGTTTCTAGATCGCCCATGCCTAGGAGTCTGCCGACGAATCTGGAGGGGATGAAGGGTTCGATGTCCTCTACTTTTTCGCCTGTGCCGATGAATTTGATTGGTGCGCCTGTGGCTGCGACGGCTGAGAGTGCTCCTCCGCCTCGGGCTGAGCCGTCTAGTTTTGTGACCAAGATTGAGCCTATGGGGGTGGCTTCGTTGAAGGCTTTTGCTTGGGCTAGAGCTTGTTGGCCGATTGTTCCGTCGATGATGAGCATGACTTCGTCTGGTTTGATGCTTTTTTCTAGTGTTTTCATTTCTTTGATGAGTTCTTGTTCTTCTTTGTGGCGGCCTGAGGTGTCGACGATGATTATGTCTTTGTCTGGGAATTGTTTGAGTCCTTCGTTGACTACTTTGACGGGATCTTTGGCTTTGGGGTCGCCGTATATGGGGACATTTATTCTGTTGGCTAGCTGCTGGAGTTGCGCGTATGCACCTGGACGGAAGGTGTCAGCGCAGATTAGGGCTGGTTTCATTCCTCTTTTTTGGAAGTATCGGGCGAGTTTGGCTCCGTTTGTGGTTTTTCCTGAGCCTTGTATGCCTACGAGCATGATTGTTTTTCGTTTTCCAGGCTCGAACTTTATTGGAACTGGTTTTTCTCCGAGGAAGCGAGTTAGTTCTTCGTAGACGACTTTTATTACGTGTTCGCGTCTTGAGATGCCCGGGGGAACCTTGTCTCTTAGGGCTCTTTCCTCTATTCGCTTGGAGATTTCGAGTACGAGTTTGACGTTTATGTCTGATTGGAGCATGGCTTTTTGGATGTCGTGTACAAGCTCCTTAACCGTAGCTTCATCTACGACAGAGGCTTTGAAAACTTTCTTTAGTGCGTCGTAGAGTGAGGAACCTAAGCGGTCTAAGGCCATGATCCTTCTCCAATGCTTAAATCGGTAAGCAGTTAAATAGGTATTCTGGTCTTTAAGGTTGCTCTCCATAAACTTTTTACCTTTCTCGATGTTTTAGGTATTTGAGGGAATATGTTTGAGTGACATCAAAATTATAGAGAAGACGCAGATTCCATCAGGTGCTTTGATGTTGTTTGGCTTTCCGGACGTTGGATTGGTGGGGGTGATTGCTGCTTCGCATTTGATTGAGGAGCTTAACTTGGAGGAAGTGGCATACTTGGATTCGAGTTTGTTGCCGCCGATTATCGTTTTGCATGAGGGAGTTCCGCACTCTACGATAAGGATTTTCGGAAATGACAAGATTCTGTTGGCTGTTTCTGAGACGCCGATTTCTGCGAACATCATCTATCAGGTGATGGATGCATTGCTTGACTGGGCGAAGAGTAAGAAGGTTAAGATGATGGTTTCGTTGAGCGGCATTCCCATCGAGGAAAGGCAGGATGCGACTGAGCTGAAAGTGTTCGCGGCCGCGTCTAGTCCCGACGTGCTGAAAACTATTCAGAGCAAGAACATGGAGGCATTGTTGGAGGGTTATATGGTGGGTCCTCAGGCGATTATGTTGATGCGGTGTTCGCAGAGTGGTTTGCCTGCTGTTACGTTGATGGGACAGTGTTTTCTGAATTATCCTGATCCGGAAGCTGCGACTGAAGTGTTGAAGAGCTTGAATACGTTGACCGGAATCAAGGTGAATACCGCGAAGCTTCTGGAGAAGGGTGAGGAGATTCGCTTGAAGGCCAGAGACGTGATGCAACGGACACAGGAAGAGATGTCCAAGACGAAGAAGAGCCAAGAATACGATCTTCCAGTTTACGTTTCATAACGGAGGAAGAAGAACAATGGCAATAAGAAAGAAACGTTCGTTCTTAGACTTTCTCGACGCCTATTTTGGGGATTTTGCGGAGGAGTTTGAGAGATGGAGAGAGACAGTGATTGAGAAACCTAGCTGGAATTTGAAGACTTGTGCGTTACGGCCTTTAAGTGATATGAGAGTAACGGCTACAGAGGTGATAATGACGGTTGATTTGCCTTTGACGCAGGAGAAGACTGTGGAGGTTAAGCCTCTGGATGATAGGACTTTGGAGATTTCGGCAGAGATGAAGCGCAAGATACAGTTTAAGGAACTGGGCATAACGCATCGGAAAGGCGAGTTTCGTAAGCTGCATTGCCATACACGGGTTCCAGTGCCCGTGCAGATGAACAAGATGCATGTTGACCTCAAGAAAGGAATGCTGGAAATACACATACCACGCAAAAAAGAAAACTGACAAAAGAGCCTCAGAGCGTTTTTAACCCTTTTATATATAGGTTCAACCAAGAATGCTGTCTGTTAACGCTGAGCTTGCTTAACGATTCATGGTGCTGAAGCCTCAGTTCCCCATTGTTATAGTGTTCGTCATGTTTTTCAGACGGCTCTTCGTGCATCATTGGCTCCAGAAATAAGCTAAGTGAACAGAGTAAGATAAAGTTTGATGGAAAGTCTTTTAACGATAAGCCATGCTAACTTCTAAAACAATTCATAACAAGGGTGATATGGTCAATGCCGGGAGAACGTGCAATCCACATAGGCATATTCATACTCATACTGCTAGGCTTATGTTCACTGAGCGCTTGGGTAAGCTACAAATACTTAGGAGATCAGCTAGTGCTTCAGATCGCAGCCATCGCGCTAAGCTGGGGAGTAATCCTCCTAGTCCTCTACGTGAGCTTCAAAGCGCTCAAATGGGAATGGTGGACCTAAACACACAAAATCCTTCTTGTATCAACGATTCTTATAACAGAGGATCAAAGCAAAGCAATAGACTACACACGCAGGTCTAAGCCGTGAAGTTTGTCGAAGGTTGTGATCTCAAAAGTTCAGCACACAATTGAGGAAAATTGGACGCTATACAGCAGAGGGCAAGCTTGAGAAGCAACTATCTTATATCTTCCATCTTGAATACTCTTATAAGAACAATTCCGTCATTCTTCAACGTAACCGTATACAAAAGCATCAACCAAAAACACAGAAAAAAACACTAAGAACGATTCCAGTTGTCCTCTCTTTACTTGGTTCTGATGATTTTCATTCTGCCCATTATCTTCCAGTATTCAATCTCGACGCCAGGCGCGATTTTCGCCTTCAGCTCTTCTTCAGTCGGATAAGGAGCATCCAAGTACTCGTATGTCTCCAAATCCATGATTTGAATCCCAGTTGGGTTAACCGCAAACACCTGACCCATCCTCTTGTCAATAATCGGAATCTCAGTGTTCAAGGCCACTGGCTTCACAAACTGTCTCTTTGTGCCATCAAAAACGCCAATAGCAACGATCCTCGCCTTGGCTGAACCGTGCTTTCCAGGCTTTGACTTCGTTATGTCCACTATCTGGCAAGGCTCACCATCAATAATCATATAACCGCCTACTCTCAAGCTTCCAACATCAGTAGGTCTAATCATACGCCCACCAACTATTTACAGCGCCTCACCCACAGCATTTCTTAACAACACCCATATATAGATTAAGGTATCGCTAATATTTCAAAAGTGACTGTCCTTGTTCAAGAGCGTTGGTCTCGTCGCACGATACGACAAAAAGAAAGCCCTAAGACTCACAGAAGACTTGGCTCAGCACCTGACAAACAAGGGACTAAGAGTCCTCATAGAAGACACACTATCAGGGAAGGTAAACACAAAAGCAGAACCCATACCCCTCACGCGAATGAAAACTGACTTCATAATAACCATAGGCGGAGATGGCACAATCCTAAGAACCGTTGCCGCAATACCAAAACCCGAACCACCATTACTCACGATAAACATGGGGATCAGAGGCTTCCTCACTGAGGTCGAACCAAAACAAGCCTTCAACGCAGTAGACAAATGCCTGAAAGACGAATACAGAATCGAAAAATGCATGAAACTTTCTGCAAAAGCAGACAGCATAACATTTCCAGATGCACTTAACGAAGTCGTCGTCACACACGACGAACCGGCAAAACTCCTCTACATGCGAATCCTGAAAGACAAAAAACCAATCCTAACGTGCCAAGCAGACACATTAATCATTTCCACACAAACGGGCTCCACGGGCTATTCCCTCTCAGCAGGAGGACCAGTCCTAGACCCACACGTAGAATCTTTCGTCCTAACACCCATATGCCCGCTAACCGACTTCCGACCAGTAGTCTTCCCAGCTGAAACAAACCTGACAGTCGAAGTCGACAAGCCAAGAAGAATGCTCGTCCTGATCGACGGCCAACACGCCCAACTCGTAAGCTCCAAGCTTCCAAGCGTAACTATCACGCGCTCCAAACACGAAACATCCTTCATCAGGTTCGGAGAGAACTTCTACGATCGCTTGAGAAGCAGGCTCCTCTTCAAAGGAACGGGGTGAAAAGGCAGACGGCCAGCATGAACAAAAAAGTCGCAGTTCTGGACACGTCTGCGTTCATAGCTGGCTTCGACCCATTCTCAATCAGCGCAGAACAGTACACCGTTCCCAGAGTAAAAGAGGAAATAATAGAAAACACCATGTCAGGTTTCAGACTTGAAACAGCCGAACAAAGCGGAAAACTAAAAATCAAAACACCAAGCCAAGCCTTCCTAGACAAAGTCAAAGCCTCAGCAACCCAAGTCGGAGAGACATATTTCCTGTCAGAAACAGACCATCAAATCCTAGCACTAGCCCTAGAACTCAAAGCATCAGGTTATTTACCATTAATCATCACAGACGACTACTCAATACAGAATGTCGCAAACCGAATGGGCATACAATTCGCCTCGCTAGCAACCTTTGGCATCCGACGACAATGGCAATGGATAAGATACTGCCCAGCATGCCACAAACAATACCCAGCAGACACCAAACTCAGAACATGCGAAGTATGCGGAACAGAACTAAAAAGAAAACCAAAAAGAAAAAGCAACCTAACCCAAAACAACCTCCAAAAAACATAAGATCAAACGTTACACCCTAGGAATCAAGATCAATCGAGGAACACTCATGAGCCTCCACGAAAAGAAAACCACATATTTTGAAAAAGCAGGCAAACAGAACACCGAAGTCTTGCTGGCACTCATCAAAGAATACGCGGAGAAAGAAAGTATAAGAGACATCGTAGTGGCTTCAACGACCGGCGAAACAGGAACCAAAGCCTCAAAACTATTCAAAAACTGCAACGTAGTTGTGGTCACTCATTCATTTGGTTTTCAAGAGCCTGGAAAAACAGAACTGCAAGAACAATACAAGCAAGAAGCCCTGTCAAATGGAGCGAAGATATTCACCGGCATCCACGCCCTAAGCAGCGCAGAACGAGCAATACGCAAAGACTTTGGCACCATACAACCCTTAGAACTGATCGCCAACGTGCTCAGACTCATGGGAGAAGGAACAAAGGTGTGCGTAGAGATCACCTTAATGGCAGCCGACGCAGGACTCATCCCAGTTGACAAAGACATCATCGCCATCGGCGGAACAAGCAGAGGCGCAGACACAGCACTCAGAATAAGACCGGCCCATGCAGCAAAATTCTTTGAACTCAAGATAAGAGAAGTAATAGCAAAGCCAAACGACTTCTAAAACCGAGCCGCACAACGCTCAGTTAAGCTGGCGGACTACTATACGATAGAGTCTCCCCTCAAATGCCATTCGTTCTCACGGCCCTCCTCGCTATACCATCCACGAGCATAATAGTACTCTACGTACATGGGCCAAAACCTGAAGAAAGACAAGCTTAACAGTCAATACTAAATTTCGTCGTTGTCTCGTTTGCTGAAGTATATTATGTCATGATGTTCAACGTAACCACATTTCTTGAACAACTCTTTGGACACGCTATTATCATCATCAATCAAGCTACAGAAAACAGTAATACCGTGCTCTTTGAATATTTTCTCAGATTCGGCAATCAGAGCCTTAGCAATACCACAGTGCCTATATTCTGGGTCAACAGCCAAACGATTAACCCAACCTTTACGCCCGTCACATGTCAATAGCGCCACTCCCACAAGGCGATCACCTTTATAGGCTCCAAGAAAAAGATTGGGAGGTGTCCCCATCTGAGCTTCTATCGCTTTCTTGCTGTCTCGTCCTTTTGGCTTGAAAGGCAATCCTGCTGTGGACCAGAGTTTAACTATTTCGTCGTAGTCGTCGATTGTCAATCTTCGTATTTTCATGCAAACACGTTGTGGGTATTCTACTTCTCTTTTTCAACTTCTTTTGTCACGTCAAGGATAATGTCCAACGCCGAATCCACAAGCTCTCTAGTGATTATAATTGGCGGAGCAATCCTAATGGTTGAAGCCCCACAAGTTATGACGTTGACTCCTCGCTTCCATGAGCGCATCATGATTTCGCTCACTTTCTTCGGTGCTGGTGTTTTGCTTTCTTTGTCTTCCACGATTTCCATGCCAATCATGAGGCCCTTGCCTCTGACATCACCAACGATATCGCTTTCCTCTTTGAATTCCTCAAGTCTCTTCATGATATGTGCTCCTTGCTTGTTGGCGTTTTCCAGCAGCTTCTCTTCCTTTATTGCATCTATTACAGCTAATGCAGCTACACATGAAACTGGGTTACCGCCAAAAGTGCTGGCATGAGCGCCCGGAGTCCAATCCATGATTTTCGCGTTCGAGATTGTTGCGCCTAGAGGCATTCCTGATGCGAGTGCTTTTGAAGTGCATATTATGTCGGGTTCGACGTCCCAATGTTCGATTGCAAACCACTTGCCGCTTCTGCCCATACCGGATTGCACTTCATCCGCGATCAGCAGTATGCCATACTTGTCAGCAAGTTTCTTCAGTCTCGGATGGTATTCAGGTGGAGGCACGACGTACCCGCCTTCGCCTTGAATTGGTTCAACAACTATCGCTGCAACGTCTTCAGGAGGCACATACTTCTGCAAAACATACTCGTCAATGAAATCCACGCACCAATAGTGACAACTCGGGTAACTTAACTTGAACGGACAACGATAGCAGTAGGCATACGGCACATGAGTAACACCCGGCATCAACGGGAAGAAGTAACGTCTTTGAGCTGGTTTACTGGCGGTAAATGACAGCGCGCCTATTGTGCGACCGTGGAAAGCACTTATGAAACCTATGAACAACTGTTTACGACTGTGCCACTTCGCAATCTTGATCGCCGCCTCAATGGCCTCGGCTCCACTGTTACCAAAATACACTTTCTTCTCGAACTTTCCCGGCGTGATCTCAGCAAGTTTCTCCGCAAGATCGAGAACTTCTCTGTAATAGAAGTCCGTGTTTGAATAGTGTAGGAACCGTTCACATTGATTCTTGATCGCGGCTATTACTTTAGGATGGTTGTGCCCAACGTTTAAGCACACGAGTCCAGAGTTGAAATCGATGTATTCGTTTCCGTCAACATCCTTCACAATGCAGCCCTTGCCGGATTCAACCACAAGCGGATAGAACCGTCCATAAGAAGGCGAAATCAAGCGCTCATCTTTCTTAACAAGCTCTCGTGCCTTTGGTCCTGGCGGGGTAACGACAATTTTTGGGTAACTGCTCATATCACATCACCAATCGGAATTAAACGTTTAGAAAAGAGGGTTTTATATAATTACCTGTGCTACTTAGCAAAAAGAAACATGAAAAACAAGATGGATAGCCCAGAATAGGGCATCAATATTTTGTCTAGCATTCTGCGGGAGAGAAGTTTCTCACGGTTTAGTCAAAGTTATCTCAATGGCTGAAACGTTTGCTTTTCGGCCGCCCTCTCTCTCAACTTCCTCAGTGCACATGCTAATACTCTCCAGCTGTGCATCCTTCAGAAAAGCTCTTCTCAACAGCTCAGCGGCGTCCACAGCTCGCGCGATCGCACGCCCTCTGGCTTTGATGATTACTTTCGGTGAGCCAGAGCTGAAGTGTATTAGGCAAGCAATGACGTAACTCTTCACGGGTTTCTGACCGATAAACACAATGTTCTCGTCGCCTTGTGTTTTTTCTCTCGCAGGTCTCGGAGACCTTGGCCTTGATGTTCTCTCTTTTCTTTCAGTTCCTTTATTTTGTTTTTGTTCCGCCATATTATACCTTCTTCCTTCATTGTTTTCAGCGGATGTCCAACGTAAAGCAGTTTATATCATAATTTCAAGCTTCTTGTATCTTTCCGTACAGTGTGAAATCAGACGTACTAGTCAGAGTCTCAACAGCTCAACTGCCCTGCTTCGTCGGCTTCTGAGAGGCAAACAGCAGTCCTTCCTCAAAGGCGCGTACGTTTGTCTCGAAAAGATCAATCTTCTTTCCGAACAGCTCCTTGAGGCCGTCAATTATACTTTCTTTGGCAACAACTTTGGTCATGCCAATGTAGGCGCCAAGCATTACCATATTCGCCGCTCTGTCAGTGCCTGCAGAGGCTGCAATCTCGCTCGCAGGAACAGCCAACACTATTATGTCACTTCGTGTAACGGGGCGATTAACAAACGAACTACTGAGAAGCAACACCCCATTGCTCTGCAAGCGTGGCTCAAACGTCTCCATGGAAGGATTATTCATGACTATAAGAGAATGAGGATGTGGAGTCACCGGCGATCCTATCTCTTCGCTTGAAATGACGATCGTGCAGTTGGCAGTTCCCCCGCGCATCTCGGGTCCATAGGATGGAATCCAAGTCACGTGTTTACCCTCCTTCATTGCGCTATAAGCCAAAAGCTTTCCAATGAACATCAAGCCTTGGCCGCCAAAACCAGCCATCACGATGTCTTCGTAGAATGCTTTCTTATCTGTTTTCGCCATGTCTAACTCTCCTTTGGAGTTTTGAACTCGCCTAGTGGATAATAAGCAGCCATTTTCTCGTCCACCCATTTTATAGATTCGATTGGAGTCATGTGCCAGTTAGTGGGACACTGTGACAAGACTTCCACTAGCGAATAGCCCAAACCTTTGATCTGCGTCTCAAAAGCCTTCTTGATGACTTTCTTAGCTTGCAACACATTTTTCGGACTGGTAACACTTACCCTTGCGATGTACGCTGTCCCTTCAAGCGTTGCCAGCATCTCGCACACCCGGATAGGATACCCAGCCCTTTCAGGAGATCTACCAGCAGGAGTCGTCGTAGTCTTCTGTCCAATAAGTGTAGTAGGAGCCATCTGCCCTCCCGTCATTCCATAAATAGCATTGTTGACAAAGATAGTAGTGATTTTCTCTCCGCGAGCAGCAGCATGAACCACCTCAGCCGTACCTATCGCAGCAAGATCACCATCACCCTGATAGGTGAATACAACAATCTCAGGATGAACACGTTTACAGCCGGTTGCAATGGCAGGAGCGCGACCGTGCGCAGCTTCGTACGAATCCAAGTTGAAGTAATTATAAAGCAAAACAGCACAGCCAACAGGGGCAACAACCGCAGTTTTCTCACGTATCCCCAGTTCATCTATCACTTCAGCAATCAAGCGGTGAATAATTCCATGACCGCATCCTGGACAATAATGCGTGCTCACCGTAGTAAGGGTCTTTGGTCTTTCAGAAACAATTTCCATTCTCATCTTGCCTCCTTAACAATCTTCTCCACTTCGCCAACTATCTCCTCGTAGCTTGGGACCATACCACCCACCCTGTTGTAGAAGTGGACTTTACTTTTGCCGCAGATGGCAAGTCTTACGTCTTCAACCATTTGGCCCATGCTCATCTCTACTACCAAGAAATTCTTCACCCTTTCTGCCATTTGAGAGAATGCTGGATATGGAAATGGATAGAGAGATATTGGCCTCAACAATCCAACTTTGAAGCCTTTCTCACGAAGGATTTTTATAGCTGTCTTGGCAATCCGAGCTACAGTACCATAAGCCGCAATAATTATGTCTGCATCGTCAGTCATGTAAAGCTCAAAGCGCACCTCGTTCTTTACTGCTTCACGAAGTTTACTTGCAATCGCAAGATTCCTCTTTTCCAGAATCACAGGGTCAAGATACAATGTTTTGAGCAAATTTCGTTTTCTGCCCAGCGTCCCAGTGATAGCCCAATCTTTCTTGGAAACGGAAAATGCTTCTGCTGATGTTTTAAATTCTACTGGCTCCATCATCTGTCCGATGTTTCCGTCTCCTAATATCATAACAGGATTGCGATACTTGTCTGCAAGATCAAAAGCCAACATAGTAAGGCTTGCCGCTTCTTGACCCGTTGACGGAGCCAGCACTAACAGGTGATAGTCACCGTGACCACCGCCTTTAGTTGCTTGGAAATAGTCTGACTGCGAAGGGTGAATCCCGCCAAGGCCTGGTCCAGCTCGCATCATGTTCACCAATACACATGGAATCTCTGCGGCTGCAATGTAAGAGATCCCTTCTTGCATTAGGCTGATTCCCGGGCTTGAAGAGGAAGTCATGACGCGCGCTCCAGCTCCTGCGGCTCCAAACACCATGTATATTGCGGCTACTTCACTTTCTGCTTGGAGATATGTGCCTTCAACCTCTGGAAGCCTCCAAGCCATATATTCGCCTATTTCGTTTTGAGGAGTTATCGGGTAGCCGAAGTAGTATCTGCACCCCGCTTGGACTGCAGCCTCAGCTATTGCTTCATTTCCTGCCATGAATTTCTTTTCGATCATTTCTTCTCTCCACCCACCTTCTTTTCTCTATAAACAGTGATTGCGGCGTCGGGACACATCAGAGCGCATATGGTGCACCCTGTACATTTGCCCTGAGGATCAGAGAACTCTGCAGGATGATAGCCGTTCTTGCTAACGTGATTAGCTATCCGAATGAGTTTCTGAGGACAGACGCTTATACAAAGTGTGCAGCCCTTGCAGAATTCTTCATTTATCTCGATTTTGCCCATGTTCCCCCACCAGTTTCTTTCGCCTATCATTGTCTAGATAGAAAGTCTAGGCGTTACTTTAACTCAAGGGATACGTCTAAAAGTCCAGCCATATTAATATTAGCTTAAACAAAAGACAAAAGCAACATTAAAACAAGACCGCTGAAAACGAAGATTGGGGCGACAACTTTTTTGGCTTGTTGCAAACCTTTGTCAGTTAGGAGAGATAGCTTCTCTAGCCGTTCAGCACCGATAACTTTGACACCGATAACATTGATGCTATGGCATCCAGCTTTCGCACATTCTAGATCAGACAATGCTTCCGACGTTGCCTTTTTGATGTAGACAATCAGCTTATCATGTTCAATGGCTTCGCCTATTGGGTTATAACCACGCTGGCCAAGAACCACAGCGTTGACTGAATGCGTGTCAGTTGTGTAGACCTCGCCGACATCAATGCCAGATGAGCTCAATGTCGAAAGAATCTTTTCACGCAAACCCGAAACCATGTTGTTTCCATCAATAACCACGTAAGCCGCCTTTTGATTACCGGTTTTGACCACAACTACCGTGATGCCACCACGACCCATGCCGTCTCCAAGAGTAAACTCCTTCGGCAAAATCGTGGCCGCGCCAATTTCGAAAGGTAATCGCTTCAGAGACGCGGTCTTCTCTAAGCATGTTGCTGCAACCTGTTTTACTGAATCTATGTCATCACTCATTCCATTCATTTCATCGATGCTGTTATGAGCATTAACAACGGCACAGCACACCAATCCATGTTTCTTCGCTTCCTGTCGGACAGACAACCCCAACTCCTCCGGAAAATCCTCGGTTGTCTTCGGCGCAAGAGTTACGGACAGAAAAGCGAAATTCCCAAATATCTGGCAACATGCAGTTGCCAAACCATTACTGACCGTGACAAAGGGAGACGCTTCTGCGGCTGATGCTTCAAAATCCATCGTTTCGATGACATGCGTAATTACTTTCTGGTTTTGCAGTTGCGAAGCTAGGTCAAGTTCATGGCCGAACAAGCCATGAGGAACACATGCAATACAGCCAAATTTTTTTTCCAAAGCTGCTTTGAGCAATGATGGTAGGGGACTACTGCCAACATTCTTGAAAGGGCCAGGATGAACAGAGGGAACAACTATTGCTGCCTTAGTCTTGGCAGAATCAAACTTGATCAAAAATAGTTCTACATTCTGCTCTTCACCTAGTTTCTCCAGAAACTCCTCAAAAGGAGCATTCAAATCACATATCCAGTTAACCAAGAACGCCTTGAACAAAGACAAAGAGGGAACACCCAAGGAATGGTTCCCCAATCTATTTATGGAATGAAGAAAAACATGGCTAGAGACAATACCTACAACTGATGAGAACAGCAGGAAGAAAAGCATCAAGACTATGTTGGGATGAGCTATAATTGTCCAAATGAACACAAATGGTACAATGCAGACAAAGGGCTGAAGAAATGAGGCCGCGATTAGGTTTGCATATTCCACTCCCGAAGTTGCGTTGAATACTGTCAGTCTAAAGATTTGAACCGCTGAAAACCCCAGAAGGACTAGTCTAACCCACCACATTAGGTCAGTCGTGAGAATTGCAACAGTATCGCCCAAAAGTATGAAGAATAGCCAGAAGCTCAAGCCAAATAGAGAGAGAATTCCTGTTCTTCTCAGGTCATAGATTGGATCATGCCTCAGAATCAACTTGCTTACAGCATAATCAAGAAGCAAAGTGCTGATAAATACCGAAAGACCAAGAAAAGAGCCGTTAACCAATCCTTCATTGCGAGGAAATAGAACTATTATAGTAGCTATTCCACCGCCTATGGAGATCAAAGCTTGAAGGAGCACAATTCCTCTGTACGATGGAAGCCGGAATAGAGATGCGTAATGTTTGACTGCAAGATCCATAGACTGTCTTAGGGAATCCTTGGTCGCCACTGCCATCCTCTCAAGCGAGTTTTCTAGAAGATCACTTCAAGCATATTAAACTGTTGTGAAGGCACCGCGAATCAATTTAAGACATCTTCAGAATAATCAGCATGTAATATGCTTTTCTGGTTTTGACATGAACAGTGGAAAAGCGTAGAGCACACGCTCATGATTTGAACACTAGCGTGCTTTCGGAGTCACATGCTTTAAGAAGGACAAGTGTTTTATCTGTAAAGCATGAATTATTAAGGTTTTGCGAATCGCATGCCAGAGCAAAGCATTCCATTAAGCATATTTCACATGTTGGAGAAGAACGTGGGAAAAGAGATACGGGTGATTTTGGACCCTGCTTACGGCTTTGAAGGAACTCTGGTTGCAGTAACCCGCGAACCTGCTGGAATATGGCTATCAGACGCTGAAACAATCGTCTTGCGGGCTACAATTGCCCAGCCCATACCACAGGTCACAAGCAGAGAAGACAGAAGCGAAATATTTGTTCACCTAAACTCTGTCCAAAGAATAGAAGTACTCCACCCACCTGCGCGGCATCAATAAGCTGATTCTAGTGAGCAAAGAACACTTGCGCTAAAACACATACAACAATCAATACAATTGACGCAGCCACAAGCAGCTCTGGTCTTACCTTGACACCTTCGGTCTCTTCTTCGAAGAACCTCAGCAGACCTGCGCTTGCAGCGGGCATTGGCCCTGATTTATTTTTTTTCTTCTTCTTGCTCATACAGAAGCTTCCTTCAATTCGCATCTAAACCCTTGCATTTTCTCCATTATTAAGGTTATGTTATTTCGGAAGACTTTTTATTTTTGAACAAACGATAATACGGTGAAGAACGGTGTTTATAATGGCGACTAACCGAGAAGAATACGATCATGTTTTCGATCTTCTCCAACAACATCATAAATGGTTTCAGGAAAGCATACCCCTCATAGCAAGCGAAAATGTCCCAAGCCCAGCGGTACGCGAGGCTATCATAACAGATTTCGGAAACCGATATGCAGAAGGATGGCCAGGAGAACGCGTCTACGCTGGCTGTCGCTTCATAGACCAAGTGGAATTCAAATGCATCGAGTTGATGAAGAAACTCTACAATGCTGAATTTGTGGATGTCAGACCAATATCAGGCGTTGTGGCAAACCTAGCCGTCTACACAGCGTTTACAGAACCTGGGGACACCCTGCTGGCATTATCTATTCCATGTGGCGGACACATCACATCAGGAAAGAAGGAACTGGGAGGTACCGCTGGCGCAGTTAAAGGCTTGATCGTTGAATACTTGCCTCTAGATTACAAGGAACTGAACATAGATGTGGAAAAAGCCAAAAGCAAAATCCAAGAACTCGCCGCAAAAGGTAAACCACCCAAGTTTGTCATGTTCGGCGCAAGCGTCTTTCCGTTTCCACACCCGATCAAAGAACTGGTTGAAACCATTCACTCGATTGGCGCAACAGTGGGATATGACGCTGCACATGTGGCGGGACTGATTGCCGGCGGACAATTTCAAGACCCACTCCGGGAAGGTGCAGATGTTGTCAGTTTAAGCACACACAAGACGTTTTTTGGACCTCAGCACGGCGGAGTTCTATCATGGGAAAAGAATGCGGAGAAGATAAAGAAGGCAACTTTCCCCGGCATGGTAAGTAACCATCACCTGCACGCAGTCGCAGGCTTAACCATCGCATGTGCAGAGATGCTTGAATTCGGAAAAGCATATGCAAACCAAGTTGTGAAGAATGCTAAAGCTTTGGCTCAAGCGCTCTATGAAAGAGGCTTCAACGTGCTGGCTGAACACAAAGGCTTCACACAATCACATGTGATCTTGATAGACATCACAAAGTTTGGCGACGGCGGTACAATTGAGGAGACTCTGGAGAAGGCAAACGTGATAATAAACAGAAACCTGCTTCCATGGGACATCAAAGAAGGCAGACATTTCATGCACCCAGGTGGCATAAGGATGGGCGTCTCAGAAGTAACACGGCTCGGAATGAAAGAACCTGAAATGACTGAAATAGCAGAATGCGTAAAACGGGTGGTAATCGACAAAGAACCTCTAGAAAAGGTAAGAGCAGACGTAGCAGAATTCAGAAAACAATATCAAAAAGTGCATTATTGCTTCGAAAACACAACGGAAGCCTACAAATACATAAAAATCCGTTAAAACTAGAAGACTTGAAAGTCCTAGACATGGCGTTCAGCATAAGAAAGGGAGGCAACTGCCTGAACTGCACAGAATATGTTTTGGCAAAACTCAATACGTGGAACCCTAGGTGACAATGAAAGAGTTAGAGACTAGACGGTTTAGTGGAGCCAATACTTGACTTGGAAAGGCAAGCACTGAGTCTATGTTACAACATGTCTATTCTTCGTCTAATAGCTAAATTCGCATCCGTGAATGTTGAGCCCGGATTTCCAAGTATGGTTGCCGAAATCCATGAACAGATCAATATGTCCAACATTTCTAAAACCTTGCTTGTACAAGAATTTCATTGTCTTCACATTCCGAGCCACAGGCTTCACGTCAAGATACCTTACTCCCCTCTTGCGAGCCTCAGCAACAACTGTTTCAATCAATTGTGTTCCTATTCCCTTGTCGCGATAGCTCTTGCGGACTATGATAGGTTCTATTTCAGCTTCATTTCCCTCAACGATCAATCCGACAAACCCAATAACGTTTGAACCATATAGGGCAACCCAGATACACTCAGACCCAACCTTCGCCAGATGCTTGTCAAAATAGTCTTCAGGATGTTCTCCGCCGATCGACGGATCTTGGTAGATTTCACGGTGCCATTCGGTTAATTCGCGCCACAAAGAACGGCATGCCTCTCTGTTACCTTCTTGGTAATTCCGGATCTTTACGTTTACAATCATCTTTTCACCCGGAACAGATTCAGATCAAGCTACTTTAACACCATTCATGTTTAAGAGTTTGCGGAATGTTACCAAAGACTGATGTGGGGTTTGAGAATTTGAAGATTAGCGAGTTTCAGAAGATGATGCGTCACATATACTTCCACAGCGACAGCCGGCGCGGTGTCAGAGGGACATACGATTGGTTTGTGGATGAAGTTGAGGAGTTGGGCGAAGCCTTAGAAGGTGATGATAAAGGAGCATTGGAAAAGGAGTTTGCCGATGTGCTCGCATGGCTAGCTTCGCTTGCAAACGTTGCTGACATCGACCTTGAGAAATCAGCCATCAGTAAGTATGACTGCAAATGTCCGAAGTGTGGACAATCGCCTTGTCAATGTCCTTTTAGGATGAACTCACTAAGCGTTTCTGGCCCAAGCCAGTAAGCGTCCAAACGTGGGGCTTTCTCCCTTTCCACTCAACAATCTCCTCACTTGACAAGAGTCTCAAATGATGCACTACAACTCTATAATGCATTTCTGCTTCGCTGGCAACGATTTTAGCATCGGCAGAACGCTTCTCCAGTATGTTCAGTATTCGAGTCCTGGCCTTCAAGCCAAGTTTGATGTTCTTCGTATTCGACAGGTAGGCTTTGGGGTGATAAATCTCTTTGATAGCGCTCACCGAGAATAGATTTGTTGATTTGAATAGAAAAGTCTTGTTTACGCAAAATCCATTAGGCTGATCTGTTTTGGTTTCTTGCCGTCAAACATTGCGTTGATTTCTGCTCTTGCCAGCATTATTCTCTGAGCATAGTACTTGGGCAACTCATACTTCTCGATTAGTCGTTGAGCTACGTCTAAGTATTTCTCTATGCCGCCGCGGTAAACGGTCAGAGTCAATTGTCCATCACATCTAGGACACTTCCCTCTCAACGGTAGTCGTCGGTAGCGCTTGTTACAAGATTTGCACCGGAAGGCTTGCGTAGAGAATGCTCGCAGGTTCCCGGCAATGTCTCGAATGAAGTGTGTAGTTAGAACCTTCAACGCAACTCTTCTGGCATCTACAGCTTCGATCTTCTCAGCCAACTCAAGTTGACCGTCCAATTTCTCAACCATAGTCTTGAACCGTTTGTACACGCTCTCGGGATTTCCCATGTTGACGTTTGAGACAGGTGTTGTAAAGTTGAACCCTTCAAACTGAGCCTCCGTTCCAAGGCGCGAACCTACAAGATCAATAATTGGACTGATTTGGCGAGCCTCAGTCTTTTCCCAAGTCTTTCTGTAGAACTCAAAGGGATATGCACTTGCAACATCAAAATCATGCGCTTGTCTTTGCACTTCTTTCGTATTGACAATCGGAATTAAAAGAAGTGGTGCATCCATAATACCGCCGATTTGTGCGGGCAAATACTCACGGGAGAAATTGACTAAGGTTTCCAACGCGAGCATTACGGCGTCTTCGTCTCCGTCGCAGTCTCTCCGCTTGGCAGAATGCCATATTGGATGCGCGTAACATAGGTTCAGATCTGTGAAGCCAAGGATTCGCCCAAGAATACCTGCGCACGTGTGAGGAGCAAGGCCCACAGTCAGATGCCCAACTAAATCTTCTCTCGTTTTGACATTGTAGTAAGGTGGAAGCCCGTAGACTTTTGTCATAAGTTCATCCATGAAGTTTGCGATTTGCATGAAATATTCTGCGTTTTTTGCAGGAATGATTATGTCTTGCAGTTTCAGTTCACATATCTGGTCTGGATCAACCAATAATGTGCCATCTGCAGCACAGGTGTAGCCAAGCTGCTTAAGCTTGTTGACCGGGACGCCGATTTCCTTAGGTTTAAAATGTGTTAAGGGAGCATTTGTGGCATCAAAACGAATCGTTCCATCCTTGTAAACGGACAAATCGTGTCTAGCGCGCAATACACCCTTTTCTATGATTTCAGGAGTCTTTGAATCGTTCGTCAAGCCCTTAACACCCTTCAGAACTTTAGGAACGGAAACACTCAAGTGACTGCAGGTGCTTTCAAGCAATTCTTTGAAGTTAACTGACTGCTTCTGAAACTGCTGCGCATGCACCTTACAGACTGGACATTCGCTTCCCTTTAAACTCCTCCCACAGCGAGGACAACTCTTCTCGGTGACTGTTTCAGAACCACATTGAGGACACTTGATTCTCAAGGTAGAAGTACCACAGCTTAGACACTTGCGCTTAACCACTTCCACGTATGTTGCCCCATGTTCTGCCGCCTCAACGAGATTCCTCTTTGATCCTCCTGACAAACCGACCGGAAAGAGTACGTGAACAAGGGGCTTCATCTCACGCCTCTTCGCCTTCTCAGGTCTCCCCATCCGTGCGCCCACAAAGGTCGGCGCCTTCTCTTTAATCTGCAAGCCAGAAAGCAAACCTAGCGATTCTAAAACCGAACCAGCAGAAGAAAAAGCCAAATCGTCACCCTTCCCGAAACCAAGGCAAAACGCAAACGCATGTGCATCCTCCCCTTCAATAATAATCTTGCCACTTGAGACCCTATGCGGTAAACACAGAACTTCCATGGATTGCTTAACGTTCGTGACTATTTCCCCTGTAACCCTGAAGATGAAACCTTCTCGGGTTTGCACTTCAGAACTGAGAAGCCATCGTCTTAGCATCTTTACGTCTTCAGAGGATGGAAGATTTGACCAGAAAAATGTAAAAGCAGGATGTAGAGGAATGTTCAACATCTGTGACAGAGCAAGGGCTTCCTTCACGTTGGGCTTATTGGTAAATGGATCTTTCAAAAATCCACTGAGCTTCTCCAATGGAATATTGGTATGCTTTGCAGTGCTTTCGAGGTTCCCATCGTGTTTTTCTGCAATAGACCTCTTTAGATCTCCAACCCACCATTCTTCAACATACCCTGAAGGTACGAGAAACTTACTATTGTAGAGGAAATCGCCAAAACTTATCAGGATATCTCCCAAAAACAGTATCCTTTCAATATCGCCCTTTAGCTCAACGAAACTCTCAACAGAAACGCGAACAACACTCCCGTCCTTCAATCTGACAACAGGTGGCTCCACACCGTCAACGGGAACGGAGATTCCTCCCTTTCCTGGAAGTTCTAGGCGCATCTGAGTCCCGCCAGCTAAGAAACCCTGAAGAACAAGCATAGTGGCAGGGTGAATGCCCACAGCTGACAAACCTGTGTTCCGTGACCTACCATACCTAAGACGAAAGCCGCCGCGTGTAGACGGAAAAGAAAAAATAGGCCGACCAGCAATGACATCATCCATAAACCCTGTAGATGCCTTCTCAGATTTTCTACGGATCTCTTTGAGCCAATCCCATCCTTGGAAGCCGAGCTTCTCAATAATCGTAAAGACTTTCAGAGCTCGTCCGACTATGCCATCATTCACAACTCTGAGCGCCCCACCTCTTACTCGGTTGGTTTCTATGCGGGGCAGGTTGCGGAAATTGGAAACTTCAATAGGATTAGACTCGGTTCCTGTAACCTCGACGGGAATCCATTGGAGCGCTTTTCGTAGTTCCTCATCTGAAACGTGGTATTGAAATCTTGTAACGGAACGCTCGTACAACCTGATTTCTTCAATGAAGCGTGATATTTCCTCCTCTGCGGGTTTGTAACGGTCAAGTCCGAGTAACCGTCGCACAAAGTCTGCAACAACCAATGTGAGGGCTTGATCTGTGCCACCCGCAGAACGCATCGGCCCAGCAAAATACACAGCAAGGTAACGAGTCCGATCATGGTTTGTCTTGATCGTAACTTTCGCTATCCCTTGAAGGGGGGCTGCGGTCAATCCTTCAGTGAAAATCGCGAGCGCAGTGCGTATGGCCTGATCTGCCGCAGCTTCAGGTTCCATGTGCCCGAATTTGCCATAGACTATCTCCTCGGTAATTTTAAAAGCTAGTTCCTCTCTCGGAAGTTTCGTGTTCAGGTCTCTAATGCTTGTAGCAACACCTACAGGACCCACAAGACCTTCAACGAGATCAGCAATATCTTTAGCCACTTTGCATTCCGTCTTTAGTGACGGATCCAGTCCTTTCTCTCTTGCTTTTTCGCTTATGGCATACAGCCGGCTTAGCTCGTTTTCCAAGCTTTCTGCATATTGCCGGTACGCGTCACTCATTTGGCCATTCAAACTTGCCCCTCACAGAAGCTAATGCCCTGAAAGCTTATTTCCGTTCTCTGACACAAATAAATCAAAAATCTCTCCAACTGATTTTTGTTTTTGTTTGGATTCTACACAGAAAATGTGTTACTCATTACGTCTCTGAGTGCGTATGTTCATTCATAGACTTCTTTTGTGGTTTAGCTTGTTTCTCTGGACTCTCTGTTATATGCTACTCAGGCTCTACGATGTCTCAAACCTTCAATTATCTCTGAAACCTTTCGTTTAACCCCAGTATCTTCCACGACATTGCCTGTAACGATAATGTCTGCACCCGCAGAAGCCGCAGACAATGCTTGCCCTCTGGCACGTATACCACCGCCAACTATCAGAGGAACAGCGATATGGTGCTTGACCGTCCTAATCATCTCTGGAGGAACCGGTTCTTTGGCCCCAGATCCAGCCTCCAAGTATATGAAGCGCATGCCCAAATACTGCCCCGCCAGTGCATGAGCCGCTGCGAGTTCAGGCTTATCATACGGAACAGCAATCGCTTTGCCAACTACGCCTGCAGTACCTCCATCGCCAACAATTATGTACCCCATCGGAATTGGCTCCAAAGCGTATTTCTTGACCAGAGGCGCGCCTAGAATTTGGGCACCGATTAAGAAATATGGATCAACCGAGTTTAGAAGAGACATGAACCAGAGAGCGTCAGCGTAGCGAGTTATTCCGCTTACGTTATTTGGAAAAAGAATCACAGGGATGTTCACGGTTCGTTTGACGATTTTGGTGACAGCGTCTAAGTGTGTCTGTGAAACAAATGTTGAACCGCCAATCATTATAGCGACAGTGCCGCTTGCTTTTGCTTTTCTAGCGATCTTGGAAGCTTGTGGGGGCGTTACCTTTTCTGGATCAATAAGAGTTATGTGTATAGAACGTTCCGCCGCGATTCGTTCAAGGAGATATTTCTCAACTGAACATACCATGAAAGATCAACCTAGCTATGCACCTTTGATAGGAGGTGTTGAAGGCCGTTTTGGATTGCCGTAGAATTTGTCAGTGAACATGCAGTAAACGTCGATTTCGCCTTGTGCAGGCTTGATTGGGAATTCATCTTTGACGTTGCAGCTGCCACATCCTACAAGAGCACGGTTCTCATCACGGAGGATTTCAACTCGCACCGTTTCCTTGCCACATTTGGGACAAGAGAATAATTTAGGCAACTTCTTCTTGGGGATATGAACGACTTTTCTTCTCCTACGCCCCATGTTTCAAATCCTTCTATGTCGTAAAACTCATGGCACACAACTATTTTATGTTTGTCCTTAAATAGTTGCCTTCGACCTACAACAATGAGGTTGTAAACGTTTGAAGTTGACACCTTCCGTTCTAGACATGGACTGGCAGGATGTGGAGAACAAACTAACGCGATTCATCAAGGATTATGTGGAAAAAACAAGGGCAAAAGGCATTGTTCTAGGTTTGTCAGGCGGAATCGACAGTTGCACAATAGCAGTGCTTTCGGCCAATGCTGTTGGAGGTAACAAGGTCCATGGGCTGATGCTACCTGAAAAAGAAACACATAATGAAACAGACATCAAACATGCCAACTTAATCGTGAATAAGTTCAATCTCACATCACAGCTGTGTGACATCACACCCGTCTTAGAAGCCTTTTACAGATCAATACCAGTCTTTGACCCATCGGAAAAAGTTTGCAAAGGCAACATAAAAGCTCGGGCACGCATGATCTACCTTTACTATTATGCCAACAAACTCAACCTAATCGTTTGCGGAAGCTCAGATAAATCAGAAACAATGATGGGATACTTCACAAAATGGGGGGATGTGGCAGCAGATATATCGCCAATAATGGATTTGTACAAGACTCAAGTTCGAAAACTTGCCCAGCATGTAGGAATCCCGAAACAGATCATAGAGAAGCCACCGTCACCGGCGCTGTGGCCAGGTCAGACAGCAGAGGGAGAACTAGGCATAAGATACGAAACCCTCGACCTCATCCTGTATGGACTAGAGCACTTCATGGTAACATGTGAAATTGCCGAGCAGTTGAAGCTCAAAAAGGATCTCGTAGAAATGATAAAAAAAAGATGGATTTCTACCGAACACAAGAGGCGAATGTTATTAACAGCCAAGCTGGAATATCGAACAGTAGGAACGGATTTCAGATTGAGAAGAGAATGATCATGAAGCAGAAGTTCAAGTTAGCCCTCGCACAAATAAGCTGCAATCGCGGAGAAAAGACCGAAAACCTAAAGAAAATCGAGAAAATAGTGACCAAAGCCAAGAAACATTCTGTAGATCTCATAGTCTTTCCGGAAATGGCATTAACAGGCTACAAGGTTAGAGATGAAATATACGAACTTGCTGAGACAATACCTGGACCATCAACAAGCATCGTTGAAAGAATAGCGCGGAAAACAGGAAAATACATCATCTTCGGGATGCCAGAACGGAGCGAGAAAACACAAGCGACGATTTTCAACTCTGCTGTTTTGGTAGGCCCTAAAGGATTTGTCGGGAAATATCGGAAAATGTACCTACCTACACACAGCATGTTCGAAGAGAAAAGGTATTTCCGCCCAGGGTATCAACCAGCAGTTTTCGACACGGAGCTTGGAAGAATAGGGCTTATCATATGTTACGATATATTCTTCCCAGAAGTTGCCAGACTAACACGTCTTGAAGGAGCACAATTGCTAGTATGCATTTCCGCTTCGCCAGCAGTCAGGCGCACATTCTTTGAAACGCTAATCACTGCAAGAGCTATGGAAAACACAACCTTCTTGGCTTACGTGAATTTGGTTGGCATAGAAGATGGCTTACAATTCTGGGGAGGCAGTCGGCTCGTTGGACCTCAAGGGAAGACCCTAGTGGAGGCAAAATATGACGAGGAGGATCTTGTTATAGGAGAAGTCGACTACTCTGACGCAAGATCTGTTGAGACTTTTGTCCCCGCACTTCGGGATTTAAGACCAGAACTATTTGACAAACTCAAAGAAAGCGCAGAGAAACTCTGAAAAAGGTCTATCTGAGCGCCCCCACTGCCTTTTCGATACGGTCTAGGGCTTCTTCCAACTCTTCATACGCAGCAGCATAAGAGAGCCTAATATAGCCTTCACCATTGCTACCAAAAGCAGATCCAGGAACAGTTATTACATGCGCCTTCTTAACTAGGAATTCTGAAAACGCTTCTGAAGTCATCCCAAAATCCTTTATGTCTGGGAAAACGTAGAAAGCCCCTTTCGGAAGAGTGCAATGAAAGCCTTCAATTTCATTGAGCCTTCTGTAGACCAAGTGTCGTCTTCTATCGAACTCCTTGAGCATGTCGTTGACAAAGTCCTGCGATCCCTTCAAGGCAGCAAGAGCCACGTATTGTGCGAGGCTATTCACGCAGGCAACCGTGTACTGATGAACAAGCCAAAGAGGAGAAATCAGCTCCTTAGGCCCATAAACATACCCAATGCGTAGACCAGTCATCGCATAGGTCTTAGAAAAAGAGTTAACAACCAGAGTACGCTCTCGCAACCCTGGAAAAGTGGCAAGGCAATAATGTTTTGCCCCGTCGTATACTATCTTCTCGTATACTTCGTCAGAGATCACGATCATATCGTGTTCCACAGCAAGCCTTGCCAACGCAGCAACTTCATCATAAGACAGGACACCTCCAGTCGGATTGTTCGGATAGTTCAGGATAATCACACGTGATTTCTCTGTGATGAGTGACGTGACATGACTAATAGAAGGTCTAAAACTATTCTCTTCCAGTAAGGGCACAGAAACAGGAACACCCTCAGCCAACTGGACACAGGGCTCATAAAGCACAAAGCCAGGGTTTGGGACAAGCACCTCATCTCCCGGGTCTATGAGACCGAAAAGCGATGCGAAAACAGCTTCTGTCGCGCCAACTGTAATCAAAATCTCAGAGTTTGTGTCATAGTTGAGGCCATAATCTCGGCTAGCCTTCTGTGCAAGTGCCTCGCGCAGCTCCGCGATTCCGTTGGTAGGCTCATAATGAGTTTTGCCCTCGCTTGCTGCCTTAGTGCTCGCGTCCAGAACATGTTTAGGAGGCAAAAAGTCCGGCTCTCCCACGCTCAAATTGATAATATCAGGCATTTTCCCAGCTAAAGCGAAAAAGCGGCGTATTCCTGATGGCTTTACGCGTTTCAGGCGTTCTGCAGGCTTAAAGTCTGAAACCACTAGATATTCCTCATCAAGCATTGTTTTCCTCGGCATAAAATGTTTACGTTTGTGCAAGTGACAACTTCCGATCAAAATTCGGCAGTTTTAAGAGTGAGCCCGTATACAGAGTTGTATCCATTTAGAATGGTGATGGAGGCCGTAAAAAATGAAGCTTAAAGAAAGCGTACAAGCATACCTAATGGGCTCACTGAAAGACCCTATTGTCAATATACTCGCTAAAAATAGCCATTTGACGAAAACACAGCTAGAAACCCTCCTAATAGACGTTTTATCCGAAAATTTAGCAGGTAAACAGTTAAAGTACGATGAAAAAGCCAAATTAAGACTAACAAAGGCACAAATAAGCCGCGGAGCCTTTAATAGGACACTAAGGCAGTCAAAAGAAAACGTCATAAAATCCATTTACACTGTGCTGCTTCTAGGGTACTTAGGAATCTTCGAAAGCACAGTTTTGGATCCATATCTCGAAATAGCGAACAAACTACACGCGTACGTGGACGCCTGCAAAAACATGCCGAATCAGAGTGGAAAACCAGAAGACCGCATAAAAGTCATAGAAATGATAAGAGAAGAGCTTGAAACGACCCTAAAACAACTCTCAAATCCATCAGAAGGCATAACGTGACGTCACAAATCACACAAGAAACAGGCCAATCAAAGTCTAAAACAAGCCACCTATTTAAATGGCACTAGAATTCTGCAAATTCAAAAATAAGCCAGAAATGAGCTTTTTATCAAAGCAGTCTACAACAACCAATCAAGTCATGCTTCTCCAACAAAACTGTGATGTGTGACATCATGAAATCGTGGCTTTATGGCAAATACCATAATCTTTAAATGTACTATGGACAAATTGTGATCTGTGATGCAACGCGACAGAATCACACGCAATCACAGACAAATCACAGAGGGCGTCACATGCCTGAGACCATAATTGTCCTAGCCAGTATTCTGTTGGCCTTAACAACTGCCGCCGCTTTAGAGTACTACAGAATGCTTCGAAGGGCTCAGAAAGAGTATGAAAAAGCTAAGGGTATAGTAGAAGACATTGTTTTAAGCTTTGATAGACAACTTAAACGTGAGAATGAACGGTTAGAGTTTGTCGCATATAAGATAGAGGGAATGGCTTCCAAGATCGACGGTGCAGTAAACAAGGCAGATCAGACTGAGAAGCACGTGAGTGTTTTGGAAGCCAAGGTCGCAGTCACATATGAGGATAGAGAGAGATACATTACAAGGCTGGATATGACTGATAGCAAGTTGCGTGATGTTGTTGCATCACAAGAGGCCGTGACATTAAAGATCACAAGTTTGGAAGAGCAAACTAAACGAATTCCAGTCGCATCTGAGGCGAACGTGGAAGCAGTTATACCCATTAGGAGGGACAAAGCCTTAGCTCCTTTAACTGAAACAGAGTTGTCAGCACTGGAGTTTCTGGCGTCTGAGGGCCCAAAAACGGCTCCTGAGATCAAGGGGAGAATCAGGCTTAGTAGGGAGCACACAGCTAGGCTCATGAAGAAGCTTTATGAAAGTGGATATTTGGAGAGAGAAACCAACAAGATCCCATTCAAATACAGCGTCAAGAAAGAAATGGAGAAGCTGCTGAAGAAGACAGAACCCGAGACATCATAGGCCACTAAAGTGAGAGGTTGCTTTGCTTTTCAAGTTGTTTAAGTCGCTTGTCCATGTTTGAAAGACTCTGCGTTTCCGGAAGCCCATAATCCTGCGTTCCTCTTTCGTCTAGGTATTCTGGATAATGTGTTATTCTGACCGGAACGGCAAATCGCATTCTAGGCTCAGAGATCAGCAAGGCTTCGCCTACATCCAGCATTTTGACCTCAGTGTCACTATATTCCAAGTATGGCGTATTTTCGGTGAGGTATAGGCGGTCGCGCTTGAGGGCTGTCTTCATAATGATCTTGGTCCAGAGTTCTGCGAAAACGTCATAGTTTATTCTTGATGGTCTTGGTGTCACTGCGTTCAGGCCGACGCGATATTTCCGGTATGTTAATGCTATGTCTGAGAATATTGTTTTGGGTTTTGTTGGATCTAGGAATTCGTGTGCTTCTTCAAGCGTGATCAGCAAAGTGGGCAGTTTTGTCCATTTGTCAAAGTCTTGCTCCCACGTATCCTTGTAATGTCGAGCGATACTTGAAGCCGCTAGGCATGTGACACTTTGCTGTTCTTCTTGGCTTATACCAGAAATATCAACTAAGCAGGATATTCCGGTTACTATGTTTTGAAGTGCATCGTCAACGAAGCTGTAATTTGAGGATGGGAAGATTTCTGGAGAAAGGCTTGCAAGTTTCAACATCAGCGCCTCAATGGGACTCTTGTTTCTGTAGTTGATGATTTTCCCTACACCTGTATAACCTTCGTTTGCGTATTCTTCTCTTGCGAGTTCAATCCATCTTTCGCCTAGGGTGGTGTGGAGTTTCTGGGCAACTCGCAGTTGTGGAAGCCCGATATCTGGAAAGAGCGTTTGCAGTTTCTTAGGGTGGATTGTGTAAACACCGATGCATATTTTCTTGTCTCTGGCTGAATAGTATTTTATGCGCGTGTGAAAGTGAGGATGATCTCTCAACCCTCGCTGAGGGCTTATTCCTTTCCCCTCCAATAGCTGCCCTGCAAAGTCAAAAATCAAAGCTACTGTCCTAGAACCACGGTCAATTATCTGAGCGTTGAGAACCAGGTCACAGTTAGTCTTTCCGGATCCTGTCATCCCAAACATTCCAATCATCAACGGAATGGCCTCGACGCCTATACCCACCTTCCCAAGTATTTGCTCACCAGACCGTAACCTACCGATCTCTAACTCTCCAGCCAGTTTCAAAATCGAGGCATCTTCATTGTTGGTAGTAAAGACTTTGTCATTATAACTCGGGTTGAACGTTGGTGTACGTAGCCGTTCTTCGACTCTTTCAAGAAAGAGCACAGCGTTTACGTATCGGTAGCTTGAGTAGGGCCCATAGGATTCTTTGCCATGCGCCTCTCGCAGTTGTTCATTAGTATCCAGTGTTGATAAGCTTCCAGCATTGATTATCCGTACATAGAACGTTCGGCCTGCGGATTCGACTTTGGCTATTTGCCCAAAGGTCAGTTTAGCTTCCTTCTCGAGGAAGAATGATATCTTGTCACCGTCGACTTTACTTATGGAACCGATTAATGTTGATTCAGCCATATTCGATCCACTCTCTTTCGAAAGGATATCTTATACCGTGGAGTTCATCCGCAAAGCTACAAGCAAGTTCTTCCTTGATTAGCCTGTCATAAAGGCCAGATTGTTTCAAAAGCTTTTCAACTTGCTCGTAATAGTGAAGCAGTTTCGCGTTGGAGGTTGCCGAAAAGTCGTGAGCCAGCCATAAAGGGACGGGATATCCCAAGCACCGAGGATCCTCTGCAAGTGCAGTTAGTGGGGAAATAACGTCGACAATGTCATGACTAGTGAGATACTCCATAATATCACAACGAAATGCCCATGAACTCTCCGAACATAGTTTTATGATTGAGATGTCACCGTATAGATGTTCTGCCGGGCGGGCTTTTGCTACAGGGTGGTAAAGCCATATTGGTTGCTGGGCAATCGTCTGTATAGTTGCTTGGAAATCTCTCCCGCATTCATCATGAAGGCTTGGAGATTGCTTACTGAGAGTCAACAGGTTTAGGGTTTTCTTCTTGCATTCTTCAAAAAGCGAGATGTGAAACCCTGTTTTCTCGCCAAAGTAGCTTGCACCATCTAAAAGTACATAATCATCAGAATCTAGCTTTCTGATTTGACCCAATGCCAATTCACTTTCAGCTTCAAATCTCAAGTTTCGCAGTAAATTGCGCCGCACATAAGCTGGACCTAGAAGTGTTTGTATTCTCTCGTTGAAACCCCAATCTACGGTGCGACCCTCAACCAGCGCATACGTCGCCCGCAGGAAGTATATACCCCAATTGTTGGCCCGTCTTAATGTTTTTGTGGAGCAATCAACAGCCACAAACTTGCCGTCGTGATAGCTTAACTTTTTCAATGACTTCAACTTTGAAGCATCAGACTTGCTCCGAAAGAGAGGCTCTTGTTTCTCTTCTGCATGGCGCGGTAATACGCCTTTTTCAACGTATATTGAAAGTGTGTTCACAGCTTTACTTAGGTCGCTCGAAACGGATTCTGTCATCATTACCAGCCTCTCTTTTGCCTTTCATTTTAGGGCATGATATTGACTCTATCCTAAATCTTTTGTTTAAGCGCCGCCTGCGGCTGGTTTGTTGTAAGTCTATATTTTAAGTTGTTTGAAGCCCCTGTCTTCAAGACAATTCCTTTGCTTGCTAGCCTAGAAAGGTAAGTCGCGGCCGTGCTAAGGGATATTGGCTCTTTATACTCTTGTTCGTAAGCTGTTTGAAGTTCCCTTGAAGAGAACCAAACTAGCGGAAAATTTCTCTGTACGATCATCCTGACCCTGTCATATTTTGAGTATTTGTTTTCAGGGGTACTACCATTTGGTAAAGCGTGTTGGTCGTTGTTCGGAACCCCACCCAACAGTTCCACCAAGTCCAGAAGGCGAACAGCCTTATCTCTAGTTATCTGTCCTTCAAATGATATTGTATATCGATTACCTTCGCTGTCGAACAGCTCAATGCGCATCTTTCTCGCTGGCATTGATGAAGCACGTCTTTAGATAGTGTTCACAACTTTACACTTTACAAGTTATAGGTGTTATGGTGAAATGACCAGCGTGTGAAAGACAAGATTTTGGCTGGAAAACGTGAATATAGCTATTTTTGAGGATATTTCATGTTACGTGACTCACAGATATTCGGAAAGTCTAGAAGAGTGAAAATTAGTTATCAGTCCTAAACTTCCAGTAGAAAGATAGGGGTGGCTGGTTCACAGAAAAGAAACAGAAATAGATCAATAATTTGGAAAAGCGGGTTTAAAAAGGCCATAATCAAATCAACTTCACATGGGGTTCACAAAAAGTGAACACAATAACTAAATAACTGCAACTTTTGGCTATTGTAGATTTAAAGGAAATAAGTTGTACATACATCTGAAGAGGAAAATATAAAGTTCCTGATTTTGGTTAACAATATTAAGATATGCTCTCAAATGCACCGTTAGGAGCCTCACCCCTCTGTTTCCAGTGGAATAAAATTGTCCCTATTCTAGTTACTTAATAAAAGTAAATTCTTTGTGTATATATCGAAAATTTTTAACAATAATTAATATTACTATTACTAATGTTCTTACCTCTTAGAGTATATTTCTTTTAAGAGAAGAAATCAACATTATTTATACTAATCAATAGAGAGTTCCAGCAGAAGCTCCGGGGTGTGTCTGTTCATCGATATGCCGTTATTTGATGTAATTATTATGCTAATTTTAGGATTGCCTTATTACTGCTCAAGTTTTCTGTACGATAGAGCTTATTTCTCCACAGGAAGTAGAGGAGTTACCTCTGAAATTTGCGAGGGGGAAATATGAGTGGTTGATAGTGATATACTGGATGACGTATTTGAGAAGTTTGTAAGTAACGTAAAGGTGTTCAAAGATAGAGAAGTTCTACGCCATGATTATCTGCCCGATAGGCTTCCGCACAGAGAGGAGCAGATCAAACAGCTGGGCGCAATTGTGGCTCCAGTTCTCAAGGGGGCAAGAGGCTCTAACATCTTTATTTATGGGAAAACCGGAACGGGGAAGACTGCGGTGACAAAATATGTGCTCAACCATCTCGAGGCCAAGGCAAAGGAATTTCACGCGCCTGTTCGTTTCTGCTATGTTAACTGCAGGATGGTGGGCTCGGAATATCGGGTTTTTGCGAACCTATGTCAAAGCATAGGATTAACAGTTCCCTTTACTGGTTTGTCTGTCGGAGAGGTCTTTGAAAGATTCAAGATAGGATTGGATTCGTCAAGAATAATCTTCATAATAATTCTGGATGAAGCAGATGCATTGATCAAGGACCGTGGTGATGGACTTCTCTATGAATTGACAAGGATCAACGAGGCTTTGGTAAATAGCAAGGTTTCGTTAATAGGCATCTCGAATGATCTGCGCTTGAAGGAGTTTCTCGATCCTCGTGTCTTGAGCTCGCTGAGCGAGGAAGAGATGGTTTTTAGGCCCTATGACGCTGGTGAATTAAGAACAATTCTTTCTGAACGCACACCTACTGCGTTCTGTGATGGTGCGCTGTCTGATGCGGCACTTGGACTTTGTTCCGCTCTGGCTGCAGCGGAGCATGGAGATGCTCGGCGGGCCTTGGATTTGTTGCGTGTTGCTGGCGAAGTTGCTGAACGCACGGGAGCAAGTGAAGTGAACGAAGAACACGTTCGTGAGGCTGAAAAAAACATTGAACACAACCGCGTTTTTGAGGCCTTAAAAAACCTGACATTACATTCTAAACTGGTGGTTCTGAGTGTCTACCATTTGAACAAGGTTGAAGTTCACAGGGCTATCACTGGCGAGATCTATGAGGTCTACAATGAACTGTGTGGTGAGATAGGAGTTGCGCCTTTGACGCAGCGCAGACTGAGTTCACTTGTTAACGAGCTTGATTCAATGGGATTGTTGAATGCTAAGGTTATCAGTATGGGGAGGTATGGACGCACAAAGAAAATTAGGCTGGAAATAGCACGTACTCTGATTAGGGATGTTTTTAGTGATGATAACCGACTCGGACGCTTCATCAACTATGAACTAAAGTGTTTATCGAAGAATCCAAACAGCGGTCGTTAAAGGTTTAGTTGAATGATACGATATTGACTTCCAAGGTCTGGAGGTTCACTACTGGAACCTTCGCGGGGGTTGGCACAAAGCCGAGCTTTTGCATGTATTCTGTTTGGTCTTGCCAGCAGCCTGAATTCACAACGAGAACTCCGCGATAGTTTGTGCAACCTAAGGAATGGATGTGACCAGCGTGGAAGATATCCGGGATTCGTTCGATAACGAGGAAGTCTCTGTTCTCAGGAGAAAGTGCGGTCTTTCCGCCGTATATCGGCGCCAAGTGGCGGCTTTGCAACAATAGGTGCATTGCCTTTTCTGGGTTGTTGTAACTCATCTCTGGAACCGTTGAGATAATGTCGTCTAGACTGCGACCGTGATATACTAGGGTTTCTACGCCGTGGAGGCTAACAGTACAAGGGTTTCCTAGGGAATAGATGTTTCTTGACTCTTGTAGAGCCTCTAAGTAAGTGCTTGATATTGCTGGTTGGGGCAGTGCTTTTCTTGGAGCATCGTGGTTTCCGGGCGTGATTATGACTTCTATATAATCGGGTATCTGTTCTATGTATTTTGCTGCAAGGTGATACTGCTTGTGAATGTCTCTAACTGCCAGTTCCTTCGCTTGATTTGGGTAGATCCCAACTCCATCAACAATGTCACCTGCAATAATTACGTATTTTATGTGGCTCGCAATTTCGCGCATTTGCTCGTTTCCATATTTGCCGTTAAGCCACAAAATGAAGCGGTTAAATGATTCCCTTTGAAATTTTGTACTACCTACATGCATATCCGAGGTCAGAGCAGCGTAAACTGGCACTGGAGCTTTGTGCTGAGGTTTCTGGCCTATCTCAGGAAGGATAATGTCCTCGGCAATTAAGAGAGCGGTTCTGGTCTTGCGAACACTCAAACAAACAACTTGGTCAAGTAAGAGCAGCTGTGCTCTCTTCTGGAGTTCCTCGGGCGCGTTCTGCGGAACTAACACTGTTATGTTTGTCTGCAAATCTTCAACCATAAGTATTGTTCTTCCTTTTGATTCTCTCTTCTCAGTTATCATACCGATTATCTTGAGTTTGGTGTTTGCCGGAGATCTCAACGCATCTGTGATTGATGTAGCGCTCTTGACATCCATTCTTTGCCGTAGCAGTTTTTCTGTTCGCCTGAACCTGTCTCGGAAATACTCCAGAAAATCTTCGATTGTTCCGCTTGTGTTTAGTTTAGTACTTGGGTCTTCGATGACGTTTATGTTAGCGTCCACTTCCTTTGCATAGGGGTGAAAGGGTGTTTTTGCCTCTGTTATCTGTGGTGCCTGAGGCTGTGGTGGTTTACCGCTTGGTTTTTCTGGTTCTGGAGTGATGATTTCTTTTGGCGGTTCCGCTTCTTTCAAAAGTTGTTCGAGAAAACTTCTTTCTATGAACAATGGCTTCTCGTTCAGGTCTTCGATTCTCTTTATGGCTTTGTTCATGATTTTGGTTGGGTCTTCAGTCGCGGCTACTAGGTTGAGAAATTCGAATGCCTCCTTGTTTAGTTGGTATCCTGCAGCAATGGTTAATCCGACGGCTTTTTGCAGTTTTTCTGTTTCAGTCATGCAAGAGTTGTTCTCCAATCTTTGGCACGTTTGGTCCTTTCAACGCTGACGTAGTTGCCTTTTCTTGTCTTATGTTCTTCCTCTGCTATTAACTTGTTCAATTGTCGACTGTGTCTTGAAGCGTTCATTGCTAAAAAGTTCTAACGCTCCCTGCCCAAGTTTATATATTTGCCTAGTGTTTAGATTTGTTAATATCAGATGTCCGAATATTGCTTCGTTTATGGTGAATTCAATGAACACTATACGAAAAGTTCAACGCACTCCAGGTGGCACTGTCTTCATTTGCCTGCCTAAGAATTGGGCTGAACAATACGGTGTGGACAAAGGTTCTGTTGTGGCGATCAGTGGAACTGATGATGGCAAACTTCTTATCGATCCGAAATATGATGCTACACCAACTCCACGCAGTATCACTTTAAAGCCTGGACTCTACTTGAGCCGTGAGATCATAGGAAAGTACCTGCTTGGTTTTGACATGATCCGCGTTGAGGCTAAAGACAGGGTTGGTTTTGAGGTTCGGGATGTTGTCAAGAAGACCGTCAGTCGTCTGATTGGATTAGAAATTATCGAAGAGGATTATTCCGGTATTGTCTTACAGTGCCTACTGGAGCCTTCAGGGTTTCCGCCTGAGAAGATTCTGCGCCGTGGGTACGCTATCGCTGCTGGCATGCATCGCGATGTTGTCAATGCTTTGGTTGATGGGGACTTGCGGTTGGCGAAGAGCATCATAGACCGAGATGATGAGGTAAATAGGCTCTATTTCCTTCTGGTTCGTATTTTGCGCACGATAGTGCAAAACCCTGGGTTAAGTGAGAAACTTGGGGTACGCGCAATTGAATGCCTTGACTATCGCCTTGTAGCGAGCTTGGTGGAGGCAATAGGTGACGAGTGTGTTCGTGTAGCTCAGAAGATTGATGAGTTGAGAGGAGCAAAGTTGGCTGAGAATCTGAAGAAAGTGCTTGTGGTTTTTCACAGTAGTTGCTTCGAAGCTCATGAGAAGGCTTTGAACGCGTTCTTGGCTGGTGATATCAAACTAGCTGAAGATGTGCGGAACATGCGAGAGAAGAATGAGAAGACTTTCAGCGAGATTGAGAAAGTTGCTAGAGCCCAGTCCATTGATGTGGTGCCGCATGTACTATCAATAGCTTCGAGCTTGAGACAGATTTATGAGCATAGTGTTGACATTGCGGACTTGGCTATGCCGAAGAAGGAAGATTAGGTTCATATTAAGAAAGGGAGTTTGTTCACTTTCTGCGGCGGTTTGAATAATGAGGCTTCGGCTATTCTCATTTCATTAGTGTACTGTACTTCGCCGCTCACATGACAATGGGGCTCAATTATGACGTTTTCGCCGTAAACATTCTGAGCTTGTGCACCGCTTCTTAGAATGATCTTTTTGCCGTAGATGTTTTCTGCTTGTGCGTCTTTGCCGATTATGACTTCATCTGCTCTTATAGGACCTTTAACTTCGCCGCGTCTGCCTATCTCAACGGAGAATGCAATTACTCCTTCAACAGTGTTTATTGAGCCTCCTACTTCTACTCGCCTCTGTGCTATGACTTTGTGAGCATGTAGCACGCCGCCGATGTCAATGTTTTCTGCTGAGACTTCTTGCCCGACTTCTACTTTGCCACCGACATCTAGGGTGCCCAACAGTTTCAACGAGTTGTTGACTCCTACTTTGCCGCCTACATCCATGCCTTTGCCTTCAGCTGATCCTCTTATCTCCACTCTTCCCCCAACAT